>Ga0209755_10000154_pt1 | contig 131126 bp, 127 predicted proteins | sample TergutCo191P1_FD_187301 | JGI IMG/M metagenome (GOLD analysis project Ga0209755, IMG submission 187301) | Cornitermes sp. P1 segment gut microbial communities from Petit-Saut dam, French Guiana - Co191P1 (SPAdes) (version 2) | ecosystem: Host-associated > Arthropoda: Insects > Digestive... | reverse complement strand
CGCGGATTGCGAAGGCGCGCAGATTAGTGGCGCATGGCGGGGTTATGTGGTTGGTGTTTGGCATTTATGACAAACACAACCACTTCCCCGACAAAGCCAATCATCCAGCGACGAGTACGAGCGCGGGTATTACCCCAGCCATTGACGCGCTCCCGCTTCCAGCATACAATGGCGGCGCATCTATTCGAGGTAAATTGGAGGAAAGCCATGAAGCATAGCCGCAAACCTTTATTGCTGGAAAAATGGGACTTTATGATTTTGCTGGGGGAATCTGGCGGGGGAAAGGGCACGCTGGTCAGCAACATTAAGCGTTACTGGTTGCCTGAGCTACATTCCGCCAGCATGGGGGACATCTTCCGAAAGAAAGCGCAGGAGGACCCCATGATTAAGGAAATGACCGAAAAAGGCATTCTGGTGGACGACAACGTTACATGCCGCATCTTCCGTGAATTTGCCTTGTCCCATACCCCCGGCATCGTGGATGGCTTCCCCCGCAACCGCCAGCAGACCATTGACTTGATACGCTTTATCAAGGAGAACAACTGGCGGGTACTGTTGGTGGATTTGAAATGCTCCATGGAAAAAATTATCGAGCGGCTACTGGCCCGTAAACGCCCCGATGATAATTTGAACATCGTGTACAAACGGCATACCGACCATAATAATTTACACCCCATCGTCATGGAGGAAGTGAAAACCCGGCCCGACCTCTTCGACGTGATTACTTTGGACGGCAACCTGAACGCGGAGGTAGTGTTCAGCAATTTCCTGCTGGATGTACTGCGTCTGGTGGATATGCTCTACTTCTACGATATGACGGACGTGGATACTATTTTTGCCGTCAACGACGACGAAACTTCTATCAATCCCGCCATCAACCGCTGGATTTGCGGCTTCCTGCAAAGCATTCAGAAGAAGCTGATTGAGAATGGATGAACCCCGCCCGCAGGCCCTCCATGTCCAGATAATCCTCCACAAACTGCTTGCGCAGTAAGTCCAGGGGGATAAACTCGTTGTACTTGGCCCGGATTTGCGCCTTGCCGGGGATGGGTAAATCGTAGAGGTTTATGCTTGACCGGGCGATGTCCCGGATGATTTCCTCCAGTTCTTCGGCGGTGCCGTCGAAGATGGCCTCGATGTACACGCAGGTGTACCAGGGCATTTTGTTGGGGATGCGGCGGTCCAGTAGCGCGTAGTGCAAAGTGAGGAGTTGCCGTGTTCCCAGCCAGGGGAAAATGGCGAACTTCTTGTTGGACAGGGGGGTGGCGAGATTGTGCAAAATGCCCGAGTTGCGCGTGATATAGCGCAGCTCGGTGAGGCGTTCGGCACAGGATTCGCTAAGATAGGGAAACATATTGTCCGTCAGGAGCACCTGGCGGATTTTTTGTACCAGCACGGTGTGGAGCTCGCCGTCGAAATCCACGTCCCAGTCCACCACGCTGACGCCGGGGACTTTTTTGACGAAGATTACCTTGGACTTTTCGTTCACGTCCAGGGTTTCCCAGGTGATGCCCGCCAGGGAGAAGCGCGTCCCCACGGGATATACCTTGTCCACGGTGCCGATGGTCCGGTTTTCGTCCTTCACCAGCAGGTATTCCGGCGCGATGAATACCGTCAGGAATTTGTGGGAATTGATTTGCTTTTCCCCCTGCCGCCCCACAATCAGCCCGCCGCGCTCGGTGCGCTCCAGCTGTTGGATGTCAATTAAATGGGACAACAGACGGCGGTAGTCCTCCTGGGGAATGTGCCGGAACGACCCCAACGCCAGCACCGCCGTGGCCAAAGCCGCCGGGGAGGTTTCGCCGTTGGATTTTAGAAAGCTCATTGTCTGGTGGTAGAGCAGCGCGTAGTGGTGGCGGTGGGGTGCTATGGGCTCAATCCAGTGGTCCTGGGTGTAGAGCTCGATGATGGCTATGGTCTTCAGGAAATCCCAGTTAATGGGGCCCAGGATATCCGCGGCGTTAATCACGATGCTCTCCACGAAGGTGAATAAAAGCTGGGGCACCTGCCCCCGCCGCCCGCACCGCCCCAGCCGCTGGGCGAAGCTGGCCACGCTATGGGGCGCGCCGACTTGCACGGCCTGGTCCAGCGCGCCGATGTCGATGCCCAGCTCCAAGGTGACGGTGGCCCCGGTGACGATTTTTTCGTCTTCGCTCTTCATCTCGTCCTCGGTGGTTTCGCGCAGGAGGGCACTCACGTTGCCGTGGTGTACCCGGTAGATGTCCGGGGATTTATTTTTGCTGGCCAGCTCCCGCAGATTGGCCATGACATATTCCGTTTCTTCCCGGGAATTGGTGAAAATAATCGTCTTTTTGTCCAAGGTCATCTTGAACAAGTAGTCGTAGTGGGCCCGACTGCCCGCGTCGGCGGTATCCGTTTGCGCGCTTAGCCGCGCCCAGTCCAGCTTGTCCGAATAATTTACGAACCGCTCGATGTGCAGGCGTATCCGCTTCTTCCCCTCGTCGGTGACGGGGGCGGCGCATTCCCGGCTTGTGCCCGTGTTGAGCCATTCCTTCGCCAGGGAAATATCCCCCAAGGTGGCCGAAAGCCCCACCCGCCGGGGATGTACGTTCGTCAGCTTTTGCAACCGCTCCAGCACGCACAGCAGCTGGATGCCCCTGGCGTCCCGCATGAAATGGTGCACCTCGTCGATAATCACAAAGCGCAAATCCGAAAACAATTGCAAGCAAGCCCCCCGCTTGTTGGTCAGGAGGCTCTCCAGGGACTCGGGGGTAATCTGCAACAGCCCGGCGGGGTTGCGCACCAGCTCATTTTTGCGCCCCTGGGAGGCGTCCCCGTGCCACTTGGTTACGGGAATGTTCGAGTCCAGCAAAAGCTGGTCCAGTCGTTTGAACTGGTCGTTAATCAACGCCTTCAAGGGCGATATGTAAAGCGCGCCCACCGACTTGGGCGGGTTTTCATACAACTGCGTGAGAATGGGCAAAAACGCCGCCTCCGTTTTCCCCGACGCCGTGCCGGAGGAAAGGAGCAAATTATCCTCCGTGCCAAAAATAACTTCGCAAGCGGCAACCTGTATGCCGCGCAACTCCGTCCACTCATTCTGATAAATAAAATCCTGGATAAAGGGAGACAGGCGTTCGAACACAAGTACACAACCTTTCAATAACGCACCCATTGTAGAGTATAGGACATATCCACGCAACACGCGGGGTTGGGGAGTGTGAAAGATGAATTACTCACCACATACCTGCGGATAGGTGGGGTGGTGGGGTGGTGGGGTGAAGCGGGGTGAATGGGTCGCGCTAGCACGTCACCGCTCATGAACGGCTCTGTGCGGCAAGTACTTGCGTTAGTCTCGCTCCGCGAGCCAAACGCCAAGTACTAAGCCGCCCATTCGCCGTTAATTTCGCGTTGCCGCGAGACGCGCTTACCCATTCACCCCGTTTCATCCCACTACACTCCCTATTCGCAAGTATATGGTGAGCAATTTATCTTTCACACACGGCTTACTCCGCAGCTTGCGGGTATTCACGGGTAATAAAATTACTCTGTCACGTTGATTGCGTATTTCTTGTTCCGTGGGAAGGGGTGGGTGAATGGGCAAGCGCGTCTCACGAAGGCGCGTGATTAGTGGCGAATGGCGGAGTTAGTGGTTGGCGTTGAGGCTTCTGGAAGAAGACCAACGCAACCACTTCTCCGACAGAGCCAATCATCCCGCGACGAGTGCCAGCGCGGGCCATTCACCCGCCCCTTCCCACGGGGACGAAAAAAACCCGCAAACAACAATGTCATAGCAAATTAAATTAACGCGAATATAGTCGAAAAAAGCGGCGGCGTTAAACGTTTTCCCTTTTTTTGCCGATATGACATACTGAGGAAAATAATTCCCGACAGAAAGGAAGCGTTTTATGACGATACGCACTAACGCTCCCTCTTTGCAAGCGTGGCGAAGCATGAAAATCGTGGGCCTTGCACAGCACAGGGCCTCTGCCCGGCTGGCTTCGGGCTTCCGCATCAACAGTGCCGCCGATGACGCGGCGGGCCTTGCCATATCGGAAAAAATGCGTGGACAGTTGCGCGGGATAGACATGTCCGCCCGCAACACCCAGGACGGCATTTCCCTGGTTCAAACGGCGGAGGGTGCGCTGGCCAGCGTTACCAATAAGATTATCCGCATCCGGGAGCTTACGATTCAAGGGGCCAACGACACGAATACCCAATTCGAGCGGGACCAAATCGCCCGGGAGGTGTTCGAGCTTTCCACGGAAATCCGCGAAACCGAGGACCGGGTGGATTTCAACACCATGCGCATTCTCAATACCCTGGAAAAGCGGGGCTTGAACTATATGACCCTTCACGTGGGGCCCAATTTTGGCGACACCCACGAATTGAACCTAACCCTTGAGCACATCCTTACCCCCTACAATTTGACCGACGACGACGGCGATACCCAACGGGTGTCCTTTTTGTTTGCCATGAGCAGTATGCTCAACCACGCGGGGCTTGCCTTGCAGGGGGCTTACGGGAACAATTCTATCCTGAGAACCAGCTTTAATTATTCCGGCGACGATTCCCTCAACGACGATTTGCTGTATGAAGTCAACCACGGCCAAACCGGCTTGAGCCAGACCATGTGGATACAAACCATGATAGAAAACGTTGACTTCGTGCTGAGCAATGTATCCAGCCTCCGCGCCATCCTGGGCGCGACGCAAAACCGGCTGGAGTTTACAAAGCAGAACCTGGATGTTTCCGGTCAAAATCTTTCTGCGGCCAACAGCCGCATCCGCGACGCGGACATGGCGGGGGAAATGATGAACCTCACCATGGCCAACGTTGTCCAGCAGGCCGCCATTTCCGTGCTGGCCCAGTCCAACCAACAACCGAATGTAATAATGCAATTGTTGCGTTAAATGTGTTACAATGCATCCAAATTTACCCAATCCAAATAGGGAGCTTCCTATGAAAGCGATGCGTTGTAATACATGTAAACAAATGTACACCTTTGACGGGCCGCCGCCGGAGGCTTGCCCGCCCTGCCGTAAGCGAAAGGACGCCCTGTTCCAAACAGCCCGCGCCATGGTGAAGGAAAACCCCGGCATTACCGCGCTGGAGGTACACGAGCGCACGGGCGTCCCCCTGCCCAACATTGTGCGCTATATCGAAACCGGCCATTTTGAAATCGTGGCCAGCAAAACCGACATGACCATGGAAGAAGTCCAAAAGTGGATGAGAAGCGTGAAGAAGAAAGGCAAGCAGGAAAGGGAATCGCAAGCCCGGACAGACGATGTATTGCCCGATGTGTCCGACGAACCCGCCACCCCGCAAAAGGATGACCAGAAAATTAAATTCATTATCAAATAGAGACCATGTATAACCCTCCCCCGTGTTACACACACTACAAAAAAACCTACGGGAGGTACATTATGGCGAAGAAGACCGACAACGTTGGCACGCTGGAAGCCACCAAAGAGCTGTTCAAGGAAACCGCCGGCACCCAAGTGCAAAACGCGGAGCAGAATAAACAAATTCACAAGCAAGCCCTCGGGCCCAACGCGAAACGGTAAAACTGCTATAACAGACAGTTCCTAAAAACGGGGTCACTCCATCCGCTGAGTGACCCCGTTTTTTTGTACATATTTACGCTTTTCGTTTTTTTCGACTTTGTTTAAAATTTCCGCGCCTAAGTCTATGCCCAGGATTTCCGCCAAGCCTAGCAGGTAAATGGCCACATCGGCCAGCTCCTCGCCCAGGTCGGGCTTGTTTTTCGCGTAGGCTTCAAAGGCTTCGGAGAGCTCGCCGTGGGTGTAGCAAAACTCCATGTAGATGTCGGTAACGTTGAAGCCCTGGCGCAGTTTGTTTTCATATACGCGCCGCTGGAGCACTTTCAAGTCCGTCATATCTCAAACTCCTTAAACTCGCTGTGTACATCCTCGTCGGAGAGGCCGCCCTTGGCCAGTTCAAAGCTGTTGCTTCCCAGTACCTGCTTGGCGTCCAGTTGGGGGTTTTGGTGGAGGATGTTGGCCAGCTCGATGAAGTCACGGATGATTTCGCGTGGGGTGATATGGGTGGCGGCACCCACCCGGTTGTATTCCACGGTGAGGAAATATAAGAGGTCCTCGTGGGTGAGGGGGGAGGTGTAGGCATAGAGGCTGGCGTGGATGTCCCGCAGTTTTTCCACCAGGACGTACATTTCCTCCTGGGTAAGCATGGCCAGCCGGATGATGGGCGCGGTCAAATCCTTCACGTCGGCACTGGCGAAATGGCCCTCAGCCAGCCGGGAGCGCAGGGCCTCGTAGCTGAAAATACCGCGGTATTTATCCTCCATGCACTGGGGCGTGCCCCCCATGAGGAAGCCGATGTGCTTGGCCTTGCCCTGCAAAGTGTCGTTAAAGAGGGTTAAAATCTTCTCATAGTTGGCGGCGCGGGTGATGGCGTTGGGGAGCTTGTATAGGTTCACCAGCTCGTCGATGAGCACCAGCAAGCCCTTGTATCCCGCCTTCACCAGGAAAATGGCGAATATTTTCATGAAATCGTACCAGTTCTCGTCGTTTACATAGAGATTTATCCCCAAATCGGCGCGGGCCTCCCGCAGGCCGTTATACTCGCCGCGAAACCATTTTAATACCTGACTCTTCTTCGTATCGTCGCCGTCGCGGTAGGCGCGGTAATAGGCACTCACCGCCTGGGCGAAGGCGAAGCCGTTCACCATACCCTCCAGCTCATCCATAACCGCGAAAATCTGCCGCTCCACGGCGGCGTCGAAGCCCGATGGCGGCGCGGGTTGGGTTTTCACCGCTGTCATGATGCCGGAAATCCATTTTTCCAAAATCAGAGGCAGGGCCCCGCCGTCGGGCTTGGCCTTGGTGGAGAGGTGGCGCATCAGCTCTCGGTAGGTGGCCAGCCCCTGGTTTTGGGTACTGCCCTTGGTGCCCACCAGCCGCCGCTCCGGCGAAAGGTCAGCGTCGCACACCACAAAGCCCCGGGCCGCCGCGTAATTGCGTATGGTCTGCATAAGGAAGCTCTTGCCACTGCCATATTTTCCCACGATAAAGCGGAAGGACGCGCCCCCCGCCTCTATCATGTCAATGTCGTGCAAAATCGCGCCGATTTCCTGCGCCCGGCCCACGGTAATATGCTCCAGCCCCACCCGGGGCACCACGCCGCTACGCAGGGCGTTAATGAGCAAATTGGCAATGCGCGGGGGTACGGACATAAGTAATCTCCTTTAAGTGAAGGGCTTGAGGAAGAGGATGCGTTTATCTTGTGCTATGCGCTTCAGTTGCAATATCTCTTGCTGTTAATATCAATGTTTTCGTATGTTCCAATGCTTTTCCTGTTGGATTTACAATTTTAATTTGTGAATTACAGCATTGATTTTCACACATTTTTCCAAATATGTTAAAAGTTTTGTTCATATAGCCATCGCATTTTGTTCCGCCAGTATTCAAGGCATCACAACCAAATCCACCGAGGTTGTTCCACACGAAATCATGTACTTTCCCGTTGGTTAAATAGTCATTGTATTGTGGAAAGAAATGCAATGTCACATACCAATATTTGTCTATGGGATTTATCCGAATACGGCGAAGTATTTGCATTTTATTTATCGCTACTTCCCAACCGTTTTTGCCTACCCATTTTATTCGCAAATTGTTGGTTCTTATGCAATCACATAAATCCGCAATATCTTTTTGCGCATCCCCATTGAGAACTTCTACGGCAATGGCTTCGGGAGTCGGTTTTAGTAGTTTTTGTTCCTTTGGTGATAACAAACTGATTAACTCGCTTGGCACTTCGGCTTATCCTTTCTGGTTAAAAAATAAATTTTACGCACGTACCGCGCTCGCTGTGGTACATAAGATAATTACCGCAAGAATAATCTATGTTGGCATGGATGTCCACAAGGAGAGCTATGCGCTGTACTGTGCTTGACAAGATAACTTGGCGGTGCTATCCTGTGACTGCCAACAACACTTGGCAAATATCATATAATACTTGGAGGCAACCATGGACAACCGCAAGGAAGAAATTTTGGAAATGAGCAGACAGGCAAAGCAGGACGAGGGGCTGGAAAATATGACAAGCCGGGGCATTGTCAAGGGGCACGGTATTTTTCATATCGTTTCCGTGGTAATCCTGTTGGTTGCCATGTTTGGGGGAGGCGCGGAAGCCGCGCCCATTGCCACCACCGTATGTTGCTTGCAAAGCGTGTTCCACGCCACGGAACAGCACGCGCTGTACACATTCCGCAGGAAACGGCGCAACCTGCTGGGGATAATTATTTGGACGGTATTCACGCTGTTATTCCTTGCCATGCTGATATTTATGCTGGTGCGGTAGCCATGAGCGATAAGCTGATACTAAAAAACCGCCTGAAGGTTGCCCGGGCGGAAAAGGAGCTCTCCCAAGCCGCGCTGGCGGAGCTGGTGGGTGTCTCGCGCAATACCATCAGCTCCATAGAAACGGGCCAATTCTGCCCCACGGCAAAACTGGCCCTGATACTGTGCGTCGCGCTGGATAAAAAATTTGAAGAATTATTTTACTTCGCTTAGGGCACTACCAGCCATTGTCCCTCCAGGATACGGTTGTCCGGGCCTATCCTCGCGGCATTGGCCTCCCGCAAGCAAGTCCAGCGGGCGGCGTCGCCATATATTGTATAGGCGATGCTTTTCAGGGTATCCCCTCTGCGCACCAGGTAGGCCCCCACCGCGCCGGCCAGGTGGGTTTGCACGACAGGGCTCCGCAGACCCTGGGCGGGCAAGGTGATTTCCATGCCCGGCGTCAATGCGCCACCGGCGGGAATCACCCCCCGGTTGGCGGCGGAAATCCGGTTTACATAGGCGTCGCGCATAGAGCCGTAGAAATTGAAGGCGATGCTCCACAGGGTTTCGCCATACTGTACGGTATATATCAGCGGGTATCCCGCTACGGGAATGGGGGGCAAAGGGGCAATGCCACCCCGGGCGGGGAGCGCGGCGAAGGGATATGAGAAATGAAAGACGTGGCTTTCCGACATGCCCGTATAGGGATAAATCGCCGCCACCAGCACGGTCAGGGAATAATCCCCCGGTACCCAGGCCCATGGCTCGCCCGTCCAGGAGTCGAGGATTTCATGGGTGCGCAAATCCACCTGTGTGTCCTCCAGGCCGCCGATGGCAAGCCACAAGAAATCCGAGGTAAACAAATCGCCCCGCAGGATTTCGCTGTACAGGCGCAAATCGCCCCGGGTGATGAACACACCATATACATCCGCCCCTTCCACGCCGTCCCATTGCAAAACCGAGTCGTCCATGCGCAAGCCTTCGGGCTCGGCCAGGGTACCCCGGAAAAAGGAGGTAAAGGTGACGGGCGCGCTGGGCTGGGAGGGCCTTCCATTGTACATAACCGACACCTGTATTTCATAGGTGCCGGCGGGGAACCAGCCGAACCATACTTCAACCAGGTCGGTTTCCATGGCGAAGGTGTAGCCCAGCTGCTCTTGTATCCGCCTGTGTAGGGAGGTGAAGCCCGAGGTATGGCGCGCACCGTCCACATAGACCGACACCGACGTAAAGGGGCTGTCGGATTCCACCAGGAGTACGCTGGTATCGTACAGGGTCAAAGTGGGTGCCGGAGGCGCGGCGGAGGTGTTCAGGTCAAAGGGATAAAAGAAGAAAATCGGCGTACTGCGGGCGGAGTCGCTGAAGACGGCGGCGTCCGCTTCCCGGAATACGCCGAACCAGTTGCCGTTAGCCGTAACTTGAATGGAGTACAGCCGTTGCTCCTCCCAGGCCCAGTCCCAATCCCACCAGGAGGGCGCGAGATATTGCAGGTCAACATAAGTCCCCTGTATATTGTGGGAGTTGAGGGTAAATACCGGCCATTCGCTCAACCCGCAAAACAATCGCACATGGTAGGACACCGCGTGTGCCACAGGATTCCAGGAAAGTACACTGCCCTCCAGGGTCAGCCCCGTAGGCGTGGCCACTGCCCCGGCGTAAAAGGAGGTAAAGCGCACCGGCGTGCTTAATGCGGACATCTGCCCGTCATGAATGGTGGCAAATTGGATTACATACGCCCCGGCGGGTAATGTATCGTGGAAAAAATTGGCGATGTTGCGATAGGGGGTAAGGGGAACGCCATATACTTCTTCTGCCTGGGTAAAGTAGCGGGTGCGGTGGTTCCTCAGCCCCATCAGCCTTTCCCCATCGGCGAAAAAGGCGATATCGTCGATAACCCGGGTGGATTCCACCAGAAAGTTGGAGGGGTTGTGGGTGGGCGTCACCACAGGCGCGGGTATCGTTTCCCCCGACGCCCGCAATGTCACGGGAATAAGGGCGATAATCAATACCGCCAGAAGGAATGTCATTTTTTTGTACATGTGAGGGCTCCTTTATTTTTCACCCACATCGCCGGCCGTACGCCGCCTCGGCCGATGCAGACCCGGTCGCCGTTTATGGGGATGTTTCCGGTGGTGCTTACGTAGGCAATAGTATATTCGCTGTAGCCCGGCGTGCGCAACCACCAGAAGGTGGCCAGCCCGTTATGCCCGGCCACCCGGCTTGGGTCGTGGGCGTTGGACATAATCCAGCCGGAAGCGTCGGCAACCCACGCGCCGTTGTCGTATTTCTTGCGCCGGAGGGCCCCGTAGTCGCCGCTGTCGCCGAAATACCGGTCCGCTTCCTCTGTGCTTAGGATAAAGACCCGGTCGGTCGTGTCCCTGCCGCCCGATATGCCGTACCACAGGTTGTCCGGGTTGGCCAGCGTCGTTTCAAGGATTCGCGATTGTTCCACCGGGTCGAAGCGGTGCAGGAAATCCCCGTTGAGGTATGCCCGCAGTTTGCTGGTTTCCCAGGTTACGCCTTCGTAGCAGGGGTGGTAGGCGCGCTGTTCCAGTATATGTTCGCACAGAAGCAGGGCCCTTTCGCCCTGTACATCCAGCACGCGCCACATATAATCGCCGAAGGGCACCAGACCCCCGATGTCATGTATAGCGTCCGGCATAAGCGGCGCGTCGCATTGCGCGCAGCCGGCGGGCGGCACATAGCCCAACAGCTCCGCGACGGACTCCATGACCATCCGCGCCGCGCCCTCTGTGACGAAATAGCACTTGCGCATTTCCAGGGCCAAATTGTCTACATCGGTCTGCATATTCCGCGAGGTGGCATTTTCCAGCCGGGTGTGGGCGTCCATGCCCGTCAGGGCGATTTGAACGAGAAATTCCACGGGGGTGGCGGGGTTAGTAATTTTGTCTTGCAACGCCCGGCGGATTTCATCCCGCAACCCGCTCCTCATGGGTAATCCCGCATAGCCTTCCACACATCCAGTGCCATCTGGTACCGGTGGGGCGGCATCCCCCGGTAAGGCAGGTTGCAGGTGCTGAAAATATAGCCCCCGCCGGGCTTGCCGTGGGTCAGGCAGTATTGCGCGCTGGCGATGAGCTCCTCGTCGGTGCCGGATTGCATAAGGGCGCAGTTGACATTGCCCACCAAGGCCACCCTGTGGCCCACCCGGGCCTTCACCTGGCGGATATCCACACCCGCCATAGGGTCCAGGGAATGCAGTGCGTGGGGCTGGCACGCCACCAGCTGCTCCAGTATGGGCATGATATTCCCGTCGGTATGCTTCACCGTGTACAGGCCCGCTTTTTTACATTCGTCGATGATTTTTGCCAGATAGGGCTGGATAAATTCGCCGAACTGCGCCGGCGAAAGAAAGGGCCCGCGCACATCGCAGTAATCCGCGCAAAGCAAGGCCACCTCCACCCCGGCGTCGGCCAGATGCTTGTTGCGCTCGATGGCGGTTTCCATCCGGGCCTTGGCTTCTGCGTGGAGCCCCTGGGGGTCGTTGGCCATGCGATAAGCAAAAGCCTGCACCCCGTTCCGTGCCGTAATGGGGAAGGTGCCGTCGGCGGTATAGCCCAGCATCCGCCGCCCCCCGGTGCGCTCCCGCACCCGGTTGAACAGGAATTTCCGCTCCGGTGAAATAAAGGTACCCTCCACGTAGCCCGCACCAAAATGCCCCGGAATTATGCAATAATCCAGGGCATCAAATACACGTACAATGTCTTCCGCCACCTCGTGGAGCCGCCGCTCCCTGTCCCGGGGCGAAAGCCGGTGGATATTTTCCCGGTTCAAGTCTGACGGGTACAAATTTATCCCAAACATTTCCGGCGCGAGGGTAAAGCCCAGCTCGAAGGTGGGCACCTGGTCGGGTATTTGCAAGCTAAAGGCCGCTATGGCGCGTTCCTTGGGGGTCATATGCGCCCCTACAGTGTATGGTAATGGCTGAGCTTTTCCACCGCGCCTTCGGTGATAATGGGCTCGCTGTGCTCCTCCAGGTAATGGTGGCTCAAATTGCCGGATACATGCTTCTGCCCAAATTCGTGGAGTATAAGCTCCAGCTCCGGGGTGGTGCGCCCATCCCCGGTTTCGTTCTGGAACCACAGGTAATAACGCCCCTCCATTTTGTATAGCCGGCTTGGGCCCTTGAAATCAGTATGTAACCGCGCCGCCGCCGCCGCCGCCAGCTCCATATCCCCGAAGGAAAATATACTGTGGCTTTCCTCCTCGGCGTTCTCCGTCAGCTCCATCAGCCCCGCCCGCTTGAACCGCCCGTGGGTACGCGCCGGAGGCGTCAGGTCGAAGGATTCCTCCTCGTCGCTGGGCTCGGCCAGCTTCGTCACCATAACCACCACCCGCCCGTCGCCGTCCCATTTGGCCTCCAGCATCATCTGGGTAGAGCGGAAATCGCATTCGTCCTGCACCAGCTCCATGATTTCCCGGAACAACTGCTGGGTTTTCTCCGAGCTGTAATGCAACTCATCAACGTGAATATTACGCGCTACCAAGTCGTCGCTCATCAGAATAAACCGTATCTGTGTATCACTTACGCGCTCAATCCGCACCCGTAAGCCCCCCAATACATAGTAATAACTATAGTACAATGCAGTATAATCAATGGAAACCGCCCTGTAAATAGGCGGGTGCTGGTGTTTTATAGGAGATTCTATGTTTTCATCTCAAAATTTGTCACAACGCGCCGCCGTGCTGGCGCGGGAATACCCCTTCGCAGACGTGGAAAGCATAGGCACAAGCCGCCTGGGTAGGCCGCTGTACGCCCTGCGCGTCGGTTATGGGAACATAGCCGTGGGCTTCAATGCCGCCCACCATGCCAATGAATGGATTACGGCCCCCCTCCTGATGCAATTTATGGAGGAATATTGCCAGGCTTGCGCCAAAGACCCCGCCTACCTGGAACGCTTCGCCCTCTACGCCATCCCCCTGGTGAACCCCGACGGCGCGGAGTGGGTCATCACCGGGGAAAAATCCGGCCAGTGGAAGGCCAACGCCTGTGGGGTGGATTTAAATTCCAACTACCCGGCTTCATGGGAGCTGGCGCGGCAAAATAAATTTGCCCAGGGCTTCACCGCCCCCGGCCCCAAGGGCTATGTAGGGCCCGCACCCCTGTCCGAGCCGGAAAGCAGTGCCATGGTGGCCTATACCCTCCTGCGGGATTTCGCCCTCACCGTCTCCCTCCACACCCAGGGGGAGGAAATCTACTGGCGGTACCGGCATTTCAACCCCCCCGGCGCGCAAAAAATAGCCGCCGACATGGAGCGCGTCAGCGGCTATCTATGTGTGGATGTCCCCGACGAAGCCAGCCACGGGGGGTATCGGGACTGGTTCATCCAGCATTTCAACCGTCCGGGGTTTACCCTGGAGTGCGGGCTGGGGGAAAGCCCGTTGCCCATTCAGGATTTTGACGGCATTTACAAAAAAGTCGCGCCCATGCTGTGGGCGGCCCTAGACGGGATTTAATTTTCCTTCGGTGCGTCCTCTTTGGTGCAGCAGGTGGGGTCGTCGCAATTTTCCTTGTCTGCGGCGGCCTTTTCCAGTGAGTCGTGGATGGTGTGGGCCAGCTCATCCAAAGCGGCGGCGGCTTTTTCCAGGGCGGTTTGGCTGGCCTTCTTGATTTTCGGCTCCACGTTTTTGTACATGACTTGTACCTTTTCGCCCAGTTCCTTGGCGAATTTGTTTACGTCACCGGCGAACTTCTGGAATTTCTCTTCCATGTGCTCGCGTTGCTCCTTGTCAAAGACACGGGGCTTGCCCAGGGATTCCAACAGGCGGGCGGCTTCCTCGGCATTGATTTTGCCTTGCTCCAACAAATCCAATACGCGCATTTTTTCAGGCATGGTGGTTCCTCCTTTGATATTTGGCATTTATTAATAGATACGGCAGGGTATGGCAAAAGTCTCACGGCAACTGTATCATATGTGTCATTTTGTTGTAAATATGGTCTATTCCATACAATACCCCGTTTCGGGCCCAGATATAACTCAGCCACAGGCTGGTATCCAAGGTAATCTGGTCCCCAAGGCGCATGTGCACGGCACGGGGCTGTAGCCGCCCCGGCTCGGTAAACACCAGCCAGTTCGTATCCACCGCAAAGGTATCCACATGGATGTTATCCCATGTCTGCATCAGCTCGCCCTCCGGGCCAATGCTGCGCACATGGCCTTCGGCGGTGTTGAAAAACAAGGCTTCCAATACTTCGCAATAGTACAGGAGATGCCCCGCGTTCACCGCCAGGTGCCGTACCGCCACCGGATTTTCGGGAGACAGGGAAAATACGCCCATGGGGCCCCCCGGTTCCCCGGAAAGGAAGAACAGCCGCTCCTCGCTGGTGGTTGTGGCAAACACCGGCATGGCCAGGGCGATGCGTTCGTCCATGGTGTTTAACTCAATCCGGTACAGATAATGGTTCCGGTTATAATTCGAATAAAAAAGATAATCCCCGATGACCACCAGGTTCAGCGCGGTATTTTCGCTGATTCGCGTAAGGTCGCGCTCTGTGCCCTCCAAAGTGGCGCGGTAAATCCGGTTTTCGGAGAGGCCGTTGGCGAAGTAGATGAAACCGTCGTTGTCCTCGTTCACCCAGGTGCTGATAAAGGAAGGCCGTACATTGTCAACGAAGATAATCTCCTCCTCGGTGGCGACTACCCCCGGCAACTGCAATGCCCGTTCCTCTATACGGCGGCGCGCCAGCACGGGCCTGCCCCAGTCGGAACGGTAGAACAAAAAAATGTCATGGAAATGGAAGGAGCCGATGAGTGTGTCCCCTGCGTTGCGGGGATGGGTAAGGGTAGTGGCGGTGAAGTCCAAAGCCGGGCGGGTTATGGCTGTGTCGGCGAACCATTCCGGGCTGGCCCAGCGGCTGTTGGCCCGGTAGGCCAGCACCCCGCCATACACCAAGCCGCCCAAGGCAAGTATAACCAGAACCGCCAGCACCCGCGCCGACAAGCCCATCATACGCCCGGACACGGTAGACCCCGCCGCCGAGGTTTGCCCCGCTTCCAAGTCCAGGACAAATTTTACCTTTTTATAAAAGTCGTCGATGGAGCCGTAGAGGATATCGTTGCCGGAAAGGGCGTCGCTGAGGATATCCGTCAAGCGGCTGGGAATGGTGACGCCATAGGACTCCGGGGTGGGGTTGTCCTTGCTGTAGTTCGCGCCGGTTATCAGCTTGAAGTACAGCTTGGCAATTTCGATGATGCAGGGATGAAAATTCATCTCCCAAGAGAAGGTAGCGTCCAGCATGAGTTGCCGCTGGGGGGTGACGCGCAGGTCCTTCATGGAAAAATTAAAGACCACCCCGTCGGACTGGGCCTGGGCAAGGGAAAGAATCAGCGGCCGTATGAAATGGAACGCCTCGTCGAATTGCATCTTCTGGCCGTTCATATAGTTCTCCACGGTGGTGAAGCTACACGCCCGCCGTAAAACATAGGCTGTATTATTATTCTCCAGCAAGCCCTCGATGGGCAAAATCGCGCCCCCCACCTCGCCCATACTGCCGGCACGCTGGCGGAACAAATCCAACTCCGCGGCAAATTCCTTGGTAAAGCGGTCGGAAATCTTCAGCGTGCCGTTGGGCAGGCGGTCGGCCATATAGGTGGGGTAAAATTCCGTGGCCACGTACTGGGCGCGCCCCACCCCCGTAGCCTGATAATGGGTGAGATAGCTGTCGCGCACCAGCACGGAGTCGAGGGTATAGGGGTTTAGTTGGATGTCTAGGGGCATAATGCATCACCTTGTCCATAATACGCGTCCGGCCCGTGCTTGCGCTTATAATGTTTGTCCAACAGGGCTTGGGGCACGGGGGGGGTCTTCGGGTTGAGCTTTCGGGTGTGATAGGCCATCTGTGCTATATTTTCCAGCACGGCGGCGTGGTGCACCGATGCCTCCGGGGTCGCGCCCCAGGTAAAGGGGCCGTGGTTCTTTACCAGCACCGCCGGAAGGGCCATGGGGTCGCGGTTGGTGAAGGTTTCGGCGATGAGGCTCCCGGTTTCCCATTCGTAGCGTCCCGCGATTTCGGCCTCGGTGAGGGCGCGGGTGCAGGGTATGGGGCCGTGGAAATAATCCGCGTGGGTGGTGCCGAAGGGTGCCACGCCCCGCCCCGCCTGGGCGAAAATCGTCGCCCACATCGAATGGGTATGGGTGACACCGCCGATTTCGGGGAAGGCTTCGTAGAGGCGCAGATGGGTAGGCGTGTCGCTGGAGGGCTTGCGCTTGCCCTCGATGACATTCCCCGTCAAATCCAGGATAACCATATCCTCCGGGGTCAAATCCTTATACGCCACGCCGCTGGGCTTGATAACCACCAAGCCCCGCTTGCGGTCTATGCCGCTGACATTGCCCCAGGTGAAGCACACCAGCCCCAGCCGGGGGAGGTCCTTGTTGGCTTCGCATACTGCTTTGCGCAGGTTTTTAAGCATAGGGGTTTTCCCCGCAGTAGGGCAGGGATGCGGGTTGGTTGTAGGCTACGTCACATACGCCCAGCATTTTCATAGCGGAGTACAGGGCCTTGCCCACATGGCCGAAGCCCATGCCCGCGTGGTGGGGATACCGCTTGGCGATGAGCACATGCCGGTAGAAGCGCGCCATTTCTTCCACACCGATGATGCCGATACCGCCGAAGGATTTATGGTCGATGTCCAGGGTCTCGCCATGGGCGATGTAGGCGCGCAGGACGCAATCCGCCGTGGACTGCAACCGGAACAAGGTAATCTGCCCGGCCTTTATCGTGCCCTCCAAAGTGCCCCGGGTGATGTCCGGCTCGCCGTCGGGCTCCAGGGCGCGCTTCATGATGAGCTGATGCTTCATTTCCGCGTCGTCCTTCAAATGGCAGATGGGGGTGTTGCCGCAGTGGAAGCCCATGAACAAATCCGTGGGCTTGTAGCCGCCCAATTTTGACTTGTTTGCGTCATACATATCCTGGGGAACGGTATTATTGATATCCAGCAGTGTGGGGGCGTTTTCCGTCACCAAATAAAGGATATACTCCGAAAGCGCGCCGTAAATATCGGTTTCACAGCTCACGGGGATGCCGCGCCCGGTGAGGCGCGAATTAACATAGCAGGGCACCATGCCAAACTGGGTCTGGAAGGCGGGCCAGCATTTGTTGGCGAAGACGAAGTATTCGCTGGCACCCTTGTGCTCCTCGGCCCAATCCAGCAAGGTGATTTCCAACTGGGCCAGCCGCGTCAGCACGCCGCTGTGCTTGTTGCCCCGGCCCAGCTCGGCGGCCATTTCGGCGGCCACTCCCTCGATGCGGGGGTCATCCTTGCGCTTGTTGAAGGCGGCGAACAAATCCAGCTCGGAATTTTCCTGAATCTCCACTCCCAGCTTGAACAGGGGCGCGATGGGCGCGTTACAGGCCAGAAAGTCAAAGGGGCGGGGGCCAAAGGCGAAGATTTTCAGCTTCGACAGACCCAGCCTCACCTTCGCCAGCGGGAGGAAATCCGCCACCATGCCGGCCACTTCTGCCGCGGTGCCTACGGGATATTCGGGTATGTAGGCATTCACCCCGCGCAGACCCAAATTGTAAGAGGCGTTGAGCATACCGCAGAAGGCATCGCCCCGGCTGTTAATCAAATCCGCGCCGGTTTCCTCGGCGGCGGCGGCGAACATCACCGGCCCGCAGAACTTCTGGGCCAGCAATGTCTCGGGCCCCTCGGGGCCAAAATTACCCAGATACACCAGCAGGGCGTTGCATCCGGCGTCCTTCAGCTCGGCCAAAGCCTTCAAGGCGTCCTTTTCGTTCTCGATAATGGTGGGGATTTCCACCACGGGAATGCTCTTTTTGCCCAGCTCGGCCACAACGGTCTTGCGGCGGCGTTCACTCAGCGTCATGGGGAAGCAGTCGCGGCTCACGGCCACGATGCCCAGCTTTACTACGGGTGCGTTTTTCATGGGGTACCCTCCTATAAATAATTGACTTTTTTACACCTGCATTCTATTGTAAGGATACGGGTAGCGTCAAGTGAATCGTGGGCATTCACCCACCCCCGCCCCCGGAACATCAGAAACGCAATCAACCTGACAAGTAAATTAATTTAACATGTAAACGCACAGGGCACACCATGCAATACTTGGCAGAAAATGTGGGGTGGTAATTTTTCCTTTTTCTTATACTTGGTTTCATGATATTTTCATTTATTTATGTAGAGGAGCGGTTTTTATGGTGAAACAAGAAGCAATGGAATGTTTACAAGCACTACCAGATACCGTTGATTGGGATGACATTCAGTATGCCTTATATGTAATTCAAAAAGTTGAGAAAGGGCGCAAAGAAGCACGGGAAGGAAAAGGAGTGCCTTTAGCAGAAGCGCGAAAACTTCTTGGTGCGCTATGATAGACGTTATATGGGTTCCATCGGCTTTAGATGACTTGAAAAAAATTAAAGAATACATCTCAAGAGATTCAGTGCATTATGCAAATAAATTTGCTGAAGGTGCTTTTGATGCAACGGAGCGTTTAACTGTTTTCCCTAAAAGCGGAAGAATTGTCCCCGAATATCAAAACCCCAACATTAGAGAAATAGGTCATGGCTCATATAGAATCATTTATGAAATTGTAAATAATGGAGTATATGTGGTTGCTGTTGTTCATGGAAGAAGATTGTTGCCGGAAGATAGCATAAACCGTTAGGCGCAATGACTGGCTGAGAAAAATAATAGCGCACTGTTATGTACCACCGCGAGCGTGGTACATGTGCGCAATATTAATTAACTTCGCAAGTTAAAGGAGTTTATAATGTCATGGTAGAATTAAAGGAAATAACCGCAGACAATTATAACGATTGTTTGAAATTAGAAGTGTCAGATAGTCAAAAGAATTTTGTCGCCTCGAATATGTATTCATTGGCTCAAGCTTGGGTGTTTTACAACACGGCATACCCTTTCGCCATTTATGCTGGCGATGAAATGGTTGGATTTATTATGATGGGGTATCACAAGCCTAAAGGTATATATAATATTTGGCGATTTATGATAGACAAACGATTTCAAAATAAAGGTTATGGTAAAGCCGCGCTTTTATTAGCCGTGAAATATATTAGGGAAAAATATAATGCAAGCGAGCTTTATTTATCATTTGAGCCAGAAAACTCCACTGCTGAAAAATTATATAACAGTATTGGTTTTGCACGAACTGGCGAAGTAGATGACGGCGAAATTGTTATGTGCTTAAAAATGTGAGAAATAAATATTATAGCGTTATTTACGCCCTTCACAGGTTGCATTCTATATGCGGGTAGTGTCTGCGATTATGAACTACGCCATTAGAAAGCGACTCATAACCTACAACCTAACGCCAGCGTCTTAATCAATAGCGGCGTAGATGTTGTGACCGTTCAAACGGCATTAGGACACAGCACCCCCATAACAACGCTTGAAATTTATAGCCACGCTTTCAAGAATGCGAAAACCCGCGCAATGGAAGCTATAGCCAATGCCATAGACATTTAAGCAAGTAGCTGTGGCTCGTTCCTGTTTCCAGTAAACTACACCAAACCCCGCTATAATTCTTGACCAAACAAAGACCAAAAGCGGCAACGGTCAAAATTATATAGCGGGAAAATCCAGTAAATTAGCGGGTTGCGAGTGTTAGGGTGTGGGTACACATTTTACGCCGGTGTATAGGTGCGCACCTTGCTCAAAAAGGAGTGCGCCAAATGAAATTTGACTGGAATCCCGATAAAAACAAAAGTAATATAAAAAAGCACGGCGTAAACTTTGAGGAAGCCGAAACCGTATTCCAAGATGAAATGTTTGTCATTGCTACAGAAATGGCGATGATGTAATTAGAATAATTTCCGCAAGACGAGCTGCTAAGAACGAAATCGCGCTTTATGAAAGGAGATATTCCAAATGATTAGAGAGTTGACCGAAAAAGATTTTGAACGTGCCGTAAAAAATCCTCATTTTGAAAAACTAATGACTAAAATAGAAGTTGCTATCACCAAAGAGGATTGGGCTACTTTTTGCGCGTATGCAAAAATAAATAATGTGCCACCTGAGTTGATTATGCGAAACGGTTTGTCTGATTGGGCTAAAGAATTACGTGATATTGAATAGGCTTTATTTTCGTAAGCCCCTTAATAGCATACCAATTGGTTGCTGTCGTTACTTTTTAGGGGGCGGGGATTTGGATATGTACAACCAAATTTACGAAAGGAGTAGCGCATGTCCTTCCCTATAACCCACCTGCGGGTGGCGGCCCTTGTGGCGCGGGAGTTGAAATTGCCTGACGGGCAAGTGGCCTTGTTTTTGCTGGGTGCGCTGGCCCCGGACGGGGTGCATTACCGCGCCGGGCTGGTGGGCGTGTCGCAGTCGGACATTGGCGCGACGAAAAAAGCCTCGCACCTTTGCCCGGTAAGCGACGAGCCCTGGGGATATGTCACCGACAACGACGGCTGGATTGCCGAAATCCTCCGCTTTGCGCGGCAGTATCCCGGGGACGCGCTGGCCATGGGTTACGCCGTCCACGCGCTGACGGACGTATACAATAATTTGACCCTGTGGAAGCATTTCACCACCCATCATCCCCAGGAAGCCGCCAAGGGCTACGCCAGCGATTATTACAAGGAAATGGCGGCACTGGATTTACAGCTGTACCAGGAAGAATCCACCGCTCCTATCATGGCCTTGTTGGCCACCGCCCAGGGCAGGGATTTCCCCGGGCGGGTGACGGCGGCGGAAATCCACGCCATCCGCGACAGCCTGTACAGCGCGGATAACGCCAACTACAGCACCTACGCCCACCAGCCCCCTGCCCGCACCTCGGCCAACCGGCTCGTCACCTCCGCGCAGATGCAAAAATTCATCACAGACGCGGCGGCCTTCGCACGCGCCGCCCTCACGCCAAAGTGATTTTTTTACGCAGAAGCCAGTGCGTAGCCCCCGCCGCCGCCAGCCCAAAGGCCAGTGCCGCCGCGATGAGATACACATCCACATACATATCCCCCAAGGGAACGCGCCCGATGTCCGCGCCGATGGTGGGGGCCAAAAAGGTACGCATCCCCATATGCACAACGCCGTCATGGACAAAGGAGGTATCCACCGTCACCCATTCCCTGGCCCGGCCGGAGATAGCCGCTATGGCCCAGACGAAGGCGGCGAAGTACAGCCCGCCCACAAGCCAGGCGATAATCGTATGGACGCGCCAGCCCCCAAGGGTGCAGTTGGCTAAGGTGACAATCAAAAATAATATGGCCACCGCGCTGAAGGCCAAAGCGGCAAATTGCATCAGCGGCCCCGCCAAATTTATTCCGGTGAGGACTTCGCCCCCCGGGCCGGTAATGCCCACGCTGGAGCTTTCGGAACGCGCCGCCATCAATCGCAACGACAGGAACATCGTGGCAAAGATGTAAAAGCTCCAAAAAAGGGCCACCAGATATTTCGAGAGCAATTGCACCCCGCGCCCCACGGGCAAGGTAAGCATGAGATGCCCCACCTCCCCGAAGAACTGGCGGCTGTATAATTGGTATATCTGGGCGACGCTCATCGCCAGGGCCACCGTCCATGCCGTTGACATCAGCTGCATGGCACCCAAACTGAAATTCGCCGGTGACTGGCTAAGTCCTCCCATAATGAACACCAGCAGTCCCAAGCCTATGCCGGCCGCGCCCATCCCCAAAAAAAACCGCGCCGCGAAAATAAAATCGTACTTCAATTGCTTTCTAAGCATTGCGGAACACCTCCCGGAAAATCTGGTCCAGCGACATGCCCCGTTCTTGGCGCAGGGCATCCGCCTCACCCATCATGCAAATCTTCCCCTCCCTGAGAAAAACGGCTTCGTCCAGCACCGATTCAATGTCGGCAATAATGTGAGACGAAAGCAGAATCGCGCTGTCCTCGGCATAGTGGGCCAGCAACGTGTTTAAAATAAAGTCCCGGCTGGCCGGGTCCACCGCGCCGATGGGTTCGTCCAGGATATAGAGCTTGGCGCGGCGGGCCATCACCATGGCCAGCTGAACCTTTTCCTGCATCCCCCGGCTCAAAGCCTTCACGCGCTTGTGGCGGGGGATTTTCATGGCGTCCAGCATTTCCCCGGCCTTGGCTTCGTCGAAATCCGTATAGAAATCCGCGAAAAACCGTATCGCCTGCTCGGTTGTAAACCAGGTGGGGATATGCCCCGCGTCAGGCAAATAGGAGATGTAGCGGTTGGCCGCCACCCCCGGCGGATGCACCTCCGGCGGTGCCCCGGCAATGCGTACCTCCCCCGTATAATCCGTCAACAGCCCCATGATGACCTTCATTATCGTCGTCTTCCCGCTGCCGTTGGGCCCCAGCAGGCCCAGGATTTTCCCCGGTGCCAGGGAAAAGCGCACCCCCTCCACCGCCACCATGCGCCCGTACCGCTTCCCCAAATCCGTAATTTCCAATATATTATCCATGGCTCACCCTTCCTTCCTTTATATATTCCTCCACATAGGCCGCCACGCGGGAAGCCTCCACCCCCGCGTCCCCCATGGCCCGCACATAGTCCCCCGTAAGGGCGGCGGGCAACTCCGCCCGTAGCCGCGCTATGACGCTTTCGTCCCGGGTCACATACCGCCCGCTGGTGCGCTCGCTGAACACATAGCCCATCTCCTCCAGCCTGGCCAAAGCCCGTTGCATGGTATTGGGATTGACCTTGCACAGCACCGCCAGCTCCCGCACGGCGGGTACCTTCTCCCCCGGAGCCAGCTCCCCCTTGGCGATGGCCGACTTCAGCCGCTCCACAATCTGCTGGTATATAGGAAGATTATTGTCAAAATCTGCCTTCACATCCTACCTCCCTTTCGCCGCGACACTGTACTAACACAATAATACAATGGCGAAATGCTGATGTCAATGCGTAACTTTATTTGCTATGCTAGGCATATTTGTGTTAAAGTATGCGTCGCGATTATTCTACGGAGGAAAGGATGGTGAAAAGAATGAAAGCGGCTATCCATCCGAATTATTTTCAAGCGAAAGTGCGATGCAACTGCGGCAATGAGTTCGTTACGGGCTCTACCAAGGAAAACATCCACGTAGAGGTCTGTTCCAAATGCCATCCCTTCTACACAGGCAGTCAGAAACTGCTCATCGAGGCCGGCGGGCGCGTGGAACGCTTCAAGAAGAAGTACAACAGAGAATAGGCAAGGACTGCAAAAATTACGATTAAAGGACAATTCCCGTCATTTGGGGCTTGTCCTTTTTTGTCGATAGGGGTATAATTTTCCTGATAGGGTACATATTTTAGAGTGCATAGGAGGTGCGCGATGAGAAGAATTACGAAATGTTTTCTCGCCGCGCTACTTTTATTGGCGGTTTTGACCACCTGCGTCTTTGCCCAATACCCCGCCGACACAACCGGGGCGGCCACGCTCTACATCGGCATCGACATCCCGCCGGGGGACGCCGCGCTGGAGCAAATGTTGCGCCAATGGGTGGAGCAGCATTATTTCCCCATGCTGGCCCACGGCGGCGTGCTTGCCGGGATTGCCCGGGGCGAAATGCAGTTGAACTTCGCTTGGGAATTGGCGGGCGAATATTTCACCGGGATTTCCTTGCAGGGGGAGCTTATCCTTTCCCGGGATGGCCGGCCCGATTCCGTTTTGCGCCTGGCCGAGAGCCTGAACGTAAACACCGCCACCCATACCTTCATTCCCACCTGGGAAATCCTCGACTTCGATGAAATCGAACCCGTGCTGGCCCTTTTGCATGATGCTATTCTGGCGGAGGCACCTTCGGCACAGCCTTACCTGGACGAAATCGACCCCCGCTGGCTAAGCAACCTGATTCTGGGCGCGGAGGGCATCCTCGTGCCCCTGGACGGCAGGCGGTTTTTGCCGGAGCACATCGGTGAAATGACTGTTTTATTACCCTACGAAAAACTGAACGGTGCCTTTTTGCTGGCCGGGTCTACGGACTTTCCCCTATTCCCGGAGCCCGCGCCGCCGGAGGCGGTGCCGCTGGATATTCCGCCGCCTTTGTGGCCCCACGCGTTGCATCCCTATCTCCTGGACTATGTGCTTCCTGCCCTGGATTACGATATACAGCCGGTGGACAGGGTACACCGCCCCATGATTGCCCTGACCTTCGACGACGGCCCCAGCCGCATTACCGAAATGATACTGGATACCTTCGCGTTGCATGGCGGGCGGGCGACCTTCGCCGTCATCGGGAACCGGATAGCCGACGGCGAGAGTACCGTTATTCGCGCCTTTGACATGGGCCATGAAATTATTGGCCATTCCTGGCGGCATACGGACATGACCACCCAAAGCCGCGCCGAGGTTTCCGCGGCAATTACACGAACTGAAGACGCCATCTACGCCCTGACGGGTACGCGCTCCAATCTTTTCAGGCCGCCCTTCGGCGCGATTAACGCCCAGGTGGAGTCGGTGGCCGCCGAACTGGGCTACGGGATTCTCCTGTGGACCATCGACCCCAAGGATTGGCGTTACCATTGCGCAGACCATATCTATAGCGTAATTATGAACCACGCCAAGGACGGCTCGGTGGTGGTTCTCCACGATATTTTCCCCACCACGGCCCAGGCCATGACCCGGGTGGTTCCGCGCCTGATTGCCCGAGGCTTCGACTTGGTAACGGTTTCGGAATTGCTGGCCCACCATTACGGCGAAATTGAACCGGGCGCGACCTACCGAGGGGTGCGCAACCGGTAAGCCCTAAATTTACACAAAACGTGAAATCTCACCTGCCCCCCTTGACGGCTTGTATTTACTGATGTACCCTTATCCAGCCTATGGAGGGTCGCCCCCTCAGTACCCTTCATGTACAGGCACTGGCAAGCCAACACCCCCGGCCTTTATGGTCTGGCTTGCCGCTACATATAAAAGGCTGTTTTGCGAGAGCGAAACAGCCTTTTTTTGCGGAGCGGAGCCATTTTATAATCAACTTTTATCTTGAAAAAAAATACCCACTGGGTATAGTGATATAGCCGAATAAAGCAACCGGGAGGTATTCACATGATAGAGCTTGAAAGAATTTCCATTCTGGATGACAACATGAAGGAGTGCATCGCCCTTGAGGTTTTGCCCGAGCAGGAGGACTATGTGGCAAGCAACGCCTATAGCCTGGCCGCGGCATATACCACGAATAGGGCATTCGAAAAGAAGGGGACGGGCGATGTCGCCGTGCCTTATGCCGTTTATGAGAAGGGCACCATGGTGGGCTTTGCCATGTACGGCTATTTCCCGCCGGGCACCGACGCAGACGCCTACTGCACGAAGGAGCCCCATTATTATTTCTGGCGTCTGCTCGTTGACAAAAACCACCAGGGCCGGGGAATAGGGCGCGAAACGGTAAGGCAAATCATGGAGGAAATTAAAGCAAGGCCCTGCGGCGAGGCAAGCTACTGCTATGTATCCTACGAGCCTAAAAATATTGCGTCCAAAACCACATTCGCGTCCTACGGCTTCGAGGAAGACGGCCGTGTCATCGACGGTGAGGTGGTGGCGCGGTTTAAAATTTAATCCGCTACAGGTGAATGCGTTGCCCGCCCAGGGCGTCTGCTTCCCCGGGGTCGTGGGTGATGCAGAGCAGGATTTTGTCGCCGGTGGAAAGGGCGTGCTGTTGTACCATTTGTATGATGCCGGGCTTGGTTTCCTCGTCCAGCCCCTTGAAGGGCTCATCCAGAATGAGCAGGTCATAGTTGGCGATTAGGGCGCGACATAAAGCCACGCGGCGTTTCATGCCGCCGGAGAGTTCGGCGGCTTTTTTGTGCATACTGTTAGCCAAGCCCGCTTGGGTGAGGAGTGATTTGGCCTTTTCGGCATATTTCTTCGCGTTGGGGGTGACGAACAGGACGTTCGAAAGAGCACTCTCCCATTCCAGCAGGCGGTCTTCCTGGAAAACCAAGGAGATTTTTTTATTTTCCCGGCCTGTCATGGTGCCGCTGTCGGGCGCGGTGAGCCCGGCGACGATATAGGCCAGGGTGGTTTTGCCGATGCCGGAGGGGCCCATCAGGCAGGTGGGGCCGGAGGGAAGGGTGAGCGATATGCGCTCCAGCACGCCAACGCCGCCATAGGCTTTGCTGATATTTTCAAGGACGATAGGGGTCATGGCCGCTCCCTTTCACGGACAAAAATGAGGGCGAAGAGTTTGTCTATGGCGTAGCTCAGGGCCACGATGGCAATGGTCCAGGCGAAAACGTCTGCGGTGAGCAGGTTCATCCGTGCGGCGTGGAGGCCGCCGCCGATGGTTCCACGGGCAATGCCAATCATTTCCGCCGAAATGCCCGACTTCCACGCGATGCCGATGCCCACGCTGGCGGCGGAGAGGAGAAAGGGCGCGACGGTTTTGACATAGATGTAGCGCGTCCGCTTCCCGTGAGAAACGCGGAAAACCCGCGCCATTTCCAGCAAAGCCGGGTCGGTGGCGCGGATGCCCTTGTAGGTATTGTGGAAAATAATGGGCATCACCATAATAAAGGCTACGAAGGTGGCCAGGCTGTGCCGGAAATAAAAAATCGCCACCACCACAAAGGAGGCCAGGGGAATGGCGTTGATTACATTGACGGCCGGGTGTATGAGGCGGTAAATCAGCTTGCTGGCCACACAGCCCACCGCCAAAATTATCCCAATGGCCAAGGCCAAAAAAAAGCCCAGCATGATGCGGTGCATACTCCCGCCGATGCTCAGCCAGAAATTCCCCGTTTGCGCCAGGGCGAACAGACGGGCGAAAGCCGCCCGGGGCGAGGCGATGATGATGCCCGCGCCCACAGCGGCGGCGATACCCTCCCACACCAGTAGCCAAAACAGGGCTACGGGTACCACGCGGGTGAAAAACCTACGGAATGAAGAAAAAATCCCCATCAGGCATGGCACCCCCCACGGACGCGGGGCTGGCTTCATACAGCACACGATAAAAGCCCATGAGATTGCGCTTCATTTCGTCACCGTTGAGAAAGACCATGTGGGTGCGGGGCAAAGCGGATTTTGCGATATTTATATTGGGAATCAGGCCGAAATCCACGGTCAGTTGCGCGCCTTCCGCTACATTTTCGGTCATAAAGGCAATACTTTGGGCATATTCCTCCATGAAAAGGGCCACGGCCTCCGGGTGGGCTTCCAGGAAATCACGCCGGCCCACCACCACGCTCATTATCAAGCCGTAATCGGGCTGGACCCGGTCCCATTCCTCGGTCAAATCCAGTGCCACCCGCAAGCCGGGGATACGCGCCATCACCGTACTTACGAAGGGCTCGGGCAACAGGGCGATATCCGCTTCCCCGATTTCCAGCAAGGCCGCCAGCTCCGCATGTTCCGCGTAAAATTCGATATGCACGTCCACGCCGGGGGTCAAGCCATTTTGCTTGAGTACATAGCTAAGGGCAAAGTCCGGGGTGGCCCCCTGCCCCGTGGCAAAAATGGTACGCCCCGCTAAATCCGCCACGCTGTGAATCTCGCCGGTGGTGTCCACAATATGCAACACCCCCAAGGTGACAACGGCCAAAGCCTGCACCGCGCCATCCATTTGGTTGTACAATACCGCCGCCAGGTTCCCCGGTACGGCGGCCACATCCACATCCCCCCGCACCAACAGGGGAGCCACCTCAAACGGCGCGCCCAGCAATTCAAAGGTATAGTCGTTGCGGGCAAGGCCCTGCTCGTGGTTGTCCATCAGATGCAACATGCCCATGGCCGTGGGCCCCCGCAAGGCGGCCACCCGGATAAGCGGTTGCTCCAGCTCAGGGGCGTCCGCCCTACTGCCGCATCCGCCCAGCATGAAAATCACAGCCATTACAGCCATCAAGCAAATTACCTTTATCATATAAATTCCTCCCGTTGGGCGCACTCACGCGCCTAGTTTGAATACAATGTCTTCGCGCTTACGCCTTCCAGTCGCCCGATTTTCCCCGACAGCGCGCTAATCCTGTCGTGGGGCGCGTCCAGAACCACGGTGATAATATTAATATTTTGCGCCCGGTAGGGCAGTCCCATACGCCCGATAATGTCCTCGGCATATCCGTGCAAAATATCGTTGATGCTGGCCACGCTCTGGCGGTCCTTCACAATAATGGCCAGTACAGCCACGCGGTTTTCCATGCCTCTCCCCCTTTTCACGCCATAAAAAATGCACCCCTGCCACAGCAAAGGCGCGCAAAAACAATCCATTCGGCGCACCTTTTGCCTCGAGCGAACGCCGGGTCCGGTCTTGGCGGCAGGAACGGTGTATTCTTGCACAGTGTGGTGAAATTGTCAAATGTAATATGTTCCTCCTGTGGGGGATTGCGTCTTGGTGTTTGGTTAAATTTCCTGATAGCAGACCAGCGTAATAGTATCTGCCGCGTCTGCCCTTGTCTTTGCGCCATCGGTGAATCCCGTCTTGGCGAAAAGGTAATAATGGGTTCGGCTGTAGTTAAACAGTTCGCTTCGTTCCACCAGCATATCAATGATGTCCGTGCCGACACGCTCATTCGTCCATTTGCATTCAGCAAAGATGGCCTCGTCCTTGTTGGCGGCGATAATGTCTACCTCGCATTCCGCTTTTTTCTTTTGGTGTGCGCCCCACCAGCGGCCCGCATCGGTAAAAAGGAAGGGTAATTGCTTGGCTACATTTTGCCGCCACAGATACTGCTTGCAAATTTCCTCAAACACACTACCCATGTATGCGGAAATCTGTGGCATGATTTGCGCATATGCCAAACTAGCCTCGCCGCGCTGGATGAGTGCCATATTGTCGGGAACAAAGCGGTACCAGAAGCGGAACATCCCATCGTCAAGGGAGTAAATGGTTCGCTTGCTTGTTTCCTCACGGAAGGGATACTCTTTTTTTACGATGCCGATGGAAATGAGCTTGCCAATGTAGGTAGCGCATAATCCACTTTCCATGCCCACCTTGCCGCAAATCTCGGACAACCGCGACGCGCCGGTTGCGATTGCTTTAATAATCGCGTTGTACTGTGCGGGCTCCCGGCACTCTTGTTTGACCAAGTTGCCCGGTTCTTCAAACAGATAACCGCTGGTGGTAAAAAAATTTTGTTTAATGTTTGCTTCCACGGACAGCGATGTATCCATCAGCGAAAGGTAAAGTGGTATTCCACCCGTGATGCCGTACAACAGCGCAATATCCTCCCGGTTGAACGAGCCATCGGCAAAGTATTCCGCTGTCTCGAAGAAGTCAAAGGGCAGTATGCGAAACTGCGCCGTCCTACGGCCAAACAAAGGACTTTTTGCCCCAAGCACTTGATTTTCCATGAACGACAAAGAAGAACCGCATAGGATAATAAACAGCTTCGAGGTTTCCTTGTACTTGTCGATGAAGGTTTGCAACAGCGAGGATATGCCCCGGTAGCTGTATGCCAAGTAGGGATATTCGTCGATAGCCAGCACGATACGCCGTTTCTCGGCTATTTCAAACACAGCTTGGAGTGCCTCCTTGTACCCCGGAAAAACCGGCGCAGAGGCGGCAAAGTCCTTCGATATTGCAAAAATACTTTGGCTAAGACTTTCCAGATTATCCTTGTCGTTGGTTTCTTGCCCTGTGAAATATATGGCTTCCTTGGCTTTAATAAACTCGGAAATCAGCGCAGTCTTGCCGACTCGCCTACGCCCGTACATAACAACGCATTGAAATGTGCCCGACTGGTAAAGACGCTCAAGTTCCGACCTTTCTCGTTGTCTGCCTATAAACATAGCAATACCTCATTTAACTATATCGTATTATACTATATTATGATATAGTTAAAAGGGAAAGTCAATGCATTTAATCAAAACTGCTCATTTCTTTGGCTTCCCCTTGACCGGGGGTAAATCAGCCCACATTTCTTCTTGTGATTTGTATACCCTCATATGGGGGTTGGCGGGGGTATCGCTGGGGGAAATGTGTATGGGGTCATTTACGGGGCAGAAGGCGCAAAGATTTGAGTTTCCGCCCGGTTGCCTTACATTGAAAGGTAAGCCGCGTTTTATACATATTTGGTGGAGCATCAGATTTACCGCATCGTTGATATTGCTTCCCAGCGAAGTAAGGATTTCGTCCGCCTTTTCCGCCGCATTCACATCCACCAATAAGTGGAGTTTCGTTTTCTTAATCATTCTTCATCTTCCCTTTCTCCATATGAATTTCTTAACGCGCTTCCTTCGATTGCGGTAAATAACATAGCCCCACAGTCCTAACGATGCCGATAAATTAATCGCCAAAGCCACCAGTGTAGCCGTTATTCCGGGTACACCCGTTTGAGGCACTACGCCGAAATTTGCCGTTGTATTGGGGCTGGTTGGGTTGGTTGCCGCTGCTTCTTGTGCCAAGGACGTATAGGTTTGACCGATGAAAACGCTTTGCATTACCGCCGGGGGCGGCGTAGGCGTGGGTTCGGGTGCGTCCGGGAGCGGTGATGGTGATGCCGCAGGTATTGTATCTTGTACAGCGGGCGGTGTTGGGGTTGCTTCCGGGGACGCGGTTGGGATTGGCGTAGGCGTAGGAGTAGGAGTGGGTTGCGTTACATTCATCGGTATTGTAGGAGCAGTTTCTGTTACCGGAGAAGGTTCAACCACAGTAACGCTTCCGCCAACGGTTATCGCTTCATGCAAAATAACGCCGTCTGCATTGCCCGGCGTACCATTGGGTGCGGTGGTAAACGACAAGCCCAAAGTGCTTGCCCCAAGCGGCGCGGTTTCAAGTACGGTGAAGGAAATGTTTAACAGCGGCCCGTTTCCGCTCCAATTGGCCAAGCCCGTATTTACCATGTGAATCCATTGCGTCCTCGGTGTAGTGGTGAGCGCGAATTGGGCATTCAGTGGCATTTGTGTGGCGAGGGACGTCACGCCTGTAATTTCCAGCACGGCGGGGTCATAGGTCAGTATGAAGCCAACGGCAGTAAACCCCGGATTGTTGCTAACCACAACCGGGATTGTAATTGTACTTCCCCGCGTGAGCGCACCCGCAGAACCAACGGCAAAGGTCAGCTCGCCGGATGCAGAGGCCCGCAGGGGGAGCAATGCCGCCACAAGTAGCGCGAGGGCTATGAAAACAATCCCCTTTTTCACGATGCGTAATACCGAAGAAACAGCACTAAGTCGGCCGCGTCCACCACGCCGTCTTGGTTAATATCCGCCGCCGCAAGGTCAAGCTCCGTTCCCGGCTGGGCGAAAACCCGCAACATTTCAATGAGCGCGAGCATTTCCACCGCCACTTCCGGCAACGCAACGGGCGGGGCTTCGGCGGAGGATGTACTTGCGGGTGGCCCACCCTCCAAGTATTGCATGAGCCGCACCGCAAAGGCGCGGTCGGCCTGTGCCCCGCCGGGGATTAAATTAGCTTGAATATAGAATCTATTGTGAATCCCCCGCGCTGTGTCCACTGTCAAATTGGCTTGCCGCCAAAATAAATAATCCTGCATAATAAACGTATCACCGGTATACCCCGAGCGTAGCGGTTCATCCTGACTGCGCGGCAAGGTAGGCAACCCGTGAGAAACCATATGAATGCGCCCCGTGCCCACCGCCGCCGCGGGCATCAGCCCCGCCGCCGTTTGCAACGCAAGCACCATATCAGACCCCGCCGCCGGCACAGAGGCCGCCGCCACCGCGCCCGCTACGTTCGGCGCGTTCATCAAACTTACAAACCCGCCGAACACATGCGCCACGTCAGCCGAAAATTTCACAACCGCTACTTCATTTATATATACATCGCACCACAGCAAATCATGGGTCAGTTGCACCCCCGCCGTTACAATTTGCCCGCTTGCCCCGGCGGAAACGTCCAACAAAATGACATTGTGCCGCCGCTCGCGGGGGACAAACCGCGCCTCAATAACGATGTTATTGGCGGGCATGATGAAGGTAGCGGGGTTGGCGGTAGTATTAAGGGGTGCGGATAAGCCATACCCGCCGGATAGTACCTCCCAGTGGGAGAAGCGGTAGAAAAAGTCTGCATCGGCGTGGAGGGCTACTGCCCCGCCGGGGTTTACATGGGTGGGATGGTCTTGGAAAATGATGCGGTTATTCTCGGCGGCAACCACGCCAAATGCCCATCCCCCCGCCCCCGCCTGTATTGTTACACGGGGTTCGGGTTCTACGGCAAAGGTAGCGGTAATTGTGACATTTTGCGCGGGCATGGTAATGTGGGAAACGGGGTTCATCGCCCCGGTGGGCTGTATGGGAATGCCGCCGGGGGTTACTACCCACCCCGTAAAATGATAGCCGGGGTTGGGTTGGGCATTGAAAGAAACGATTTGCCCGGCGGTAGCCGAAGTAGGTACGCCAAGTACCAGCGAAACCCCGCCCACAGTACCCCATGCCGTACCCCCTGCACCCGTATTTAATGTAACAGTAAAGGGAATTTGCTCAAATTCCACCCGCACGGTATGCGGGCCAGATATGTTATTTAATTGGAAGGTAGGAAGCGTACCGTTCACTGGGTCGGTAAAATGCCACCATCCCCGAATTTGATAACCCGCATTGGGCGTTGCCACAAAAGAAACATCCCCATCGGGCAAAACCATAATACTTGAAGTACCACCCGTACTAACCCCGTTGGCACTAATACTGCCCCCAATACCGCCTACCACTTCAAAGGTTATTCGGTGTGGTGGCATAGGCGGGGTACGCCATATGGCAAATAGGGTTATGTTCCCGTTTATGGGCGTGTTTGAAAAATTGAAAAATTCCCCCTCGTCTGCGTTGGGGTCTAAATTCGGGTCTTCTGACCAACCGCGAAACTCATGGTTTTGTGTCCAAAAGGGGTCTTGTGCGGGTTGCGTTGCAAACCCGCCATTGGGTACACGTTGCGAAGGCGGGGGTGTAGAAGATGAACCGTTTAGGTTAAAAGTAACAGTGTGGTCGTATTCGCCGAAAGGCTCAAGAACTGTAATACGGGCAAGACCATGCCCTTCGCGACCAATCATTGTACCGCCACTTGGGTCAGTTATAGATTGACCGCCAGAATATGTGCTTGTATTTGACACAAGATGTGTTGATAAATGTCCAGAACCGCCGCCGCCGCTATTATATCTAAGAGTACCACCAGTTGATGGTGTTAACAAAAAACCACTACTTCCTCCATACCAACCACCGCCACCACCGCCAAACGCCGCGTTAGGAACTCCACCACCTCTTCCAAAGCCACCACTTGCACCATGAAATCCTCCGATTCCACCCGCTATCTGTGAGCCGCCAGAACCCATGATACCATTATGTCCACCTTGCAAACCACCGCCAACACCGCCTCTTAAAGGGGTAGATGCATCTCCACCGCCACCACCGCCTGCTACAATTAAAACAGCGTTACGAGCGTTCGTCAAACCCGCTAACAGACCACTTAACATACCCATTTCTTTTGCTACGTGAGTCGCACCACCACCACCAGCACCACCGTGATGTACGCTTCCTATTCCTCCTACGCCACCACCGTTAAACCCACCTTGCGTAAGCACTCCTAGTTGGTTGTCACCTTGTCCCCCTACCGCAACGAATAAAGTTTGTTCAACCCATAAATTTATCTCACCTTGGGAAAATCCACCACGCCCACCAATAGATTGACCAGCAGTTCCCCCTTGCGCTCCCCAAACCTCTAACCGATACCGCCCAGGTTGCAATGTAATTTCTTGAATTTGTCCGACATGTTCAAAAGTATAAGTAACATAACCGCCAACAATTTCCCTAAACACGCCATTGCCCAGCGGTTCGCGCGCTTGTACCTCCAATGTAAACGACATAGGCACACTTGCCGCCGCCAACACAAAGCACAAAACACAACATAAAAACTTTTTCAAAATACGCATCATTACCATCCCTTACCTGTAATTTTAATTCAAATATTTATGGCATCCTCGTCACGGATTCAATTATTTTATTGATTATCCACAATGCCAATACGATTTAATCCCAAAGGCTACTTTCACCGCGCTCTATTCTGCTAAACTTTTCCGCTTCTTCATATAACTCTTGCATGGCGGGGTTATTTTTAATCATACGCCCTACTTCTCCATACTTTTCAAAATCCCCATACTTTCCGCCCATTTTTTCACCGTTCACAAAAGCGATTAATTCGGGGTCATTTGCAATCATGCGTTCAAGATTCATAGTGTGCCTCCAATTTTTTAGTTTTTACTAATCCGTGACGAGGTCTTCATGTGGCAAGGATATATTATTTTTCAAAAAGCATCCTATAAATAAATCCTCCTACACCAACAATAGGTTCATTGCATTTAGGGCAGGGAATTTTCCACGAATGACCTAACAAATGCCATGTCATTTGAAATGGGCTATTTATATAACTTTCGTATACCTCGCCCTATACCCGTTATTTAATATGATAGTCATATTTGTACGATTCACCTCTGCCATTTCAAACACGGCAATGCCCACATTTGAATCAAGAATAAGACGCTTGCAATCCTCATCAAGACTCCACAATCCGTGCGAAATCACCGCGTTGGGTAACTCGTCGGTTTCAAACTTATTATCACTTTTGAATATGATATAAAAATCATGCCCGCTTTGTTGTCGTGCCCATTTTCCAACCATATCTGTGAGCATTTGGTCGCGTTTTGATAAAGATTTTCCGTAATTACGTATAAAATTGCTTCGTAGTTGCTCAACTTCCATACCACTCATTTTGCCAAGCTGTTGGCTTGGAATAGTTTTTACATGTATCACCCATGCTTTGTCTGCCTCGGGGTTTTCACCCCATGGGACAATTTCTGTTGCGTTAGAAATTGTTGGAGTTGCTTCTTCTTTGGTATCTAATGATTTTTTACCGCCTGTTACTAACTTAAAAAATCTATATCCAATAAATAACGCAACAATGCCTACAGCCGCAGGCACACTAAGTTCACCACCTGTCACCATGCCTAACAAAACAAGTCCTCCCACTATTGCAATAATAGTCCACATAATGTAATTCTCCTCTCCTACCGTTCATATAACTTTGGGTTATTCGTTTTCTTTGCTTCTTTCAAATTCGCGCATTCCCGCCATTTATCGCGGCTCATGCAATAGGTTTGCCGTTGATAGTCGGTTTGCTTTGTGCCATACAGCTTGCGCTCATGCCCTAAATCGTTGTAATACGGACAGTCCATTTACATCATCTCCCATAAGTTATTTAATGCCTGTAAACATTCTTCAACCGAAGGCCCATATGCCCCATCGCTTGTCTTATGTCGGATGGGTAAGCACCTGTCGCATACTTGATGTTGATAAATTCGCATTTTCTTCAGCTCCTTATAATTGGCTTAACGTCTGTATAATTAAATCACGCACCCCGATAAAACGCTGACGCGCCGCTTCCCCCATTTCTGCCACTAATAGTTTCATACCCGCTTTATCTTCAAGAGATTTATTAATAAACCATAATGCCAGTTCCACCATCCCCCGCGCTTCGCTTGGGTTGTTGTTTTTTACACCCTGCTCAAACATAATAATACTTAACGCATGTAAGTAGTCGAAGGGAATTTCAATCCCCTTTTCCAGAACTATGTCCATAGCGTTTTCAATCCATTTCATACCTCTTTGTTGGTCTGCAATAAAACCATGCCGCCCGTGGTAGTGAATTACACCCAGATGCATCATCTCTATGGGGTCGCTGTGGGGCGGTTTTGCCAGTTTTCCTACCAGCCTTACGCCTTCTTCTGCGTTCGCTTTGGAGAACACACCCCTAAAATGCGCTCCCGCCAACTTACTCATGGCCTTGGGGTGGTTTAGTTGCGCCGCACGGTCTAGCCAATAGGCCACTTTTTCATAGTCGGCCGGGTGGGTGTCCGTTTCTTCGTGCAAATAAAGGCACCCCATTAAATAAAGTGCCTCGGTATTTTCTCGCTGTGCATATTTTTCCATGAAGCCATATTCACGGGCGTATTCTCTAAACGCGCCGTCGGTGTCATGCATACACCTTGCCAGCTCCCATATGCATTCATACAAAAGAGCCGCCAAGGCCGCCTCGCCGGCGTCCTTTATTTTTTCTATAAATTCAAACTTTACGGTAATATCCGCATTTTTAAATCCCGTGCGCAGTGCTTCTATGTTGTATGGCATAATAACTTCACACTCCTTTCCGTTGATAAAATGCACCCAATAGGTTACAATATAGTACCAATAAGCATAAGAGGAGAACAAGCATGGCTCAAACAACTTTCAGCATTCGCATGGATTCCGATGTGAAAAAAAATTTGGACGATTTTTGTTCACAAGTCGGGATGAACACTACCACGGCGTTTAATCTATTCGCTCGCGCCGTCCTGCGCGAAAAGCGGTTGCCTTTTGATATTACTACTGACATAACGCCGACACACCGCATTCCGAACACCGAGTTTCAAGCCGCCATTGATGAGTGTGATGCCATCCTTCGGGGGGAACTACCGCCGCCGCCCACCCTGTCAACCGCCCAATTCATTGAAAGCATGAAAGAGTGGGTTGACGATGAAATATAGCTCCAGCCATCAGACCCAATTCCGGCGCGATTACCGCAGATGTGAAAAACGTGGGTATGACATGTCGCTTTTGCATGAAGTCATGACGAAACTGGAAAGTGGCGAACCCCTTGACCCTATCATTAACCGCCCACATCCCTTGAAAGGCACCAACCCTATCATTACCGAATGCCATATAAAGGCAGACTGGCTACTGGAATATCGTTATTTTGGAAACCAAATTATCTTCATTCGCACTGGTACACATTCAGACTTGTTCTAGTTTCTGCCTCTTGTTGCTATTGATTTCAACTAACTACCGTAGAAAATTAACCAACGACAACTGCACCGTCATGGCCATGGCGCGCATGGCCGCTTGCAAAGCCGCCTCGGCAGCGGCTTTTCGCATTATGGCGTCGGCCATATTGGTATCGGCGGTGGCGGAAAGCAGTTGCTCCATTTGCGCCTCTTCTTCAGAGAGGCGTACGTCCATCATTTCAAACATGCTCATGCGCGTGCCCATGCGGGTGTGTTCGGCAATAACATTGTCAGCGTGGCGGTTGAACAGCTCCAGCATATTATTAATACGGTCGTGCAGTACGGCGTTGGCCTGGGCGCGTTCGTTGTTGAGTTGCGTTTCGATGGCGTTTTCCAGCACTTGCCCCAGCATATTGTGGGGCGGCGAACTAAAATACGCCTCCACCGCGTGGCGTTCTGAAATTTGAACAGAGCGGATAAAGTCCATGAGCCGCTTTAGGTCGGTGTACATTTTGTCGGTATATACATGGCGGGCCAGGTCATTGATGCGCTGGTGGTTGCCGGGTGCAATTTCATGCACAATCCAGTAGTCCTCTTGGTTTATCACATTCCCGGCTTGCAACGCCGTTGCAGGCGGGGGAATGCGTACCGATGAGGTAAACGAAACCGCTACATTCGGCAACGCGGTTTGCGTTCCTGCCGGGGGCATGGAAACAATGGCGTCAATGTCCGGTGCGGGGTTGAAAAATTGCAAAAGTTCAAACTCCACGGGGTCCACACCATAATTCATCACAGAAAAATCTACACGGTAGCCGTCGCCCTCTAGGGTTACGCGCTGGATAATTTCAAGATTGTGAGGCGGCGCGGTGTAAAACACCGTTTCCCACATAGTACCGGATTGTAACGGCGGGCTATTGCTCAAGCTCCACAGGGGTATTTCTATAGCACCCATGCGCAATATCGGGGATGTATCGCCAAACATGTCGAAGGTACCCGGGGCTTCCGCGTCTGCACCGCCTATGGTTACAGAGAAGTTAAAGCTTCCGTCTGGGTTTATGGGGTATTGGTAAAATGCGTGGGTAATATCCAATGTGGTGTTCCCAATCACTTCAATGGAATCAAAATAAATGGCGGGGTTAAGCTCCCCTGCGCGGAAGCCCTCCTTGTGATATGTAATGCGTGTACCATCGCGCCAAGTATGTGCCGCTTCGTCGCATAACACGATTTCGCCGGTTTCTATTATGTAGTGGACGATGAATGGATTTTCCGCTGTTCCGGGAGGGTGGGGCGAATTTTCGTCTGCGCCGGGGGGAAGATATGCGTTTTCGTCTAGCATACTCCTTACTATTATGAGGTATTCCAAGGGCGGCTCACCGTTACGCCCGGGCGCACCCTGTATACCCGGGATGGCCAAGGGCTGTCCGTTTTCATCCCGGATAGAAAAATCAAAGCTGACGTGGTTATACGCCAGCTTAATCACGTTCGCGTTATGCACCGTTGCCTTGTGCGCGGGGTGAAATTGTTGAAATGACATGATGCGCTCAATATCCCGGGCATCAAACTGCTGGGTAATGATAAAGGAAAGGTCATTGTCCCGAATAAAAACGGGGGGTTGTGTTGTCCGGTAGCCCGAAAACACATACCGCCCCATGTAGGTTTGGTTAATCTCCAGCCCAAGCTGGTCAACCAGTTCCTGCACTTCCTTTGCCAAGCCCATGCGGTCATCTATAGTCAAGTGACCCGTGGCGGCTTCTACGAAAAGTACGTTTAATCGTTGAAGCACTTCATCTGTCATGTTCACAAATGCAGATTCTGTAACGCTCATCCACGCAAGCCCACCCTGTACATTGCGGTAAAATTGCTGGGTTTCTTCAATGATAGTGCGATACCGCAATGCACGGGCGGCGGCGATGGGGTCATCAGATGGACGCTGGAAGCGTTTAGTCGTTTCAATTTGATTCACGAGGTTATTGACATGCCGCACATTGCGGTGCAGATTGTTGAGCGAATTGCCGAATATCATAGAGTTGGTGATGCGCATGGGGAAGCCTCCTCTACTTATCTAAAAAGGTTTACCTTTATAGAAAGTCCGATTCTTCCTTAAATCCGCGAAAAATGGAAATGTATGGGTGGGAGCAGGTGCGGATGGGCGCGAAATTCATTGCACCCCGCTACTGGTTGTGTTAAAATTTGCTAAATTAACCGATATAAAAAGGTAAACCTTTTTATACTGCCTACTTTTTCTTCTCCACCCGCATTTCTCGCAAACGGTTGTAAAACGTGGCTCTTTTCAAGCCTGTCTGCACCAGCGCATCGTCAAACGGGATTTTTCCCTGCTCCCATTGCTTGACCACCGCCGCGAAATCTTCCGGTGGCCTTTTTATAGGACGGCCTAAATGTACCCCCCGCGCTTTGGCGGCGTTGATGCCGGCCCGCTGCCGTGTGCGTATGTCGGTGCGTTCTTTTTCCGCAACATAGCCGAACAAGGATATAACTAAATCAGCAATCAGCGTACCTAATAAATCCCTCCCCTTACGGGTGTCCAGCAATGGCATATCCATTACCACGATGTCCACACCCTTCTCCTTGGTAAGTATGCGCCACCAATCCAAGATGTCAGCGTAACTGCGCCCCAAGCGGTCAATGCTCCCCACATACAGCATATCCCCCGCTTCTAATTTTTTTACCATGGCTTGCCACGCAGGGCGTATAAAATCCTTGCCGCTTTGCTTGTCCACGTATATACGTGTCTGCGGGATTTTCAATTTCGCCATCGCGTCAAGCTGGCGGTTCTCATTTTGACTTACATCAGATATACGGCAATACCCGTAAATTTTCATGTACATTGCTCCCTCCGGTTTATTCGGCTATAAATCCTTTTTCGGGGAAGTACATTGCAACGGGTACAAGCCTTGCCTTTTCCAGCTCTGCGCCGTATGATTGCGCCTATGTTGCATATGATTACCTTAGAAACCGAACGCCTTATCCTGCGCAATTACAAGGCGTCTGACCTGGACGCCTATCACGCCATGCTCTCGGACGGGGAGAACATGACTTATTTGTATGATATCGTCACCCATTCCCTGGAGGAATCCAAGGAGAGCCTGGAAAATGCCATGGCCGTCAATGCGGCGGGGCGGGCCCGGCGTTTCGCCATCACCCTGAAGGGGGCGGATACCCTCATCGGCGCGGTGGGCTATGAAATCGCCGCCCATACCCCGGCGGGGAAAATTGCCGACCCCATGGGCTGGTTTCTCATGCCCGCGTATCAAAACAAGGGCTACATGACCGAAGGGGTGAAGCGGGTGCTGGCGTACGCGTTTTTGCGGGACGACTGCGCGGAGGTCATTACCGGATGCTTCGCGGAGAATCTACCCACCCAACGGGTTATGGAAAAGGCGGGCTTCGGGAATAAAGCGGAATCCCAAGCCCTGCCCCATGACGGGAAAATGAAAAAACGCCTCAGATTCTCCCTAAGCCGGGAAAGTTATATGAGCGCGTATTATTTACTTCACAAATAGGTTGGCTTATAATGCGTGAAAAATCGCAGGAGCGTGACGAAGATGAGCAAACCCGTGAATGTAACCGTTTGGGACGAAGCCGAGGGCGCGATTGGCCCCTATCCCCAGGGGATTTATACGGCTATAGCCGATTTTTTGAAGGCAAGCGGCGAGTTTGGCGAGGTACGTATTGCCCTCCAGCCCCAGCCCGAGCACGGCCTGACCGAGGAACTGCTCGCCGCCACCGATGTGCTGGTGTACTGGGCCCATTGCTATCACCATCAGGTGGAGGACGCCATCGTGGAGCGGATTCGCGCCCGGGTGCTGAACGGCATGGGGCTGGTGCTCCTCCATTCCGCCCACGCGAGCAAAATCTTTGGCCGGCTGGTGGGCGCGGAGCCCGCCAAACTGCGCTGGCGCGAAATAGGCGAGCTGGAGCGGGTGTGGCGTATCGAGCCCGCCCACCCCATCGCCGCCGGGGTGCCGGAATTTTTTGACATCCCCCATTCCGAAATGTATGGCGAGCATTTTCAAATCCCCGCCCCTGACGAGTTGCTCTTTATCAGCTGGTACGAAGGCGGCGAGGTCTTCCGCAGTGGCTGTACCTTCACCCGGGGGCTGGGCCGGATTTTCTTCTTCTCCCCCGGCCATGAAACCTTCCCCATCTATACCCTGCCCGAGGTGCAACGCATTATCATCAACGGAATAAAATGGGCCGCGCCCACGGGTCATCCCAAGATAACCACGGGGGAACAGCCCTTCATCCCACCGGCACGCGCTTAGGCACTGGTGCCTAATATGCGATGTCGATGAGCTCCTGTATTTTGTACATTCGTTCGTCCAGGTCTGAAATCTTGGCGGCGCATTCCTTTAGGCCCTCCGCCAGGTGTATGGGGATGCCTGATTTATATTTGTAGCGGATTTTATGCTCCAGGGAAGCCCAAAAGTCCATGGCCTGGGTGCGGATTTGCACCTCTACGGGCAGGCGCAGTATTTCGCCGGAGAGGTATACGGGAACCTCGAACACCAGGTGATGACTGCGGTAGCCCGAGGGCTTGGGCTTGTCGATGTAGTTTCGTTCCTTGATGAGCTTTATGTCGGGCTGATTCTTGAAGACATTGGCAATGGTGAAAATATCCCGGGTATAGGCGCAGATGCAACGCAGGCCCGCAATGTCGGTCAGGTTTTGCCGGGCAGACTCTGCCGTGATGGGGTGGTCTTGGCGGTGGAGCTTCTGGGCGATGCTTTCATAGGACTTTACCCGGAGCTTTACGTGCTCGATGGGATTATGCTTTTGTATGTTCTCAAAGTCCTCCAGCAAAATATCCATGCGCATCTCCATATTCCGCAAGGCACACCGGTACAAAACGAGGGTTTCCTTCATTTTCATAAATTCGGGTGGGGTGAAAAGAATGGCCATAATCGTCCCGCCTTTTATCGGATAATTTTCATGGTACGGGGCACGGAAAGGGTCAGCACCGCGCCGTTTTCGTTGTTTTCCGCCGTGACGATGCCGTCGTGCTGGTCGGCGATGGATTTCACAATGGCCAGGCCGATGCCCGAAAGGCCGCCCTTGCCCCGGTAAAACCGTTCAAATACACTGGAGAGCTCGCCGGGCTCGAAGCCGGGGCCGTCGTCCAGCACCCGGATAACCGCCCGGGGGCCGATGCCATAGCATTCGATGAGAATGGTGGTTTTGGCATAGCGCAGGGCATTGGAAATCAGATTGTCCAAAGCGCGCTCGATGTAGGATTTAACGCAGGGGATAATCACGGGCTCCGTATCATGCCGGAACCCGATTTGTATTTTACCCATCGGGTCCTGGTGGAGGTTGACGCGCTTGGCAATGAGCGCGATTAAATCCACGTCCTCCTCGTCGGGGGTGGTGATATTGTCTATGCGCGAGATATAGAGGATGTCGCCCACCATTTGGGTCAGCCGGTCGGCAGACTCGATGATGGTCTCGCTGGATTTCTTCGCGTCCATGATGCCGTATTTTATGCCCTCGGCGTAGCTTTTTACGGACATGAGGGGGGTGCGTAGCTCGTGGGATACGTTCTGGAAAAAAATCTTCTGGTCATTGTCGTACTTGGCCAGCTGCTTCGCCGTCTGGTTCAGGCTCTGGTTCAGGGTTTCAAACTCCTCGTTGGCGAAGGATTCCGGGTTGGGGGTGAAATTCCCCCGGCCAATGCGCTGGGCGAAGCGGTTCAATGCGCGCAGGGGGTGGGCCAGAGAGCCCGCAAGGAACGTAGCGATTATCATAGACACCACCCAAATGATAACCACCAAAACCAACAGTAGCATATTCACCCGTTCAGAAAAACGCGAAATATCGGTGATGTCTACATAAAAAACCCCGAACCAACCCGAATCCACACCGAAGGCGGGCTTTGCCGTGACATAAAAAATACCGCCGTCGGTGCGCAAGCGGCGGTTTGTCAGTATATCGGGGGTAATGTGCTCGGCCATCAGGGTTTCGGCAATTTCAAGGATATGGGGGTCGGTATAGCCGTATAACAGGTAAAAATTTTCATTCAAGTAAAAATGGTTGATGCGTTGCCCGAACAAGCCTGAGCGCACGATTAAAGTAAAACCCCCGAAGTAGGTATACAGCTCCTGGGTTTCGGTCAGCTCGGATATGGCATTGTGCCGGATATACTGCTGTACCGTTATGTTAAAGGCAATGCCCACCAGCGCGAAGGATAAAAAAAACAACGCGGAAAAGGCAGTAAGGATACTGCCGCGCAAATTGCGCCGGATGTGTTTAAACAACTTCCTCGCCCCGCTCGTAGGCGATACGGCGGAACAGGGCCTTGACCCGCATCACAAAGGTCATGGGGCTCACGGGCTTGGTAAAGAAATCGTCCGCGCCCAGGTCCAGTCCCGTTTGGTAGTCCAAGTCCGAGTCCCGCGCCGTCAGCATGAAAATGGGGACAAAGCTTACCTTGCGCAACTCCTTGCAAATGGTAAACCCATTTGACCCCGGCATCATCACGTCCAGCACCACCAAATCCGAGGGCTTCTCCCGGAAGGCGGCAAAGAGTAAATCCCCGGTTTCAAAGGCTTCTACTTGATAGCCCGCGCTCTCCAAAAACGTCTTCAACGCCTCGCGGATATACGTGTCATCGTCAGCGATATAAATACATTTCATGTAGCATCACCTTTACATATGCAATTTTATAGCAGTGGCGAAAACAGCCGGGATACGGACTCCCGTATTTTTACCGTGCGCTTGCGCCGCTCGTAGCTTTCGAAATCCAGTGCGCGGCAATCCTTCATGTCTTCGATGAAGGATTGTTCCAGTTCCAGGGTGGTTTTGGCGTCGGTGATGAAGGCGTGGGTCTCGAAGTTGATTTTAAAGCTGCGCACATCCATATTGGCGGTGCCGATGGCGCAGATTTCCGAGTCAATCATCACGGTTTTGCAGTGGATAAAGCCCTCGATGTATTCGTAGCCCTTCACCCCGGCGCACATCAGCTCGCCCATGTAGCTGGAGCTGGCCCAGTACACAAAGGGGTGGTCCGGCTTGCCGGGGTACATGATGCGCACGTCCACCCCCCGCAAGGCGGCAATGCGCAAGCAGGTGAAAAGGGCGTCGTCGGGGACGAAGTAGGGGGTTTGGATATAAATGGATTTCTTGGCGGCCATTATCATTTCGCAAAAGCCGTGTAATACATGGGGGTCGCGGGTGTCGGGGCCGCTGGATACAATCTGTATGCTGGAGCCGCTTTCCGGGGCTTGGTTCAGGTTCGGGTCATTGTTTTTAAAATACTTAGGGGAGACTTCCAGTTTATCCAGTTTATTCTTCACGCTGAAGTTCCAGTCCATGATAAAGCGCAACGTCAGCGGGTTGACCGCGCCTCCCGTCAGCCGCATATGGGAATCCCGCCAGAAGCCGAAACGCTCGCTCATGCCCAGGTATTCCTTGCCGATGTTGGAGCCGCCCAGGTAGGCAATTTCCCCGTCTATGACCGCAAGCTTCCTATGGTTGCGGTAATTCAGCCGCATCAGGAAGGGGGGCATAAACAGCCCGAGCCTGCCCTTGCCACTGACCAGCGGCGCGTAGGTGCCCTTGGGGGTGAAGTAACAGCCCGTGCCATCCACCAGCAGGCGCACGTCCAGCCCGTCCATGGCGCGTTCCGCCAGCTTGCGCACCAGCCTCCGCCCGATTTCGTCCCCCCGGAATATGTAATACTGCACAAAGATATATTCCTTGGCGTTGGCGATATCTTCCAGCAAGGCGTCGAACTTCGTCTTGCCGTCATAATAAAGGGTCAGCTGGTTGCCGTGGATAATGTCCCCCTCGTCCGCGCCCAGGTTCAGCTCCCGGTAGGTTTCGTGCATTTGCACGTCGCTTTCATATTTTCCCTTGAAAACCCGTTGCTTGCGGACGTCCTGCCCCCCCATGAGGTACAGGAGAAACCCGAATATGGGAAGGAACGCCATGGCCACAATCCATGCCCAGGTGGCGGCGGTGTTGCGTCGTTGCACAAAAATTACATAGGCTATGAGGAAATAATTGACGATTGTCACAAGAAACATGGGGGAAGGCATTCCATTTCTCCTTTCCACCGGCATTATACACTAAAAATATGCGTCATACCACAGGATAAACATATAAATTGTCCAAATCATGCGTGAGTTATCGTCTTTGCCGGCTTTGTGCCTGTCCAGCAAGCGGATAAGCTTGTCCCGCTGAAAAATCCGGCCCACAAAATCCAGCTCAAAGGCTTGCTTTACTCGCCCATAGTAGGCGTCCTCCCGTAGCCACAGCCGGGTGGGTACGGGGAAGCCCCGCCGCTGTTTGTTCCGGCCGTCGGGGAAATTGCGCGCCGCCGCGTGGCGCAGGGCGTACTTTGTGCCCTTCCGGTTCACCCGGTAGCGGGTGGGAATGGAAGCGGCCACGGAAAAGACTTCCTTGTCCAAGAAGGGTACCCGCAACTCCAGGGAGTTGGCCATGGACATTTTATCCGCCTTGAGCAAAATATCCCCCACCAGCCACAGGTGGATGTCTACGTATTGCATCTTTGTGATGTCGTCATACCCCAGTTCCCGGGCCTTGTCGTAATAGGGGCGGGCGATGTCGGTTACTCGGAGACGGCTTACATATTGGGGCTGGAGGATTTCGGCCCGCTCCTCGTCGGTGAAGGTGTAGAAGTTGCCGATGTAGCGTTCCTCCAGGGGCTTCCCCGCCAAGGTGAGAAAACGCTTGCCCTTGAACCGGTAGGGGATTTTCTGCACCCAGCGGCTGATAAAACGCCGCACGGGCAGGGGCAGGATTTTCATAAAGCCCAGATGAAACATGCGGTGATAATGCTCGTACCCGCCGAAGAGCTCGTCGGCCCCCTCCCCGGTAAGGGCCCCCTTTACGTGCTCCCGCGCTACTTTGCACACGAAATACAAAGCCACGGCGGCGGGGTCCGCCAGGGGCTCGTCCATATAGTATTGGATTTTTTGCAAGGCGTCCCAGAACTCATCCTTGGTGATGACCTTGCTCCGGTTTTCGATGCCCTTGGCCCGGGCCAAAGACTGGGCGGCCCCGATTTCGCTAAAGCCCTCGTAGTCGAAGCCCACGGTAAAGGATTTATCCACCTTGGAAACGGAGGTGATATAGCTGGAATCCCACCCGCCGGACAGGAATGTCCCCAGCTCCACATCCGTGCGCTGGTGGTATTCCACCGACTCCTTCACCATGGCGTCCACCTGCTCTACGGTGTCGTTCAAGCCCTGGGCACCCTTGTGGATTTCGTTGGGGGCGAAGGCCGCCTGCCAGTATCGGGTAAGGGTAATCCCGCCGTCTTTGTAGCGCATGAAATGGGCGGGGGGTAGCTTGTACACCCCTTTGAAAAAGGTTTCGTCCAGCACGCTGTACTGGAAGGAGAGGTACGCCTCCAAGGCCACCGGGTTTAGCTCCTTCACGAAGCCGGGGTACTCCAGGAAGGATTTTATCTCCGACGCGAAGAGTAACTGCCCGCCGAAAATCCCGTAGTAAAAGGGCTTTATCCCAAAGTTATCCCGGGCGGCAAAGATTTCCCCCGTGGTGTGGTTATATATCACAAAGGCGAACATGCCCCGCAGATAATCCAGCATCCCCTCGCCGTATTCCTCGTAGAGGTGGAGCAGTACCTCGGTGTCCGACGTGGTGGTGAACACATGGCCCTTCACCGCCAGCTCGGCCCGAAGCTCGATGTAGTTGTATATCTCGCCGTTGAAGACCAAAGAAAATGTCTCGTCCACGGAGCGCATGGGCTGGGCCCCCCGCTTCAGGTCAAAAAAAGAAAGCCGCCGGAAGCCCAGGGAAATGTGGGCGTCCACATACACGCCGTCGCCGTCGGGCCCCCGATGGGCCACGCGCTCCGACATCTTTTTTATGACGGTGTTTTCCGTGTCGTTGTATTCACTGCCTGTGAAGCCGCAGAATCCACACATGCTTATTCCCCCTCCGGCGGTGCCACGCGGATAATCCCGCAGGGGGTTTGCTCGGAAGATTGCCCCATGGGGTTGTCCCGCAGTACCGCCGCGATAAAGCTTTCCTTCATTTTGGGGTCCGACGCGCCCATCAAATTGGTGCCCAAATCGTTACAATCCACGATGGCCACGGGCACGCCGATGCCCGCGGATATGGCTTGCGCCGCCTTCACCGGCTGGCTGGGGGCAAGGACGACATACTCGTTGTAGGGCGGCAGGGTATAATCGCAGGGGCCGTCGATGCCCCGGGCCCTTTCCCCCGCCACGTGGTAGAACCAGCCCTTCCGCTTAAAAAGCTTCCCGATAACCGACACAACAGCCGCGAATAGAATCCGTACTACCCCGCATTCCCGCAGGGCCATTTCCATGGTCTCCGGGATGCCCAGGCCGATGCCGGCGGGGGTTTTTTGCACGTACCTGGAAAGGAAAACCGCAAGCTTACGCGGCTTTATGTCCACCATGGGTATGGCGCGGGACTGGGTACAGGCCACCGCCCGCTCGGAAACAAAGACCACATCCCCCGCCCGGACATGAGGTGCCAGGTAGGGGGCGAAAGCACTTTCCAGGCTGTCTTCCTTTGTTATTACATGGGTGCGGATGGGGATGCGCCGGTACGCCACCCCCGCCACTTCTATGTTCAGGGACTTGCCCGCGTTGGGGGGCGGGGTTTCCTCGGCGGGGTCCACCGGGGGCAAGGTAGCGGGTGTATCCGCCCTTTTTTTCCGGGAAAGGGAAAATTTGTCCTCGGTACCCGCCAGCAAACGCTTGATATTCCCCCGGTGCATAAACCAAGCCAGCACGCACAAGGCGGAGGTGACGGCAACCACTTCCCAGCCATGGCCAAAAACCGCCAGCAACACGGGTAGCATCACGCTCATCCCCAAGGAGGCCAGTGAAATATAGCGGGCAATTAAAATAATCCCCACCATGGCGGCAATGACAATCAGCCCCACCCGCCAATCCAGCAAAAACATCATACCAATGGTAGAGGCCACGCCCTTGCCGCCCCTGAAACGCAAATAAAAGGGGAAGTTGTGGCCCAGCACCACGCCTACGCCCGCGTATATGCCCGCGGTCCAGCCCGCCGCCAAGCCCCCGCCCGCGCTGAAAATCCATGCCGCCAATAAAAAGGCCAGCACTTCCTTCCCCACGTCGGCGACAAAGACCGGCGCGCCCCATTTGGCACCCAAAATGCGCGTAACATTGGTCATGCCCGCGCCACCGCTGCCATATTCCCTTATGTCGATGCCGGCTACCCTTTTCGAAAGGAAATAACCGTTTTGAATACACCCAAAAGCGTAGCCGATAAGTAAGGCGATGAGTCTGTACATGCGGCTTTACGCCCCCTGTGCCTCCAGATGCGCGTTAATCTCTTCAATCAGCGCGTCCACGTCCACGCCATGGCCTACCCCCGCGTCCTCCAGGGTTTCGCGCTGTGCCGAAGGGCAACCCGCGCAACGCAGTCCCGCCTTCATGAAAATGGGGCCCAGCCCTTCGCCCAGCCGTAAAATATCCGCAATAACCATGTCCTTTGTTGCCTTCATGTGAACAACTCCTTCTGGTGTAGTATTAACTGTTCGCCAAATTCCTAAACCCCGGATGATACCGGAAAATCACCTTGCCCAAAATACGTCCCTCCTCCACGAAGGGGTTGGACCAATCCCGGGAATCCCGGGAGTTGCCCCGGCTGTCCCCCAGCACAAAGAAATGCCCCTCCGGCACTTCCATCTCCGGGAAGTCGGGCCCCAGATAGCCAAAGGGCCCGGGGGTAACAAAATCGTCGCGCAAGCCGGAAACGCCGTCGATATACACAATGCCGCCGGAAATACGCACCCGCTCGCCGGGCAGGCCCAGGATGCGCTTCACATTTTTAATGCCGTCGTCGGGGGCGCGAAAGACGATAATGTCATAACGCGCCGGCTCGGAAAAGGTATAGGAAAGGCGAAAGGCGATAATCCGGTCATTGACCCGTATGGTGCTCTCCATAGACCCGGTGGGTATAGAGGCGTTGACAATCACAAAAAAATTGATGATTAACGCAAAAACCACCGCAAACACGACCACCTTGGCCCAGCTCAACGCCTCGGCGATAAGCTCCTTCTTCATATCGGGGGGCGGCTCAGGCGCGCCCTCGGTGGCCAAGGCAATAACATCCTGCGGGGTTTTGGGTTCAAAATGGGACATGAAAAACCAGCCTTTTCTATAATGATGGCCGAGTATAACATATACTTCCAGCATTACTCAATATTAAAATGGTTGGAGGGTCAACAAGTGGTTTGAGAAATAAATTTTGTGAGGATTATATGTTCTGATATAATTTATCGTAATGGTGGGCAATTGAACAAAATGAATATATTTTGAACAGGGAGATGTATTGATGCCTAAAATCAAGAAAATTATGGTTCACGTTTACATTTCCCTGTGTATTATTTTTGTAATAGCAATCATGGGATTATTGCTAATGGGCGCGCCAAGAAGAGCAACGGTGTTTTCCATGCCAAGCGATAACATATCGGAGTTGCAACCAAATGAGATTATGCGGCAGATTGCGAATTTTGCCGGCGTTACGGAAAGTGAAATCATCATACCGGAAGCTCCCATCGCCCAATTCTCGATATGGGGTGATTTTACCCTCAATTCGGCAACAGTATCACTGCAATGGGAAACCCGCCGAAATGTGTTAGCTAACCAGTTCCGCATTGCACCTTCCGATGAAGGGTTTTTCCTTACATCGCCGCAACAGGTGTTGTCTACACCGCCTTTTGCACATCAGATAGAAGATATTTTATATGCGATAAAGTATCTTCCGCACGAACATATTCGCCGTTTCTTTGATAATCCGCCCGACCGTTACGGGATATTATACAATCTTAATTTTGCCGCGTTACGTTGGGTTTCTGACCATGATTTTCCACGTATTTTATACAATAGAAGCGGCGTGGTGGACGAATTTACGGGTGATTATTTAAGGTTTGTCCTTTTGCCTTCGTATAGGTGTTATGAAAATCCAAATAGCTGGCGCGGTGATGGTACGGTTATTATACTCTATTTTGAGTTGGAATTAGACGGGATGTAAAGGTGGGGATACAACCTGTTTTTAATGATGTGGATGATTTAATCGCGTCTCTTGAAGGTGACGGCCAATCTAAGGGGGTAGCAAATGAAAATACTTGTTATTCGACATGGGCAATCAGAGGGTGACATTACAAACGTGATTGAAGGACGTTATGATGCACCCCTGACTGAATTGGGAATTAAACAGGCAAATTTAATGGCCGATTGGGTTGCCCAAAAATATACCATTGATAAGATATTTTCAAGCCCGTTAAAACGGGCGAGTAAGGTGGCTGAAATTTTAAGCCAACGTATTAATATAGACATTGTTTATGACAATGACATCATGGAATGGAACACGGGACTTATTTCGGGGCTAAAAAAAGAAGAAGCGCGAGTAAAATACCCTGCCCCGGAAATTAGTTATCCGCATACCAACCTGTATGAGCAAGAAAGCGGCATACAGCTAAGAATGAGGGCAGAAACTATTTTATCAAAATTAATAAATGAAAATCCGCCCGATTCAACGATTGCTATTGTATCTCATGGATTATTCATATGGAATCTTGGCTACAGTTTTTTAAGATTACCCGTCACTTCCAACTTGGTTCGGTTTCCTATTGGCGACACAGGGATACATGAATGGCATATAGATGGTGAAAACAGAACGGTCGTTCATGTCAACCAGCGAAGGCATTTAGAAAGTCTATCGGCTACAGATTTTGCCAACTCCCGATAAATGTAAAATTTCATGCGAGCGCATCTTATGTAGCACAACAACCGTGATGCCATGCGTAAAATTTATATTTGGAACGAGGGAAAACCATGAAAACAATAGGAATTATCGCCGCAATGAAAACGGAATTGCAATTTAAAAAAGCACGCCTTGAATGGACACACAAGGACGTGCTTGAAGTAAAATCATAATCTTTGGGTGTTGCCCACGGATGGCCTCTCTACCGGCACCGCCACGCGTGTGAATATACGCGGTACTGGCTTGATTTTGACAAGTCCAAGGCATGAAAATCCTATGTTGGCCGAGGGGGTGCCCTCTTGGTTTGGGTGTATAGTACAACAAAACAACCGGACATTTGTTCAGAAAATGTCTGAGAATTTGTCCGGTTGCCGTTGCATAGGAGCCTTGCTTTCTCCCCGGCACTACCCTATAATCACAGCATTCCACGGGAGCAGATGGGTGCTGGTGTGCCCCTCGGTCTTCAAAACCGCTGCAAGCGGTGAATAGCCGCTTAGGTGGGTTCGATTCCTACATGCTCCCGCCAGCATATTGGCGGGGCTGTCTTGCGAGAGCGAAACAGCCCCTTTTTATGATGCACCATGCAAAAGGAGGACTGTCTTATGGCGGAGCCTACGCGCCCGCGGCTTTCCCATATGTCGGCCAAGGCGGGCTGAGCGGCCAAGCTGGGGCCGGGGGCCCTTTCGGAAATGCTCAAATCCCTGCCGAAGCATATCGACCCTGCGTTGCTGGTGGGTTACGACACCTCGGACGACGCCTGTGTGTACCGGCTGGGGCCGGATTTAGCCATGATACAAACCCTGGATTTTTTCCCGCCTATCGTGGATGACCCCTTTGCCTACGGGCAGATTGCGGCGGCCAATGCGTTGTCGGACATTTACGCCATGGGTGCCGCGCCCGCGCTGGCGTTGAATATTTTGTGCGTGCCCGGTTGCCTGACGGCGGGGGAGGTGGCGGCGATTTTGGCGGGGGGCGCGGAAAAGGTACGGGAAGCGGGGGCTATCATCGCCGGGGGGCACAGTGTGGAGGACGCGGAGCCGAAATATGGCCTGTGCGTGAGTGCCTTTGCCGACCCGGTGCGGGTGTGGTCCAACGCGGGGGCAAAGCCGGGGGACGCGTTGATTCTGACCAAGCCCTTGGGCAACGGCATTCTGGCTACGGCGGCGAAGCAGGATAAGATTACCCAAGCCGCCTTCGCCCCCGCCATCGCCGCGATGGCCACCTTGAACAAATACGCCCGGGACGCGGCCGTCCCCTTCACCGTCCACGCCTGTACCGACATTACGGGCTTTGGCTTTTTGGGTCATGCGTGCGAAATGGCGGTGGCCAGCCAGTGCTCCCTGATGATTCACCCCGCCGCGATGCCCATTTTTGACGGGGTTTTGGCCCTTGCGCAAAGGGGTGTTGTGCCCGGCGGGGCGAAGCGGAACGCGGATTACCTTGCGGGGAAAATCCTTTTGGCCGAAGAAATCTCCCCCGCTATGGAAGGCATACTCCACGACCCCCAAACCTCCGGCGGCTTGCTCCTGTGCGTTCCCCAAGAGGAAAAAGACCCCCTGCTGGCGGCCTTGGAAAAAGCCGGTGCAGGGGGCTGGGCGGTAGGGGGCGTGGTACCCCAGGGGGCGTATGCCATCGAAGTAAAGGATTCCTAGCCGTTGGTTGAGCCTGTTTTTCCGCCGTAATATTTATTGGGCAGTACCGCGTTTAAGATGACCCCCAGCAAAATGGCGATGGGTAGGTTCATGCGGTCCAGCCGGACAACGGAGTCGGCAATTTCCACCCGGATAATGTTGCCAAAGCGCATACCGATACCCACAACGAGCATGACGGACATGATTATCAGATACTTTTCGATATTCAAGTCCACATGCTCTTTTACGTTGCGCATTCCTATGGAAGCTATCATGCCATAGAGCATGATGGACGCGCCGCCAATAATGGCAACGGGAATGGAGTGGATAACCTGGGCGAAGGCTGGGGAAAGACCCAGCAAAACGGCAAAGCCCGCGCCAATGGCCACCACTACCGAGGAGAAAACCTTGGTGATAATGAGCAGGCCCACATTTTCGGAATACGTTGTATTCATGGGTGTACCGAAGGCGGCAACCAGCATGGATTGCAAGCCGTCGGCGAACAATGTACGGCTTAGCCCGGGCTTGCCCCGCAGTAAATCCTCGTTCATTTCCGCCCCGACAATAACATGGTCGGCGATATTCTCCGCCACGGTGGCCAAGGCGAAGGGGGCCAGCATGAGCATGGGGGCAAGGGCAAAGCGGGGGGGGATAAAGGGCGGCAAGCCAAGGATATCCGCCTCACGTATGGGGGCGAAATTTACAAGGCCGTAATACGCGCCCCCTTCAGTGCTGGCTACCGACATAAGCACCGCCACCAGGTACGCCCCGGCGAGGCCAATTAAAATGGGGAAGGCTTTTATTTTACCTTTGCCAAAAACCATGACCACAATGATTATCAGCAAGGTCAAGGGCCCCAGAATCCAGCTGGTGGCGAATTGATTGACGGCGTGGGGTGCCAAGGTTACGCCGATAAGTACAACGGTGGGCCCCGTCACCGCGTGGGGGAGAATCCGCATAAATTTATCAGCGCCAATCAGCTTTACGATTAGCGAGAAGATGAGATACACAGCCCCCGCGGCGATAATGCCACCCAAGGCGTATTGCAAGCGTTCGTCGTGGGAATAGATGTGGGAGAGGGGCCCCGCCACCGGGTCGATTACCCCCAGCACGCCTATCATGAAGGCGAAGCTGGAGCCCATGGTTAGGGGCGATTTACCCTTGGTAAGCAGCAGGAAAATCCAGGTGCCGATACCCATGCCAAAGAGGGTGATTTGGGGGCTCATGCCCAAAGTCAAGGGTACGATTATCGTCGCGCCGAACATGACTAGCATGGATTGCAAGCCCTTGATAATCAGCGAGAACGCGTTCTCTCCCCGGTGGGCCGTCTGCGCTACGCTGGTTGCGTCCCACCAGCGTGAAAATGCATCTTTCATATGAAGCCTCCTTGTTGGGGTCATGCCCCTGTTTTTGCCGTTCCTTCTGCCTATAAAAAAAACCGGTTGAAACGTCATTTAAATGACAATCAACCGGCTTATTTTATTTGGGTTATTCGTTCTCGTTTCGCGGGTAGGTACCCGCCTCGGGGCAAGGGTGTCATGGTGCCTCCTAGTTTTTGGCTCAAACGGTGGAAATGTATCACAACCTGCGGGGGTAGACAAGGGTATATTTTCAACTTTGGAGGAATAGCTAATTCCATTTCGACACAATGTGACAGCGTTATTAAATATTTACCAAGGACAATCAAAGCCAAGGACAAAAAATCTGGAAATAATGTCAATAGCATATCTGTAAATATACGCCTATACTTTCCCCAACAGGCGAGACGACCTCGCCCAAAAAAATTATATGAGGTGGTTAGAATGCACAAGCTTTTCTTTTCCACAGGGCTGCTTTTGGCGGTAATGCTGTTTTTTACTGCCTGCGGCCAAAATGGCGACACCACAGGGCCAGACCTGACATTGGAGAATGTCCGTCTGGCCTTTATTCATGTCGGTGATACCAACGACAGGGGCTATACCTACCGCCAGCACGCGGGTACGGTGGCCATGATGAACGCCCTGGGCATCTCCGAAGGGCAGGTACTTAATTTCTGGAATATCGCCCCCGGTGCGGCGGTGACAACCTCCATCGAAGAGGCCATTGAATGGGGGGCGAACATGATTTTCGCCACCAGCTTCGGCCATGGGCCCTTTATGCACGAGGCCGCCCAGCAATTCCCGGATGTGCATTTCTTCCATGCTACGGGGAACCTGGCCGTGGAGGCCAACCTCCCCAACTTCCACAACTATTTCGGCAATATGTCCCAGGCACGCTTCCTTTCCGGCATCGCCGCGGGTCTGCGGACTGAAACCAATAGATTGGGCTTCGTAGCCGCGTGGCCCAACCCCGAGGTAATTACGGGCTATACCGCCTTCTTCCTGGGCGCGCGCTCCGTCAACCCCGAAGTACAAATGTATGTTATGTATCTCAACGCCTGGAATAATCCCACCGTGGAGGGCCAGCTGGCCCAGGCCCTCATTGACCTGGGCGCGGATGTGCTGGGTCAGCACGCCGACTCCCCCACCACCCAAACCGTGGCCCAGGCCAACGGCGTATGGAGTGTGGGCTATAACAACGACATGTCCATCGAAGCACCGGACGCCTTCCTGCTGGCTCCCATGTTCGCCTGGGAGGTGTACCTGATTTATGCCGTGCGCACCTTCGTGGAGGGCGGCAATGTACGCACCGACGTATTGTACGGCCTGAACGAGGGCATGGTAGTCCTCTCGGATTTGAACCCCAGCACCATCGCGCCCGGTACGGCAGAGGCCATTGCCGCGGCGGAAGCCCGCTTGCGCGCCGGCTGGAATATCTTCACCGGGCCGCTGTATGGCGCGGACGGCACACAGCTGCTGGCCCCCGGGGTGGAATGGATTGAGCCTTTGTCCGCGCCCTCCTGGAATTTCATCATCGAAGGCATCACCGAACGCTAGACCATGGAAAATACCGCCGTTGCCATCCGCAACCTTACGAAGACCTTCGACCGGGTTGTAGCCGTGGAGGGGGTGGATTTCACCTTGCATCCCGGCGAGGTGCTGGCCCTGATGGGGGAAAACGGCAGCGGCAAGACAACGCTCATGAATATGCTGTCCGGGATTTACTTCCCGGACGGCGGTTACATAGAAGTCAACGGGAAAAAGGCGGATATCCGCTCCCCCAAGGATGCCTTCGCGCTGGGCATAGGCATGGTGCACCAGCATTTTAAGCTGGTGGATGTACTCACCGCCACGGAGAATATCTTGCTGGGCTTGCCCGGCGGGGCCTTTTTAGACCGGAAGCAATCGGCGCGGCAAATCGCAGAAATAAGCAAACGCTACGGTTTTACTTTGGACCCGGACAAGAAAATATATAATATGTCCGTCAGCGAGAAGCAGACCGTGGAAATCGTCAAGGTATTGTACCGGGGGGCCACGATACTGATTTTGGACGAGCCTACGGCGGTGCTGACCCCCCTGGAAGCGGAGCGGCTTTTCGCCACCTTGCGCAATATGAAGGCCGACGGCAAGGCCGTGGTGATGATTACCCACAAACTCCAGGAGGTACTGGCGGTATCCGACCGGGTACATGTACTGCGCAAGGGCCGCACCGCCGGCACCATAGCCACGGCGGAGGCGGACAAGCATATCCTTACGGAAATGATGGTGGGCCGGGCGGCGAATTTGCGCATTGACCGGCCCTTTGTGGCGCGTAAGGAGAGGCGGCTGGAGGTCAGCCATTTGCGGGTGAAGACTTCAGATGGGGTCACGGCCCTGGCCGATACGAATTTCATACTGCACTCCGGGGAAATTTTGGGCGTGGCCGGGGTGGCGGGAAGCGGCCAGAAGGAGCTGTGCGAAGCCTTGGCCGGGCTATGCAAGGCAGAGGGGGGAAGGGTGGCTTATTTCCCGAACACGGCATCGGAGGGGATATCCATTCTGGGCAAATCCCCCCAGGAAATCAACGCCTTGGGCATTTCCCTGGCCTTCGTCCCCGAGGACAGGCTGGGCATGGGGCTGGTGGCGGGGATGGACATGACGGACAATGTGTTGCTCCGCCATTATAAGCGCAACCGGGGGCCCTTCGCCGACCGGAAGTATTCCCGCAATTTAGCACAGCGGCTCATCGACCGGCTGAAAATCACCACCCCCGGCGTGAGCACCATTGTGCGCCGCCTCTCCGGGGGCAATGTGCAAAAGGTACTGCTGGGGCGCGAAATCGCCTCCGTGCCCAGGGTACTCATCGTGGCCTATCCCGCCCGGGGCTTGGACATTCACTCTGCCCACACCATCTACGATTTGCTTAACGAGGAGAAGAAGAAGGGCGTGGCGGTGCTGTTTATCGGGGAGGATTTGGACGTGCTTTTGGAAATTTCCGACCGGCTTATGGTGCTGTGCGGCGGCCAGGTTAGCGGCATCGTGGACGCGGCACAGGCCACCAAGGAAGAAGTGGGGCTGCTCATGGCCCAGGAAGGCGCGAACCCATGAAGCTCCGTATCGCAAGGCGCAAGAGCGTCCCCGCCTCACAGGCGTGGTGTATCCGTGCCGGGGGGTTGCTGGCCGCGCTGTTCATCGGTGCCGTGATTATTTTGGCCTTGGGGGAAAATCCCCTGTCGGTCTACTTAGAAATGATAAACGCCGCCTTTGGCGGGCGTATCGGCTTCAACCAAACCGTGCGGATTGCCGTACCCCTGCTGGGCGCGGCCTTGGCCGTGGGGCTGGCCTTCAAGATGCGTTTCTGGAACATCGGTGCCGAGGGGCAGATTCTCATCGGGGGTATTGCCGCCACCTATTTCGCTTTGTTTACCGATTGGCCCCGGCCGGTACTGCTCATTGCCATGGGGCTGGCCGCCGCTTTGGCCGGGGGGCTGTGGGGGCTGATACCCGCCTTTTTCCGGGCAAAATGGAACACCAATGAGACTTTGTTCACCTTGATGCTCAACTATGTGGCCTTGGGCGCGGTTATCTATTTACAAAGCGTCCCCGCCTGGCGCAGGGAGGGGGAGATGCATCCCATCATCGACATGTTCCCCGCCGCCGCCCGTCTGCCCCAGGTCTTTGGCATACATATCGGCTGGATTATGGTGCTGGTGCTCACCGTGCTGGTCTATCTCTACCTGGCCAAAAGCAAGCAGGGCTACCAGCTTTCCGTGGTGGGGGAAAGCGAGAACACCGCCCGCTATGCCGGGATGCACGTGAAGAAAATCATCATGCGTACCATGCTCCTCTCCGGGGCCATAGCCGGGCTTGCGGGCTTTTGGCAGGTCAGCGGCGCGGACTTTACCCTGAATGAAACCACCGCCGGGGGCGTGGGCTTCACCGCCATTATCGTGGCGTGGCTGGCCCGGCTCAACCCCTTGCTTATGGTGCCCGTGGCGGCCTTTATCGCCATCCTGGAACGGGGCTCGGTACGCATCCAAACCGTGTTTTCCATTCCGGCCACCATTGCCAGCGTCCTTATCGGCATCGTACTCTTCGCCATGCTGGCTTGCGAATTTTTCGTGCAGTACCGGGTGATACGCAGTAATCCAAAGGAGGCGGCCTGATGGACACCTTTATCAACTTCTTCAACGCGGCGGTGCTGGCCGGGACGCCCCTCCTCTTCGGCACGCTGGGTGAAATCCTGACGGAGAAATCCGGTAATCTGAACCTGGGCGTGGAGGGCATGATGTTCATGGGTGCCTTCAGCGGGCTGGCCTCCGTTTTCCTGCTGGAGGCGGGGCTCGCCATGCATCTCGCACCGGGGCTGGCCGTGCCGGTGGCTGTGGCCTTTTCCTTTTTGGCCGGGGCCTTGGGCGCGTTTATTTACAGCGTGCTGGTTGTCACCCTCCGTACCCAGCAAAACGTAACCGGACTGGCCCTCACCATGTTCGGCATCGGCGCGGGGAACTTCCTGGGGGAATTTGTGGGCCGCCGCTCCGAGGTGGGCTTTTTGACCATCAGTGCCCGGGCCAGACAGGGCTTTGCGCAAATACAGCTCCCCCTTTTATCCGACATCCCCGTCCTAGGGCCGTTGCTCTTTAGCTACAATGTGCTGGTGTATCTGGGTATCCTTATCGCCATTTTCCTCGCCGTTTTCCTCAAATTCACCCGCGCCGGGCTCAACCTCCGCGCCGTGGGCGAAAACCCCGCCGCCGCCGACGCGGCCAGTATCCCCGTGGCCAAATATAAATATGCCGCAACCTGTATCGGTGGCGGCATATGCGGCATCGGCGGCATGTATATTATTATGGTTACAACCTCGGGCATCTGGGTGCACAATGCCGTACAGGGCTTCGGCTGGATATCCGTGGCCTTGGTCATATTCGCCACCTGGAGCCCCGCCCGCGCCGTGGTAGGCTCGCTACTCTTCGGCGCGCTCACCATTACCCGCTTCTACCTGCCCTTGGGCATCCCCATGCAAATCTATGACACCTTGCCCTATATCGCCACCATTTTCGTCCTCATCGTCACCAGCATCCGCCCCACAAAGGAACACGCCGCCCCTGCCCATCTTGGTTTGAATTACTTCCGGGAGGACAGGTGAGGCTACATCACACCGGACTTTTCACTTTTCTGCGCACAAGGCGCACCAGCCTGAACCCTACAAACCCCAGCAAGCCCAGCAACCCCAAGGGTAGCACCGCGCCGGCAAGGAAAACCACGAGGCTTTGCGCCGCCCGTACCGTGGCGTCCACCGATTCGCCGAAGGCACCGCCGATGCGTTCCCCCATAGTGGGGACGATGGCGGGGGCGGGCATGGCGGTGCAGGTGAGGACAACGGTAATGGTGGAGTAGGTGATTTGCCCGGCCATGTGGTTAAGCTGGGAAAGGTAGGAGGCAATGGCGTGGCGCGTCTGGGTCAGGCGGCTTTCCAAGACCAGTAAATCGTGGATGTCCGTGGCCTGGGCGATGAGGGCCAGCACCCGCTCCTCTTCTATGCGGCGGGTGGCCAGACTGCCCGCCATATCATAGAACTGGTCGGTCACGTCGTCGGCCCATTGGTTTTGGGTACGGATGTCGGCCAGGGCTTCGATGTGGCGCAGTACCTCCTCGAATCGACTGGCGGGTACGCGCAGTACAACGGTAAAGCGCGGCCAGCGGGTGGCGGTGCGCATTTCGGATTCCACATAGCCCTCAACCGCCGGCGCGACGAGACGCAGGGCGTCAACGGTGGCGTCAAAGGCGTCGCTTTCCATTTCAATGTGGGCCTGTTGGATAACGTGGCGTTCCTGTTGCCCCGCCACCCGCTCCCAGTCGGCGGCATCGTCGGGCACCATATCAAAAGCCTGTTCCGGTACCGCACCCGGCGGCGGCGGCGTAGCAATCGCGTGGAGCCTCCTGCTTTCCACCGCCATATATACGGTCCCTCCATCCGTTTCCATCCAGTGCGTAGCCACTGTGGGGGCCGCATTATCCCTGGCACTTCCGGCGCACCCGGCCAGCACCACACCCAGCAATAGCATCGCCATTGCCGTCCATATTTTTTTATTCATGTCCAGCCTCCCCCGTAATTGTTTCATGTATCGCGCCCATTCTTTTCACGCGCCGTTTCTTCATCTGCCGGGTTACTGCCCAAAGCACAGCCCCCAGAATGACCAGCCATATGGCCAGGGGAAGGCTTGCCCGCGCCATAAACACGGTAAAATTCCCCGCGTTGCGTAGCAGGGCGTTCCATGAGCCCAGAAAGCTGTCCGACACCCGCCGGCCAAACCCCGCCGACACCGGGGGTACATACGTTTCCTCTGTGAGCCAAATCTGAATCTCGGCACGCTGGGCGTCGGCCATGAGTTGGTTGCGCCGCCCCATGAGCCGGTCCCGCTCCCGGGAAACCCAGTTTATCTGGTTGTCCACGGCAATCAGCACCTCCAAAGTGGTGCTGGCCGCCATCAAAACAGAAAGCCTTTCCAGCTCCTGGGCCAGTACCTCCAGCCGTGTGTCCAATTGCGTCAGCTCCGCGCCCAGGTGCCGCGCATTCTCCCGCTCAGACGTTACTTCCCCCAGCTCGCGCAACATGGCCTGGGTATGGCGAAAGGCCCACACATCCACCCGCCGCGTAAAACTCGCCTGCCGCAAATTCAACCCCGTATGAGGCTCCACAAAGGTCACGCTGGAGCTTACATTAAAGCCTTCGAGCCCATGCAAGGCCGCAATGGCGGCATCCAGGCATTCCACCGTTATCTCAATGGTGTACCCCTGATGCATACGCCGGTCCGCCGCCGATACAGGCACCGCGAAAACCATCCCCGCCGCCAGCACACACAAAATAGCCAAAACCCGTCCCATTCGGCACCTCCTTATGAATACGGACGGATTTTTCGGCATAAGGTTCTATGTATAGATATGTACAGATAATCAGCCTTCTTCGGCGATAACCGCTTCCGCAACCTCCACCACGCAAACCTCCGCCCGCCTTTGGTCGGCCTGGGTCACGGTGACGGTGAGTTTTTCGTGGACGAAGCTGTCCCCCACCTCGGGGATGCGGCCCAGGGTATCCATAATCCAGCCGCCCACCGTGGAGGCGCGGTGGGATTCCTCCTCCGCTTCTTCCATGTCGAAATATTCGAACAGTTTCTCGATATCCGCCGAGCAGTCTATTTGGATTTTCCCGTTTTCCAGCCGCACAAATTCTTCGATGACCTCGTCGCTCTCGTCATAGATTTCCCCCACCAGCTGCTCCAGGATATCCTCCATGGTCACTAGGCCCTCGGTGCCGCCATACTCGTCGATGACGATGGCCATGTGGCTCTTGGCCTTTTTCAATAAGCCCAGCAAATCCCGCACCCTGGCCGTGGGCGCGGTATACACCGGCGGCACGATGATTTCCTCCAGGGGCCGGCTTTCGTCCGCCATGCATTTGAGAAAGTCGCGGATATGCACCACGCCATGGATATTGTCCAAAGACTCTTCATATACGGGCAAGCGCGAATACCCCGATTCCATGAAAATATCCGCCATGCGCTCCAAGGTGGAATCCTTGGGGATGCCCGCGATATTTACCCTGGGGGTGAGAATATCCTCGGCGCGCAGGTCGTTAAACTCAATGGCGTTGCTAATCAGCAGGGAATCCGCCTCGCTGATGTCGCCGTCGTTCTCCGCTTCCTCCACCCGGTACAAAAGCTCCTGCCCCAGCAAGGCGCGTTCGTCCTGCTCGCTGTCTTCTTTCTTGATAAAGGCGTTGCTCAGCCCCTTGCGCAGTTTGGCAATCAAACGGTTCACGGGCTTTAGCACCGCCATCAGCACCCGCAAAAAGGGCGCGACTACCATGGCCACCCGCTCGGGGGACTCCTTGGCCACACTCTTTGGGAAAATGTCCGTCAGCACCACCACGATGGCGGTAATGATAACCGCCGAAATCCACGGCCCGTTCTCTTCCCCTATCAGCCGTACAAAAAAAACAACACCCACCGTGGCCGCCGTAATGGCCACAATGTTGTTGCATATCAGCAAAGTGGAAATCAACTCGTCGAACCGCTCGTGGAGGTTTAACACCAGCGTGGCCCGCTTGCTCCCGGTTTCGCTCAAGGTCTTTACCCGTGGGCGCGACAAGGCGGAAAAGGCCATCTCCGCCGCGCTGAAAAAAGACCCCAGCACGAACAAGGACAGCAACACAATCAAGTAAAAAATTATATCGGGAACCAACTAATTTTACCCCTTAACGTACAACGCATTTACTTCCTTTATAAAGTATGTAGCCACACGCGCCTTTAGTATACTTGAATATTTTGGATTTGACAAATGAAAAAGGAGCCATCTGTGTGACGGCCCCTATTTATTCCTGGGAGGAGAAGGATTTGAACCTTCGAAAGCTGAGCTAGCGGATTTACAGTCCGACCCCTTTGGCCACTTGGGTATCCTCCCAAAGCGGGGGGCATCTTACCACAAGCTTTTACATAATGCAAGCACGGGCACAATCAACGGTGGGAACCCCACCCGCTGATACTTCGCGTGCATATGGGTTTATTCGTTCTTCAACGCCTCCAGCTCCAGCTTCCGGGCGGCGATGATTTTGGTCTGCACCTCGCCGGGGGCTTCGTCGTAGCGTTCGAAGGTCATGGAGAAGGCACCCCGGCCCTGGGTCATGGAGCGCAGGTCGATGGGATACTTGAGCATTTCGTTGTGGGGGGCTTCGGCGGAGATGATTTGGTTCTTGCCTTCCTTTTCCATGCCCAAAATGCGCCCGCGCCGCTTGTTCATGTCGCCCATGATGTCGCCGGTGTAGTCGTCGGGGATGACCACGCTTACCTTCATGATGGGCTCCAGAATGGTGGGCTTGGCCTGGAGGAAGCCGTCCTTGAAGGCAATGCTGGCCGCCATCTTGAAGGCAAGCTCGCTGGAGTCCACGGCGTGGTATTTGCCGTCATAGAGGGTGGCCTTGACGCCCACCACGGGGTAGGCCGCCACGGGGCCGGCCTTCACGCTCTCCTGTAGGCCCTTTTCCACGGCGGGGAAGTATTGCTTGGGCACGTTGCCGCCCACCACCACTTCCTCGAACTGATAGGGCTTCTCCAAGTCGCCGGAGGGCTCGAACTTCATGTCCACGATGCCATACTGGCCGCCGCCGCCGGTCTGCTTCACGAATTTGCCCTTCACGTCGGATTTGCCCTTGATGGTTTCCCGGTAGGGCACCAGGGGGGTGATGAGCTCCACTTCTAATTTATAACGGGATTTCAGGCGGTTCACCATGACGTCGAGCTGGCTGTCGCCCACGCCGCTGATGACCACCTGCTTGGTCTCCCGGTTGACGGCGAAGATGAGGGTTTTGTCCTCCTCCAGCAACTTTGAAAACGCGCCGGAAATCTTGTCCTCGTCGCCCTTCTTCGTAGTCAGCACCGCCATGGAGAGCATGGATTCCGGGTATTTGATGGGCGGGGCCTTTAATATATTGGTCTTCACGCACAGGGTATCTTGGGTGGAGGTGTCGGCCAGCTTGGCAATGGTGCCGATGTCGCCGGCGCGCAATTCGCTGACTTCGATTTGGTCCTTGCCCCGCAGGACGTATAAATGCCCGGCCTTCTCCGGCTTTTCCTGGGTGGCGTTGAACAGGGGGGTGTCCCGCTTAATGGTGCCGGAGAAAACCCGGAAAACGCTTAGCCTTCCCACGAAGGGGTCGGCGATGGTCTTGAACACAAAGGCGCACAGCGGGCCGTCGGCGGCGCAGGTCACTTCCACGGCTTCGCCCTTCTCGTTGGTGGCGGTGAAGGTCTTTTTCAGCTCGGCGGCACTGGGCAGGATGTCCACCATGAAATCCAAAACAGCGGCGGCCCCCATGCCTGTGGTAGCCACGCCGCACAGCACCGGGGTGATGCTGTCCCCGGCGATGCCCGTTTGCAGGCCCTTTAGCATTTCCTCGGGGGTGAGAGTCTCGTCGCCAAAGAATTTCTCCATCAGCTCCTCGTCGGTTTCGGCAATGGCCTCCACCAGCAGGGCGTGATACTCCTCGTACACATCGGCCATGTCCGCGGGCACATCGCAGGGGGTGACGGTATTGCCGCTTAGCTTGTACGCCTTGCCCGTAAGGCTGTCCACATAGCCCGCAAACTTGCCCCCCTCCTTGAAGGGGAGCATCAGGGGCACGATACAGCTCCCCAATTGCTCCCGCATATCACCGATAACCTTATAATAATCCGCGTGCTCGTCGTCCATGCCGTTCACAAAAATGGCACGGGGCATACCCTGGGTGTTTTCACAGGCTATCTCCGTGCCAACCTCTATACCGGATTTGGCATTGGCGAAAATGAGGGCGGCGTCGGCGGCGGCCATGGCCTCGCTCACCGAGCCGGCAAAGTCGAAATACCCCGGCGTGTCAATGAAATTTATCTTGCTGTTGCGCCATTCAATGGGAATCAAAGACGCGCTGATACTGCCCTTGCGCCGCTTTTCCTCCTCGTCATAGTCGGACACGGTATTGCCGTCCTCCACACGCCCCATACGGCTTGTCACTTTTGTCAGATGAAGCGCGGCTTCCATCAGAGAAGTCTTGCCGCAACCACTATGGCCCAGCACCGCAACATTGCGGATTTCGTTCGCCGAATACAGTTTCATGAACAGCCTCCCGTTTTATATGCATTTGTACATATTGTTTAAATCGTATTATAAAATGAATCCAAGGATAGCGCAACGCCTTCGTGTTACAGCAACCGGACAAATGCTCAGACATTTTCTGAAGAAATGATTCATGTTACAATTCATCAGCAACCACCACGAAAAAAGAGGGGCGTGGAAAAATTGAACGTTGTTTTAGCGTTGATTCTTACGTTGTTTATTTTGACGGCATGTTCCTCCAATAATAATAATGTCGAACCGACGCCCGAACCATCGCCCACCCCTACAGTTACGCCAACCCCTGAACCCACACCAACCCCTAATGACGGGGTTACACCCGCTTTAGTTGTGGAACCCGCTGATATAGTTTTGCGTTTCTTGGCGTATATTTCTGCGGGTGACATTGCCGGCGCATATGCATTGTCGGATGCAACCATGCAAAACGCCGGCATAGGCAGGGCAATTGAAATCTACAATTTTACCCGAGGCGAAATAACCGATTTTTCAATCGGTAGTTATCAAACACAGGGCGATTTTACGATTTTCACTACTACTGTTACACGCACGCTGGGAACAGCATCGTTCAATGTTGTATTAAATGCCGGTGGGGAAGTTGTTGGGTTTCATTCCTTGGACGATTTTGTTTCCGCCACAACGCCGCCATTATATGAACTGCCCACCTACACCAGTGAATCAGTTATCATTGGCGAAGGCACCGAGTGGGCATTAAACGGAATGCTTACTTTGCCTGTGGGAGCAAGTGCGGACACGCCTGTACCCGGCGTTGTGCTTGTGCATGGGTCGGGCGCGCATGATATGGATATGACAATTTGGGGGCACAGGCTTTTCTTTGATGTGGCGGATTTCCTGTCTGAAAACGGAATCGCTGTATTGCGTTATGATAAACGCAATTTTGTACATCATGCACGGCTGACGCAAACATTCGGCAGTAGTTTCACCGTTTGGGAAGAGGTAATTGAAGATGCGGTGCTTGGGGCGCAACTACTGCGAGCCGACCCGCGTATTAGTGAGGTTTATATGCTTGGCTGGAGTTTGGGTGGTGTACTCGCCCCGCGAATCCACGCATCTGGCGGCAATTTTGACGGGCTTATATTATTCGCCGGTTCATCCCGTACACTGGTTGATATAGTATACGACCAATTTATGGATGACATCACAAGGGCCTTGGGCATATTCGGCGAGCTCCCCGAACTGACGGCAATGCTGGAAGAAATTGAATCTTTCGCCGGGATTGCGGCATCCATTCCAATGATGACCGACGACGAAGCAAAGTCAACAACGGTTCCCATACTCGGTGGATATGCGTATTACCTCAAGGAAATGATGGCGAACCCGTTTGAATATTTTGTTGAAAATATAACTGTACCTATGTTGGTCATGCAGGGGCGAAATGATTTTCAAGTGCTTGCCGGCGTTGACTTCGCATTGCTACAAGAATTGCTGGGTGAACGCGACAATGTTGCGTTCATGCTTTATGATTATTTAGACCACTTTTTCATGCCTTCAATTGCGGCTAATTTTAGTGAGCATCGGGATGTTGCCATGATGCGCTTGTTAGGGACACGGGTTTATGAACGAGCGTTGCGCGATGTCGTTGAATGGATGTTGGCGCAGTAGCGATTGTGCTTGGGCTATGTATTAACATGTGTAAAATGTGGTACGCTGTGCATATATAGCCGAATAAAACGGGAACGGGGTGGCATCATGCGCATGATAATTGACAATCCAACTTACATGACTTTTGCTGAGATGGAAGAAAAATATATTGGCAAATGGATACTCGTGGCGAATAGTAAGTATGCTCCGTATCATGAGTTTCTGGGCGGCATTCCCGTTGCGATGGCAGATTCTGTGCTGGAAGGGCAATCGGATGGTTTTTATGACCGTTTCAAAGAGTCGCAATACAGCCCTGTTTCGTTCCACGATTTTGATTATGACAGTGTGCCGGACATAATGGGGTTTTTCCATACGCTGGAAATGGTGGGAGATGAGGATGACGCTGATAATTGATGACAAAACCAAAGTCAAATACAACCGGCAAAAAGGTCATGTTTATCTTGCTATACCCATCGTTAGTGAAGGTAGCGATGAAAACAGCCGCATTCCGTTTATGTACGACACAGGCGCATATATCACCGTGATTAACCGTGAAATGTACGAATGGCACGGTTTGGACAAATTGCCACGCAGAGCGGCAACGATGGGTGGCTATGTTGGCTCTACACCCGGTTACATATTCCAAATACCGGGTTTGATTGTCGGCAAGCGGCTTCTTGTGGGCGTATGGGCATTTACCCCCAAGAGCAAACCCCCGAACCATATGTCAGTCCCGACAAGACATTATCATTAGCTTGCGACAAGGTGCTTTTGGTCGGGGATACAGAATCATAGCAATACTGAAATGATTAGCCCTCGCCTTTGAGGATTCTCCTATGGTATGCCCGCAGGCGGCGATAGACTTTGCCGTGCACGGTGTCGTGGGGATAGAGGTTGGCGAGGGTTTTTGTGTTGGTGTCGCTGGGGCGGGGCGGGCCTCCGGCGGGGGTACACAGGAGGATTTCGATGCCCTCGTTTACGTGCATAATCGGGTAGATGTGGAATTGGCCCTCTTTTACGGCTTGGACCACTTCGTCCTTTAGCACCAAGTCCCGGATATTGCGGGCGGGGAGGATGACCCCCTGGCGGCCCGTGAGCCCCCGTTTTTTACATAGGTCGAAGAAGCCCTCGATTTTGGGGGTCGCGCCGCCGATGGGCTGGATTTCGCCGTGCTGGTTGATACTGCCGGTGACGGCGATGTCCTGCCGGATGGGCAAGCCGGAGAGGGCCGAGAGAATGGCAAAGAGCTCTGTGGAGGACGCGCTGTCCCCGTCCACGCCCCCGTAGTTTTGCTCGAAGCAAATGCGGCAGGACAAGGAGAGGGGGAAATCCTGGGCGTAGGTCTGGCCCAGATAGCCGCTGAGCACCTGCACGCCCTTGTCGTGAATCTCGCCGGAGAGGTTGGCTTCCTTTTCGATGTTGATTATCCCCGACTTGCCCATATAGGCCGTGGCCGTAATCCGCGAGGGCAAGGCGAAGACATGCTCGCCCACATCCAGCACGGCCAGGCCGTTAATCTGCCCCACCTTGCTTCCGTCGGTGGAAATGAGAATCGTGTCCTCCTCTACGCGCTCGGCCAGCTTTTCCTCATACATATTGTTGCGGTATTCCCGCTGGGCGATGGCGTCCTTTACATGGGCGTCGGTGATTTCCGCGTCTTGGGCCAGCGCGGCCAAGGCGTTGGCCTCTGCCAGCAAATCGGACAACCGGTTGAAATTGGTGGTTAGCTTATCCTGCCGCTCGGCAAGGCGGGTGGCGTGCTCTACGATGGCGGCCACGGCGGCGGGGGTGAAGGGGAGGGCGGGCTCTGTTTTGTATTCGTGCACAAAGCGGACGATTTCGGCCCGGTTGGCGTCGTTGAGGCGCATCTCGTAATCGAAATCCACCCGAATCTTGAAGAGCTTCTCGAAGTAATCGTCATAGGCGTACAGCACATTGTAGTAATAGGAGCCGCCGATGAGTATTACCTTCACGTCCAGGGGGATGGGCTCGGGCTTGATGCCGGAAACCGCCACCCCTGTATTGTACTCCCGCAGGGGCTCGGTGATGATTTGGCGGGTGACGAGGGCGCGGCGCAACGCCTCCCAGGCGTGGGGGCTACCCAGAATGTCCTGGGCTTGCAAAATGAGATAGCCGCCATGGGCGCGGTGCAACAAACCGGGCTTGATTTTCATGAAATCTGTGGAGAAATTGCCGAACTCGTTGTCGTATTCCACCTCCCCCACCAGATGGGTGTAGCCGGGGTTGAAATCCACAATAACCGGGGCACCGCGCAAGTCCGTGTTGTCGGTAAGGAGGTTCACCTTGTACTTGGTGAGCAAATCCTCGCTGTTTTTTTTGCTGTACCAGGGGAGGAAGGCTTGCATGGCGTCCTCCTCCTCGTTTTCGTCACTGATAAATTCCACCAGGTTTTCCAATATATCTTCCTTCACGGCCTTCAGGTAGGTGAGCAAGGCCGGCTCATGGGCGAACATTTCGATGATATCGTTCATATAGCGGCCCACGGTGAACAAGCCCAACGCGTATTCCAGCTCCTCCACGTCTTTTTTCGTGGTTTTTTCGTGCTCCTTGATTTGGCGCATCACCTCGGCGGCGCGCTTTTGGATGGCCTCGGAGTTTTTCGAAATGCCCTCGCGCTGTTCCTGGGTGAGGGCGTCGAACTGCTCCTCGCTAATCACCTCGCCGTCCACGATGGGCATGAAATAAATCCCCGAGTTGGTATTCTTCACGCCGAAATTCTGCTTGTGGGCCTCCTCGGTCATGTCCTTGATAATCTCGTCGCGCTTGGTGTGCAACACCCGTACGATTTCGTTTTTTTTCTGCTCGTGCTCCTTGCCGGAGAAGGTCTTGGGCAGCTCGGCGGCGAGACGGCCCATCAGGTCGCTCAGTTCGTCCTTCAGGCGGCGGCCCAGCCCCGGGGGCAGACGCAACAATTTTGGGCTTTTGGGATTATCAAAATTGTAGACATAGCACAAATCCGGCGGGGTGGGCTCGGTGAGGGCCTTTTGCCGGGCAAATTCCTTGGCGAAGGTCGTCCGCCCCGTCCCCCCTTGGCCGCAGACATAGATGTGATAGCCGGGGGCCTTCATATGCAAGCCGAAATGGAGGGCCTTGGCGGCGCGGTCCTGGCCTATGGGCTCCCGGCGGGCGGGGGGCGCGCTTTCCGGGATGATATCTTTGGCGGGGTCAACAGTTATCGGCTCGCAGAAATATTTCAGCTCCTGCCATGTGAGTTCCCTATGCTTTTGGGTCATGCAACACTACCTCCATGATTACGGCATCCTCGCAGGGGTTGCGGTAATATTCCCGCCGGTGTCCGGTGACGGTAAAGCCGAATTTATGATACAAGGCCAGGGCCTCGTGGTTGCCTTGGCGTACCTCCAAGGTAAGCTTCGGTATTTCGTACCGGGCGGCCTCTGCGCGCAAAGCGTCCATCAGCAAGGAGGCCACACCCCGCTTGCGATAGGCCGGGGCCACGGCGATATTCTCGATATGTCCTTCATAGGGCCCATGGTACATAAAGGCATAGCCCGCCGCTGTGGAGCCGGCATCCAGTGCCAAAAGGCAAATCCGGTTCCCGCCTGTGATTTCGTGCGCCAGGGTAAGGATGCTCCAGGGGTCGCTGTAGCATTCGCGCTCCAGGGTATGGACGGCGTCCAGGTAATCCAAGGTCAAGGGGACAATCAGCATTGCTTCTGTGAAGCCTCGCGCACCGCCTGGGGGGCGCGGATATACAGAAGCTTCCCTTCGGGCGCATTGGAACCCGGGGCCATGGGTATTTTCTCTGCCAGCAGTCCCACCGCCCCAGGGTCAATGTCGTCCATGATTTGCTTGGCGTCCCCGGCCAGGGCTACCACCTCCGCCAGGGGCGCGGCCAGGTAATCGGTGGTTCGTACCATTTCCCCATAGGCTCCGCGCCCGTACACCGCCGCGTACACCTGCCCCCGCCGGGCATCCATCATGGCGAGGACTTTTTCCTCCCCCGACATAATGTAATTATATGCCATGGCATCCAGCGTAGGAACTTGCACAACGCGCAGGCCCGCCCCCCTGGCCAGGCCAAGGGCCGTGGCCGCGCCAATGCGCAAGCCCGTAAAGGAGCCCGGCCCGCAGGTGTAGGCGATACAGCCCACGTCCGCCAGGGCAAGCCCGGTATCCCCCAGCAGGGAAATCACCGTGGGCAAAAGCATCTGGGAATGCTTCCACCCCCCCGGGCCGGTGTGGGCCCCAACGGTAATTTTTCCCAAAACCCGCCCGTTTTCTACTATGGCCACCCCCGCTTGCTTCCCGGAGGTGTCAATGGCTAGTATTTTCACTAATGGTTATCTCCCTGAAATGCATATCCCTGTCGAAGTCAGCCCGGATTTCCACCCATGTAACCCCCCGGCCCGCCAGCACGCTCCCCTGGGCCCGCTGGGGCCATTCCAGCACACACACACCGCCCGCGTCGAAATATTCTTCACAGCCAATACTTTCCAAGTCCGCCGCGCCCGCCAGCCGGTACAAGTCAAAATGGTAGACCGTCAGCCGTCCGCCTTCATATATATTCATCAACGTAAAAGTGGGCGAAGTCACCCTTCCGGCGTACCCCAGCCCACGACATAGCCCCCGCGTAAAAACCGTTTTGCCCGCGCCCAGCTCCCCAGACAGGCAAAAAATGGCACCCGGGCGCACCCCACTGGCAAAATTTGACGCAAAATTTTCCGTTTCCTCCGTGCTGTATAGTGGATAAATCAAGTATATACACGCCATTTCGTCACTTATTTCGCTCACTCTACCATATTTAATAAAAAATCACAAAAATCTGTTGTGCTTATCAAAACACGTGTTATAATGGTAGGTACCCATAGAATACTAAAGTCGGGAGGCATATCCATGGTCAGCAGCAGAAGAGGAGATAAAGAAAAGCCGGAGAACAAGCAACAGCTCCAATTAATGGAGTTTATTGTCGCAGGCGGCAACTTTGGCATCAACGTAGCCAAGGTGGATGAAATCATGAAGTATAGCCAGTACCCCATCACGCCCATGCCCAACTCCAATCCCTTCGTGGAGGGTATTTTCCGTCCCCGTACCGAAACCATGACGGTAATCAACTTGGCGGCTTACATGGGTCTACCCCCCTCGGAGGACGAGGAACGCGATATTCTCATTATCACCAAAATGAACAACATAAAAACCGCCTTCCACGTACACGGGGTTATGGCCATCGACAATGTGGACTTGTCCAAAATCGAGAAGCCCGACCGCACCATTTATGGGGAAGAGGAGGGCATGGCCACCGGTGTCGCCCAGGTGGAGGAACGCCTGATTACCATTATCGACTTCGAAAAAATCCTCATGGACATAAACCCGCAGGGCGCGATTATGACCCGCTCCCTGGAGCGTTTCGGCTCAAGGCCCACCTCCAACAAGCCCATCCTCATCGTAGAGGACTCCCCCACCCTGGAACGCCTGGTTATGGAATCCTTGGAAAAAGTGGGCTATGTAAACCTTGCCAGCACCCCCAACGGCAAGGAAGCCTGGGACCTTTTGAAACAGTACAAAGCCGCGGGCGGCAACATCGCCGACCATGTGAGCATGGTCATCACCGACATCGAAATGCCCATCATGGACGGCCACCGTCTGCTCAAGCTTATCCGCGAGGATGATGTGCTCAAGGATTTGCCGGTGGTTATCTTCTCCACGCTGATAACCGAAGACCTGCGCACCATCGGCGAAAGGCTAAAGGCTACCGCACAGGTGGCAAAATCTGATATCGCCGATTTGGTTGACCTTGTAGACGCCAATATTTTGTAGCAATGAAGGCTTCCGCCATCACCAAGGGCACGATATTAAATCTTAGCTCTAACCCGGATACCTACGAACGCGGCGAACGCATGTTCCGCGAGGGGAAGCTGTTATCCTTCAAGACGCTGGAGAACCCCGAGGGCGGTACGCTTGCCCGTTCCACCGTGGAGGGCAACTACAAGAACTATGATGTCACCTTGAAATTGGATGACGGCGGCGGCTTGGTTGAATTTAATTGCAGTTGTGAAAGCCACAGCATATGGCGCGGCGCGTGCAAACATGCTGTGGCTGTTTTATTTGCCCAAATGGAGGGGAGCGTAGCCCTCCTCTCTGCCGATACCATGCGCCAGCACAGCGTCACCCTCACCAACGCGCTGGAAAAGCTAATCTATGACAACATAGACGCGGAGCTGGCGGTGCTCCTGTCCCGCTCCGCGTCGCAAATTAAATTGACCCCCGTACTGCATCTGGAGCCCCGGGGGGTGTACATCACCCTGACGGTGGGTATTGGGCGCATGTATGTAATCAAGAATATCGCCCTATTCGTGGAGAGCTGTAAGCGGGAGGAAACGGTGTCTTATGGGCAGGGGCTGTCCTTCCCCCACCGGCGCAACCAGTTTTGCCAGGCGGGGCAGAAGCTATTGGACTTTGTCATGGCGGAGGATACCCTCTATACCGAGGTGGGCAAGCGGCTGAGCAAGCAATTCCCCCTGTCGCGCCGTCCCCTGTCCGGTGCCCGGGAGATTCCGATTGGCCCGCGCAATATCGACGAGTTCTTTGATTTGTATGACGGGCAAATGCTGGAGGGCGCGGAGGATTTGGCCCCCGAGGTGCTCATCCGCACGGGGAAACCCCCGCTGCGGATTTCCGTGGCCCACAACAACGCGGGTACGACGATAAAGGCCGAATTTCCAAGCTTTCGCGCCATTTCCGGCCGCAGGGCCCATTATATGCTGATGGAAAACCAGCTCCTCCGCCTGGGCGCGGGGGAAGGCTCGGTGATTTTGCGCCTGTTGGAAGCCCTGGGCGCGACGCCGCGCAATGAGATTCTTTTCACCGGGCAGGAGGAGCAACGCTTCCTGTCCATCGTTTTGCCCAAGCTGGCTGAAATGGAGCTGGTGCATAAAACCGAGGGGACGCCCCCCATCCGCCGGGACGCGTCTTTGGTTGCCCGCCTGTACTTGGAGTCCACGGGGCCTTCGCGGATGGAAATTTTTGCCCATTTCGAGTTCCAGTATGGCGATAAGGTAATCAAGCCCAGCCAGCCCAAGGACAGCGACAAAATACCTCGGGATATGCTGGCGGAATATACCTTGAAGCGGATGATGGGTGCCTGCGGCTTTACCGAAAAGGGCGGCTTGTATTACTTGAAGGGCAACGACATGATTTATGGCTTCCTGTACGAACGCGGCGGCGCGCTGGAGAGCTTCCGCAAGCTGGCGGAGGTCTATGTCAGCGAGGAGTTGCAAAGGAAGACGCGCCGCCCGCCCAAGGCAAGGGTGGGGGTTCGCCTGATGGGGAATTTGCTGAACATATCCGTGGACGAGACGGGATATACCCTGAGCGACTTACTGGACGCGCTGGAAGCCTACCGCGCCAAGAAGAAATTCTTCCGGCTGAAGGACGGCAGTTTCCTGTCTTTGGATGACGAATCCATGGCCGCGCCCCTGAAGATGCTGGACGCCCTGGACGCCACCCGGAAGGATGTAAAAGGGAAGTATATCACCATGCCGGCGTACCGGGCCCTGTATGTAGACGAGCTGATGCAGGAAAAAAAACTCTCCGGCGGTCATACGCGGGACAGCCATTTCGCCAAGCTGGTGGAGGATTTTAAAAACAACGCGAACCTGGGCTTCAAAACCCCGAGGGGCTTGACTAATATTCTGCGGGACTATCAGAAGACGGGCTTTTATTGGCTAAAGACGCTGACCCATTATGGCTTCGGCGGGATTCTGGCCGACGACATGGGACTGGGGAAGACATTGCAGGTAATTGCCCTGCTGGAAAGCGACCGGAAGGGCCGCAAGCGTCCCTCCTTAGTGGTGGCACCCACCTCTTTGCTGTACAACTGGGAGAACGAGTTCGCCCGTTTTGCCCCGGAAATGCGCACCCAGGTTGTCACCGGCTTCCCGGACAAGCGGCGGGAGCTACTGGAAAACCCGGAGGTGGACGTATTCATCACCACCTATGATATGCTTAAACGCGACATCGGGTATTATAAGCCCCTGACATTTTCCTATATCATTGCCGACGAGGCGCAGAACATAAAAAATCCCGCCACCCAGGCGGCCAAGAGCATCAAATCCCTGACGGGGAAAACCCGTTTCGCCCTCACGGGCACCCCCATCGAGAACAATCTGTCGGAACTGTGGAGTATCTTTGATTTTATCATGCCGGGGTACCTCTATACTGCGGGCAAATTCCAGCGGCTGTACGAAACCCCCATCGTCCGGGACGACGACAAGGAGCGGGCGGCACAGCTGCGCGCCCAAATCGGCCCCTTCGTACTGCGCCGTATCAAGGCCAACGTATTAAAGGAGCTCCCCGAAAAAACGGAGACCACCTTGCCCGCCGAGCTCACCCCCGAGCAAAAGCGCATTTACCAGGCCCATCTGTTGGAAGCCTTGGGCGCGCTGGATGATTATATGAAGGCCGATACCTTCGCGGACAACCGGATGCGCGTGCTGGCACAGCTTACCCGCTTGCGGCAGATTTGTTGCCATCCGGGGCTTTTTATCGACGATTATGCTGGCGGCAGCGGCAAGTTTGAACTGGCACTGGAAACGGTGCAAATCGCGCTGGAGTCCGGCCACCGGGTATTACTTTTCTCCCAATTTACGGGGGTGCTGGATTTACTGCGCAAGAAGCTGGACGAGGAGAACACGATTTCCTATTTCTACCTGGACGGGGCCACCAAGGCCAAGGACCGTATGGAGATGACCACCCGCTTCAACGCGGGGGAGAAGGATATATTTCTCATTTCCCTCAAGGCCGGCGGCACGGGGCTGAACCTGACCGGCGCGGACGTGGTTATCCACTACGACCCCTGGTGGAACCCCTCCGTCATGGACCAGGCCAGCGACCGCGCCCACCGCTACGGCCAGAAAAAGGCCGTGCAGGTCTTCAATATCGTGGCCAAGGATTCCATCGAGGAGAAAATCATGCGCCTACAGGAAAAGAAGCGGGACCTGATAGACAGCGTCATCACCGAGGGTGGGAGCTTTATCAATTTGCTCAGCGCGCAAGAGGTGCGGAAGCTGTTTGTGGATTAATAGCTGTGGGGGTTCATGCCGCGTAGGCGGTAGGCGGCGCGTACCATTTCTACCAGGGTGACTTCCCGCTGGGGGTCGGAATCGCCGTTGGCGTCGGCGTCGAGGATGCCCTGCTCGGGCAAATCATGGAATACAACGCGCAGGTACTGGGTGAAATCCTGCCGTGTGAGGGGTAGCTCGGGATTAAATTCCCCAAAATATATAATGTCTTCCGGGTACAGGGAGGCAATCTGCATAATCATTGCCACCGCTTCGCCATGGGTGGCGATTTTGTTTTCCTGATAATCCGCGCCGGCAATCCAGCCCTGCTGTATGGCGTAGCGTCCCTCGGCGGACACAAAAAGCCTGGCCGGGGGCGGGTGCGCGGGGGCCTCGCGCTTGGCTTCGATGACCAGCGGGTGCGCGGGGCTGTCTTTTTTCATTTCCTCGTCCGAATAGGCGGCGATGGCTTTGTGGGCGTACATATTCCACAAAACCGTGTCGGCACCCACGCCCAGGCCGCCATACGCCCATATGCCGTAGGTGGCAATAGCCCATAACAAATTCTGGATAATTTGTCGCATACCCGTTCCTCCCAATATCATATATGGGAGTAGTATGTGATACATGGTGGGAATATATGTATCAACTATTTCATGCGTTCTTTGGCAATGTCGAAATATCCTTTGTCTATTTCTGCTCCGATGAAATTCCGGTTCAGCTTCCCCGCCGCCACCCCCGTGCTCCCGCTGCCCATGAAGGGGTCCAGCACGGTTTCCCCCTCCAGGGTGAGGGTGCGGATAAAAAATTCCATCAGCTTCACGGGTTTTTGGGTGGGGTGCTTGCCGTGCTTGCGCTCGGAGGGCGGGGCCACGGGGCATTCGTAAAAATCGTGGAGGGCTGTCCCTTCATTATTAAATGTCCCCGTGCGCTTCCGGTTGATAAAATACACCCACGCCTCTGTGGCGTTGACGAAATGCAGGTGCATATTGCGCGGCATGGGGTTGGTCTTGTGCCAGATGCCCGTGGTCTTGTAGTACAGCCTGTGCCCCTGGGCAAGGCGAATCAAAGTCTCTACCTTTATAATGGCCATGAAAACGATGACCGCGCCGCCGGGCTTCACCACCCGGGCCGCCTCCCGGAAGAAGTCGTCCATGGACTGCACCCAGGCGTCGGCTTCGAGGTCGTCCCAGGGTGCCGCGCCGAAGAAGTTCTCCCGCATGGCCGTGAGGTTGGTGTCCCGGCTTTTCATGAAACGGGCCAAATTATAGGGCGGGTCGGTGAGGATACAATCCACCGAGCCCACGGGCAGACGCCTTAACACGGGGATGCAATTTTCGTTGTGGAGCGTACAAGTTGACATGCATACCCCCTGAAACGCTATAATCATAATCGGGCAGTCGGCTTCCGGCTTAACCGGCTATACACATATTTTCTAAAATAATAATACCAGGAGGCATACAAATGCAAATCCAAAAACGCTACACCGTATTTATCAGCCGCTCCAACGCGGAAGCGGACATTGCGGCGGTTATCTGCAATGAGCTGAATGCCGCTTTCCGTATGGACAGGGTAAATTTTATCCATATCAATATCGGGCTGTATGGCGGCAAAAATTGGCGCGAAGCCATCCTCGAACAGGTCGGGCTAAGCGATGCCTCCATGTTCCTCTTTACGCCGAGATACATAGAATCGCCTTGGGCCTTGGCGGAATACGCGGTTTTTTGGATTCAGGAAAACAAGCCCACCTATCTTTTCAAGCTGGGGGATGCGGATATTGACAAGGTATTCGGCGTGGTGGACCCCAACATCCAAGTGGCGGATTTGCTAAACCGGGAGGAGAGCGAAAATTTCTTTAACCATATCAGTTCCATCGTTAATAAAGACGGCACGCCGTCGCCTTTGCACAAGCTGGACGGTTTTATCGCCGCCGTAAAGGAAGCCTATGAAAAATGCGAGCAAAAGCGGCTGGGGCGGCACAACCGCCTGTACGCCTTGGTGAAAAACCATGTCCGCTGGGCGTACACTATGCATACAGACGGGGAATCCCTAAGCGCGGTGATGACGCGGCAGGTAAAGGTACGTTGCCTGGGCAAGGAATTGAACTATATTAATGTGTTCAAGGACGCCATACGCCCTCAAATAAGTTGCGGACCCTGCAACGGCGAGGACGGGTGTAAAATAAGCGTCTCCACCCTGGGGGAAGGCGCGGTACAGGCAAGCGGCATAAAAACGCCGGGCCAGTGCAATTGGCAGGTGAAGTTCGTTCCCGCTTTACGGCAGGGGCAGGAGGTGGAGCTGGAAATTAAGGTGACTATACCCGCCTACAAGCCCGCCACCTTTGAGGCAACCATGAAAAATATTCAGGCCAAGCTACAAACGAAAATGGAGATAGCGAACACATACCCGGTGTATGAGCAAACCGATGAGCTCATTTATGAAATCAGCTTTCCGCCCCATTATCCCATAGAGCCAAAAACCCCCCTCGCCCTCAGCAAGAAGGACGCGCATTCCCCCTACAAAGAGGATGCGGAAGAAACCGAAGCGATAAACGCGCCGGGCTGTACCTGGGTAAAAGGGCAGGACGGTGCATGGTCCATCGTATTTACGCGTAACCATCCCCCTGTGCAAATGGCATACCAATTTGCATGGGTGCCGCCAGGGGAGGGGGACTTGCCCCAGGGGAAGGGGCGGGGGGATACTTGCGAACATACTCACGCAGTGGACGCGTGAGCGGCCGCGCTGGCACTCGCCCCGTGATGATTGGCTCTGTCGGAGAAGTGGTTGCGTTGGTCTTCTGGCGAAGCCTCAACGCCAACCACATAACTCCGCCATTCGCCACTAATCACGCGCCTTCGTGAGACGCGCTTGCCGCTCACACATTCACTGCGTTAGTTATTCGCAAGCATTACCCCCGCCCTCTCCCACGACACAAAAGAGCCGCAATCAACATGACAAGTAATTTCATTACCCGCTAACAGCCGTAATTTGTGCGGTGGGGGTAGTGTGCAAGATTAATTACTTGCCACATACTTGCGAGTAAGGAGTGGGGTGGGGTGAAGGGGGGTGAATGGGCAAGCGCGTCTCGCGGCAACGCGAAATTAGCGGCGAATGGGCGGCTTTAGTACTTGGCGTTCGGCTCGCGGAGCGAGACTAACGCAAGTACTTGCCGCACGGAGCCGTTCATGAGCGTTGACGTGCCAGCGCGGCCCATTCACCCCCCTTCACCCCACCATGTAAATTTTTCACAAAAACATCTTGACATTATTACACAGCCGTGCTATTCTCTCCTTCGTTAGCACTCGTCACGTGAGAGTGCTAACAATGTGGCTGACACGAGAGGGGGAACTCAAGCCATGGATTTAACCGAACGAAAGTTCAAAATATTGGAAGCCATCGTCAACGACTACATCCACACCGCCGAGCCCATTGGCTCCCGCACCATAGCCAAGAAATACGGCTTGGGCATCAGCTCCGCCACCATACGCAATGAGATGAGTGATTTGGAGGATTTGGGCCTGATTTCACAGCTCCACACCTCCAGCGGGCGCGTACCGTCCCAGAAGGGCTACCGCTTCTATGTGGACCGCATGATGCGCGAACAGCCCCTCACCGGGGAGGAATCCCTCTTCTTGCAGGGCATGATTATTCAAAATATTAATCAAGTGGAATTTATGATGCAGGAAACGGCCAAGGCACTGGCGCGGCTTACCCGTTGCCCGGCCATCGTCAGTGAGCCGTATTTGAAAAAGACGAAAATCCGTCATTTGCAGCTGGTTCCCGTGGACGAGCGGGCGGTGTTGCTGGTGCTGATTACAGACACCAAGGCGGTGAAAAATCAGGTGGTGAATCTACCCGACGCCCCGAGCTATGACACCCTGGCCCGCCTGACCCAGACCCTCAACAAGCACCTGGAGGGGAAAAGCGTGCGCGAAATCGACCGCCCCTGCATCGACGCGCTGTTAGAGGCTTTCGGCAAGCAGGCCCATATGCTCATGCCCTTGCTGGGCATCATCGCCGGGATGATTCAGGCCGAGGACGATGTGCGGGTGTTCACCAGCGGGGTGAAAAACATTCTGGCCTTCCCGGAGTTTTCCGACCGAAGCAAGGCCGACGCCATTTTTCAGGCACTGGAGGAGCGGGAATCCCTGATATCCTTGCTGGCCCCCCTTTCCGCCGGCACTTCCTATGAAGATATCGAAATTATCATCGGCGACGAGAACGATTTTGACTGGCTCAAGGATTGCTCTTTGGTGCGGGCGGGCTATTCCATCGACAACCAGAGCACCGGATACATCGCCATCATCGGCCCCACCCGTATGGATTACGCCCACAACCTGTCGGTTCTTACGGGCATATCGCAAAATATACGGCAAGTCATACAAGCACTGGGAGGAAGCGTGTAATGCCAAAAAAGAAGAAAAGGCATAAATACTTTGAGGAAAAAGTGGAAACGGGTGAGTTGCCCGTGGAAGAAGGCGAGGCCGAAATCCTGGACGCGCCCGAAGAAGCCGACCACGAAACCCTCTACAAGGAAACCCTGGACCGGTACACCCGTGCCCTGGCGGAGTTTGACAATTTCCGCAAGCGCAGTATCAAGGAAAAGGCCGCCCAATACGACGACGGAATGCGTGCCGCCGCCGAAAAACTGCTCCCCATCGTGGACAACTTCGAGCGGGCCATGCAGGTAGGCGACGAGATGAGGGAAAATACATTCTATCAGGGCATTGCCCTCATTGCCCGGCAGTTTACCCAAGCTTTGCAAGACCTGAAGGTTGAAGAAATTCCTGCCGTCCCCGGCACCGACTTCGACCCCAACCTGCACAACGCCGTAGCCCACACCGAGGACGAAAACTTCGGCGCGAACCAAATCGCCGACGTATTGCAAAAGGGCTATATGCATAAAGATAAGGTGATTCGGCACAGTATGGTAAGAGTAGCCAACTAGGAGGAGGAAAAAAATATGTCAAAAATCATAGGTATCGACTTAGGCACCACCAATTCATGCGTAGCGGTAATGGAGGGCGGCCAGCCCGTGGTAATCGCCAACTCGGAAGGGATGCGGACCACCCCCTCGGTGGCGGCCTTCACCAAGACCGGCGACCGTCTGGTGGGTGAAACCGCCAAGCGGCAGGCCATCACCAACCCGGACAATACAATTATGTCCATCAAGCGGCAAATGGGTACGGATTTCAAGGTAAAAATCAACGACAAGACCTATTCCCCCCAGGAAGTTTCCGCCATGATTCTGCAAAAGCTGAAAACCGACGCGGAGAGCTATTTGGGCGAAAAAATCACCAAGGCGGTGATTACCGTTCCGGCCTATTTCACCGACAGCCAACGCCAGGCCACCAAGGACGCGGGCAAAATTGCCGGGCTGGAAGTGGAGCGCATTATCAACGAGCCTACGGCGGCGGCCCTTTCCTACGGGCTGGACAACGAAAAAGAGCAGAAAATCATGGTATATGACCTGGGCGGCGGCACCTTCGACGTGAGCATCATAGACATCGGCGACGGCGTTATCGAGGTGCTGGCTACCAGCGGCAATAACCGGCTGGGGGGCGACGACTTCGATGACCGGGTCATCAGGCATCTGGTGGAGGAATTTAAGAAAATGGAAGGCATGGATTTGTCCCAGGACAAAATGGCCATGCAACGGCTGAAGGAAGCCGCGGAGAAAGCGAAAAAGGAACTTTCTACGGTTATAACCACAAATATTAACCTGCCCTTCATCACCATGAACCAGGACGGCCCCAAGCATATGGACATTAATTTGACCCGGGCCAAATTTGACGAACTCACCCACGATTTGGTAGAAAAGACATTGGGCCCCGTATCCACCGCCCTCAAGGACGCGGACCTCTCCCCCAACGAACTGCACAAGGTACTGCTGGTGGGCGGCTCCACCCGCATTCCCGCCGTGCAGGAAGCGGTGAAAAAGCTTACGGGCAAGGAGCCCTTTAAGGGCATCAACCCCGACGAATGCGTGGCCTTGGGCGCGTCCATTCAGGGCGGCAAGCTGGCGGGCGACGCGGGCGCGGGCGGCATTTTGCTCCTGGATGTATCCCCCCTGTCCCTCTCCATCGAGACCGAGGGCGGCGTGGCTACGCGCTTGATTGAGCGCAACACCACCATTCCCACGAATAAGAAGCAAACCTTTTCTACGGCAGCCCATAACCAGACGGCTGTGGATATCGTAGTCGTCCAGGGCGAGCGGCAGTTCGCCAAGGACAATAAAGAGCTGGGGCGTTTCCGTTTGGACGGCATCCCCCCCGCGCCCCGGGGCATCCCGCAAATTGAGGTGGCCTTCGACATCGACGCCAACGGCATCGTGAACGTCTCCGCCAAGGATTTGGGCACGGGCAAGGAGCAAAAAATCGTCATCACCGCTTCTTCCAATTTGTCCGACGACGACATTGACCGCGCCGTGAAGGAAGCGGAGCAATACGCCGAGGCCGACCGGGTGCGCAAGGAGGCCGTGGACGCCAAAAACGAAGCGGAATCCCTGGTCAACCAGACCGAACGCTTGCTCACGGATTTGGGCGAAAAAGTCACCGAGGAGGACAAGGCCCAAATCACCGCCGAAATGGATAAACTCAAGGCCGTTTCCGATACCATGCACCACGAAACCATGACCGAGACGGAAACCGCCACCCTCAAGGCCGCCATCGAGGAATACGCCAAGGTGCTGGGCGAGTTCTCCGCCAAGCTCTACCAAAACGCCAACCCCGAAGGCGCGGGCGAACCTACCGACTACGGCCCGGACCACAACCCGGATGTGTTTGACGGGGATTTCACGGAGAAGTAGCTGAAATTTGCAAATGACCGCCGCGAAGCGGCAATGCTTCGCGGCGGGGTACGCAAATGAAGGGGAAGCCATGGCACGGGAATTTATTTATTTTATGACATTCGACAGAAATTGGCGTGACATGGGATTAACCGATGATGACCTGGCAAAGCTTGAAAATGCTATAATGGAAAATCCAAGTATAGGTAAAATCATTCAAGGAACCGGCGGGGTACGCAAGATGCGTTTTGCCTTGCCAAACAGCAGGGGAAAAAGCGCGGGAGCAAGAGTGCTTTATGTTGATTATATAGCATTTGAAAAAACGGTACTATTGAATGTTTATCCCAAAAGTGTAAAGGACAACATAACCGACGCTGAGAAAACGCAATTAAAGAAAATTGTGGAGGGCATTTCAAGGGAGTTGATGAAATGAAAAGCGTGTTCCAGGAAGTGATAGATGAAGGTAATGAAATCCTTGAAAAAGGCATTGGGCATTTGCGCCGTAGGCATCCTACCCATACGCCAGCGAATGAGTTTAAAGCGGTTTTCAAATATATTGACAAGCTATGGGTTGCCAGTTGCAATGAACTAAACATAACATTGGAAGAAGGCTCATTCGACGCACTGGTGGTGCGGATGAAGGTGGCTGTACAGGATGTAGCGGAAGTTGAGCTGGGGTATACAAATAACATAAAATTAGTCATAACTGTGCAAGACCGAATAGAAGAAATAAAAATTGCATAAACCTTTTTGGGGGACTACATGGCAGACAAACGCGATTATTACGACGTCTTGGGCATTGGCAAGCAATCCGGTGACGATGAGATAAAGAAGGCGTACCGGAAGCTGGCCAAGCAGTATCACCCGGACGCGAATCCGGGGGATAAGAAGGCCGAGGCGAATTTTAAAGAGGTCAGCGAAGCCTATGGGGTATTGAGCGATGCCGACAAACGCCGCCAGTACGACCAGATGGGCCACGCGGCCTTTAGCCAGGGGGGCTTCGGCGGCTTCGGCTCGGGGGGCATGGACCTGAACGAGATATTCAGCCGGTTCGGGGATATCCTTGGGGGCGACTTGTTTGGCATGGGCGGCGGGCGGCGTGCCGGGCCCAAGCGCGGCTCGGATTTGCAAATGCGTTTGAACATTAAATTTGAAGAGGCCGTATTTGGTTGTAGCCGCGAGGTTTCGTTAAATACCTATGAAACCTGCGGCCAGTGTAAGGGAAGCGGCGCGAAGCCGGGTACATTCGCGGAGAACTGCAAGAAGTGCAACGGCTCGGGCAGTGAGCGCATCATGCAACAGACCATGCTGGGGTATATGACCAGCGTGGTGGCGTGCAACGCCTGCCGGGGCGAGGGGAAGATTATCAAGGAGCCCTGCGCCGGGTGCCGGGGTGCCGGGCGGGTGCGGGCCAACAAGACCCTTACCGTCACTGTGCCCAAGGGGATAGACAATGGCCAGCAAATCCGCTTGCAGGGCAAGGGCGAGTTTGGCGAGAAGGGCGGCCCCGCCGGGGATTTGTATATCGTGGTGCAGGTGGCCCCCCACAAGCTCTTCAACCGGGAGGGGAATAATCTTTACATTGATGTGCCCATCACCTTTGTCCAGGCGGCCCTGGGGGACGAAATATTCATCCCCATGCTGGACGGCACAGAGGAAAAATATAATTTGAAGGCCGGCATCCAGCCCGGAGCCATCGTGCATCTGCGGGGCAAGGGCGTGCCCAGCGTGCGCAACAACCGCAATGTGGGCGATTTGGTAGTGAAATTTAACGTGAGTGTCCCCACCGTCATGAACGAACGGCAAAAGGAGCTTCTGGTGGCCTTCAACGACGCCATGGGCGATGACTATAAAAATCATAAAAAACGCTGGTTTGACAAGGTGAAGGAATACTTCAAATAAAATAATAAACCTGCAAAAAAGGGGCTGTCCATAGGGGCGGCTCCTTTTTTTGTGCAAATTGTACAAACTTTGCCCCAGGAGGAGGGGGGCAAATGTATACAAATGGAATACAAAGAAAAAAGGGGGTTTTTCCAAAAATGCATAATATTGCACAAAAATAACGCTCAAAAGTCAATATTTTTGTTAAATATCACGGGTATTTTTAGGAAAAAATGGGGAAGTTGTCCCTAAACAAATTATAAGAATTGACAAAATATAATGCATTATGTTATAGTTTCCGAAATATAATCTTTTGGCCGAGTACTGTGAACGCTCGGCAATGAATTCGAGAGGAGAAAAAGTATGAAGAAGATTCTATTCTTGGTGTTGTTGCTTGCGGCGGCTATGTTCGCTCTCGCAGCTTGTAGAGGGGGAGGAAACGGAGGCGACGGACCCGTAGCAACTCCCACGCCGGTGGTCACACCGCCGCCCGCACTTACGCCGGCTGACCCGCCGCCGCCGCCGCCGGCACCCCCCGGAACACGCGAGTACATCTTGGCCCGGGCCGCCGCGATGACACCCGCACCCGGTAGCTATATCGTCAACGCTACCATTACCCGCCCGGACTCCAACATGCTGAGCTCCGCGTGGTCCAACCCCGCACCCAACGCCCAGGCCCGTGTGATGATGGGCGGTATCTCCACCATGGGGCGTAACCACGTGAACGACTTCTTCCCCAACCCCTTGGTTATGGTAGACGGCGCGTGGCCCGAAATAACCGACCTGCCCAATGGCGACCGCAGATACACCTTTACCATTTACACCGACTTGGTATTCTCTGACGGCACACCCATCACTGCGTACCACTTTGGCGGCGGCCTTGCTTTTGCCATAAGCTATCAGTGGACATCCATCGTGCCTTCTAACTTTGTATTACCGCATATGGCGTACCGCGGGCCCTTCCTCGCCGGTGAAATTGATGTATTGCCCAGCGTGCGTATCTACAACGAGCGGCAATTTTCTCTCACCAAGCTGGCCGAATACCTCCCCAACTTCTGGGAAGCCAGCGCGAACATGAACGTCGGCCCCAGCCCGCTTCATATGTATGGCATTGAAGCACACGACAATGGCGACGGCGTGTTCCTGACCGCCATCGGCGGCGGCCCCTTCACCGTTGACGCCCTTCGTGAAAGAGTGCTGGGCGGCGTGGAAACCTTTGTCCAGCATTTGGACCCCGACGGAAATCCCATGTATGACAGTGACGGAAACCCCACAGGCGAATACTTCACCGACGGGCTCAAATTCCGCCCCACCGTTGTATCCGGCCCCTATATGTTTGACAGCGTGGATGTGGGCAACGGCGTACTCACCATGGTAGCCAACCCCAACTTCCCCGGTACCTGGGACGGATACCGCCCCCGTATCGAGCGCGTAATCTGGCGCATGACCCCGGCCCCCATCATGGTTGACGCCTTGGCCACCGGCCTGGCCCACGTCGCAGAAAACGTAAACGACGGTACAACCATTGGAGACGCTTTGGACGTATTGGTTGGCGGCGGTACCCATACCTTCATCACCTATGCACAAAACGGACAGCTCTTCACCCAGTTCCATGTAGACACCGGCCCGACCCAGTTCGTTGAAGTACGTCAGGCCCTGTCCTTCCTGCAAGACCGTCATGCCATGAACGAGGAAGTAGGCCGCGGCTTTACCGCTGTTGCCCACGGCCCCTGGTCAGAAGCATGGTGGTGGCACCAAGAAGCTGTTGACCGTGGATTGTATGACCGCGTAACCATCTACAGCTTAAACATCGCCCGCGCTATCGAATTGCTTGAGCAAGGCGGCTGGAACTACAACGCAGACGGCTCTGCCTTCGTGCAAGGCGTGGATGAGCTTCGTCATAAGTGGGTAGATGAGTGGGATTGGGGCCGCGATGAAGACGGCGAAATCGAGCGCATCTATAGAGAAGGCGGCGTCGCCATCCGTAGCAACAAGGTATACACCGGCGAGCGCGTGCTCATGCCCCTGATTATCAACTGGATGGTACGTGCCGTAGACTATCCCTTCCGTGACGCTTTGGAGCGGACATTCTTTGACAACGTAGCCTATGCAGGCGGCTTGGTTATCCAAGAGCGTAGTGCCCTTTGGTCCGGCGCGTTGTCCAGCGGCTATGCTTTTGCTGGCGGACGTTTCGAAATGCACACCTTGGGTGTAACCATGGCCATCACCTGGTCGCCGTGGATTCAAGCCAGACTGGATGCTATCCCCGCGCAAAACTGGCACCAGGCCGACAGCCCCAGATGGCGTGACTTGGCACACAACATCATGATACAAGACATCACCACGCCGGAAGGCCGTGAAGGCTTTATCGCAGCCTATATCGACTATATGGAATACCGCACCTACCACGCCTTTACCCTTCCCTTCAACTCTGCGGTAGTGCATGACTTTATCCCCGTGGGCCTTGGCGGCTGGTTCAACACCGCTTTGTGGGCCTTCCCCGAAGCAATACAAAGGGCGTACTGGCGTTAATTTACAGAACGCTCTAATCACACCAAAATACTTGGGTCCCTGCGGCAATTTTGCCGCGGGGGCTTTACATAAAAGTGGGAGGTCGGGGCTGTGGTTAAATTCGTAATTAAGCGTGTCCTGTACATCATTCTGGTATTGTTCCTGGTTTCATTCTTCGTTTTCATGCTGTTTCGCACCATGCCGGGGGACCCGGTGGACATCTTTTTGCCCCCTGAAGTGGCGGCGGGCATGGAGCCCCACGAGGTTGCCATCATGCGCGAGACCATAATCAGGGACATGGCACTGGACCAGCCCCACTTCATACAGTATTTATTCTGGCTTGCCGCCATGTTCCGTGGCGAATTTGGCACCTCTATGGAGACGCGCCTACCCGTCATAGACCATGTGCGCAGTCCCATCACCAATACCTTGGTCATCAACATATTTAACATGGTTATCATCTTTGCCATCACCATACCCGTGGGGGTGTACTGTGCCATAAAACGGGGCAAAGCCTTCGACAATATATCCTTGGTCGTCTCCATGATTGGGCTCAGTATACCCGGCTTCTTATTTGGTTTGATTTTGATTGTATTCCTGGTGGTTATCCCGCCCTGGGATATCTTCCCCATGTTTGGGATGGCGTCGCTCATGCCGCCTCCCGAGGGGACCATGGCCTGGTATCTGGACAGGCTACGCCATATGGCTTTGCCTTTGCTGGCCATGGTGTTTATGGGTCTTGCGGGGATGATTCGTTTTATCCGCTCCGCCATGATAGACGCATTGAATATGGACTGTATCCGCACCGCACGGGCCAAGGGCCTTGGGGAGAAGACCGTGGTCTATGTCCATGCCTTCCGCAACGCCCTCATCCCCATTATCACCATTATGGCAGGGTTCTTTATCACCCTCTTTAGCGGCGCGCTGGCCATCGAAATTACCTTCCAGTGGCAGGGCATGGGGGTTATCATGATTAACGCCCTCAATCTGCGCGATATTGCCGTGCAGATGACCATGCTCGTATTCTACGCCATGATTGCCTTTGTGGTAATTCTAATACTGGATATTGTATATGTGCTTATAGACCCACGCATCCGGTTCGATTAATAGGGGGAAAACAATATGAAGAGATGGTTTGGTTCACTGATAGGCATGTTATTTGGCGAGCGGGTAAGCAAGATTTCCCTCATGGAAGAAGAACAAGTGCAAAGCCCCGTGAAGACCATTATCAGGGAGTTCTTCCGCAGAAAGTTGACCATCATCGGCCTTGTGGCCTTCTTTACCATGCTGCTGGCCAGCACGATTTTTCCCTTTTTCTATCCCATGGACCTGCGGGAAACGGACACCGCCCAGGTCAACCAACGCCCCTCTTTGAACATGATGCGCGTACCCCGCAGTATCCGGGGCGAGCTTGACATGGTGGCTTCCGGTACGGGATTTGGCGTGGGCGTCACCCGTGACTACCGCGTTCATGCCTGGGGCACGGTCAGCACCATAGCCCAACCCTTGCTCTCCCCTCCCCAGCCGGGCAGGCCCATCAGCCATATTTGCGCCGGGCCTTATCATGCCTTGGTGGTGACGGAGGACGGGCATTTGTATTCCTGGGGCAACGAGAGCCCCACCTTTGCCATCAACGACGTACCCCCCGCCATACAGGGCAGTGTCCTGACCGCGGCGGCGGGAATGCGCATGACCGTGGCCATCACCGATGACCACCGGCTCCATTCCTGGGGCGGCATCGACGCCAACCGCAGACAGCTTGCCGCCATCGGCCGGGTGAACGCCATACCGGATATCCCCGTGCAGGTGGAATCCAGCGAGCGTACCTTTGGCGTGCTGACGGAATGCGGCCAGATACACGTATTGTTGCAAATCGCGGAAGATATCAGCTATGTTCCCGAGGCCATACAGGGCCGTGTCGTGGATTTTGCCATGACGGTGGATAATGGCGCGGCGGTTTTGGATGACGGCACCGTGGTTATCTGGGGCGTGCCCACTCATTTCGAAGCATTGGCGGTACCGGAGCATATCCAGGGCCGTGTGGTAAGTATAGGCGCGGGGCGGGGACACTTCACTGCTTTGCTGAACGACGGCTCCGTGGTTTCCTGGGGCGAAAACAGGAACGGGCGCACCAACGCGCCCAACATCACCAACGCCGTGGCCATCGCCATCAACGGCGACCATAACTATGCCCTCTTTGCCGACGGTACCGTGGCCACATGGGGCTTCCGGGGCTTCCCCCTTGGCTCGGACGGTGTGGGACGCTGTGTGTTCACCCGTTTGTGGCATGGCGGCCGGTATTCCTTGCTGATTGGCATGATGGCCGTAGTCGTCCAGGGCATTATCGGGATAATACTGGGGGGCTTTGCCGGGTTCTATGGCAAGGGCGTGGATATGTTTATCATGCGCTTTGGTGAAGTGGTGGGCTCTCTGCCTTTCCTGCCCATCGCAATTATCATACAGTTCCGCTTCCGGCATGAACTCACGCCGGTGCAGGGCATGGTGTTCCTCATGGCTGTACTGGGGGTTTTGTCCTGGCCTCCGTTAATGCGCCTGGTTCGGGCGCAAATCATGCAGGTCAAGGAGGGGGAATACGTGCTGGCCGCCCGTGCCTTGGGTGTGCGGCAGTTTAAGATAATTTTCAGGCATATTATGCCCAATGTGGCGTCTGCGGCTATCGTGGCCCTTACCCTTGCTCTTGCGTCCTCCATGCTGACAGAAACGACGTTGTCCTTCATCGGCTTCGGCGTGAGTGAGCCCTACCCCACCTGGGGGAACATGATTTCCGGCTCCAATAATTCCATTGTACTGCGCTACCAGTGGTGGCGTTGGCTATTCCCTGCCGTATCCTTGGTGACGGTGGCCCTTAGCATAAATCTTATCGGGGACGGCCTGCGCGAAGCCACCGACCCCAAAGCACAGGGGAGGTAGCGGCCATGGCCATCAAAATGCAGGTAAGCGCGGAGAAGCCCCAGGTACCCGACGAAAAAAAGAAAATGCTGGAGCTTGATAATTTACACACTTATTTCACCACCCGGCGGGGCATCGTAAAAGCAGTGAACGGCGTTTCCTATTCCGTGGACAGTGGCAAGACCTTGGGTATCGTGGGGGAGAGCGGCAGTGGCAAGTCCGTATCCGCCATGAGCATACTGGGGTTGCTGGATGGCAACGGCAAAGTGGTGGAGGGAAACATCCTTTTCAAGGAAAGGGAAATGACCACATTAAACCGCGCCGAGCTCTCCAAAATCCGGGGCAATGAAATATCCGTTATCTTCCAGGAACCCATGACCAGCCTGAACCCCATTTTCTCGGTACGCAGGCAGATTGGCGAATCCTTCCAGGTGCATCAGGGGATGACCAAGAAGCAAGCCTACGCCGAATCGGTAAAAATGCTGGACGATGTACGCATCCCCGACCCGGAGCAGGTTTCGCGGCGGTATCCCTTCATGCTGTCGGGGGGTATGCGCCAGCGGGTCATGATTGCCATGGCCTTGGCCTGTAAGCCCGATTTGCTGATAGCGGACGAGCCGACCACGGCCTTGGACGTAACCATACAGGCGCAAATACTAAAGCTCATGAACGACCTGAAGCGGGAAAAGGGCACCTCCATTATGTTTATCACCCACGATTTGGGCGTTATCAACGAAATGGCGGACGAAGTGGCGGTTATGTATTGCGGCCAGGTGGTGGAGCAAGCCCCGGTGCGCAAGATTTTCGATGTGTCCACCTATTCCCATCCCTACACCGAAGGGCTGTTGACCTCCATACCTCGCTTGGATACCCCCATCGGTGCGAAGCTGGATGTCATACAAGGCGCGGTGCCCCATCCCTTGGATTTGCCCGTGGGGTGCAAGTTCTCCCCCCGTTGCAAATACGCCACCGAGCAATGCCGCAACAACGAGCCCGAGCTGTTAAAAGTCGCCGAGGACCAAACCGTACGCTGTTTTTATCCTGAAGAGGGGGCCAGAAAAAAATGACAGACACAACCGCAGGAAAAAAGCCGCTACTTAGCATAAGGAACTTGAAGCAGTACTTCCCGGTGCGGGGTAGGCGCAATACCTTTGTCCGGGCAAATGACGGCGTTTCTTTGGATATATATGAAGGGGAAACCCTGGGCGTGGTGGGTGAGTCCGGTTGCGGTAAATCCACGCTGGGGCGCGTTTTGATACAGCTCTACAGGCAAACCGACGGCGAAACCATTTATTTCGGCAAGAAAGTGGACGATATCGCCCCCCGCTATGTGCTGGACATCTACAACCGGCTGGAAAAAAGGGTGGCCGAAACAAAGGCCCTGATGGAAGAGGCAAAAAAGAAAGAGGAAGAGTATGCGTTATTGGAGGCGGAGTACAACGCGGCCAAGGATAAGGATAAGCTGAGCGCGCGGTATTTTGCCAAGCGCAACGAGCGCAACGAGGCCACCAAAATAGCCAATAGCGAATACCTGACCATGGTGCGCCTGATAGGCGGCTTCTTTGAGGCGAAAAAGGAAGACTACGATAGTATTGCCCAGGCCCTGAAGGCAAATTTTTACGCGGCGCGGGCGTTGTATGTTTTGCGTAACTCGATATTGCAGACCTCTGTTAAGGCGGAGGAAATCAAATATAAAATAGAAAATAAGGCCATGGGTGCCAGCACGGCGAGATATGATAAGCTGATAAGAAAACTGGAGCAAATGGAAGGGCCCGAGCTGGAAAAGCTGATGGCCGAAAAGGAAAAGGCCCAGGCCGGCATCGACGCCATACGCGCCCGCTACGCCGGCGACGAGGGCTTCAAACGCTATGAATCCATGCGGGGCGAGGGTATCGACCTTGCCCGCCTTACCTACAACGAAATGCGCTTTTTGCGCAAGGACTTACAGCTTATTTTCCAAGACCCTTATTCCTCCCTCAACCCCCGCCTGTCCGTGGGGCAGATTATTTCCGAGGGGGCCATCACCCATAAGATGTTTGTAAGCAACAACGAGCGCACCCAGGACTATACCATGCAAATCATGGAGAACTGCGGCCTGGCTCCCTATATGATACACCGCTATCCCCACCAGTTTTCCGGCGGGCAGCGGCAACGTATCGGCATAGCCCGGGCCTTGAGCACCCAGCCCAAGTTCGTGGTGTGCGATGAGGCGGTATCCGCGCTGGATGTAAGTATCCAATCGCAAATAATAAATTTGCTCAAGGATTTGAAGGAAAAAGAAAACCTGACCTATATGTTTATTTCCCATGATTTGTCCGTGGTGAAGTATATCTCGGACCGTATCGCGGTTATGTATCTGGGCGTGATTGTGGAGCTTTGCTCCTCGGAGGAGCTTTTCGGCAATCCCTTGCATCCCTATACCCAGGCGTTATTATCCGCCATACCCACCACCAACCCGGAAAAAGGGGAAATGATTGTACTCGAAGGGGATATCCCAAGCCCGATAAATCCACCACCCGGCTGCAAGTTTAATACCCGTTGTAAGGATTGTATGGAGATTTGCCTCTCTGTCGCGCCGGACTGGCGTGAGCAACGGCCGGGGCATTTTGTGGCTTGTCACAAATACGATGACTAGTGGGGTGTTTGTATGCTAATACCCAAGAAAATGAAACGCACAATAACCGCAGAAGAAGCCAAAGCCATCATAGAAAGGGCTAAAACAGAAGAACCACTGGAGCTGGAGAAGGGCGATTTGCCCGCCATGATATTGGCGGCGTTTATTGTGTTTTTGCCCTTTCTTCTGGTTTTCATCGGCTCGTTGGGCCTTGTGTTCTGGTTGTTCTTTTCTCTTCTGGGGGGGTAGGCTCAGTGCGTTATTTTATTGAGCGCAACAGAATCAGGCTACGCCGCATCTATTGGGTTAGCCTTGTTTTGGTTGTGAGTGCGATTATCGTTGTCCCCCTTGTGCTGGGTGCCGTCAACCCCACTGTGCGCCTGCCCCAGTTCCATGGCGGGCCGCCGCCGGAGCTAATGCGGGAGTGGGAGCGGGTAACGGCACAGGCCCGGCGGGAGCGGGGCCGGGTAAACGATTTTGTCACTATGGTGAACCACATGCTGGAGGAATATCCTTTCCTGGGTGTGGCGGCGGATGCCTCCGGTGAGGATTTTGTTGACCTTGCCATGGGGGTTTACCTGTTGTTGCGCGAGGAAGCCCGGTATCTGTTGTCCAGTGCCGCCTTCATCGAGTTTGTCGAGGTTCATTTTTTATCAAGACTGCGTGGGTATGGTACGCCAAGATTGACCCGTGAGGGGCAGGAATTGGCTGACTTTATATTGGAGCCTTATTTTTTCGGCTATTATGACTTTCGTTTTTATGATGACCGCTTTGCGGTTCCCGTCCGGGGGGGCAACGTGGCTTCCTACATGTTGGGCGACGGCATTGCCTATGTCCGCGTGAACCGCTTTTTGCCCAAGGGGTATGAGCTGGTGACGCGCAACCCCTTTTGGTACTTCGATTTCGACCAGGACAGGCAGTATTTGATGGACTTTTATCAAAATTTGTATGGCATTGATGATTTGATTATTGATATACGGGGCATCGGCTCGGGCTTCGGGGATTATTTTTTACCCTTGATACTGGAGCCCCATATGCGCCAGCCCATGCGTGGGCAGTTTTACGCCTTTCATGCCGATACCTTTTTTACCGCCCGGGTGAGCCGGGCCTATCGGGAATGGTATGGCCACGACGGCGGCACCAGTAGCGCGAGTGCCTTGGCTCAGGATTTTGTATATGCTTTGCCGGAAAATGTCACCCGGGGCTTCCCCATCGTGATTGACGCACAGCCGCCGGGGGACGCGGCCTTTGACGGGCAGGTTTGGCTGTTGACGGACTCGGAGAATTTCTCCGGCCCCAATTTTATGTATTTACAGATGGCGCGTGACGCCGGGTTTATGATTATATACCAGCAAAACCCCTACGCCACGGGATGGGCCACTTCCTCCCCACGGGTGCGGGGGCGGCCTCATACCTTGTCCTATGGGGTGATTTCCCTCCGGTTTAACCCGCTGTATTTTACCGACGCGCAGGGGCGGTCTTTGGAGGTGGCGGGCGCGTTTTATGATTATCCCTTGGCGGATGTGACGGGGGAAATGGGCGCGGTGTTGGCGGATATTGACGGAAGGGAGTAGATAATTATGAAAAAGGCTCTTGCTTTGATACTCATGGGGGGGCTTTTTTTATTATGCTCCGCTTGCGGGGTTGCCGAAAACGGCGAAGCTTATGCCCACTACCTGGCGGCCACTCCTGTACCGGCTCCCGCGCCGGCTTCCACGCCGGCCCCTGTCCCCATAATGCCCCCCGTGGGCAATATGCCCCATATACCCATGATGCCGCCGCCCCCGGGCGCGCAAACGCCGGAACCAACGCCGGAGCCGGAAGTGGTCTCCCCCCTTCCTGTGCCGGAGGTGCCCATTGCGGTGCCCGTCACGGGCCGTACCCTAAGCGCGGGGGGCGGCATATCCACGGCGTTGGACGAGGACGGCGGCGTGTGGATATGGGGCGGGTGGCATCAGCCTACCCGCTGGGCCTTTGTGTGGCATGTGGTGTGGCTTGCGGGGGAAGGGCGGGTTTTCCTCTGGCCCATGACGGAGGGGACTGTCACGTTTAACCTGGAAAACCCGGAAGATTACGCCTTTAAGCCCGTGCCCGACCGGGTCAGCGGCGACGGGATAAACAATTTTATCTATTGCTATCATACCAACGCCCGCAGAAGCTTTACGGCTTTTTACATCACCGATGCCGAGGGCAATTCCTTTGGTATGAATGAATTGGTGGCCATGATGGATTTGGAAAGGGCCTTGACGCCCCGGCTTTTTACACAGGGCGCGGCTTCCGTCCGGGTGCATATGAGCAACGGGACCTATTATATGATTACCGAGGCGGGTACCTTGTACCGGCTGGGCAACGAAGAGCCCGTGGCGGAAAACGTGGCGGATTTCGTCGGTGCGCAGCACGGGCTGAGCTATATCGGCGTCCAGGTATGGCAGGGCATGACCTTCAACGAGCGGCAAAGCATTCGCATATACAGCGGCGTGTTGCATACCGATGGCACCTTTTATTTTATGGATGCCAACGGAAATATCCGCCAGCCCGTTGTGGGGCATGTCATCGCCATGGACTATGGGATGGACCATATGCTCCTGCTGTCCTACGACGGGCACCTGTACGCCCGGGGCTCGGGGGCGGCGGTGGGGATGCCCCACCAGGACAGCAGTGCGCCCCCCGCCCGGATAATGGAAGATGTCGCGCATATCGCGGCGGGTTCCGGCCACAGCATGGCCGTGACCCAAGCCGGCCGCTTATATACCTGGGGCCGGAATACCCGGGGCCAGCTGGGTGTCCGGGGCAGACAGGACGGCTTCGTCTTCGTCATGGATAATATAACCGCCATTTCCGCCGGGGACGACCACACCATGGCCATCACCGCAGAAGGCGCGCTGTGGGGCTGGGGCTGTAACCAGCACGGGCAAGTGGGCGTGGATACCGCGCCGGCGCATCTGGAGCCGGTATTCGTCATGGACAATGTCGCCGCCGTTTCCGCCGGGTATGACCATACCCTCGCTTTGACCTATGACGGCATCTTGTGGGCCTTCGGGCGGAACAACCGGGGCCAGCTGGGCGACGGCACCCAATATAGCCGCGGCCAGCCGGTACAGGTTATGACAGGGGTGATGTTGCCGTGAAAAGCAATGTATTTCTTAAATCTGTACTGCGCCAGCCCATACGGGCATTTATTTTAGCTTTATTAATCGGCGCGTCGGCCTTTGCCTTGGTGGCGCGGGTCACGGAGTATTTCGTGGTGCGGGCGGAAATCGAGCGCGTGGAGGGCTTCTACCGTTCCGTGGGGATACTTTCGCCCCTGCGCTTTGATAATTTTAGCATTAGCCATGACGTAAGCCGCGCCTTGGACATCATGGAAAGCAACCCCCATGTGGCCATATCGGATGCGCGGCGGTTTACCCAGGGGGTTTTCAGCGACATGCGCAACCTGACGGCGGTGCAGGTAGCTACCACGGCGGGTTATTTTAATCCTACCTTCAATGAAATAGATGTACGGGTTTTGGACCATTATTTCATCGGGCGCATGACCATACGCCCCCGGCTTACGGGCTGTTACGTCTACCCCGCCTTGATGGTGCAAATAGCCTCGGAAGAATTGCTTGCGGGAGACCCCTCGATACTGCGGGAGGGGGACACGGTTTTCACCAACGAACTGGGGCAAACCACCACCGTCAGCAGTAGATATATCATGTATCTGCGCATTACCCCGGAGGAGGCCCAGCTGTTCCGGCAGGGGCTGTGGTGCCCCTTCGAGGGGCTGGAAACGGGCGAGCGCGCCCTTTTTCGCGCAACCCCTATATATATCGTTTTAACGGGTTTCGAAGCCTTGGTGACTTTCGTGTGGAACTTGCGTTCCCTGACGGGGGACGACGGCCTGACCACGGTGCTGGAGGGCTACAACCCCCGGGCATGGGGCGGATACAACCCCCGCTTTGCCGTGAACCGCACCAGCCTAGAGGGTCTCACCTTTTTCGTGCAGGAATCCGACACCGTGGGCATGAGGGCCGCTATGGTCTACATGCACCCCGAGCTGGAGCTCCTCCGCCAAAACCAATCCAGCGTTACGGTAGTGGAAACCCGGGACATGACCGCCATGCCGCGTTTTATGGATGGGCGCGTAACCATGCTGTTGGATACGCCCATGCACCGGGGCGGGCGGTTTCTCACCTATGAGGACTACGGAATGCCCGTGGCTGTGGTTCCGGCGCAGTTTCTCGCCCGGCGGGGCGTGCGCTTGGGGGATACCATCACCGTCACCTTGCGGGACAACCCGCGTCCCACGTGGATAGACCAGCCCACCCACAGCGTATGGGCCAGAGGGGTGGAAAACTGGTGGGACAACAACCCCATGGGCTGGTGGAGCATGATAGACGCCGCCCACGAAAACTGGCGGGACTTCCCTACCTATACCCTGGAGCTGGAAGTGGTGGGGGCGTATTTCTTCACCCCGCCGTTTTTCCACAATTTTACCTCGGCGGAAATTTTCATCCCCGGCGGGCTCATGCCCGAGGGCTTTGGCTGGGACGACTCGCCCCAGCTGACGGGTATGTACAGCTTCGTGCTGGATTCCCCCCGCTCGGAAGAGGCTTTCGTCCGCCAAACCCGCGCCGCGCTGGCAGAGATGGGCTTTGCCGCCGTGTTTATCCCCAGCGGCTTTGAAACCCTGGCGGCGGTCACGGACCCCATCCGCTTTTCCATCACGGTGAATTTGATTGTCTTTGGCGTGGCTTCGTTCCTGATTTTGACATTTGTTATCTTTTTCTATATCCGGCAATGGCGCAAATCCGTGGCCATTGCACAGGCCCTGGGCATACCCCGCAACTGGGTATTGCATCAGCTGTTCGACCCGGTATTTCTGTTCTGGTTGCCTGCGGTGGTCATCGGCAGTATCCCCGCCTGGTATTTTGCCCTGGCCCAGGCAGAGGGAGCCTTGGCCCCCATTTTGACCTATGGCATCGAAACCTTGCCGGCGGTGTATTGGCTGGTGGTCTTTTGCGCCGTTATCATACTTTTCATTTTGGCGGGTGTGCTGGTGGCGGGGTATCATACCGTGCGCCGTCCGGTGCTGGAGCAATTGCAGGGCGGTACGCAAAAACGGCAGAAAATAGCCTATGTGGAGCCCGGCGAGGTGCCGGAGGGCTTTGCCGTGGGCACCTTTGCCTTGGAGCCCTTGCCCAGGAGTAGCCGCGCCGCCATACGCGCCTTCTGGCGGCACCGGATACGCCACGTGGTACGCACCCCGGTGCGCACGGGCTTGGTGCTGGCCTTGTCCTTGCTTCTGGTGTTTTCCCTGGGCTGGCTGAACAATACGATTCTCTTCACCGAGTCGGAAATCGAGCGGCTGTGGAATACCACTGTCATAGAAGCGGAGCTGTACCGGAGCTTTGAAGAGGACATAAATCTGACCTGGCCCTCTGTGGTGTCGCCGGAGATATGGGATAGGATTGCCCATTCGGGCTTTCTGGGGGAGGCGTACCTGGAGTCTGTCGCTTCCGATGAAGGGTGGATTTATCTGGGTGCCAGCCATTTGCCCGGCCTTATCGTGCAAAATACGAAGACCGTCACCGATGAGCAACTCGGGGTGATTTGCGACGATATGACCATTGATTTTCTCCCCGGCTTTGGCGAGGCGGACTTTGCCGTAAAGCCGGATATGCCCATCCCCGTTGTGATACGCCGGGCTCTGGCCGAGGAAGGGAACATCCCCCTGGACGCGCCCTTTATCATATTATATGAAGTGGTGGCCCAGGTTATCGGCGTGTTCGACGGGGGGCTACTGCGGGCGGTGAACCAGTTCGGTGAGCACGCGCCCTTGCTTATCTTGCCCGTGGATTTCCTGCGGACGCATTTCTACCGGCAGTGGCCCTTCTACGGCTGGGGTAGCTTCGAAACCGTGCGCCCGCCCTACATGACCGCCCGCTTTACCATCGACCCTGCCATGAACCGGGAAATCGACAGCTTCCGCGAAATGATTGAGCTCTTCCTGGGCGAGAATGATTTGGGCGTGTTTGGCCGGGTTCCCCTCATTTTGCTGATGGATGACGATGTGTTGCATGAGGTTATCCTGCCCCTGGAGCAAAATTTGTCGCTGTTGCGGGTGCTGTACCCCATCGCCATTGGTTTGGCCTTCTTGCTTGCCGCCGGGCTTTCCTTGCTGTCCTTGCTACAAAATGCCAAGAACGCCGCCATCCTGCGGGTGCTGGGCAACCCGAAGGCCCGTACCCAGTTCGCGCTGTGTATCGAGCAGATGATAATATGTGTCGCGGGTAGCTTGTTTGGGCTGTTGATTTTGTTTGCGGCGGGGGTGGCTCTTGGGCTTACGCCCTTCGCGCTGGCGGGGATATACTTCCTGGGGGCGTTGATAGGCTCCGGGGTGGGGGCCTTTGTGGTCAGTACCCGGCCGCCGCTGGAATTGCTACAGGTTAGGGAATAGGGGAGGAAAATTATGCTTGCGTTGAATGAAGTCTGTTACCGGTATAGCAAGAGCAGTCAACAGGTATTAAAATCCGTTACCGCTGAAATGGAAGCCGGAAAGCTACACGCCATCGTGGGCCCCTCGGGCAGTGGGAAGACCACGCTGTTGTCCATCATGGCCGGGCTGGACCGCCCCACCACGGGGGGGGTATTCATCGACGGGGTGGACATCGCGGAGCTGGATATGGACCGCTACCGGCGGGAGAAGGTGGCCATGATTTTTCAGGCGTTTCACCTGTTTCCCCTGCTCACCGCCGTGGAAAATGTGTGCTTCCCCATGGAGGCCATTGGCGTCCCCCAAAAGGAGGCGGTGGCGCGGGCCAAGGAGTTGCTGGGCAGTGTGGGCATCGGCGAGGACAAGGACCACCGCTACCCGGCCAACCTCTCCGGCGGGGAGCAACAGCGGGTAGCCATTGCCCGCTCTTTGGCCTCCGGTGCGAAGGTGATACTGGCCGACGAGCCCACGGGCAACCTGGATACCGCCAACAGCACCGCCGTAATGGAAATACTGCACCATCTGGCCCATAACCGGGGCTATTGCGTGGTTATCGTTACCCACAATCTGGAAATCGCCGAAACCGCCGACCAGATTATGCGTATGCGCGACGGGGAGCTGAAGCTACAGCGGGGGTAATCTATGTTTATCCTCATACTGGGTGCCGTGATACTGGCCATTGTTTTGTTGCAGTCCTTTGCGTACAAGAAATTTTGGGACACGGGGCTGGTTTTACGCTTCGCATTTTCCGTGACGGAAGCCTTTGAAGGGGACACCGCCAGCCTGAACGCCACCCTGGAGAATAAAAAATTCCTGCCTTTGCCCTGGCTGTTGGTGGAGTATCAGCTTTCCACGCACCTGATTTTCACCGGGGGTAGCGGGCTGGAGGTGGGGGAAGTGGTGAAATCCGGCCTCTACTCCGTGATGATGTACCGCCGCATACGGCGCAAGATGCCCTTCGTGTGCGGGAAGCGGGGGTATTACCGCCTGCGCCGGGTAAGGCTGGCGGGAAGCAATCTGCTACATACACAGACCTTTACCAAGGACATTGTCTGCGCCAGCGCGTTGACGGTGTTTCCCTCGTTGCTGGAGGATTTAGACTCCCTGTCCCTTACGCTGAATAATCTGGAGGCTTTACTGCTGACCCACGCCTTAATCAACCCCGACCCCTTCACCTTCCGTGGTATACGGGAATACCTCCCCACCGACCCCTTGCGCAACATAAATCCGAAAGCCTCCGCCATAACCCAACAGCTTATGGTGAACATCCACGCCCCAACATCCTCTAAGCGGCTGGAAATCATCTTAAACCTGGAGCACTATACCCTACAGCCCAAGGACGCGCTTTTCGAGCAAGCCATCCGCCTGGCGGCCACGCTGGCCCAACGCTACATCGCCGGGGAGGTGATGGTGGGCCTCTACACCAACGGCCGGGACGCCATCACCGGGGATAGCGCGCACATCGGTGCCGGCACCCACGCCTCCCAGCTATACGCGATTTATCACGCCCTGGGGCGGCTGGCCCTTGCCTTCAAGCCGGGGCCTATCTCCGGCTATCTGGACACCTTGCAGGACGGCGGATGCGTGTACGCCCTTATTTCTACTTATCATGGGGCGGATATGCTGGCGGCCTTGCAAGCCATGAAGGCGCGGGGGCTATCCGCCATAACCATCATACCCGTAGACGGCGAAATGGAGGTAAAAATAACCCCATCCCCGTCAATTACCTTGTGGGAGGCGATGACGTGATGTTTAAGTATAAATATAAACTCATGGGGCTGGCCATTATTTTATTTATGGCAGTGCCCTTTATGTTGCTTGCGCCGTTGATACCGGTGCGGGAGACCCCCCGGCCTCAGGTGGCACCCGCAGAAACGCTCTGGCACCCGCCCCCCACGCCACCACCCCCCCAAAGGGCCATCTATTTCCTGGACCATACCGCCCTATACGAGGAACGGGTTGCGGTGCATCGCTTTAATACCATGAGCCGGGAGGATATGCTATACGACTTCGAGCATATGATGGGCGTGCTGGAGGAGAACTGGCCCTTTTTCAATTTGTCCGTCAGTGCCAACGGCGTGGACGTGCGCCAGCGCGCCGATATTGTACGCGCTTTGCTCCACGACCCCGCCACGCCCATTCGCAATCCCATTGATTTTCTCTACCTTTTGCAAACGTATTTCTTCGGGCCCATTGGCCAGCTGGGGCATTTGTCGGCCATACGGAGCCATGAGTTGTTTTTCAGCTGGAAGGAATCCGCCTTACTCAACATGGAATGGCACCGGAACTACGGCACGATAACCCAGATGATTCAGTTTCAATATGACCGGTTCACAAGCCCGGAAATGCTTATGTTCTATTCCCGCTTGCGGGATATGGGCCGGGGCGTGCCGCCGCCCTTGCCCCTTGTCGGCGGCGAGCGCGAGGCCGTGATGGAATTTGACAGCCTGGAACCGGGCCGTGTGGCCTACATGCGCATACACAGCATGATGGGCATTTGGCATGACCCGCCAAGCCTTACCGACCCCCGTATGTTCCATTACGAGCGGTTAATGTACGATTTTTACAATGGCATCGAGGGCTACGGGCATCTGATTATCGACTTGCGGGGGAACCGGGGCGGGATGACGCCCCATTTCAGCACCATGGTCATGCCCCATTTCCTGCGCGCCCCGGTACGGCTCCCGGCCTATGTGTTTTACATGGACGGCTATTACGCCAATCTGGCCAGGGAGGTCTATTGCGTGGCCCATAACTTTTTGAGGGGGTATGACCGCCTTATATTCGAAATGCGCTACCTCAACCGGCAAGTTACCTTCGCCCAGCCACTGCCCTATCTGGATACGGAAATCGGCCTTGTCCACGCCTTTGCCTCGGGGTATCGCATCAACCCCAGGCTTCATTATTTTGGCACAAGACCCTCCTTCGGTACCCGGCGCACCGCCTTTGACATCGTCCACTTCCACGGCAAAATATGGCTATTGATAGATGAATACACCGCCTCTGCCGCCGAAGGGGCGGCGGCCATACTCAAATACGGCGGCATCGCCACTGTGGTGGGCGCGCCCACCATGGGCGTCATGGGCACGGGCTTCGAGCCCGTTGTCTTCACCACTTTTTTGCCCAACACCGGCATATTAATCCGCTTCGATGTGGCCTACTATACCGATAGCTATGGCCGGCCCCTGCAAGGCTACGGCATACAGCCCCACTATCACAACCGCCCCGGCATGGACGCGCTGGAAACGGTGCTGGCGATGATAGCAGAGGGTTCGCTTCACACCGTGTTAATGGGGTGATGGCATGAAGACGGGCGCGCCGTTTTCGTCTTTGGTGACCCGGATGGTTAATCCATCTTGGCCGGTAAAGGTGAGGACGCTGGTTATTTTAAGAGGCGGGGTGCTTACGGTATTGCGGTTACGCGCCTGCTTATGTACATAGGGGACGACTTCGCAAAAGTTCAGCCAGTCAACCCATTTCGTCACGCCAAACATTTTCGCAATGGTCTGCCATGAGGGGGTACCGCCTGTGCGCTTGGCGTTATGCGCTTCGGCGGAGCAGGGTCTATTTGCGTGGTAGTCGGCCAGGAATACATCCCGCCAATGCTCCTTTGTTTCGGCGAAGTAGATTTTGGACGGGCATAATTTGGGGTAGTGCTTGTTTAAAAATTCCCGCAGGGTCATATGAAAGCGGGATTTGATTACGGGGTGCGGCGGTAGCCCTTTTTTCCTGAAATCCGTCACGGTGGGTACCCGTCCGTGGTCGAGGATAAATTGGTCGATGGTGTCGAAAATCGTCCCTTCGCTCCAGCCGGTGCAGGGCATATCGTCTATAATCGCGGCAATTTTTGCCTTTGCCGTTTCGTCCGTCAAGGCTTCCAACGCCTTATGCAGAGCCTGTTTGCGGGTCATGGGGATGCTCCTTCCAACGCATTCGCCCCTAATGTCATCTATCGGCACAGCGTAGGTGGAAAATTGCACGCCCTGGGAGGTGTCAAAATTGTCAATGGCTTTAATCAGGCCGATACAGCCCACCTGGAAGATATCGTCGGCGTTTTCGCCCCGGTTGTTAAAGCGTTGGATGATGCTCAAAACCAGTCGCAGGTTGCCGAATATATATTTTTCCCGGGCTTCTTCGTCGCCCGCTTGAATCTGTTCAAACAGTGTTCGTTTTTCCTCCCCTTTCAGCACCGGGAGTTTTGCCGTGTTTACGCCGCAAATCTCAACTTTGCTGCTGTGCATCCTATTCCCTCCAGCCAAAAAAATCCTGTAATGTTTACAGGATTTCCCTGGGCGGGAAGAATATACTGGAAATATGTGCTTATTCCAACGTAAACGCGCCGCGCACCATCACCCAGGAGGACTCGGCGGTAAAGCGCATACCCCGTCCGTCGGAGCGCGGGGCGATGAGCAGATGGTTATGCCGGACGACGGCACCGTTTTCTATATCCCGCCCGGCGGTCATGTCCACCAGGCCGTTGGGCCCGGCCACCACCACGGCGGCCCCCGTGCGCAAAATGGCTTCCGTGCCGTTTTCAAGGGTCAGGGTTTGCCCGTTGCGCGTATTAATGGAAACAAATTCCAGACTGCGCTCCTCCCCCTCCCCGGTGGCCTGGCGCAGCATATCGCCGTAGATGGCCTCGAAGGAGAGCATCACATCCGCGAAGACCGCGGCGGTGAGGGCTTGCATATCCCAGGGCGTGCCGCCGGGTAAACCGGGCAGGCCCCCCGCTTCCACCATATTGCGGAGCAAGGCGTTTTCGTTGCGCAGGGCTTGGATTTCCGTCCACAGGGTGTCGATACGCTCGTCCACGTAGCGGCGCGTCACCAGGGGGTCGGCGGCGTCGCCGGGCTGTGCCGCCACCACGGCACGCATGGCGGGGAAGACCACCGCGCCCACCAGCACCAGCGCGAGAATCAAAGTTACCAGGTTTTTCCGTTGCTTCATATACAACACCTCTTATATAAGTTCCCGCAACAGGGTTTCCATTTCCTGTGCGGTTTTTGCCAAATTGATGTGTTGGCGCGCCTGGGCCGAGCCGGGCATCCCCTTGGTGTAGCTGGAGAGATGCTTGCGCATTTCCTCGATTCTGCCCTTGCGCCGGGCCACGGCGTGGAGATGGCCGATGGCGGTGGCGACAATTTCCGCCTTGCCCGGGGGCGGGGGAAGTTCGCCCGTTTCCAGATACGCCACGGTGCGGGAAAAAATCCACGGGTTCCCCATCGCGCCCCGCGCTACCATAATGCCGTCACATCCGCTCGAATGCAAGCGTTTTATGGCATCTTCTGGCACAAAAATATCCCCGTTGCCGATTACGGGGATTTTTATTGCGGCCTTGACCGCAGAAATCTCGTCCCAGTGGGCTTCGCCGGCATAATACTGGTCCCGGGTGCGGCCATGGACGATGACCAACGCCGCGCCGGATTCCTGTGCCACACGGGCGATTTCCACAGCGTTCTTCGTAGCGGGGGTGAAGCCCAGGCGAATCTTCACCGTGACAGGGCGCGGGGAAGCTCCCACAGCCGCCTCCACCAGCTGCCCCACCAAAAGGGGGTTCTTCATGAGGGCTGCGCCGTCGCCATTGTTCACGATTTTAGGCATGGGGCAACCCATGTTAATGTTCACGATATCGTAGGGGAAGCCGCCGTCCCCGGCCTCGGCGTCCAGCCGTGCTATGGCATCGGCCAAAATCCTTGGCTCATGGCCGAAAAACTGCACCGCCCAGGGGCGGATATTTTCATTTTCCAGCAGACGGAAGGTATTTTTATTCCCATAGACCAGGCTCTTCGCGCTCACCATCTCGGAAAATGTCAGCCCCGCGCCGTGGCTCGCCACCAGCGCACGGAAGGTAGCGTCGGTAATCCCGGCCATGGGAGCCATAAGCAAGTTATTGGGAATCGCTATATTTCCGATGCGCAAGGGGAACCACTAACCCCGTGCGAATGCACACGAGGTACAGGTGTAACTCGTTTCACTGCCCGCGCCGTATCCGAACACTTGCGTCGTTCGGTTTAGCCTGCCGCCGCAATCCGGGCATCCGCAATGTAAACAGTGCGCCGCCGTATCGCTAACAGTATTTTCACATTCGGGACACATGAATGCCATAGTTTACTCCTCTGCTCCATTTAAAAATGCCCGGCACGCGGGCAAGTATAACATGGGAACTTCAAGTAGTATCAGCCTTTTCCCCGCAATTTTATGATATGGGTAAAGCAATAATAGGACATGTACTCGTGCAGACTCGTTTTGAGCTCGTTGCGCACCTCGTCAATCGGGTAAAAAACACGTATAGGCAGACGCTTCATGATGTTGGTGTCCAGCCTCTTCAAGTCCAGGGTATACGGTTTATTACGCTCCTTCTTGGCAAAAGAATCCTTTACAATGCGATGAACAATCATTTCATCAATTTGAACACAATCGGGGGGCACATCCCACAAAGTTAGTTTTTGCTTCACCATGGGAAAAATCTTGTCAACTATAAACCTTGTATACACAATGGCGGTAACGGTTTTGGTTGCCATGGCTTGCTCCAATTATTCAGAAAATTCTAGGTCAGCTACATTCAGCAATTCATCCAAGGGGTATGCCTTCATTTGATTATACAAATCAATTTCGTTTTTAGTTAAACGCGTGCTACGTATAGGTTTTGCATCCTGGGGCGATTGTGCCCTCAAGGTAGCCAACCTTTTTTTCACATGCCGATTCCAGCTCTTTAGCGCGGCGTTGGGTGTCCGTGACAGGTGAGACCGGGTGAACTGTTTGGGGCGAGTTTGCTTGGAGGGAGAACCCTCGGCATGGGTTACAGATTCGTCAACCGCCATTTTTTTCACGCTTGCCCTTACCAGCCTGTTTTTACAACATTCATTGAGAATGGCCGCGCTTTTTCTGCGTCTTCCATTAATTGTTGTGTTTGTCATCCGTAGCTTCTTTCTACGCCTTGCCACAAGGTACGCCTCCTTCCACCGATTAACCAATCGTTGAAAGTATAGTAGCGAAGCGTGGGGCAATATGGCGAACCAAAGGTACTTTTTACCGCAATTTCCGACAAATATAAACAAACGCATACATCATGTCAACATGCACGCTCTTTTATTTTTCCTTTCCAATGAGCGTATACAGCTGTTCCATGGCATCGTGGAGGCCGCCTACGGCGTTGATAAGCCCCTCCTCCACAGCCTCCCCGCCGATGAGAATGGTCCCCACATCCTGGGCCAGCTGGGTGGCGTCCATCATTAATTTTTTTAGCCGTTCGTTGGAAATGCGGGAATGGGTGGTGATGAAATCCTCCACCCGCTCTTGGGTTTTCTGAAAATAATCGTAGGTCTGGGGCGCGCCCACGATGGTGCCGTTCATACGGATGGGGTGGATGGTCATGGTGGCCGAGGGCGCGATGAAGGAATAGTCTGCCGCCACCGCCAGCGGCACCCCGATGGAATGCCCGCCCCCCAAAACCAGCGAAACCGTCGGCTTGCCCAAGTGGGCAATCAGCTCCGACAGCGCGAGCCCCGCCTCCACGTCGCCCCCCATGGTGTTGAGTAGCACCAGCAGACCGTCCACCTCGGTGTTTTCCGCGCACATCACCAGCTGGGGGATGACATGCTCGTACTTGGTGGCCTTGTTCGTAGGCGGCAGTACCACATGGCCCTCCACCTGCCCGATTATGGTCAAAAATTGTATGGTTCCCCTGGGGTTGCCCTCCCGGGGCGGGGGCATGGAAGCCTCGGGCTGGGGCGGCTCGTCGGTGGGCGGGGGATTTTCCTCGCAGGGCGGGTCGTCGGCGGTGAGCGCGTTTTTTGCTCCCGGAAGCCGCTCCGGCAACACGCGTACTATTCCGCCGGGGCGGTACCTGGCAAGTTCGGCATAATTTTTCATGGGTTATCTCCTCACAGTAAAAATAAGACAACCCTATTTTTCGCCACCGGGGAAAAAATATTCCTATGGCCGGTTAAATTGACACATTGAAATGCCGGATAAAATTATCCCTAATCTGCGCGCTGATTGTATTTCCCTCGTTTGACTCTATCAAGCGGGTTGGGAAATGCTTTTTGTACCACGCTATTTTTTCATCGGTCTTGGCCTTGTATTTTTCCTTGTCCAGCAAGCCCCAATGCTCCCAATAATATTCGTCCCCCCGGTATATTATGGTGAAATCCGGTAAGTACATGGTTCCGTCGGGGGCGAACAGCGGCCTTTCATAAAAGAAATCGAAGCCGGAGGAATGCAAAGCGTTGGCAACAATGGCTTCCGATTTCGAGCGCACGAAGTATCCGGCAAGGGTGTCGATGACTTTATATTCTTCATAGTAGCCGGGGAGGTAGGACAGGGCTTCGGGCAGGGGGTTGAAATGGAATACCGAGGAATTAATCCGCCGCACCGCCGAGCGTTCGATTTTGGTCAAGCACGAAAGGGTGGCAATATCCTCCTGGATAAACAAGACCAGTCTGCCCTGTGCCCGGGTGATGGCGGTATAAATCAACTCCATGGACAATATCGCGCTTTTTCGCTTGGGCAGAATGAGATAAACCGTATCGAACTCACTCCCCTGGGATTTGTGCACCGACAGGGCATAGGCCAGTTCGAGGTTATTTATGGGTTCCTCGTTATCCATCCAGCGGCCGTTTTCGTTACGGCCCAGGCCGCTTCCGTATCCAACCGAGTAGTGGCCCTTTCCCTTAAATTTCACGCAGAAGCGTTCCAGCTTGTTCATATAATGGATTTTCTTCGCGTCAAAGCCATGGGGATGCACAAAGCCCATGTCCCCGTTGAAGATTTCGATTTGCTCCGGTTTGCGCGTGTCCCGGTTATATGCGTAGATGGGCTCCGATTTCGGACGGTTTCTGAATTGTATAACCTTGTCATAGAGCGTGATTAAATCAAGTTTATATTTGTCCGCCCATTTATGGTTTAACAGGTTTTGCATCGTCAGGTTCAAGCGGTCGGTTCCATGGTCCTCGCTCCTGAAGGGCGAGAGCAATTGCAAAAAGGAGGTTTCCCGGGAGCTTGCCCAGCATTCCGGCAGGTCTTCCCCGCTTTCATTTGCCGCCAAATCGTTAATCAGCTCGGATTTGATTAGGGCGTCCAGGTCATCGGCATTCTTCCAGTAGTGGACGGCCAAATCCTTGTCCACGTTGCCGCTTTCCTGGATTTTCTTCAGGGTTGCCTCGCGCTGGGACTTACATATACCGCCGTCCCCCTCCTTGTCCTGCTTTTCTTGTATCAGAATTTCCGCAAGGTCCACAATCCCGGTGCATCCATCAATAACCCGGTTCTTCATCTGACGGATGTTGTGCTTCAATTCGCCCACATTGTCGGGATATTCCTGCCGCAACCACGCGATGGCGTCGGAAAATACCTTGCCACGGCCGATGGGCGGCAACTGGTTGGGGTCGCCGATTAAAATTAACCGCTTTACATTATTCCAGTGGATGGCGCGGAAGAGGGTGGCAAGCAAGCTTAAGTCAACCATGGAGGTTTCGTCTATGATGACTGTGTTTACATTTTTGTCCAAGGCCCCGCCGGCCCGCTTAAAGGTCATATTGTTATTGAGCCATCCCCCGCTTGCTATCAGCGAATGGATGGTTGTGGCTTGCTGGCCCGTCTTTTCGCGGACGCGCTCCGCCGCCTTCCCCGTGGGCGCGAGGAGCCGTATGCTTACGCCGGGCCCTTCGGTTTGCTTTATTTTCTCGATTATTTTGCTGACAAGGGATGTCTTGCCCGTCCCCGCCGCGCCGGAAATGACGCACAGGCCCTTGCGGAACACTTCCGCGCAAACCTCGGATTGCTTTCCCATGGCGGCGGCGTATTCGGGAATGGAGGCAAGCTTGCTTTCATTGTTGAACAGCAAATGATAGAACCTGTCGGGGGTTACGGGTTGCTTCAGTTGTATGTCCGGCCTTGCCGCCAGCTCCTTCAATATCCGCTCTACCAGACGCTCGTCCTCATAGACCTCTTTCAGGTATACGTACCTTTCGCCTTTGCCGTCATTGCGGAAGGTAATGGCCTTTTCAAGAATCTCCCGGTCTACCTCGAAATATTGCGGGGTATAGGTATTCTGCCGCCAGTCCCGCATTTTGCCTACCCGGTGGTTGACCAGGTTCAATACACGGGCGCAGGGCGTGAAGCTGTGGGTATTGTCCCAGCGCAGGGCATCAACGCACAAAGCGCGGAAGCGTTCGGGGGAGTCGGGGGTGGTCATGGGCTCCACGCCGTATTCCGGCGAAGGCAGTACCCCGTTGTCGATTTGGTAAAACGAGATGACATCGTCCTGGTTATTTCCGATGTACTGCTCGCACAGCAGATAGGGATTGCCCGCGATTTCATGTACCGGTGCCGTGATACCGTTTTCCGCGCCGTCTTTGTCTATCAACGCGGCGACTTGCTCCCTGGCCAGATTAAACCTGGGGAGGATGTCCAACAGCAACGCCACCTTGTCAGCACCCTTTAGCGCGATGGCCCGCTTCATCTTCGCGTCGGCCAGCAGTTCGCCCTTTATTGCGGCATAGGCGTCAACGCTGTTGCCGCGGCGGCTTTGGGTAAGGTATTTATGCCCCAGGTCAGCACGCCCAAGATAGTGCAGTACCTGCGGGAAGCCGGGGTACGCGCCCCGTGCGCTCCAGAGGTCGCTCAATAAATTTACAAGCCATTCCTTGCGCGATGGCCAATTTTGCGTGGTGTCGCCCCGCTCGGATAAATAGTCGGCAACGCCAATCAAGCGTTCCACCAAGGTTATCAAATCATCGTCCGCTATTTCCCGGGTCGCGTACTTGAATGCCCGGGGATTGTCGGGCTCGATAACGATGCCCTCCAGCACCTCCTGGTTATCAAAATAGCGTTCGAAGGGTATGCGCATCCCCTGCTCGGGGTACAGGGAAGTCAGCGAACGTTGCCAGACAAGGCCGTTGGCGTAATATTTGGCGATTTCCTCGGGCACGTTTTCGTAAAACATTTCCTTCCCCACATCACCCAGCCGCGCAATGCCCACCACGATGTACCGCTGTTTCTCCTCGTCGCTGAAGGGGTTGCTATAGTTGGCGTAATAGACCAGCACGGACTGGCTTGGGGTCAGCCTTGCGAAATAATCGTTTGACAGCCTTCGGCGGATATCGTTGTTATACGTCCGCCCCGGCGGGGCGTTTGCCTTCACCTCTTGGGTGTACATCTGTTCATAGGGCCAAATATTGGCCGTATAAGGGGGAACCTCCGACCAAATGCCCGACCACGCGTCCGATTTCCCCTCAAACCATTTCGGCGGCGTATGTAGTGCGCGGATGGCCTCAGTGCCGAAGGCGTTACAGCTCATGGCGCAGGGCGGGGGCATTTCCAGCGTAGCACAATGCTGGCCCGCGTGCGCTATCTCGTACTCCTCCCGCTTGGCCCCGGAAATGTAATCCCCCGGATAGGAATGCCGCCCCGTGCAATAGGTATTGGCCTTCGGGTCATTGCAGACATGGCCGTTCCAGCCCCCCATATGCCAAGGCAAACGTACGGTTATATTTACAGCCATTGCATAACCCCTTTTCTGATGTGATTACTCCCACTCAATGGTCCCGCAGGGCTTGTCCGTGATGTCATACACCACCCGGCAGACCTCGGGGATTTCCTCTGTTAGCCGCTTTGAGAGGCGCGAAAGGATGTCGTAGGGTATCTTGAACCACTCCGCTGTCCGTGCGTTGACGGAGCTGACGGCGCGTATGGCGATGACATGGCCGTATACCCGCTTTCCGTTTTTGATGCCCACGGAGCGCAGACCGGTAAGTATGGCGAAGTATTGCCAAATATCGAGCTCGTCCAGCGCGCCGGTGACGATATCGTCCGCCCGGCGCAGGATGTCCAGCTTTTCGGCGGTGATTTCGCCCAGGCAACGCACGGCAAGGCCGGGGCCGGGGAAGGGCTGGCGGAAGACCATGAAATTGGTCATGCCCAGCTCCAGCCCCACTTGGCGCACCTCGTCCTTGCACAGGGTGCGCAGGGGCTCCACCAGCTCGGTGAATGTCATGGTTTCCGGCATACCGCCTACGTTGTGGTGGCTCTTCACCCAGGTTTTTGCCGCGCTTTCCTCGATGTCGGGCAAAATGGTGCCCTGGACGAGGCATTCCGCGTCGCCGCGTTTTTTCGCTTCCCTTTCGAAGACGCGGACAAAGGTTTCGCCGATGATTTTCCGCTTCGCCTCCGGGTCGATGATGCCGGTGAGCTTTAGCAGAAATTCATCCACCGCGTCCACCCGGATGAAGGGAATCTTAAACTGCCCCGTGAACATTTCCTCCACTTCCCGGCATTCGTTCTGGCGCATCAGGCCCGTGTCCACATACACGCAGGTTAGGCACCCCGGCACGGCCTTGTGCACCAAGGCCGCCGCCACGCTGGAATCCACCCCGCCGGAAAGCCCGCAAATGGCTTTCTTATCCCCGATTTGGGCCTGCAACTCACGAGTGGTTTTCGCAATAAAATCCGCGACATTTTTCATATTGTTCTCCTCAATGCGCTACGCTGTAATTTGGCGATTCCTTTGTGATATGAACATCGTGGGGATGGTTTTCCTTGAGCCCCGCCGGGGTGATTTTCATGAATTGGGCCTTGGTTTGCAGTTCCGTGATGTTTTTGCATCCGCAGTAGCCCATCCCGGCCTTCAGGCCCCCCATGAACTGGAAAATCGTGTCCGCCGCGGAGCCCTTGTAGGCGGTGCGGCCCTCCACGCCCTCGGGGACGGCCTTTTGGGCGTGCTCCTGGAAGTAGCGGTCCTTGCTCCCCTGCTCCATGGCCGCCAAGGAGCCCATGCCCCGGTACACCTTGTATTTGCGCCCCTGGTACAGCTCCGTTGCGCCGGGGCTTTCGTCACAGCCCGCGAAGATATTCCCCATCATGCACACATTGGCCCCCGCCGCCAAAGCCTTGGTCACTTCGCCGGAGTAGCGGATGCCGCCGTCGGCGATGATGGGGATGCCGTGGGGTTTGGCGGCCTCGGCGCAGTCGAGTATGGCTGTCATTTGCGGCACGCCGATGCCCGCCACCACGCGGGTGGTGCATATCGAGCCCGGCCCGATGCCTACCTTTACCGCGTCGGCTCCGGCTTCGATGAGGGCCAAGGTGGCTTCCGCCGTGGCCACGTTGCCGGCGATAAGCTGTAGCGCGGGATAGGTGGCCTTAATTTGGCGCACGCATTCGATTACCGGTAAGCAATGCCCGTGGGCGGAATCCACCACGATGACATCCGCCCCCGCCCTTTCCAGCGCGGTGACACGTAGCATGAAATGGTCGTTGGTGCCCACCGCCGCGCCCACCAGCAACCGCCCTCGGGCGTCCTTGGCGGAGTCCGGGTATTGGATGGATTTCTGGATATCCTTGATGGTGATTAGGCCCTTGAGGTTGCCCGCTGTGTCCACCAAGGGCAGTTTTTCAATTTTTTTACGGATAAGGATGGCCTTCGCCTCTTCCAAGGTGGTGCCCTCGGGGGCGGTGACGAGATTGTCCTTGGTCATGACCTCGTAGATTTTTACGTTGTTGTCATAGTTGAAGCGCATGTCCCGGTTGGTGATGATGCCCACCAGCTTGCCGTTTTCCTTAATGGGCACGCCGGAGATTCTATATTTCGCCATCAATTCCTCGGCTTCATATACATAATGGTTGGGCGAGAGGGAAAAGGGGTCGGTGATGACCCCATGCTCGGAACGCTTCACCTTGTCCACCTCGCCGGCCTGGGCTTCGATGGACATGTTCTTGTGAATCACGCCCATGCCGCCCTGGCGCGCCACGGAAATGGCCATCTTGGACTCGGTTACGGTGTCCATCCCCGCGCTCATAATCGGGATATTCAAGGAAAGGGTTTTCGTCAGCCGGGTGGAAACGGCCACTTCCCTGGGCTGGATTTCGGAATAGGCGGGAACAATTAATACATCGTCGAAGGTGAGTCCCTCGCGGAAAAATCGGCTCATGTAAAATCACCTCAAATTTTATGCTATATAGATGAAATAATAGCAGACATAATATATAATAGCCACATTCTTGTAGCGAAGGGGTTATCAGTATGCGAAAAACCAAGATTTTGGCCACCTTGGGCCCGGCAAGCAACGATGTAGCCATCATGAAGGAAATGATACGCAACGGCATGGACGCAGCAAGGGTCAACTTTTCCCACGCCACCCACGAGATGGCCGCCATAACCATTTCCAGGCTGAAGGAGGCGCGGGAGGCACTGGATAAACACATCCCGCTGATATTGGACACCAAAGGGCCGGAAATCCGCATCAAAGCCTTCGATACGGACAAGGTGTACTTAGAGCAGGGCACGGAATTTACCCTAACTACCCGGGACGTGACAGGCAACCCGTCCATCGTGAGCATCACCTATCCCGACTTGCCCCAGGACTTGGAAGTGGGCAGTACCGTCATGATAGACGACGGCCTAATCGAAATGAAGGTCATCCACCTCACCAAGACCGATATCAAATGCGTGCTGATTAATTCCGGCTTCCTGTCGGCGCGCAAGGGGGTCAACATCCCCAATGTGCATATCAATTTGCCCTCCCTCACCGAACGGGACATTTCAGACATTAAATTCGGTATCGAGCATAAATTTGACTATGTGGCGGCATCCTTTGTGCGCTCCGCCGCCGATGTGCTGAACATCCGCAAGGTACTGGAGGACAATGGCGGCGGCAATATTAAAATTATCGCCAAAATCGAAAACCGGGAAGGGGTGGACAATCTGGAGGGCATACTCGCCGCGGCGGACGGCATCATGGTGGCCCGGGGCGACATGGGCATCGAACTCCCCCCCGAGGAAGTCCCCATCGTGCAGAAGAATATGATTCACCGTTGCAACGTAGTGGGCAAGCCCGTCATCACCGCTACCCATATGCTGGAATCCATGACGCAAAACCCCCGCCCCACCCGCGCCGAGGCCAATGACGTGGCCAACGCCATCTACGACGGCACCGATGTGCTCATGCTCTCCGGTGAAACCGCCGGCGGCCAATACCCGGTGGAATCCGTGGCCATGATGGCCCGCATCGCCATGAAGGCAGAAAGCCATATCAATTATTCCGACAAATACGCCAACCTGCACCAGAATATCAACAAGAACATCACCAACGCCATGAGCTACGCCGCCGTGGCCACCGCCACGGATTTGGGCGCGGCTTGCATTGTGGCCATCACCGATACGGGCTTCGCCAGCCGCATGGTTTCGCGTTGCCGCCCCAGCTTCCCGGTGCTGGCCATCACCGCCGACGAAACGGTGTGCCGCCAGCTGAACCTGGTCTGGGGGACATTGCCCATGCTCTCCGAGAACCCCTTCGAGGGGGACAACGAGGTATTCGACGTAGCGGAGGAAAAGGCCATCAAATCCGGCCTGGTGAAGGCGGGGCAGACCATTGTGGCCATCGCCGGGGTGCCCATTGGCGTGGCGGGCACCACCAATACCCTAAAGGTGCGCACCGTGGGCAATGTGCTGGCCCAGGGCGAGGGCAACAAGCGCGGTGTGGTGCAGGGCATCGCCCGTGTATTCATCGACCCGGAGGACAAGGAACAGCCTTATTTTGAGCAGGGTGATATTATTATCTGCACCCACACCAGCGACAACATGATTGAATATATCAAAAAGGCCGGTGCCATCGTTACCGGCTCTTGGGAAAAGGTGGATTTGAGCCACGCGGAAACCGTGGCCAAGGCACTGGACATCCCCATGCTGAGTGCCCATGTGCGGGTGGTGGACTTTGTGAACCCCGGTCTGCCCGTGACCGTGGACACCGACGAGGGCTTTTTGATAAACGGGTTCAAAAAGTGATTTACGACAATGGCGAGCTGAAAGCGGAAAAAATCATCGCCGATAAATGGATGCGGTTGCTTTACGACGACGCGCTGGGGCGGGCCTCGCTGATGCGCCTGGCCAGCCGGAAGGCCGTGAGCCGCCTGTATGGCCTGTATTGCCGCACCCGGCATTCGGCACGGATGATACCGGGCTTTATCGCGGACAATCACGTGGATATGGCCGGTTGCGCCGGTGCCGGGCAGTATAAGCATTTCGCGGCCTTCTTTTCCCGGGAGAAGAAAGGGATTTCTTTTCCCGGGGCGGGGCGGCTTTTGGGGTCGCCCTGCGAGGGGCTGGTTTCCGCCTACGCGGACATCGACCCGGATAATATGATTGCGGCCAAGGGGGCGGTGTATTCCCTGGGGGAATTGTTCGGCAATGCCGCCCTGGCGGAAAAATACCGGGGCGGCGCGTGTCTGCGCGTGCGGCTCACCCCGGCCCATTACCACCGGATGCATTTCTTCGACCACGGGGAAATAACAGACGTAAGGTGCATCGACGGGGATTTATATTCCGTAAATCCCCTGGCGGTGGCCCGGGTGGCGCGGCTCTACTGCCAAAACAAGCGGGTGCGGGTGCAAATAGCCACGCGTAATTTTGGCGAGGTGGTCATCGTGGAGGTGGGGGCTACCTTCGTGGGGAGCATTGTCCACCGTTTCCTGGTGGGGGACAACGCCCGGCGGGGGCGGCAAGCCAGTTATTTCTTGCCCGGCGGGTCGCTGGTTTTGGTATACTTCAAAGAAGGCGCGGTGGCACTGGACGCGGATATCCTTGGGCGGACGGCCCAGGGTGTGGAAACCGCAACGAAAATCGGTGCCGTGGTGGGCCATAATCTTACATAGGGAGTTGTTGTGCCTTGAAAAAATTCTTCCCGGTAATCGAACACATTAATATCCCCAGCGCGTTGACTACACTGGGGTTGCTCATGGGCGCGGTCACGGTCTACTTCCTCGTCCACGGAGCACTGCGGTGGGCTATACTGTGCCTGTTCATTTGCGGGGTGCTGGATTTGGCCGACGGCCTCGTGGCCTCGCGGCTGAACAAAATCACCAAGTTTGGCCAGCAGGTGGATTCTTTGGTGGATTTCTTCACCTGTTGCATCATGCCCATTATCATTGTGTACCAATTCTTCCACGAAAATATTTTCGTCCTCCTCGCCATGGGCTTCTACGCCATCTGCGGCCTGTGGCGGCTGGCCTATTACAATATAACCGCCCAGCCCGCCGCCGCACCGGGAGAGAAAAAATACTTCACCGGCCTACCCGTGCCGGGGGCCATGATGGTCGTCACCATGGTCTTCTGGACGGTACTGCGCTTTGAACTGCCCGCCATCGTGATGGCCGTTGTGTTCCTGGCCATCGGTGTGCTGATGATTTCCTTTGTAAAGCTACGCAAATACGGCCTGTGGCAACAAATCATGTGGGGCGTGGGCGTGGCCTTTGTCTTGTATGTGATATTCGGCCCCCAGGTGATGTAGGGGGATGAATAAGAAAAAATTGCTGGATAAAATAACAAATAGTGCGAAAAATATAAGGTTTGCGGATTTTGTTATGTTAATCGAGGCATATGGGTTCAGACGAACAAGATGCGACGGCAGTCACGAAATTTATCGCCGCAAGGGTATATCAGACATTGTTAATATTCAAAATAATAAGGGGCAAGCGAAACCGTACCAAGTCAGGCAGTTTTTATCTCTGGTCGAAAAGCATAACCTTAAATTGGAGGAAAACGATGTATAACTATAATATAAATATTTTTTTCAGCGAAGAAGACGAGGGATATATTGCCGATATCCCCGACTTGCGGTTTTGCAGTGCCTTTGGAGAAACCCCGCTGGAGGCGTTGAATGAACTGATGGTTGCGCAACGCCTTTGGATGGAAGAGGCCAAGGCAAGCGGCATCAGCATTCCCCAAGCTAAATATAAACCCGTGATATATCAAATTGCGCAATAACCCCTAATGAAAGTTGGAAATCCTAACCCACGAGAGGTGTTAAACATGAGCTTCCCCGTATTAAAGGGCGCGGCCTACGCGTTGATTCAAGCCAATGACATGGTGGTGCACCAGGGCAGTACCCAGGTGAGCGAGCGGCACCTGGCCCCGGACAGCGATTATCTGAAGGCGTTGCCCAAGCATTTGCGCTCCTTCGAGGCGGCGGTCAGTTATCCCCCCAACCAGGTGTACATCGGGAATATGCCGCCCAAGGCGTTGGATGGCATTGCGCGGCCTTGGTATGAGAATGCCCCAGCGGGGTTCTCCCGCGATGGCAAGCACGGCGAAATCATGCCCCAGGACGAGTTCCTCGGGCTGGTGAAGGCCGTGGATGTCTTTGATTTGGTGTTGCTGGAGGAGCAATTTGCCAAGGGAGTCGCGGAGAAATTGCAAAGCCATCCCGTGGTGGGCAAATGGAAGTTCTTGGAGAAGCTGGAGAAGAATCCGGTGAATGCCATGTTCGTGGCCGAGCAGGTGGAAAAGCAAAATGCCGAGCCGCTATACCATGAGCATGTGCTGGTGGGTTGCGTAAAGAAGGCTCACGCCTTCGACGCCGCCCTCACGGCACATGTGATGCTGGAGAATCTGGCGAGCAAGGCCAGCGCGGCCTTTGCTTTGGGGCTGTTGCTGGAGAAGACGGGGCTGGACCCCTTGGATGTGGACTATGTCCTGGAATGCTCCGAGGAAGCCTGTGGCGATATGAACCAGCGCGGCGGCGGCAACTTTGCCAAAGCCATCGGCGAGGTGTGCGGCCTTTCGAACGCCACCGGTTCGGACACCCGGGGCTTTTGCGCGGCACCCGTACACGCGCTGGTGGAGGCCGCCGCACTGGTGCAAAGCGGCATATATAAAAATGTGGTCGTTGTGGCCGGCGGCTCCACGGCCAAGCTGGGCATGAACGCCAAGGACCATGTGAAAAAGGGCTTGCCCGTGCTGGAGGATGTCATGGGTGCCTTCGCGGCCCATATCGGGGAGGACGACGGGAAATCCCCTGTGTTCCGCACAGACATTGTGGGGCGGCATACCATCGGCTCCGGGGCCAGCCCCCAGGCCGTGACCCAGGCCATCGTAGCCAATCCCCTGGACAGCGTGGGGCTGAAACTGGCGGATATCGACACCTTCTCCGTGGAAATGCAAAACCCTGAAGTCACCGAAAGTGCCGGGGCCGGGGACGTGCCCAAGGCCAACTATAAAATGATTGCCGCCTTGGGCGTGATGCGCAAGGAATTTGAGCGGGGCGAGCTGAACGACGTGGTGGCGCGTATCGCCATGCCGGGCTTCGCGCCCACCCAGGGGCATATCCCCTCGGGGGTGCCTTTCCTGGCCCACTGCAAGGACATGATGCAAGCCGGGGAGCTGAACCGGGTCATGATTGTGGGGAAGGGGAGTTTGTTCCTGGGGCGGCTCACGAATTTGTTTGACGGGGTTTCCTTCGTGCTGGAGGCCAATCGCGCAAAGGCGTCCGGCGCGGAAGGCGATGCCCCCACGCGAAGCAGAACCCGGGTGGGGCTGACCCTTCTTGGAAGCGAACATGGCGAGGAGGAAATCCGCCGGGGCGCGGCCTTGGTGGACAATCCCGACATTGAAGTGGTTTTGCTTGAAGCCGCCGACGAAAAGGCCGCCCATGCGAAAATGGAGGCCATGCTTGGCAGTGGCGAAATCCACGCCGCTGTCACCATGCATTATAACTTCCCCATCGGCGTGGCTACCGTGGGGCGGGTCGTTACCCCCGCCTGTGGGCGCAAGACGTATATCGCCAGCACCACGGGCACCGCCGACACCCGGCGGGACGCGGCCTTGCTCAAAAGCACCCTTTCCGCCATCGCCGTGGCCAAGGCGTGCGGCAAGAGCTCGCCCACCGTGGGCATCCTGAACGTCGAGGGGGCCAATACCCTGGCGCGGCACCTGCAAGCCTTGAAGGACAAGGGCTACGCCGTGCATTTCACCGAAAGTGCCAGGGCCGATGGCGGCACCATCATGCGCGGCAACGACCTCCTGCAAGGCACCTCGGATATCATGGTGATGGACAGCCTGACCGGAAACGTGGTGATGAAGATGCTCTCGGCCTTTTCCACCGGCGGCTCCTACGAGGCCCTGGGCGACGGCTACGGCCCCGGCGTGGGTGAAAATTTCGGCAAGGTAATCCATATCATTTCCCGCGCTTCCGGCGCGAGCGTTATCGCCGGGGCCATTGCCTACGCCGCCGTCTGTGCCCGGGGCAAGCTCCCCCAAAGGGTACGGGAGGAATTTGCCGCCGCCCGCAAGGCCGGGCTGGATGACATCATCGCAAAGATAACGGCAAAGCACGACGCGCCACAGCCCTCGGGAGAGACAACAGCCAATGGGACCACTACCATAGCCCCCCCGCCGGAAAAAATCGTCACCACAGAAATCCCCGGCATCGAAATCCTCTCCCTTGAAGACGCGGTGCAAGCCCTGTGGAAAAATAATATCTACGCCACAAGCGGCATGGGCTGTACCGGGCCCATTGTGTTGGTGGCCCCGGAGGACGAGGAAGCGGCACGGAAGACGCTGACTGAAGCGGGTTATCTGTGATGCGCCAAGACTTTCCCATACTGGAATACGACCCCGACCCGCACCCCATTATCCGTGCCCGTGACCATATCGCCCTCGTGGACATTGCCGAAGCCTGTGTGCTGTGCTTCTTCCGGGACGCGATTGCCAAGGTGCTGGAGGAATACCCCCACCGGGAGGTATTCCGTTTGAAAAGTGAATCCCACCACAACCCCGTGTACGAGCTGGATTGGCACGGCAAGAAGGTAGCACTAATGCAAGCCGCCGTGGGCGCGCCTCACGCGGCATCGCATTTGGAAGAACTCACCGCCCTGGGTTGCCGCAAATACATTGCTTGCGGCGGCGCGGGGGTACTGAACCGCGAGCTGGCGGTGGGGCATCTCATCGTACCCACGGCGGCGGTGCGTGACGAGGGCACCTCCTACCATTACGCGCCCCCCTCCCGGGAAATCGCCGCCGACTTTGCCGGGGTTGCCGTCATCGAAGATATATTGAATGCCCGAAGCGTCCCCTACATCACCGCCAAGACCTGGACAACCGACGCCTTCTACCGGGAAACCCGGGGCAAATTCGCCCTGCGCAAGCAGGAAGGCTGTGTCACCGTGGAAATGGAATGCGCCGCATTTTTCGCCGCGGCGCGGTATTTGGGGGTGCCCTTCGGGCAAATTTTATACGCCGGGGATAATTTGGACGGCGATATGTGGGACAGCCGCGACTGGCATACGCGGGAGGACATACGCGCCGGCTTGCTGGAGCTGGCCATCGAGGCCGCCCTGGCGTTGTAAATTCTGCACAAAAAATCTACACGCCCTAGCTTTTTTCTGTTGAATGTGTTATACACGTGGCTGAAAAGCTAGGGTTTTTATTATGTATTCAAGGGAGGTAGCAGCGCATGGACAAATTTAAGTACATGGAGGACTACGGCTACGAGCAGCTATGTTTCTTCCAGGACAGGGACACGGGCTTGAAGGCCATCGTGTGCGTGCACAACACGGTTTTGGGGCCGGCGTTGGGGGGGACCCGGGTGTGGAATTATGCCGACGAGGAAGAAGCCGCCGAGGATGTGCTGAGGCTGGCGCGGGGCATGACCTATAAGAGCGCGCTGGCGGGCCTTGCCCTTGGGGGTGGCAAAGCCGTGATTATCGGCGACCCCACGGAGATTCGCAAGGACCCCACCCGGCGGGAAGCCTTTTGGCGGGCCTTCGGCCGGTATGTGAACGGCCTTAGCGGGCGGTACATCACCGCCGAGGACGTGGGCACCTCCACCCAGGACATGGTGTATGTGAACATGGAAACCAGCCATGTGGTGGGCTTGCCGGGGCGTTCCGGCGACCCTTCCCCCTTCACCGCGCTGGGGGTATTCAAGTCGATTCAAGCCTGTTGCAAGCATGTGTATGGCGAAAGCGAAGTAACGGGTAAAACCGTTGCCGTGCAGGGTGTGGGCAATGTGGGTTATTACTTATGCCAGCTCCTCCACGAGGCCGGGGCGAAAATAATCGTTTCCGATATTTCCAGCGAGCGCATTGCCCGCTGTGTGGAGGAATTTAAGGTGACACCCATGGACAAGGACGCGATTTACGGTGCCTTCGCGGACATTTATGCCCCCTGCGCCTTGGGTGCCACCATAAACGACGAAACCATCCCCCAGCTGAAATGCAAAATCGTGTGCGGCGGGGCCAACAATGTCTTGAAAAACCCTTTGGTGCACGGCCTGGCCTTGCAGGACAGGGGCATTTGCTACGCGCCGGACTATCTGGCCAACGCGGGCGGCGTGATTAATGTTTCCTATGAGCGGGCCGAGGGCGGCTACAACGAGGAAGCCTCACGCCGCGACATCGACCGTATCTACAACCGTATGCGCGAGGTGCTTCGCATCTCCGAGGAAACCGGCGAGCTGGCCTTCCAAACGGCGGACAAACTGGCCGAAGGCCGCATCGAAGCCATGCGCAACGTCAAATCCATCATGAAATAAAATTGGGAGGCTAGTATGGCCGTACTTACATTCAATGAAGCGACATGCAAGGGCTGTCGCCTGTGCATCGACGCGTGCCCCAAGGATATCCTCACCCTGGACACCTCGCGGGTCAACGCCAAGGGCTATAATCCTGTACTTTGCAACGATATCACCGCCTGTACCGCCTGTGCTATATGCGCCCGGGTTTGCCCGGATGCGGTAATCAAAGTCGAAAAGGAGGTGGCGGCATGAGCAAAAAAGTCCTGATGAAGGGGAACGAGGTTATCGCGGAAGCCGCCATCCAAGCGGGCTGTAGGGCCTTCTTCGGCTACCCCATCACCCCCCAGAACGAAGTCCCCGAGTATATGTCTGCCCACATCGAGAAGCGGGGGGGCGTCTTCGTACAGGCGGAATCCGAGGTGGCCGCCATTAATATGTGCTATGGCGCGTCGGCTACGGGTGCCCGGGTGATGACCAGCTCCTCTTCGCCGGGCATGGCCCTGAAGCAGGAGGGCATCTCCTACATGTCCGGTGCGGATTTGCCCGTATTCATGGTAAATGTCTCCCGTTGCGGGCCGGGCTTGGGGGGTATTTTACCTGCCCAGGGGGATTATTTCATGGCCACCAAGGGCGGGGGCAACGGCGACTACCGTACCCCGGTTTTCGCGCCGGCCTACATTCAGGAGGCCAGCGATTTGGTTTTCCACGCCTTCGATGTGTCGGAAAAATACCGCACCCCGGTATTGATGCTGGTGGACGGTATGCTGGGACAGATGATGGAGCCCGTGGAAATCAAGCCCCGCCCGCCCATCGCCGTGGACAAATCCTGGGTGACGGACGGCAACACGGACAAACGCGCCCCCAATGTGGTCAACTCCCTGAGTCTGCTGGGGGATGTGCTGGAGCGGCAGAACATCGAACGCTTTAAGAAATATGCCGAAATTGAAAAGAACGAGGTCATGGTGGAAAACACCGTCCGGGACGGGGACACCGTAGCCATCGTGGCTTATGGCGTGCCCGCCCGCATCGCGCAAAACGCGGTGGAGGAGCTGGCGGAGGAGGGCATCCCGGCGGGTATCATACGGCCCATCACCCTGTGGCCCTTCCCCTACGATGTGTTTCAAAATCTGCCTCCTTCCGTGCGGCACATTCTCGTCATCGAGCTCTCCATGGGCCAAATGATTGAGGACGTAAAGCTGGGGGTCAACGGGAAATATCCCGTGCATTTCTACGGACGGTGTGGCGGTGTGGTCTTCGAGCCGGTAGAAATCGCGGACAAGGTACGCGAAATAGTAAAAGGGGGTGCAAAGTAATGGCCACAAAGGTAATCTATGAAAAAAGCCGTGGATTGCAGGATACCCCTTTCACCTATTGTCCGGGCTGTTCCCACGGGACCATTCACAAGCTGGTGGCGGAGTCCTTGGTGGAGCTGGACATATTGGAGCGCACCATTGCCATAGCACCTGTGGGTTGCTCGGTGCTGGCCTACAGCTTTTTCAATTGTGATGGCATTCAAGCCGCCCATGGCCGTGCGCCGGCGGTGGCTACGGGAGTAAAACGGGTACAGCCGGAAAAAATCGTTTTTTCCTATCAGGGTGACGGGGATTTGGCTTCCATTGGCACGGCGGAAATCATCCACGCCGCTCACCGGGGGGAGAACATCACCGTTATTTTCGTCAACAATGCCATCTACGGCATGACCGGCGGGCAAATGGCTCCCACCACCCTTATCAACCAAAAAACCTCCACTTCGCCCTATGGCCGCTTTGAGGAAACCGCGGGCAAGCCCTTGCTGGTGAGCGAAATGCTGGCTACCATCCCTGGCTCCGCTTACATTGAGCGGGTCAGCGTACACGACCATGCACACATCCTCAAGGCCAAGCGCGCCATTAAAAAGGCTTTTGAATTGCAGGTGGCCAATAAGGGCTTTACCATGGTGGAGGTGCTGGCCGCCTGTCCCATCGGCTGGGGTGTGAGCCCGGTGGATTCCATGGCCTTCGTAAAAGACGAGATGATGCCCTATTATCCCCTGGGTGTATATTGTGACAGAGAAGGGGGGAAGGCATAATGGCTACGAAGAAAATGGTTTTCTCCGGCTTCGGCGGTCAGGGTATTTTGGTGCTGGCGGAGGTTGTGGCCACTATCGCCATGAAAAAAGGCGACCATGTAACCTGGATGCCCTCTTATGGCGCGGAAATGCGCGGCGGTACGGCCAACTGTGCCGTTATCACCTCACACCGGGTTATCGGTAGCCCCATCGTGCAGTCTGACATTGATATCCTGTGCGCTATGAACAAGCCTTCGGTGGATAAATTCCTGCCACGGGTAAAAAGCGGCGGGCTGGTGCTGGTCAATTCCTCCATTGTGACGGAATGCGTGAAGGCCATGCGCGACGATGTGGATGTGCTGGAAATCGACGCTACCAACATTGCCGTAGACATCGGCAATCAGCGGGTGGCCAATATGGTCATGCTGGCGGGCTTTTTGAAAAAGACCGGCTTATTCACCATTGAGGACATCACCGAGGTGCTCCACGAACGCTTCGGCGGTGCCCGGAGCAAGGACTTGATTCCCTTGAACCTGAAGGCCATCGAACGGGGGCTGGCGTAGGGGGAGTTTTGTGATGAAAAATTTCGGGGGATTGTTCTTTTCGGGGGCTTTGCCCCCGAACCCCCACAAGGGGACATTGTCCCCTTGACCCCATTCATGGAAACCGCGCAAATGCGCGGTTTCCGTTAAAGTTTTGGTCGAGCTTTTTCAAAAGCTCGTGGGGGTGCGGGGGCAAAGCCCCCGAGGTTTTACTTTGTCTCCACTCTGAAAGCCGCGTTTGCGGCTTTTTTGGTGGGTTTCTCACCACTTAGCGCGGCACCGTCATTTCCGTAGCCCGGGTGCCAACGCGTTTCGACTGTTTTTATGACATTTGTCCTATTGCGATAATTATTCATCATGCTACAATCGAATTAAAGATGCTTTAATACTATTTTCGGGAGGTAATACCATGAGTGGAAGTATTATTCGCGACCCGTCCCTTGCGCCGGCGGGCAATAAAAAAATCGAATGGGTGAAGGAGTACATGCCCGTACTGGCCCAAATCGAGGAGCGGTTTAAGCGGGAGCAACCTTTTAAGGGGATGCGCATTGCCGTGTGCGTCCATTTGGAGGCGAAGACGGCCTATTTGGGCAAGGTGCTGGCAAGCGGCGGCGCGGATGTGACCATTACCGGCTCCAATACCTTGAGCACCAAGGACGACATCTGCGCGGGGCTGGCCTCCCAGGGCTACAAGGTATATGCCTGGCATGGTGCCACCGAGGACGAATACTGGGAGCATCTGCGCAAGACTTTGGAGTTTAAGCCCCATATCGTCATCGACGACGGCGGGGACTTCATGCAGCTTTTGCACGGTGACTTTGCCGAATACGGGGAGCACCTTATCGGCGGCTGTGAGGAAACCACCACGGGCATCAACCGTTTGAAGGCCCGTGTACGCGAAGGCACGCTGAAATTCCCCATGATGGCCGTCAACGACGCGGACTCGAAGCATCTTTTCGACAATGTCCACGGCACGGGCCAGAGCGTGTGGGACTCGATTATGTACACCACGAATGTGATGCTCACGGGGCGCGATGTGGTTGTTGCCGGGTACGGCTTCTGCGGCAAGGGTGTGGCTATGCGGGCCAAGGGTCTGGGTGCCAGGGTCATTGTCACCGAAATCAACCCCTGGCGCGCCATGGAGGCGGTAATGGACGGCTTCCAGGTGATGAAAATGGACGACGCCGCCCGCATTGGCGAGTTCTTCGTCACCGTCACCGGCTGTAACGATGTCATCACCGCCCGCCACTTTGAGGTGATGAAGCACAACGCCTTCCTTACCAATGCCGGCCATTTCGATGTGGAGGTCAACGTGGTGGAGCTGAAAAAAATGGCCGACAAGGTAGCGCAACGCCGCCCCTTCATCGACGGTTATTACATGAAGGATGGCCGTATCCTTAACCTCCTGGCCGAGGGTAAGCTGGTGAACATCGTCGCCGGCAACGGCCACCCCGCCGACATCATGGATATGTCCTTCGCCTTGCAAGCCATGGGTGCGGAGCATCTGGCCAAAAACGGCAAAAACCTCAAACCCGATTTGTACAATATCCCCATAGAGGTGGACAGGGAAATCGCCCTCATGAAATCAAAGGCCATGGGGCTGGGGCTGGACACCCTCACCCCCGAGCAGGAGAAATATTTTAACGGGTATTATTAACATTGCATCCTACGCGTTAATGAAGGGGCTGTCTTGCTTTTTACTTAGCAAGACAGCCCCGATTATTTTCACAACAAATATCAAGAAATGAAAAAATTAAAATGATATGCTGTTTTTGAAAGGAGGGGACAGCATGAATCAATGGAGTTTGCCAATCCAAAAAATCATTGAATGGATTGAGCATAATATCGAGAATAATCCTACGCTATTAGATATGTCGAATGAAATTGGATATTCACCGTATTATTGCTCGGTTCTTTTTCATAAAATTTGCGGTACAACACTTAAAAGCTACCTGGCAGGACGCAGGTTGTGTCATGCGGCATTGGCACTGCGCGATACAAACGACAAAATAATTGACATAGCCTTGCGGTTTGGATTTTCGTCCCAAGAAGCCCTGACGAGGGCTTTCGTGAAGGCATACGGCTGTACACCGTATTCTTATCGGAAGAATCCAACGCCTATAAAATTATCCATTAAATATGATGTCCTTACTCCCGACAATAATCTATTTGGAGGTAAAGACATGGGTACAGTAAAAGAAGCGAATGTAAGGTATGAGTATATTCCTGCGCACAAATACATTGGTATTTGGGATATGCGGGCCAAAAACTATGGTGAGTTTTGGCAATACCACAACTGCGATGACGTATGCGGTGTCATTGACAGTATGCGCCATGTATCACTGGAATCCGTGGGATGCCATCAGGCGGGGTGGTTCTATGAAAACGGGCAAAAAGGTTATTTCTACGGCTTCGGCGTTCCCGCCGATTACGCGGGGGAAATACCCGAGGGCTTTGCCGTGCGGGATATTCCTGCGTCAACTTATCTCGTCTTTTTCCACCCGCCCTTCGACTACCTTGCCGATAACGGCGAGGTAATGGCAAAGGTTGAAGGGCTCGCATGGGATTACAACCCCAAAGAAAATGACGAATGGTGGATTAACAGTGGGTACGCATGGAATGAAGAATGCCCGAATTATCAGCGGCATTTCCCTGAAGTGCTGGGCTATGAGGTGTTGCGCCCTGTAAAAAAGTGTAACCTTACAAAATAAGCGTTGTGAGGTGGGAAATCAGCCCCTTTGGTGCATTGCGCCGCCAAAGGGGCATTTTTATTTGCAGTATGACTTATTGTATGTATAATGTGGCGGGGGAGTTTGATTATTTCGCGTTGTGCGTTTTCTTCGGGTTCCCGTCTGTGGCTTTTGTTTTGGAAGGGGGGTTGGTAAATGAGGCGGAGTCTCTTTTTTCTGATATTTATTATCTTAATTGCCGTGGGGTGTACAGCGCGGGAAGAGCCGGGGGTGTGGTTTGATTCGTACCGGGATATTCCGGGGGTGACGGAGGCGGAAATCCGGGCGGTTGAGGGGCTCAGGGCGCGGCACGATTATTTTATTTATGGGATGCTGCGCAACGATGAAGCCTTTATCTCCCGGGATGGTACGGTGTCGGGCTTTGCGGCGCGTATGTGCGAATGGCTGTCGGAATTGTTTGATATCCCTTTTATCCCTGTAATATATGACAGCTTGCCCGCCTTGGTTGCGGGGCTTTCCGGCGGCGAAATCCACTTCACCGGGCAACTGCCCCGTGCGCCCATGCTGGATACGATGTTTTACATGACCCAGAGCCCCATTTCCAAGCGCACCACGGCTATCGTCCGCTGGCCGGGCAGCCGTCCGCTGGCGGAAATCCAAGGGGAGCGGCCGGTGCGCTTCGCCTTTGCGGTGGGCTCGGCTTTGCCCGGGGTCTTGCGTGCCGGCAATGCCTTTGAGGGCTTTGAGGAAATTTTTGTTGCATCTGTCGCGGAGGCCGCCGCGCTGTTGGAACGCAATGAAGTGGACGCTTACATAGGTGACGGCGTGCTGATTCACGCCCAAGATTTCCCGTATTTTTCCGTGGAAGCCTTTTATCCGTTTATTTTCGGGTATATGGCCTTTTCCACGCCAATGGAAAGCCCTGACTTTTTCCCCATCGTGGACATCGTGCAACGGGCACTGGAAAACGGCGGCATGTCCATTTTATCGGATTTGTACGCGCTGGGCGCGGAAGACGCCCGGCGGCACAATTTGAACGCTTTGCTTACCGACGCGGAGCGGGCGTTTATCGCCGGTAATCCGGTGATTCCCATATCGGCCCATGGCTTTGGCTATCCCATAAGTTATTTCTGCACCTGGCACGGAGGGTTCCAGGGTATCGCCCATGATATTTTGCGGCAGACGGAGCGTATTACCGGGCTGACCTTCGATATCGTCCACACAGAGCCCCTGATGATGCCGGATGTGCAACAGCTTCTGCGCCATGGGGACGCCTATCTGGCGGCGGGAATTTTCCGCCATGAGATACACCCCTTTTCCATTACGAATAGCTTTTTTACCGACCGGTACGCGCTTTTGTCCCGGTTGGAATCTCCTGTGCTTAGCGTCAGCGAGGTGGTGTACAAAACCGTGGGGGTCATCGAAGACAGCGTGTATGAAGATTTGTTCCTACGCATGTTCCCCCAGCATCACCTTATCCGGCACTATGGCCATATGGATGCGCTACTGGACGGGCTGGAGGCCGGTGAAGTGGATTTGGCCTTCTCCAGCCTGCGGGGGCTCATACGCGTGACCAATTACCTGGAGCGTCCGGGGTTCCGGGCCAATATCGTCTTTGACGAGTATTACACGGTTTCCTTTGCCGTGCACCCGGACATGCCGCTACTGACCGACCTCATGAACAAGGCCCTTGCCGTCATTAATACCCAGGCCATATCCCAGCAATGGATGGGCAGAACCTTTGATTACTCCCTGCGAATCCTGCAAAGACAGCTGCCGTGGCTGATTACCTCCGTGTTCTTTTTAATTTGCGCGCTGGCACTGCTTATTTTGCTGTACCGCATACAGCAATACGCCAAGAAGAAGCAGGTGAACGAGGCCAAGGGGGAAAGCCACGCCAAGACCCTCTTCCTCGCCCGCATGAGCCACGAAATCCGCACCCCGATGAACGCCATATTGGGGCTTGCGGAGGTTCAGCTGCGCAAGGGCGGCTTGCCCGCCCATGTGGAGGACGCCTTCTACCGGATTCACCACGCGTCCCATTTGCTTATGGGCATCACCAACGATATTCTGGACATTTCCAAGGTGGAGGCGGGCAAAATGGAAATCGTGGACGCCCCCTACAACACGGCCGGATTGATATGGGACGCCGCACAGCTCAATATCCCCCACAAAAAAGACAAGGACATTACCTTTGCTTTGCATGTGGACCCCAAAATGCCCACGCGCATGATAGGCGACGAGCTACGCATCAAGCAGATATTGAACAATTTACTCTCCAACGCCTTCAAATACACCACCCGGGGCACAGTGACCCTCTCGTTTAAAATTGACGTGGGCCAAGGCGGGAGTTCCGCGCTGGTCTTTGACGTAACGGACACCGGGCGCGGCATGGACGAGAACATACTTAAAGAGGGCTTCAGCGATTACACCCGCTTTAGCCTGACCGAAAACTGGGGCATCGAGGGCTATGGCTTGGGCTTGCCCATCACCTATCTGCTGGTGCATCATATGAATGGCGAAATCACCTCCCAAAGCCGCCCCGGCGAGGGCTCCTCCTTTACGGTGCGGATTCCCCAGGGGATGGACACCCACGAAACCCTGGGCGAGGAACTGGTGAAAAAACTGCAAAAATTGGACATTTCCCGTCCCCCCTTCTCGGAAATGCCCCAATATACCCACCAGCCCATGCCCCACGCCCGCATCCTGGCGGTGGACGACTTGGAAATTAATCAACTGGTAATAGAGGAAATTTTGTCCCTATATGAAATCCGCAACCCCGATTTGGTGGCAACCGGGGAGGACGCCATCCAAAAAATCCGGGACGGGGCGGTCTATGATGTCATCTTCATGGACCACATGATGCCGGGGATGGACGGCGTGGAAGCCACAAAAATCCTGCGGGACATGGGCTATGCCGGCCCCATTGTGGCCCTGACGGCCAACACCCTCCACGGCATGAGGGAAAACTTCCTGGAGAACGGCTTCGATGACTTCATCCCCAAGCCCATTGACCTGGCGCGCATTGACGAATGCTTGAAAAAATATGTACCGGAAAGTGATAGACGATAAGGAAGATGCCCGGTGATTGCATTTATCAACAGATATATTTTCGGCGGGGCAAATAAAACCGTAACCGCGCCGTATATTCTGCTTTCGTTGCTGGCGTTCATTGTCGGTACCACAATATATTATGTCGTCTTGTTTGACGCGCATTATCTGCTTGTGCGCAGTGCCATGAATGCCGCACTGCTCGCGGCCTTTATCCTATTGGAAAGAAGCCCGCTGAAAAGCGAGACCCTATCCTATTTGAGCCCCATTGTCATGAAGACCATACTGACGGTAGGGATTGTCTACTTTGAGGGCGATTTTCTGGTCTATATGTTTTTTATAGCCGGGGCCATGTTCTCTCTGGTATATGTCAACCCCAAGGGCCTGGCGATTTATCTGGTATATACCAGTGTGTTGCAGGGCTTTTTATTGTTTGTGCTGGGTATTACTATCATGGGCTCCAGGTTTACCATGGGGCAGCATTTTTCCGGCTACGTGCTGGCCGTGGGGCTGGGCGTCATTATTTATATCTTTTGCGACAAGTACGCAAAAATTGCCCGCGCAAAGGAAACCTTTTTATCTAACATCAGCCACGAAATGCGCACGCCGCTCAACGCCATATCGGGTATGGCCACCATAGGGAAGGCTTCGGACAACATAGAGCAGGTGCACTATACCATAAGAAGAATCGAGGACGCCTCCGCCCATCTGCTGGGCATAATCAACGATATTTTGGACATGTCAAAAATTGACTCCGGCCATTTTGAACTATTCATCGAGGAATTTGATTTCAGAAACATGATTCAGCAAGCCATTAATATCATTTCCTTTTCCATGGACGAAAAGGAGCATCGCTTTACCGCCGCGCTGGATGACCATATCCCCCAGGTGCTGGTGGGCGACGGCCAGCGGCTGGCCCAGGTTATCATCAACCTCTTGGGAAATGCGGTCAAATTTACGCCCCCAGAGGGAACGATACGCTTGGATGCCAAACTATTGGCGGAGGACGATGGGCTGTGTACCCTTGAAATAAAAGTGACGGACTCGGGCATCGGCATTGACCCGGAGCAAATTGAGGATTTGTTCAAGGTCTTCCGGCAGGCGGATATCAAAACCACGCGCAATTTCGGCGGTACCGGGCTTGGGCTGTCCATATCCAAGCATATCATCGAGCTGATGAATGGCCGGATATGGGTGAAGTCCGCCCTGGGGGAGGGGGCCGTCTTCACTTTCACCCTTCAAATGATGCGCGGCGACGAAAGGAACGCCATCCAGACGTGGGGCGTCCATTCCGCGCCTGTGGATGACGGCCCGGCCATTTTTAAGGACAAGTGCATTCTCCTTGTGGAGGATATTGAAATCAACCGCGAAATCGCCGCCGCGTTGCTTGAGCAGACACAGGCACAGCTCATCTACGCGGAAAACGGCGAGGAGGCCGTGCGGCTGTTCAAAAAATCGCCCAACGCGATAAATCTAATTCTAATGGATATCCAAATGCCGAAAATGGACGGCTTCGCGGCCACCCGCTGTATACGGGCAATGGATTTCCCCAGGGCGAAGGCCATCCCCATCGTCGCCATGACGGCCAATGTATTCAAGGAAGACGTAGCCCAATGTATGCAAGCCGGCATGAACGACCACATCGGCAAACCGCTAAACCCGGATAAACTGCTGTTCCTGATAAAAAAACACATGCGGTAGGAAAGTATATTAATTTCCCCTCTCTTCAATGTCGCGCAATGCTTCTTTCACCTCATCGCTTGCCGTCAGTTTGCCATACACCTTACACGATAAAATAATCTGCCGGATTTCCTCCGGCGTGATGCCCTTGGCAATATTGTACAACCCAATGACCCGAACATGGATTTTTTTCCCCTTGGCAATTAAGTGGGTCGCTTCCCCTTTCGTCAACCCCGAAATGCCGATTGCCCACATCAGGTCGCTTTCTTCTTCCCCTTTTAAATGTTCCGGCTCAAGGAATTGCCGGAAATCAGAGGCGTACCCCTCCAATGTTTTGCGTGCGGCCGAGCGCATAAAATCCGAGCGGCCATCAAACAAACCCCTCTCCACTAACAAGTCAATTTGCCCCAGTTCCGTCGGACTTAGATTAACAGATACTTTTTCGGTTTTCATAATGCCTCCCAGAGGATTTGATAATGATTCCGAGTGGAATCTATAACGAGTATAATATGCACCCCTTGCGTTGTCAACTATTTCGGGGGCTTTGCCCCCGAACCCTCCGGGCCCAGGGCGCATACGCGCCCGTGCTAACCGCGTGCCACTGGCACGCAGCACCCCACGAGCTTTTGAAAAAGCTCGACCAAAACTGTAATAAAAAAGCCGCGTTCGCGGCTTTTTTGGTAGTTTTTGTCAAACTTTTTTCAAAAAGTTTGCAGGGT
>Ga0209755_10000153_pt1 | contig 131501 bp, 101 predicted proteins | sample TergutCo191P1_FD_187301 | JGI IMG/M metagenome (GOLD analysis project Ga0209755, IMG submission 187301) | Cornitermes sp. P1 segment gut microbial communities from Petit-Saut dam, French Guiana - Co191P1 (SPAdes) (version 2) | ecosystem: Host-associated > Arthropoda: Insects > Digestive... | reverse complement strand
GGGGGGAAAAGCGTAACCTGATCCTGATGGTACGCTTTAAACGGCGGCGTCCTATGAATACGTTTTTTCATTCTTATAATATACATCATGCATAATATGATATACTATATCTTTTGAGACAACCCCCTACAGCATCGTCGCGTTTGATCCCACGGTTCCAGGGGTTCTTACGTCAGGGCGAACTCTTTCTTCGCCTCTTCGAGTGAGTGGCCTTGTTCGAGGAACTCGATGACGTTGCGGGTTCCTTTCCGCTCGCCTTCCTGCCATCCCCTCTTGGCGTCCGACCTGCCATCCTTCTTGCTTAAAGACGTTATCAAGTCCGGTTGCAATGGCTATGCGCTTGGCCATCGCCTGCATATCGTCCATATATCCCTCCCTTAATAGGAGTTCAAGGTTTCCCTGCCATTATCAGCGCTGCGACACGGCAAACTTTCTTTCCGCTTCTTCGAGGGTATGGCCGTTTCGGAGAAATTCGAAAATATTACGCCTTTCCTCTAATCTTCCCTCCTGCCACCCCTCTTGACGTCCCTCCTGCTTAAAGGCATCGGAAACCCCGCTTGCAATGGCTATACGCCTGGCCATAGTTTGCATATCGTCCACGTACCCCTCCTTTGATAAGAATGTTAAATTTTCGTTATATACCGTCGTTAACCACGGGGTCAGGTGCATCCAATGCTCCTCACCCATGTTATTAAGTTCCACTAATCTCTGCGCCCCGGCGTGGCCGATGTCGCCGTTCAGGTCTTTGAGCAGAAATTCGCTGTCGGGAAGCTCGGAACTTACCACCACCTGTATCGCCAGCGACTTTTCCGGGGCGGTACCCTTATACATAATATAATATATCCCGGGCTCTTTTTGCAATACCCTGTAATTTAAATCTTTTTCTAGGGTTTCGAACAACTTTAAAGGCTTTTTGAAGCAGACAATGCTCGCGCTCATGTCGGTCTGGCTGACTTCCTCTTGCGAGGCGTAGAGGCAAGCGTAGCCGAGGACCTTGTTAAATACGTGGACGGACGGCGGGGCATCGACAGGGCTCTTATATTCCAAGATGTTGTGGCTTCTGAAGATACGGGCCCAGCACCGGTCTATTTTGAGGCCCGGCTTCTTTTTGATGATGAGTATGTCTATCCGCAGCGACTGCTTGGACAGGTGCTGTTCCTCCCTGAGCGTGAGCCCATCGTCTTTCTGGTACTCCCGGAGGTAGTGCCCAAAGGCAATGAAGGCCGCCGGGTGGAACGGCGTGGGCGGTTTGCGCTTTGGCTTTTGGGCCTTGGCGGTATTAACGGCTTTTTCGGGCATGGCAGCTACACTTTCCGCGATAATGCTATCGCACGGTCGTATTGTGACATTTTGTGTAAAACGGAAAAGTGTAGAGATTCGCCATCCGCGGTTATTGCCAACCGTGATAGCCGGAGTTGCTCCCCGCAAACCTGGGGGCCGCCGTTTTCAACCGTGAGATTCGCCGTCATTTTTTCAGACGGCCGGAGTTGCGCGCCCGATAATCCTTTAGGCGCGCTGCCGTGCTACAGATACAAAATAATAATTTATTAAAGTCAAAATCAAATTTTTTGAATTGTTTTTATGGGTGCGGTAAATGATAATTTGGCGATCACGGGGGTTGCGGGCGCGATAAACCGCGCCCCTACAGCATCGTCGCGTTTGATCCCACGGTTCCAGGGAGGTCTTACGTCAGTGCGAACTCCTTCTTCGCCTCTTCGAGTGAGTGGCCTTTTTCGAGAAATTCGAGGATGTTCCGCCGTTCTTCGAGCCGTCCCCTGTGCTCACCCTCCTGCCTATACTTTTTTTCATATCTAGCCAAGAGACCCTTCTTGGCGAAAGCGTCTATAACGCCGGCTAATTCCTCGTAGGTATACTCGTTTTTCATAAATCCCTTCCCTTTCAGTATGTGTTCGTTTTCCGTCAACAGCACCATAAACCACGATTCTAAGGATACCTGATACTCCTCGTCCTCGACCGGTAGTTCCTCAACCCTTTGTAGCGTTTCCGGGTCGAGGTCCGGCCTCAGCGCCATCAGCGGTAGTTCGCTGTCGCCTAATTCCGACGTTACCACTACCTGTACAGCCAGCGCTTTTTCCGGGGAGCATCCCTTACTTACAATATAATATACCCCCTTGTCTTTACGCAATACCTTATAGTTAAAATCCGCTTTCAGGGCCTTAAACAGTTCCGTTGGCTTCTTGAAACATACCAGCGTCGCGCTCATCTCTGTGAGCGGTACGTTCTCCTGCGAGGCGTAGATGCCGGCGTAGCCGTGGACGACCTTGTCGAAGACCGCCATATCGGGCGGACTGTCTACTGGGCTTTTATATTCTAAGATGTTGTGGCTTCTAAAGATACGTGCCCAGCTGTTCTCGATTTCGGCCTCGCGGTTCTTTTTTATGATGATGATATCGACCCGCAACGGGCGTTTAGACAGTTGGCGTTCGTCTTCGAGCGTGACATCGCCGTTTTTCCTGTGCTTCCGCAGCATGTAGACGAACGCCGCGAACGCGGCCTCGTGGTACCTCGCGGACTCTTTGCGCGTGGCCTTGCGCGTACTGCCGGCTTTCTTATTTCTATTCATAACAAACGGTTCCCCGCTTAAATGGTTGACAATTAACAAAATGTAAAGCATGAAAAACAGATACAGCTACCGCTAATCCAAGAGAGAAAGTAATGCGAGAGATTCGGCGTCATTTTCCAAACGCCCGGAACCGGTGGCCCCGTTGTCAACCGAGAGAGTTAATGCAAAAAGTCTTCCAAATAAACCAAGAAATAGAAAGTCCGCAATATGTGCGAATATGTTATAATATAATTGATGGGATGGCGGGATGCAAGGAAAAAATGCTGAATTAATCTTTTGACTTACCCGCGTACCGAAGGAGCAAACGCCATTGATGCCGGGCGGCGAGTACTCATATTGGCGCGAATGCTTCGGCGGCCGAGATGTGAATGCATGGTTTGCATGCTCCCGCCGGCACAGCAAGCCGCCTCTTTTCCCCTATATACGGTATCACGCTTCCCCAATGCACCAACAAAACATAATCCCATAGTATTTTGATTTTGACCTTATATTTATATTGATTTATCGCCGAGACATAATATATCTTAATATCAAGATTGGAGGATATTTTATCTCAGCAAGAGTCTACTTGCCGTCGCGAGGCCGCGATTATCTCTGCCCTCAACATCATAGCGATTTCCATTTTTTCTTTTCAACCTCCCAATTTTTACGGAAGCCATGCCTGTCCGTTAATGATACAATTACCGGCATTATAAATTTTTGTATAGATGTTATTACGTCGCCAAAGTTATGGGACACGTGCGCTGGCCCTTCAAGCATTTTTTTGCAGAACGCGCCCCATTGTTTCTGTTTATCTTTTGCGAATTCAGGTGTAAAGGCTATAATATTTTCCGTTAAAGCCGTTTTTCTGTTTGTAAATGTTTTTGATATGGCAATAGAGAGGGTTTCGCCGTTAAAAGCGTACTTTTCGGATAATATCCATATATCGTAGAAATCTTTCATTCGACTGTTTATCGTGCCGAGTTTGAATATTGCATGAAACTTTTCCGCGATTGCGCTTTCTCTGCTGTAGGAGCGTATTTTCGCAGCAGAAAATCCAATAACCGAGTCTAATTCGACAAACTCCGCCTTAGGGTATATAACATCGCCAAATCCGATATCTATTTTAATCGGAATTTGGGCGGTATCCAGAAAGCACAAAAAGCTGACCCCGGTTCCTGTGTAGTTGGTCTCTTTGGCAATTTGTTCGCATATTATGCTGTTTGCATCAAAAACAAGGCCGTCCGGTTCAGTTTCGGTTTCTATTACACCTTTGATTTTTGAAACGATGTTCTGTTCGCTATTTTCCGTTTTTCCAAGGAGGTCGATGTTCATAGTTGGGCGGTTATCGGCGTAACCCCATGCTTTCAGCAAAAACGCGCCTTTCAAGATAAAGTCTTTGGAATGTGCGGACTTTGAGAGCCGAAACAGGAATCGTTGCATGGCGTAATGCAGCAAAATTTCGTTAAATGGCCGGCCTTGTTGTTTAGCGCTGTCCAACAGTTTTGAGTGTACGGAAGCCGGCAGGTTTTTAATAACTTTCATAGGATATCTCCATATACGGCTTGATTATGTTTTCTATTCTGCATATTTTGGCGAAGTCCATGATCTTGCATATATCGGCCCCGCCCTGTTTTTTGTAGAGTTTCAGTGCTTCCAGCGCAACTTCCAGCCCTATTTTGTTACGGAATTTAAAGCAGTCGGCGATTGTTTTTTCAGGGCAGTATACTTTTATCTTTATTCCGTCTATCGAATGCTCTTCTATTCCGGCGTTATAAGAATCTTCGGAGAAGTTGAAAACTTGGATTGGCGGGTAGTCGAGTCTTGCCCGCCTTGTTCCCCGGGGAACCGAGACATAGACGAAGTGGGGTATTTGCAGGGAAATTATTTATTATCAAAACAAATCTCCCCTGCCCCGTTTTGGCCCCTGTATTATCGGCAACTGGTTGTACGGCACCTTGCGCTCCCTATGCACCGGGCGCGATAAACCGCGCCCCTACAAAAACAAGAATGTACCGGCAAGCCCCAATCCCCCGGCCCACGCCTGAACGCGATGTTTTGGCTTACCCGCGTACCGCCGGAGCGAACGCCGCTGATGCCGGGCGGACGGTACTCTTAGCGGAGCCATTAAATAATACCTCTTTTTGCGCTTGGTCTGCGGCAATATGTATATTCGTATTATATGAGAAATCTAATGTCAAAACCGACCGCCGCGCCGCAGCGCAGGATATTGGCGATGTTTGTCTTGTGCGCGGCAATGTTTTACGCCGGCCCGTACGCCGGTACGGATATCGACACGACCAGAAAGTTCGCACCGAAGCTGGTCATTCTGGACCCGAAGACGCCGCCGGACAGCGCCGGCGCTGCGGACGGCAGCGCAGATGTACCCGTTATTATAAGGATGTTCGCCGCCGACAGCGCGCGTTTCGTCTCGCCCGCGCCACGCACCGTCATCACCGGCGGTACCGTGGTTTACGAGGTTGAGCCGAGGATGCCGGTTGATTCCGTGACGCTCTTCGTCCGCCACTCGCAGAACCGGATAGACACGCTGGGCACCATTACCTCGCCGCCGTACAGGGTTGAGTGGAACTGCGCGGACGTGCCGGATCAGGACGGTTCCCACCTGCAGTTCGTTTACGCGCTGCACGCCCCGGGCGTTATAATCGTATCGCCGCCCAAGCCGCACCATTGGGCGCTCAGGCGCGGGGGGCAGGATGCCGGCCCCGCGAAAAAACGGGCGCAGCCGAACCCGCCCTACCGCATCCGCCAGCAGACCGCCCACGAGATCTTCAACCTTGACGGCAGCCGGGCGAAGTGGGAACGCGCAGCGAGTGGGCGCCTCGGCGACGCGAAGCGGAACATCGGCGAGTTCAGGATGATCTGGACCGGCGCGAAGCTCTACTTCGCCGCGTGGGTGAACGATACATCGGTAACGCCGGGCGACTTCGTTGAGCTGCACCTGGATATGCTGAGCGACCCAGCCGGCTTCCCGAACATGACGCACCGGAGCCTGCGCTTCGGCCCCATCACGCGCAGCATGCCGTTCATAGGCGAGTACGTGGAGGGGAAGGGCTACGTCCGCGGCGACAGCATCAGCCAGCTGTTCCGCGACGAGATGAACTGGCGCTCGGAGACCGGCCAAGACGGCAAGGGGTACACGATAGAGGCGGCAATCCCGCTATCGCTCCTGTCGGGTTTCGACGAGCTGCCGCCGTCTACCATCGGGATGGACGTTACGGTGATGAATGTAGACAGGGTCACGCGGGGCGGTAATGCTGAGGAGTTGTTTGGGGAGGACGACGAGGAAGATTTGAGCGCGGAGAACGGAGTTGAAAACACCCCCGGCGCCGGCCCCGACAGCGCCAACTCCAAACTCCAAACTCCAAACTCCACCCCCCCCGCAAAGCGCACCGTCAAGCCGATTGGCGCGATGATCGGGCGGATAGAGAGCGACACGTCGTTCTACTCGTGGGCCGGTGCCGGGCAGTACACGCGCTACAGCCCGAGTTCCTGGGGAACGGCGAAATTCTCCCGCGCCACGCCTCTTTTCAGGGTACTCTTCTACTTGCTGATCGCGATGGCGGTTCTGTTCCCGCTACTAAGCATCATACAGACGTTCACCTCCGGGCGCAAGGAGGTAAAGGAAGACAGGCTGATGGACGAGGACGACTACTCGCCCGTGACAACGGCAGTAATTGAATGCGTTGAACAGGGGCTGGGCGATACAAATTTTGGGTTGAAGGACGTATCAAAATCGATTGACAAGGGGGCGGAGGAGATTGCTGCGGCTTTGCAGAAGGATATGGATATTGCGTTCGACAGGCTGCTGTCGGTAAGGCGGGTGAAGAAGTCGCAGGGGCTGATGAAGGACGCTGAGTTGACAATTGAGAAAATAGCGGCGATGTGCGGGTTCGCGGATGTCAATACGTATAAGGAGCAGTACATGGCGCTGATGAACGTAGACCCGGAGGTCAGCCGTACGGCGGCGCTGGACAGGATACGGGAGGATAGGGCGGCGGAGGAGGACGAAGATGATTAGGCAAAGTCAAAATCAAAATAAAAATCAAAGTCAAATTCTTATGGGATTATGTTTTGCCGTCTCATTGGTAAGAGACGTGCAAAGCAGGTATGGGGGCTTTTCGCACGCGGCGTAAGGGACATTATCGGCATCATAGAAAAACGTGCTTATTTATTCAATGTATTTACAATATACCCCCGGCAATCAGTATCAGGCAATCTGACCCATTGGGCCGTTACCGGAACGGGCATGATTTCCTCCTGTAAACGCATCCGGCGGATTAATTCCTGCTCGTCAACATCTGTACGCTTGGCTTTGAGGCGGGTTAGGCGGGTGTTGAACGGTACGTCTACCCATATATAGCGATCAAGCCGTAAATCCCTCCCGCAAATACTCGCCCACAGAGGTATCAGGGCCGCGTCGAGTATGCAAAGGTTCTTTTTACAATCCGCTACGCGCTGCTCTAAGTGTTTGAGGATTGGGGGGTGGACTATGCTGTTGTATGTTTTGAGGGATTCGGCCGACCGGAAGACTATCGGGCCGAGGATGCCGAACCGCGGTTTCCCGTCACTTCCAATTACGGATGCGCCGAACGCGCTGCGCAGATCGTCGTACAACCGGGTATTTCCCAGCATAACCGCCTTGGCCTCGGCGTCGGCGTCTATGATTTCCGCGCCATACGGCTCAAACAAACGGGCGCAGGTAGTCTTACCCGCGCCCATGTAGCCCGCAATGCCGATCCTCGTAATATCTGCCATAGTATCAACCATCATCCCCATGCAAAAGGGGGTTGGCGGCGCGTCAGATGAAGACCCTTACGATCCGCGTGAACACCTCGTCGATAGTCCCCAGCCCGTCGATGTCGCGGACGAGGCCTTTCGGGCGGTAGTAGATGAGGCACGATTCGCTCTGCATTTTGTAGGTATCGAGCCTGTACTGGACGGTGGCCGGCATGGCGTCGTCGGCGCGGCCTTCGATGGTGGCGCGGCGGGCGAGCCTTGCCTTGACCTCGTCGTCGGGGATCGATATGTTGATGACGTGGTCGAGGGGGTGCCCTATTTCGGCGAGCATTTTGTCGAGCGCCTCGGCCTGGGGCACGTTGCGCGGGAAGCCGTCGAGCAGGAAGCCGCCCTTCACGTCGTCGCGGGTGAGGCGCTCCCTGACCATGGCGATGGTAACCTCGTCGGGCACGAGCCCGCCCTTGTTCATGTACTCCTGGGCCTTTTTGCCGAGGTCGGTGCCGTTTTTAAGGTTCTCGCGGAACATGTCGCCCGTGGAGATGTGGGGAACGTTGAGGAGCTCGCGGAGCCTGGCGGCCTGGGTGCCCTTGCCGGCGCCCGGGGGGCCGAATAGGCCTACGTTTTTACTTGCCATGGTTAAAATACCTCCTTTAGGGGTTTATAAATTTATATTTGTGGTAATCAGGGATACGGCTTGCGGGCCGTATCCCTCTGGTATTTTACGCACAATAATGGGCGCAATGAACCGCACCCCGGCAATTACGCGCCGGCTTTCGCTTCGGCGGCTGGCGCTTCCTTCTTGGGCGCGACGTCTTCGAACGGGTCGTTGATTACCACGTCCGTGTCGTCGCCGTCCTCGCCTTCGCCCTTCTTCTTGGCGAGCTTGACCTCCGACTCCGGCTTGATCGGGAACGCGGCCTGATGGGCTGCCCACAGCTTGCCGTCTTTCCCCTTGAAATACTCGCCGATGCTCAGGATGATCTTGCGCCCCTCCATGTCGAACTCGATTACCGTCGCCGGAATCTTGTCGCCCACCTTGTAGACGCGCGACGGGTGGTTGACGTCCTCGCCGAGCTGGTTGAGCGGCACAAGGCCCTCCACCTCGTCGCGGAGGTTTATCACCATGCCGCGGTCGAGGATGCGCGCGACCTCGCACGACGCGAACTCCGTGCCCACCGTGTACTCCTTCGCCAAGTCGCCCCACGGGTCTTCGGTGAGCTGCTTGATGCCCAGGGATATGCGGCGCTTCTCCTGGTCGATGTCGAGCACCTTGATCTCGACTATGTCGCCCTTTTTGAGAATCTCGCCGGGATGGTTGATCTTCTTCGTCCACGACATATCGGAGACGTGAATCAGGCCGTCCACACCCTCCTTGAGCTCCACGAACGCGCCGAACGCGGCGATGTTGCGCACCTTGCCCTTGAGCACCGTGCCCACCGGGAACTCCTGCGGCACGTTTTCCCACGGGTCCGGCTCAAGCTGCTTGAAACCGAGCGATATCTTCTGGCTCTCCTTGTCGATCTTGAGCACCACAGCCTCCACGATGTCGCCGATGCCGACGATCTTCGACGGATGCTTGATGTGCTGCGTCCACGACATCTCGGAAATGTGGATAAGCCCCTCGATGCCCTTCTCCAGCTCCATGAACGCGCCGTAATCGGTGATGGACACGATCTTCCCGCGGACCTTCGACCCCTCGGGGAACTTGTCCTCGATGCCCTTCCATGGATGTTCCGTGAGCTGCTTAAGGCCTAGGGAGATGCGCTCCTTGTTCTCGTTGAAGTCGAGAACCTTGATCTGGAGCTTGTCGCCCAGCGCGACGATTTCCGAAGGATGATTGACGCGCCCCCACGACATATCCGTAATGTGCAGCAGCCCGTCCACGCCGCCGAGGTCGATAAACGCGCCGAAGTCGGTGATGTTCTTGACGGTGCCCTCGCGCACCTGGCCCTTGTCGAGCTCGGCGAGGATTTTTTCGCGCAGCGCGCTGCGGTCTTCCTCGAGTATGACCCTGCGGGAGACGACGATGTTGCGGCGGGTCTTGTTGACCTTGATCACGCGGAATGTGAAAGTCTGGCCGATGATGGCGTCCATGTCGGGGATCTGGCGCAGGTCTATCTGCGAGCCCGGCAGGAAGGCGTCCACGCCGAACAGGTCTACCACCACGCCGCCCTTGATGCGGCGGACGAGGCGGCCCTCGACGGTCTCCTGCTTTTCGAAGACGTCGTAAATTTTGTCCCACACCTTGAGGAAGTCGGCGCGCGACTTGGAGAGGATGATCTGCCCCTCGCTGTCTTCGACCTGCTCAAGGTAGACATCGATCTCGTCGCCCTTCTTGAAGTCCTGCACGTTCTTGAACTCGGAGAGGGGTATGATGCCCTCGGATTTGAAGTTGACGTCTATGATGACGCCCTTTTCAGATATCTGCAAAATCCGCCCGCGCACGACCTGGTTCTCTTCTAACCCCTCGAGCGATTTGTCGTAATCTTTGGAGATAATGCCCTCGGCCTCGCCGGGGGCGTAGTAGCTCTCTTCGAAATCGGAAAGATCAACCACGTTGCCGTGGGCGTCTACTCCGGTGGTTGGCTTCTTTTTGGTTTCAACTGACATGGTAGGTGCTGCTCCTTCTTACTGCTACTGCAATTGGTTAAGGTTTATATTGCGGATGTACGACGGACGGACACCCGGTTTATCTATATATAATGACAGCGGGCAGACGCCCTCAAGTCACTTTTTCGCCCTGCCCACGATAAATGCCACCTGGTCCTCAAGCGTCATCCCCGTGGTATCCATCTCTGTCGCGCCATCGGCTTTCATTAACGGGCTGTTGGCGCGGGTCGAATCTTTGCGGTCCCTCGCCTCTATGTCCCGTATTAACTCTTCTATAGACTTCTTTACGCCCATCGCCGCAAAATCCATCTGCCGCCGGCGGGCGCGCTCCTCTACCGAGGCCACCATGTATATCTTCAAATCGGCGTTCGGGAAGACCACGGTCCCGATGTCGCGCCCCTCGCACACCACCGACCGCCCCTGCGCGGCCTGCCTCTGCTGCTCGACCAGAAACGCCCTCACCACGTCACGGGCGCAGTAGTCAGACACCCTCTTTGTGACCTCGTCGCTGCGGATTGCCGCGCTGACGTCGTCCCCGTCCATGATAACCCGCACATCCGGCGGCAAACCCTCAAACGCGATCGTTGTGTGGGCCATTATGATCCCCAGCGCCTTATCGTCATCATGCCGTATCTTCAGCCGCAGCGCCTTGAGCGTAACCGCCCGGTACATGGCACCGGTATCGAGGTAGGTGATGCCCAACCGCGCCGCCACCGCCTTAGCCGTAGAACTCTTACCCGACCCGGCAGGGCCGTCAATCGCGATTATCACAGTCCCCCCGATACTGGCCGGTAAAATTACAAAAGCTACTCAATATAGTTTATGGAAATTCCAAAATGCAAGTGGAAAGAAAAAAAATAATCAGACACGAAGCTCCTGCGGCCCCATATCCTTATAAGACGCCCCCAGCCCGATCACCGGGTCCACATAATCCCTGACGAACTCCCCTACCTGCTCCGGCGCACGGCCCACGAACTGGCGGACGTCCATTATGGCGGCCAAATCCTCCGCGCTCATCCCAAACACCGGATCGGCGGCAATCCGCTCCATCAAATCGTTGGCCTCGCCGTCAACCTTTACCCGCTGCCCCGCCTCCATGGAGTGGACCCGGATGTGCTCGTGGAGCTGCTGGCGGTCGCCGCCCTTCTTGACCGCCTCCATGATGATGTTCTCGGTAGCCATGAACGGCAGCTCCACGGCGATGTGCTTTGCGATGACCTGCGGGTAGATGACGAGGCCGCTGCACACATTGGCGGCGATGATAAGCGCCGCGTCTGCCGCCAGGAACGCCTGGGGGATGGATATCCTCTTGTTGGCGGAGTCGTCCAGCGTCCGCTCGAACCACTGCTCGGCCGCCGTCATTGCCGGGGAGAGCGCGCTCGACATTAGAAACCGGCACAGCGCGGTGATGCGCTCGCTCCGCATGGGGTTGCGCTTGTAGGCCATGGCCGACGACCCCACCTGCCCCTTCTCAAACGGCTCCTCGACCTCCTTGAGGTGCTGGAGGAGGCGGATGTCGTTGGCAATTTTGTGGAGGGACTGGCCCAGGCCGCTTAATATGGAGGCGATCTGCGCATCGACCTTCCTCGTGTACGTCTGCCCCGTCACCGGGAAGACCTCGTCGAACCCCATCTTCTTCGCGACGGCTTTGTCTAGCGCCTTGACCTTCTCGTGGTCCCCGTTGAAGAGGTTGAGGAAGGACGCCTGCGTCCCGGTGGTCCCCTTGACCCCCCTGAACTTGAGGGTAGACTCGAACCGCGCCAACTCCTCGAAATCCATAATCAGGTCATAAATCCACAAACAGGCCCGTTTGCCGACGGTGGTAAGCTGGGCCGCCTGAAAGTGGGTGAACCCGAGCGTGGCCATATCCGCGTGGTCCGCGGCGAACTTTTTGAGGGCGGATATAAGGCCTACGAGGCGCCCCAGGAGTATCCGCGCCCCTTCGCGCATCTGGAGGAGGTCGGTGTTGTCGCCCACGAACGCGCTGGTCGCGCCGAGGTGGATGATGGGCATGGCCGACGGGCAGACCGCGCCGAAAGCCTTTATATGGGCCATGACGTCGTGCCGGGTCTCCTTCTCGAAGGCGGCGGCGGCCTCGAAATCTATGTTGTCGGCGTTGGCGCGCATCTCGTCGATCTGGGCCCCGGTGATTGGGAGGCCGAGGTCGCGCTCGCACTCGGCGAGGGCGATCCAGAGCCTGCGCCAGGCACCGAACTTGCAGCGGGGCGAGAATAGGGCCAGCATCTCGGGGCTGGCGTACCGCTCCGACAGCGGGTTGACGTATTCGCTTTCGTTTATCATAATTAGGATAAATATAATAAAAGCCGGAAGGCAATATGGATTATGTTTTATTGCGGCGGCAAATTTTTCCCCCTGTACCCGGTAAAATTGACCCGTATTTGCGGCAAAACCCGCCAGATACCATCACTAAAACCATCTGTTTAGCTCAAATTATCCCTAAATAATCCCAATAATCCCCCGCATTACCTATAGAGACACTATGTGAGACACTTTGGCACGGGATTTGCTTTCTGTTTATTACGAGACGCCACACAACCTAACAAAGGAGGCGCCATGGAACAGTTGAAGAAAAGCATGATCCAGAGGGCACGCAGGCAGTACAAGCAGATTTACCCGTGCGTCCCTAAGAGGAGCCTTCAAGAGTGTTTCACAACCTACGGCGACGAAGTGTCGTTCTGGTTCAACACCGCCGACAAATCAACGAGGCTCATCGTCTGCAAGATGCCGGCGTAAAAATCCGGGCCGGGTTTGTAAACCCGTTCCGCCAAACTTTGAAAACTAATCCCCTCGGTGGGCGATGCCGGCGCGGATCTACCGCCGGCACTTAGAACACCGATACCCCCGCAGGCGCCCCAAGTACCGCCCCGAATACAAAGGAGTATGCCCGAACCCCGGGCATACTCCTTTGCATATTTTACGGCAGCCCCTGCCGTCTGGCCAATGCGCTGCAATTGCCGGGTTCAGGATGAGTTACCATCAAAAGAACATATCCAAATATATGTGCACCGCCGGTTCCCACCGCGACCCCTCGCTGTCATCTATCCGCCCGAACACCAGGTCAATGCACCCGCTCTGCCGTATCTCAGGCACCATGATCCTTGTCCCGAACCCTATCCCCATCCCGTCCTGCCACGGGCCGCTCAAAGTCAGCACGCCCAGATTATCACGCGCGAGCAGCGCGTAGTCTACGAGGAATGTGGCGTCGAAGCGGAAAGATATGTCTCCGGCCCCCACAAAGAACGTATTGACAAGCGGGAACGGCACCCGAGGCGTTTTGTAGAGCAGTTTGTGGTACTTGAGCGCCGCCAGAAGGGAGCTGTTTGTCTCGAACTGCCAGCCGAGCTCGTCGTCGCTGTAGCCGCGGATCTCCCCGTGGCTGCCGTAGGCCAGCCGGTGGTATTTGCCGGCCTCGCGGTCGCGCAGGGTGAGAAGCAGGCGCATGGAGGCTACGTCCCCGCCGCCCGGCGACCAGTAGCTGCGGAACTCGTTGGACAACTGGAAGAACGGAGTAAAACCGCCGGGGTGGAGCAGGTTCGTGCGCAGCTGCGCCGCGTAGTACCAGCCGCTCGTTGGGGCGAAGCGCGCGCTGCGGCGGTCGTAGGAGTAACTGACCGACGCGTACGCCTCGTATATCTCGCGTTTGTAAGATTCGGGGATGCGGCTGGCCGAATCGGGCACCCATTCGACGATGTCCCTGTGCCGGTATACCGGTATCGCGCTGATTGACAGGCGCGAGTAGTCCCCGAATGTCCTGCCTGCCGCCGCACGCACGTAGACATCCGTATTGTCGATAGGCAAAATGTACTCCGGGTACTGCGTAACCCCGGCGCTCAGCGCGGCGAAGTAGGGCGTGGAGAGAAACGGCTTGTACCATGAGATGTCGAGCGACCGCCGGTCCCAGAATCCTGTGCCTAACCAGAGCTCCTCCATCCGCCCGCGGAAGTTCTCGAGCCCCACATTGAAGTTGAAGCTGAACCACAGATCATCCAGCCCGTACTTGACCGTGCTGTACCCGCCGCCGTAGGCGAGCTGCAGGCGCACGGCTTCCTTGAGGATGATTATGATGTGTATCCCGTCTTCGCGCATGTGCTGTAAGATGTCTACCTTGGCGAAGAGCTTGGTGGCAAGGAGGTTCGCGCGGGTGGTGCGTATTTTGGCGGTATCGACCGGTTCCCCCTTGTCAAACGCGAAAAAGTGCCTGAGCGTTTCGGGGCGCGTTATGCGGTTGCCGTGGATCTCGATGGCGGCGATGCGGACGGCCGGCGATGCGGATGATGATGCGGCCGTATCTGTGTTTGCGGATGCGAGTCCGCAAAGGAGCAGGCACAGGGAGATTAATGTTAACCGTAGATGCAAATCCGTCAATCCTCTGTCATAATGTAATATGTACCGGCATCAATCCCTGAAATAAAAAGTAGACGGAAGGATCTGTAAGCCGGGTTCTGTCTTTCCCCCTTGCGGAGGAGAGGCAGCCATTTGTCTGGCCGTAGCCTTTCGGCCCCGGCATTGAGCGGCCTACCCGGGAAGATGGCGTGGGGACGGACAGCCCCCTTCCCGTTGCCGGGAATCTCCCCCTGCTTGGCCTTGCGCCGGATAGGGCTTGCCTGCGCCCGGATAACCGGGCCGGTGGGCTCTTACCCCACCCTTTCACGTCTCACCCCGTTTTGGGGATGTCCCCAAAAAAGAGCGGTCTTCTCTCTGCGGCGCTTTCCGTACCCTTGCGGGCCCCGCCCTGCGGCGGTATCCTGTCCTGCGGCGCCCGGACTTTCCTCTGCGGCGCAGCGTGTGCCCGCAGCGGCTGCCCGATCCTCCGTCCGCATATAAAATAAACCCCGCGCCGCCCCAAACGGCTCAAAAAAAATTTTTTGTGCCGCCGGCGAACGGCGCAGATATAATATTTAATCGTATAATCTGTAAATAAGAATATCCGCACACAATACGGAGGTAGTTTATGCGCCTCAGGCATGTTGCCGCCATATTAGCCCTGATCCTCGCCGCCGCCGCCGCGGAGGCCCGGCCGAACAGGGCACAGGTCAGAAATATTATATTGCATCAGATAAAAAGCGTCTCGATGCTGTCCTCAACGCCTGCCGCCGACAGCTCGTATTGGCTATTGGCATTGCAAGGGCTTGAGATCGTCCCGGTTTTAATAGACCTGGCAGACGATACAACCGAAACAGGCATAATGTATCCTCCGAATCCTGCCATATATTCCGTTGGAGATGTGGCTGTCAGCATCCTGCACGAGATAATCTACGGCATATATATGCACCCTATTGCGGACATAATCAAAAAGAGCGGCTATCAGTGTGATGATATAAGCTCTCCCTGGATGCATTATTTTGATTTTGTGAGGAGCGGCGTGAAAAACAGAGTTTATCTGAAAAAAGAGTTAGGCAAGTGGTATGCTGAAAATAAAGCGAATCTTGTATGGGTTACCCATGAGTTAATATACGAATACTCCGGCGGTTATTATCCCACGAGGGGGCATTACAGATTAAAAGGGCCCGATATCGCGCCCGGCAGCATCGGCCCCTACAGCCGTGCGGCCGATTCGCTTATAAAGGTGGGCCGCCGCGAGGCATTCGCCGCCGCCGACCTCTATGGCCGCCAGATATTCGACTTGCTTGCAAGGGCGCGCGAAAACGCGGCTTTCGACCCGAATTCCGCCCGCTCCCGCGAGAGTATTCATCGCGGCATTAACCGGAACATGCCGGGCATGCGCAAAGCGTATGCCGCGCACCGGCACCTAAAACCGGGCTTTGAGGGTACCGTTGCCGTAAAGTTCTCCATAAACGAGCACGGCAGGGTAACATCCGCGCAAATTGTCTCGTCTACCATGAACGACCCGCAGTTCGACCGGTATGTATTTAACGAGGTGCTAAACTTTAAGTTTGATGAGATCGACAAGCCCGGCGACGTGGCGGAGATCATATACCCGTTTAGCTTTTGGGAGTAAAACGCCGTAAATTTGCACATTTTCCGCCGCCCATCATTTATATTATGGTTTTACCGCCGGGGAGGCAAAATTGTCGGATTTAGCGGAATACGCCCGCCGTCTGCACGAAAATGGCCGGCGGGGATACAAGCGCAGCATCAATGCCTGCGGGTACGAGTCCGCCCACGCGGCGCTCAAGGGGGTCCGGGCGGCGATTTTTGACGTCTACGGGACGATGGTCAACTACTGGCGGCCCGGGTTCGAGGCGCGAGAGACGCGGGAAGGGCTGCTCTTGGGCGCGTTTGAGGAGATAGTCTCGCGGTTCGGGATGGGGGACGTGCTGGCAGGGATGAACCCCGGCGAACCTCCGGCCAAAACCCTGAACGATTTTTACAACGGGCTGCTCGCGCTCAACCACCAGAAATCCGCCGGCAAGGGGATCGAGTTCCCCGAGGTGCGGGTCGAGGAGGTGTGGTCGGTTATTGTGATGATGCTCAAGCGCAACGGGTACGATGTTGACAGGCACGCTCCGGGGAACGCGGGTGATTTCGCGCGGTATTTGGGGTATACGTACAACTTTTTCAGCATGGGGCGGGAGCTTTATCCGGGTGTCGTTGACGCGCTGAAGAGGCTTAGGGGTAATAATATCGCCTTGGGGATATTGTCGGACGCGCAGTTCTATACGCCTGTCGATTTAACATTACTGCTCAGGGACCAGTCCGGCGGCGCTGTTGATGATTATAACGAGCTGTTCGATGTTGACCTGACGTTTTTGTCGTGCGAGTACGGATTCGTCAAGCCCAGCGAGGTACTGTTCCGTAGATTGTTCGACGCGCTGTACGAGTATCAGATCACCCCGGAGCAGACGGTCTTTGCCGGGAATGATCTGTCTGTAGATATAAAACCGGCCGCGGCGCTTGGTATGCGGACGGCACTTTTTTGCGGGGATGATGTTATGCTGTTCGGCGGTGATGCGGATGTTGTCCCGGACATTGTATTTGACAGTTGGGAAGAGCTGGCGGATAAAATCAGCTTTCACGGAGAAATGGAAACCTAAGGAGCCGTATCATGAGAATCAGAAGCATTGCCGTATCCGTTATATTGTTATGTTGTGCAAGCGCTTTCGCAAACAGCGATCTTCTCCTCCGGCTCGACCCGTCCAACGCCGACGCCCTGCCTGCCGCCGTCCTTCAGGCCGCCGAGGATGCCTATCAGCTCAACGTCCGCGGGCTTGACGCTCTTGAGCGCAAGGACTACAACAACGCGCTTAGCCTGTTTCAGCAGGCGCTCGACGCGTTCCCGCAGTACACCGACGCGCTGAACAACCGCGCGGTCGTGCTGTTTCGGCGCGGCGACGTGAACGGGGCGCAGAAAATTTGGGAAGATATCATAAAGCGCGACCCGCGCTACCACGTCAGCTACTATAACATCGGCCTGATACATCTTCAAAACAAAAAGACGGACGAGGCGCTGGCGCAGTTTCAGCTCGCGCTGAAGTATAACTCCAAGTTTACCGAGGCAATGCTGCGGATAGGCGCCATACACCTGCAGGCCAGGCGCCCCGCTACGGCGCTTGATATTTTTGCCAAGGCGTATAAGGGCGCACCTGCACAGAAGGACGCGTGGGACTTTTACTCCTACGCCCTGCTTGTTACGGGGGATACTGCCGCCGCGGTGAAAGTCTTGCAGGACGCGGGTAACGATGCCGGCGCGCTGTCGCAGCTTGGCAGGATTGAGGCTTCGCGCAAGCGCTTCGCGCAGGCTGCGGAGTATCTGGGGCGGGCGGTAGACCGCGGCGCGCCGAGGAGCGTGATCCTTGACCTCGCCTCCGTGCAGGTTGACGCAGGGAAATGCAAAGACGCAATGCAGACGATAAACGGCTACTTCGCGAAAGAGACAAATCCGTCTGTAGACGCGTGGCTTCTGGCCGGATTCGCGGCTCAGCAGTGCGACGGGCCGGCCAAGGCGCTTGACTACTATGAGCGCGGGCTGAAGCGTCACGCCCGTGACCCGCTGCTGCTGCAGAATGCCGCTCAAATCTACTTTTTGATGCAAAACTACGCAAAGGCAGAGGAAACGTGGAACAGCATCGGCGAATCGGCCCAGGACCCGCAGACGCTCTACAAGCGCGCGGTTGCGGCGCGGCTGCGCAATGACCCGGCCGCCGCCGAGCGCCACATCAAGAAGGCAATATCAATGGACGAAAATGCCGAGTACCACGACTTCCTCGGCGTGCTCTACAGCACGAAGGGGGACAACAAGGCCGCCGAGGAACATTTCAGAAAAGCGCTGAGGCTCGATCCGAACAACGCGAGCGCGCAGCTTAACATGGCGGTAAAGAGCAAAAACCCGGCAGATCTGGAAAAAGCGGCGGGAGACGCGGAAAAGAGATTGTCTTCATGTAAAGGCGGAAAAGACTGCGCCGATGCCTCGCTGCAGTTATCGGTGCTGTACTATCATCAAAAGAAAACCGCTCAGGCGTTATCCGCATTAGAATCCGTAAAGGATGCCGACAAAGACGCCCGCATATTCCGCCACCTCGCTATTTACAACAGGGAACTGCAGAAGAACGATAAGGCCGTATCTGTTCTTGAGGCGGCTGTTGCCAAATTTCCCGGCGATCTCAAAATACAGTACGAACTGGCCGAGGCCTACCTGACGGCGGGCAACCCGTCCAAAGCGGTACAGTTTTTTACCGCCTTGCAGCCTAAGTGGAAAGATAACGTGTGGCGCCTGTATTACCAGCTCGGCTACGCCTACAAAGATTTGAACGACCTGTCGAGCGCGAGGCTGTCGTTTGAGCGCAGCCTTGCCGCAAAGAAGGACAACCCCGCCGCGCGCGCCCTGCTTGCGTTTGTGCTCAACCGCATGGGCGACACAGAAAAAGCCGTAGGCCATTGGGAGCAAACGGTAAAAGAAGACGGTAACAACGCGGCCATACACATCAACCTTGGCTTGTCATACGAGAATAAGGGGCAGTACGACAAGGCGCTCGAGAGCTACCGCAAAGCGCAGTCGCTTGACCCGTCCGATAAGGCGGTCTTCATCAACTTAGGCAACGCCTACCAGGGCCTGAACCGTATCCCGGAGGCGTACGACGCTTTCACCAAGGGGCTGGATTCCAAGAAGCGCGACGAGGCGGCGTACAACATTTTCCTTCTGGCGCGCAAGAGGAACGAGAACGACAGGGCGCGGAAGATGGCGGATCTGCTCAAAAAAGAGTTCGGCGCGTCCGTGTATAACCAGCGCGTATCCGCGGAGATGGAACTGATAAAGGGCGATACTGCAAAGGCGCTCGCGGCGTACGAATCAATCAAGGAGAAAGACGCTGCCGACTGGCACTCTCTGGCACGCATCTACGCGGTGCGCGGGCAGCGCCCCCAGGCTGAGAGCGCACTCGCGAAAATGCCGGACGACGGTACGCTCGGCAACCAGAAAAAAGCCATCAGGGCTGACTTGGCATTCAACACCGGCGACTTCCAGGCGGCATACCGGGGCTACCGGGACATTATCGGTACCGCCGGCACCAACCAGGAGGCAAGCGTCTACAACATGATCCTCGCCGCCTACAACGCGGGGATGCACTACGAGGTGATAGACGCGGCCAAACAGCACGCCGCGAAGACGGCGGGCCGCACCCGCACCGAGATCATCCGCATCGCAGCCAACAGCGCCGTCTCGTCAAAAAACTGGGGCGAAGCCAAAAACTGGTTTACCCAACTCACGGCTGCGGAGCCCACAAACGCGCTGGCCGTATTCAACCTCGCCGTGGCTAACTCAAACCTCGGCGATATGGAAACCGCCTACAGCCACTACAAAAAGGCGCAGAGTATGGACAGGAAACTCCAGAGCAAGGATATCGAAGAACGGTATGCCGAATTCAAGCGCCCCTCCCCCCCGCCCGCCGCGGCGGCCCAGCAGCCGTCAAGGCGCGCAGACCGCGACAGCCTTGAGATTTGGTACAACGCAGCCGTTGACCTGCAAAACTCCAAGAAAGAGGCGCAGGCGGAGGCCCTGTACAAAAAAATCATCGCCGCCGACCCCGGCTTTGGCCTCGCCTGGAACAACCTCGGCGCAATCTACGGCGCCCGCGGCGACCTCGAAGACGCGGTAACCGCCTACCTCAAAGCCCTCGAAAGCCAAACCGCGCCCGAGACATACGCCAACCTCGCCAACGTCTACCTCGCCATGGAAGATAACGCCAAGGCCAGAGACATTATAGCCAAAGGGCTGTCATCGCACCCCAACAACGCGATACTCAAGCGGATGGACCAGAGGGCAAAGGATAAAAAATAACGGGAATTATATATCTGATTGTGCGATAGATGGGAATTTAGCGTAGCTAAAATCAAGGTCAAAAGACTATGGAATAATGTTTTGTCGCCTCACTATGCCGGCGTGATACCGTATATGGGGGAAAAGAGGCCCCTTGCGGCACGGGCGGGAGCATGTAATCACATGCATTAAAAGCTCGGCCGCCGAAGAATTCGCTCACGGTTGCAGAACCCGGTTCGTACAGTAACGTTTGGAACAGCCGGTACGCGGCACGGCCCACGTTCCGGGCAATGGCTGGATGTGCGGTTTTAATCTTTTGACTTGTCCGCGTACCGTAGAAGCGAATATCTTTCATGCCGGGCGGCGAGTAGTTCCATTGGGGCTGATGCTTCTGCGGCCGAGATGTGAATACATGGATTGCATGCTCCCGCAGGCACAGCAAGCCGCCTCTTTTCCCCCGTACCACGGGATGGCATCGGCTCAATGAAGCGACAAAACATAATCCCATAATATTTTAAATAAACATTTATCCCACATTTTATGCATATCCCCGGCAAATTGTGTATATTAATATAGATATAGATTATAGTATCAGGTATCAATACAGATACCAATTCCAGCCGGAGGATCGCTATGAAATTTTCGTTATCAGCCGTTATCGCCGCCGCTGTGCTGATGTGCGCGGCCGCCGCCCAGCCCGCTTTTGCCGGGACTATGCAGGTCGAGAAGCTCGACCGCGGGCTCATCGCCATACGGGTGGGGTCGGGGTACTACTTGTCGTGGCGGCTTCTGGCGAGCGAGCCATACACCACCGGGTTCAACGTGTACCGGGGGGCCGCGAAGCTCAACTCTTCACCCATCACCGGGGCTACCGTATACTCCGACGCCAGCGCGGCGCAGAACAGCGCCTACACCGTCCGCGCCGTGGTGAACGGCGCCGAGCAGGAGGCGAGCCCACAGGCTATAATCATAAATACCACCGACGGCCCGAACTCCAACAACACGAGCGGCGAGAGCGCCGGGTACATCCACATAGATTTGCAGCGGCCGCCAACCGGGGCGCAGGGCGGGACCTACTCGCCCGGCGACGGCAGCGTGGCCGACCTCGACGGCGACGGGGTCTACGAGATCATCGTAAAGTGGGATCCGAGCAACGCCAAAGACAACTCGCAGTCCGGCGTTACCGACGATGTGATTATCGACGCCTACAAGCTCAGCGGCACGCGGATGTGGAGCATCAATCTGGGCCCGAACATCCGGGCCGGGGCGCACTACACCCAGTTTATGGTGTACGACTTCGACGGCTGCGGCAAGGCCGAGATGATGGTGAAGACAGCGCCCGGCACGAAGGACGCCGCGGGGGCGTATATAAAGATGGGCCCGGCGGCGAGCGCGAGCCACACCACCGCCTACCGCAATGCCGACGGCTACGTCCTCTCCGGCCCCGAGTACATTACGGTCTTCGACGGGCAGACCGGCAAGGAGCTTGCCACGGCCGACTACTGGCCGGCGCGCGGCACGGTCAGCAGCTGGGGCGACAACTACGGCAACCGCGTAGACCGCTTCAACGCTGTAGTGGCCTACGTAGACGGCGAGCGGCCCACCGCAGTATTCCAGCGGGGCTACTACACGCGCATGACTATGGCGGCGTGGGACTGGCGCAACGGTACCCTCACGCGGCGCTGGACGTTCGACTCCGGCACATCCGGCAACAGCGCCTACGCCGGGCAGGGCAACCACCAGATGAGCGTGGCCGACGCCAACAACGACGGCCGGCACGACATCTTCACCGGCGCGGCGGTTATACGGCACGACGGCACCGGGATGCACACGAGCGGCTTCGGCCACGGCGACGCGCTGCACGTAGCGCACATGATAAAGGGCACCGCCACGCCGCAGATCTTCCAGCCGCAGGAGAGCGGCTCCGTTGGCGTATCCCTCAGGCAGGCCAGCAACGGCAGCGTGATATTTAGGGTAGACAACAGCGCCGACATAGGCCGCGGGGCCGCCGCGGAGCTCGACCCCGCCGTGCCGGGGTTCAAGTTCTGGGCGTCGAGCAGCATGGGGCTCTACGACCTCTCGGGGAACGTGGTATCAAGCACCCTGCCGAACAACGGTAACAACACGGGCGTGTGCAACTTCGTTATCTGGTGGGACGGCGACCTCGCCCGCGAGCTACTCGACCAAAACCAGATCACCAAGTGGCGCATATCCAACAACCAGGGGACGCGCCTCCTCACCGCCAGCGGCGCGAGCTCGGTGAACGGCACCAAGTCCACCCCCGTCATACAGGCCGACATATTCGGCGACTGGCGCGAAGAGGTGGTATGGGCGCACGGGACGTCCGCGCTGCGTATCTATACCACTACGGCAGCCACGACGCACAGGTTAGTAACGCTCATGCACGACCCCGTCTACAGGGTCGCGGTAGCGTGGCAGAACTCATCCTACAACCAGCCGCCGCATCCCGGATATTACATTGCCAGCGATATGAACTTCCCGCCGCCAACGCTTGACGTCGCGGTAGTGGGGGGCAGCGTTACCCCTCCACCGCCAAACCCGTGCGAGGCTAACCCCGGAAGCGCTGCCTGCTGCGCCGCCAACCCGGCGCACACGAGCTGCCCGGTTATACCCCCGCCCCCCAACTGGGCGTACATAGGCAGCGGCGAATACATTGACAGCCTGAAATTGTTCGACCTTGCAAACGCGGCGTCGTGGTCGCTGCAAACCGGCCTCGCCGCGCAGGCCGCGGCCTACGGCGACCGCACCTACCCGGTGGTATCCGTACCCCAGGAGCTGCAGGGCGCGGAGTGGGTGCGCGCGTCTATGGAGACAAGGAGGCTCACCGCCCCCGACACGATGGCGCTGTTCAAAATGAAGAAGGACGGGACAGTCTACATAGCCTTTGAAGACAGGGTAACGGCAAAACCCGCATGGCTCGCCGCCGGAGGGTTCACCGCGGCGGATGTAACAATGTCCGTAAACGACAATCAGGCCGACCGCCCGTTCACCGTGTACCGGAAGCAGCTACAGACGGGCGAAACGGTGCGCCTCGGCATCAACAGCAGCGACGGCACGAGCAACGCGCTCATGTACATAGTGGCCGTGAAGGCCCAGCCGGCATCACCGGTATCGCTCGGCAAAACGAAAACCCTCAGCAACGCGCTCCGCGTCACTCGCGCCGGGAGCGGCGTAAAAATCAGCTATACCGTTAAGGACAGGGGCAGCGTGCGGATGGACCTGTTCGACATTAAGGGCAACCGCGTAAAAACGCTGGTAAATACATCTAAAGACGCCGGGCAGTATCAGGAACATATACCGGCAGACGGCCTCGCCGCCGGAATGTACACGGTGCGGATGAGCGTTGGAAAGCAGGTGCTGCGGGAGAGGATAATGATAACGCGGTAGTGTTGATGCGTAAAATAAATAATAATTTATCGTTGTGTTTATGGACATTTACGGTTGTTGTTTAATATACGCCCGTAGGGGCGACCGTCCCCGGTCGCCCGCAACGCATGGATTGCGTTATACGTTGAAATCAAACGCAATATCGCAATTCCGGCGGGCGATCGGGGACGATCGCCCCTACAAAACGTTTTGTTTCCGTCAAAACCGTATATCCATCACAACGCCAAGCCCCAATTTACCCCCCAATCCTCGCGCAAATCCTGTCTACGGCGGCATCCAAATCCTGCTTATTGCCCCCCATGAACCACGGCAGCGCCTCCCCCTCAAGCACATCGGCCCCGGCGTTCTCGAGCTCGTTGTCCATCATCGCTATTGCCCTCTTCCCCCCCAAGCCCATCATTGTCACAAACGACAGGGCCCTCTTGCCCTTCAGCCTCTTCACGTCTTCCACGAGATATTTCATGATAACCGACGACGGCTTGAACCCCCACACCGGCGCGCCTATCAGCACCACCTCGAACTCATCCAGCTCCGGCGGCGACTTGATGGAGAACTGCCCGCCGCCGCCGGGCAAAAAACCTATGCGCGGCGACCCAACCACCTTTAGCCCCGACAGGTCGGCCTCGTGCCCTTTCTCTACTAACCTGTCCCGAATGGCCTGCGCGAATTTCAGCGTATGGCCGGATACGGTGTGCAGCACGATCCCGATTTTCATAATTCCCTCCCCTTATGGCAAATGTACCAGCGAATCCGCCGAAACTACCCGCTTGCTCTTCAGCGAATCCAGCACAAAAAATCCATCCTTTACCGCCGCCGCGTTTGCCGCGTTGATAGCCGTAGTGTCGCCCACTACCGTGAACGTCATCTTGTTTACGTCCACATACTTCTTCGCCGCCGCCTTGATGTCATCAAGCGTCAGTTTCCTCAGTTCGTCCGGATATTTCGCGTAGTGGTCAGGCTCGCGGCCGTAGAACTCGTTCCACGCATAGGTAGACACGATGTCTTCAGGCGAGCGGAACGACGACGGCAGCTCGGCTATAAGCGAGGCCCGCGCGTCTTCGAGCTCTTTTTCCGTTACCCCATCCTTTACCGCCTTGTCAAGCTCCTCGAGGATGATGGCCACGGCCTTGGGGTACGTTGCCGGGCCGGTGAAAAAGTCTATGTAGATCGTTCCCGGGTAGGTATAGTTAGACTCGGCCCGCGAGTGTATGGAGTAGGTCAGCCCCTCGTCGGACCGCACCCGGGAGCCAAGGCGCGACGTGAAGCCCGCCCCGCCGAGGATGTAGTTTAAGACCGATACCGCGTAGTAATCGGGGTGCGGGCGCCTGAAGAGCGGCAGCCCCATGCGGATGTAGGCCTGGTTTATCTGCTTGTGCACGACCAGAGCGCGCGTGCGCGGGGCGATCCTTATTTCGTCTGCCAGCGGACATACCGGGACTATCGCCTTAGGGAAGAGCGCGTTGAGCCTGGCAATCATCGCGTCCCTGTCGAATTTCCCCGATGCCGACATGATGATGACGCTCGAGTCGAACACGTTTTTGTGCAGCTTGACGATGTCGGCGCGAGTTATGCTCTTTACGGACTTCTCCGTAGACAGGCGCGCGGGCGTCTGGCCGGCGTAGGAGTGCTTGCGGTACGCGGCGTTAAGCGCGGGCCCGGGGTTGACAAAGCGGTGGCTGATGCCCTCAAGCATAATAGACCGCTCGCGCTCAAGCTTGCGCGCGTCAAACGCCGGATTGTGGAACATCTGCGACATGATGTGCATCGCGGTGTCCAAATACTCGTAAAGGAACGACGACCGGAAGATTATGTGCGACTCGGTCTGCGAGAACGAAAAATTCATCGCGTAGAGGTCGATCAGCATGTCGAGCGTATCCGCGTGGTAGTGCTTTGTGCCGCCGGTGCGCAAGAGCGCCGACATGAGCGCCCCCAGCCCCTCCCTGCCGGCGGGATCGCCGAGCGACCCGCTGCGGATGTAGGCCTCTATCGATATCAGCGGCAGCGAAGAGTCGGCGGCCACGTAGGCCACCGGCCCGTTTTTAAGCTCAACGCGGTACTGGCCGCCGAGCGGGACTTTCCAGTCGAGCGAGTCGAACGCGATCTCCGACGGGTGACGCGCTGCCGCCCCCCTCTCCTCCAAATGCCAGGCGGTATCGACGGCGGTGCCCCGCGTTTCTGCATTGCCGCCCGCCGGCCCGGCGCCGGGCGTACGGACGTTGCTTACGCACAGGCAGTTGGCGATTACGATAAACGCAATCAACATCATTACTGTAAAATTGATCTTTTTCATGGCTATTTCTTCCCCTTGGCTTCTGCTGTTTTAGGAACGATGAAACCCCACGTCGCCAGCTCCGGCTTCAAATACGCCGCCGCGACGCCCGGTATCGAATTTTTGTCTACAGCCGCGATCTTCTCTGGGTACTCGAACATTATTTTCCACGACCCAAGCCGCTCATACGCGGCGATGTGGTCGGATATTCCCTCTAAGCTCTTAAGCCCCGAGGCGAACGCCATCCTTATGCCGTTAGACACTCGCGTGATCTCCCGCTCGGCCGGAATCTCCTTTGTCAACTTGTCAATCTCCTCCAAAATGATCTTCTCCACGCGCACCGGGTCGGATCCCTTCTTGAGCGACGCGTAGATGTGGAAGTAGCCGTTGTGCACCCTGAAGGCGTTCGTTGCCCCGGCGCCGGTGCACAGCTGCTCCTTGTCTACCAACCGCTTGTACAGCCGCCCGCTCCTGTCCGACAGCACGCCCTCTATCACGTCGAGCGCGTAGAGGTCGTCGTGCGGGTACCCCGGCACCTGGAACATCACGTCTACCCTCGGCTCTATGTCTTCCCGCACGGTAAAGCGCGTCTCGCCTATGGCCGGCGGCTCCCGCGTTACCACCGGATCCGGCAGCACGGCGGCCCGCGGGATCCCCCCGAAGTACTTCTCAACGTCGCCCATCGCCTTTTTGGGGTCTATATTCCCCACGAGCACCAGCACCGCGTTGTCGGGCGTGTAGAACTGGTTGATGTGGCGCATCAGCTTATCCGTAGTAAACCCGCGTATCTCCGACGCCCACCCTATCACCGGCTGCCTGAACGGGTGCGCCGCGTAGAAGGCGGCGTTCAGGCGCTCCCAGTAGCGGTTGACCGGGCGGTTGTCGTAGCGCATCCGCCGCTCCTCGGTCACCACGTCCTGCTCGCTGTGGAACTCGCGCAGCACGGGGTTCTGCATCCGGTCGGCCTCTATCCAGTAGAAGAGCTCGATCTTGTTTTTGGGCAGCGTGACGATGTAGGCGGTCATGTTGTTCGAGGTCCAGGCGTTGAGCGCCGTCCCGCCGTTCACCTGGTACAGCTCCCAGATCTCGTCTTTCTTTATATATTGGCGCTGGCGGTCGAGCAGCGCCGCGATCTCCGAGCGGTACGCTTTGTAAGCCGGGCCCTCCTCGCCCCCCCGCTCCCTCGCCGTCCGCAGCAGCCGGTCCAGCGAATCTATGGAGGCTAAGTAAGGCACCTCTTTCTCATAATCGTGCGTCCCGAGCCGCTTAGTCCCCTTGAACATCATGTGCTCGTACATGTGCGACAGCCCGGACGTGCCCGGCCCCTCGTTCATGCCCCCCACAAAGTAGTAGAGCCGGCAGCTCACCACCGCCACGTTCGTATCAGGCACCACGATCACCTTGAGCCCGTTAGACAGCGTATCCTCAAATATGGGGATATCAATCCCGGCCCTGCTATCAGCATATAACGGGGCTGATAAGGCCGTCAGCAGCAGCGTTGTACTTAAAATTTTTCTGATCATCAATCAAACCTCTTTTGGATGATGGTAATTACCCGTATAATATACATTAAGGCACCGGCAAAACATTTTCCCAAAATAATCTTTTGACTTTGACTCCGGTTTTTTGTATTTTGGCATATCACCCCAACCTGCCGGAGATACCTGTCCCATGCACCCTTCATTTACCAAAATCGCCCATGTATGCCTCTACGTCTCGAATCTGGAGAGGTCGCTCGCCTTCTACTCCAAACTCGGTTTCGAGAAGCGCTTCGTCTTCAACAGGGGCGGCAAGCTCTTCGGCGCGTACCTGAAGTTCGGCGAGGGGGATAATTTCATAGAGCTCTTCGAGGATCCGTCACCCACCCGCACAGCCGGGAACGGGGCCGGGCGGCTCGCCCACTTTTGCCTTGAAACGGGGGACATAGACGCCGCGGCGCGTTCACTTTCCAACGCCGGGGTAGATTTTACCCCTAAAAAGCTCGGGTGCGACCAGACTTACCAGATCTGGCTTAAAGACCCGGACGGCAACGAGTTCGAGGTGCACCAGTACACACCCAAAAGCTCACAGCTGGCTGGCGGGGATGTTGAGGCTGACTGGTAGTATCTGAAATCTAAAATCTATACCGTATCTCTAACGCGGATATTAACACGCTGCTCGTCAACGACGGCATTAGCGCGAAGTCGATTTTTTCGCCCACGGTTCCCCGGAAACTTAGTTCCGCCGGGGGCAGATAGAGGTAGAAGCGGTGCTGCGGGGCGTTGTAAAGCGGGGATTGCCCGGGGTTGTCCGGGGGGCTTGTGTGGTAGTAAGCAGCCTTTGGGCAGATTGAGAGCATGGCCCGTATTCCGCGGATCAGGCCGGCGTCTAAGATTATGGGGAGTGCCAGAGATGTTCGGACGGTGCGGCCTTTGGCGGTCAGGTTTTGCAGGTAGTACATATATTGGAAGCTGCCGGCATTGTCGTTGATCCTTGAGGGGATGTGCGCGCCTCCTTCCGCCATGACGCCCGCGAACAGCGCGTGCGTCATGTAGCTCCACACCCGGCCCTGCGTGAAGTGCAGGCTCACGGCCACGGTGTCGCTCTTCTCATCGGCGTAGTTCATGGCAAACGAGTTCTGCGCACGCAGTTCGAGGGTGCGCAGCTTATCGTCCACAAGCGTTAATGAGAGGGCGTCGGTGAAGAGGCGGCGGTTGTCGGAGCGGGTGTCTTCCGGGCTCTCGGAGTGCCTGTTGTTCACGCTCAGCGTAAAGCGAAGGTTGTAATTTTCGCTGATTTTGGTGAGCACGTTTATGTTCAGGAATACGTGGCGGATCTCGGTGAGGCCGTCGTACTCGTTGCCGTTGTAGGCGTAGGCGTTGTCTATGTCTACCGCCGCCGAGAAGCCGCGCAGGCGTTCGCCGTTAAACGGGGTGACCCACATGGCGCCGCGCAGCGAGAACTCGTGCGTGTCCCAGCTGTAGACCACGTCGGCGTACTCGCTCACACGGTAGCCGTCGCCGTAGTCGAAGTCGCCGGCCCACAGCCCCGCGCTGCCGGGGTGGATGTCTATGTCGGCCCAGCCGTACAGCCCGTTGAGGCCCGCGGTGTTTGCTCCGGGCGCGTCCGGGAGGTACGCGAACGCCGCAGCGGCGCGCTCGGGCACCCACAGCCCGGGATAGCAGATCCTCGTGCCCGGGAGCGACTTGTACGCCTCCGGGAACAGCACGCCGCGGAAGTGGCGGTCGGCGATTGAGTAGGCGGTGGCCCCGGCCGGCCCGTAAAATTTCCCGCTTGGGCTCTGATTCTGGCTCTGGGCCCGTGCCGGCGGCGCAAATAATACGCATGCCAGAATGATGGCGGCCGCTGTCCTCATAACACAAGCCCCCGCGCCGCGGTGAGCGCCTCTTCGCGTGTGGCGATCTTGTCCTCCAGCTGCAGATCGTAAATTTCCCCCAAAATCTTCCCGAAGGCCGGCCCCGGCGTAAGCCCCATGGCAATCAGGTCCCTGCCGGTGACTAACGGCGGCGGCTTTATCTCCTCCGCCTTGAAATTGGCCAGCTTCTCCCCTACAAAATAGTAATTGTCCAAATCCCCGTGGCTCGACATGCAGTCGGCGTAGTGCAGGCCAAGCTCGTCGCGGATGGTATCCCTCGACAGAAATTTTTTGAGCGTGGAGAGGCGCATCCTGGCCACGTTCATGAAATTCATGTGGTTCTCGACCATAGACACCACCGCCTCGGAAAGCGCGTTCGGCGCACGCAGCCGTTTGAAGATCCCCTCGGCCATCCTCGCACCCGCGTGGTTGTGGTTGTTGAAGCGGATCCGGTCGGTCACAGTCATGGTGGACGGCTTGCCGATATCGTGCAAAAGCGCCGCCCACGCCAGCGCGGCCGGCGGGGACTCAGGCAGGAAGCTCAGCGTCTTGACGGTGTGGACGAAAACGTCGCCCTCGGGGTGGAACTGGGCCGGCTGCTCGACCCCGCAAAGCCTCTCCACCTCGGGCAAAATGTGCGCCAGAAGCCCTGAGCGCTGCAGCAGCTCTATGCTTTTATGGGGATTGAGCCCCGTGAGCATCTTGTTCATCTCGGCGAAGACCCTCTCGGCGGATATAGCCCCGATGCGGGCCGCGGCGCCCTTTATCGCCGCGAGAGTATCTCCGTGGATGGCAAAGCCGAACCGCGCCGCGAACCGAACCGCGCGCAGCATCCTCAAATAATCCTCCCGGAACCGTAATTCCGGATCGCCGATGGCCTTAACTACCCTCTCTTCAATGCCGAGGCGCCCCTCAACGTAGTCTATGACCTCCCCGCTCAGGGGGTCGTAGAACATCCCGTTGATGGTGAAGTCCCGGCGGAGGGCGTCGTTTTTGGCGTCTGTGTAGACAACACTCTCCGGGTGCCGCCCGTCCGCGGCGCCCACGTCGGCCCGGAAAGTAGCCGCCTCGAAGGGGGTCCCGTCCTGCAAAACGATCATCACCCCAAACTGCTCCCCTACGCCCACGGTACGCCCGAAGAGCCGCCGGATGTCGTCCGGCACGGCGGAGGTGGCAATGTCGATGTCGCCGCCTCTTGCCCCCCCCATAACGAAATCCCGCACCCAACCGCCGGCAAAAAAGGCCTCAAACCCCCCGTCCCGCAAGGTTTTAACCACTTTTACCGCCGATTTGTACTGCGACGACGAGTTATCCATAATAATGAATATAAGTCATTATTTGCAAAATCTCAAATTAAATGATTGACAATGTGTGTGGATATAAACCATTTTATTGAAGACATGGTCAAATACCGCGCCCGCACCGCATAAGGCGACCGCACGGCAACCGTTATGCCCGCCCGGCGGCCAAGCGCAATATTTGATCCGGATACGTTTTTTACGAGTCCATTTTTGATTTTAATCCATACATAAGGAGGAGGAGTACATGAAGTCAGTATCGCGTTTGTTGGTTTCCGCCCTTACCCTCACCGCCGTAGCGCTGCTCACCGCCTGCGCAACGGGCGAGGAGTCCGCCGGCGATAAGGCGTACGATATGGCAAAGAGGGTCAGCGGCGACCAGCGCAAGACCCAACTCAAAACCGCCTACATGAACTACCGCAAGGCGGTCATGGCAAAGCCGGACGGTGTCTCTACCAAGCTGCGCAACCGCTTCTTGGAAATGGCCCTGGTCCGCGCCAAGATGATGCTCGAAGAGGGCAGCTACAAAATGGACGGGATCCCCCTGCTCATGGAAGACATTGAGAATCAGCTGAAAGACGACGCGCTGCCCGAGAACCGCCAGAACTACGGCGCGTTCCTGGCCCAAATGGGCGACTCCGCCGCCGCCAGAACGAGGTACATAGACGCCCTCGCCTACTACGACAGGGCAATCGAAAAGGCCAACGACCCCACCCCGTTCAAGGATAAGCGCACAGGCGTAATCAAAAACGTAGCCGGCGAAAACTACGAACTCGGCATGATGAACTGGGAAATCGGCCAGCGGGAGAAAAACGACGTAGAGGCAACCGTAAAAGCCGAGTACTACGCCAAGGTCGCCCTCTACTTCGACTCCACTCACGCAAAGGCGCTCAAACTCCTCAGCGACTGCTACAAAGCCAACATCAACACCTACTCAGCCTATCTCATGGTCATGGACGGCGAGTACTCAGACACGATCGTATTCCGCAAGATCAACAAGTACGACATCCTGCTCGCCCCGGAAGCCACAAAGGGCAGCACCCACAAAATACGCATGCACAGCAACACCTACAACCCGCTGCGCATGAGGTCCGAACACTTCATGCTCGTAGACACAAACGGCAAGAGGTACCCGGCCAACGCAGGCTCCAAAATGGACCCGGACATCCTCGACCAGGAACGCGAAGGCATTTACTTAGTCACCTTCCCGAACACCGGCAAGGCGACCATAAAGAAGGTCATCTACGAAAACGGCCCGCACTACACGGAAAAGAACTTCTTCTGATTCCGTGTTGATGGATGTGTCTTAAAAAAAAGGGCGCGATTTAAATCGCGCCCCTTTTTTTTGTTTGACTTTATTATTTTACAGCAGCCCCTCAAAGTCCTCCACCGACCCGCCGGCAATACAGCAGTCGATGATCTTCTTGCCGAGGTCGCTGAGTTCCGGGCCTCTGAACTTCTCAAGCTCCCTCACGAAGAAGTCTTTCAGTATTTTTGCCCCGGCGTCGTAGCCCTTGATCCCCACGTCGGCCTGCTCTTCTACGCGCAGGAAGTCGTGCTGGAGGTGCGTGCCCTCTACCTGCATCGACGACATCGCGTAGCCGAGGAGCGAACACCTTGCGGGTATCAGGAGCCCCGGGCGGAATTTTGCCGTACCGCGCCTCGCGAGGTATTCTCTCGCGATCCACTGCGGCATAAAGCTGACCTTGTACGCGCCCACGTACTGGTTAGGCGTTAGGGTATAGCGCACGTTGGGGGTCATCCTTATCTGCTCCAGGAGCAGGTTGGCATGGTCGACCAGGCGGCCCGTCGCGAAGGGCCAGTAGGAGCCCACGCCCTCGCTGGTCATCCCGCCGCCGTCGGTGATGCTCGGGTTGTCGTGGCCGCGCGGCGATACGAGCCGCCAGAGCCAGCCTAAAGCCGGGGGCAGTATGTGGAGGAAGCCCACGATGCCGTAGGTCGGCTGGTCCTTTGTGCACGGCGGGGTGCGGATGCCGAAGTTGCGGAAGTGGACCTCCACAGCCCCGTCGACCACGTCGGGCATGAGGTGGCGCGGCATTACCACGCGCGGGTTGGGGCAGGGCTTGCCCGGCTCGTCCATTGTGTGTTCCCAGATGAGCACCGTAGAGTCCCTCACGCCGTCTATATTGAGGAACAGGAGGGGCTCTTTGGGCGCAATGGTGATCTTTTCGAGGTGCGGATCGGTGCCGTAGTGGGTGATGTGGTTGACGCGCACGAACCACGCGCTCTCGGCGTCGCAGGCCCGCACGTAGCCGCTGGCGTCCTGGATGCCGTGCTGGCACATCGCCATGTCGTCGGTTACGGGGTGCAGCGCGCAGGTCTGGTTCATGGAGATTATGCGCCTCGCGCCGGTTTTGACGTGCTTGCCGAGCAGGAAGCGCCCGTCTTCCTCGCGGTGGGCGAACTCGAGCATCTCGCTCTTGCCGCTGCCGCTGGCCCCCTCGTGCATGATGGTGGTGAGGTTATCGTAGGGCGTTACCACCTGTACCGTTGCGGCGTGGAGCGTGAGCCACTTCTCCTGCTCGCCGATGGAGAGCAGCGCGCCGTAGACGCCCTTTTTGGCGCTGGGGCCGGGGTAGAGGTTGTACGAGAAGATCTCGTGCAGGCCGTCCATGCGGTTGTGCACGACTACCTGCTTACCCTTGAAGTGCGTGTGACGGAACGGCGGCGCGACGTAGATGATGCAGCAGACGTCGAAGTTCTCCGGCACCTTGCGGGGATCTACCATACCCTGCAGGTCGGCGAGCGCCCCGGCGAAGAAACCGGCGTTTTTGGGCCCTACCATGAGCGCCCCGTGCTCGCTCTCGCCCAGCGTGAACGGCAGTACGACGAGTTCCTGGCCCTTGAGCCAGACGAAGGTTTCGCCGCGCAGCTTGCCGAACTCGTAGCCGAACTGGTCTACGAAGCGGGTGCGGTCGGTGGGCTTGTCGTCGCCGAGGACGGTACAGTCGGGGTCGCGGCGGCGCATGTAGGCTTCGGGATAGTTTACGGAGAGCCCGTTCCTGCACTTGACCACCGTGGCCTCGTCGACGTACCCCTTGCCGGGCACGTCGTAGCCTACCTCGTAGCTTTTGTTGCCGGCCCCGCCCAGGGCCAAGTCTATGAGTTCGGCGCGGTCGGCCGGGAAGGTCAGGCCCGGCGAGGCGGTTAAAATATCCAAAACGTGGGCCGGGAGGTTCGCCAGCTTCCGCCAGTCGGTCTGCAGGTTAATGGTGCTCATGCCGCTCCTCTTTATTATATAGGGGTTAAACAGTTATTCGTTACGGGACAATACGACATCCTAAAATAGTTTAATCCACCCCCGGTGTCAAAATTTTTTTATTTCGGGATAATTTTGTTTTTCGCCCGTTTTGTATTATCTTACTAATATCAGGTTATTTAAAGACATTACTCATATCTAAAGGGGGGGATTTGATTATGCTTCGCCGTTTTATCGTCATTGCCGCGATTTTTTGCATGCTGGGCGGGCCCTCTGCGGCTATTGCCCAGACAGTTACAGGGAAACTCACCGCAGACCAGTACAAGAAAGCCCTCTGGCTGGCCACCCGGTTCTACGGGGCCCAGCGCGACGGGGTCGGGCCCAACTGGCTGCTCATGGACCATACTTACAAGACGAGCTTCCTCAAGGACGGCCAGTCGGAAGGGGTCGATCTGACCGGCGGGTGGTTCGACTGCGGCGACAACGTCCTGTTCGGCCACACGTTCTTCTATTCCGCCTACATGCTCGCCAAGGCCTACGAGACGTTTCCTACCGGCTTCCACGACTTGTACAACGGCGGCGCCAAGACATCTGACTGGACCGAGTCTTACAGCGACTACGCTGCGTCCGCTGCGTCCGGTAACGACTGCAAGGACTGGAACATCGGATGCGGAAAGCCCAACGGTATCCCCGACCTGCTCGAGGAGCTAAAGTACGCGACCGACTGGATAATCAAGGCTACGCCCAGCGACTCCACGTTTTACTACCAGAAAGGCAACGGCGGGGCCGGCGATGACCACAAACTCTGGGTAACGTCAGGTTACAAGGCTACCTTGAACAGGGCTGACGGCGGGGAGAAGGATACGCCGCGGCCTATTACCAAAAATCCCAACGGCCCGGGCAAAGCCTCCTACGCCGCCGCGGCGCTGGCGGTAATGGCCAGAATTTACGAAAAGTACGACCCGGCGTACGCGGCCCTGTGCCGCACGCACGCGAAGAACGCCTACGATTACGCCAAATCAAAGAAAGGCGGGCCTGGCGGCAAAACCGGCAACGAATGCTGCTATGGCGCGTTCTCTTCGAACAAGTCTGACATAATGCTCCGCATTGCCGCGGGGGAGATGTACAAGACAACCGGCACAAGCACCTATTTAACCGATATGGGCACCAGCCAGGTAAATTTTCACGACTGGGGCTTTGACTACGCGAATCCCCACGACCTGGCAGTCTATATTCTGGCAACTGTGAGTACCCAGAATGCCCAGAGTCACCTTACCGACATGAAGACGAAATTTGTAGACACGTATACCGGCAGGGTCAACTCGGAAGGGGTCAATACCAACGGCAACGAGTGGGGCGCGATGCGCTATGTCGCCAACCACGCGTTCACCGCCGCGCTGTACTCCAAAGCGGCGAATACGGCCCAGTACGACCAGTTTATCTATAATCAAATAGACTTCATCCTCGGCAAGAACTCCAGAAATTACTCGTTTTTGGTTGGCTTCAACGACCACGGCGGCCAGGCGGCCCAAAAACCGCACCACCGCAACGTATTCCTCAACGATGAAAATGTGACGGTTAAAAATACTCTGAACATACCCCTGAGAAATACGTATTTCGGGTATATGGTCGGCGGGCACAGGGTACCGGGCAATTATGAGGATAACGTTGACAAATACGAATCCACCGAGGGCGGTTTGGATTATCAGGTCGGCTTCGTAGGCGCTCTGGCCTACATAATTTCAAAGCTGGCCCCCGCCGACACAAGCAAGTTCGGCATTGACGAACCGCCTCCCCCGCCGGCGGTACCTGCCACGCTGCGGATAAGCACGTCAATTAATGCCGGCGATACGTCCGCTTTTGTTAAGGATACCTTGTTTATGAGCGCTCAGTCGGAGTCTGTGACGCACCTCTATGCGTATATTTTTGATGAGCATGGTAATATTATGGATATCCCCTGCGATTCGGTGTACTGGACATATTCAAATGGCGGCGCTGTCCCTATCCCCCCCGGCTGCATATTCCCGCTCGGCTCCGGGTTCAGCGGCGATCCGGCGGTCATCAGCGCCTCGTATCGCCTCGGCGGCGCGATACGTGATTCCGTAGTTATAGCTGCCGAAGAGGTCTCGGTCCGCCACAAGGTTTCATCTATGGCCAAAAACGGTTACTCGATAACCGTCCGCCCCAACGCTGTTTTATTCGCGGTTCCGGATGGCCGTTCTATCACGAAGGTCAGCGTACACGACCTGCGCGGCAGGCGCGTCTTCAACCGCACCGGCAACGAGTCGCAGGTTACGTGGAACAGCGGCAGGCAGTCTAAGGGGATGTACGTCGTGCGGATGTCTATGGACAACGGCGTGGTGGTGCAGAGGAACCTGATGTTGAAATAAAAATTGTGAATAATTGTCTGAATCGGGATTGACAGGATTAGAGGATTAACAGGATTAAAATCAACGTCATCGGCAAAAAACAGTGTTTTGACGTTAATCCTGAAAATCCGTTAATCCTGCAAATCCTGATTCAGACAGATGGGTTAACGTCAATACATATTATGATAAATGGGGGACAGGGTATGAAAAATACATTTGTTGCGGTTGCGCTGACGACGGTTTTTCTTGCCGGCGCCGTTAGCGCGCAGACGGCGGGGTGGCTTTCCAGTTATTGGGATGGGTGCAAGCCTACCTGTTCCTGGTATCAGAATTTGTCGGAGGACCCCAAATTTTTAAAGTACGGCCTCTCGAGGTCTTGCAATATTAAGAATGAGGAGCTCCCGTTAGGCGAAATAGCGGAGGCCAAGTGCGCCAAGGAGGGCGGCCCGGCGTATTCCTGCTGGAATCAGATACCCTTTGTCGACAAAGGAGTTGCCTACGGCTTTGGGGCTACAGCCACAGCGGTGTGCGGCCAGTGTTTTGAAGTGACGTTTACCGGCGAGTACGAAAACGGCCCCGCAATGCCCATGCACAAGGCGCTTGCCGGGAAGAAAGCTATTATCATGGGCAGAAACACCGGAGGCGTTGGAAATAACCAAATCGACTTTTTGATACCGGGCGGCGGGTTAGGCGATTTTGACTGTTTTTCGGAGCAGATTGGTTTGCCGGCAAACTCGGATAAACTCGGCAAGAGATTTGGCGGCCTTTTGGGAAGCTGCATAGACGGGGCGATTGCCCAATTCGGCGGCAACTGGAATGCCGCGGGAGTGCTTGAATGGGTTCAGAACTGCCACAGGACCGGCTGCAATACGGCGTTTGGCAATTTCCCCGACCTTCTCGAAGGCTGCCTGTTCCATGTCGACTGGATGATGTCCGCGCCTAACCCGAAAGCGACAGTCAAGGCGTTAGACGAATGCCCGCAGATACTGGTTGACGGGTATGTACCCAAGAGCAGCAAATATACCCTGCTCAGAAAGTTTATGTATTTTACATCGAGCACCGGAAGCCCGAATGTCAACCCCGGCAACAAATCCGTTGGTGGCGTCAATTCGGGCGTAACGCTTACCTATAACGACTTGAACGCGTTAACCGCCGGCCCATATACACTGTCCGTTGCAATTGCAACCTCGGAGAAAACAATCATTTCGGTGACAGTGAACGGGCAGCCGGTAATAACATCATCAGATGTCAGCACGGGCAACTGGAGCCCGTTTACGGTAGTGGTGCTGGGCGAGGTAGACCTTAAGGCGGGGAACAATACCATTGTATTCGGTTTCCAGACCAACAGCGTAAACATCGACTACTTCCTGTTGGCGGGTCAGCCGTCGGATCCGCCGCCGCAGCAGGTCCCGGCCACGTTAGAGATAAGCACGTCGCCGGACGCGGGCGTCACGTCGGCGTTTATAACGGATACGCTTGTGATAGACCGTACCGCCCCCCCTACAATTTACGCGCACGTTTTCGGTCAGAGCGGCAATATCATCGGCAACATTGATTGCGAAACGATAAAATGGACCAGGGTGGCGTTGACTCAGGACATACCCAGCTGGACAGGCTGCTCGTTCGCGTTCCCGTCTTCGGCCAACGCGTTCTCCGTTACCGCCGCGTACACGGCCAACCCGCAGGTAAGCAAGACCATCGCCATTGCGGACGATAACGTATCGGTTCGCCACAGGGCCTCATCAATGGCCAAAAACGGTTACTCGATAACCGTCCGTCCCAACGCGGTTTTATTCGCGGTCCCCGAGGGCCGTTCTATCACGAAGGTTAGCGTCCACGACCTGCGCGGCAGGCGTGTATTCAGCCGGACCGGCGGCGATCCGATGGTTACGTGGAACAGCTCCCGGCAGTCTAAGGGGATGTACGTCGTGCGGATGGTGATGGACAACGGGGTAGCGGTGCAGAGAAATCTGATGTTGAAGTAGCGGGCGGGATATATTGATATGTCAGGGACAGAGTGGCAATGCCGTCATGATGTGGCGGCATTGTCATTTGTATATTTGAGTATTTGGGTATAGAGATAAATGGCAGAAAATAACAACAAACATTACGACAAGCGTTACGTCAAAAAGCCTCACATTATCGTTTCAATCCTGATCGGCATCTATGTCGCTATCAGGACGGTGTTTGTGGTGTACGCCGTCCTGTTTACGCTCGTGGGGACGTTCCTCATCGTCAAGGGCTATTTCTATTTTACCGAGCATGTTATGGCCCCTGTCAACGAGGTGAAGCGGCTTATTACCGAGAACCCGTCCGAGTCGGCCTACATGACGCAGGTCCGCGAGCGGCTGCGCGCAAAGGGGGAGCCCGACACGCTTATCTGGCGTTTCGTCCCGCTCGATTCGATAAACAGGTCGCTCTTCCACGCGGTGCTGGCCGCGGAAGACGACGGGTTTTACATCCACCCCGGCATATCGCTCGACGCCATAGTGGAGGCGATAGACTACAACCGCTCGGTAAACGCCAACAAGCGCGGCGCGAGCACCCTAACGCAGCAGCTCGCCAAAAACCTCTTCCTCACGCCCGAAAAAAGTTTTGAGCGCAAGGTCAAGGAGATGGGCTACACCCTGCTTATGGAAAAATACCTCGGCAAGGACCGTATTCTTGAGTTATATCTCAATTATGCTCAGTGGGGCAAGAACATTTTCGGCTGTCAGGCGGCTGCGAATGTCTACTACCGCAAGTCCGCCATGAACCTTACGCCTATAGAGTCGGCCCGCATGGCGGCCTGCCTCTCCATGCCGGCTAAGATTACCCCCCACCATACCAAATCGGCCTACATGGCGAAGCGCATAGTGGTGGTAGCTAACAACATGTATCTGCGCAGGAGGCTTGACGATGCCGGGTATACTGCTTTGACGGGTTTGCCTCCCCCGGGCAAGGAACTGATAGAGGATGCGCCTGAAGGCGATATGCCGTAACTTGCGTTTCGGCTATCCCCGAATGTATATTGGTGTATTATGTCAGCGCTAAAGAAACTATTTTTCAATATGAAAATCCAGGAAAAGCTCTTCCTGGTCTTCGGGATATTCCTGCTGCTCGCAGCCGCGCTGGCCATATTTTCCGTAACCAAGTTCTCAAGCATCGAGCGGAACTACATCCGTCTGGCCAACGAGCCGCAGCAGCGCCTGACGCACCTTTCCGACGCGGTGCGCGACATGGCGGTGGTCCGCCGCAGCGCCCTGACCGCGGGATACCTTGCCGCGGAGGACACCGCCGCCATAAACGCCTGCTGGGCGGAGTACATGGCCGCGGCCAACCTGTTCGAGCGGCATATTGACGACTACCACAGGAACCTGATGGCCGACGTTACCGTCTCCGGTGAAGACCGGGCCTACGGGGATGAGACGGTCGCCGAAATCAGGCAGCTCTTCGGAGAGTTCAGGCGGTACGCGAACACCGGCTACGACATTGTGCTGGAGGGCGACAGGGCGCGGATTGAAGCGCTGATACGCGGCGGCATCCCGGCGGGCGACAGGGTCACAGTAAAATTGGACACCCTCCGCATAAGGGTGTTCAACTCCGTGCAGGGCCGGAGCGAGGGCCTCAAGAGCTACACGAGCAACGCGAAGGATACGGTCATGCTCTTCTCCCTCTGCATCCTGCTGCTCGCGCTGGCGGTGAGCGCCTACATGCCGCGCGCCGTCAAGGAGCCCATAGTGAATATGCAGGTAGCCATGAGGGAAATCTCCAAGGGGAACCTGACCTACCCCATACGCAGCAGCGTAAAAGACGAGCTGGGCTCGCTCTCCCACAGCATCGCCGATATGGTAGACAACATAGCCGTGCTCAACAAGCACGTTACCATCCTCAACAACATGGACTACCTGATATGCGTTACCGACCTCGACTTAAACGTCATCTTCCTGAACCGGGCGGTGGCCGATTTTTACGAGGTAGACAAGGACGAGGCGGTCGGGATGAAGTGCTACCGGGCGCTCTACGGCTCCGATGCCCCCTGCCCTTTCTGCCCGCTGCCGGGCCTTTTGCCCTACAAGGAGACCCTGCCCACCTGCGAGTGGGAGGAGTTCGTGGCGCTCAAGGGCAAGTGGCTCTTCTGCCGTACCTCCATAATCAGGTGGCTCGACGGCAATCTGGTGCAGGTCTGCATGGGCCGCGACAACACGGTAAAGAGGCAGCAGGACGCGAACCAGGCGCTTTACGCCGAAAACATGCGCAAGGCCGCCGAAGCCGCGCGCGATGCGTCGCGCGCCAAGTCCGTCTTCCTCGCCACCATGAGCCACGAGATACGCACGCCCATGAACGGGATCATCGGCTTCTCGGAGCTGGCGCTCGACGACGACATATCGCAGCGCACGCGCGACTACTTGGAGAAGATCAAGGAGAGCTCGGAAGGGCTTCTGAAGATTATAAACGACATTCTCGACATCTCCAAGATTGAGGCTGGAAAAGTATCTCTCGAAAACATCCCGTTCGACGTGCACGAGGTGCTCAAGACTTGTCAGACGGTAATTTCCCCCAAGGCGCTGGAGAAGGGTATAACGCTTTTTTGTTACACGGAGCCTTCGATACACGGCCGCCTTCTGGGCGACCCTACGCGGCTGCGGCAGGCGCTGCTCAACCTCCTGTCGAACGCGGTGAAGTTCACGCATACGGGCATCGTCAAGTTCCTTACGTCAATAGTTGAGGCCGGGGCCGAGAGCGTGACTATCCACTTCGAGGTAAGGGACAGCGGCGTGGGGATGACTGCCGAGCAGGTCAGCCGCGTTTTCGAGCCGTTCGCGCAGGGCGACATGAGCACAACCCGCAAGTACGGCGGGACGGGGCTGGGGCTTCCCATAACGAAGAGCATCATAGAGCTTATGGGCGGCGCTATGCACGTTGATAGCACGCCTGGCGTGGGGAGCAAGTTCAGCTTCGACCTCAAGTTCAGGATGCTGAAAATGGAAGGCGCCGAGGCGCTGCCGGCGGTCGAGGAGATCCGCGTGCTCGAGAAGCCGATGTTTGCCGGCGAGGTGCTGGTCTGCGAAGACAACGTGATGAACCAGCAGGTAATAAACGAGCATCTGTCGCGCGTGGGGCTTACGGCGGTCATCGCATCCGACGGCCAGGAGGGCGTTGAGTGCGTGCGCCGCCGCGAGACCGACGGGAAGCCGCCGTTCGACCTCATATTCATGGATGTGCACATGCCGGTCATGGACGGCCTCGAGGCGGCCCGCAAGCTCGCGGTGCTCGGCAACCTCACGCCCATAGTAGCGCTCACGGCAAACATTATGCCCAACGACCGCGATATATACAAACAGGCCGGTATGCCTGTATGCCTCGCCAAGCCCTACACCGCCCACGACCTGTGGGGTTGCCTGCTCAAATACCTTACGCCCGTGTGCGTAGACACGATAAGCGAGAGCGAGCAGATGCAGGCCGACGAGAAACTGCGCCAGCGGCTGCGCCAGAACTTCTGGGAAGACAACCAGACCGCAATGGCCGACCTCTCCGCGGCGATAAAGACTCCCGACATCAAGCGCGCACACCGCATAGCGCACACACTCAAGGGCATGGCGGGAATGATCGGCAAGCTCGCGCTGCGCGACATTGCGTTCACCGTAGAACAGGGGCTGCGCAACGACAGAATCGACGTAACCGAAGAGCAGCTGGCAATGCTCGGCAGCGAACTGGGCTCGGTGATGGGCGAGCTCGCGCGGACATTCGCGCGAAGCAAGCAGGGCCCTTCCCGCCCGCCGCCGATTGGCAGGGAGGCGTCTCTTGCCCTGCTGCGAAAACTGGGGCCAATGCTCGAGGTAGGCAACTCCGACAGCGTGGAACTGATAGACGGACTGCGCGCCGTAAGGGGAACCGACGCGCTGATAGATTGCATTGAACACTATAACTTTAAAGCGGCCTTTGAAATGCTTACGGGCATAAAACAGAAACTGGAGGATAACGGGAATGGATGACGCAGAAATTGAAAACGGCGGCAAGACCAAAATCCTTATAGTCGATGACGACCGGTCGAATATCGTGGCGCTCAACCACATACTCAAGCCGGCGTACTCAACGCTCGTCGCGATTAACGGAGAGAGCGGCATACAGATAGCGAGACAGGCCCTGCCGGACCTGATACTGCTCGATATCGTCATGCCCGACATGACAGGCTTCGAGGTTCTCGCCGACCTCAAGCGCGAAAGCGCGCTGCGGAAGATACCCGTCATCATCATCACCGCGCTCGACAGCACGGAAGACGAAGAGACCGGCTTCTACCTCGGCGCGGTAGACTACATCACCAAGCCGTTCCGCGACCCCATCGTCCGCGCAAGGGTAAAAACCCACCTGCGCATGGCCGAGTACATCCGCGAAATAGAACGCTTCGGCATGATGGACCCGCTAACAGGTTTACCAAACAGGCGCAGCCTCGACCTGCGCGTAAACGTGGAGTGGGGCAGGTCCGTGCGCGAGAAAGAGCCGCTCAGCGTGCTCATGATAGACGTGGACAACTTCAAAGACTACAACGACAGCTACGGCCACATGCAGGGCGACGTGCTGCTGCAAACCGTAGCGCTGGTGTTCTCAAGGACGGTAAGGCGCGCCGGAGACTTCATAGCGCGGTGGGGCGGCGAAGAGTTCACCATACTGCTGCCCAATACCGACCTCGAATCCGCAGCCGTCATCGCCGAGCAGATACGCGCAAACGTGGAGAGCACTATGGTCCCGCGGCCCAACGGGGAGTCTACCCACGTAACGATAAGCATCGGCGTTAATACCAGGGAAACAGGGATAGACAGTACTGTCAGCGAGTTTTTGGTAGGGGCTGATAACCTGCTCTATAAGGCTAAGGGTGAGGGGAAGAATAAGGTTTGCTGGTGAGGTTTTAAAAAACAGGGCGTGGGCCGTGCCGCGTACCAACACCGCACACGGCGCCATACCCGCCCCGGGCAGCGCAACCGGCGCTAACGCTTGGGCGGCCGGATTGTCAAACTACGGGTTCCGCAGCGGAACCGCCGCCGGCCCCTTTTCCCCCATAAACGGCGCCGCGCCGGCACAATAAGGCGGCAAAAGATAATCCCATAAAAACAACCTTAAATTTTTTTTGCTTAAATCTTGACCCGAACCCCTACATATAGTATTTTATACCGTACCTTTAACTACATCTTGTAGACAAAAAGGGGGGTGCATTGTCAAAAACATCATCAATAAGGGTTAATATAAGGCTATGATTTTACGAAAATTATCGATTTTTGGCTTCAAATCTTTCGCCGACAAGACTGAGCTCACCTTCGGGGAGGGGATGACCGCTGTTATCGGGCCAAACGGCTGCGGGAAGAGCAACGTGGTAGACGCGATCCGGTGGGTTTTCGGGGAGCAGCGGGCGTCCATGCTGCGCAGCGCCAACATGCAGGAGGTCATCTTTTCGGGGACGCAGAAGCGGCAACCGCTTAATATGGCGGAAGTTACGCTGGTTATAGAGAACAATAAGAAGATTCTGCCCGTGGAGTACGGGGAGGTAGCGATCACGCGGCGGATATACCGCAGCGGGGAGAGCGAGTACCGGCTGAACAAGGTTCCCTGCCGCCTGCGGGACATCCAGGGCATATTTTTAGACACAGGCGTTGGGAGCAGCGCCTATACTACTATAGAGAACAGGATGATCGAGAAGATCCTTTCGGACAAGGCGGAGGAGCGGCGGATCCTGTTTGAGGAGGCGGCGGGGATAGGCAAGTACAAGCAGATGCGCAAGGAGAGCAGCTCCAAGCTCGACAAGACGCGCCAGGACCTTCTGCGGATAAACGACAAGGTCGCCGAGACCGACCGCCACGTGAAGATGCTGGCGCGGCATGTCGAGAAGGCCCGGAAGTACAAGAGCTACTTCGACGCCCTGAAATCCCTGGAAATCGCCTTCGAAAACAAGAAATACATCGCCCTGACGGAGGAATTGAAGAAGCGCAGGACGTTTTTGGAGGAGACCGAAGCGCAGCGGGAGCTGCTCAAGGCCTCCATCGCCACGGCGGAGTCGCGGATAGAGAAGATGCACATCGACGCGCTGGACAAGGAGCGGGAGCTTGAGGCGGCGGCGCGGCGCGTGGCCGAGGCCGGGGAGAAGATAGTATCTATAGATAAAGACGCCTCGGTAGCGGCAGAGCGGCTGAAAAACGTGCGGGCCAACATCGGGAGGCTCGACGACGAGGCGGCGGAACTCGACAGGCGTGTTGAGGAGTGGTCGCAGCTCAAGGCGCAGATCGAGAAAATGCTGATTGAGCGGGAGGCGCAGCTGCAGAAGAGTTCGGAGCGCACCGCCGGCGCGGGCGGCGAACTGGCGCGGTTCGACGAGCAGCTCACGGCCAAAAGGCGCGCGGCGGATCAGCTCGGGCGCGACCAGATCGACCTCGTCAACCAGATCGGCGAGGCCAGGACCGGCCACAACGCGGCCACGGCGGCGCTCAACGGCGCCTTCGAGAACAAGGACCGCTGCGAGCGCGAGATACACAGCTTAGAGTCGCGGTTCGAGGAGCTGAGCAACGCGGTCGAGGCCTGCCGCACGCAGCTCGCGAGGGAAACTGACGCCAACAGCAACCTCTCGCAGTCGCGGGAGACGCTTCTGGGGCGGATTGAGCGGGAGGAGGAACGCTACCGCGATCTCGTGGAGAAGGAGAAGCACCTTGAGGCGCAGATCGCCTCCAACAAGTCGCAGCTCAAGTTCCTCGAGGGGCTAAACGCCGCGTTCGAGGGGTACGAGGCGGGCGTAAAGGCGCTCCTAACTGCAAACCTGCCGGGGCTCCGCGGGATAGTGGCCGATTTGATCCATGTCAATGATGATGCACTGCTCCCGCTTGTTGAAAAACTCGCGGGCGAGGCCATACAGACGGTGGTTTTCGATACCGACGCGCAGATGGGGGCGGCTATTGAGTTTTTGAAAAATGAGAAGGCGGGCGCGGCGCGGATAGTCTCGCTGGAAAGGCTGCGCCAGTTCGCGTCATCACAGCCGGCGGTAAATTCTGGCGAGGGGCTCAGAGACGTCCGGACACTTATCAGAACCGGTGACGATTGCGCGGCGCTCGCTGACCACCTCTTCGGGAACTTCGTGATCGCCAATGATTATTGGGCCGCTCTCAACGCCGCGCGCCGGTTAGGTACAAACGGCGCGGCTATCTCCCTTGCCGACGGCATCATCTGCGCCGGCGACGGCAGCGTCATCGCCGGGGAGTCGAAGAAGGAGACTGCGGGGATCCTCCAGCGGAAAGCGCAGACAGAGAAGCTGACCGCCGACATAGGCCGGTTCGAACAGGATCACAACGCCATACTTACTGAGAAGGACAACTGCACTATAACCCGCGACGAGGCCAAGTACGCGCTTGTTGAAGTAAATGAGAAGATCAACAGGAGCCAGCGCCAGCAGCAGGAGCAGCAAACCACTATCCGCCACTACGAAAACGAGATGCAAAACATATCGCAGCGCGTGCAGGCGCTCTCGCCCGAAATTGACAGGATGACAAACCGGATAAGGGAGCAGCAAGACGCTATCGCCTCGATCGAGGCCGGGGTGGCCGCGCTTTCGAGCCGCCGCGATGCGCTGGACGAGCAGGCCGAAGCTGCCCGCGCAGACGTACAAGCCATGGAAGCGGAGCGCGTCAAGCTCGCCGACCACCTGAGAAACGTCGAGCTCGAAACCCTCGGGCTGTCCAACAGAATAAATAACGACAAGCGCGACATTGAGCAGCTAACAAAAGACATCTCACAGAGCAGCGCCGTCAAACAGATGAGGATCGAGGACAAGGGCAAATGCCTGGCGGAGATCGCCGAACTCGAGGCCTACGGAGAGATGACTGTAAAAGAGCTCGAAGACGCGCGGGCGAAGCGCACGGAGCTTGAAGGCGTGAGGGACCTGGTGCGCGAAGACTACAACGGCAGGCTCTTAGAGATTGAGGAACTGCGCAAAGAGGTCAAGACCCTGAACTCAGAGCAGGAGCAGGCCGGGAACCTCGCGCACGATGCCGCGCTCAAGCAGGAACGCGACGAGCAGGAGCGCAGGCACGGCCGCGAGAGGATGTGGGAGACGTATGAAATCGACCTCGAAGGGATGGACCAGGAGGGGCTGGCAGTCTTAGAGGAAGACAACGAGACGGTAGCGAAGGAGGTCGCCATGTACAAGGAGCGCATCAAGCACGTGGGCCAGGTCAACATGGCGGCGCTTGAAGACTACGATACCGAGAGCGCACGGCTAAAAGAGTTTACGGACCAGCGGGACGACCTGCAGAAGGCCGTGGACGAGCTTGAGAAGGCGATAATGAAGCTTGACAAAGAGGCAAGGGTGCAGTTCATCAGTACCTTCGAGCAGGTGCAGAAGAATTTTACGGAGATGTTCACTACGCTCTTCGAGGGCGGCGAGGCGAGTTTGTCGCTGCAGGAGGGTGTTGACCCGCTGGAAGCGGAGATACACATCAACGTGCGCCCCGCCGGCAAGAAGATGCGCGGCGTGCAGCTCCTGTCCGGCGGCGAGAGGGCGCTGACGGCGATATCGCTCCTGTTCGCGCTCTATTTAGTCAAGCCGTCGGCCTACTGCATCCTCGACGAGCTCGACGCGCCGCTCGACGACGCGAACATCTCGCGCTTTGTGCGGGTGCTGCGGAAATTCGCGGAGAAGACGCAGTTCATCGTCATCACGCACAATAAGCGGACTATGGAGGCGGCAGACCTGCTCTATGGTGTTACGCAGCAGGAGTCTGGAGTATCTACGATTGTATCTGTAAAATTTGACGACGCGGCGCTTAAAGCGGCTTGAACTGGCGGGGCGTTGTAAAGCAACGCCGGCCAAAAACACTGCGCAGGGGCGGCCATCCACGGCCGCCCGCTATGCCGGAATTACAATATTCCGCCGAATCACATGCCCGCGGTTATTTCTCTTTGCGGTGATTCGCCCGCACCAATACCATGTAGGATTTCAGGTCTGTTGTGTTTTCGGCCGGCGAGGCTGATGATACCTTGACTGTCAGAGTTACTTGCCGGCCTGACGAGATAAACGGCGTACCGGCTGTTTTTCTGACTATCCGCTCCTTGACGGTTGCGGTCCCCTCTTCGCCGGTCATCGGCAGCATTATGAACAGTTCGGGCGCGTCTGTGCCCAGCGTGCCTATCATATCCACATCCCGCAGCAGGGCTTCTACCGGGATAAACAGCTGCGGGAGGAGCTCTGCCGTATCGCTTAGCGCCAGCTGTTTTACCCCGTCAGGGCTGTTTATCTCTACTATAGAGATTAATACGGTAGAAAACGGGGTTTTGTAGCGCAGGCTGCGTTTTATCTCCTTGCTAAGCAGGAAGAACAGGTTGTTGGGGTTGAGCGATTCGGGCGGCATCTTTATTTTGGCTGATACCGGCTGTTTCTTGCTTTCAGGCAAAGACTCGTTTGCCGCTGCGCAAGTGCCGCTGAAGCGTTCGGCAAGGCGCTGTTTTACGTCGTTCAGGATGCTGGGCGGGATGTCGTTCTGCTTCGACAGCTGGCCGAACAGCTGCGTTTCGAGCTGCGCCAAAACTTGTCTGAGCGAACCGCTTTGTGCATCGCCGGCGCCGCAGGCCTGCACGGCCATCTTCGAGCAGACGTCTTCGATATAACCCGTCAGCACGCCGGAAAGGTCCGGAGCCCCATCGGCCCCCCGGCGTATCTCGGAAGCCAGGAATATGAGGCGCGCGGCCTCTTCCGGCTTAGACCGGATCGCCGAAACAAGATCCGCGACGGACGCGCCCATAGACTCGGCCGCCTCTTTAAGGGACTCGGATAGGGACTCGCTCTCCATCTTCAAGCCGAGCATGCTGACAAGCTCGAGGTACTCGCTAAGAGACATCCCTCCGGCGAGCAGCATCTCTTTCATGCCCGGCAGTATCTGCATCAACTCCATATTGCCCGGCAGCATGCGGCGGATGGTGTGCGCGAGGCGGTTGAGCGGCGTCTTGCCCGACTTGTACTCGTCCTCGATCAGCTTGACGAGCGCGCGGCTTGTCAGGCCGTTTATCCCGGTATTGATGGCCTCCGCCGACTGCATCACCCTGCCTGTCGCTTTTTGTACCTCTATCGCCTGATACAAATCCTGCTTCATGCCGTACAGCGATTGCAGCAGCGAATCGACGCCTACGGCGGAACCGTCCATCTCGCCCCTTATTTTGCTAAACGCGCTCTGCACCTCGGAGCTATCGGCCTCAGCGAGGGCGGCGGTAACATCGCGGGGCCTCTCGATGAGCGATGACAGCGTGAGCACCTCCTCTATCTGCGCGACCGACTCGCGGCTAAGGGCCCCGGCGGTTACGGGCGGGAGGAAGGCGTCGTCGTAGTTCACCGCAGACGGCGCCGCCGGGGCGTATTGCCCCGGCGGCGGGTACTGCCCTTGAGCCGGATATTGCCCCTGCGGGGGATATTGGGCTTGGGGCGGATATTGACCCTGCGGCGGATACCCGGCAGGGCTTCCGGGCGGCGCGAACGTCCCTGTCGCCCTCACCTCAGACTCCCTGACTACCACCTCGCCGGCCTTGATCTTCCCGAAGAGGATGTAGTTAACCCTGACAAACGGAATCCCCCCGGCCTGCGCCCGCGCCACCTCCTCCTTCCGCGTCTCAATGTGGGTTGTATTACCCGCGATCATGACGAAACGGATCACGGAACCGGCATCTACGCCCTGTTCGAAACTGACCGACGAAAGGCCGATCTTCTCGAAGTGCTGCAATATCTTCGTTGTGTTGAACGTCTTGTCGAGCGGCCAGTCCTCGACCATAAGCGTCCCGTTCGCCACGATGAACGTGATCAGCTCGCGGCCGTAGAAGATCGTGTTGACCTGCCCGGCGAACGAGGCGGCGTTCTTCGCGACATTTGGGTGCTCGCAGCCATAAAGCATTGCAGCGTTGAACATCATGATGAACTGCCGCGCAGCCACCGCGGCCTCCTTGACCCACGCGTCGTTTTTGTTGTCTGCCATTACGAAATCATCCCGCCAATATTATATGGTATTGATTTCAATACCGATATTTATATATATAATCCGTATCTGTCATCACATAATATATGCACATCCGTACATCCCAGCCATATCCCCATATTCACACATCCCACCCCGGGTTAAAACCCGGGGCTACAGAGCTTTGCACCCCTAAATGGGTGCATATTTGTGCTTGTAATTCGGCGGGATATTGCAAACAGTACATAGTTAATATACATCGTGCAAACGGAAAAATCCTATTCTAATCGCACCTTATCCACCCAAACCGCAAATTTTTCCCCTTTTCCCGCCCTTAATTCCACATCCACATCCTCGTTGGGGGACGACGGCTCCGGCAGCGGGAATTTCAGGTTTACCCACGATCCCGGCTTCCACGGCTTGTACTTGGCGCTCTTTGCGGCAACAAAATCCGGCGCGTTGTAGTACACCCACTTCCCCTCCGGGCGCCTGAGGCGCACCGACAAATTCCCCGACCCGCGTACCGACATCGTCAAATACTTATGCCTGCCGGACGCCGGCAGCCGCACCCGCGCCGCCGTGCGGTTCTCCGACTCGTGCATCCCGCTCACCCGCAAACTGTGCGTCCCCGTCCGCACATACCGTGAATCACGCGCTACGGTAAAACGCCCGTCGCCCGACATCCACCCGTCAACCGAAACAGCAAAATCGCCGGCCACAAGATTCGGGTCTATGAAATCACAATTGTCAGCGCGTGTTGACGCGGTATCGCTGTACAGTATTGACGCCCGGACAAACTTGGCGCGAACCGGCAGATGGTCCGAGTACCCCTTGCCCGTGTGGTACTTCTGCTTCCCGCGGAACACCATTTGCCAGCGGTAAGGGGCGTTGTCCCTCAATAACTCCCCGTCCCACGTAAACGGCTCAAACGATCCGCCGAGATAAGAGTACCCAAGCGTATCAAACATAGACGGCGGGAGGATGATGTGGTCGATCGTCTGATTTGCGCCGCGGAAAACATAACTCAGCCTCTCCCCCTCCGCAAGGTCCATCCAGGGATTGTAGTGGCAATCGCCGCACGTCAACAACTCCCCTTTGCAGTAAAATTTATACGGCGACGACGGCTTTGGCCCGTCCGCGCCCGTCTTCAAGATATGATTGATCCCCGTCTTCCCCCGTGTATCGTTAAACCCGGCGGTATGGAACGACGCGTACTCATCATGGTTAGAATTGAGATCGCCCATGATAACGTAATCGCTCCCCGCCGCCAGCTGGTCAACACGCTTGCGAAGTATCTGCGCCGCCGCAAGGCGCGTCGATTCCTTATGGCGCTTCGACGGCCAGTGGTTGACGAATACCCTGAACTCGTCGCCGCCTTTAGAAACAACGGCCTCAAGAATTGGGCGGGAATTATCAACCGGATAATCAAACTTCTCCCTGACCGGAAACTTCGACAACAGCGCCGTAACGGTAGCGGACTTGGGCGCTTCGGCGGCAGCAGCGTATGGATAAGCGATTCCCATCCTGTCAAGCTCTCCCTGAAGCTCTTTGACGACGTTCATATTCTCGACCTCGCACAGCCCGATAACATCCGCCCCCAAGGCCGCGATGACCCGCGCCGTCCCCTCTAACTTAGTCTTCTGCATCTCCTCCGTCCACCCGTACCACCCCGGCCTGTACTCGTTGTACTCCGTCCCGTCCTCATTGAAGTCGAACAGGTTCTCGACATTGTAGAAGGCGACGGTCAGCGTATCGGGCAGCGGCTGCTCCTTCGGTTTACCTCCACCCTTCCCCTTGTCGCTCTTGCCGGATACAATGCCAACGCCCCCGTCCGGCCCGCCCTGCTGCCCCCGTGCGTGGAGTGTTGCGATAAGGATAACTACTGCTGCTGCGACGACAACTGCTGCGGATACTGCGAAAATCAGTTTGGCCCTGCGGTTCATGGTTACGCACCTTTCGGTTAGTGGTTTTCGGAAAATTCCGAGCCAAAAGCCAATACCCGAACACGCAGCCGCGCCGTCATGGGACATCTGCAGGACCTTTAGAATTGGAGGGAGAGCCGACCGCCTCTGGCGATCATGGTACTAAAATAGGTGATGCCGGGGCGAAAGTCAAGGGGTAAATGGGAATTTGTTGGTGTGTTGATGGACATTTACGGTTGTTGTTTAATATACACCCGTAGGGGCGACCGTCCCCGGTCGCCCGCAACGCATGGATTACAATATCCCGCAAAATACACCAACAATCCAACATAGGGGCGTTGCGTGCAACGCCCCATGATGCCGGGATTGCGTTATACGTTGAAATCAAACGCAATATCGCAATTCCGGCACGGGCGCCGCCCCTACAACCGCCGGATGTCGTCTGGGGTTAATCCGGTGATTCTGGCTACGGTGGCGGGGTCGAGCCCTTCGGCTTTCATCGCCCGGGCGGCTTTGGCCATGCCTTGGGCATTGCCTTGGACCATACCTTGAGCCATACCCTCGGCCATACCTTCGGCCCTGCCCTCCTTCTTCGCCGCCCTCAGCCTCACCCTATCGTCCATCTCCGCCAGCATGAGCAGCTCGTACTCGCGGCGGGTTTTCGGGTCCAGTTCGGAGTAGGCCTTCATTATGCCGGCGGCTTTTTTCAGTTCGGGGCTCATTTCCGCTATCATGTCTAACTCCTCCTTGGTTTCGGCGTTTAACAGTTTAAGGCAGCGCCATAGACCGCTGCCATCGTTCTCTTTCGGTAATTTGGCTAATTCCAGCGTGTGGACCTCAATCAGGTCCGTGTGTATTTTATGTAATATAGATTATGGCGGAGGGATAAATGCCAATTTGGTGTAATCCCAGTATTGTAGAGACGCAATGCATTGCGTCTCTACGGTGGGATATGCGATAAATTATTATTTATCAGTGTGCTGCTGTTGATTGTCTGAACCATGATTTGCCTGATTAAAGGATTAACATGATTGCCTGCGGCGAGCCCTTCGGGGTTAAACGTCAAAAGATAACGTCAAAATCATCAATAATCCGGGTTTTGATGTTGATTTTTAATCAAGGAAATCATTTAATCAGGTAAATCAAGGTTCAGACAAAAAAGGCGGATTGTACGCCAAATGGCAATTCCCACCGATAATGCCCGTAGGGGCGACCGCCCCCGGCCGCCCGCCGGAATTGCGATATTGCGTTTGATTTAACGTATACCGCAATCCGTACGGCCGCCCCTACGGGCATTATCGGTGAAAATTGCCTCACAGAATTTACAGTCCCGGAGATGTACCAAGTCTTAAAGGTGTCCCGCAACGGCTTTTACGCGTGGAACAAGCGTAAAAAAAATTGCGGGAATAATGCCGCCCTATACCCTACCCATTAATCTGCCATAAGACTAAACGGCAGTTCAAGTTCAATCTTAATGGGCCAATATGTAACAGTTTCAACAAACTTAGTTATCATAGCGCACTGAGCGTCTATAATCAATTTCATATCCCCAATAGGTATTCTGACTCCCGCCCCCGCCGACAACGCTACCGCCGCAAAACTTATCTTCTCATCCTTATCAAAGTCGCTTCCTCCGAGAAATCCCCCAAAACCCATTGTCGCCGAAATGTACGGGTACGGAAATGCCGGGGCGGAAAATCTTACGGAAAAACCCAATCGCAAGTAAAGCGTCGCCATGTACACATCGTCAGGCCGTTCACCATAGGCTTTGTCATAGTCAAAGCCAAGTATACCCACATCTGCTAACCACCCAAATTCGCCAATCCCCTCGGGGTTTGTCCATATTTCACTTACTCCTATAAAATAGCCCGGTTTCCAATAATCGCTGAACATCTTCGGCGACAAGGGGCTGAGATACCCCGCCGAGAACGATGTCCGCCGTTCCGAATCCTGAGCATATGCCGGTGCAATAATACCGACACACATTACACAAACAACTAACAATACCGTACAGCGTTTCATAAATACCGTTCCTTTCTTTTATGGTTATATCTAAAAATAAAACAAAAAACACTCCCGCCCGGCCTTTTCGGGCCGGGGGAGAGGGGTTTATAGGCATTTTTCCAACTCGTAGTCTTTGTCGCTATTTGGATCGTAGCGAGGATTTGGTCTTCCGCAGGGATCGCTCGGTAGAGCGTCCCGAACACAACGGACTTTGCATAGCCAAAAGTTATATTCTTTTATATTTTCCGAGGTAAAACCGGTTCTTGTGCTGATGTAGCCATCTTTCATGCCATCAGTTGAAGCATGTATGCTAAAACATAGCGAATCTTCATCTGATATTCGCCAAATGCCCCTTTTATCTTTGGGGCGATATTGAATGCTATAAGGTAGTTCTGCTGAGAAACCGGTTTCGTTGGGGAGGTTGAAAGTTGATTCACAGGATTTATTTTCTACTGATGACTCTGAAATAAGGTCGCATCCGTGCCAATATGATGTTTGTCCTCGTAAAGTTTCCCAATCCTCACGTGTGGGCATACGCCATTCGCCGGGATAAAAGTCTTCGCATTCGATTCCCCAAATATCCTCAGCCGTCCAAACAAGGTCATTTATTCTGACGGTTGGCCAAAATTTAGTTTCGCATTTACCTTCACTATCACAGCGATGTTCTTCTCCATTTGTAGTCTTGCCATATTTGACATTTGGGTTAAATTTTCCCGGTTCACCATCGGGGATGTAGCTTCCGCCTCCTCCCGAAGGGTTGTCGCCGTCTCCGCATCCGGTCAGGGCAATGGATAACAAAATCAACGCTGTTACTGCTAAATACATCAGTTTTTTAAACATGGTACTGCTCCTTTTTTGAATTTCATCTGTTAAAAATAGGACAAAACCACCGAAACGTGATCTTGTCCCTCCCTGAAAAATGGTACTTTTTATTATGATTTTCGGAGTGTGTCCACCACGAAAAAGGCCACTATTTACAGAATTTTAAGGCAGATATCGCCCTAAATCACCCCATACATCTTCCGTTCCTAATGTTCCATCAGGGGCAACTGTACGTATTATTAATTTTTTGCCTTCATCGGTCATGATAGTTCTATAGTCCAACTCGACGCTTTTTTCTATTTCCCTGTTTTCGTTTGCTCCTAATAAAAACAGGCGTGTTCCACTCGTATACCATTTTCTATATTTATGAAGACAAGAGCCGTCACGTTCTCTATCACTTTCACACCCGTAATCACCAAAGTAGTAACCAACTGTAGTATTCTCTCTATATCCAAAGAGTCTTGTACTGTCTTTTACCATTTCTCCTTCTCCAAAACAATGGTATTTTCCGTTTGCAAAATATATTTCCTTATACTCTTTATCTCCCACATAGTCCCTCCCTAACCACCACCCTCCATAAATAGCATCTTGGCCGTATACTGTACCAAAATTTCTCATATAGTCCTCTATATTTAATGCGACTTTAAGAAACTTCGTCTTTATACAATTATCTTCCCCACACCCCAAAATGAGAGTATCTCTTGAAAACCGGTACTCTCCCAAGCTCATCTCCCAGTAACCTACATATACAGCATATATTTCTTGGTTCTTTGTACGCCACTCATATTTGTTTAATTCCGATATATCAGACGAGAACGGTCCATGTAACGCATAACCTGTTCGCCCTCTTATCCAAATATCCCCCACTTTTTCTAATTTTATCTGAGCAAACCCACTCCCCAACAACACGATCGACGAGTCAATAATCATCAAATGCCGTACATTTTCATCATCCTCGTCAACCTTCTCATCCGCCCAAACATTCGCAACCTGCCGCTCCATCGCATCGCCATATACAACAAGCTCCCACACGCCAAACAACCTTGCATCCCGGCCGAAATCATCGTCCTTATCCGGCCCGCCATCCCCGCTACATCCGGCCAGGATTGTGAGGAAAAATATGGTTGCACCCATCAAAAACAGCATCTTGCGGTACATAAACGTTCCCTTTTTAAGGTTTTAAGATAAAAACAATGCTTTTCCATGATTTTTTCAATAACTATAATGTGGTTCAGTATTTTTGACTGATTTTACAACGCATTTAAGGCGCATCCTGTCTTCAGATAAAATAATGTTTTATTAGCAAAAAAGCAAATTTTTTTAAAATTTCTCCCATTTTGCTTATTTTTTCTGTTTTTAGCCTTATTTTAGGCCAGAAAAGCCCTTTAGCCGGCCTTCGGCGCGGCAGCAGGGCGGGTTTCCCCCACCCTGAACCCCGGCCCCGGAATGCCCTGTTTAAGACCGCGGCGACAGTTTTTTTGCTTTTTAGACTCCAAAGATGTATATTTATAATAATAGGGAGACCAAAGAATGGCCAAATTACCGACAGACGCGGACATCCTGCCGCCGTCAGATGACCACATCTTCAAGACCCTGCTGACGCGCCCGGACGCAAAGCGCGTCCTGATGGACGTCATATCGGCGGCGATAGAGCGCCCTGTTGTGGACGTATTCGTGCGAAATACCGAGCTGCCGATCTCGGACACCGCAGAAAAGGGCGAGCGCTTGGACGTAAACTGCACCATCGACGGCGGCGACCAAGTGGACGTGGAAATGCAGAGTTCCCGGATGGAGGAGTCTGACGAGGATCACGACCACAAAAATTTTAAAAACAAGTATGTCTATTATGGGACGGATTTGCACTCATCACAACCGTCGAAGGGCAAGAAATACGTCAATTTGGTGCGGACGTATCAAATTACGTTCTGTAGCTATACGGTTCTGCCGGACAGACCTAATTTCGTCAACAGGGCAGCGCTCCGCTTCGAGGACGGTATGTTGTTCAGCAACCAACTCAATATGGTTATCGTTGAAATGAACAAGCTCAATGATATTTTAAAAAGGCCGAATGCCGCTCTGACCTCGCTTGAAATGTGGTCGGCATTCTTCCAGTTTGCGGATAAGCCGGAGTATAGGGATATTATCAATCATATTATAGAAACAAAAGAGGAGGTAGGTATGGCCGCCACGTTATTGCAGGAAATAAGCAAGGACGAACAGGAACGCGCACGGTTCAGGAGCAGGAGGATGTTCGAGACGGACATGGCTTCAAACATCCTTACCGCTGAGGACAATGTTCGGGTGGGGATTGCGAAAAAGATGAAAGCTGACGGGGCCGATGTCGATACAATTGCCAAATGGACCGGCCTTACGGTGGACGAAATCTTAAAACTCAACATCTGAACCAGCCCCGATTTGGTGTAGGGTCGAAGAGTATTTTTTCAAAAAGGTAGTTTAAACTTGGATGTCCACTTTATTGGGGGAATACCAGAATGAACCTGCAATTCATAAAGGCCGAGGGGTTGGGGAACGATTTTGTGATGCTCGACTGCGCCGGCGTCCCCCAGTCGGACGAGGTTGGGGCGAAGGCCCGCGTTTTGTGCGACAGGCGCCTTGGGGTCGGGGCCGACGGGGTGATCTGCGTGTTGCCGGCGGCCATGCCCGGGGCGGACTACCGGATGCGCATCTTCAACTCCGACGGGAGCGAGGCGGAAATGTGCGGGAACGGGGTGCGCTGCTTCGGGGAGTACCTGCGCGCGACCGGGCGGGCCGCCGAGAGGGTGGCAATCGAGACGCTCGCCGGGCTCATCGAGGTGGAGTTCGCCGGGGCCGGCGAGCGCGGGGGACAGTACCGGGTGAACATGGGGCCGCCGAAGTTCGCGCCCAAAGACATCCCTGTATTGCCGGCCGACCTCAACGATACCGATTTTGTGATGAAGGAGGTCTCCGCGCTCGGCAGGGCGTTTGCGGTGACGGCGGTGTCTATGGGCAACCCGCACGCGGTCATCTTCGCCGACGAGCTCGGCGACGACCTGGTGCAGACGTACGGCCCGGCGATCCAAAAAACCGCGTATTTCCCGAAAAGCGTGAACGTTGAGTTCGTTAAAGTGTTGTCGTCAAACGAGATACGCATGCGCGTGTACGAGCGCGGGTGCGGGGAGACGCAGGCCTGCGGGACGGGGGCGTGCGCGGCGGTGGCTGCCGGGATCGCCACCGAGAAGCTCGAAAACGATGTCACCGTGCACCTTTTGGGCGGGGATTTGGGAATATCGTGGGACGGGTACTGGGAGCATCCGGTGTACATGACCGGCCCGGCGCGGGTAGTCTTCGGGGGCAGCATTTAAAAATGGGCATATTTGAGGCGCTTATGCTAACCTGCTTCGGGATCAGCTGGCCTATATCCATAATCAAGACCCTGCGGACCAAGGCCGTTACCGGCAAGAGCCCCCTTTTTATATGGGTCATCATTGCCGGCTACATCTTCGGCATTATCCACAAGCTGATCACCCCCGACTGGGTAATATATTTATATGCTATAAATCTTGTAGCTGTAACCGCTGACCTTATATTATATTATAGATATGCGGGAAGGGAACCTCCCGCCGGAAAATCGACGTAACCCAGAATGCGCCATCGACCGGAAATCTCGGGCAGCCGTGTTCTAAACTAAATAAACCTTAATAGACAGGACCCAAAATGGCCGCGAAAAACGATCAAGCCCCGGCAATCATCTACAACCTCTTCCCCCGCCTCTTCGCCACGATAGACGACTGGACGGAACACGTGGAGAAGATCGCCGAGATGAAGTTCAACTCCGTGTACGTCAACCCGTTCCACGAAGTCGGCGGGTCGCAGAGCCTCTACGCGGTGAGGGACTACTTCAAGCTCAACGCCGACTTTCTGCCTAAAGGGTCGAAAACCGACGACTTCGCGCCGCTCAAGAAGTTTTTGGACGCCTGCAAGGCCGCGGGCCTTATGGTGTATATGGATTTGGTGATCAACCACACGGCCAACGAGTCGCCGCTTGTTACAAAGTACCCCAAGTGGTACAAGCACAACCCGGACGGTACGGTCGCGCACCCGTTCGCGATAGACCCGGGCAACCCCGGCAGCATTACGGTGTGGGGCGACCTCTCCGAGATCGAGTTCGAAGACAACCCCGACTTCGACGGCATGATCAAGTACTGGGACAGCATGGTCGAGTTCTACCAGAAGCTGGGGATAAACGGCTTCCGCTGCGACGCCGCCTACAAGATCCCCCGCCGCGCGTGGGAGCCGCTCATCAAAAACGCCCGCAAGCGCGCGCCGGGTGCGGTGTTTCTGGCCGAAAGTTTGGGCTGCACAGTAGAGCAAACGCTCGCGCTCAACGGGTGCGGCTTCGACTACCTCTTCAACTCGAGCAAGTGGTGGAACTTCGAGGGCCCGTGGTGCCTCGAGCAGCACAACCAGTTCCGCAGCATCGCGCCGTCCATCTCCTTCCCCGAATCGCACGACACAACACGGCTCATGGCCGACCAGCCGGGGACGCTCGAGATGCAGAAGAACCGCTACGTCCTCGCCGCTATCTTCTCCAAGGGGCTCATGGTGACCGTGGGCTACGAGCACTGCGCGAAGAAGCAGATAAACGTGGTAAACACGCGCCCGTCCGACATGATGATGTCGCCGCACTGGAACCTTTCGAGCTGGATCGCCAAGGTCAACACGCTGAAAACCGCCACGCCGGCGATGTGCGTTGAGGGGCAGTGGAAGATGCACGGCAGCTACGACCACGACCTGCTGTTCTTAGAAAAGCGCATGGACGACGGGAAGCCGGGGATGGGCGTGCTCATCAACAAGGACTGGCACAACCGCCGCCACGTCAACCGTTCTGAGATCCCGGGGGACTTCGGGAGTTTCAGGAAGATGTACAAGATATTCGACGACCGGATGAAGCCGCTGGATAACGCCGGGGATGTAGATATGATAGCGTCTGAGATTGTTTTGTTTATATGACCTTCGCACCCCCTCCGGGGTGCGGAAATTTGTGGGGGGAACGCGTTTCTACCGGGCTTTGCACCCCTGCGGGGTGCTTTGACCTTGTAAGCGCAGAAATTGGATATTACAGGGGGGGAATTTTATGGACCGTATGCGTGGGCTGAATATGGGCGGGTGGCTGAGCCAGATCGACGCCATTCAGGAGAAGGACCCGGAAAAATTTCCGGGGATAGACGGGCACATGGAGACATTTATCGGCGGCAAGGATTTCGCCAACGTCAAAAAGTGGGGGTTCGACCATGTACGGATACCTGTTGATTCGTACCTGTTTTTTGACGGCAGCGAGAACCCCGTACAATCGCGAATAGCCCACTTGGACAAGGCGGTTGACCTCGCGGCGCAGAACGGGCTGAAGTTTGTGCTCGACCTGCACGAATGCCCCGGCCACGATTTTGCCGACGCGACCGGCAGCCCCGTTCAAAAACTCTTTGCGGATGATGCGTACCTCAAAAAGGCGGAGAAGATCTGGGCGTATCTGGCGGAGCGCTACGGGGAGAGGGACCACGTCATTTTCGAATCCCTCAACGAACCGGTTGCCCCTACCGCCGAAATCTGGAACAAAACGAAAGACCGCCTGTGCCGCGAGATCCGCCGCCACGCGCCGAAGTCAACAATCATCACCGGCTCAAACATGTGGAACTGGCCGAGCACTTTTGGGGAGCTTACCCCGTTCGACGACAACAACGTGATCTACAGCGTCCACTTCTACGAGCCGCTGCTCTTTACGCATCAGCACGCACCGTGGCTGCACGAGGCGGAGACGAAGGTCACCCGCCCCTACCCCGGCGACTACGGAAAAGGTTTTACGCGCAAGTACGGCCTCTGGCTCTCGGTGGGCGCGTGGAACAGAAACAGGTTCGTCGCCGAGTTCGAGCCGGTCAACACGTTCCGCAAGAAACACGGCGTCCCGGTAATCTGCAACGAGTTCGGCGTCTACACCCCCGTCGAGCTTGAATCGCAGCTGCGCTGGTACGGCGACCTGCTCTCCGTCCTGAAAGAGATGGGGATCGGCTTCTCGTACTGGAACTACAAGAATCTGGATTTCGGCATAATATCAACAGGAGAACAATTGCACGCCAACCTGCCGCAGTACGACAACCCAGAGAGGATAAATAATCCCGTGCTTGACGTACTGAGAAAGTATTAGCGCTATGGAAAGCAAAATAATAACAACCGAAGAAGAGCTCAAGGGGTATTTTGACAATCTGCGCAAAAAAGGCATCAACAAGCTCGCCCTCGACATGGAGGGCGACCAGGGGATGTTCCACTACCGCTACGCGGTGTCCATACTGCAATGTTTCGACGGCGAGGATGGGGTGATCATCGACGTAATAACGATGGGCGGCAGCGGGAACGATACGCTGCGGGAGTTTCTCACCTGTCAAGACATAATCAAGGTGATGTTCTCATGCGGCAACGACGTATTCATGGCGCAGAATGTTCTGGGCTGCACGATATCGCCCATTAACGACATATCCATCGCCCAGAAATTATTGGAGATACCTATAAATCTGACGAGTTACCTGAACATCGACAAAAACCTTAAAGACAGTTTTCAGCGCGCCAACTGGCTCTTGCGCCCCATTAAGCCCAAACTTTTGGAATACGCTATAAACGATGTCCTCAAGCTGCTTGATATCGAGAACGACCTTTCCGCGCAGCTGACTGAAAAGGGGCTCTACGACGCCTATATCGAGCAGTCGCGGGCAACGAGCGGCAAGACCTACATATCCGACCCGCACCAGCTATTCAAGACTAAATTCCCGGGGTACATACGGCTGCCGTTCGAAAAAAAGAAGCTGGCCGCCGCGCTGTGGATATTCCGCGAAATGCTTGGAGAGAGGTTCGACTGCCCCACGGGGTACATCATCCCCAAAAAAACTCTGGCGGCAATCCTTAGCAGCAACAAGGAGCTCGTCAGCGCGTTGGAGAGCGAGATAAACCGGGGCAGGAAGCCGCAGAAGCGGATGGACATCGCGCTGATACGCGAACTGTTCGAAAAGGCCATGCACTCGCCTTTTATCCCGCTTAAGCCGGATAAAAGGCCAATAAGAAGGCGGCCCAGCGACCATAGCCAGCCGGTGCGGCAGGGGCCGGCTGAACAATGAAGGTTTGCCATTTCATCACATACTATCTGCCCGTCACGCAGAACTGGATCTACAGCCAGCTGGTATTTAATGATGAATGCAAGTCAACGGTCCTGTGCCAGCGGCTGATAAACCCGAAACAGTTCCCGTTTGACAACGTGCATCCCATCTGTCAGACACCGGGCCCGTCATCAATACCCAAACGCATCGCCCACAAGATTTTTGAGAGATACCCGTCCAACCCGCATTTAAGGATTATCAACGGTATAAAACCGGATATCCTGCACGGGCATTTTTTATTAGAATCATGGCGCAACTATCACCTCATCAAACAATCAAAAATCCCATTGGTGACAACCTGCTACGGCCAGGACATAACAAGCCTGCCCCGCAAGCCGTTCTGGAAATCCCGCGCAAAAAAAGTTTTCGAACTATCCTCCGCCTTCATCGTAGAAGGGCCGCACATGGGGGATACGCTGGCCGCTTTGGGATGTCCGAAAGAGAAGATCAACGTCATCAAGCTGGGGATTGACACAACGAAAATCACCCACAACCCGCCAATGGATGATAATGGCGGGAACGATACCGTACGGATTCTGTTCACAGGTCTGGGCAGGGAGAAAAAAGGCGCGGCCTACGCCGTACAGGCGTTTATCAAGGCGGTATCGCTGATGCCGCCATCCGGCAGCACCAACATAGAACTGCATTTACTGGGCGACGGCCCATACCGTAAGCCCGCGGAAAAAATGCTACGTAATGCCGGCATTATGCAAAAGGCAATTTTTCACGGGATGAAGCCGGTGGATCAATACCTCAAATTATTAAAAAGTATCGACATCGTCCTCGCACCCAGCGTCCGCGCCGCCGACGGCGACACCGAGGGCGGCGCGCCGGTAGTGGTGATAGAGGCCCTCTGCGCCGGCATCCCCGTCATCGCCAGCACCCACTGCGACATCCCCAGCATAGTATCGCACGGATCATCCGGCCTGCTGTCCGCCGAGCGCGATGCCGGTGCGCTGGCCAAAGACATCGTCACCCTGTCCATAAACAAACAATTACGCATTGACATGGGGAAACAGGGCTCAAATTACGCACGGGCGGAGCACGACATCATCCGTCAGGTACGGAAGATCACGAACGTCTACAGAAAAGCCGTACCCCTCAGCGGCAAACCTCACAGCTGACCACTCATCCCCGCCGTCAGTCGCTCTCCCGCGCCTTCACGTACAAATACTCAAGATTGTGCAGCACCCCGCCGTTCATGCTGGGGTTGATGTTGCCGAACTTGTCCCAGATGCACTCTATCCTCTCGGCGAGGACGGTGTAGATGAACGGCTGCCTCTCGGCGGCGATGCGCTGCCACTCGTCGTAGAGCTCCTTGCGCTTTGCGCGGTCTATCTCGCGCACGCCCAGGTTGAAGATTTCGTCGATCCGCGCCTCCCATTCGGTGGCCGGCGACGGCTGGCGGGGGTACCACATGTGCAGGGTGCCGCCGGAGTGCCAGACGTTGCGCCCGAGGTGCGGCTCGGGGCCGCCTGTGAGGCCCAAAAGTATCGCGTCCCACTCAAACGGCGGGTTGTCCATCCGTTGTATCAGGGCGTTGAACTCGAGCAGTTGGAAGTGCACCTTTATTCCCAGGTCCTGCAGATCCTTGCGGATGATCTCGGCGATCTTCACGCGCAGGTTGTTGCCGCTGTTGGTGACGAACGCGAACTCCACCAAATTGCCGTCCTTGTCCTTCATAGCGCCGTTGTCCCAGCGGAACCCCTCGGCGGCCAGAATCTCCCGGGCCTTTGCCGGGTCGTAGGGGTAGGTTGCCACGTCGCCGTTGTAGAAGTACCCTTCGCCCGGCGTCTTGGGCGAGACCTGCGGGTAGCCCAGGCCGTTCATCGCTATCTTGACCATGTTCTCCTTGTCCATGAGGTGCGCTATCGCCCGGCGGAAGTTGTCGTTGCGAAACCAGCCAAGCCTCACGGAGTCTACGTAGGTTTTTCCTGTTTTGGGATCGGCCGACAGGTTTTGGTTAAACACCATAAAACTCGACCCGGTGTTCGGGCCGAGGCGGTAGACCGTAAAGTTCGAGTTCGCCTCCGCCCGCTTGAGTTCGGGGAAGTCCTCGCCCTTGGCGCTTATGTGATCTACCTCGCCCTGCAAAAATTTCAGGAGCTCGGCGTTTTGGTCGGCAGTAATAACGTAGATGAGCCGCTCTAAGTACGGCAGCGCGTTGTGCTCAGCGTCCTTCTTCCAATACTTGGGGTTTCGTTTGAAGACCACCTTCTGCGACGACATATACGATTCAAGCTGGAACCTCCCGTTAACAACAATATCCTCCGGGCGCGTTTTTATGGAAAGCTCGGTCGAAAATGTTTTGCGTTTGACGGCATCGGCGTACTTGTGCTTCGGAAGTATCTCCTGCATCACCATCGTCTCCAAAAACGGCGCAAACTTGAACGGCAGCGTAACATTCACGTGCGCGCTGTCGAGCGCCACAACGGTGAACCGCTGCCCCTCCGGCGAAAAAATGTCGCGGGCGGAGTTGGGGACTATGTCCATATTGTACACGAGGTCGTTGAACGTGAACTCCACATCGTACGCGGAAAGCGGCGTCCCGTCGGACCACTCCACCCCCGGCCTCATGTAGAACATGCACGACAGCCCGTCCTCGCTCATCTCCCATCTGTCGGCGAGGTTCGGCTCTACCTCAAGCGTCACGCCGTTCATCGACAGCAGGCCGTCGAACATCAGCGTCGTGAAGTACGACGTGCTGGTCTCGGTGGAGGTAATCGGATTGAACGACTTGGGGTCGGAGAACGTAGACAGCACGATCTCGCCGCCCGGCGTGCCGACGGTGTGTATGAACGCCTCCGCGCGTTTCTGTATCTCCTCGTAGTTGGGAGCCTGCGGCGCCCCGCGCTGCCCTCTGGCCGGTTTGTCGTTCCCGCAGCCCGCAGCCGTCACAGCAATAACAATCCCCGCCAATACCGGTAACCATCTTTTCATTACAATCTCCATATTCAGATAATAAAAAAGCGCCGCATCATCTTTTATAACAGGATGACCTCCCGCATATTATTTCTTAGGCATCAACGCGTCTAACGCCGCAAATAAAAACGTAGACGGCGCGTTCCAATTTATCGCAACCTCGTTCGACGCGTAGCTCTTGTAAACATCCTCGTAACTCTTAGCCGGCAGCGCCGAACGGTACGTCACCTCGTGCACGCTGTCCTGATGCCCCTTGTTCGGCCCGCCGGCCAGAAATCCGGGAATGACCCCAGCCTTTTGCGCTACGATCTGCCGGTGGTGCGGGTTCGCCATCGCCTTCGTCCCAAACGCGCTCATGAACGACATCCCCACCGCGTTCTTGCCAAGCAGGTAATCGGCGATCTCCGACGCACCGGCAAGATACTTCCTGTCGTTCGTAATCTGATACGCATAAATCATCCCGATTCCCATATTAGCGAAGTTGGAGTTCGATCCCCAAATAAAATTCGTGTTGGGGATACGGTACAGATTTTTATCCATCTCACCAAGCCACTTGTCAGCCGCGGCCACAACAGACTTTCGCACCGCGTCAAGCAGCTTCGCATCCAACTTGTTCTTGACAGTAGAGAGCGATAACGCCGCCAGCCCGTGCACGTTCTGCCACGACGGCTCGCCCTTGTTGTAGGTGATATCCTTATCCTTCAAAAACTCAGAATACTTCTTGTCGCCCGTAGTGATAAACAGCTCCGCCGCCGCCCAAACAAACTCATCCCCAAACTCAACATCCCTGTACTCCCCCGTCCTCACATCCTCAGGATTGCGAAACGGCACATTGGGATTCTTAACCGCCCACTCCCACGCGCTGGCCGCTCCGTCAATACAGCTCTTCGCAAACGTACTGTCAAACGGCATGTACACCCGTCCCGCCATAGCCATAGACGCCGCGAAGTTCAGCGCCGCCGTGGTACCCTTGCCTATGATGAACCTCTGCCCCTTATCCTCCGCCGGCATGATGTACCCGGGGAACGTAAGCGTCGTCAGCTTGTGAAACACGCCGCCGTCTTTGTCCTGCATTGTCCGCATCCAGTCCAGATTGACCTTCACCTCATCCAAAATATCAGGCCGCCCGTTGCCCGACTCGGGGATGTTCAGGCTCTTGTCGGGGAAATACTCCGGGAAGAGCTCGTAAAACGCCATCAGCGTCCCCACCGTGATCCCCGAGTTCACGACGTACTTACCAAAATCCCCGGCATCGTACCACCCGCCCGGCGAACTCACCGGCCCCTCGCCCTCCCACCTCCCGCTTGACGGGTGGAAAATCACTGCGTTGTCGGGGTGCCCCGCAGCCCGCGCCCACTTGCCGGCGAACTTCTGCAAGAGCGGCGCCGAACATCGCTGGAAGTAGAACGTGCGCATCGACGCGGCTGCCACTTCCTTAAAAACGCTGTCGGAAATAACGAACGGGTAAGACTCGCTCTTGTGCGGTACGTGGCCGAGCAGCACAAGCTTGTACCGCCCCGGCGCCTTCAGGCCGGAAAAGTCGGCCCGCCAGCCCGTCTCGCCGGACTCCTTCCACTCAATGGGGCCGGAGAGTTTGCCGGAAAAGGCAGTCTTGTTATCCGGAAGGCTGACCACAATAAAACCGGACGGCGCGGCCTTGCCGGACTCGTTTACGACCACCGCTACCTTGCGGGAGCCGGGATAGTAGCCGAGCTGGTTTAGGCGGATGTTTTCCATGGTCGTTGCAAATACTGAGTTAGAGGTTATAGTTAGGGTTAAAAGGACGGCGGCAGCTGTGATAATTGAGTACCTTTTCATCAATGAAATTTTCTCCGTAATTTGGGGTTAATGGTTTATGCGGATTTTTTGCTCTTCTCGTTCTTCATAACATAAGCCGCCGGGATCTTCCCCTGCACCGCCTCCTTGCTCACAACCACCTCGGCGACATCGTCGCGCGAAGGCAGCTCGAACATCATCGGCAGCAGGCAGGTCTCGAGGACATTACGCAGCCCCCGCGCACCGGTCTTCTTTCTGACGGCGGTATCCACGACCTCCTTGAGCGCGTCCTGGGCGAACGTCAGCTTGACGCCTTCCATCACAAATAATTTTTTGTACTGACGCGTCAGCGCGTTCTTGGGCTCGGTCAGGATCTTCAATAACGATTCCTCGTCTAACTGGTCTAACCCCATCACCGCAGGCAGGCGCCCTACTATCTCCGGGATCAACCCAAAACTTATCAAATCGTCAGGCTCGACCTTGCGGAGAATTTCGCCGATTTTATATTGACTTTTACGCTTGACCTCGGCGTTGAACCCCATCCGGCTCTCGCCTATCCGCAGCTCGATTATCTTATCGAGCCCCTCAAACGCCCCGCCGCAGATAAACAGGATGTCTCTGGTGTTGATCTGTATTAAATTTTGTTCGGGGTGCTTCCTCCCCCCCTTGGGCGGCACGCTCGCAACCGTACCCTCGAGTATCTTGAGCATCGCCTGCTGCACGCCCTCGCCGGAAACGTCTCTGGTGATTGATGGGTTCGCGGATTTACGCGCGATCTTGTCGAACTCGTCTATATATATGATCCCGCGCTCGGCCTTGGAAACATCGTAATCGGCGGCCTGGAGCAGGCGCACGAGCATATTCTCCACATCCTCGCCAACGTAACCGGCCTCGGTGAAGATTGTCGCGTCTACAATTGTAAACGGCACCTTGAGGAACTTCGCCAGCGTCTGGGCGATCAAAGTCTTGCCGGTACCGGTGGGGCCGATCATAAGCATATTGGACTTGTCGATCTCAACCCCGTCGCCGTTCTCCTGCGTCCTCGATTTGAGCCGCTTGAAGTGGTTGTAGGCCGCCACGCACACGCCGCGCTTCACATCGTCCTGGCCTATCACGTACTGGTCGATGAACTCCTTGATATCGGCGGGCGCAGGGAGCGCGTCGTAGTTGAAGTCGTCCGCATTCTCGCTCTTGTTCCCGCGGACGATGTCGCCGCAGAGGTCAACGCATCCGTGGCAAATATAGGCCGACACGCCGGAGATGAGGCGCTTGCCCTCCTCCGGCCCCTTACCGCAAAACGAACATTTGACGCCCGGACCCCGGGGTTTGATACTGTCCACGTGTACAGCCTTTCTATTTCGTGATACCTCTATAATTTACGCGGTTAGATACCATGCCCGTGCCGCGGCTCGGGCATGGTATCTACAAATTACACGATTATGGACTATACCCGCCCGCACCGTTCGCCGGCATCACGGCTGTCGTGCAGCCGGCGGGCGGGGCGGGTATAATGCTTAATCGTGTCTTCCATACATCATTCCCGGGACGTAAAGATCTCGTCCACAAGCCCATACGCCTTGGCATCCGCCGCCGTCATGTAGAAGTCCCTGTCGGTATCTTTGGCTATGACATCGTGGGGCTGGCCCGTGTGCTTGCACAGAATATCGTTGAGCGTCTGCTTGACGCGGATGATCTCCTTCGCGTGGATCGCGATGTCTGCCGCCTGCCCGCCCGCGCCGCCCGCCGGCTGGTGCAGCATAATGCGGGAGTTGGGGAGCGCGTAACGCTTGCCCTTCGTCCCCGCAGCAAGGAGAACCGCGCCCATGCTCACCGCCTGACCAATGCAAATAGTAGACACGTCAGGCTTGATGTACTGGATCGTATCGTAAATGGCCAGACCGGAACTTACTACGCCGCCCGGCGAGTTTATGTAGAGCGTAATGTCCTTCTCGGCGTCCTCGTATTCGAGAAAGATGAGCTGCGCCATGACGAGGTCGGCGGTCGTATCGTCTATGTCGGAGCCCAGGAAAATGATGCGCTCTTTCAGGAGGCGGGAGTAGATATCGTAAGAACGCTCGCCGCGGCCTGTCTGTTCGATTACCATTGGGACTAATGCCATATTATTTATTGCCTTTCTGTATTGATTACTTTATTTACTGTACCGTTTCACCGATTAAGAAATCCAACGTCTTCTTTTCCCTGATTTCGGCGCGGATCCGGTTTGTTGTTCCGTTCTTGCGGAACATTTGCTTCAGCTGGCTGAACTCGTGGCCGTAGCGCTGCGCCATTTGCTCGATCTCCCTGTCCACTTCCTCCTGCGTCGCCTTGATCTTTTCTTTTTCGGCGATGTAGTCAACTATACGCATTCTTTTCAGAGCCATTACCGCGGAGTCGCGGGCCTGACCGGCGAGGACGTCTCTGGGCTCGGCCTGGCCGCCGCGGTTTTGGGTGTACTCGTCTATCATCGCGTCTATGTAGGCCTCAAGCTTAGAGGGCGGTACGTCGAAAGGGTTGGCTTCGATAAGCGCCTTGACCGCCTCGCCGTGCGCCTCGCGCCTGGCCTTCTGGGCCTCCTCGTCCTCCATCCCCTTGCGCATCTCCGCCTTCAGCGCGTCTACCGTGTCAAAGTCGCCGAACTTCTTTATGAACTCCGGCGTAAGCTCCGGCAGATGCTTCTCCTGCACAGAGAGTACCTTCACAGCGAAAACGCCGTCCTTCCCGGCCGCGCCTGTGTCGGCGTAGTCCTTGGGGAACGTAACGGAGATCTCCACCTCGTCACCAGCCTTCACGCCGGTAAGCCCCTTGTCGAACTCCTTCATCCCCCCCTCGGCGCCGATCTCTATAGGGTAGCCCGGGTTGTGGTTCTTGAGGTCGGAGCGCTCAGAGCCGTCTATGACCACGCTGGCGTACTCCACGCGCACGTGGTCGCCCTTCCGCGCCGCGCGGTCCACATCCTTAAACTCGGCGAACCTCTCCACAAAGTGGTTGAAGTTGCCGTCTACGTCGGAATCCTTGACCTTCTGCGGCTTGGCCTTGATCTTGAGCTTGTCGTACCCGGTGATCTCGATGGGCGGATCAACCTCAACCTCTATGGTAAACGTGAGGGCCTCGCCGTCTGAGGGCTCTTTCATGCCGGTCATCGACGGCTGGGAGGCCGGGTCGATATTGTGCTCTTCGCAGGCGGCCTTGAAAGAGTCCTTCACCAGATCCTCTATGGCGTACGCCTTCGCGGCCTCGCCGAACCGCTGCCTGATCACCGCGATGGGCACCTTGCCCTGCCGAAACCCCGGCAGCCGGGCGTCGCGGCGGTACTCGTTAAGCTTGGCGTCAACGGCTGCGCCAAACGCGTCCGCCGGAACCTCAAACTCTATCACTCGCTTCCACGTCTCGGGTTGTGATACTGTAGTCTTCAACTAAAACACCCTCCTGTACTCTTTATTTTATTGATTTTATTACGTTTTCAGTATAATCGTACTGGCATACCCGTACTTGCTATATATAATTTTATGCAAGGAGGGGGAATCGAACCCCCACAGGTTTCCCTACCAGATCCTAAGTCTGGCGCGTCTGCCAGTTCCGCCATCCTCGCGTCGCCCAACGGGCACAAGCCATTATAATATATATCACCGCGGGCTTAAAATCAAAACTGTTAGGTAAAAAAGGGAATTATATATTGACTCGGCAGCCGGGAATAACGTATCTTTTTTAATGGTGAACCTATAAACGTGAACTCGGGGGGGAAATATGATAAGAGCTGGCGCAGCGGTGCTGACGGCGGTATTACTGACGGCGGGCGGGATTGTAACAGCGTACGCCCAGACACAAACGACCTGCAAGGGGTGCAACGGGCAGGGGTGGTACCAGTGCTCCCTCGATTGCACGGCAAAACACCCCTGCCTCGCCTGCGAAGGAAGCGGCCAGGTAAGCCTGAAAGCCCAAAATTGCAACGTATGCGGCGGCAAGGGGTGGTCAACCGGATGCGGCACCCCAGGCTGCACCAAAAAGCACAGGTGCAACGCCTGCGACGGAAGAGGCCGTACCGCCATCGACCCGTCAGCCGGCGCGCAGGCGGCTTTCAACAGGGGGAACGTGGCCTTCGATAAAAAAGATTTCGACGAGGCCATCGCCGAGTACACCGAATCTATAGAGCTGGAGCCCAACAACGCGAACGCCTTTAACGCCAGAGGGGCCGCCTACGCCATAAAACGCAGATACGACGAGGCCATCGCCGACTTCAAAGCCGCGCTGAAAATCGACCCGAACCACGCCGACGCGAAGAAAATGCTCAAATTCGCGGAGCAGGATAAAGCGAAAGCGAGATAACCCGGCTTTTAAGAGGTTCGCGAATGATTTGGGGAGAGGTAAAAAACGGGGGGGCGGATATCCGTCCCCCCGTTTGCTATAGCGGTTTGTCCCAAAACTCCTTTAACTCCATGCGGCTACGCCCTCATTTATGTAGGAATCCACGTGTTTTTTGTCTCTGTCGGCAATAATACCATCTTTGTTAAGTATGAATGTAAGTTCTTTGACCGAATCGAATTTCCTGTCGACCGCATCAAATCTCCTGTTCATCTGCGCTTCTAACTTGTCAAATCTCCTGGCAACATCCGACTTAGAATTATCAATTTTTCCGTCAATCTCTACAAATCTCCCGGCAACATCCGCCTTAAATTTATCAATTTTTCCGTCAATCTCCACAAATCTCCCGGCAACATCCGCCTTAAATTTATCAATTTTTCCGTCAATCTCCACAAATCTCCCGGCAGCATCCGCCTTAGAATTATCAATTTTTCCGTCAATCCGGACAAACCTCCCGTCAATCTCCGCAAATCTCATGTCAATCGCGGCAAATCTCCTGTTAAACTTCAATTCGGACCTGACAAAAAGCGAAAACATCGCCACCAAAACGACAGCGGTTCTAAGGTTCTCAGCGCTTAAAATTGATTCCATCATATCCATTGTACAACCCCTTTCTTATAATATAGTTATTTTGTGGTAAAAAAACAACATTTCCCTCTCAAAAAAACACCGACACCGCCAGACAGCCAAGCCCCACCCCCGCCGCTGCAGCGCCCGCCGCGCCCATCCTTATATTGCCGCGGATCCTGCCCTCGTAGTAGGACGACAGCCTGTTCGAGTTGTCGTCCTTTGAGTAGTGGTTGAAGTAGGTGTTCATCTGAACGGTATTAACCGCGTACAGCGCTATCCCGGCAGCCGTGACCGTCAGTGCGGAGATGTTTATCATAACGCGGACCTTGGTCTTGTGCCTGCATGAGGGCTTTTGGGGCGGCGGGGCCGTATCGGCGGGAATCTCCGGTTCGGGGATGTTCCACTTCGCGCTGAACGGCTCTCCCGCCCTCACGGCCACTATCTCCTCGCCCCGGACCAGCGAGGCGTAGCCGTTGTTATCGAAGATCACGGAGTCGAGATCGGCCGCCGCCTCCGTGTCGCGGACGCTTACGCCGTAGACGCTGTGGCTGACAACGGCGTGGCGCAAGCGGAGCGCGGCGAGCGGGCTCTGGGTCTTTATGCCGTTCCAGTCGAAAGCCTGCGCCGCTGCCGGCGCGCCGGCAGTGTCGTTTACGGAGGTCAGGACAACGGGGGCAGCAACGGTCCCGGCGATGGTAAGCGACCCATGAACATTTATCCCGGTCAGCGAGTCGAAATAGAGCGACGTCCCGGATGGAATAAAGAGCGAATCGTCCTCCGGTACGACGATGGTTGACCTTACGATGTAGGCACCGGCAGCAAGCTCCCCGGCAAGCCGGCCGGATATCTGCGCCTTCTCGCCTGAAAAAGCTGCCTGTACCGCTGTAATGATGGTAACGACGGCAATAACGGTAATGCGTGACATGGTACTCTCCTGTCTGATTAAATGTTAATGTTGACGTAAAATCAACGTTCGCGCGAACGGCCACCCGGCACGAGGCGCAAAATAAAACGGAAATGGCGTAAAACGAGAGTATCTTCCGAAGAAAATCAAACAAAAAACATCAACCGAGAGAGTCTTCCAAGAGAAAAAAACAACAATCAACCAAGAAAATAACGCAAAAAAAAACCAAAAAAACGCAATCAGTAATAACAAATCAGAAACCAAACACATCTGCAATATAATTAATGCCAAACCTTAAATCAAGAAAAAACTCCATCTATCTTCGCGCCGCACTTCCTGCAGCAACCGCCCTCCATCCCCCGCCTGCCGGTACGGTACCCGTGGCGGGTAATAACCGGGGCTTTGCACCCCGGGCATATCGTGTCCCTCGCCATCTCCACGTTGCCGGCGTAGACGTAACGCAGCCCCGCGTCGAGCCCTGTCTTCACGGCTTTCTCTATTACGGCGGGGTCCGTAGCCGGGCAGGCCGCCATGCGGTACTGCGGCACAAACTTCGAGACATGCCAGGGGACGTCCTCCCCCAGTTCCTTGCGGATAAATTTCGCAATAGCGGAGAGCTCCTCGCCGGAGTCGTTGCAGCCGCCAATCACGAGCGTAGTCACCTCTAACCATATCCCCATCGCGCGGACGCTTTTCAGCGTGTCGAGGACGGGCTGCAGGGAGCCGCCGCAGAGGTCTTTATAAAACGCGTCGCGGCCCGACTTGAGGTCAATGTTGCACGCATCAAGGTACGGGCCGATCATCTCCAGACACTCCTTGGTCATGTAGCCGTTCGATACGAAAATAGTCTTAAGCCCTGCCTCTTTCGCCGCCTTTGCCGTATCAAGCGCGTACTCAAAGAAGACCGTTGGCTCGGTGTAGGTAAACGATATGCTGTCGCACCCGCTTTTTTGCGCTACTTCCACGGCTTTCTGCGGCGGCAGCGCACGGCCGCAGGCGTCTAAGCCGCCGTCGGAGTTTCGCAACCCCCCGGCCTGGGAGATGCTCCAGTTCTGGCAGAACGCGCACCTGAAGTTGCATCCCGGCGCGGCTATGGAGAACGTACAGCTCGCCGGTAAAAAGTGGTAGAGCGGCTTCTTCTCTACGGGGTCTACGTGCTCGGCTATGGCGCGGCCGTAAACGCGCGTACGCAAAACGCCGCCGTCGTTGGCGCGGACGATGCACTTCCCGCTCTTGCCGGGAGCGATGCAGCAGCGGTGGGCGCACAGCCCGCAGACAACCGAACCGTCATCGTTACCGCTCCATAACAGCGCATCGTTCATAAGCACCCCCGTACCTTACTATTACCGCGGCGGATGGACCACGAGCTTCTTTATCTTGCTCTTGACCGTCCTGTTAATGTTCGGCGATGTCGCCGTCACCTGATATAAATATACGTTCGGCGTCAGCAGGTTGCCCGCCTGATCCGCCGGAACCCACTCCTGGCCATTTTGGGGATTCCTTATCACCGACAACAGCCGCCCGCCAAGCGTGTATATCCGTACCGTCACCAAAACGTCCTGCTTTACGGAGGAGACGCCGGAGTGGTGGTAGTAGAAGCGCGTTTGACGCCCCATCCTCACAGGGTTGGGAACATTCATCACATGGTCGAGCTTGATCTCGGCCGGGTCTACGACCTCCAGCGCCACACTCAGCTTAGATACGTTTCCCAACAAATCCTGCGCGCTGATGATAAGCTCGTGCGTACCGCTTTTGAGCGAGTTCTCGTCGAGCTGTATCGCAGCGGTGCCCTGTTTGAAACTCCCCTCGGTAAACTGGAACAGGTGGTTGATCGCGCGTTTGGAGAGCGCGCCCCTTACCTCCATAGACAGCCCCTCGTCCGGGCCGTCTCCTATAAGATTGATGCCGTTCTCATCACCAATACTTACTTCCAGCGTAAGCGGCAGCTGCGCGGTAATGCGGTTTTTGACAAAAAGGCCGGCCTGGTTCATCGAAGCGTCCCTGTATACCGGCCTTACGCTTATCACCGGCCCCGATGTGTCGGCCAGCTGCCCGCTCTCCGATCCGTAAAATATCAGCCCGCCCAAATGCCCGGAGCCCATAACGGTATCTCCGGCCTTCCAGGCGTGAGCCGTCAACCGCACGCCCGGCTTCCCGAAGGCGAGGTTCATGGGCAGAAGCAGCGGCTGCTCAAATTCACCCTTGTCAACGGAAATCTTCGCGCTGAACACCGGGCTGCCCGGCAGCGTATAGTATACTGTGTCTATTCTGATGAGACCTTCGCCAATAGATATGGTGTCTACATTATAGAAAAACCTGCCCCCGTCTTTTCTCCGCACCGAGTCCTGCAGCGGATTGAACAGCGTAAGGCTGACAAACGCGCTGTCTCCGCTAAATCCGGCGTCTTTTTGGCCATACCAGTCTTTTACCGTACCCCTTATGGTCACCTGCTGCATCGCCTTCAGGGTGTCTAACGCCGTGCCGGCCGCGTCCGTTATTTCGAGGCCCACGGTGCGATTGCGCTTCATGATGTTTATGGAGGGGTCGCCCAGCGTTACGTAGAACGAACCCTCTCTCTGGACGGCTTTTTGCTTGGCAATAGTGATCGCGCTGCCTACAGAGATGTTCGCGCCGGCCGTAGTGTCGAATAGTGCGCCTATAAAATGGCCGGATAGGTACTGGTTGTTGTAGGTGCCGGACTCGCGCGCGCTCGCCAATACCGTAACGGCGCCGGCGCCCGGCTTGCGCAGGAGCATGGCCGAAATGCAATCGTCGGTGGGCATGTCGAATTTGCCTATCGAACAGGAAAAGAGGGTGAAGACCGGGTAACGCATCCTGTTGTTGAGCGCGGCAATATCGTCCTTCTGCATCAGACGCTCGTCGGCAATTATAGCCGGCGCACCGTGGCCGACCCAGTTGACAAGCGCGAGACCGTTGTTTATTTCGTTTATGAACGTCCGGGTCGCCCCCGGCTTGTAGTAGCGTTCGTCCCACTCGTACTCAAGCAGCGGCAGCTGGCGCAGGTCAATGCCGGGACGCAGCCGCTCAATGGTGCGGGAAAGCGCCTCCGAGGCCGCCATGTGGTTTCTGATAACATCCCGGCCCGCACCCTGCTGGTCGTCGTCGTACGCCATGAGCACGCGCCCGCGCCACGCGTCAAACACCGCCACGCGCGGATCCTCCGTTTCTGTAATCTTTTGCACTATGTCAAACGCCTCCGCCTCGCTCTTGACCGGCAAACGCCCCAGCAAATAGTACCCGCTATACTGCCTGCCCGGACTGACCCCCGGAGTCAAAAGTACGTAAAAGTCGTCGTTGATCTTCTGCGAAATGTACGGAACCGGCATGAAGTTCGGCTGGCGCGTTGTAACGCCCTTGTAATCGTAGTGCCCCGCACCCACCAAAACGACATACGAGAACCCGCTCCCGCCGTCCCAGCTGCGGTAAACGTGCAAAAGAAAATTCCTGATGGCCGCCGGATCAATATTGCCTCCGCCGAACTGGTCGTAAATATCGCGCAGCAACACCACCTTGGGATGCGCAAACCCCATGTTAACCTTGTGACCGGCGAGCTTGAACGAGGCGCCCAAAAAATCCTCGTGCGTAATTATCAGATAATCGGTCTTGTTAAACGCGCTCCTAAGATCGCGTATCTGATACCTCGCGTTTTCAACAGGCCGCCTGATGTACTCTTTGAGCGAATCGCTGTAGTCGGCAATATCCTTTTCGAGCATCACGGCGTAGCGCGTACCACGCCCGCCTAAGTCGCTCCACGTAAACGATGCCTCCCTCGCGGTGTCTATAAGCGCAATTTCCCTCTCGTCAACAGGCACGCGGAGCACATACGCAAGACTGCCGGTACCATTGGAAAGCCTGTACGTCACGGGCCGGTGCCGAACAACGCTGCCATAAATATCACGGTCAACCGCGTCGGCGGAAAAAACGTCTATCAGTCCGGCATTCTCCGGAAAACTGATGAAACGCCTGTAACGCAGCTGTATGGCGTTGAGCTCCAAAAGCGACCGCGTGTTGAGCGTGGTATTGCCGAATCTAAGCGCCAGATCACGGTGCGGCCCCGCCCCCCACTCCGCAATCTCCGATCCGCCGCTGCCGCAGTTGCCGCAAATCTCGGCCCCGGCAAGCCGTGCGCTCAGAAAGCTGCGGGTACTCGAGTTTATAATACCCCCCGAAGAGTGGCCCTCGCGAACCCAGCCGAGGTAAAACCATACCGCCCCCGAATGGCTCGCATCCAGCCCCGGCAAGTCGAGCCGTATCGTCGTATCGGCGCTGCTTAGCGTAAAGCGGCGCCAGGTCCAGTTGATCCCGCCCCCGATAGTCAAACCTGAGGAAGTCTCGTAGTGCTTGTTGTCGTTGACCTCCCTTTCCCAGGACATAACATTCGGCGACCTTAAATACCGATAGGCGTCAAATGTCCCGTTAACCCCCGCGTACGGATCCGGCGGCGGCTGCTCATACCGCTCCATCTGAGCCCCCGCGCCCCCCCCAGCCGCGAGCCAGTAGGTACGGTAGTCGTCGTAACGGTTCAACAAAAACTGGTACTGAAAACTGCCGCTGTTATTGAGAAACTGCGGGTTGAACGCCCAGTCCGACAGCGCACTCACATAGGCGACAACGTAATCCTCATCATCCATAACGCCGTTTCGGTTCAGATCATAACGCAGCAGCGGCACCTCAATTACCCCCGGCGGGATCTGGCCAATATGCGCAGGGACGGTATCCATCTCGCCCTTGGGCGAAGCGTAGAGAGAAACTGTACCGATCGGGACATTATCGCCAAAAATCCTGCGGACGCTCTTGCCGGAGATCCTTATCAGCGAATTCTCCCTGAGCGACGCCTCGTTGCCGTCGCGGTGCCCGTCGCCCACCCGAAACGTGGCCAGGCGCTGGTCCGGCGCAAACGGATAAGCCTCCAGTTCCGACGCCGCCTTGCGCATCGGCCGCCCGCGGGAAGGCTGCCACCCCTGGGCAGTACCGAAATTGGACAGCAGCGACCTGACCATCCTCTCATAATCATCGCGCGGAACCCACGATGCGCCGGTGTGGGCCGCAGCCGGCAAATCAATGACGATCCGCGCCCTCTTGAGCAGCCTCACACGGCGATGCCCCATATCCTGAACCGGCCGCAAAACAAAGCGGGCCGCGCGGTAATCCCGCAGCATACCGTACGACGGCTCGCTCACCCACCGCGAAGCAAAGACGGGCGGCTCGCCCAAACCAGCGTCCGGACGCCTCTCAATCGGATGGGCGAGGCTTACCACTGCCATCTCCTCCGGTACAACGGTAATACGCACTGCCCCCTGCGCCGGAACTCCGGCGTGGACAGCATACCCAGGAATCAGCGCCGCGCCGGAGTCGCCGGTGGCCACGTAGCCGCCCTCATACATAACATGCGTAACCGGCCCGCGGCCGTCGTGATGCGTTACAGCCTGAAATCCGGACATCTCCCAGGAAAGCACCAGCCGGGAGGGCGTGCTCTCCACCACGGCCACGTTAGCGGCAGCCGGGGCGGCAAGGGTCAGGGCAAGGATGGACAAAAAGGCCGGTATTCGTCTCATATCAGTCAAATTAACGGGTTACGGGTACAATATATAAATATAATATATGCAGTGGGATAAAAGTGCTAAATTGTAGTTTGGAGTGTGGAGCCTGTTTTTTTCAGGGCCGTTCGTAAAATACCTGCCCCACCCGCTCTATGTGCTCCCTCAGGTTCTCATTTTTTATGTCCCTGAAGATCGACAGGTCGCAGGTGTACGGTATCGGCAGGTCGTAAAGCTGGCCGGATATGGCGAATTTGTCGCTGAGCGTGGCGTCGCCGTAGATCGCGAGGTCGATGTCGGAGCCGTTTTCGTAGTCGCCTCTGGCCCGCGAGCCGTATATTACCACCTTTTCTATGCCCGGATAACGGGAGAATATCCCGTTTACCGCGGCTATCGTCTTGTCGGGGAGTCCGAACATTACTCTTCCTTTGCGCTGTATTCAGCCATTTTTTTCATAAGTCTCCGCATCTCCTCTACGTAAGAATTTGAGACGTCGCTGGCTACCCTTATGGCGACCTCCTCCTCATAAGTATGGGCGGTCTCGTTTCTGCGGTCAATCATATCCATCCAGACGGCGCCGTCGTCTATGATCCCGTTTTTGAACGCGGCGCGGACGGCGTCTTTCGAGCCGGTGATGTCGAATATACCCTTGTGGCGCAGGTAGTCTTTCATGAGGTTCCACGCGAGCTCAAATGTGAACTCGAACGACTGTATGAGCCCCATCCTCTCGGCCTCGGACAGCTCGCGCTCCTCCTGAATGCGGTGTATCCTCTCGAGGACGGCGAACGCCTTGGTATAGTTGTCGAGCCGCTGTACCCACCATTTTTCGGGCAGCGCCATAATTTTCGCTCCTTTTCGCTTCAGCTTTTAGGATAATATAATAAATGCGGGGCGGGTATAATATTTAATCGTTTCATCAATCATCGGCCAGCGATACACCCTTGTTATGTTCGGTGAAGAAGCTCATGTGCCAGCCGCTGGGGAAGAGCAGGACTTGATGACCGTCCTTATCTATGGCCAGCTTCGCCCCCATGGGGATGTGGAGGGACGTCTCGGCGGCCGGCTCGCCGCCGGCAGTCTTTATCCGCTTGACTATCGTCCAGCCGGTCTGCTCAAGGCGGGAGGCGGCGTTGTATTCGGATTCTAACCTGTATTGTACAAGGTCGAATTGCAACGGCCCCACGGCGCCTAAGAGCGATATTTTTTGGTGGCCGGCGGGGATGTCGTACAGTTTGACTAACCCCTCCTGCACTAATTGGGTCAGCCCCTCCCTGAACCTTTTGTAGTTGGCGGGGCTGGGGTTGTGGATGTACGCGAAGCACTCCGGCGGGAAGCTCGGGATCTCGTCGTACACTATCCCGGCGGCATCGCTTAGCGTGTCCCCAATCCTGAACACGTCCGTCCCCATCACGCCGATCACGTCGCCGGCGTAGGCCTCGTCTACCGTGGTCCGCTCGCGCCCGAATACGTTGCTGGAGTTGGCGAGGCGGAGAGGCTTGCCGGTGCGCGCGAGCGTTGCCGTCATCCCCCTTGTAAACTTGCCGGAGACGATGCGCACGAACGCCATGCGGTCGCGGTGGCGGGGGTCCATGTTGGCCTGAATCTTAAATACAAAGCCGGAAAATGTTTCGGAATTGGGGTCGATAAGATTACCGGTACTGATATTGCCGTTATCGCCGGCCCCGTCAGCATCACCCGTACGGACATCAACGCCGATATTGGCATTTACGCCTCCGCCTGCGTTGACCCTCGGCCGCGGCGGCGGGGAGTACCCCAGAAACCCGTCTAACAAGAGCTGCACCCCAAAATTGTTCGCCGCCGACCCGAAAAATACCGGCGTCGTCCTCCCCGCCAAAACATCGTTTGGGCAGAACGACACGCCCGCGTGCTCCACCATCTCCATCTCCTCGCACAGCGCGGCGTAAAGCGTCGGGCTCAGTATCTCCTTAACGGCGGGATCCGACAGTCCGCCGTGCGTAGCGACGGGGGCGCGGAACGTCCCGCCCGGCGTGCGCTCGTAAAAGTGCGCGAGGCCGGTTTGGCGGTCTAATATCCCCTTAAAATCGCCGCCGGACCCTAAAGGCAGGTTCATGGGATACGCGCCGATTGAAAGTACGCCCTCTATCTCGTCAAGCAGCGCCAGCGTGTCAAGCGCAGGGCGGTCCATCTTATTGACAAATGTGAATACCGGAGTCTTCCTGCGGCGGCACACCTCAAACAGCTTGCGCGTCTGGTTCTCAATGCCCTTGCCGCCGTCAATCACCATAATGACGGAGTCAACGGCCGTCAGCACACGGTACGTATCTTCGGAAAAATCGTTGTGGCCGGGCGTATCGAGCAAATTGACGTGATACCCGCCGTAGTCGAAATTGAGGACGGTGGAGCTGACTGATATCCCGCGCTTGCGCTCAAGCTCCATCCAGTCGGAGACAGTCGCCCGCTCTTTTTTTCTGGCGGTAACGGATCCGGCCAGATGCAGCGCACCTCCGTACAGAAGCAGTTTCTCCGTGAGCGTGGTCTTGCCGGCGTCGGGGTGCGAGACAATGGCAAACGTGCGGCGCCTTGATATTTCCTGTTGTGTTGCAGACATCATCATTCCATGGCAATTTGATTTTTGGGTTTGGGATTACAACTCTTCTATCCCAAATAACGGTTGATCCTTGTCCACCGCCGTACCGTCCGCTACCAGCATTTTGACGATCTTGCACCTCGACGGGGCGGATATTTCGTTGAACAGTTTCATGGCCTCGATGATGCACACCTTGGCACCTTTTTCTACAATGTCGCCCTCCTTGACAAACGCGGACTTACCGGGGCCGGGGGCGAAGTAGAACGTGCCTACGAGCGGGGCCTTGATGGTCTTGGCGAAGGCGGCCTCTTCCTTTGCCGCTTCCTGCGGCGCGGCTGCGGGCTGCGCGGATTGTGCCGGGGCGGCGGCGTGCGTTTGCGGCATAAGGGACGAGTGCGTCATAAGCGGGATGCTGGCCGCCCCCGCGGCTGACGGGCCGGGCTGCGCCGGGCCGCTTGATCGCACCGATATAGTCGAGTCGCCCTTGCGGAAAACTATTTGGTCAATAACCAATCCGTCTATTTTCTGTATCAACTCCGCCGCCACGCCGTCAATCGGAATATGCGATGCCGGAGACGCCTGTACCGCCGGTGCCGACGGGGCGGCAGGCGCTGCAGGGGCGGCGCTCTGTTTATCGGCGCCGTCACCGGCATCCTTGCCCATCTGCGCCAATTTCCCTGCCGCTTTGAGTTCAAGATCGGCCGGTATCTCCGGGCGCTTGTCGGCCGGCAATGCCTTCCACCTGAAGTACTCGAGCGCCGGCTCGGGCAAAAGCACGTAGGAGAGGATGTCCTCCTCGCCTTTGATAAGCGCGGGGTCTACGCTGTAGGTAGACTTTGGCAGCATAGGCTCTATCTTGTCGGCGGGGCGGTAGTTTATAGGTTTTTCGTTGCCGAGGATTTTCTTGATTATCCCCTTGTCAATCGGAGCGGGTGATCTGCCGTAGAGGCCCATTACGTAGTCCTTGACCTCTTTGGGAACCATTTTGTAGCGCTCGCCGGATAGAATGTTCATCACCGCCTGCGTACCAACTATCTGGCTTGTGGGGGTAACAAGCGGGGGATAGCCCAAATCTTCGCGCACGCGGCTCACCTCATCGAGCACTTCGGGCAGCCTGTCGAGCGCCTTCTGCATCTGCAGCTGCGAGCGGAAGTTCGATATCATCCCGCCGGGGATCTGGTGGATGAGGATGCCTGGGTCTATAGACATCGCCGGTGGCGGCGCGGCGCAACGGCGCTCCGCGAGGGCGGCGAAGTACTTTGCCGCCGTGTCAAGCGCCTCTATGTCGAGTTTCGCCGAGTAGTTCGTTTCGGAGAATATGGCGACCATCGTCTCGACCGGCGGCTGCGACGCCGCGCCGGCCATAGAGGATATCGAACAGTCTATCGCGCCCGCGCCGGCCCGCGCACCCTCTACATAGGCTGAAACCGCCATGCCGCTTGTCGCGTGGCAGTGCAGCTGGATGGGAAGGTCGGCCCCGAACTCGTCGTAGAGCGCGGTCACAAGGCGCTCAGCCATAATCGGCGACAAAATGCCCGCCATGTCCTTTATGCAGATGGAGTCGATCCCCAGCGCAGCCTGCTCGCGGGCGTACTGCACATATTTGTCTACGGTGTGGACAGGCGAAATAGTATACGCGAGCGTGCCCTGCGCATGGCCGCCGTGCTTCTTGACAGCCTTGATAGCCGCCTCGAGGTTTCTCGTATCGTTAAGCGCGTCAAACACGCGGAAGATGTCAACGCCGTTGCGGCAAGCAAGCGCAACAAAACGATCGACTACATCATCCGCATAGTTACGGTACCCGACAAGGTTCTGGCCGCGCAAGAGCATCTGTACCGGCGTATTCCTTGCCTTAGACTTGATGAGGCGCAAACGCTCCCAGGGGTCCTCGCGCAGAAAGCGCAGGCAAACATCGAACGTAGCACCGCCCCACGCCTCCAGCGTATAATACCCCACATTATCAATAACGTCGATGATCTTGAGGATATCGCCGGTGCGCATGCGCGTGGCCCAGAGCGATTGATGCGCGTCGCGCAGCGTAGTATCGGTTATGCGCAAGGGGATCCCATGGCGCAAATCTTCTGTCTTCAGCCTTTTCGTAACACTCATTGTCAACGTCCTTTTATTGGATCATTATTGAAGAAACGGTTGATTATTTTGTAAATTTCCCCATCGCGGAGAATTTATCAAAACGCTTGGCCTTCAATTTATCCGGCGCAACCGCAAGCAACTTTTCAAACTGCCTCAGCACAGCCGCCTTTATCGACTGCGCGGCGGCCTCGTGGTTGCTGTGCGCTCCGCCGGCAGGTTCTTTGATTATCTCATCTATAACTCCGAGCGATAACAGCGATTTAGCCGTGATCTTCAAACTCTCGGCCGCCTGCGGCGAATACGCCGCGTCCCTCCACAAAATAGACGCGCACCCCTCAGGCGATATAACCGAGTAGACCGCGTTCGACAGCATCAGCACCGCGTCGGCAACACCAATCCCCAGCGCCCCGCCGCTGCCGCCCTCGCCGGTAACAACCGACACTATGGGCACCTCAAGCGTAGCCATCTCCGTCAGATTTCTGGCAATAGCCTCGGCCTGCCCGCGCTGCTCGGCGTCGAGCCCGGGATACGCCCCGGCGGTATCTATAAACGTAAGCACCGGGATGTTGAACCTCTCGGCCAGGTGCATGAGCCGCATGGCCTTGCGGTACCCCTCGGGCCGCGCCATACCAAAATTCCTCCTGACGTTCTCCTCTACATTCTTGCCCTTGCTGTGCCCTATCAACATTAACTTGCACCCGTCAAGCGTAGCGAACCCGCCTATCAGCGCCCGGTCATCCCCATAGCACCTGTCCCCGTGCAGCTCTACAAAATCAGTAAACATCATGCCTATATAATCGTAAAGCACGGGCCGCCGGGGATGCCGCGCCACCTGCACGGTCTGCCACGGCGTCAGCCCATCGTAAATTTCCCGCTTGCGCTCCTCGCAGGTCTTATCAAGCTCCGCGATCTGCGCGGCTATGCGCGGGTCGCCCTTATCCGCCGACTGCCTTAACTTGTCCAGCGCCTTTTCAAGCTCGGCGACCGGCTTTTCAAATTCAAACTCGCGATCCACGGCGCCCCCCCTTCTTACTGCCGGCGCTGCCGCCGTTGTGGTACGAAAGAATCGTATGCAGCGTGCTCTTCATATCCTTCCTGTGCACGATACAGTCCAAAAATCCGTGCTGCAAAACAAACTCCGCCGTCTGAAAATCATCCGGCAGTTTTTGTTTAATAGTCTGCTCTATAACGCGCCGCCCGGCGAACCCTATGAGCGCCCCCGGCTCGGCTATGTTGATATCCCCCACCATCGCGTAGGAGGCCGAGACGCCGCCCGTGGTAGGATCCGTCAGCACGGATATAAACGGCACCTTCTTCTCGTTAAGCATAGCCACTCCCGCGCAGGTCTTGGCCATCTGCATGAGCGACAGAATCCCCTCGTGCATCCGCGCCCCGCCCGACGCCGAGAAAATTATGTACGGCACGCGCTGCTCGCCGGCGTAAACCGCGGCCTGCTGGATCTTCTCGCCGGTGCCGGAACCGAGCGAACCGCCCAGAAAACGGAAATCCATCACGCACACCACCACCTCAAGCCCGTTGATCTTGCCCGTCCCCGTAACCACCGATTCGTTGAGCTTGGTCTTGGCGCGCGCCTGCTCCACCTTCTCGGAGTATGGCCCCTTGCCGTCAACAAACTGCAGCGGGTCGCAGGGGCGCACGCTCTCGAACATCTCCTTGAACGTCCCGCTGTCGAGCGTAATCCCAATGCGCTCGTAGGCGTTGAGCTTACCGTGCCAGCCGCACTTAGGGCAGACGTTCAGGTTGTTTATGAAGTCCTGCTTGAACACGTGCGCGGAACAGGACTGGCAGCGCGCCCAGATCTCGTCCTGCTGCACCGGCTTTTTCGCCGGCTCGCGCTCTTTAGGCTTAAACCACGGCATATCTTCTTTTTCCTTGATTATGGATATAGTACGACCGGTCCGGACAATCACCGCCAATACAACAATACAATATATATTGCGCCACAAAGGATTTCGGTTTTTGAAACAAAATATTACAGGGGTACGGGGCTAAATGACACTTCCCCGCTCTCAATATTATAATACGCGCCCACAACTGCGGCTCCCGCCCGCTTTACAACGTCATTGCTCTTTATCTGATTTACCACATAATCCACATGAACATGAATCGCCTCATCGGCACACCCGCACCCCGCCACCACGGGCCTGATCCGCTCCATAACCTTCCCCAGATTCCCGCCGTAAGCCGCCCCGCTGTACGCCCCCATCACCGCCCGGCAGTCGCTGTGGCCCACCACCACGAAAAGCGGCGTCCCAACCACCTCCGCCCCAAACTCCACCGTCCCCATCGCCACCTCGCCCACCACGTTGCCGGCGTTCCGTATCACGAAAATATCCCCCAGCCGCTGGTCAAAATAGACCTCCGGCGACACCCTCGAATCCGAACACGTAACCACCGTCGCGAACGGCATCTGACCCAGTTTCATCACGTACCGGTCGGCGGACGTGATGTGAACGGCCGTCCCCCGCCCGTCACAGTAGCGCCGGTTGCCGTCCCTAAGATACCCAAGCGATGCCCGCCAGTCGGTGACACGCTCGTCCGGCCCGTGTATATCAGCAGCCACCATCCCCCCTCAACATGCCAATAATCTTCCGCATAGACGAAAAAGCGATCTCCTCATCCGAAATATCCCCCGCAAACCTGTACAAAACCTCTATAATCTCATCATTAGGACAAACAGACTGCCCCGCCCTCAGGCGGCAGGTATAGAAAATATCAAGCGTATGATACAAAACGTCCCCATATAGGTATGTATTAGGCGCCGACTTGAAATATTCGACGGAATCGACATCCGCCCCCAGCTCCTCAAACACCTCCCGCCGCAGCGCCCCCTCCCCGTCCTCCCCGAAATCCACAAACCCCCCCGGCAGGTCCAAAAAACCCTTCCGCGGCTCCTTGTTCCTGCGGACGACCATCAGCCGCCCGCCCTCATCGAAAATCAGCCCCGCCACCGCCGCCGCCGTGTTCAAATAGAGCCCAAAGCCGCACTCCGTACAAACGATCTTACGGCCGTCCGTAATACCGGCGGGCTTCGAACACCGGGGGCAGAATTTTAGGATGTCGTCGTTATTTGTCATCGGCATAAGCAGCGTATAAGGGTAAAAATCAGTACATTACACAAAAAAAGGGCTCCTTCACCAGAAGAAACCCTCCTATGTTGGTACCCCCTAGGGGAATCGAACCCCTGCTGCAAGAATGAAAATCTTGTGTCCTAACCACTAGACGAAGGGGGCAAAAATCATCCATGTCCGCCCATAATATAATAGATGGGCGGACGAAATGCAAGTTTTTTTTTATTTTCCCGCCGAACTCTTCACCTCAGCCAGCACATCCTCGTTGTCGGGGGCAAGCCGCTGCGCGTTTTGCAGGTGCTGCTTGTACGTATTCATGTCCTTGCGCGACTTGTAGAGCTTGGCCAGGCCGAGCTCCGCCATGGCGTAAGACGGGTCGGCGCGGAGGGCGCGCTTGTAGTTCATCTCGGCGCGCGGCATCTGCTTCATCTGGATGTACGTCTCAGCCGTCTCAAACAGGGCCGGGGCGTAACCGGGGAGGATGGAGAGTATCTCCTCGTAAACCTCCAAAGCCTCCTGGAACTTGCCGTTCGCGCGGTGGATGAAGCCGCGCAGTATCATGGCGTCGGTGTTCATGGGGTCCTGAGCCAAAAGCTGCGTCACTATCCCCTCGGCCTCCTTCGCCTTCTTCTGCTGGATGAGCATCTGGCCGTAGGCAAGCAGGTAGCGCCCCTCCTTCTTGAGCTCGGTGAGCTGCTTTATCTCCTCCAGCGCCTTGTCGTTCTGCTTCGCGAGCTGGTACACCTCGTATAGCTGGTAGCGGATGGTGGCGTCGTCGGGCTTCGCGGCCTTCGCCCTCGCGAGGATGCTTATCGCCTCGTTGTTGCGCTTGGTCTGCACGTAGCCGCGCGCCAGAAGCGACAGCACGACCGGGTCGTTCGGCGACATCGTGTTCGCGATCTCTAAGTTTATCATTGCGCTGCTGTAGTCGCCGCGGCGCATAAGAAGCGCGCCTATGCGGCTGTTGGCCTCCACGTGCTGCGGGTTGGTGCGGATGAAGCGCTGGTAGGCGGCAAGCTCGCTCGAGTCGCGGCCCATAGCGTTGTACACTTGCGCGATCTGCAGCCACAGCTCAGGGTTGGCGTCGGCCGCGGCGGTGCTCCTCTGCAAGAGCGGCAACGCCTTCGCGTTCTCGCCGCGCTGCGAGTAAAGCACGCCAAGACGCAGAATATTGCGCATGTCGTTCGGATAAGACTTGATGTTCGCCTCATATATCTTTACGGCCGCACCCGGGTTTTCCTTCTCCTGCAGGAACGCGGCCTTGTGCGCGGCATCCTGATCCTTCACGCCCGGCTGGGCAATGTACTCGGCATACGCCTTGGCGGCCTCCGCGCCCCTCTTGTCCTGCTCGTAGGCCTCGCCCAAAAGCGCGAGCACACGGACTATGCCGGCCACGCGCGGCTTCCTGCCGCGGAGATCCTCAAGCACGGCAATGGCGTCCTTCACCTTGCCCGACCGCAGAAGCGACTCCCCAAGTATCTGCATCACCGAGGGGTCGGCGGTCTGCGACTGCTGTATGTACTTCGCCGCGTCGGCGTACTTCTGCTCCCCAAAAAGCAAACGCCCCACGCTCGCCGCAATGGCCCGGTCGGTAGGGTTCTTGTCCAAATAGCGCATATAAGACCGCAGCGCCTCTGCGTCCTTCTTCTGCTTGGTGTAAAGGTCGCCCAGCTCCTTGTACTCCTGCACCGCCCCGGTATTCATCATTACCGCCTGCTCGTAAGTTATAACCGCACCGTTGATGTCGCCCGACGCCACCTGGCTCTGCCCCATCGCCACAAGCGCGTCGAAGTTCGACGGCTCGAGCTTAAGCGCCTCGCGGTACATGCCAAGCGCCTCCTTGTACTGCTTGCGGCCGTGGTAAATCATGCCCAGCGTGTTGTAGGTGCTCACATCGGCCTCGCCGTTCTTTATCACCGCGGTAAGCGTGGTTATCACCGCCTGCGTCTGCCCCTTCGCTATCTGTATCTCTGCATAACGCTTGTGGTAACCCTTCAGCTTAGGATCAATCTTCTGCGCCGCCTGGTACGACGCCAGCGCGCCGTCGAGGTCCTTCACGTTGTACTGGTAGTCGCCAAGCAGGCGGTACCCGTCGGCCTCGGAGGGGTTGAGCTTCACGTACTCGCGCATGGCCGCAACCGCCGCCGCGCCCTGCTTGCTGCTGCCGGCCGCAGCCGCCAGACGCTTGAAAAGATCCGCGTTCTTGGGGTCAAGAACCGTGGCCTCCCGCAGCGGCGCAACCGCAGCGGCGTGGTCGTCCTTAGACTCGGCAAACGCGGCAAGGCGCAGGCGCACTTCGAGATCCTTCTTGTCAACCGCCGCGAGCCGCTTGTCGTTCTCCGCGAGCTTCTCGCGGGCCTTGGCGCTCTCGTAGCACGCAGAAAGCATCCTCAAATACTCAATATTATTGGGCTGCGCCTTCACAAGGGCCTCAAGCGGCTCAATCGCCTCCTTAAACTTCCTGCCCTCCACAAGCGCACGCGCCATAAGCCCCCGCGCCTCGGCGGCGCTGGCGTTGCGGTCGGCGGCTATCTTCAAATAAATAACCGCGCTGTCGCGCATGCCGGCCTCAAGGTACGCCTTGCCTATCCGGAAAGCAACCTCCCCGTCGGCCTTCTCCTGGTACGACCGCCTCATAAGCGGTATCGCCTTGCCGAACTCACCGTCGTTAAAATAAATATTCCCCAGCTCGCGGTTGGCGATGGCGTTGTTAGGATCAGACGCTATGACCTTCTCAAGCGCCTGCTTGGCATCGGCCGGCCGCTTGAGGGCAATGCAGGCCCGCGCGTACTCCCAGCTCGCCTCCGCCGTAAAGTTCACCTTGAGCGCCGCCTCCGCCATCGGAAGCGCGTTGTCGTACTGCTCCATCTTGTTGTAAATCCGCGCAATGCCCAAAAGCGCCTGATACTCGCCGGACTGCACCCGCCAGGCCACCATGTAGCAGGCCAGCGCCTTCTCAATGTAGTCGAGCTCCTCGTTCGCACGGCCCACCTTAACCCAAACCGCAGGCGAACGGTCAATAGCCGGGAGCTTAGAGTCGGCGTAATCGAGCGCAGCCGTATAGTTCTTGGCGCCTATCAAGCGGTCGAACTCGGCGTCGGCCCAAACCGGGGGCGGCGTAAGCAGAATTAACGCTGTAAGCGAAAATAACAATAACGATGGCGATAACCTGTTGATTTTAAATGAATTAGAGAAAATTGACACTGCAAAGCCCCCCTAAGTGTGTTTGTGTTTTTGAGACTGATGCCAATACTTAACTAATCAATATACATTACTACGTAGGGTAAAGTCAAAATATTAATTCAATGGAACTCTATCCGCCCCGTTTGCTGAATCGCGCGGGTGGCAGTAGAAACATTTTTAATCAAAACTATTGACTTCCGATTGTAATTTACGTATATTATCAATATGGAAGCTCGGAGCAGAGGGCCGGTCGGGAGACGTAATTCTTTCGCCAGCCAGTTTACCTCCGAGCTTTCCTATTTCCAAAAGTTCTACATCGTGTACCTTTTTCCCGTATTTTGTACTTTCTTTTACAGTAATAAACGCAATCGCGCCATTGAAGTGCAACGGTGTCCCATACCTGTGAATAAACACATCCGGCTGCCCGCCTCTGTCTTGGCGCTCCACAAGTTTAAGCGAATCCTCATACAAATCAATAATATCTGACACTACCGCGAGGTGTTGCCCCGCCGGAAACCCGTTGTTTTTAGACGCACGGATAGATGCGTCTGATATCATTTTCTCTATGGATTTTCTGTTTAAGCGCGCCGCGTCGTCTGTTCCCGGCCTCAGTATTATCCTAAGGCCACTTACATCACACATCCCTCTATCTTCCAGCAAATTCAATAACTTGCGCTTAACATCATTACGACTCATCCCCTGCCGATACATCTCAGCCTTCATATAAGCCCCTCAAAGTTTCTAAACAAAAAAGCTGTTTTCGTGGCAAAAAATAACCAAAAGCAGGTAGGTAGCCACCTCTTTGACACATATAATATACTTTATTCCAGCCGAAAAAACAAAAAATGAAAATTTTGTCCCCCCTTGATATTCCAAGCGCCCATAATGTATACTTAGTAAAACAGGATGCAATCCCGCAACCCGCCCGGATGGGCGGGGAGGCGGGTGGACTTGGCGGAAAAATTGGGGAGATTATATTGTGATTTTTAGTATGCTGACAATAACGCTTTTGACCGTGTGCGCCGCCGTGATGGCGGCGGGGCGTGTTGGCTCACGCCCGGCTTGCTTGACAAAGGGGAATTTTGTCCCCCCCCCCCCCCCCCCCCCAGTCTATTTGCCCTGTAAAGGCCCCTATCAGGCCCGTAAATACCACTTTAACACAAAAATACCCATTTTGCATACCCACGCCCAAAGAGAGCATCTACGGGCATATTTCAGCCATATTTTCACAGACGGGATTTGTCAAATGATGAAGAGACTGAAGCTGTTTCTTGTGATGGCCGCCGTCATCACCGCCCCCGCCATCGCCCAGGAGTTGGCCGGCCCGGAACCGGAATCCGCCGACCACATGGACCACGCGGAGGCCGAACCCGCGGCGCCTAAATTGCCCCCCGCCGAAAGCACCTGGCGGGCGGAACCCGCGCCGCCTAAGCCCGAACCGGCCCGGACAATGCACGGCAAGCAGACGGTCGCCGTCTACATGGCCGGCGAGGAACCGGCCGGGGCGCAGGGCGTGCACAAGATTCTGGGCGGGGAACTCGCCCGAACCATCAGCACGAGCGAGAAGTACTCCGCGGTAGACCGCACCGACGCGATCCTCCTGCAGCTCTCCCGCGAGCACACCTTCCAGCGCAGCGGCGCGGTGAGCGACGAACAGATAAAAAGCCTCGGCCAGCAGTTCGGCGTATCGTACCTGTGCATATCCGACATAACCGCCGTAACCGGGGGCTCGTACTACTTGGACGTGCGCTTAGTAGACGTCGTAACGGCGGAAATCATCCGCTCCGTTACAAGAGACAGCTACCTCAGAAATGCCGACGAAATGAGGCGGGTAGCGCAGGACCTCGCTTTCCAGCTGATAGAAAACGAGCGGGCAAGGGAGATGCTGCAGCAAGCCCAGAGGCAGCAGCAGCGCAAAAAAAATACACTTCTACTATCAGCCATCGGCCTCGACATTCTGGGCGCGGGGCTTATCGCCTACGGAATCGTGGAAAACGGCAACGTGGCAAATCTGATTAGCGAAAAAAAATTCACCGCGTCCGAGAAAGCCGAAACAAGGCGCAACGCTGCCATCGCGGTAGGCAGCGTGATACTCGCGGCCGGAATAACCATTCACATATTCTTTTAGAACACAGGAGGTATGGTATGACAGTATTCAAAAAATCATCAGGCAGGTTCGGCGGACTGGTCTGCCTCCTTGCCGCAGCGGCGTTTTTCACTTGCGAAAAAACACCGGAATTCTGTAGCGACGGGCAGGAGCTCAACCCAGCGACCCAATTCTGCTACAACGGCATGCCCTATGACAAGTGCGCCGGCAAGGAGTGGGACCCGGGCTACCAAACATGCGAAGACCGCGTAATAAAGGACAAATGCGGCAATAGCGGCTACTTCAACCCAACAACGGAGTTCTGCAACAGCGGCACCGTCTACCAACAATGCGACGGTGTGGCGTGGAATCCGAGCTACCAAATATGCGAAAATCGCGTAATAAAAGACAAATGCCCAAACAGCAACAATTACTTCGACCAGAAAACCGAGTTTTGCGCAGACAGCTCCGTGTATCAGAAATGCGGCGGCGAGGCTTACGACCCGGCCAACGAACAGTGCACCGGCGGCACCATCATGCGCAAGTGCGGAGACGGCAAGCTGGCCGCCTCGTGCCATATCCTCACGGCAAGCGCGGTACCGGAGGAAGGCGGGTCCGTAACCCGCAACCCGAACGCGACGAGCTATGCTTTCGGAGAATCTGTCGGCGTAATCGCTACGCCATCAAGCAACAACTACACATTCGTCGGGTGGTCGGGCGCGCTACAATCCGTGAACCCAACAGGCGCGGTAGTGATGGACAGCGACAAATCGCTGGTAGCCATGTTTAACCCGGTAGGCGACCCCGGCGCCAATACCTACACACTCATGACAGGCGTTGACCCAGCAGGCGGCGGTACGGTGTTTGTCAATAATACCGCGTCTACGGGAACCTCAAACCACAACCGCGAGGTACACGTTACTGTAAGGGCCGAGGCGGCACCGGGCTACACGTTCACCGGATGGACCGGAACCTCGCCATCACAAAACGCGGAAACTACGCTCATCATGCTCAGCAACCACACGATGATCGCCAACTTCAAGCAGAATACGTACACGCTCACGGTCAACGCAAACCCGGCGGAGGGCGGCACCGCCTCGCGCGAACCGGAAAAAACATCGTACACCGCCGGAGAACAGGTAACGATAAAGGCAACCGCAAAAAGCGGCTACATCTTCTCTAACTGGACAGGCGGCACAGTCGCCGACGCAAACTCCGCGACTACAACGGTAAGCATGAACTCAAACATGACGCTCACCGCGAACTTCCGTCAAGAGGGCAGCAGCGCAGGACCGTACACGCTAACCGTCAGCGCAAACCCAACAGCTGGCGGGGATGTAACGCGCAGCCCGGTCAGAACAAACTACACCGCAGGGACAGCGGTTACCATTACCGCAACGCCGAAAACCGGGTACGAGTTCACAGGATGGAGCGGCACGGCGCTTACCGGGAATCCGCTGGAGTTCGCTATCAACAGCAATATGGCGATAATCGCTAATTTCAGAGAGGCGGCGCGGGTTGGGACTATGGTGGGGGATACTTTAGTTTACGGTGGGCAGAGGTATCGGACAGTGATAATTGATGGGAGGAGGTGGATGGCGGAGAATCTTAATTATGAAATTCACGTTGAAGGGAGTAGCAAGTGTTATCGTGATAGTATCTCATACTGTGAAAGATACGGTAGATACTATGACTGGTATGCCGCGCTGAAAGTTTGTCCATCAGATTGGCGGTTGCCATCTGATGATGATTGGAACGATTTGGTTGAGTTTGCCGGGGGTAGCGATGTCGCAGGTGGAAAACTTAAATCGAAAACAGGTTGGAACGGTAGCCTCAATGGCACTGACGACTTTGGCTTTTCGGCTCTGCCTGCTGGCGAGGCACTATGGGGTTACATAGGTGTCCGTACTTATTGGTGGAGTTCTTTGGATATGTATCAATTTTATGCCGGGTCATGGGAAATAGACGAAGAGCGTTTTCGCAGGCATATGGGAGATAAATTGCAGCAATATAGTGTGCGTTGCGTACGTGATTGAGGCAATGTTTTCTTGACCATATAAGAAAGGAGGTGGTTCATGTGGTAGAGGTGGCGGGTGTTGTATCGTTACCTCTACTCACACAAATATCGTAACGATTAGAATAGTTTCCGTCTTGCTATTTCCCCTAAGTGTGGGAGATAAATCAGGAGCAGCGTAAGGCAACGCGAAAGCGTTTGCCTACGCTTGCTTCATCGGAGTGGGTAGTTTGTGGTAGTAATCAGTAATCAACTAACAAATAAAAAACTCTTATAGAAAGGAAGTAAAAATGTTAAATCCAATTGTTTTACACTTTATAATCCATACCACGCCATCAAGAGTATACAACAGAGGGCGTGGTTATGATGAAAAAAAAGATTACGACAGCGCTATTAGAATTATTAGCAAAGCAATAGAAAAAAATCCTAATCTTGCGGTAATATATTGCGTTAGTGGATTGTTGTATTTAGATTATGGTATTGCATTGCGCAAAAAGAAATTTTACAATCAATCCATTAATGATTTTAATGAAGCAATAAAAAAGAATTGTAGACAGGTAGAAATATATTATTATAGGGGACTTGCATATTTTTTGTTAGAAGATTATGATAGCGCTATTAAGGATTTTTGTAAAGCGAAGCGGCCGAACTGCAAATTAGCGGAGCATGCATCTCAGTATATGTTATCCGCATATTTCAACAGGGGGATTGCATATATTGGAAAAAAAGATTATGGTAATGCTATCAAAGATTTTAATCATGTAATAAAAATTGAGCCTGATCTTGACCGTGCGTATAACAACAGAGGGATTGCATATTTTTACAAAAAAGAGTACGTTAAGGCCATCGCAGACTTTAGCAAAGCAATAAAGCTAGATTTTTGTTTACACTCTGCGGTGTATTATAATAATAGAGGGATTGCGTATTATCATAACAGAAATAGTAATGATGCCATAAGAGATTTTGACACGGCAATAGAATTAGATCCTAAATTTATTGACGCAAATAACAATAGAGAACATCTGTACGATAACAATGGGGCAATTGAATAGATGATAATTTACTTTGATATATGATCTAGTCGTTGCCATATTAATCATTATAACAATACAGGAGAACCTTAAATCATGGGGAAATTTGAATTTGAGTTTCAGGATTCATGCGTAAAAAATTTGGAAGACTCTCTTTACTTGGGGCCTATAATTCTTAGTGATGGACAAGAAGTCAGGCGTCTCGAGGAAAAGCTGATAGATCGCATAGGTGGATTGAGTATTATAATCCACGCAGATGAACATTCACCACCTCATTTCTTGGTTAAATTCAATGAGGAAAGTAACAGTTTCAAAATAGATGATGGTAGTCCAATGTATCCAAATGGTCTAAAAAACTATTTTGTGAATATTAAAAAATGGCATGCAACGAACAAAGGAAAATTGATTGAAGCATGGAACAATTTCAGGCCTACTGATTGCCCAGTAGGCAAAATATAGATAGAGGCTTGCCAATCTTTTGTATAAGTACGCCGATAGCACAAGTAGCATAGTACTATACAGATTCGTAGCTTTCTGTCTACGATTTTCGCAGCAATTCATATACATAGGAGCAGCCGGGAACGGCTGCTCCTATAGTATGTTGTGTATGTAATTTGGCAGAGAAACAGGTAAAATGATTTTTTCAACAGAGCAGTTGGCCGTTTAATCAACCTAAAAAGACAGGAGAATGACTATGGATGAAAATTTATTAGAAATACCGGATTACGCCTCATTGATTAAAGCAGCTATTCAGAATAATTGGAACAAAAACGTACTTAATGGCCAAATTGAATTTGTACTACGAGTGGCTATGGCAATGGGAAGTAATTATAAAGGGGATACTAATCAAATCATTAAAACGCTAAAAGATGCTCTGCTCGAAGCACACACACTAAAAGGCGAAGGTTATGAAGAAGAAAGAGAGATATACATCGCGAAAAACGGCATAAAGGGCAATAAAGATGCTATTGATGCAGAAGCTGCAAAAACCGGTACGAATGTAATGTCGGGTTGGCTTGAAAAATTACTGGATAACTTGGAAGATGATAGTTGCCAAATTAGTAATATTATGAGGCCGTTCTTAGATGAGATATACGGTGTTGATAATTAGGGCAAATGTCTTTTGCGATCTACTAACTTTGTACGTTGGCTATACATTGGTTTTAAGTGTGCAGTAAACTAATGATAATTTAATATTGATATTGCAATCTATAAGCCGTGAGCGTTTGCCATTACGGATTATAAGCTGGTAACTCAACCCAACCGGAGGTTTTCACGCCTTTAATCAAATGCCCCGCCTGCGGCCTCGACATCCTGAGCCGTGCGGTCACGTGTGTGAAGTGCTGGTGTTCGTTAATATGGTTAGATCGGTGCGATAGATGCTGTATATTACGTAAATTTCAATAAAAACAATCAACAAAAAGGCGGTTAGCATGAAAAATGTGACAATATTTTTAGTGGCGGCGATGTTGGCGGGGCTGGTCTATTGCGCGTCTACGCAGTGTGGCAGGCAGAGAGACGGCATTGGTGGACAGGAGATAGCGCGTTCGTTGTTAGATCGTGCTGCTGAGCACCATAACAATGGCGAATTAGACAGCGCTATAGTGTATTGTAGCCAAGTGATAGAAATGTCTTCCGGTCTTGATACTTTGGCATATCTGAACCGTGCCTATACATATTATGATAAAGGAGAGTTAGGCAGTGCCATTACGGATTATAGCCACGTTATACGGATGAATTCCCATTTTGATACTGCAGCATATTACTTTCGCGCCATGGCATATTACGACAATGGTGATTTTCATTTGGCTATAGCCGACTATAGTCAGGTAATACGTTTAGATCCGGGTAAGGCCAATACATATAACGACCGCGGTAACGCATATTTCGCCAATGGTGATCTTGATTTGGCCATAGCCGACTACAATCAGGCAATACGATTGGATTCTAATGATGCAACATACTATAGTAATCGCGCTCTTGCATATTATAATAAAGGTAATTTTAATTTGGCTATCGCCGACTACAATCTGGCGATACATTTAGATTCGGGTAATACAGCATGCTATAATATGCGCGGATTGGCGTATCGTCTTAAGGGTGAGCTTGACATGGCTATAGCCGACTACAATCGGGCGATACGATTGGATTCTAATGATGCAACATACTATAGTAATCGCGCTGTTGCATATTACTATAATGGTGATCTCGATTTAGCTATAGCTGACCACAATCTGGCAATACGTTTAGATTCGAATAATACAAGTTGGTATAATAAGCGCGGTGATGTATATTACAACAAAGGTGATTTTGATTTGGCTATAGCAGACTTCGAAGCTTCATTGCGAATTAACCCAACTGATCCGGTGGTAAGAGAAAAGCTCGAATCCGCCCGTAAACATCGCAAGCGGTGATGGGGCAATAAAAGGTATTTATTGTACAAAGCATGGTGCAATATGTCAATAGGAGCAGGTGTTAACATTTAACATTAGAGATGGGTAGGTTTTCATGGCGTTAATCAAATGTCCCGACTGTGGCAGCGACGTCTCAAGCCGTGCGGTTGTGTGTGTGAAGTGCGGGTATCCGCTCAATAATAATCAGTATGATAAACTTTAATAATGGGAGGTGTATCATGTTAGTCTCAATCGTGTTTGGCACAGTAAAAGTTGCAATCATTGTTGTCTTGATAACTGCAATGCGTTTAGCATGGGAAGAGCAGAGCTATTTTAACTTTATCTGTTTCTTGCTTATGCCGGTGTTCATTGTACTTGACGATTATCGTAAATGGAAAATTATTCACAAATTATTGGGGATGAATGGAAAACCTAATAGCGTGGAAAAAGAGGTGCAGGATGCCTGACCTTGAGCAAGAAGACTTTGATATTGAAACGTATATGAAAACTTGTGCCCGTGAATTGAACCGAATATTAACGGCAACTGGTGGAGCGCCACGGAGAGCGGTAGCGGCAGCGCGTGGAACCGGAACATGAACTCGAACAACGCCAACGTGAACGAGAACAACAACGCCAAGGGCAACGGTTTTTCGGCGCGGTGTATTCGTTGAGGACTGTGCGGGGGAGGCTGGTAATCCGGCCTCCCCTTTATTTTTGAAGTCCTTTGTCCCGGCGGTCCCGGTGGTTGTGTGGTCTTTGGGTCGGGTGGTACGGGAGTCCTCGGGTCCGGTTGTCGGGGCGGCCCTGTGAGGCCGCTCCAGTGATAAGGTGTTAGAGGTTGGTGTTTTGGGCGACCATTTTCCTGATTTCGTCCGGCGGGACGCCTCGGTCGATCATGGCAAGGATCTCGGCCATGCCCTCGGCCTTACCTTCGGCCATGCCTTCGGCCTTGCCTCTTTCCATGCCTGTAGCTATGCCCTCCTCCCGGCCTTTGGCCAAGGCCTCTTCCCAAGCTTCCTCTCTGGCCTCCTCCTGCCAGTATTCTTTCATATCTTCCACGGTTATCGGGCCGGTCATCATATATACAATCTCCTTCGCGTGAATGTTTAAAAAATCTACTAAAATGCCCCGTTTTAGGCACTCGGCGGTAGCGAGCTTTACGGCTTGCTTGCGCACATGGCCTTTTTCCTGCCTGCTCATTGGCGTTTCGTACCCCTGCGCCAGCTTATTCTCGTACCCTTGCTCGAGCTCTACGAACGTCTCGTACTGCGCCAGCGTATCGCACCAGTGCAGGATTTCCGGGGTGGTACTTATATTAATATTGTATACGGTAATCTCCAAGTCAAGCGAAAAAGGCGGATTTTTTTGATTAGGCCAATCCTTAAACATATCGGAGAGCCGGATTCTCTCCACCGGGGGCATCTTTCTCTTCCCGTTGTAGAACACAAAAAAGTACGGCCGCGGGATTGTCAGCCGGCGTCCCCCGTGGAGGTCTTTCACGCTGAAACGGGCCTTGTAGGTGTCGGCCACGTATATAAGGAACCGCAGCGGAATGTTGGGGCTGACCGTAGACTGGTGCTCGGTGAAGACGATGAGGCGGCCATCCACCAGAAACGAGACATCGTTTTTGGGGCCCATGTAGAGCGGGCTGGAGAGCGTGACCTCCTCCATCGGCGTGTCCGGCCCGAAATCGGTATTTAGGAGGTAGCTGGCGATGCGGCGGAACTCCGCAGGTTCTTTGAAGATGGCGCGGAACATGCCGTCCTTGAACTCGCGGTTGGCGTCGGGCCCGTTGGGGCCATCGTCGTCGGGATTGTTGGTTTCGTCAGACATGGCAAAATGTCCTTTCCAAAAAAAGTTTATGGTTACCCGCAATGCCGGAAATATCACGACAATACGGTAGGAATGGCCTTTAATGGCGTTACAACTGGTACTTCTGGAATGTTAACCAAGAGATTCGCTGCCGTTTTTCAGGCAGCCGGAGCCGCAGCCCCGTTTTAAACCAAGAGAGTAAATCCAAAAAACAACCAAAAAAATGACCGCAATCGTCCACGCGGTATCAATAATATAATATTTGTGCAAAGCACAAGCTATTTATTTTTTAATCTTTTGACTTACCCGCGTACCGTAGAAGCGAATATCTTTCATGCCGGGCGGCGAGCAGTTCCATTGGCGCTGATGCTTCTGCGGCCGAGATGTGAATGCAAAGGCTTGCATGCTCCCGCCGGTGCAGCAAGCCGCCTCTTTTCCCCCGTATACGGTATCACGACAGCACAATGCACCGGCAAAACATAATCCCATAGTATTTTGATTTTGACCTTATAATGAGGCGACAAAACATTATCCCACAATATTTTGACCTTGATTTTTATTTTGACTTTAGCTACGCTAAATAGGGGTTTATCTTTGCCGTTGACGTTGCTGTTTAATCCGCAGAATTCCCGCCGAGCGCCTCTTTCAGCCTCTCCGCCGACTCCTCCGAGAACCCCTGCACCCCCGCGATCTCCCCCACGGACGCCTCCCGAAGCCGCTTGACAGACCCGAACCGCTTGAGGAGGAGCTGGGCCCTGACTTTCCCGATACCCGGCAGGTTTTCGAGGGACGATTTGGTGAACTGCTTGCCGCGGAGCTTGCGGTGGTAGGTGATGGCGTAGCGGTGCACCTCGTCCCTTATCCGCTCCACCAATTTGCGCGCCGGGTGGGCAGGCGGCAGGGCGAGGGGTTCTGGGAGGTGGGGGGAGAAGAGGATTTCTTCCTTTTTGGCGAGGGACGCGATCATCGGCGGGTCCGCGAAATTGGCCAGCGCTTCCATTGCCGCGTGCAGCTGCCCTTTCCCCCCGTCAATCAGCAGCAGGTCAGGGAACGCTCCGCCCTCGTCGGACAGCCGCCTCAGCCGCCGCGTTACCGCCTCCATCATCATCGCGAAGTCGTTTTGGCCCTCGACAGTTTTAATTTTGTACCGGCGGTAGCCCGATTTGTTCGGCAGCCCGTTTTTGAACTGCACCATCCCGGCGACGGTGAACGACTCGCCGAGGTTTGAGATGTCGAAGGCCTCTATGACCTCGGGTATCCTCGGCAGGTTAAGCGCTTTTTGGAGGTCTTCGGTGTCGTGGTTCGCGTTGGGCGGGGCCTTTTGTAACAGGTACGAGTGCGCGTTTTTCTCGGCCATCAGCACCAGCAGGCGTTTGGTACCTTTTTGGGGGATGATTACTTGGGGGTGGTATTGGGCGGATTTTTGTTGATTTTGCTGATGGTGATGATCGAACCACTCCTGTAGTGTTGCTTGGGAGAATCCGGCGTTGTCGGGGACGATGATTTCACGCGGGATTTCGGTATCTTCATCCATATAAAATTGCGGGATGATGTGGTCGTGGCTTTCTGAGGAGAGGTCCCAGCGGTCGCGCTTGAAGAGGAAGTTGCGGGCCGCCATCAGCAAGCTGTCCCTGAAGTGCAGTATCGCCAGAGATATTTCGCGCCCGCTGCTTACGATGCCGAAAACATCGCAGTCCGTATCTGCCAGCTTTAAATCGACTCTTTGTAAACGTGAGGCGTCTTTGATGAGTTTGATCTGGTCCCTCAGAAGCGCCGCGTCCTCAAATTTCAGCTGTGCCGACGCGCGGCTCATGCGCTCTTCCAATTCAGCGATGAGGTCATTGCGCTTGCCTTTTAAGAATCGGATCAGGTCGTCGATGCCGCGCCTGTAATCATCGGAGCTGATGATCCCCGCGCACGGCCCGCCGCAGCGCTTCATCGAGTGGTTGATGCACGGGCGGATCGGTTTTTGCAGCGGCAGATTTTTGGCACAGTCCCTCAGGCGAAAAATTTTCTTCGCGAAAGCCGCCATCCTCCGCATCACCTTGACGTCCGTATAAGGCCCGAAGTAGACCGCGCCGTCCTTCTCCACCCGCCTTACGACAAGCAGCCGTGGGAACGGTTCCTGTACCGTTATTTTCAGGTATGGATAGTGCTTGTCGTCCCTGAGGTCGATATTGTACTTTGGCTTGTGCTTGCGGATGAGGTTTGCTTCGAGTATCAGCGCCTCGGCCTCGGTGTGGGTGACGATGAGGTCGATGTGGTCGAGCAGGCGCATCATGCCGGGGATTTGCATCCTGTCGGCGTGTTTGTCAAAGAAGTATGAGCGGACGCGGCTTCTCAGGTTGACCGCCTTGCCTATGTAGAGCAGGTTGTTGTCTGCGTCTTTCATCTGATAGACGCCCGGCGTTTCGGGGAAGCGGGAGATTTGGCCGAGCAGGGATTCGATGTCCATGGCTACGCTCTTACTGCCGCAGGGTGGAGGTGTATTTTGCCGGGATTGTCTCGGCCCACCGTTCATCGCGCCGGATTTTAAAAGCCGCGCACCCGGCGGCCTCTCCCGCCGCGATATCCGCATCGCTGTCGCCGATCATAATGGATTCCGCGAGATCGATGTTGTACTTTTCGGCGGCCAGCATGAGCAATCCCGGCTTTGGTTTCCGGCACGCGCAGTCTATCTTATATTCGGGCCTTTCCCCTTCAAACCCTTTGTCGGGGTGGTGCGGGCAGATGAATATATCATCCACATACGCGCCTTTCTCCCCCAGCAATGTTTCCATTTTATTGTGGATTTCCGAAAGTTCGCCCCACGATATATCGCCCCTCGCTATTACGGGCTGATTCGTTATTACGACGACCAATTTGCCGGCGGCGTTGGCGTTGATGATAAATTCGGCAACGCCGTCAATTAATTGAAAGTCATCAATATCCCTGAGAAAACCGGCATATTTATTTATAGTACCGTCACGGTCAATAAATACCGCTTCCTGTTTATTCGACAGGTTCTTCTTTTTAACAAGGCCGGTATCCATATCCCGTGTAACCTGTTTGTAGCGGTCCGGAGTCCCCATGTCGCGTACGTATTCGGGGGAATCGTAACATGTAAGCCCGCCGGTATTGATAAGTTTTTTCAGAATGTCCCTGTCGAGATCCGTTTTGCGCGGTTCGGTGAACTGCGCCAATACTTCCGGCGAGAGGATGTGCAGCCCGGCGTTTACCCTGTTTTTGTACCACTTTCGCTCGTCCTCCTTGTGAAGCCAGCCGGTTACTTTGTGATTATCGCCGGCGATGATTATCCCGCTGTCGTAAGGGTGATTGTTCGGATGTGTGAATATCGTCGCCATCCCGCCAAACTTTTTATGGAAATCGAGAAATCTCTTTATGTCGATGTCAAAGATAATGTCCCCGTTTATCAGCAAAAAATCATCGCGGATCTCATCTTTAAGATAAAACAGCGCCCCGGCGGTTCCGAGCGGCACATCTTCGCGGATATATTTGATGTCCACCCCGAAATTCGAACCGTCGCCGAAGTAATCCTCGATTATCTTCCCGAGATGCCCGATAATCAGGGTTATATCTTTAAAGCCCTGTTCCTTGAGTACGTTTATCTGGTGCAAAAGTATCGGTTTCCCGCAAATTTCTATCATCGGCTTTGGAACCTCCGGGTTGACCTCGGCGATCCTCGTCCCTTTGCCGCCTGCCATGATTACGGTTTTCAATTTCGTTCACTCCCCGAAAAATTCCTGTTCCAGCGTCAGGCAGAATGTGTGGTAATACGGCAGGTGCAGTTCCTGAACCTTGTACGGTTCGGTTTCCGGCACGTTCACCAAAATGTCGCAGATGTCTTTAAGAGTCCCGCCGGACTCTCCCGTCAGCGCGATGACGCTCATCCCGGACGCTTTAGCGGTCTCCGCAGCGTAGACGATGTTTTTTGATGTGCCGGATGTGCTTATCGCCAGCAGGATATCGCCCTCTTTTCCGTACCCCAGCACTTGTTGCGCGAAGATAAAATCCGAAGAGTTGTCGTTTGCGATGGCGGTGCATAACGAAGTCTGGCTTACTAATGAGATCGCGGGGAGCGCCTGTTGCAGGTTGGCAATCAGATAATCGGCGTGATGGGGGAACCTGCTTTTTATCCGCGCCTGCTGCTTGTCTGACAATTCGCGCCTCAACACAAATCCTTTCATGAGTTCGCCGGCGATGTGCTCGCTGTCGGCGGCGCTTCCCCCGTTCCCGCATACGAGCAGTTTATTTCCGCTTGCAAAGGATTTAGCCGCGAGTTCGATACTGTCTGTGATATTTTGCCTGATGCCGCCAAGCTGCGGGTATTTCAGGAATAGGCTGTTCAATATTTTTTCGGCCGACGTTTTCATCTATGCCCCGCTGTCTTCCGGTGTGTAGTGGATAACGCGCGTCCCCTCGTTTTCGAAGGCGAAGGGGACATATAAGAATTTTTCCAGAGCCTTTATGAGCGAGGGCTGTTTGTCCTTCTCGCAGTAAAAGACAAAAAATCCGCCGCCGCCTGCCCCGAGCAGTTTGCCGCCCGCCGCGCCGTTTTTCATCGCCGTATCGTATATACTATCGATGGAGCCGGTGGATATCCCCGTAGAGATTCCCCTCTTAATCTTCCACGTATAATCAAGCAGTTTCCCGAAATCATTAAGGCCGGATGAGGATGTGAGGATTTTCTCAGCGTCATACACGAGCTGCTTCATCTCAAGGAGCTGTTTTGTTTTATCCTTCAGCGCTTTTTGCGTATCGGCCTGAATATCGGCGGAGAACCTCGAAAATCCGGTGAAAAACATAATCAGGTTATCGTCCAGCTCTTTTTTTCTGGCGTTGGATATTATCAGCGGGTTCACGGTGTAACCGTTTTCGTTGAACTCGATTCTGTTGAATCCACCGAAAGCCGCCGCTATCTGGTCCTGAACGCCGCCCGTTTCGCTGCACAGGGTCCTTTCGAGATAGATCGCGTCGTCGGCGAGCTGGCGGTTGCTTTTGTGCTTTCCCGTGAGGGCGTAGAACGCGCTAAGCATCCCCACGGCGAAAGAGCTGCTTGTCCCCAGGCCGCTGCGAGCCGGCAAGTCCGCCTCGTAGGTGAGGCGTATATCCCGCATGTCAAGGTACTTCATCGCCTCGCGTATCGCGGGGTGCCTTATGTCGCCAATATCCCCAACCCGCTCGATTACTGAGTAGGAGAGTTCCGTTGAGTAATCAAAAAACGGGGGCAGGCGCCGCACGTTCACGTAGCAGTACTTGTCGAACGTGGTAACGAGGACCGCGCCGCCGTGTTCGCGGTAAAATTCGGGAAAATCCGTCCCGCCGCCGAAAAAGGACATCCTAAAAGGCGTTTTGGTGATTATCATTCCATACTCTCCCCGTCCGGCTGCGTCAGCATCCAGTACCCGTTTTTGCGCGCGCCTACGCGCTCAAGCACCCCCTTGGCCTTGAGCTTCTGTATGTTCGTCTCGATCTTCCTGACAGAGATGCCCACCAGGTCAGAGAGCTCAACCGCCGTGATATTAGAGTTTTCGGCGATGGCCTCAAGTATCAGCCACTGGTTCTTAGTTATATTTATACCGGCTCGCTCGCTGTTTATCCCGACCCTGCGGTTATTTATACCGCCCCGCCTCTCGCTGATATCCGTCCACTCTCCGGCAGTATTGGCCTTGTCCCCGCCGGTTGTTCCGGCCCTCCGGTCATTTAATCCGGTCCGGCCTTTCTTTGTCCCGGCCTTAGCATCATTTATACCGTCCCGTCTGTCGTTTATACCGTCCCTGCGCTCGCTGATATCCTCCCAGCCGCACCCTTTAACGGGCATCGCGCTATTTAGCGCGGCCCCGGTACGCCGGTCGCCCGCCCCGCCCCGCCTCTTGTTGCCGACTGATTGCATTGGTCTGTTTGGCATAGTTACATTCTCCTCCGGCAGATACAGAACAGATACCCCAGGTACTTCAGGCAGTCCATCCTGTAGAACAGGTTTATCTCATTGTTCATCGCGGTCCTCACCGCCCCCGTCCCAAAATACCCCTCCGTGTCGGCCAACCTCTTTGCCATTTGGCCGTAGTAGTTGTCCCAGTTGCTCGGCGGCGCAAGGCCGATGTATTGGAGGTCCAGGTTTGCGCTTTTTATCAGATCGCGGTATGCTTCCTCGGTCAGCGTCTGCTTCTTTATCTCCCCGAAGGTGAGCTGCACCGACGACGGGATTTGCTCGGTCGTGTAGATTTTATCCGCGAATGCGACCCAGCTCCTCGGTTTGAGCCACTGGGGCAGCTTCTCAAAAAAAGTCTTTCTGAGCGTGGGTTTGAGGAACCCCCCCTCGGTGATGATGAGGTCGAACGGGTCCTCGGCGTGGTTGGTGTCGAAGGGGTCTTGCGTATCAACCGAGACTAAATGGCTGACGCCTTCGTTTTCGCATAGTGTCCTGGCTTCGAGGGCCAGCATAGGGCGGGTGTCTACGGCGAGGATCCTGCAGCGGAACTCTTTGGCCAGCGTTGCAGCGCCCGCACCGCTGCCGCAGCCGAGGTTGAGTATGCGGCTCGACGGGTTCACCGCCGCGAACCGCGCTGCTGCTATGGCGTACTCCCTGCCTGCCGGGGATATGAAGTTATAGTCAGAATCTGTTATCATCGCTCTCTCTCAAAAGGCAGGCCGCCGCGCAACCGCCGATACGGCCGTAAAACCGGCTCCGCCCTAACGGACCTTCAGGAACAGTATCAGGCCCACTATCATCAATATAATCGACAATATGTGAAAACGCCACATAATTTTCGACTTGATCTTGAACTCGGCGAGCGGCCCCTCGCCGTAGCGCTTGCCAGCCCGCATGCCGAACTGGAAATGGTGGTGTATCGGCGCGCACTTGAAAATCCGCTTCTTAGTAAGCTTAAACCACCCCATCTGCATGAATACCGAGCAAAACTCAAGCAGAAAAATGAACCCTACGATCGGCAGGAAAAATTCCGACTTAGAGAAGATGAACATGATCCCGATGAAACCGCCCAGCCCAACCGACCCGCTGTCGCCCATGATGATCGTCGATGGCGGCGAATTGAACCACAAATAAGCCAGAAGCGTCCCGATTATAGCCCCTATAAGCGGCAGTATCTCCTGCAAACCCGGGATATACGGAATAAGAAGGAAAGTGCTCCAAATGCTGTTGCTCGCCACGAAAGATATTATCCCCAAAAACGTGAGGCAGGTGATCGACGGCACGGTGGCCAGAGTGTCGAACCCGTCCGTGAAGTTGACCCCGTTGGCCATCACCGCGATAGTCAGCGTCATAAGCGGGATGAACAGCCACACCGACGCGTCGGGGTACCACTTGTCTACGCTGAAAAACGGAATGTTCATGCTCTTGTTGATGTTCGGGATGTACTTGTAGGCCAGAACTGCAACAATAAGCGATATAAGGAGATAGAGCGCCAGCCGCAGGGTAGACGATATCCCGTCGGCCTTGTACTGGTAGTCCTTCTGCGACATCTCACCCCGCGCCACTTTCCGCTGGTTCACAACCTTGGCAATGTCGTCCGCCGCGCCGATTATGCTGAAGAAACAGTATATGACGAGCGCGCTTACCACATAGGCATTTATCCGCACCGTGGCCAGCGTGGCGATGATGATTATCCCGAAAAAGAGCAGCCCAGCCGGCATAACCGGCCCCTCCGGCCCCTTTACGGCCGCAGCATTGCCGTCCCCGCCGCCCGCCGCCACCCCCGTGGCGTTGCCGAACTCCGAAGAGACCTGCATCTTCCGCAGGAACCTTATGTAGGACGGGAAGAGAAGCATGGCCAGGACGAACGAGACAACGGTGGCCATGCCTGTGCTGAACAGCCGGCTGCTCAGCAGGTATATTCCGGTAGTCTGGGAGAGGTATTCAATAAGCATAATACCTTAATATATATAATTCAACATATTAAAGTCAAATTGAATCAATGAAATTTTTTTACAGTTAAAACTGCCCATTTTTGTCAACTATGACAAGGCACTGGCGTTGCCCGCTCCCGCCTCCCAAAATTCACCGCCCGGCCTGATATTACCTCTTTTTGACCGTATGTTTCAGGCTCATAACGGCCAGATTGATCTCAAAAGTGGTCTCTGTCTCGGAGATATTAAGGGAATCGCCCAGAATATCCGAGATAATCTCCCCGCTTTTCTGCATGAGCGGCTCCTTTTCCTCTTTTGTGGCCTTTTTGGCCAGTTCGCCGACAGTCCGGGTCAATTCGCGGATTTTGGCGAAGGTTTCGATGATCGCCAGAGTGGTCTGCGTGGCCTGCGGGCTTTTGAGGATGGTGGCGAGCATGTACAGCCCTTTTTCGGTAAAAGCCTTAATTTGGGCGGGCGAATACCTCAGTGAACCGAGGTTATCAAAATTTTTGATAAGTTCATCTTTCTCGGTTTTGTCAAGAAAAATTATATACCCGTCCGGGAACTTATCCTGATTATTTTTGACAGCCTGATTGACTTCTCTGGTCTCGACCCCATACAAAGAAGCAACATCACAGTCAAGCAGGACCTTTGTCCCGCGGATTTCGACCACTTTCGAATCTACATCAATAATTAAGCCCATAATAATACCCCTTTCTGTTGGATATTGATACTGAATTATTATGAATCAACCGCGCCGGCCTCACTCCCCGGCCCGCTAAATCCTCCGGTTCCGCCTGATATTACCTCTTTTTGACCGTATGTTTCAGGCTCATAACGGCCAGATTGATCTCAAAAGTGGTCTCTGTCTCGGAGATATTAAGGGAATCGCCCAAAATGTCCGAGATAATCTCCCCGCTTTTCTGCATGAGCGGTTCCTTTTCCTCCTTTGTGGCCTTTTTGGCCAGTTCGCCGACAGTCCGGGTCAATTCGCGGATTTTGGCGAAGGTTTCGATGATCGCCAGGGTGGTCTGCGTGGCCTGCGGGCTTTTGAGGATGGTGGCGAGCATGTACAGCCCTTTTTCGGTAAAAGCCTTAATTGGGGCGTAGGAATGTTTGAGCGAGTTGAACTGGTCAAAATTTTTGACCAGTTCGAGTTTCTCATCGTTGTCAACTAGAATTATGTATCCGTCCGGGAACTTATCCGGGTTATTTTTAACTGCCTGATTGACCTCTTTGGTCTCTACTCCGTACAGGTAGGCGACATCGCGGTCCAGCAGGACCTTTGTCCCGGTTCTCGCCTGTCCGTCAGCGGTTTGGGCGGTTAAATTTTTTAATTGTAAAAATTTTGCACATCCCCCCGGCATATTCTATATTCTATATTGTAATATAGTCATATCATGGCCGGCGCCTATAGTATGACAACCCGATAATCAGGGCTTGAGGGTAACCGAAAAAGGACTAAAACATGGATATTTGCGACGATTGCGGGGTTAATCCCGCAAATGTGCACCTTACGCATGTAGAGCAGAACGAGACGCAGACGTTTCATCTTTGCGAGGATTGCGCCCGAAAGCGGGGGTTGCCGCTGCCGGATGGGGACTCGCTCATAAAGGGTTTGGCGGGTTTGACGGGTACGGCGGGGTCGGCTATGGCGGCGGAGACGCACGTCAAAGTGACGGTTAAGGAGCCGGGGGGGGCGGCGGACGAGGATGAGGAGGTGCCGGAGCCGGACATAACGTGTTCGAACTGCGGGATGAAGTTTTCGGAGTTCCGGTCGGGCGGGTGGCTTGGGTGTGCGGAGTGCTACGCAAGTTTTGAGGAGCGGATCGACCGGATATTGATGCAGATCCACGGGGCGGACGGGCACAAGGGGAAGATTTACGGCAAGGCCCCGCGCCGGGGGGGCAAGCGGGACATCGCGAAGCTGCGCCGCGAGCTCGACGCCGCCGTGAAGAGCGAGCGGTTTGAGGATGCCGCGCTAATCCGCGACACCATAAGCAGCCTGAAGTTAGACGCGAAATGAACGGCGCTGCCAAAATGAGCGCGGCGAAGCGGTTCCGCCTCTACGGAGGGATGCCGGTATGGCTCGGCAACATGGGGCCCGATGAGGATGTTGTGGTAGCGACGCGGATCCGCCTCGCCCGCAACCTCGCGGCGCACAGGTTTCCGGCGCGGGCCTCGGCGCGGGACAAGCAGAAGGTCTTTAAGGAGATATCGGCGGTGCTGGGCGGCGCGTCCATGCCGTGCGGCAAGCTTGAGGTGATCAACTTCGGGCGGCTGCGCAAGCTCGAGCAGCACTTTCTGGTCGAGGAGCGCATGGTGAGCATGGACATGCTCAAGGGCGAGGGCGAGCGCGGCGTGGCCTGCGACAACTCGCGCAAGTACTGCGTCATGATAAATGAGGAGGATCACCTGCGCATTCAGGGGATGGCCTCCGGGTTCCACACGTTCGACCTGTGGGAGATGACGAGCAGGGTTGACGACAGCATAGGCAAGGGGCTCAAGTACGCCTACAGCGAGCGGTTCGGCTTCCTTACGGCCTGCCCGACGAACTCGGGGACGGGCTTGCGGGTCTCGTATCTGATGCACCTGCCGGGGCTGGTGCTCACTAAGGCGATAGATCCGGTTTTGCAGGGCGCGAGCCAGATGGGGATATCGACGCGCGGTTTTTTTGGGGAACACTCCGACGTGGTGGGCAACTTTTTTCAGTTATCGAACCGCGCCACGATGGGGTCGAGCGAGGCGGAGTTCATTGAGTCTACAAGCAAGGTGATAAGGGAGATAATCGCCCATGAGCGCACGGCGCGGGAGCGGCTTTTAAAAGACGCCCGCCTTGAGGTCGCCGACAAGGTGTGGCGCGCGCACGGGATGCTTGCTAACGCGCGGGTGCTGGGGCTGGGAGAGCTTTTGAACCTTACGTCGGCTTTAAGGCTCGGGATTGACTGCGGGCTATACGAGGAGCGGACGGTCGAGGACATAAACGAGCTGGTTGTGATCTGCATGCCGGCGCACCTGCAGATATATATCAGCGACAGGGACAACGCCCCCTCCGAGATGGACGCCGCGAGGGCGGAGGTTGTGCGGGAGGCCTTCGGGAAAAAGAGGCGCGTTAGGCGGAAAACGCAGTAGGGGGGAATTGGCGGGAATTATTTTTACGTGATTTGCGGGGATTACTGTTAATCCGGTGTGATATGATAAGGCGGTATGGGGGCAATCCGGTTGTCCGTTAATTGTAATAATGCATGGGCGGCCGCCCTCGGCTGCCCGCTAATTTTAGAATAACGAAAGGGCTGCAATATATATGAATGGCATGTTTACGGACCGCGTCAAAAAGGTGATGCAGATCGCAAGGGAAGAGTCGGTACGCCTCGGTAACGATTATGTCGGTACCGAGCACCTGCTTTTAGGTTTGATAAAAGAGGGCGACGGCGTCGCGGTCGCGGTTATGAACGGGATGGGGGTTGACCTCGATGATCTGGCGATGAGCATAGAAAAGGCGGTTACCTCGGCGGGCGGGATGATGACGGTGGGGCAGATGCTCCCATTCACGCCGCGCGCCAAGAAAGTGCTGGAGCTTGCGGCCAACGAGGCGCGGTCGATGTCGCACAAGTACATCGGTACCGAGCACCTGCTCCTCGCGCTTATGAAAGACACCGAATCGGCGGCGGCCAATGCGCTCGCCGCGGCGGGGCTTGAGTACGACCGCGTTAAGGAGGAGATCAGCCGCGTGCTCAAGGGCGGCGAGGTCTCCGGCGGGGTGAACGGCGGCCCGGGCGGCCCAAAGGAGAAGAGCAAGACCCCGTTTATGGACCACTTCGGCCGCGACCTCACGGCAATGGCCAAGGACAATAAGCTCGACCCGGTCATAGGCAGGGAGAAGGAGATCGAGCGCGTAGTGCAGATCCTCAGCCGCCGCAAGAAGAATAACCCGGTGCTGATCGGCGAGCCGGGGATAGGCAAGACGGCTATCGTTGAGGGGCTCGCGCAGAAAATTATCGAAAAGAACATACCGCAGGTCCTCGAAAACAAGCGCGTCATCAATTTGGACATGGCCTCGATGGTGGCTGGCACCAAGTACCGCGGCCAGTTCGAGGAGCGGCTCAAGGCGCTAATGGTTGAACTGCAGAAGAACGACAACATCATCATCTTTATTGACGAATTGCACACGATAGTAGGGGCGGGCGGATCCGAAGGGAGCCTCGATGCGTCGAACATCTTCAAACCCGCGCTGTCGCGCGGGGAGATACAGTGCGTAGGCGCTACAACACTCGACGAATACCGTAAATATATCGAGAAGGACGGCGCGCTGGCCCGCAGATTCCAGACGATCATGGTTGACCCGCCGAGCGTAGCCGAAACGATACAGATAATTTCCGGCCTCCGCCACAATTACGAGGAGCACCACAAAGTTACTTATACCGAGAAGGCTATTGAGGCTGCGGTCAAATTTTCCGACCGTTACATCTCCGACAGGTTCTTGCCCGACAAGGCGATTGACGTGATTGACGAAGCGGGCGCGAGGAAGCGCCTTTCGAGCATGGAGATACCTACCGATATCCGCGACATCGAAAAAGAGATTGCGGAGGTCTTGCGCGACAAGGAGCTTGCGGTTGAGCAGCAGGAGTTCGAGCGTGCCGCGCAGCTTCGGGACAAGCAGGAGAAATTGAACGGTACGTTATTGGAACAAAAAGCGCTGTGGCGCAAGGCCAAGGCGGAGGAGAGGCTGCTTGTTGACGAATCGACTATTAATGAGGTTATAGCCACGATGACCGGGATCCCCCTCACGCGCCTTGCGGAGGAGGAGACGAAGAAGATACTGCATCTGGAAGACGAGCTGCGCCGCAGGGTTATCGGGCAGGACGAGGCGCTCGGAGCTGTCGCCAGGAGCATCAGGCGTTCGCGTGCGGGGCTGCACAATACCCGCCGCCCCATAGCGTCGTTCATATTTTTGGGGCCGACGGGCGTTGGCAAAACGGAATTGGCCAAGGCGCTTGCGCAATCTCTGTTTGACACAGACGACGCGCTTGTCCGTATTGACATGTCGGAATACATGGAAAAACACGCCGTGTCGCGCCTCGTCGGTGCGCCTCCGGGGTACGTGGGGTACGAGGAGGGCGGCCAGCTTACGGAGAAGATCCGCAAGAAGCCGTACTCCGTCATCCTCCTCGATGAAATAGAGAAAGCGCACCCTGATGTCTTCAACATCCTCTTACAGGTGCTTGACGACGGCATCCTTACCGATTCCTACGGCCGCCACGTCAACTTTAAAAACACCGTCATCATAATGACCTCCAACGCCGGTTCCCGCGATGTCAAGAAGACCGGCACCGTAGGGTTTGGCAGGAATAACGCCGCGTCCGATTACGAGGCGATGAAAAGCAAGGTGATGGACGAGATGAAGCGCATCTTCAACCCGGAGTTCATAAACCGCATAGACGAGACTATCGTCTTCGCGCCGCTCGGCAAGGACGAGATCGCGAGGATTGTGGACATCCAGCTGAATGAGGTGCAGGAGCGCCTCGTTGACCGCGGTATCAAGCTAATCTTCACCGAGGCTATGAAAAAGTTTCTGGTTGACAAGGGGTACGATCCGGTTCTCGGCGCACGCCCGCTGCGCCGCTCGATCCAGCGCTCCGTTGAGGATCCGCTGGCCGAGGAGTTTCTGCTCAATAACTTCGGCGACGGTGATATAATATCCCTCGAAACCGATGATGAAGGCGTGATCTTTAAGAAAGCGGAAGCGGTGGAGAGCGGCGTATAGATGAGAAAAATTTTTACTGCAGCCGCCCTTATTATCTGTCTGATACTTGTATCCGCGCTGTTTGTGCGCACAGACGCCAAGGTACTTGAGGATATCAGGATAAAAGGTCTTTTGGTGACCAAGACGGAAATAGTAAGGGACGCCATTCTTCTTGAGCCCGGCAAGGAGTTTACTCCGTCCGATGTGCAGGAATCTGTACGCCGGCTGTACGCGCTGGGACTGTTCCGCACGATAGATTTTGTGATAGACGAGGAGACCGGTGAGAGCGTTATTCTGGCCATTGAGCTTGAGGAGTTCCCGCTTGTTGACAGGATCGAGTTCGAGGGCAACAGGAAGATCAAGACGAAGGAACTTGAGGAGGCGCGTGTTATAGGCCTTTACCACCCGCTTTCCGATGCGCAGCTGCACAAGAGCAGGCAGGCCATCGCCAATATGTACGCAGAGAAGGGCTATCTGCTTGCAGAGATCGGTGCGCAGGTTATAAACTCGGTTGTCCCGGGCAACGCCATTGTCAAGTACACTATAGACGAGGGCCCGCGGGTACGTGTGCGGACGATTAAATTTGATGGCAATGACAGCGTAAAGACGAGCAAGCTCACGGGCAAATTCAAGACCAAAACGAACCGCTGGTGGCACGCAGGCGACTTCAACGAAGAGCGTTACCGTGCGCATTTGGACACGCTGGTGATGTACTACAACGAACTCGGTTTTCTTGATGCCGCGATAGAGCGCGACAGCGTATGGCACTCGGGAGACAAACGCGACATTCACATTGAGATTACGGTGGCCGAGGGGCGCAGGTACTACGCCGGCGATATTGCGTTTACCGGCAACAGAATCATAGAGTCTGATTCACTTTTGCCCAAAGTAGCGCTTGCGAAGGGCAAGTATTTCCGCAAGAGCCAGTTTGAGATGACGCGGTATATGTTAGAGACGGCTTATCGGGAAGAGGGCTACCTTTGGGTGCGCGTAGACGACAAGCGCGTTTACAGAGGTGAAAATTCCGATACGGTAGATCTTGTCTTTGAGATCGCCGAGGGCCGTCCGGCCATTGTGCGCAAGGTAGACATCCGCGGCAACAGCAAAACCTGGGAGAAGGTGATACGCCGCGAGATCAGGCTCATGCCGGGCCAGCGCTACCGCCAGTCACTCATGGCGCTCAGTCAGCAAAATATCTTCCGCCTCAACTACTTTACGAACATAGTGCCGGATATTATGCAAAACGACGACGGCACGATAGACATTATTTTCGACATCACCGAGCGCGACAACATAGGCCAGCTGACGGTAGGCGCGGCGTACAGCGATCAGGACAAGCTGACGGGCACGTTTGGCATGGCGATACCCAACTTCCGCGGGGCGGGGCAGGAGTTCAAAATAGATGTACAGTACGGCGCGTACCGCAAACTGGGGATGGTGAGCTTTACCGAACCGTGGGCTTTCGACACGCCGCTGTGGCTTACGGGCACGGTGTTCGCCGACCAGCAGATATACAGCTACTATCAGAGCGAGAATCCGTACGACACTACTATGAGCTACGGTTTCAGGATAGGCGCCGGCCGCTCGCGCCTCAAGTGGCCGGACAACAAATTTCGCTTTCAGGCTATTTATCAGCTCAGCCACGAGCAGACGAACCGCGAGACAGTTTCCCTTTCCAATATGCAGATTGTGGAGACGGGCGTGCTCTCCCGCCTGCGCCTCAACATAGAGCGTTACGACCTCGACATGCCGCTCTTCCCCAATGACGGCTCGAGGCTTACCATTACCCCGGAGTTCGCGGGGCTCGGCGGAGACTACCGCTATCTCAAGGGGACGGTGTCGTACGAGAACTACTTCCGGCTCCCCGGCAAATTAGTTTTCGGCAGCGAGGTGAAGTTCGGTGCGATAACGAAGCTCGGCAAGGATCTCATAATATCGGGCAACGACCTTTTCACCGGCGGAGGCGCGTACGGCGACGCGGTGATAAGGGGCTATCAGGACTGGGCATTCGGCGGGTACTACAACAGGCGCGAGGGCGACGGCATATCGATGTTTGCCGCCAACCTGTCGCTGCGCTATCCGGTCATAGACCAGCAGGTGTACCTCGGCGTGTTTATGGATATGGGCAACACATGGCCCAGGATTTCCGGTATGGACTTAAACGACCTCTACAGGGGCGTGGGCGGCGGGATGCGTATCAATCTGCCGATGATCGGGGTTATGGGCGTAGACATTGGCTATGGTTTGGACCCGCGCAACAAGAGAGATCTGGACGCCAAGCCGAACGGGGTTACCTGGCATATTATAATGAATAAAGGATTTTAGTAAGTTTGAAGCGAGGAGTTTTGTTGGGATGGTAATCACTAATATACTTAAATAGTAAGGGAGGGTTTTGTCATGATGAGGGGATTTAAGGCTGCGGTGTTGATGTTTTTCGCCGCCGGCGCGATTAATGCCGCATCGGCGCAGTTGAAGATCGGCTCCGTCAATTCCGAGAAGATATTGACGCAGTTCGAGGGGGCCAAGGTCGCACAGGACAGGTTCAACAAGGACGTTGCCGCGTGGGAGCAGGAGATGTCTAAGCAGAGGCGGGCTATCAACGAGCTCGGCGCCACGCTTGAGAAGCAGGCGATGCTTCTGAGCGCCGAGCGCAAGAAGAAATTAGAGGACTCGCTGCAGCAGATGCTGATTACGCACAACAAGTTCCAGCAGGATAAGCTCGGCCCGCGCGGAGAGGTGCAGACTAAGCTTGCTGAGCTGATGAAGCCCATAGTCGAGAAGGTCAACAAGATTATCGACAAGATCGCCAAGGACGAACAGTTTGATTTTATTCTCGACGAGAGGGCCGGCGGGGTGCTGTATGTGAAGCCGGCGCACGATTTGACGGACAGGGTGCTGGCCCAGTTGGCCAAAGAGAAATAGTTGATATTCGGGCGTGATGGTTCAAATCGCCGCTGGGTTTGTATTACAGATAAAGAAAGGCGCAGGATAATGAAAGTATTTAAAACCGCAGTATTGATCTTTATTGCCGCCGCGGCGTTTAGCGCGGCATCGGCGCAGATGAAGGTCGGCTACGTCAATATCAACAAGGTATTTGCCCAGTTTGAGGGGACGAAGACCGCGCAGGCAAGGTTCGACAAGGAGGTTGCGGTGTGGGAGCAGGAAGCGGTCAAGCGGAGGAAGGAGATCGATGATCTCCGCACCCGGCTTGAGAAGCAGAGCCTTATTCTGAACGCCGAACGCAGGAAGGCGCTCCTCGACTCGCTGCAGCTTATGACCATCGAGTCAGAGAAGTTCGTGCAGGAGAAGTTTGGCCGTGGCGGGGCCGCGCTTACGAGAAACCACGAACTGACGCTGCCCATAATTGAAAAAATGCAGCGAATTATCAACAGGATCGCCCGTGAAGAGCAGTACGACTATATATTTGAGCAGGGATCGGGGTCGGTCGTGTTCGCGAGGCCGGCGTACGATCTGACGGATAAGGTGCTTGCCGAACTGGCGAAAGAAAGATAACTATTGAAGATGCGATTAAATATTGCGCCCGTACCGCGGCACAGGCGCAGCGCTTAACCGTTGGATCTATAATGATACAAGGACACGGCAATTGAAATTATCGGTAATTGCAGGACACATTGGCACGGCGCTGCCGGACGGGTGCGGGGACATTGAGGTTACGGGGATATCGTCCCCTGAATCGGCGTCTTCCGGTACGGTAACATTTGTTTCCGACGCGAAGTACCGGGACAAGGCGAAGGAATGCGCCGCGTGCGCCGTCATTGTTAAGAAGGGATGCGCGATTCCCGAAAAACATTGCCTCGAGGTAGACGACCCGTACGTAGGCTACGCGCTTACGGCACAGCTCTTTGAAGATGTGTCGCCGCTCTTTGGACATGGCGTCCACCCGTCCGCGTTCGTCGATACGTCGGCGTCTGTCAACGCGTCAGCGTCTGTAGGCCCGGGCACGGTAGTTGGCCCGAACGTAAAGATAGGCGCAAATTGCCGCATAGGAGCGAACTGCGTGATAGAGCGCGGCGTTACCGTTGGTCAATCAACCCGCATAGACTCCGGCGTGATTGTCAGGTACGATACTGTGATAGGCTCGCGTACGGTGATACAGTCCGGTGCGGTGATAGGCAGCGACGGCTTCGGCAACGCGCGCGACAAGGCCGGCAGGTTCATCCGCATACCGTGCTTCAGCAACGTGGTAATAGGGGACGATGTTGACATAGGCGCGTGTACTACGATTGACAGGGGGAACATTGAGCCAACCGTTATCGGCAACGGTGTGAAGATCGATAATCTTGTACAGATCGCGCACAACGTTACTCTGGGTGATGATACCGCCATCGCCGCGCAAGCTGGGCTCTCCGGGTCTACGCACGTGGGCAAGCGTGTGATCATCGCCGGCCAGGCCGGGTTTGTGGGGCATATAGAGATAGGCGATGACGCGTTTATCGGCGCGAAGTCCGGCGTGTCTAAGGGTGTAGAGCCGGGCACGAGGGTTACTGGCATACCGGCGAGGGAGTTTATGACAATGAGGCGGATAGACGCGGCGTGCAACCACCTGCCGGACCTTCTGAAAGAGGTCAAGAGGCTGACGGAAGAGGTAGAGTCGTTAAAGAATAACCGTTGATCAATCAATACCATTTAATAGTGGAATCTATAAATAAAAAAGGATTTGTGTTTTATGGCAATGCAGCATACTATTGGCAAAAGCGTATCGCTTACAGGCGTTGGCCTCCACACCGGCGTTGCGTCGCAGGTAACATTCCATCCCGCGCCCGAGAATCACGGCATCCGCTTTGTCCGCGCCGACCTCGAGGGCAAGCCGGAGATTCCTGCCGACATCGACAATGTGGTTGACCTTTCGCGCGGTACGGCTATAGGCATTGGCGATGTGCGCGTTTACACGGTCGAGCACGTGATGTCGTGCTTCCACGGCCTTGGCATCGATAACTGCCGCGTGGAGGTGACGGCGCAGGAGATACCGCTTATGGACGGCAGCGCGATGCCGTATGTAGAACTCGTGCAAGAAGCCGGCATAGTGGAGCAGGACGCCGAGCGCGAGTACATTAACATAGACGAGCCGCTTATGTTCGTCAAGGGCGACATCGCTCTGGGCGTTTTCCCGCTCGACTACCTCCGCGTTACGCTGGAGATCGACTACAAGTACCCGGCGCTCGGCGCACAGTACACTACGATGTTTTCGCTCAAGGACTACATTAAGGATTTCGCGGCGTCGCGCACGTTCTGTTTTCTGTCTGAGGTGCAGAGCCTGCGTGAGAAGGGGCTTATTAAGGGCGGATCGCTCGACAGCGCGCTGGTTGTTCAGGACGTTGAGTTGACGGACGAGAGAATAGAGACCATACGCCGCCTCTTCGACACCTATAAGGGCCCCATAGGCCCCGGCGAAAACGGCTATCTCAACAACACGGAGCTGCGCAGCTGGAACGAGCCGTGCCGCCACAAGGCGCTGGATTTAATCGGCGACCTCTATCTCCTCGGTAAACCGATAAACGCGCATATTCTCGCCGCCCGCACGGGCCACGCGGCCAACATAGAGACCGCGAAGATGATCCGCGAACAGGTGAAAAAACAGGAAAAGAAGAAGGCGCAGGAGGCGGTCAAGCTGAATTACGAAGACATAACGAAGATCCTCCCGCACCGCTTCCCGTTCCTGCTCATAGACAAGGTGACGGGTATTATCCCCGACAAGGAGATCGTGGCGCTGAAGAACGTATCGTTCAACGAACCGTACTTCAACGGCCACTTCCCCGGAAATCCAGTAATGCCCGGCGTCTTGCAGATAGAGGCGATAGCGCAGGCGGCCGGCATCATGGGGCTTTACAAGTACTATAATAAGGAAGAGGGCACCCCGGTAAACGCCAACGTACTCTTCACCGACGTTTTCAACGCGAGCTTCCGCGGCATAGTGAGGCCGGGCGACGTGCTGAGGATTGAGGTGAAGATGCTGCAGTTCAAGCTTGGCATAGGGAAATTCGCCGGCAAGTGTTATGTTGAGGACAAACTTGTCTGCGAGGCAGAGGGCAGAGCGGTATTTAAAAGGTAAGGGAAAGATAAAATGTCAGACAATAACAGCTGTTCATGCTGTCCGGCCGCGTCGGTTGCCGCGGGGATGACCGCGATCCACCCGGCCGCTATCATCGAGCCCGGCGCACAGCTTGGCGTAAACGTAACAATTGGTCCCTACACGGTAATTGAACGCGATGTGGAGATCGGCGACGGCACCGAGATAGGCCCGCACGCGATGATCTGCAACGGTGCGCGCATAGGCCCGCGCTGCCGCATATTTCAGGGCGCGTCTATAGGCCAGGAGCCGCAGGACAAAAAGTACGCCGGCGAAAAAACGCTCGCCGTAATAGGCGAAGAGACGCTCATCCGCGAATACGCCACAATCAACCGCGGCACCGCCGCGACAGGCGAAACGCGCGTAGGCAAGCGCGGATGGATCATGGCCTACTGCCACATAGCCCACGATTGCAGCGTAGGCGACGACGCGACAATCTCAAACGCACTGGCGATGGCGGGCCACGTAACGGTAGGTAACGGCGTAACGATAAGCGGCGTGGTTACAATCAACCAGTTCGTAAGGATAGGCGACTACGCGATGGTGGGGGCAAGAGCCAGAGTAGCATCCGACATCGTGCCGTACGCGCTTGTAGGGACCGAGCCGATGAGAATAGTAAGCATAAACAAGGTAGGCCTCGAACGAAGAGGGTTTACCCCCGGGCAAATAAACAATATCAAATCCGCCTACAAAATATTATTCAGGGACGGCCTGTCTCTGAATGATGCCTTAACAAAGATCAATACTGATTTCCCGGATGATGAAAATGTAAAAAACCTGACCGGCTTTGTCAAGGGCAGTGAAAAAGGATTCTTGAGAATGCGTGATGATTGATGTATTGATTTTGATTTTGACTTTTTTATAAGGAGATATTGCCATGCACATGACCGATTGTTTGCTGTCCCCGGCAGTTGGGGTTACAATGTTTGCCGCCTCGGCCGCCGCGGTTACCTGCGCCGCCGTCAAGATCAAAAAAGACGGCATCAATTTCAAAAAGGCCGCCGTATCCCTCGCCGCCGGCGCCGCCATCCTCGCCGCGCAGGCGGTGAACTACGCTATCGTGGGCACCGGTTCGAGCGGGCACATCCTCGGAGCCGTAATGCTCGCCGCCCTTGTGGGCGCAGCGCCTGCTATGCTCGTCATGGCGTCTGTCCTGACGGTCCAATGTTTTTTGTTGGGAGACGGCGGGGTGCTGGCGCTTGGCGCGAACATTTTTAACGTGGGCGTCATCCCGTGCCTTATTGTCTATCCGCTGATATTCAAACCATTAATCAAAAACAACGCATCAATGGTCAGAACCGCCCTCGCCTCGGTCGCGTCGGGTATTATAGCGCTGCAGCTTGGAGCGTTTGGCGTGGTGCTGATGACTCAGGCGTCCGGCATTACCGCACTGCCGTTTGTTGATTTCACTATGGCGATGCTCCCCATCCATCTGGCGATCGGCCTTATCGAAGGGGCCGCGACGGCTGCCGTTCTCTGCCTCATCCGCAAAACGAGCCCGGCGCTCATGTCCGGCGCTCTTGACAATCCGGCGGCAGTTTTTGTACCCGTAAAAAAAGTCATAGCCGCTTTTGCCGTTTCCGCACTGATCGCCGGCCTTGCGCTGCCGCCTTTTGCGTCGAGCGCGCCCGACGGCCTTGAGTGGTCGATAGAAAAAGCCGCCGGGTCTGCGCCGGCTGCTATTGACGGCCCGGTTACCGGCGGATGATTCTGCAGCCATGACGCTCGAAGATTTTTTCAGGGAGAACCGGTCTGCCGTGCTTGGCTTTTCGGGCGGCGTCGATTCTTCCTTTTTGTTGTATGCCGGCAGCATCTGCGGCGCGAAGATAAGGGCGTGTTTTGTTAAGACCGCGTTTCAGCCGGAGTTTGAGCTTATGGACGCGCTGCGGCTGGCGGAGTACGTCGGGGCAGAGATTGTGGTTATAGAGAAGGATGTATTGGCTGACGTGCGGGTTTCCACTAATCCGGCCGGCCGGTGTTACTACTGCAAAAAGTCGATATTCGGCGCTTTGCGCACATACGCGAAGGCTGTGGGTGTGCCGCTCATCATAGACGGAACGAACGCTTCGGACGACGAGGCCGCCCGCCCGGGCATGCGTGCGCTTACCGAGATGGGCGTCCGCTCGCCGCTGCGCGAATGCGGCATCACGAAAGACGATGTGCGGCGCATCTCGAAGGCGGCGGGGCTCTTTACGTGGGACAAGCCTGCCTACGCCTGTCTGGCTACGCGCATCCCGTCCAATATGCCCATTACGGCCGGACTGTTGCAGCGGATAGAGATGGCCGAGGACGCGCTTTTCGAGATGGGTTTTCGCGACCTCCGCGTAAGGATAATCGCGGATAACAGCGGCGGCGCACAGGCAAAATTACAGTTTAAGCAGGAACAGATGTTCAGCGCTGTTTACAGGCGGGAAGAAATTTTGAAGGCGGTTAAACCGTATTTTGAGACAATTTTGATGGATATGGAGGGCCGGTGATGAATAAACAGGAAACTTTGGATATCCTCAAAAAGATACAGGCTGGGGAGGTCTCGCCGGATGATGCGCTCTCCCAAATGTGCACCGAACCGTTTCAGGACTTGGGATACGCGAAATTAGACCACCACCGCGGGCTGCGCCAGGGTGTGCCGGAGGTGATATACGGCGCCGGCAAAACGCCGGGCCAGATAACCGGAATAGCAAAGGCTATGGTTGACAGAGGGCAAAAATTAGTGCTGATAACGAGGCTGGCGCGGGATGTTGCTGATGTCATCAACAAGGATATCCCAATACAATATTTTGACGCCGCGCGGATCGGTATCATAGGCGATATCCCCAAGCCAAACGGCGTGGGCAGGATAGTGGTAGCCGCGGCGGGTACGAGCGATATGCCGGTGGCCGAGGAGGCCGCGGTTACGGCCGAGGCGCTGGGCAACGAGGTAGTGAGGATGTATGATGTGGGTGTTGCGGGGCTGCACAGATTGTCGTCTAAGCTGGATGTGCTGATGAACGCGCGTGTCGTAGTGTCGGTAGCGGGCATGGAGGGCGCGCTGACGAGCGTCATAGGCGGGCTGGTTGACTGCCCGGTGATAGGCGTACCGGCGAGCGTAGGTTACGGCGCGTCGTTTGGCGGGATATCGGCGCTTCTGGCGATGCTTAACTCGTGCGCGTCGGGGGTGAGCGTCGTCAATATCGATAACGGTTTCGGGGCCGGGTATATGGCGAGCATGATAAACCATTTGAGGGGATGAACTATGGGGTCACTCTATATAGAATGCAATATGGGGGCTGCCGGCGATATGCTGATGGCGGCGCTCCTGGAATTGGTTGATGACCGGGCGGGATTTTTGGAACGATTAAATAATGCAGGTATTGACGGCGTTACAGTATCTTCCGAACCATCAAAAAAATGCGGGATAACGGGGACCGGTATCACAGTAAAAGTTGACGGGAGGGAAGAATGCGCGGATGGCCATCACCATGATAATCACCACGGCCATCACCATGAACCGGATCGCGAGCATCACCATAGCGGTTATCACGATATAGAACACATAATCGGTCATCTGAAGGTATCCGGCAACGTAAAGAAAAACGCGCTGGATGTCTATAAACTGATAGCCGAAGCCGAAAGCCGCTCCCACGGCGTCCCCGTCCGCCAGATTCATTTCCATGAAGTAGGGGAAAAGGATGCCATTGCCGATATTGTCGGCGTCTGTATGCTGATTGAAGAACTCGCGCCAGATGCCATCCTCGCCTCCCCGGTCAACACCGGATCCGGCCAAGTCAGCTGCGCCCACGGTATTTTGCCGGTCCCCGCTCCCGCAACCGCGCATATTTTGAGGGATGTCCCCATCTATAATGACGGCGCGATAAAAACCGAACTCTGCACCCCGACCGGCGCAGCGCTCCTCAAACACTTCGTCGGCAAATTCACAAATATGCCGGTGATGGCGGTTTGCAAAACAGGCTATGGCATGGGCAAGAAAGACTTTCCGCAGATAAACTGTGTCAGGGCGTATCTTGGGGATATATCCGGCGATAATTGTATGGATGAAATGGCAGAACTCACCTGCAATTTGGACGACATGACCCCCGAATCCCTCGCCTTTGCTCAGGAGACGTTACTGCGCGAGGGTGCGCTTGACGTGTGGGTAACGTCAATCGGCATGAAGAAGGGGCGTATGGGCGCAATGCTTTCCTGCCTGTGCGGTAATGCCGTTAAAGACAGGATGGTCTCATTGATTTTCAAGCACACAACAACATTAGGAATCCGCGAAACCATCTGCCGCCGCTACACGTTACAGCGCGAATCAACGGAGATTCAAACAAAATACGGCCCCGTCAGAGTAAAATCCGCAGAAGGTTACGGCGCAAAAAAATCAAAACCGGAATACGGCGATATCGCGAAAATCGCGCAAGAAAACAATCTGCCGATAGACGCGGTATTACGGCAGTACCCACCTGCCTAACGGCTTAATTTTCGGCGTAACCCCCGACTCCCAGGGTACCTTCTTCCCGCAAATGAAGGCGTCTGCCGTAAGCCCCAGCGTAAGCGGTATCTTCATATCCGCCGGCACGCCCAGTTCCTCAACGCTGCGCACCGGTATTGGGTCGAACGATGCCTTTAAATAATCGAGCAGCGCCAGATTGTTCCCGCCGCCGCCCGATACCCAGAGCGCCTCGGGCTGCGCTGCCCCCCTGTACTCCCGCCTGTAGAAGTGGTACGCGCTTACCGCCGTGAGCGCGGTTATGGTGGCCATCTTGTCTACGTTGCTCAGCGGGTTTAAGCACGGGTGCGAGAGCAGGTTCGCGAATATCTCCGGCGAGGCGTACTTGGGCGCGGCTTTAGAGAGCCACGGGTCGGCGGAGAGTATTTCGAGGCACTCGGCGTTGGGGTACCCTTTGGCGGTGAGCTGCCCGTCGCGGTCGATCCCCCCCGGGCACTCGGCCACCGCCGCGCATTTGTCGATGAGCACGGTCCCCGGGCCAACGTCCGACTCAAATATCAGCTTGGAGCCCCCCTTGCCGATGATGCTCATCCGCGAGACCATCCCTATATTAAGGAACAGGCCCACCCCTTCCGTCTTCCTCGCGATGATCAGGCTCCCGGGATATGTGGGCAGCAGGCCCGGCCCCCCGGCTACGATGTTGTGGCGCAGAAACTCAGTTATTACCGGTATCCCCAGCGAGGTGGCCAGGTACGGCGCGTCGCCTGCCATCACGTTCCAGTAGCCCTGCTGCAGATTCTCGCCGGTGGGCCCTTTCCAAAGGTTCGGCTTGTTGAGCGCCGCGTAGTGCGGCCCGCCTATGGACTTGTGCGCCGCCGTGAGCGCGGCCTTCGCGGCGTCGAGGAAGAGCATCGTCACCTTGTAGTCGAGCCAGGCAAAGTCGGAAAGCGCTACGGGATCCTCCGTCTCGTTGAGACGGGCGATCAGGTCGCCAACCCTCTGCGGCCACGGCAGATACGCGGTCGAGAAGATCTCCCACTCGTCGCCCTCGTACCCCACGTACAGCACCTGAATACCGCTGCGTATGCCGCCTGCCGAAATAACAAGCGCCCGGCGCTTCTTCAGCCCCCGGAGCCTCACCATCGTCGCATCATGTGCGCCCGTCGCCATAGGTTTCCCCTCCTTAGATGTGTCTGTCTTTAAAATATATTCTTAATCCGCCGCTTTCCAAAAAAAATATTTTCGCGCAAAAAATAAGCCCCCCATTTTTTGACACCCCCCGCTCTCCCATCTGATTAGCGGCATATCCAGCTGTAGTGAGTTACATCCGCTGCGTTAAGGGTTGGCAGCCTCAATATCCCACGGGCGGCCTGGGACTGCCGCCCGTACCGGGATCCACCCGTCCCCTATCCTGCCATCGGCTCATATCCCCGCCGTAGTGTAATCCCGGAAATCTTTAAAAAAATTTCCCAATTTTGTATTTTCCGTATTCAATATATTATATTAATATGTGGATACTTACACCCAACATATAGGAGAAGAAACTGTGACTAAACGCCCTACGATCCTGATTACGGCCCTGACGGCCCTGACGGCGCTATTGTTATTAGCGGTTTGTAACAAAGAGGAGGTTCTTCCCAAGAAGCCTGAGGGCCAGATTATCGCCCGGGTTGGGAATGCCTGGCTGACGCTTGAGGAGCTCAAGGAGAGCATTCCCGGCGAGTACGCCGGCGTCATCACGCGCGAGCAGAACGTCCAGTACGTACGGCAGTGGATCAATACGGAGCTGCTCTACCAGGAGGCCATGCGTTTAGGCGTGGACAAGGAACCGCACATCAAGGCGCGCCTTGAGAAGACGCGCAAGGACCTGCTGAGCGCCGAGGTCCTGAGCCGCGGGGCGCACAGCGGGGGCGAGATTAGCCCCGCCGCAGTACGGGAGTACTACGAGTCCAACCGCGAGCAGTTCGTCCGCGACGTGTTTACGGTGCGCTACGAGGAGATCGTGGTTGACGACCTAAACCTGGCTTGGGAGATCCGCCGCAACGCGACCCACGAAGGGTTCAGGAAACTGGCGATCGAGCACTCTAAGTTCCCGATTCCAGGCGGTCCGGACGACAACCCGCCTTACGTGCCGCTGGAGGCTATTCCGCCGGTGATACGCACGGCGGTGCTAAACGCGGCGGTGCCCTCCATCACCGGGCCGTACCGGGCTGAGGACGGGTTCCACATACTGCGTACCGTGGGCCGGTTCGACAAGGGGACGGTCGCTTCGCTGGAGGAGGTGCGCGACGATATTGTGTCTAAGCTGTCGAACATTACGCAGAAGGGCGAGACCGAGCGGATGATATCGGATGTCAGGTCGCGGGCCGACGTAGAGTTTAACATTGAGCTGGTGCCGGGTGTAGACAGTGTTTCGCCGTCGCCGGCGACGGATGGGCAGAGCTGATGGTTTTTGGGGATATGAGGTTTTTTGCCGGTCTGTCGGCGCTGGTAATTGCCGCGTTTGCGCCGGCTGGGTTTGCCCAGGATGGGGCGGTTAAGGCCGATTCGGCAAAGGTTGGTTCATCCGGGCCGGTACATGCGGCGCATGCAGATTCCGCCGGGGTTGATTCGGCGGATGCCGCGCAGTCTGATGAGTTGGACGAATCCGCGGAGTCCGGGGAGCGGGTTGCCGCTCCTTCACCGCAGATTCCGCCGATGCAGCTTTTGGGCAAGCCGGGCCGCCTCGACGGCATCGCGGCGGTCGTCGGCAGCGAGATCATCCTGCACTCCGAGCTCGAAACCTACGTATACATGCGCCTCCAGGCAATGGGGGCTGGTGCGGGCAGCGTTGATATTAAGGCGCTGCTTCGCGAATCCCTCGAGGAGCTTATCGACAACAAAGTGCTGCTCGTCCGCGCCATGGAAGACAGCGCTATAGTCGTGCGCAACGACGAGGTCGAGAGCATGCTGAACAACCACATCAACAACATAATGCGCCAGAACAACTTGAACGCCGGGCAGTTTGAGCGGGCGCTTATGGCCCAGCAGGGCACAACGCTTGCGCGCTTCAAGACTGAGATGCGCCGCGCTATACGGGAGCAGCTACACAAGCAGAAACTGCAGCAGAGATTCTACTTTTCCACGAATGTCAACCGCCGCGACGTTGAGCGGTTTTTCGCGCAGTACCGCGACAGTCTGCCGGACATCGGCGAGAGTTTTGAGCTGTACAAGCTGAGTTTGCGGCTTTCGGCGTCCGACTCGGTGCGCCAGGCGGCGTTCGACAAGATCCGCGCCGTAAAGCAGCAGTTAGACGCCGGTGCCGCCTTCGCGGAGATGGCCAAGCTGCACTCGGAGAGCCCGGAGGGGGCCGAGGGCGGGGATTTGGGGTATCTGGAGAAGGGCTCGACCTCTGAGCTCGTCTTCGAGGAGCGGGCGTTTTCGCTGCCGGTGGGCAGGGTGAGCGAGCCGTTCGAGACGCGGCTTGGGTATCATATATTGCTCGTTGAGGAGAAGCGCGACAGGCGGGTGAAGCTGAGCCAGATACTTGTAAAGCACGCGCCGGCCGGGCAGCAGAGGGACGAGCTTTTGGAGCGGCTGGATTCGCTGAGCCGGGCGCTTTCGACGCGCCAGGAGTTTGAGGCTGCGGCGCGGGCCATGAGCGCCGACAACGCCACCAGGACCAGGGGCGGCGCGCTGGGCTGGCTATCGCTGTTCGAGATCGCCCCGGAAGTTCGCAACGCCGTGATGAGCCTGAATGCCGGGCAGGTAAGCCAGACGGTTGCCGAAGACAACATGCTGTCGATATACATGGTAGCGGACCGGGTCGATAGCCGCAGGCTGTCGCTCGAGAACGACTACCCGGCCATAGCCGAAAAGGCACGCGACATCGCCGCGCAGAAGCAGCTTTTGGACAATGTCAAAAAGTGGAGAGAGAGCATATTTATTGACGTGAGGATATAGGCGGTACCATGCAATACGACGCGTTAGCCCCCATGTACGACCGCCTGATGTTCCACGTCGAGTACGACGAGTGGGTGAAGCTCATCCGCCGCGTCGTGTTGAAGTACGGCGCCTCGCGCAAGCCCGGCATACTGGAGCTCGGCGCGGGGACCGGCATCGTGGGGGCGGCCCTGCGGGAGTACGGGTACCGCTACATCGCCACCGATCTGTCCCCGTCCATGTGCAAGGTAGCGCGCTCCGTCCGCGGCCTGCCCGTCTGCGCCGCCGACGCGAGGCAGCTCCCCTTCAAAAAACGGTTCGATATGGCGCTGTTTCTATACGACGGCATCAACTACATGATGACGCTCGAAGATTACCGAAAACTCTTCGCCTCCGTCTACGACGCCCTTGAGGAGGGCGGGCTGTTTCTGTTCGACATAACGACCCGCGAAAACTCGGTGAAATATTTTTCTGCCTACATGGACTACGAGGACTACGATGACATAAGCTTCGTGCGGAACAGCTGGTTCGAGTTCGGGAAGTCGGTGCAGCACAACGATTTCACGATCTTCCGGCAGTCGCCCCAAAACCCTGGGTTGTACGAAAAGTACGTGGAGAACCACCGTCAAAAAGTATATTCAGTCTCGGAGATAGAGCGGTCGATACCCAAAAAGCGCTTTAACGTGCTGGGGATATGGGACGGGTACACGTTCAAGAAGTACACGTCCAAATCGATCCGCGTCCATTTTTTGCTGGAGAAGATTTAGCCGGAAAATCTGCGGCTGGGTATGCGGTGCGGATTTTATGCAAAAACACAGTGTAGGGGCGGCCGCCCGTGCATGATTTGCCGTAGCTGCGGTATTTGTGGTTAATGGGGATGGGTAGCCTATGATACAATTTTTGCACGTCAGCAAGGAGTACGAGGGCGGCTTCCGTGCGCTCGACGCGCTCTCGTTCTTCATAGACAAGGGCGAGTTCGTCTTCCTTATAGGCGCCAGCGGCGCTGGGAAGACTACCCTGCTCAAGCATATATATATGGAAGAGTGGCCTACTACCGGGCAGGTGCAGGTGTGCGGCTTCGACTCCCGCGTAGCCGTAAGGGGCGACCTGCCCAAGCTGCGCCGCAAACTGGGTATCGTCTTCCAGGACTTTCGGCTCCTGCACGACCGCAACGTCTTCGAAAACGTCGCCTTCGCCCTGCGGGTGACTGGGATACGCGAGCGCGAGGTGAAGCGCAAGGTCTTCAAGGTGCTCGCGCAGACTGGGCTTTCCCACAAGTGCTCGAACTACCCAAACCAGCTCTCCGGCGGCGAGCAGCAGCGGGTATCCATAGCGCGGGCGATCGTCAACGAGCCGTGGGTGCTTTTGGCCGACGAGCCTACGGGCAACCTCGACCAGGCGGTGTCGCAAGAGATATTTGGGCTTCTGCAGACCATAAACTCCTGGGGTACGACGGTAATAATGGCTACCCACGACATGAACCTGATCGCGCCGTACCACTACCGGGTGATAGAGCTGAGCCGCGGGACGCTCATAAGAGGTGCGGATACTACGCAGAAGCCCAAGTTTGTGAGGGCTAATTGGTAATGTGGGCCACTGCCCGGTTCTTTTGTTGGTACAGATGCAGGCCGGCTTAAAACCCGCCCGGCGGCGGCGGATAATTGAGATAGCCGTTCAGGCTATTGTGCAAATAACCGATATATAGGATGGTATGCCGACATTGCCGAAGCATAGACATTTAACGCTGATACTTATTTCGCTCACGGCGCTCCTCGCCGTGTCCGTCTCGCCGCGCGCCCAGAATGTCGTCTCGCCGGAACTTATGCGCCAGCTCAGGAACGACCGGGCGGCGTCGGAACAAATTCAGCGCTATCTGCAGAAGAACCCAGGGCTTCGCGACTCCGTACTCCAGCGCAGCATGGCGGCACAGGCAGACAGCCTCCTGGCCTCGCTCGACAGCGCGGCGCTTTCAGACTCGCTCCTGTTGGCGGCCGATACCGCCCGGCGGCCGTTTTCCGGCTCAGTCTACGAAGACATGTTCAGCGGCAAGGTCATCTACCCCGACAGCATCATCCCCTACCTGCAGCCGTTCGGCTATGAGGTGTTCTCGCAGAGGCGGGAGCACGTTTTCGGCCCCGGCGAAATGGGCGGCGTCCCGGCCGACTATCCCATACGCCCCGGCGACGAGCTAAAAATCACGCTCTGGGGGCGCATAAACGACGAGTACAACCTGCACGTCAGCCGCGAGGGGACGGTCAGCATCCCGCACAATGTGGGCCCGGTCACGGTCGCCGGCCTCTCGTTCAGCGCGGCGCAGAAGGCGATCGCCGCCCGCCTCAAAAACATAGAGGGCGTGAATGTCTCGGTGTCGGTGGGGGAGATACGCCCCATCGGGATCTACGTGGTGGGCGAGGTCAACTCGCCGGGGTTCCACACCGTCTCCCCGCTCACGAGCGTTACGAACGCGCTCTTCGCGGCGAACGGGATCACCAAGCGCGGGTCGCTGCGCAACGTACAGCTGCGCCGCAACGGCCGCCTCGTGGCCGACGTCGATTTCTACGAATTCCTCATCTCCGGTAACGACCGGTCGGGCCTGCGGCTCCATACCGGCGACGTGATAACGGTTCCCGTGGCGCGCCAGGTAGCGGCGGTCGCCGGCAACGTGCGCAGGAGCGCGCTCTACGAACTCAAGCAGCCTACGAAATTAGCCGACATCCTCGACCTCGCAGGCGGGGTCAGCCCGGCAGGGTGGACGGGGCGCATTCAGGTCGAGCGGTTTCAGGAGAACAGCCACCACATAGTGCTCGACGCGGACTCGCCCGCCACCGCGCCCGACTTTATGGTCAAGGACGGCGACCTGATCAAAATATTCCCCGTCATCTCCAAAGACCAAAGCGCCATTTATCTGAGCGGCAACGTCATGCGCCCGGGCAAGTACGAGTTCAGGGCGGGAATGCGCGTGCGCGACGTCATCGGCAGCCACCGCGACATAATGCCCGAGACCTACTTCGACTACGCGGTCATCCTGCGCAAAACGTACCCGTCGTACCTCGACAGAATAGTCTCGTTCAACCTCGGCAAGGCGCTCGAAGACGCCGCTTCGGATGACAACGTGCCGCTCGAAGACCAGGACCGCCTCATCATCTACAACAGCGACTACTTCAACCCCGACCGCAGCGTTAGCATAGAGGGCGCGGTAACCGCCCCAGGCATCTACAAAATGCTCGACAACATGACGGTCCGCGACCTCATACTCCAGGCCGGCGGGCTGAGCGACGAGGCGAGCAAGGAACGGGGCGAGCTCTACAGGCGCAGCGCCGAGGGCGAGTCGGTTGTCACAAGGAAAATAGAGTTCAGCATAGACAGGGCTATGAACGGCAACCCCGAGCAGAACGTAGTTCTGCAGCGCAACGACAAAATATTCATCCGCAGCATGATGGGATGGGAATCAGAACGCAACGTGCGCCTCGGCGGCCAAATACAGTACCCGGGGACATACGTCGTCTTCGAAAACGAAACGCTCGGCGACCTGATCACGAGAGCCGGAGGATTCAAGCCCGACGCCTACCTCCCCGCAGCGGTCTTCACCCGCCAGTCGGTCAAGGAAATGGAAGAGAGCCGGATGAAACTGTACAACAACGAGCTGGGGACCGACATGCTGCGCCTGTCAATAGAGATGGCGTCGAAGGGCGTAAACGTATCGTCGCTTTTGGAACAGCAAATGATGCTAAAGGGGGTACTGGACTCGGTGGTGGTGCTGGGGCGCGTGATGATCGACATGACGAAGGAGGAGCACTATAAGTCGTTTGTCCTTGAGGACAGCGACGAACTGTACGTGCCGAGGAACTTGGAGACGGTATCGGTATTGGGCGAAGTTTACAGCCCGGGAACATTCAGGCTGGACGCCGGAAACCAGACGGTTGTGCACTACCTTGACATAGCGGGAGGCCCCAAGGAAACGGCAAATAAAAAAGCGATATACGTAATCAAGGCCAACGGCAGCGTGATATCGAACAAGGCGGCGCGGAACAGCTCGGTAAAGCTGGAACCGGGAGACGTGGTGATCGTCCCGGCGAAGATCCGCTACTCAAATAACTTCAAAATATTCATAGACTCCGCCGATGCCACCCTCAAGATAGGCAGCTTCATTACGGCTGTGATTACGCTTGTTCTTACCATCAATAATTTGAACAAACCGTAAGAGCCCAACGTTAAACTCGGGGCGTCGGTGAAATGTTTAAAAACAATATGGGAAAATGTTTTGCCTGCGCATTGAACGGGCGTGATACCGTATACGGGGGAAAAGAGGCGGCTTGCTGCACCGGCGGGAGCATGCAAGCCTTTGCATTCACATCTCGGCCGCAGAAGCATTCGCACCAAGAGGAGTACTCGCCGCCCGGCATCAGTAGAGTTCGCTTCTACGGTACGCGGGTAAGTCAAAAGATTAAATTGGGGGTTATCGGTGTGATGGATATACGGTTTCGACGGGAACAAAACGATTTTGTAGGGGCGATCGCCCTCGATCGCCCGCCGGAATTGCGATATTGCGTTTGATTTCAACGTATAACGCAATCCGTGCGTTGGCGGGCGACCGGGGGCGGTCGCCCCTACAGATATTATCGGTAGAAATAAACATTTGGCGCACATTCTGCCTTCTTTGTCTGAACCTTGATTTACATGATTAAATGATTTCCTTGATTAAAAATCAACATCAAAACCCGGATTGTTGGTGATTTTGACGTTATCTTTTGACGTTTAATCATGTTAATCCTTTAATCAGGTAAATCATGGTTCAGACAATGGGATACCGGAATTGCGGTATACGTTGAATCAAACGCAATACCGCAATTCCGGCACGGGCGACCGGGGACGGTCGCCCCTACGGCTATTATCGTTATCAAAACCCGGATTATCGGTGATTTTGACGTTGTCTTTTGACGTTTAATCATGTTAATCCTTTAATCAGGTAAATCATGGTTCAGACAACCAACGGCCACGGCACGTGCCGCAAAAGGCGCGGCTCGGGGCGGCGGCTCGCAATTGCTGCGCTATTGCGGGGCCGCGGAGTCCCGAAGACAGCGCAGCGAAAACAGGAATGTCTTGCCGTAGCTGTCCCTGCCCACGTCGTCGTAGTAGTAGCTCATGTACCGGTACCAGGCGAGGCTCGCAGCGTTCTCCGTGGCGCACAACCAGTTGCCGTAGTCGCCGGCACTGCCGAAAACGCCGCCGTAGCCGCCGCCGCCGGGCAGGGCCGAAAAGCCGTAATCGTCCGTACCGTTACCATTATTATTCCACCCACTCTTAGATCTCAACTTCGTTCCTGCGTTATTATCATAATTTCCTGACGCATTAGGATCAACATATTTCACAAGAGTCTCCCACTCCGCATCACTCGGCACATGCCACCCAACAGGACAAACTCCCTGAACCCCGCTGGGACTGGATTCTGAGCTTGACGCCCCGTCCATTACCGTTGCCCAATTATATAAACGACCGTATTTGGCGCAACTGTCAGGCGCGTTATTGTAACAAGCGCTCCCGCTCGCGTTGTAATTCAAATTCTCCGCCATCCACGTCTGACTGCCGATTACCACCGTACGATACGTTTTACCATCCCGTGTGTCCGTAAGCGAGCCATAGTTTATGTTAGGGTTAAACTGGCTGCCTCCACCACCGCCCTGATTACCGGGATTATTATTACCTCCATCGCACCCAACCACAACCACCGCCGCCAACGCCAGCGCCGCAGCCAATACCGCAGCCTTACGAACTGATACTCTCATACCGCACACTCCTTTGATTTAAATTGTTGAATTGTTGATATGTAAAAAAAACAAGATTTTTCGTATTTGGGGATATGTAAAATGGAAATTTTTCGCAATCCCGGCATCGCGGGCGGGCACGCAGGCCCGCCCCTACGGCGGATACCGGCCTGTAGGGGCGGCCCTGCGTGGCCGCCCTTGGGTATAGGACAAATGTTAATTTTTCGCAATCCCGGCACGGGCGACCGGGGGCGGTCGCCCCTACAGTGGGATGTACGCCAATCGTGTATTTTTTGGGGATATAGGTTTTTAAGACCCTCAAGGGCATATATAATATATAACAAACATATCCTACTAAAACAGGGGGGG
>Ga0209755_10000152_pt1 | contig 133315 bp, 104 predicted proteins | sample TergutCo191P1_FD_187301 | JGI IMG/M metagenome (GOLD analysis project Ga0209755, IMG submission 187301) | Cornitermes sp. P1 segment gut microbial communities from Petit-Saut dam, French Guiana - Co191P1 (SPAdes) (version 2) | ecosystem: Host-associated > Arthropoda: Insects > Digestive... | reverse complement strand
GGCAGGTTTTTTTGCTGCCGGTTTTTTAGCGGAAGCGGTTTTCGCCGTAGGCTTCTTTGCCGAAGCTGCTTTAGCAGCCGGTTTCTTAGCCGCCGGTTTTTTAGCAGAAGCCGCTTTAGCGGCAGGTTTTTTTGCTGCCGGTTTTTTAGCGGCAGGTTTTTTAGCGGCAGGTTTAGCTGCAGCTTTTTTTATAGTAGCCATTAGATCCTCCTAAAAATTTCTATAATATGTTGGCTTATTATAAACCACACTATGCAAATTTATCAACTGTTTCTTTTACTTAGCTCGTGACAATGTTACAGCGCATGTTGTAACAATGTCGTCTACAGATGCACCTCTGGATAAATCGCTGATCGGTTTTGCAAACCCCTGAAGGAACGGACCGTAGGCTTGAGCTTTTCCAAGTCTTTGAACCAGCTTGTATCCGATATTTCCGGCGTTTAAATCGGGGAAAACCAGAATATTAACTTTTCCGCGCACAGGGCTTCCCGGCGCTTTTTTATCGCACACTGAAGGAACTAAAGCGCTGTCAGCCTGCATTTCACCGTCAAAAATAAATCCCGGATTCCTTTTTTCCAGTATTTCTACCGTGTTTTGTATTTTTACAACATCGTCATGTTTTGCGGAGCCTTTTGTTGAAAAAGATAAAAGAGCGGCAACAGGTTCCGCGTTTAAAAATTCGCGGCAGGATTGGGCGGCGCACTCTGTAATATCCGCAAGCTGTTCTGCAAGCGGATCAGGTATTACCGCGCAATCTGTAAAAATCATCGATCCGTCTTTGCCGTACTGGCTGTCCATTCCGGTCATAACAAAGCATGAAGAAGCCGTTTTAATACCAGCCGCTGTCCCGATGATCGAAAGTCCGGCTCTTAAAACATCACCCGTTGTGTTAATGGCTCCGGCGACAATGGCATCTGCGTCTCCGAGATGAACCATCATCGCACCCCATCTAAGCGGATCTATGATGTCGGCTTTTGCTTGTTCAGGGGTCATTCCCTTGTTTTTGCGCAGTTCATAAAAAACATCGGCGTACTTGTTTGAAACGTCGGTGTCGTTTCCGGGGTTAATTACCTCGATACCGTCCAGATCGATTCCTTCTGATGACGCGATTTCTTGAATATCCGCGGTATTTCCAAGCAATGTAACGCTTGACGCCAGTTTTTCGTTGATAATTATCCTTGCCGCTCTGATAACCCGCTCTTCTTTACCTTCAGGCAATACAAGCCTTTTAAGCGAAGATGCGGCCTTTGATTTCATCTGTGATACAAAATCCATAATTCCTCCATTTATTCCCCATTTGTTCTGTATTATAAATACAGGATACCCCCTTTTTTGATTTCCCGCAAGTTTATGTTAGAGAGCGTACTATTCCCATCATTTTATTTTTATGATAAAATAACAGGCATGACAGAGGTATACAACGATTTCCTGGAAGACGCCGACTTCGACACAATTCTGTCTGAGGACATTGATTTTACGGGGACATTGCGTTTTGAAAAACCGTTTCTAATCAGGGGAAAGGTTTCAGGCGAAATTAACGCTACTGGTTTACTTGTAATCGACGAAAACGCCGTTGTAAACGCCAATATCCACGCTTTGCGTGTTCTTATACGCGGGCAGGTGAAAGGCGACGTTACAGCCGTTGAAAAAGTGGAAGTAACCATTTCCGGCAAACTTTCCGGCAATGTAACGGCTCCGGAAATTTTTATGGAAACCGGATGTGTGTTTAACGGCAGATGCACAATGGTTGGGAAGAACCCGGTATGAAAAAATTATATAAATATTTTTTAGTAATATTTCTTTTATTTTTAACCCTCGACGCGCGCGCGCAAACGCGCCCAGACGCTCTTGCGGAATACCGCGCTGGCAATTTTGAGCGTTCTGTGCAAATATGCCGCGATGAAATTACCGAGAATCCCAATAATCTGGAATCTCATGTGGTTATCTGCTGGGCTCTTATCAGGCTTAACCGTCTTGAAGAAGCCATGCGTTATGCCCGCGCCGGCCGCGCTTTATACCGTTTCGATTCCAGAATTACGCAAATATTAGGTGAAATAAGCTATTATCAAGGCAGGAACGACGAGGCTCTTCAATATCTTCAGGAATACGCCAGCACCACTCCCGAGGGACAGCGGATTGATCAGGTATATTATCTTATGGGCGAAGTTTATATCCGTCAGGGAAAATTCCGCCATGCCGATATCGCCCTTTCTACAGCCGTTCACTGGGTTCCCAACAATGCCGCGTGGTGGGCAAGACTTGCGTACACTAGAGAAAACGCCGGTGATTTAAGCAGCGCGATAGAAGCGTATGAACGGGCGCTTTCTCTTAATTCACAGCTCGCGGACGCTCAGCGCGGTATCGAAAGAATCAGACGGACAATGAGCGCCAATTAGTTTTAAATGCGCCCCAAACCGGCGCCGTAAAGGAAAGAGTTTTCCATCGTGCCGACATTTTTAGTTCAAACGCTTGGCTGTAAACTCAATCAGCTTGAAAGCGAAGCCATTACAGACGCATTCTCCAATAAAGGATATTCTTATAACCCAAAAGACGAATCCCCTTCGTTAATTATAATAAATACCTGTACCGTTACTTCCAAAGCAGATCAAAAGGCAAGACGTGTTATACGAAAAGCGCTGCGCGATTATCCATGCGCGCGCGTCATTGTGACAGGTTGTTACGCGCAGTTAAATAAAGACGATATAATTAAACTGGAAACTGACGGCAAAGGGCGCTTAAGCGTAATCGGTAAAGATAAAATTATCAGCCATGATAAAAATGATTTGTTTCAATTTAATCCGAAGAAATTTTCACAGCATACGCGCAGTTTTTTAAAAATTCAAGACGGCTGTGATAAAAACTGTACTTACTGTAAAATCCGTCTCGCGCGCGGAAAAAGCGTCAGTCTTGATAAGGATGAAGTTCTGTCGCGCTTGCGAATTTTGGAAAAGAATCATGCGGAAGCGGTTCTTACAGGCGTTAATATTTCGCAGTATAAAGATGACGGGACAGATAATATTTTTAATTTGAGCGCGCTTCTAGAATATCTTTTGTCCGGTACGGAGAGGATTGCCATTCGTTTATCAAGCCTTGCGCCTGAGAGTATAGATGAAAGACTTGTCAAAGTTTTATCGCATCCAAGAATTCGTCCGCATTTTCATTTGTCTGTTCAATCCTGCAGTAATATTATTCTTGATAAAATGGCGCGCGCGTATAATTCTCAAACTGTAAAAAGAGCAGCCGGATTATTACGCGGCGCGAAAAATGCGCCGTTTCTTGCCTGCGATATTATTGCGGGTTTTCCCGGTGAAACAGAAATCGAATTTAATGAAACATTCAGTATTTGCAAGGAACTGGATTTTGCATGGATACATGTTTTTCCGTTTTCAAAGAGGCAGGGTACTCCTGCTTTTTCATTCAAAAACACCGTTACAGAAAGCGAAGTAACCAAACGAGTGAATCTGCTTACAAATTTGGCGAAGCAGGGCAGAGAGGATTATGTCCGCCGCTGGCTTGGGAAGGATGTTGACGCGCTTGTGGAGAAAGATAAACTTAAGGTAAAGGATCAACAGCAAAATATTTGTTTTGGGACCTCAGAGAATTATTTAAAAGTAAAAATTCAATACGAAGGCGTAAATCCGCCGCTTCCCGGGTCGGTGCTGCGCTGCAGGCTGACAAATATCGGTGATTTTAAAAATTGTGACGTGACGGCGGTAATACTTCGGAAATAATACCCGCAGATTGCGCGCTCCAGACCATAATGCTTGACAAATTAGCCAAAATTGTATAGATTCAAGCTCCGCGGGGGTATAGCTCATTTGGTAGAGCGCTAGCTTTGCAAGCTAGATGTAAGGGGTTCGAGTCCCCTTACCTCCATAATTAAAATAACTTGCCGGATACGATATATTATCGTATACTTTATCTTATGAAAGTAACAGCGATAATTTCAGATGAATTGGTAAATAATGTAAAGACATACACCGGGAGCTCGACGATCACTGAAGCTATAACTATTGCTTTAAAAGACTGGGTGGATATTTATAATATAAAGGAATTAAATAAAAAAATAAAAAAAAATCCAATAGAAATTAAAAATGGGCGAAAAATTAGGGAAGAAAATCGAAATTTATGTTAATTCTTGATACATCAGTCTGGATTGAACATTTTAAAAATAATCAAAATTATTTCCCAAAAATTTGTAAATTACTGGAAAGCGGAGAAATTCTTGCTGTAGAATGTGTTTTTGCTGAATTATTACAAGGTGTTAAAAATAAAAAAGAAGAAAAAATAATTTTAAAATATTGGGAACATTTACCTAAGAAAAAATATAGAGATATTGTTATCAAAGCAGGAATATATTCAAAAAATAATAAATTATTGGACAACGGCGTTGGTTTAATAGATTCAATAATAATAATGCATGGAATAAAAAGTAATTCAAAAATATGGACATTAGATAAAAAATTATTAAAAGTATTACCGGAGAAATTAAATTATGAAGAAAATCCTAATGTCGCATAACAAATGTTAGAAAAAAGATTATTTAAGGAGGTATTAAAATGGAATGGAATAAAGCAAAAGGAATTATCCTCAAGAATAAGGATGTTAAAAATGAATATGAACTAATGGAAGCGGAATATAAAATAATTGAGGAAATAATAATGGCTAGAAAAGAAAAGAATTTAACCCAAAAAGGTTTAGCAGAATTAATTGGAACAAAACAGTCCAATATTTCTAGACTTGAAAGCGGAACTTACAATCCCTCAATGGATTTTCTCCAAAAAATAGCTTCAGCAATGGGCAAAAGGTTTGAAGTGAGAATGATATAAAAGTTATTCCTGACAAAATTAAATATGAAAAATTAATACAATACCTTATTTGATTAAAAAAACCTTTAATAGTTTTGCAAAAGCTCGATATTGTTCTAAAAATGCCGTCCGCAGGGACGGTTTTTTAAATTAGTAATATTGTAATCCGGCGTTGTGTCAATCGGGTAAATAATATTATGAAATCCTTGCAAATTCCGCTTTTATTACTTAAAATATAGTTATGGAGGGGTATTGTAACAGGAGAGGAATAACCATGAAACGGCTATTTTTTGCCATTTTTTTAATTTCTTTGATTCTGCCCGGTCTTTCGGCTCAGGCGAGGCTTGGTGATTTTACCGTACGCGGCGCCGCCAGTCAGGAAATGAAATATGAAGGGTTGGTAGGGGCTCATGCAAGCCTTCCCATCAATTCAAAAGTAAAGATCACAAATCCCAAAAACGGCAGAGAAGTCGAAATTTCGATAATCGAGAGAATTGAACCCTCCTTAAACAGGGTTATTGACCTGTCTTTAAACGCGGTAAACGCGATCGGGATAAAACCCGGCGATCAGGTTGTTGTTACAGTGGGCGCTCCTCCACGTCCTTCCTTTCAAAGCGCGGGCGGCTCTGAACCTATTATTGATTTAACCGAACCTGTTTTACTGCCGCGCGGCAGTTGGATAGCGGCTGAAAGCGCCGAACCCCAACTGCCTGTTTTTACCGCGCCCGTACAGACACCGGCATTAACCGCCCAGGAGCCGTTTGTCGGCAACACGCCCGCAACCTCTAACAGTCAAATTGTAATTAATGTCCAACAGCCGCTGTCTAAACAGCCTGCGGCGGATCAAACGGTAACGCCTTCGGCGGCGCAGCCGGCGGCGGCTGAACAAGCGCCGACGCAAAAAGCGATCGCGCAGGCGCCTGCAAAAGAAGAATCTGTAAACAATCAGACAGAATCTCCGTATTATCCTGACTTCGTTATAGAAGCATTAAAAGATCCTGTTATAAAAGAAGCGTTTGCTACCGCTTCCAAAAAGGGTGAATCAGCGGAATTTCTTGCGTGGCTGATGGCGATGAGTATCGAAGCTAGAGAAGCGCGCGAAGCCCGCGAGGCTAGAGAAATAAGGGAAATCCGCGAATTAAGAGAAGCGCGCGAAGCCCGCGAGGCTAGAGAATTAAGAGAAGCCAGAGACTCAAGGGATACAAGGGAAGCCAGAGAAGTAAGAGAAGTCAGGGAAGCGAGAGAGGCAAGAGAAGCGCGCGAGGCGCGGGAAGCCAGAGAATCCCGTGAAGTTGCACGAGCGTCAACTGTCGCGCCTGCGGTCAGCCAAAGGGGAAGACAGCCTTCGAATCAAGAAGCTTTTAATCAGCCGTCCGCTTCGATAAATCCCCAGTCTGTGACTCCTCCTCAGCCTGCGGCGCCTCAGGTTGTAGCGCCTCCGCCGCCAGCGCCCGCGAGGGCTCCTGTCAGCGTACCGCAAATTCATCTTAACGACAGGCCTTTGATCAATCTGCCTCCTACAGACAGACAGCTTGAAAGTACCGATAATTCCATCGATTTGAACACGCTTGTTCCCATTTCTTCAGGGACGCAGAAAAATTCATCCGATCTGAGAGTTTCAGCGAATCAGACGCGTTCCATGAGGAATACCCAGCCTCCTCCTGTCAAACCGGAAGCGCTTCAAATACTTCCTGCGCTGCCCGACAGGCATAACGGGAAACAATATAATCTGCAAATCGGGTCGTTTTCGGCTCTGGATGCGGCGAATAAAGCCGCATCTTTAATGCGTGACGTCGGTTTTGATGTAAAAATTGAATATTCAGGTGCGGTTTACAGGGTAATGGCTGTGAAAATAGCCTCTTCTGACGTTTATACAGCGTCTGTCAGGCTTGGCTCGCTTGGATTTGGCCAGATTTGGGTGAGGGAGTAATTTGTACTTGAATAGATACGCTTTTAATGATACATTAATAAGATAGGGGGATATTCCAATGGCAGCGATACGACCGACCGTGGACAAAACGGAATCCAGACAATTAGTTACTTTCCAGCTCGGAGAAGAGCTTTACGGCGTTAATATTATGGACGTTAAGGAAATTGTCCGAGTTCAGGCAATCAGGCCGATTCCCAATGCGCCGATGTATGTAGAAGGAATTTTCAATCTTAGAAGCGAAATTATTCCGATTATCAGCCTGCATAAAAGGTTTCATTTAAGAAAACTTGTTACATCGGAAGAAGATGAATTGTTGTCAGGTTTCATTATTATCGATATAGACGGCATGAAACTCGGAATTATCATCGACAGGATTTCACGGGTAGTTACAGTAGAAAAAGAAGAAATACAGCCGCCGCCGCAGATGTTTTCCGGTATCGGCGCAGAATATATCGAAGGGGTTGTTCATCAGGAAGAGGGGTATCTTATTCTTCTTGAAATTAGAGATCTCTTCAACCCGAAAGAACTTCAAAAAATTGCAGATCTGCGTAAGTAAAAAATCTCAGGCAGGTTCTTGTTAACATGAAAATCGAAATTTATTCTCCCACAATCAGGCGCAAGGAAATGGACGCGGTGCTAACCGCGATGGTGGAAGAAAGAATCGGTCCCGGAGACCGGGGCAGGCTTTTAATTCAAACCGCAAAAGAACAGCTTCATTTTGATTACGCGCTTGCCCTTAGAAGCCCCGCTGTCGCTCTTCATACCGCGCTTAAGGCTCTGGAAGCGAAACCGGGACAGGCTGTTGTAATTTCGGCTCTTTCTCCACAGTATTATCTTCAGGTTTTAAACGATTTACATTTACAGCCTCTTTTTTGTGATGTGACATTTGATTTTCCGTGTATGTCAAGGGAATTAATCGAAAATGTTCTTGCTAAAAAACCGTCCGACATGGAAGCCTGCGCCATAGTCCTTCATCATACTCTGGGTTTTGTTCCCGATGTTTTTTCAATAACCGAACTTGGGCTTCCTGTTATCGAAGACATTTCGCAGAGTTACGGAAGCTGGTTTAAAACAGACGTTAAGAAAGACAAGCAAGAAACTGAACAAAATAAAAAAGAAAAAGAAGAGCCTGTTGCGAATATCGGCGGAGTGTTCTGTATTCTTGGACTTGAAGAAAGAGACATGCTGACATCAGGCGGAGGCGCGCTTCTGTTTTCAATGAACAGGAAAGACAGCGCCGCTCTTCGCAGTTTTGCCGGTATCGCGAATGAATATTGTCTTCCCGATATTAACTCCGCTCTTGCGATTGTTCAGTTTAAAGAAGCGCAAAAAAATATCGACAGAAGAATGGATATTGCGAAGGTTTACCAGCAGGCGGGTTTGTCGCTTGCGTCAAGGACAAAACATAAACGTTTTATCCCGGTTATTGACTCAAGATCCGAAAGTTCTTACGAATACTGCAATTATTCTTTTTCTCTTGTTTTGGAAACAGGGTTAAAAGATGTAATCGCGTACGCAAAGAAAAAAGAAATAGAAATAGAAAATGCCTTTGAAAATACAATCGCCGGTATGGGGCTTTGCGGCGACTGCCCTGTAAGCAGTTCATTATGCCTTCGCACTGTTTTATTTCCTATATACCCAAGACTGCGTTCCGTGGATGTGGAACGTGTATCACGTCTCATAATGACCCTTCCATAAAGGCGGGCGCTTATGGGTAAAAAAGTTGCGTTATTTGTTAACCGTCTTAAAGAAAACGCGCCTGAGCTGGCGCAAAAAATAAAAACCGAGCTGTCAAAACGCGGAGCGCAGGTAGAAATATTCGCGGTGGAAGAAGAGCCCGCCTCCGTGCCTTCCGGTATATGGGATATTGTATTCTCTCTTGGCGGAGACGGAACTGTTTTATACATCGCGCGCAATATGGCTCCCTTGGGAGTGCCTATCCTGCCTGTCAACTTTGGCACTCTTGGATTTATCGCGGAAGTGGAAAAGGAAAACTGGCTTGATGTTTATTTAAAATGGGAAAGAGGAGAAGCGACAATATCGCGGCGCTGTATGCTGGATATTCATGTTGAGCGCGGTTCAAAAACTATAAATAAAAATATCTGCCTTAATGACGCTGTTATTTCATACACGGAAATCGCAAAATTGATCATGCTCGACGTTCATTTGGAGCCTGATTCAAACGAACAGATACAGGAAACAAACACAATTTTAGGCTCTTACAGGTGCGACGGCCTTGTCGTGGCGACTGCCACAGGCTCAACCGCGTATTCGCTGGCGGCAGGCGGACCGATTTTAGACCCCGAAATGGAAGCTTTAATTTTGAATCCGATCTGCCCGTTCGCGCTTTCATCAAGACCTTTAGTGCTTCAGGCGCGCCAGACAATTGTGATAACTGTCGCGGATAAGCAAAGATCGGGAGTGCTTTTAACGGTTGACGGGCAGGACACTTTTCCGCTTGAATGCGGTGATAAAATTTACATTAAACAGGCGCCGTTCAGCGCGCAGCTTATTTTTAACGGACGTTACGCGTATTATTCCGCGCTTAGAAAAAAACTTTTCTGGTCTCCATCTATGACGGAAGGAGATAGAAATGCTTGAAGAGCTGTCGATCAGAAATTACGCGTTAATTGATTCTATCACGCTTACTTTCCGTTCGGGCTTTAATGTTCTTTCCGGTGAAACAGGAGCCGGCAAATCGATAATAGTAGGTTCGTTGGGTTTTTTAATGGGCGGTAAAGCTGAAATTGACGTAATTCGCTCTGGATGCGAAGACGCTTCGGTTTCCGCTGTTTTATCCGTTAATAAAAACAATACCGATGTTACAGACTGGCTAGCCGCGCGCGATATCGAATGTGACGAAGATACAATCATCGTAAGAAGAAATATTAAAAAAAACGGAAAATCGTCGATCTATATTCAGAATGTCCCTGTAACGAGGCAGGATTTAACGGAGTTTACGAGTCTTTTATTCGATCTTCACGGACAGCACAACCATGAATCGCTTTTAAAAAAAGACAGCCATAGAATATTTTTGGATCGTTTCGCGGGAATTGAAGATGAAGTAAAAGATTTTTCAAAAACTTTTCTTGAATTAACCGATAAGCGCAAATCGATGGAGAGTTCATTAAAAAGCGAACGCGAAAGGGAAGAACGCCTTGAGATTTTAAATTACGCCGTTGATGAAATTACAAAAGCGGGAATTCACACAGGTGAAATACGCGAACTGGAAAACGAACTGCAAAAACTTTCCGATTTTGAAAAATTGGCAGGTTTTATAAATACCGCGGCGGTTAATTTTACAGAAGGAGAACATTCCTGCTTAAGCCTCGCTCGCAAGGCTAAAAACGCGCTGGACAGCGCGGCGGCTGTTGATTCATCACTTGGAGAAATTAACAGAAGACTGGAGAACCTTTATTACGAAGCGGAAGATATCGCAGGAGATTTTCGTTCGTACAAGGATGCTCTGTCTTTTGATCCGCAAAGACTGGAAGAGGTAAACGAACGTCTTTCCCTTTTATATAAACTTAAAAAGAAATACGCAAAAGATTTACAGAGTACGGGAAACGAAGAAGAGGCGGTTTTACAGTATAAAACAACCGCGCAGGCGGAAATCGAAGCGCTTTCCTGCGCCGAAGAAAACCGCGAAAAATTAAAAACAGAGATAAGCGTTTTGGAAAAGGTGATTGTATCAAAAGCGCAGAATTTAAAAGAGAAAAGAACAGCCGCTTCGGCTAAATTGGGCGGTATAATCTGCGGCATTTTAAAAAATCTTGGAATGCCAAACGCGCGTTTTCAAGTGTCGATTCTGCCAAGGCAGAACGCAGGGCAAACTTCTTACGGACCGTACGGGGCTGAGGACGCGGAGTTTTTAATATCCGCCAATACAGGCGAACCGCTCAAGGATTTATCAAAAATCGCTTCCGGCGGAGAACTTTCAAGGGTAATGCTCGCTATAAAAACCGCTCTTTTAAAAGACGAAGGCGCGGATATAAACCGGAAAGAGCAGGAAGGGGTGGAAACGCTCATCTTCGATGAGATAGATGCCGGAATCGGGGGTGAAGTCGCCTTGAAAGTCGGGGAATATTTAACAAAAATAGGCAAATTCAAGCAAATTTTTTGCGTTACACATCTCGCGAGTATTGCAGTTCGTGCCGATAATCATTTTAAGGTAGAAAAAAGAACCGAAGGCGGCAGAACTTATACCGGTATAGGGCCATTGAGTGCTGAAGGCCGGAGAAAGGAGATTGCCAGGATGCTGGCAGGGGACTCAGGCGCAGCCGCGCTTGCCCACGCAGATGACCTTATGCAGAAGTACAGTAAACGGAGCAGTTAATGGCGAAGACTTCCGATTCAGATCGGCAAATGTACCATGACAAAGTTAAAATCTATGTGTCCATGACCAAGGCGTTATTGGATACCGAGAAAAAACTTTCGGTGGAAGCCAGAAAAAACACTCCGCACGCTCCGCTTCAAAAACTGACCCTTACTGACGAGATGCTTAATCTTGCGTCATATTATATCGCCATTAACGGAATGTCTCAGGCAGTCATTAAAAATAAAAACGAAGAAGCGCTTAACGACGCGAGAAAATCGCTTTATAAAGCTGTCATTTACCTTGAAGAAGTTGTCAGTAATTCTATAGACGCTCCCTATTCTGATTATGAGGATAAGGTTGCGACCATCGAATCTTATAATCCGAATCAGAGATTCAGCCTGATATGTAAAATGGGGCTTGCGATTGATATGCTTGAACAAGCTTACGGCGATAATTCAAAATGGAGATGGACGTTTGTAGAGCTGGAAGGACGTTTCGCGGCTGTCGCTAAAAATATTGTAGATTTAAAAAATGTTTATGTAAACGCAAGCCCGGGATCTGAATATTATGACTCAAGCGTCTACCATCTAAGATTAATTAAAAAGCTTTTGGCGCAATCAGCCGATCGTTACCGTGAAAAATATGAATTAAGCACAGGGCAGACTCTGGATTTTAAAACAGGGATCAACTTTCTGGCAGCCCTTAGGCGTATGCACATCGTTCTTGCGGAAAATGAGGAATCTCAGGAGATTAAAAAGAAGCTTACAATATGGACGACAAAACTTGAGACCGATTTAAAGAAGCAGGAAGAAGCCAAAAAGAAAAAATAACAGCTAACAAATGAGCCGTCAGCAATCGTCAATCAAAGAATATAAATCGCTCTTTCCTTATCTTTCGCGTTACAAATACCGCTATGCCGTCGGTATTATCTTTCTTGTAATCGTCGATGCGGCGCAGATCGCCATTCCGCAGTTTTTACGCAAGGCTATTGATTTAATTTCAAGCGGCGAATTTGAGCTGAAACAGATAATTATTTTATCACTCTGGATGATCGGTATAATGACTCTTGTGTCCGCAGGCAGATTTTTATGGCGTTATTTTATAAACGGCTCGTCAAGGCGTATCGAAGCAGAACTGCGCGAAAATCTGTACGCGCATCTTCAAAAATTATCGTGGGATTTCTACCAGAAAAATAAAATCGGTGATTTAATGGCGCGCTCTATCAACGACTTACATGCCGTAAGAATGTCTATAGGCATGGGAATTGTCGCTCTTTTCGATTTTGCTTTTATGGCGACAGCTATTTTAATAATTATTTTTATCCAGGATGCACAATCGGCGCTTGTTTCGATAATCCCGCTTCCTTTAATTACGGTTTTAATTCTTCTTTTCGGCAGCATGGTCGGTAAAAAATTCCGCGCCGCGCAGGAAGCGTATTCAAATATGAGCGAGAAAACTCAGGAAACTTTCGCCGGTATCAGCGTAATAAAATCATTTGTAAAAGAATGGTGGTTTATTAAAAAGTTTGCCGATTCCAATGAGGACTACAGAAAGGCGAATATGGAACTTGTGCGCCTTTTCGGTTTCTTTTTTCCGTTTGTTACATTTCTTTCGGGTCTAACGATCTTAATAATGCTTGGGATCGGAGGCGTCCGGGTGATAAACGGCCTTATGACTCCGGGAAGCCTTGTAGCGATGTTCCGTTACCTGTCAATGTTAATCTGGCCTTTAATGGGCGCGGGCTTCATGGTGAATATAATCCAGAGGGGAGCTGTCAGCCTGGGAAGGATTAACGAGATTATGAATACAGAGCCGTCGATTAAGGATTCAGAAAATATTTCTTATGAGGCGTGCGAAGGATACAAAGACAGTGATAATGCAATCGAAATTAACCGGCTTGAATTCGCGTACTCGGATGATAATAAAGTTCTTGACGGGATCGATTTAAGCGTTAAACAGGGTGAATGGCTCGGGATCATGGGAAAAACAGGGTCCGGAAAATCTACGCTAATAAAAACTTTTATGAGGATGGTTGATCCGCCCAAAGGACAAGCGCGCGTTTTCGGCCGCGATGTCCATGATATTCCTTTATCAGAACTCAGAAAAATTTTCGCGGTATGCCCTCAGGACACATACCTTTTCTCTGATACAATCGCAAACAATATAACATACGGATTAAACGCTGATCCCGCATCTTCTTCCGAAGTTTGCGAGAACTCTTCTCTTGATAAATTAAATTATGTAATAGAACTCTCTTCATTAACAAAAGATTTAGAAATCTTCCAAAATGGAAAAGAAACCCTTGTCGGCGAGAGGGGGTTAACGCTTTCAGGCGGACAGAAACAAAGGACAGCGATCGCAAGAGCCGTAATCATGAACAGCGAAATATTGATTTTGGACGATTCGCTTTGCGCTGTTGACAATGAAACAGAGCAGAGGATTTTAGAAGCGTTAAAAAAAGAAAGAAACGGACGTACAACGATAATAATCTCCCATCGTGTGTCTACATTAAAATACGCGGATAATGTGCTTGTGCTGGACAAAGGTAAAGCGCTTGAATACGGAACTCCTTCGCAGTTGTCAGCAAACGGCGGATTTTACAGCCGCATGGCGGCATTCCAAAGACTAGAGGTAAACGCAAATGGCTGACAGTTATTTTGATACCGATGATATTACAAAAGAATACGACAGTCGTCTTGTAAGGCGTATTCTTGCGTATCTTAAACCGTACAAGGGTCTTGTAATTCTAACGCTTGCCGCTCTTGTTATTTCAACTCTTGGCGAGCTTGTAATACCTGTGCTGCTTCAGCGGATAATCGATGACGCAATAATGGTTAAAAATATTACATTTTTAACTAAAGGCTGTGTTTTTTATTTAATAATACTTGTTTTTGTTTTTGCTTTTACATTTATTCAAACATGGGCATCCAATCTGATGACGCAGCATGTAATGAAAGATATGCGCATAGAACTTTTTAAAAAGACTGTTTCACAATCAACAGGATTTCTTTCGCGGCATCCTGTGGGAAGGATCGTAACTCGTTTAACAAGCGATGTTCAGACAATGGATGAATTCTTTACAACCGTACTTGTCGCTTTTCTGAAAGACATTGCCATAATGGCTGGAACTCTTGTTACAATGTTCATTCTTTTTCCAAAAATGGCGGCAATCGTATTCATCACGCTCCCTCCTGTTTTTTTAATAACTCTTATAAGCCGCCTTAAAGCGCGCGACGCTTTCAGAAGGCAGAGAACAGCGTCTTCAAAAGTTTATTCGTACCTTGCGGAGAGGCTGGCAGGGATGCAGGTTGTCCAGCTTTTTATGCAGGAGAAAAAAAGCCGGAATGAATTTTCAAAAAGCAACCGCGAACTTTTGGACGCGAATCTTGGAGAGATGTATGTATTCGCCACATTCAGACCGTTAGTGGAATGGTTTTCCACTTTCACGATGGCTGTCGTTATAGTTGTTGGAAGTAAGATGGCTCTGTCTCTTTCCGTTTCTATCGGAGTTTTAATCGCGTTTATCAGTCTTGTCCAGATGTTTTTCCAGCCTGTTACAGACATTGCGGAAAAATACACAATGCTTCAGTCCGCGATGGCAGGCGGAGAAAAAGTTTTTAAATTGATGGACACGAATGAACAGATTCCAGATACCGGTGTCAGCGCTATAGACGTGCAAGGCTCAGTTGAATTTAATAATGTTCATTTTGCTTATAAAAAGGGAGAAGATGTTTTAAAAGGCTTGAATTTTTCCATTAAGCCGGGGCAGATGGCGGCAATCGTCGGATATACAGGCGCGGGCAAGACGACAATCATTAATGTTCTTACCCGTCTTTGGGATATAAATCAAGGCGAAATAAAGCTGGACGGCATCCCGATTAAAAATATTCCCCTTGATCAACTGCGCCTGAGTATAATGCCTGTTACACAGGATGTTACTTTATTCTCGGGAACTGTAGAAGAGAACATCAGTCTTGGACTTGATCTTTCGCAGGAAGAAATAATTGAAGCCGCAAAAACCGCGTATGCCCATGAATTTATTTCCAATCTGCCTGAAGGATATAAAACAGAACTTTCTGAAAGAGCGGCGAATATTTCTACGGGTCAGAGACAGCTTATAAGTTTCGCGCGCGTAATCGCACACAATCCCCGCGTTGTCATTCTTGACGAGGCAACAAGTTCCATAGACACAGAAACTGAGAGACTGATTCAACTTGGTATTAAAAAAGTAATGGCGGGAAGAACTTCTTTTGTAATTGCGCACAGACTTTCTACCATAAGAGACGCTGATCGTATCTTTGTACTTTCAGGCGGCAGAGTAGCGGAGGATGGAAACCATGACGAACTTATCGCGTACAACGGACTTTATTCAAGTCTTTACAGATTACAATACGAGGGTTTGGACACAGGAGTTGGGACACAGGAACCGCGGATTAGCACGGAACCTCAACCGAACCCAAAGGGTGAAGGTTCCCCTCTTGATTAGGCGGATTAAGATTAGAGTGAAGAAAAAATAAAAAATAATCTGCGTAAATCCTGCACTAAGAAAAAGCTGGTAGATTGTGAGAAGATAGAAACAACACGGCGATAAATCCGTGCTAATCCGTGGTTCGTGGTAAAAATTCTTCTTAAATGTTGTGGAAATTAGCGATTTTATCCGTTAATATAGTAATAGAATGATAAAAAGGCGCTTTTTGGTATTTTTGCACCTCTTTTTGCTGACTGCGGTTTGCGTTTTTGCGCAAAACAGGGATTTTATTCCTTATGTATCGCAGATTAGAGTCGAATCAAGAAGTAATCTGATAAGGCTTACATGGCTGGATTCTCCTGACGCAAGGGGACCTGTTTATATTTACAGATCCGTGCGTCCCTTTGCAGGTTCAATCCCTGCGAACATCAGGCCTGTCGTGGTACGTTACGGAGAGCAGTATTATATCGACGATTCAGACGATATGGAAAATGTTTATTACTTTGTAGCCGCAAGCGATTTAACAGGACAGCGCTACGATATAATTCTCCCGCGTATAAACAGTATAAGCCTTATTCCGGGTCAGACTTCGCAGGAATCTGTTGGCTCAGCCGATTTTGAAATACCGTCTGTTGAACCCGTACAGGGTATTTCCAATTTACGCGCGACTCAGGACGGTGAAAGGGTAATCATTACATTTAACACTAACGGGCCGCGTAAAAACGCCATTCTTTACAGAAGCATGACGCAGATTCGTACTCCGCAGGATTTATTAAACGCCGTTATTGTGCAGTCCAGAATAGATTCGCCGTTTGTCGATTTTCCGGTTCCTGTTCCCGGACTGGAATGGTTTTACGCTGTAATTTATGAAGATGAAGTTGCAAGCGGCAATATGGGAATTAAACCGGGGGTTAACGCGACCAGTACCGCAGTGACAGTTACCAGCGAACAAACACCGGAGCGTCCTCTGCGCCCTATTCCTCTGCCTGTCCTTACGTTACGCAACACTATGCCGGACAGCCATTTTATGACTGAAATCCCTGAACAGGCGGCGGCTCCCTTAAGTTCCGTTTCTGAAAATATTTTACGCGGTACGAAGATGCCGTCTAAGACGCCGTTAACATTAAAAAAACCGCGTGTTTTCGCTGTTGATCTTGTCGCTCCTACGGGCGGCGAAGAATCGGCTCTGTTTCAGATTATTACAGAATATTTTGTAACATTCCAATGGGAAACGGCGAGAATTAGTTTACAGCATTATCTATCGCTGCCAAGATCAAAAGATATCGAAGCCAGGGCGCGTTTTTACCTTGGGCAGACATTGTACTATACAGGCAACCACCGCGAAGCGCTTATGGAATTTTTAAAGATACGATCCATTCACGCGGCGGAAGCGAACAACTGGATAGAAGCTGTTTTAACCGCGATGGTTTATTAACAAGCGTTATTAACGCAGAGTTCTTAACAATGCGCGTAACTCTGGATTTGCCGCGGTTTCGCCTGTTTGCTGAACCTGTCTTTTACTCTGAAGAATAATTTCATCTCCTGGTTCGATTCGATCAAAAAAACCGTTTCTTTGTAATGAGCCGATTGATATTTCTTCATCGATATTTGTAATTGTAAGTTTTCCGACAAGTTCGTCGTTAGAATACACAAGAGCCAGACCTTCGTTAGCAGGCTGAGGCCGTCCGCGTTTTACAACATCGTAAACGGTTTCTGTAACTATTCCGTCCGCCTTCCCCTTGTTAATAAGTGCCTGTCCCTGCCTGCGGATTAAAAGTCTTCCGCGAACCGGCATGGAGGATGATAACTGGGTGATTATCGTGCGGCTCGCGTCGCGAAGCCTGTCCGATCCTGTTCTGAACGCGTAAAGGGTACCCGCAGGAGAGCCCGTTCTACCCGTGAATATTTCCGCTTTTATGGATATGTCGCGTTCGTTCTCTGTTACAGAAACAAGAATAAAATAATCCGCGCCACCTTCTCTTGCCAATCTGAAAGCCTGGGAAAAAGACGCTTGCCTGTGATTAAGATTCATCGGCGCAATGTTGCGGTCGTGTACCAAAAGTTCCCTGATTACTCCCGCCGCTACAGAACCTGCGTCCGCGTGATAAAAACTGGATTGGCCTGCCAGTGAGAAGACGGCTATTTTCCAATGTCTTTCAACAAGGTCAACAGGATTTACCTGCCATTGTTTAAAAAGCGCATTTGATAAAAGCGAAGAATACGCTTCAACCGCGTCGTCAAGGCTTCGATCAGAAACTCCCTGATCCTTTAGGAAGAGAAGCTCCTCAAGGTACCGCGCCGGGTAGCCTGAAAGCCTTAACAATTCCGCGTAATCCCGTCTGTCCGCCGCGAAGGGGTATAATCTTAAACCTCTTCTGTATTCAAAAAGCGCCTGCTCGATTAAATTGCGTTCGCGGTAGCTTTTTGCCTTATTGAAATGCCATGCCGCAAAACGGCTGCGCCTAGGATCTTCTAAAACTGTGGAAGAAATAACAGTTTCCTCCAGAATGGCGCGGATAAATTCATCATTCTCGTTAAAAGCGATCGCGTTTGTAAGAACTGTTATCGCTTCCTGCTGTCGTTTTAACATAATTAACGAAAGCCCTTTTAAATACCACGCGCTCATGTCCTGTCTGTTTTTAGCTATTAAATTATCGCAAAGACGCGCGGCTTCTTCGTATTCGCCGTTTCGATAACGCAGGATGGACATTAATGATTGAGTCGGAAGATGATCGCTTTTATAAAAAAGAGAATTTTCAGCGTAACGGATCGCTTCTGCAATCCTGTTGTTCATGGAGTAGATATAAGAAGCGTAATAAAAAACACGGTAGTCGCCGGGATGCCGGGTAAGAGCATTATTTATATACGTAACCGCCGTGTCGCCGTCGCCGAGCGAAAGCGTAACAAGCGCAAGCGATACTAAAAGCTTTCGATCGTCAGGATAACGGCGAACCGCGTCGCGGTAACGCAGCATCGCTTCGGACGGTCTGCCTCTGGCAATATCAAGTTCGCCTGCCGCAAAAAGGGTCTCTCTGTTGTACGGCTCTATTTTCAAGATTTCATTAACAAGACCTGCCGCCGTTTCAAGCTGTCCAAGCGCGATGTGGATAAAAACTTCAAGATTTGCCACGTTCATATTAGTTCGGGCGAGCTGTCTCGCCTTTCTAACCCATGTAAGCGCTTCGTCAAATTCCGCCAGTTCGTAATAACATTCCGCAAGGGATGCCGTTCCCTCGGCATGCGCCGGATTTAATCTTGTACATTCCAGAAATGATTCAACAGCCGAATACCAGTTTTCTTCCGCCATAAAAGCTTTTCCGCGTTCGTAAAACTGGACCGCCTGCTGTGACTGCGCATGGAGGTTAACGGCAATTATTAAAAAAATACATGGAAAGAATAATATTTTTCTGTACACTGTCCCCCCCTTAACTAAACAATCATTCCTTTTTTTGCGTTACAATTTTTATCGAATTGATCTTGTGGCCGTCCATCTCCTGGATTATAAAGTCATAGTCTTTATACACTATTTTTTCGTTTTTAACAGGTATTTTGCCGAAAAGATCGAAAACAAACCCTCCAAGCGTGTCGAAGTCGTCTACAGGAAGCAGTAAACCCGTCTCTTCGGCAAGAAATTCAAGGTTGACTCTGGCGTCGCAAAGCCATACTCCGTCCGAGAGTTCCATAACATCATCGGTTTCATGATCGAACTCGTCTTGAATGTCGCCGATTATTTCTTCTATTATGTCTTCCATCGAAACAATGCCTGACACTCCGCCGTATTCGTCGACAACAACAGCGATATGAACCTTTTTGCGGCGCAGTTCGCGAAGTAAATCGTCTATATGTTTGGAAACAGGAACAAAGAATGGTTTTCTTACAAGTTCGTTTATGTTAAAAGGTTTTTGGTTTAATATAACTTTAATTACGTCTTTTACATGAAGGATGCCGATTACCTTATCTACGGTATCCTGATAAACGGGGAAACGCGAATGTTCGCTTTCGCAGATTAAAGAGAGCAGTTCTTCTTTTGAAGCGCTGGCTGAAAGAAAAACTGTGTCTGTTCTTGGAACCATTACTTCTTTAACGGTGGTGTCGGACAATTCGACAACTCCGCGGATCATCTGTCTTTGATCCTCTTCCAGCTCCTTTATTGCCTGTAAATTTAATTTAAAAGGGGCTTTCAATCTTTTCCCCCGGCTGGAATGATATGTTCGTTGTTAAATTTACTCAGTATTTTCTCCTGTAAAACAAGCATTGGCTCGTTTGAATCGGTGGTTTGATGGTCCATTCCGTCTAAATGAAGGATACCATGAATTAACAGTCTTCGTAACTCCTCATCTTCGGTTATTTCGAAATATTGGGCGTTTTCACGCAGGGTTTCAAGCGAAATGACAATATCTCCGGGAAGATAAATGTCTCTGCCGCCGTCTTTTACGGTTTCACCCAAATTAAACGATAAAATATCAGTAGGCTCGTCCTTATTCCGGTATTGATTATTCAGGTTTTTTATTGTTTTATTTCCGCAGAAAAGAATCGACAACTCCCAATTATCGCGCTTTATTTCTTCAAGGATTTTTACCGCGTAAGTACAGACAGCGTCGCTCCATGCGGGCGGTGATATTTCTTCAGTGTTGATTGTTACATTATTCATCTTGCGCGTCATCCTGCTTCTGGCTTGGGTGTGTCTGATTTGCCTGCTGTTCTTCCTTCTGTTTGGGGTATTCGATTCTTGAATGATAATAGCCCGCGAGCACTCTAACAAATGTTTTTTTTATTATTTCAAGGTCGCGGAAGGATAAATCGGATTCTGAAAGCTGTCCGTGATCGATTTTCGCTTCAAAGAGCTGTTGGATAAATTTATCGATTTTATTGGCGGTAGGTTTGTTCAGGGTGCGAACCGCGGCTTCCGTGATGTCGGCAAGCATTACAATCGCCGATTCTTTTGAACGCGGAGGAGAGCCGGGGTATGAAAAATCTTCCGAGTTAACGGACACTTCTTGTTCTGTCGCCTTGTTATAAAACCATGAAATAATCGAATTACCGTGATGCTCGGCAATTATCGCTATTACATCTTTTGGAAGTCCAAGACTTTGAGCTTTTTCCACGCCCAATTTAACGTGGCTTCGGATTATCGTGGCGGAAAGGCGCGGAGCGATTTCGTCATGTCTGTTGTGGTCTGTTTGATTTTCTACAAAGTAATCGGGGTTATCCATTTTGCCGATGTCGTGGTAATAAGCGCCGACGCGCGCGAGAAGCGGGTTCGCCCCGATATCCTGACAAGCCTGTTCGGCAAGGTTTGCTACCATTAAAGAGTGGGTATAAGTACCGGGCGCTGTTGTGAACAGTTTGCGTAAAATCGGCGCGTTCAAATCCGACAGTTCCATAAGCCTGTAGGGAGTTACCGCGTTTAACACATGTTCAAGAGGCGGAAGACAGCCGATGGTTAACATTCCGCAGGCGATACCGTTAAGAGCAGCCCAGAAGATCAAGATAGGGTATTCGTTTAAATGGGCTTCGCGCAGGAGAAGGACAACAACGATGGAAAAACACTGCGCGAGAGCTATTATTAAACCGGCTTTTATAAGGCTCATTCTGTTTTGCGTTTTATGAAGCACTGTTGAAGCGACCGCTCCCGACACAAGCGCGATAATGTAGGAATAATTGTCAAACGCTCCGGCGAAATACGCGCCTAACGGCATGGCGATTGCAAAAATCATGGCAGGTCTTTTCCCTAAAAAGACCGCGATCAGCATTATGAAAAGAGCGGTTGGAACCGTAAGAGCGACAGGAAAATTGCCGGAGCCGGGAGACAGATTATTTATAATGACAGAGCCTATTATGTAGGAGCCTGTAAGAGAGGCAAGAAGATATTTCTCGCTGTTGCTTAATTGTTTTCCAAGGATGGTTTGTCCCTGTAAAATTATAAAAATAATGTAAATGCTGAGCAAAAGGAAAACAGAGCCGAAAACAGAACGCAGATCGTTTAGAGCTTCATAATTCTCGCTTGCGATAACAACAAAAATGCCTGCGACGCATAAGCCGAAACTGAAGAGAACAGGTCCTGAGCGGAAATAACTCAGTACCAATAAAATATCTTTTTTTAATGTATTATTTTTCTCTTTCATCGTATGCCTGTATTATCTTTTTTATTAAAGGGTTTCTAGCTACGTCGCCCGTATGCAGGAAGGAAAAATTCAACCCTTCAACTTCTCTAAGTATTTCCAGAGCGTGTAAAAGCCCAGATTCGTTTTTTCGCGGAAGATCAATCTGAGTTGTGTCTCCTGTAATTATCGCGCGCGTACCCGAGCCGATCCTTGTAAGGAACATTTTCATCTGCTCCTTTGTCGTATTCTGCGCTTCATCGAGAATTACCATACAGTCGTTAAGGCTTCTTCCCCTCATGTATGCAAGAGGTGCGATCTCTATCGATCTTGTCTCTTCCATTCTGTTGATAACATCGTAAGGTATAAGAGATTCCATAGCGTCATAAAGAGGTTTAAGGTACGGATCTATTTTTTGAGCCAAATCGCCGGGCAGGAATCCGAGATTTTCTCCGGCTTCCACAACAGGGCGGGTAAGAACGAGTTTTCGTGTTTTTTTGGAAAGCATCATTTGAAGGGCGTGCGCGATTGCGAGGAATGTTTTGCCGGTACCGGCCGGCCCTATGCAAAAGCAGATATCGTTTTCTCTCATTCCCTGTATGTATTCGGCTTGATTTCTTGTTCTGGGATAGACGCGGTTAAAGCCGTGCGGGATTTGAATCATGGAGTCGCGGAAATACGAGCTGTCTTTTTCTTCAGAGGCTGATTTTGGCATGCCTTCGGCAAGGGCGCGGATGTAATCTGCGGAAGGCTGTTCGCCTTCTTTAACCGCTGTGATAAGGTTATCCATCATTGTTCTAAAGCGTTTAATACCGATCTCATCCCGGCTTTCAAAGTGAATTTCATTGCCTCTCGCCGTGATAAAACCGCCAAGAGAACCTTCTATTACCCTCAGATTTCCGTCATTTGCGCCGCAAACCCCGGACAGCAGTTCCTTGTTATCAAAAGCTATGGTTATCCCGTCGTCCAAAAATGCCTCCTCCTCATTTTATAACCCGGCTTATGCGCTGGTCAAGTCTGCGTAATGCCTCAAAAACGGCAGGCGGCGACGAAACGCAGGATACTTTCCGTATTGACTTTAGGTATGATAGCAAAATATAATGTCCGAAGAGACGCCTTGAATGAAAGGCGCGCTGTAATGAAGAAAGGGTTTTTACGGTATAAGTTACTGACATGATAGAAAAAACGATACACTATGTTTGGCTTGGGAGCAGGGAAATTCCTGAAAAGTATAGCGCTTTTATACGCGGCTGGCGGGCGTTTCATCCTGACTGGGAAATAATCAAATGGAATGAAGAAAATTTTGACTGCGAGGGCAATTCCTGGGTTAAAACAGCAATCGAACAAAAAAATTGGGCGCTTGCCGCTGATGTTATGCGAAGTTATATTCTTTTACACCACGGCGGCGTTTATCTGGATACCGACATCGAACTTTTTAAACCGCTCAACGATTTAATAACCGAAAACGACTTTTTTATCGGATATGAAACGGATTTTTGGTTTGGCTGCGCTGTTTTGGGTGCGAAAAAAGGGCACAGAATAATCAAGGAAGTGTACGAGAGGTACCTTACGCCCTGTGAAAAACTTGACAACAGTTCAAATATGTTATGCGTTTTAAATTTCAGCGCTTCGATTAAAAGGCTTTATAACTCCAAATTGGACGGAAAAACCCAAAAAATACAGGACAACGCTTTGCTTCTTTCGCCGGAATATTTCTTTCCAAAAAATTACATAACCCACAGGATAAAAATTACTGACAATACAATGGCGATACACCACCTCTCGTCAATATGGTACTCTTTAGGTAAGCGGATAGGAATAAAAATCGCCAAAGGTTTGCGGCTGATTCTTGGAAGATATATATTCGGCTGTTTTGAAAGAATTGCAAGGTTAAATATGCTTGGGAAACTGGATAGAGAATACAAAAAGAAATGCCGGAAATAAAAAATTATAAGAATAAATTAGGAATATTTAATGGGAAATTATGCTAAAATCATCAAGGAAGACATTAGCGCGATTTTAAAGTCCGACAAAACATTAAAGGATGTTTACAGTGTTATATTTTCACATTCAAACTTTATTGCCTATGAAAAACTTGTTGATTATGAAATTAACGCGGTAACCTATGCGGCGTATGATTTAGAGATAAAGGCGTTTGCCGCATATATAAAACATACGTACCCAAACGCTGCCTCGGAATATATAGGTATCGATCTTGGCAATACACCGAATTTTTTAATTGCGTTTTGGGGTGTTTTAATGAGCGGGAACAAACCGTACTTAATTAATTCATTTTACACACTGGAACTTAGAATAAAACTTCTTAAAAAATTGAATGTTAAACTCGTGATAACAGGCTCCGCCGACTATAACGATTTTTCAATAATAAATATCGATTTTTTTAATAAAAAATGCCCGCAAATAACAGATGAATTTTGGGAGAATGAATTTGCGCTTTCCTCCGCACTGACGGGGCTTGAAGCAAAGATTTGCGTATTTGACGGAGAGGCTGTTGTAAATCAAATATTATGTACCCCGAACATGATTAAAACCAATAAGTGGCTGATAAACGACTACCAAAAAAGAATCAAGGTTGCCATGATTGTGCCGCTTTTCCACATTTTCGGAATAATGGCGAGTTATTTTTGGTTCGCCTTTTTCGGGCAAACAATGGTTTTTCTAAAAGACAATTCACCGGACACTATCAGGGGAACGATAAACAGGCACAAGGTGACGCATATTTTTGCACCTCCGATTTTGTTCCATAAATTATATAGAAGTATAATAAACGGTATTTCGCAGGAAAGTGAAAAGAGAAAAAAGAAATTTAAAAAAGGGATAAAACTCAGCTTTTCCTTACAAAATATATTTCCTTCGTTCGGCGTCGCGGTTTCAAGAAAACTTTTTAAAGAAGCTCTTACCGCCTCGTTCGGAATGTCGCCGAGGTTTATGATTTCTGGCGGTGCGCATATAGACTGCGAAGCGCTAAAAATTATTAATTGTATCGGTTATCCTCTTTTTAACGGTTACGGTACGACGGAAACGGCGATTACCGGAGCAAATTTTGCATTAAAAATAGATACAAGAACCAGCGGCTCAATCGGGAATCCATTTAAAAATGTAAGCTATACATATGACGAGGATGAAACTTTAACTGTTTCGAGCGACGCAGTTTGCAAACGAATAATCTCGCTAGACAGCGAACTGTTAAACGATGAGGAAAGCGCCGGAGATTGCGCGGTTAAAACAAATGATCTAATAAAAATAATAGACGGCCAGCTTTTTGTTATCGGACGAAAGAATGATCTGTATGTCGGTGAAAACGGTGAAAATATCAGTCCCGATGCAATTCAAAACAAATTAAGTGTTAAAATCGCAAACAGATTTTGCGTTTTAGAGATAGACGGAAGGCTTTCCATTGTCCTTGAGTATAATAAAATAATGCCGGGCGATATTATCGCTAAAGAAATCGAGCAAATAAAAAACACACTGGCAAAAATTGACTGCGGGCATTATGTTAGCGATATTTTTGTGACATATGAGCCCATTGCAAGTCAAAATACGATAAAAGTTTCTCGCGCTCTTCTTAGAAAAAACATTGATGAGGGCGAGGTTATATTAAAAGAATATAAAAAATTATGCGGCGGTGAAAAAAGACAAAACGACGGGTATGAAGATGAAACAATGTCGGTAATCAGGCAGGCGTTTAAAAAAGCGGCGGATACGGACGCGGAGATTCGATCTAACGAAGACTTCTTCCTGGATTTAGACGGTGATAGTCTTGGTTATTTTTCGCTTGTTTGCGAACTTGAAAGTATATTTAACATTCAATTTAATCCTGAAAAAAACAAGGGCTTGCGCACTCCGGGTGATTTTTATAATTACATAAAGGAAATGCTATGAACGCGGTTTTATATTATTCTCATCTTGCAATAGCATTGCTCCTTCAGGTATTTTTGTTCAAGACTAAAACTTATTATGAGGACAGCCGCAGAGAAAATAAAAGAATTAAAGGCAGCGCCGTAATTATATCAAATCACCGCTCCCCATTGGACGGTCTTGTTATCGCGCTTAGGTACTTTTATAAAAGATTGCACTTTATTGCCGAAAATTTTTACAAGTACAGATTGAAAATAGTAAAGTTTATTTTAAGCGTAGCAGGGGGGATTTTCGTTGACAGCGAAGTTAAAAATTTGGATTTTATTGAAAAAAGCAGGAAGATAGCCGCAAAAGGCAGAGCTATTATGATTTTTCCAGAGGGCGGTTTTAAGCATACATACGAGCCGATTAAATTTTCCGCAGGATATATAATGCTTGCGATTAAAATGGGAGTAAAAATAGTTCCGATTGTTAACGATTTTAATTACGGGCTCTTTAAGAGGGTGCGCTTAATGATTGGAAACGGCATAGATTTATCCGGCTATTCAAACGCAGAACTTACCAAAGCAAAGCTTAAAGAAATAAATGATGAAATATATAATAAATTTTTGGCGCTTTTCTATGAATTAAAAAGGAAAAAAGCTGAAAAATTTTTGTTTAAATACGAATTTGTCCAACCTAAACCTGGTGATGTCGTCCGCGTTAATGCCGGTTCTTACTGCCATTACGGCGTGTATTTAAGCGCCAATGAAGTTATTCAATTTGGCTGCGCCGTAAACAAAGCGGGAGAAAATATAGTTGTCAATTCTGTTTCTTTAAGTGAGTTTTGCGGCGCTAAAATTCCCGAAGTCCGCGCGATCAAAAAGCGATTTATCAGAAAATTAGATGACATAGAAAGGTATGCAAGGTCCTGTCTTGGACAAGGCGGATATAGCTTAATAAACAACAACTGTTTTGATTTTGCAAATAGAGTTACTCTGAAAATTTAAAGAGGAAGAATATTTTATGCATAATCCCTTGGTAATTACCGGTATTTATGCAGCCGTCATTATTGCGGCTGTCAGCGTACTTGTATTCCTGCTTTTAGTTTTGTTGATTTTTTTAAATACCACATACCGCAGTCCCTTTAAAAAAAGAATCAGAGAGTGCACAAGAAAAAAAGACGAATCACAAATGTGTATGTTTTCCGAAGGAGTGGCATGGTCGCAAAAATTTAAGGATGTAACAGAGCAACTTCATATAGTAAGCGAAGGTCTTAATTTATACGGCGAATATATTAATTTCGGGTTTGACAAATGCGCTGTAATCCTGCAGGGAAGGGGAGAGTCGCTGATCTATTCTTACTATTTTGCCGATGTTTACGCTAAAAACAAACAAAATATTCTTGTTTATGATGTTCGCTCGCATGGTCTTAGCGACGGGAAATATCAAACCGGAGGCATAAAGGAAAGTGACGATTTAATTTTATGGATTAAATTGATAAACGAAAAATATAATATATCTGATTTTACAATTCACGGCATTTGTATCGGCGGCGCGACGGCGGTTTATGCGTATAGTAAACTTAAAAACGAGGGTAACGGTTTACTGAAGAGGATAGTGATTGACGGATTATATAAAAGTTATTACGAGTTATTTAAAGCCCACCCCAAAGCTTATAAAGTACCTATACTCCCTGTTGTTTACGCCGCTACTTATGCGGTTTTTTTTCTTATATTTATACTTGCTAAAGTCAGACCTTTTAAGGAAACTCCGTTAAAATATATGAAAGATATTGATATTCCGATTTTATTTATCTGGAGCGCTATGGATAAATTTTCCGCTAAGCCGGACAGCGAAGAACTGTTTAAAGCGTGCGCGTCGGAGCATAAAGAGATTTGTTTTTTTCCCAAAGGCAGACACTCGCATGTCAGGGCTTCACAGAAAACGGAATATGATGATTTAATCGCCAATTTTTTAAAAAAGCATATGTAATTAGTTTTTTATTAAGGGGTGGAAAAATAGAAATTATTAATGTGCTAAAAAAAATACTTTTAATTGTATTGGCGGCATTTGTCATAACTCCGCTGTTATCAGAGGAGAACATCAGCTCCGCAGGAGCCTCGGTGCGGGTTACCCGCGATGTGGAGATCGTTGTTGTAGATGCCGAACTTGACCTGCCTCTTAAGAGCGCAGTTATACGTTCATGGGATGGGAGCGTCTATATATGTAATGAAGACGGCATAGCCGTTATTACCGCGCCTGATGACAGACAGGTTGTAATTCAAGCGTCTTATCCCGGCTATGTTACAGGAAGACTTGTTATTTCAATACAGACAAATAATTATATATTGGAGCTTTTATTATCGGGTATATTACAAGCCCGTGAACTGGTGGTGGAAGCGCCCAGATATGCCGCAAATGAAACAAGAACAGGGAGGAGCACCGCGATTTCCGGGCAGGATATAAGTCAGACTTCTGAAATTAGCGGTGTCGAAGATGCGATAGCTTCCGTTAAACTTCTGCCGGGTATAATCGCTACAGAATTTGCCGACGCCATGCCGAGCATTCGGGGCGGAGAGCCGCAGGACGTAAGCGCGTCACTTGACGGTTTTTATATTGATTTTCCGTATTATTGGGGCGGCGCTTTTTCGATTTTTGATCCGCGCATGGTAGAAAGCGCGCAACTCTCTCACGGGGTTTTCTCCAGCCGCCACGGAAACACCATTTCCGGTTTAATTGACATAACAGGTAAAAAACCGTCCCCGGCTGAAACTGAAGCTGAATTAGGCATCAGCGCAAGCGCGGTCAGCGTTAACCTTTCCTTCCCGCTTATGGGTAAGGGCGGTATTTTATTCATGGGGCGCGTTACTTACATCGATCCGTTTGTCGCTCTTGCAAAGCAAGCAGTTAAAATACCCGGATTTCCCGATGACCTTGCAGATTTAATAAACTCGATAAAAACGGCGCCATTTATCAGAAGCGCAACCGCGACTGGGAATTATCGTTTTACCGGCAAGCTTGAATTACGCGCTACGGCTTTCTTTGGCGCCGACGGCGTTGGAGTAAAATACGAAAATTCATTCAATATGGACGGTCTTAACGGTAATGAAAAATTTTTATTCGATTATACCCATTATCAGGGATTTTTAACAACGTCTCTTCTTCTGACCCCCCGAAGCGATATGCTTGTAAAGTTTTTTGCAGGGGCAGGTTTTCAGGATAAAAATTATGAAGAAGAAGAAAGCAGTGATATTTACGAGAAATATTTTTCACAAAATTTTAAAGACAAATACGGTGTTTTAAATGATCCGGAACTTGCTGATTTAAACGCTCCTTACATTTTATCAACAGAAACAATATCCGCAAATTCTGAATTAGTTAAGAACATACAGGGGCGGCTTGATTATGACTGGGAGATTGCAAACGGTTTTTTATTTGCCGCAGGTTTGCAGGAAATGATTAAAATACGCAGAGTATCAGGCACTCAAAATAAACGCATAGAAAACAGATTGAGCGATTTTGATGATAAAGAATCAATTTTTATTTCCATGGGCATCTTACCTGATGATCCGCGCCGCGTTTTTCTGGAAGATTTTATAATTGTAAGCGCTCCCGCTGTTATAAACTACGATATTCCCGGTAATACTGTTTTTACTTCATCGCTCTACGGACTTATCGAATACAATTCGCCTGCAAGGCGGTTTGGCTCGGAGCTAGGACTGCGCATAGATCACTATTACCTTTTAGGCGGCAGTCTATCGCTTGGGACAAGGCCGGTTTTAAATCCAAGGCTTAATCTGGATTTTAATATTTTAAGAGACCGCTTCATTTTCGAATCTATAAACTTAACCGCGGGAACGGGTCTTTTTTCGTCTATGCCGGATATGGCAATGGCGGAAGAGCAATTTTTAATAAATGAAATTAAACCAACCCGTTCATGGACATCCGTTGTTGGAGCCGAACTGAAATTTTCTTACGGAATGTTTATCAATATCGAAGGTTATTACAAACACATATATGACAGAATGTACGCCCCTTTAAATTTTAATCTTGAAGGCAATGCTGACACTCAATATTATTTTAACGGCAGAGGAAGAAGCTGGGGAATTGATCTGATGCTGAAAAAGAACCGTTCCCGGTTTTGGGACGGATGGATTTCATATTCTTATAATTGGACACAACATCGTGATCCGGATGCGGGAGACTTTGAAACGAGTATAAATTCTAAAGCCATAAGCAATGATTGGTATTTTCCATATTACCATCGTTTTCATTCTTTGAATCTTGTTTTGAATGTAAGGCCGGTTCAGCGCATTAATATATATATCCGTTTCGGACTTGCAAGCGGAGAGCAGATTTTAAAACGCGCCGGCTCGGGACCGGAAAGTTATCCCGTATATGTATACGATTCTCATACAGATAATGGATATTTTATCGAAAAATATTACTGGAACGAAGAGCGCGATAAAGACAACCGCACGACTCCGTTTATGCAAATGGATATAAAAATATCTTTTTTTTACAGTAATAAAGCGGGAAGGGTAAGGTTCGAAGCGTATTCCGCTCTGGAAAACATACTTTCACTTTTATACACTTCTCAGGGGAACACCTATTTTAACCCGTACACAGGCGAAGTTGCCAAGGGAAGAACTTCGGCAAGTTATAGTCTGCCTTTTCCCATACCTTCTTTTGGTTTTAAATTCAGTTATTAAAAGTTCATTGCGTTGACAAACATAAAAATCTTGTATATAATAATGACATATGCGCGCTATGAAGCTTCTTTTCTTTTTCCCGGTCTGCGTTGTCTGCGTTCTTTCATGCGCGTCAGGCGCCGGAAAAGGCGCGTTAAGTGTAAATATTACAGACAACTCAAAATTCGTTTTGCTGCCTCCGCAAGGAATTGAACAAGCCATGGACATGGCTCAATATTTATCTACCGAATTCATGGGACATAGTATTTTCTTAACTTCCTGGGTAAAAGCGGATGAAAACGCAATAGAGATGACTTTATTTAACGAGCTGGGCGCAAGTATGGGAGAGCTTTCTTACAAAGACGGCGCGGTTCATTTCTCATCGACTGTTATTCCAAAATCCTTTATGAGGGCTTTTAAGCCTGAATATATTATAGCCGATTTTCAGCTTTGTTTTTACGATCCGGTCATGCTAAGCAATTCACTGAAAGACAGCGGTCTTGTTTTTGAAACTAAGGACGGCGGCCGCCGTATTTTAAACGGGAATGAAGTTATAATAGAGATTAAAAAAACGGAGAATACTGTTGAACTTGTAAATTATTTAAAGAAATACTCTTATACTCTGGAGGGAGATTTTCATTGAATCCGATAGCGACGGCTGTTTCAATAAAGATAAAATGTTATGAAAAGAAAAAGTAAAATATTATTTCTATGTCTTTTTTTTATAATTTCTTCGGTATGGGCGCAGGAAGATGTTTTCCGTTATCCGCTTACGGCGCAGACCATGAATACTTTTAATACAACTTTTGCGAATCTTGCGGAGAAACCTATTATCAAAGGAAATTTTGTACAGGAGAAATACTTGAACCGCTTTGATAGATCGCTTGTTTCTTCCGGCAATTTTATAATCGCGGTAGAGCAGGGTATGGTTTGGGAAACATTAAAACCTTTTCCTTCTACAATGATACTTGGAAAGAACTTTATTATGCAGTCAAGACCGGACGGGCGAAAATCTGTTATAAGCGCTCAGGGGAACGAAACCTTTACTCAGATGGCTGATGTTATAAGCGTTGTATTTTCCGGTCAGAGTCAAGGGCTTTTAGAAAACTTTAAAGTTTACTTTTTAGGCAGTGTTTCTAATTGGAATATGGGGCTTTTACCCCGTGACAGCGCTTTTGCTTCTTTTGTTGCGAAGATAACAATGAGCGGTGATTCCGCGATACGATCTATACGATTATTCGAACAAAGCGGCGATTTTATAACATATACGTTCTCAAACCTTAGTAATCCGTCTGGACTTAGCGATCATGAAGAAGCTTTTTTCTCAATTCCATAATTTAATGCTTCAAAAGAAGCAGGGTATGTTCCTTACTCTTTGGTTTTTGTTACATTTGGGCATCCCCGCTCTGTTGGGTCTGTCGTTGTTTTTCGCGCCTCCTTTAAGTTTAAGCACACAACTTTTGGATTTGCTTCCGAATAGAGATATGTCAAAAGTTGCCGAGGCGGACAATGTTCTTACAGAAAGAAACGGCCGTGAAACAGTCATCCTTTTTGCGTCTCCCGTTTTTGAAAAAGCTAAAGATACGGCTGTTTCTTTTTATAATGAATTTAAAAACGCCGAAGGGGTTGATAGCGCCTCTCTTCTTTTTGATTCTCACGCTATCGCAGAAATTACCGAGTATTTCTACAAATACCGTTTTGTTAATGCCGGAAAAAGCACCATTGAATTGCTTGAATCAGGCAATACCTCAGAAATTGCTATGGATGCTCTGGCTTCGGTTTATGGAGCGTTTAATTTTATTCCGCTTGATAATATAGACAAAGATCCTTTTCTTCTTACTGAAAGACGGATGAGAGAATTCCTTTCATCGTCTATGCTTGCAAGCGGGAACCTTGGCATCAAAGAAGATGTTTTATCTGTCCAAAAAGACGGGATTTGGTATGTTATCCTTAGAATGACGCTATCCTCTCAGGCGGTTTCTGTCACCAATATTGCAAACAATATCGTTTCAGAAATTTATTCCGCCGCGGCGTTGATTAAAGAAACCGAACCGGAATTAAAATTATATTTTTCGGGATTTCCTTTTCACAGTTACGAAAGCGCTTCCAGTACGCAAAAAGAAATAACCATTCTCTGTACTATTTCGCTGGTTTTTATCCTCTTGCTTTTTTTATTAATTTTCCGTTCGCCCATTCCTGTTATCTTTTCGATACTGGATGTATTAATTTCTTTGGTGTTATCAACAACCGCCGTTTTCTTAATTTTCAGAAAAATTCATGTTTTCACATTTATTTTTGGCACAACCTTGATAGGAATATGCATAGATTATTCTATTCATTTTTTTATTTCATGGCGGGGAAACGCCGCGTTAAAAAGCGGAAATGAAGTTCGTTCTTCCATTTCCAAGAGCCTTTTAATGTGTTTTATATCTTCTACAATTTGTTTCTTTTCCATTCTCTTTACGCCTTTCCCCATTTTTAAACAATTTTCAGTTTTTACAATGGTAGGATTAATCAGTTCTTATCTTACCGCCAACTGCATCTTTCCTCTGTTAAAACTGCCTGATGAAAATAAAAGGCATCTTAAATTTCTGGATAGAAAAAAAATATTTATATCTCCTGTATTTAAAATAATATTTGCTTCGGTTTTGGTCGCAATAATAATAATTATTCTTTGCTTTAATCCCCATGGTATGAAAATAAAAACCGATCTAAATTCTCTTTACACAATGTCGCCATTCCTTGAAGAATCGGAAAAACAAGCGGCTGTAGTTCTGGATCACGGCTCGTCACCATGGTATTTTATTATTTCCGGCGCTACCGCAGAGGAAACTTTGGAGAACGAAGAGCGTCTTACCCTGCAGTTAGAAGAAGAAATCGCTAAGGGGAATCTGGGATCATTTCTGGGAACTTCGATGTTTGTCCCTTCGCTGGAAAAACAAAAAAAAGCATATAAAGCCATGAGCGCTCTTTTGCCTCTTGCCGGATTGCAATACAAAGACCTTGGATTCCCGTCTGAATATGAAGAAATGTTTTATAGAGAATTCAATAAAGGAGAAATTTATTATTCTCCAGAAGATGACATAGCTTTGGCGGAGGTTTCTAATCTTTGGATAGGTGAAATAAACGGATTATATTATTCTTGTGTGTTTCCTTTTCATGCTAGAGATACATTCATATTTAAAGCCATTGCAGATGAACATGATTCTGTGTATTTAGTTAACAAGGAAGAAGATATAAACCGCGATTTAGACACCCTTACAAGGTTTATTGTGTTGTTGTTTTTTATAGCTTATTTTATTATTGCTGTTATAATTTTTATTATTTATCCATTAAAAGAGAGTATAAAAATTTGTATAACTCCTGTTTTGGGAATACTCGCCGTTTTGGCTGTCCTGGCTGTTCAAAATATATCCTTGGGGTTTTTACCGATTTCCGCTCTTATTTTAGTTTTTGGCTTGGGAATTGATTTTAATATTTTTATGTCCGGCAACAAAAACGGAAAAGAAAAAAAACTTGTACGCCTTGCGGTGTTTTTATCTTTTATTACATCAGGACTTTCATTCGGCATTTTAACTTTTAGCAAGTTTACGCCGGTTAATATTTTTGGGTTTACTGTCGCGGCGGGATTGGCGGCGGCATTTTTATTCACAATGCTTTTGCATGGAATAGCGGATGATTAATGAATTAACAGCAAAGCACCGTGACGGGCATCAGCCTACCTTTCTGTCTTTCCAGAAAAAACCTTTGCCTGATACCGATCTATACCACGACCATCCTGCCATGTAAATTAGATTAAGATACATAATAGGCCATAAAAAACTATAAAGCCAGTTTATTTTCAATTTTAAAAACGTGATTATCCATGCGAGGGAATAGAGTACAACAACGGTGAGTATATACAATGTCCACGGACTTGATTTAATAATGCAGAAGATTAAAAGAGGAAAAGGAAAAAATAAAAAGAAGAAGAAGATTAATATCATAATAAAAATAAGAAAACCGCTCTTTCCAAAAAAATCAAAAGTGTTTTTTCCAATACCTTCTATTGCCTGCTTGTATCCGTTATACATACGGCATTTAATGTGATCGCAGATATTTAAAAAGCGGGTGTTATATCCTTTCTTTTTTACAAGACGGGAAAGAAAAATATCTTCGCTTGTTTTTTTTCTGAACGCTTCGCAGCCTCCGATATCGTCGAAAACACTTCGTTTAATTATAATAAATTGACCGATTGCCGCGGAAAACCAGTTTACTTTTTTTACATAACGATTGAAAGAAAGCGGGATAACAAATACTCCTAAAAAAAACATTGCAGGAACTGTGAGAATTTCTCCTAAAGAACCGAATATCTGTCCGATATAACCGGAAATTAAATCAACTTTAAGCCCTGCAAGGTTATTAACTGCCCATGCGATACTTGACGGTGTGTGTATTGTATCCGCGTCAGTAAAAATTAATATTTCTCCCTTTGCCTGTTTTGATAACTGGTGCATGGCAAAAGGTTTACCGTACCAGTCGGAAGGAAGGCTTTCTCCGTTTATTACTTTTACGCGGCTGTCTTCATTTCCGATACGGTTTAAAATATTTAATGTACCGTCTGTTGAATTGTCATTCAACACCAGAATCTCGAAATTTTTATACGATTGGTTTTGAAGTGATTTTATACAACATTCTATATTTTTTTCTTCGTTACGCGCGGGAACAAGCACGGAAACAAACGGCTCGTTAATAATTTTTGAAGATATAGAAAACCGCCGCATTTCATAATGGTTTACAAGAGAGAGCAGGAAAAAATAAAAAGCAGCCGCTGTCAGGACTGGATAATAAAATCGGCTTAGTAATTCTATCAGCTCTGTCACATTTCGTCCGATGATATTTGGCAACGTAAAAGCGAACAATTAATAGAGCTAAGACTGCGCCTGGCCTTGGCTAATTTAAAAACCTGAAAAGCAAGCGGCGTAAACGCGATTTTCTGCGCTTCATGTCTTGCATCTATTGCTCTAATATTATCATTAAAGTAGTTTTTATTATTATATATTGACATAACATTCCTGTACATCATAACGTTTTTCATGGTTTTTTGTCAATAACACGGTATATAATTTTATCCTTATTAAGGCAAAAATTTATTATCCGTTTGCACGGACGGTCAGATTTTGTATCGTTACTTTGATGTCCATCTTTCAAGTTTACCGTCGTACGCAAGTTCGGATTTTATTTCCGAAATCGGCGTCCATTGTACAAGGAACGAAATGTCAGAAACAATCTTGTATACAGGAGGAGACATATTCATAAACGGATGCGGGTATGTGCTGATTGTCAATTTTGCGCTCCAGTCTCCCAGATAATGTGTTAAATTAAGATTAAATCTGTGCATTTTAAAAGCGGATCGGCTTCGTTTTTCATCGTTAAAGAAATTGAATGAATCAAAAAAATCAATAAAAGGATTATTTTGCGGACCGTCCTCATACATGACAGTCAGGTGTTCCATGCTCTTAATACCTTTAAAGTAACGCCAGATTGCCGAATTCCGCGATTCTGCCGCCAAACCTATTTCCAGAAAATTGGTTACTTTCAAATTGAATCCCAAAGAAAACCTGAAGACTGAGTTGGTGTACTGTTGCAAGTCATAAGTTAACGACGTGCTTACATCAAACGACAGGTTCAAATGGTTTTTAAAAAAATTAATATTAGAAGATCTGTGGCTGTATGAAAGCGACAATTCTTTCGGATTCAATACAGGATCTCCTTCCTGTTTCCACGGATTGTTTGTGTCGGCATTATTAAAAACATATTTTGGAGTATTAACCATTATAAATTCCGCTCTGAAATTCCATAAAGAAAGAGTAGACCTTAAATTGGTGATTTTATTATTATCTTCAGGATTTATTACAATATATTGAACGAACGATCCTATTTTTCCGAATCTTAAAGTTTCTCTAAAATCATACGGTTTGACTATCCAGTCAGGATTTGTTTCCGGTTTTTCCATGCGGAAATTAAAATTTGTTTCTGTTATCCACGCTCTGAATACAGCGCCGGCTGTAATAAGTCCGTCCATCGGCGGCAGTTCAACGCTAAAAGTGATAGATTGAGATTTGTCAAAAACATTAGCGGCTAAATTCGCGGACAGTCTGTGGCTGGTAAGACCAAGCACATCCTTGTTTCTGTCTTCTTTTTCCCACAAGCCCCATTCAGGCGTTAATTCGGGTCCGTCTCCGTCAACATATTTTTTTGATCTTACCAATGTACCTCTGAAAGAATACTGAAGGTTTGATTGTCCGAAAATTGAATTCTTATACAAAGGTCTTACAGTTCCGTTATATGAATAGGTTGTATTATAATATGTCTTGCTGAATTGGGATTGTTTTTCTTTTTTTACTGCGTCTTCATTAATTAAACCTGTAACAGGATCGATATAAATTTCTTCGTTAAGGTATGTGTAATCCATAAAATTGGCGTTACCTGTAAAAGTAAAAACATTAGAATATAAACCGCCTGAATGATCCAGATGAAAATTTAAATTGGCGTTTAAACCGAAATTTGTCAATACAGATTTAACATCGCTCCAGTCAACATCTTCGTACGATTTCCAATCCTGAAACATAAAATTTAGCTCCGAGGCGGCGAAAGGCGACAACTGGTAATCAAAGCTGAATTTTGTGTTTCCCGATGACGGTATATTGAAATTCTGGCTTAATACAGGCGGAATTAAAACGTCGTTAGACGTTATTTTGTCTGATGTTTTTTCTTCATTGGAAGGCCATGGGGATATTGGAACTCCGATTCCGTTAAAAGGATCGTTAGGTGTTTTTGAATCCGGGTTTTTATTTACATTCGGCTGTTTGCTTCCGCCGATTGTAAGCGGGGTGCCTGCGACAGAAGCAGAAATGTTATATATGGACAATTTATCAGGCGCGAAAAAAAACCGGTTCGGCGAATCTTTATTGACGCTGGAAATTGCCGCATCTTGTATCCTTACAAAGGATAATGTTGTAGAGATGGTTGAGATTGAAACCCTGGAAATGTAAGGATTCAGTTTGGGAAGAGACGGATTTAAATTACCTGTCATTTGCCAATGAAACGGGTTAAGGTCTGTTGTTGACAGGGTGCTTGAGTCTGTTGACGCTCCCTGCTGAATCATGTTCATCCAGTCCATATTTTCGGAGCGGATCGCAAAATCGCTGTCCATATAGGGATCGGAATAAAAGGGAATGTTCCATGTAAATCCCCCGTACTTGCCGCTGATACCGCTTGAGAATTTCATTTTGTAACGAAAGGGTACCAAAGTAGAAAACAGATTTGATTTATTCCAGTCAAAAGTGCCGTCAAAATTATTGGCGGCGTATGGCGTATATCCTGTTGTCGTGCTTGTCACAGTTCTTGAGAAACCTAACCCCAATGAAAATTCCAAAGGATTCAGGATTTTCACCTTTGGCGTGTTAAGTTCAATTCCCGTGTAGATGCCAAGGTTTGTATAGTAATCGAACATAGCTTTTAAAGTGACTTCGTCTTTGGCGACCGCTTTTTTTGACGTGCTTCTAAGGAACAATCCTTCCAGTTTTTTTTCTTTGTCGTTTGAATTGCCTAAAATTTTACTTAAGGAGCTGACTTCTGAATCATCGGCTTTAGGTCTTCCTAAAATATAAGTTGTTGTTTGAACCAATCCGCCCTCTCTGCTGCGGTATCCAAGGACAGGGTGAAAAACAAGCTGGTCAGTAGGGAAATAGAAGAAGGGGATATATAAAACAGGAATTTCTCCTACGCTTAAAACTGCGTTTAATATCGCAAAATCAGAACCGGGAAGCAGCCATAATTTTGACGCTCTTATTGACCAATACGCTTCTTCGGAATTTGCGTTTGATATTTTCGCTTTATTTAAAATTGTAACATCCTGATCGCTTCTGTATAAAACGGAACCTGAAAAAAGATACGCTGAATCACCGTCTTCGAAAGATGAACTCCCGTCAAGAAAAACGCTTGCCCAGTTATCGATATTAACAGTTAAACTTTTACCTCTGAATGTTTCGGCGGAGCCGGTTTCGTTTTTTTCATATACGATATTTCCTGTTGCAGTAAGCATATTTCTTGTGCGGTTAAAAAGTATTTCGTCCGCTCTAATATTGTGAACAGCGTCTCCGTCTTTCAGGCTGATTCTGACATCGCCTTTTAATCTTGCGTAATCTTCGTCAACTACCTGTATGGAAAAATATTCGGAAGTCTGCGCCGATTCAATGGTAATTATTTTTCTGCTTTCATTATTCTGTTCAGTCTCCGGCACTTTAAAATGATCGCTGATTCTTTTAACAAGCTCCGCTCTTGTGCCGCCTTCCGAAAGCCCGAGAGTACGGCACCATACGGCAAGTTCGCTTAATGTGGATGTTTTAAGTTCCATATCGACACGCTGTCTTTCCTGCCGCGACAGCATTTCAACTTCTTCAATTTCATTCATAACCTCGGCTTGTTCCCGAGCAGGCGCGTTTAATAAATTTTCCTCTTGCGCGAATATTTGCGAGTTAATACAAAAGAATAATAACAAGAATATTAATAATTCTTTTCTGGCTGCCGCTTTCATTTTCTCCCGGTTTTGCCTGGTTTTTCCCGTTTCAGCATATCGTTGATGTAGAACCCTGTGTATGAAGAAGTGCATTTGGCTACTTGTTCAGGCGTGCCTGTAGCGATTATTTTCCCGCCGTTGTCGCCGCCTTCAGGTCCAAGATCGATAATATGATCCGCCTGTAAGAGCACATCAAGGTTATGTTCTATCATTATAACGGTATTTCCCTGGTCTACCAACCGTTGAATAACGTCCATTAACTGCTTAACATCTGCAAAGTGAAGTCCCGTTGTAGGCTCGTCTAGAATGTACAGAGTTCTTCCTGTGGAGCGTTTTGAAAGCTCGAGCGCAAGTTTTACCCTTTGGGCTTCTCCTCCCGAGAGGGTAAGCGCCGATTGTCCGAGTTTTACGTAACCGAGACCGACGGAAAGAAGAGTCTGCATTTTTCTGGAAATCTGCGGAATGGGAGCGAAGAAAACGGCGGCTTCCTCGATGGTCATATCTAATACCTCGTGGATATTTTTACCCTTATAGCGGATTTCCAGAGTCTCCCTGTTAAATCTTTTTCCCTGACAGACATCGCACGTTATGTAAACATCTGGTAAAAAATTCATCTCGATTCGTATTGTTCCGTCTCCTTCGCAGTTTTCGCATCTGCCGCCGCGCACATTAAACGAAAAACGCCCGGCTTTGTATCCTCTCATTTTCGATTCTGGCAGGTTTGCGAACATATCTCTTATCGCCGTAAACCCTTCCACATAGGTGATGGGGTTGGATCTGGGCGTTCTGCCGATCGGGCTTTGATCTATGTCGATTACTTTATCGATATGTTCATAGCCCTCCAGTTTTTTATACGCGCCTTCGGTATGATTGGAGCCGTAAATTTTATTGGCAAGAGCCGGATATAAAACATCAGAAAGCAATGTTGATTTTCCTGAACCTGACACGCCTGTAATGCATGTAAAAACGCCTAAGGGTATTTCTACATTGATGTTTTTTAGATTATGTTCGTTTGCGCCGCGAATTTTTAAAAACGCGCCATTGCCTTTACGTCTTTCTTTTGGAATATCGATACGAAGATTTCCCGCAAGGTACTGGCCTGTAAGACTTTCTTTTACTTTCATCACCTGCGCCACATTGCCCTGCGCGACGACATTTCCGCCGTGAACGCCGGCGCCGGGACCCAAATCTACGATATGATCCGCCGTGCGTAATGTCTGCTCGTCATGTTCAACGACTATTAATGTGTTGCCAAGATCGCGAAGGTATAAAAGCGTATCGATTAAACGCTGGTTATCCCTCTGATGAAGCCCGATACTGGGTTCGTCTAAAATGTACAGAACCCCTACAAGGCTGGAGCCGATTTGAGTCGCAAGCCGTATCCTCTGGGCTTCACCGCCTGAGAGGGTAGAGGCTTTGCGTTCAAGACTGAGGTAATCAAGTCCGACATTTTTCATGAAGCCAAGACGCGCGTTAATTTCCTTTAGTATCTGATACGCGATTTTGTTTTCGTTCTTGCCAAGTTTTATATTTTCGAAAAATTTTAAAGAGTCCGTTACGGAAAGTTTTGATAACTCCCAAATATTTTTTCCCGCTACCGTAACAGCCAGCACTTCGGGCTTTAATCTTTTGCCATCGCAATCATCGCAATGCGTCTGGCTCATGAATTTTTCAAGCCAGTCTTTAACCCCCTGCGACTGGGTTTCTATGTAGCGCCTTCTTAGTTCTTCTAAAATGCCGGGAAACTGCGTGTTGTATTGAAAATGCCCTGTTTTGTCACGGTTAACATATTTTACTTTAACTTCCTCGTCTGTGCCGTATAGAATGGCGTTTACTATTTTTTTTGGTAATTTATTAAACGGCGTATCAAGGCTGAAATCAAAATGTTTGGAAAGAGCTTTAAACCTGCTTGAATGCCACGCGCTGTCGGGATTATACGGGATAACGCCGCCCTCGTTATATGATAAAGATTTATCTGGAATTACAAGATCGGGATCAAATTCCATTTTTGTGCCGATACCGGAACAGCCTGCGCATGCGCCGAACGGATTGTTAAATGAAAAAAGACGCGGCTGAAGTTCCGGGATCGAAACGCCGCAGTCTGGGCATGAATTTTTCTGCGAAAAAATCTGCTCGTGATTCTTTCCGTCTTCGTTACTCAATACGATTAAAAGTCCGTCTGCGGTCTGCACGGCGGCTTCGACGGACTCAGCCAGACGCGAACGGATATCTTTGCCGATAACGATTCTGTCCACGATAATTTCTATACTGTGTTTTTTTTGCTTGTCCAGTTTAATGCTTTCATCAAGATTGACGGGAACTCCGTCTATCCTCGCGCGCGCGAATCCGGCTTTACGCGCGTCTTCGATTATTTTCTGATGCTCCCCTTTTTTTCCGCGGATTACAGGAGCAAGAAGCTGAATTTTTGTACCTTCATTGTATTGTAAAATCGTTTCAACAATTAAATCGACAGGCTGTTCGCGGATTTCCTTGCCGCAGACAGGGCAGTGGGGAATGCCGGTTCGCGCGTAGAGGAGGCGGTAATAGTCGTATATTTCCGTTACCGTGCCTACAGTGGAACGCGGATTGCGATGGGTAGTTTTCTGTTCGATTGAAATCGCGGGAGAAAGCCCTTCGATATAGTCCAAATTGGGCTTGTCCATGCGTCCTAAAAATTGCCGCGCATAGGCTGAAAGACTTTCCACATACCGCCTTTGCCCCTCGGCGAAGATTGTGTCAAAAGCCAGTGAACTTTTGCCTGAACCTGAGAGCCCTGAAATAACGATTAATTTATCACGAGGCAGTTCAAGGTCGATGTTTTTAAGGTTATGCTCGCGCGCTCCCTTGATGATTAATTTATCCATAACATTAGTATAGCGGTTTTTAAAAATGTAGGGAAGATCGGTTGAAGGTAATATAATTTATGTTTATAATTATAATGAACCTGAAAAGGAGCCGTTATGAGTATATTAGGGATAATCAATTCCGATCCGGAAATACGTCAAAGTATAGAATTTACTTTTAAAAATAAAAACGATCAGGATCTGTTATTTTTAATTCAAAATGACGAGATAATAGAATTCATAAAATATACCATGCCCGAACTGGTTGTAATAAATTTTTCCGATCCTGTAATAAAAATTGACAAGATAATTAGACAAATAAAAAACGACAGATTAATTTTTAATTTTGGGATTATCGGGATATTTGATTCGTCGAAACGCAGAGAAGAAGAACTGCTTGAAAAATACAAAAGCATAAATGTTCTTGCGATGCTTGACAATTACTGTATAAGATCCCACCTTTTAAAAAGTATAGAAATTATCGAACAGAATTATCAGTTAATATTTCAAAAAGAATTTACAAAAACATTTTTAGAAGGAGCGTGCGGCAAATTTATTATCGACAACGATGTGCGCGCAGTGCCGCTTTACGCGAGTATCGGAGCTACGATTCTGTCTCAGAGAGGACTTATCAATTCCGACAGAAAGATGCACCTTCAGCTCGCTTTAATCGAACTTATAATGAATGCGATTGAACACGGAAACTGCGGCATTAGTTATGAAGAAAAAACAAAAAGCATGGAAGAAGGAGTATCTTCCCTTGATTTAATCACGGAAAAATGCAAAGACCCGGCTGTAAAGAAAAAAAAGGTGTATTTTAACTGGGACATAAAACCTGATAAAACTACATTTGTTATCCGCGACGAAGGCAAAGGTTTTGACGTTAAATCTTTGTTAAAAGAAATTAAAAATCAGGACAATTTCAGCCTGCACGGGCGCGGTATTAAAATGGCAAAAAAGCTTTCCAGTAAATTGCGATACAATGACAAGGGAAATCAAGCGACAATGGTTGTTAATCATGATAAATTAATAGAAAACGACGTTCCCGCCGGTTTTAAACAAGAAAAAGTTATAAAAGTAAGAAAAGGGCAGGTTGTAATAAAAGAAGGAGATTCCAGCGATTACCTTTACTATATATCATCCGGTACTTTCGAAGTCCTCCACAACGGCGCGAAAGTAGGCTCTCTTTCTGCGCACGATATTTTCATGGGCGAAATGTCATTCCTTCTCAATCAAAGAAGATCCGCCACAATTAAAGCCACAAGCGCAGGCAAATTAATTCAAATGACGCAGAAAACATTTATTAACATTATACGCGAATATCCCCATTACGGAATATTTCTTTCCAAACTTTTGGCAAAGAGGATAGTGCGCAGCAATGAGCAGGCAGCATCAAAGAAACGGTAATTTAAAGACATGTTTCTAAAAATTCATTTGGGCTTACTATTTTATTTTCTTTTGGGAAATATATTTTATTTCCGGTAATTAGAAAATCGGCAATGCCTGTTTTAAACACTTCATAAAACTTTTTATCAGTTTCATCTTTAAACTTGGCATTGGAATAATCGGCGTTTACATATTCGCCTTCATGATGAATATAAATAATTAATTCGTTTATTATTTCATCATCAAATTTAAAGATGCCTCTTGATAATACTTTAAGATATTCAAAAATAATTCTGTTATCATAAAGGATTTTTATTTTACCGTTCAGCAAGGTAGATATTATTTGCGCAGGTTTTCCGTAAGCGCTGATAAAAGCTGAAACAAGAACATTTGTATCAATTACAACTTTCATTTTCCGCTCTTATTTCTTCTCTGGCTTCCTTTATAACAGAATTTATTTCTTCGAGGGTCATTTTATTATTGCCGAGAGAAACGGATATTTCCTGCATTTTTCTTACGGCGTTAATTGCTCTTACCTGTCTGTATGCGGAAATAGTATCTTCCAATGTTTCGTCTGTTAAAGGGGTTAAAAGCGCGATAGGTTTTCCGTTATTTGTAATTACCATCTCATGCTCCGCAGTAAGCTTTTTCCAAATAACAGCCGGGGAAGTTCTAAAATCTCTTACCGTTACAAATTCCACAATTATCTCCTGTCACTTAAAAAATATCATATTGTCACACGAATGTCAACAAAATATTTAAAAATTAACTTCTATTGAATTACGCTTTATTTTCCGCTATGATTCTCTGTATACAGGAGAAAATCATGCTGCTTTCCGAACTGGGCGCGCCCATTCAAGATTTATTTTCAAAAATTAACGACACATGGAGGCGTCTTTGAAGACGCGGGATTTGCGCAGAGGATTGCAGAGATAGAGGCTAAAACCTCGGAGCCGGGTTTCTGGAACGATCAGGAAGCGGTCGAAAAATCAATGTCGACAATGAAAAGCCTCAAAAGCCGTTACGAGCCATGGAAAATTCTGCGCGATGAAATCGCAGATTTACAGACGCTCTTTGAACTCGCCATGGAAGCAAAGGATGAGAATGAAACCGCAGGAGTCGAAGCTTCGCTTAAAGAGCTTTCTGACCGCTACGACAAGCAGAATGTTTTTGAATTGATGGCAGGTGAAATGGATAAAAATCCGTGCTTTCTTACCGTTCACTCAGGCGCCGGAGGAACCGAAGCTTGCGACTGGTCGCAGATGCTCTACCGCATGTATCTCCGCTGGGCGGAGCAAAAAGGTTTTACAGTCGAAGAAGTTGACAGGCAGGAGGCGGAAGGCGGGATTAAATCCGCCACATGCAGAATCGAAGGCGATTACGCCTACGGTTATCTGAAAGGCGAATCGGGGATTCACAGGCTTGTAAGAATCAGTCCGTTTGATTCAAACGCGCGCCGCCATACTTCTTTTGCATCCGTTTATTTATTTCCTGTTATTGATGATACAATTGATGTAGAAATAAAACCCGAAGATTTAAGGGTGGACACTTACCGCGCGGGCGGCGCGGGCGGCCAGCATGTTAATAAAACAGACAGCGCGGTTCGTTTTACGCATCTTCCTACAGGCATCGTTGTCGCTTGTCAGAACGAGCGAAGCCAGATTAAAAACCGCCAGATTGCTATGAGTATGTTAAAGGCACGGCTTTACGAACATTACAGGCAGGAGAAAGAGAAAGAAAACGCGAAATATTCACAGGAGAAAAAAGATATTTCCTGGGGTAACCAGATAAGATCGTATGTGTTTCAGCCGTATACGATGGTAAAAGATTACAGGACAAAGGTTGAAAAGGGAAATATTCAGGCTGTTATGGACGGGGATATAGATCCTTTTATCGAAGAGTACCTGAAATTTTCATGGAATAACAAGGAGTGCATTTGATTTTAAATATATTGCGCCTTTTCCTGATTTTTCTCTCGTTAACTTCGTATGTGTTTGCGAAAGGCGGCGCCGATTCAGACGCGGACGCTGTTATGAAAAACAACGAATGGGTGCTTTGTATTACAGAATTTGATACCTCGTCTCTTACGGGAGATAAAACAAATATCTCAAGCATTGCCGCAAGAGAATTAATGGAAAAATTCTCAGCGATAAGTTTTCATACGCGCATTTCTCCTGAATACGCCTATTACGAAGAATATGAGTGGGCAAAAATACGATCTGCAGCGGCAAAATCTCTTGCGGCAAAAGCGGAAGAAAGAGCGCGTTTCATTTTTCAGGGAGAGCCAGACTGGAAATACCGTCAGAATATAAAAAGGGTAGACAGTGATATAGAAAAACTGCGGATAGCTCTTGAAGAAGCGGACAGTAAAGCTCCGCTTATAAATAATGAACCTGTTTTTAAACTGACTTCAGGAAACATGGATCTTGTGTTTCCCGCCGCGCCCGCTTCTGGCGGCGAAGTCAGATTCTGCGTTTCCCAGAGAGCGGACGCCGCTCTTTTTGGATCAATTTATGACTATCACGGCAGATATTTTTTATCTGTAAAACTTTTTACACTCTACAACAAAGCTTTTATTTGGGAAGACAGCGTTATATTTTCGCATAACGATCTAAAGGACGCTCTTGATGAAGTAATAAAAAGACTGGTAATTGTTCTTTCCGGTAACCGTCCCGCCGCTCTTGCGATTAAATCTCAGCCGGAAGACGCGCTAATTCTTGTTAACAGAACTTTTGCGGGCAGGGGGGAGACAGGTCTTGTTGAATATCCTCCGGGAACTGTCATTGTAAGCGCGTCAGCTCCCGATCATGAGAGTATTACCTTTGAGACAGAATTAAAACCCGGAGAGTTAACAGAAATTAGTTTAATGTTAAATCCTGTTGAATTCGGTGATATTGAAATATTAAGCGGCGATTCCGGTTATCTTTATCACGGCGCTTTGTATGTCGGGGAAGCTCCCTTAACCCTGCGCCTTCCTGTCGATAGTATTCAATATTTGGAAATGAACGCGAATAGCGGAAAAAAAGGATCGATAGTGTTTAACACTTCGCAAATACCGGATTTTTCACATTCGGTAGAATTAAAAACAGGCAAGCCCCTAAAAAAAGGCAAGGTTGAAAGAGTACGTAAACATTATTATTGGGTATGGGGAGCCCAGTGGATTACCGGAATCGCCGCATGGATTGGTTATTGGTCATACGCGCAGGAGAGAGCTTATTTTGGCGATCCTGAAGTAAAAATGTTTCAAGACGGAACATTTCTCAGTAAATTTTCATTGGGAAGCATTATCGCCTTTGGCGCTACTTCGGCATACGGAATCTTCCAGATGGTCAGGTACCTTATTATCGCAAGCAAGGATGAAACGAGACTGCCTAAAACAGACAAGATAGGCGCAAGCAGGAAGGGCAGGGTTAAATGAAAATCGGCGAAAGGATAAAAAACTTTTTTCAGGGGAAAACCGCGCTAGACGATGAAACATTCGATGATCTTTGCGATTTATTAATAGAAGGCGATTTTGGAGCTTCTCAAGGTTATAAAACGGCTGAAAAATTAAAAAGTATTTGCAAAAAAGAAAAAGTCGATGATATGCCTGAAAAACTCGCGCAGCTTCTTGAATGTGAATTAAAAAACGCAAAACCGGCGCCGCAAATTATTTCCGATCAGCTTACGGCGATTTTACTGCTTGGCGTAAACGGCGTTGGAAAAACCACCACTGCGGCTAAACTTTCAAATCTTCTGAGCACGCAATTCAATAAAAGAATAATTTTAGCCGCCGCAGATACGTTCAGGGCTGCCGCGATTGATCAATTAAAAATTCACGGCGAAAAACTTGATATGCGCGTTGTCGCGCACAAACACGGAGGAGATCCGGCGGCTGTTGTGTTTGACGCTCTCGAAGCCGCGCTGTCAGGCGGCGCTCAGGTTGTTATCGCCGATACCGCCGGAAGAATGCATACAAAATCGGCGCTTGTGGAGGAGTTGCGCAAGATCGACAGAGTTGTAGAAACAAAAGCGAAAGAAGCCAATTATTTAAAATTACTTGTTCTGGACGCTACCACAGGAAGAAACGCCTTTGCGCAAGCGCAGACATTTCATGACGCTGTAGCGCTGGACGGTGTAATATTAACAAAATACGATTCAACTGCAAAGGGAGGAGTGGTTTTCTCCCTTGCTTCTGAATTAAATTTACCTGTCGTGTTTATATGCGCGGGTGAAAAATACGGGGACATCGAATTTTTCGATCCTCATAAATTTGCGAGGGAATTTGCGGGTATCGGGTAAAAAAATAATTCCTATTGCAGTTCTCGTTCTTATCCTGTTTGCGGCAATTCTTGCCCTTACAGATGAAATAGATATGGTTCTACCCGCTTTAACTGTTGAGGAAGAGCCTTCAGAGAGTATAGAAAATGAAATTGAAACCGGTATCAAAAGTGACAAGGACATACCTCCGTGGGTAAAACCTGTCCGGTGGTTTAAATCAAATCCTGGCGGTATGGCTCTGGAGGAGATGCAGTCGCGTTTTGCCGCGCTGCGTCACAAATACGCGCTCGCGCTGGATATTGCGCACAGGGATGAATTACCCGATTATTTGATTCCGTATTACAAAGATGAGTATCTTTTAGAAGTAAGAATTTTATACAAAGACGGAGAGCAGCAGCGCTCCCAATGGATATTCAGGGACGAAAACGGGAAAACAAGGTTAAACGCAGTTTTTATGGAGCCGTCGTCAGAAATTGTTGTTATGGAAGATTTGTCGGCTGTTCAGGAATCAGCCGCTATTGCTTCTGAAGAAACAGAAATGGAAGAAGATCAGATTGTTTTGGAAGATACTCAAACTCAGGATGAAATTCAGGACGAAGAAGAAAAAATAGCGCATACAGACAAGATAGATGTTAAATATAAAAAAGGTTTTCTTGAAATTTTTAACGAAGATTCATTTTTAATTGTCGAATACCGGTATTTTGAGAACGGAAAAATCGCGATGACAGAATACGCGTTAAAAGATAATTTGTTAATAAAAGCTGAATATATGGAATGTGACATCGGCGAAAATGACGGAGAATATAAAACTTTGTACATCGATTATTACCGTTATAACCGTTCATTGTCTTTAAGAAACATAGAACGTGTTTTTTATAAAGATTCGCGTTTCGAAGATCCTGTCAGAGTGGCGTTCCCCATGAGAATAATGGACGCGGTTCACGGGGGAATTTTTATCAGCGAAAGGCTCAACATATATCCTGATTTTTTTGGAGATGTATATGTTGATTCAGGCTCTAAAATGATTTTTGATACCGACAACAGGGGGAGGATCATGAGCCAGACGCTTTATGACAGTGAAGATAAAGTAATCTGGACTATACACAATATCTGGCAAAATGATCGTATTGTTTCTTCTTCAAAAACAGAAGGCGATTCTGTTCTCTTGGCTGAATTTGCGTATAATTCAAACGGCGACAGAATTCTGGAAAGAAATTCTAAAAACGGCAAGCTGGAAAGGGTTGTACGCGCTGAAGAAGGCGCCGAAATAGAAGAGCTTTATATTAATAACACGCTTGTTCTTCGCGCTGTTTGGGAAGACGGAAGGAAAATATCCGAGACAAGGGTTAGAAATTGAATAAATCATGGGTTTTATTTGTAGCGTCGCGTTATATTTTTAAAGGACGAAGCAGTTCTCCTGTTCTCGCAGTGCTTGGAATCGCTGTGGGCGTGCTTGCGCTTATTGTTATAATCGCCGTCATGAACGGTTTCCAGTTGGGGTTTATCGAAAGTATTTTAGAAGTGTCGTCCTATCATTTGCGTTTGGAAAATATTGACAATCATAATGTCGGCGAAATACAAAATATTTTGCTCTCTGTTCCCGGAATTACAGCCGCAATTCCCTTTAAGGAGTATCAAGCGATTGCAAGAGGAAGAAGAACATTACAGCAAGCTGTTTTAATCAGGGGAGTAAATGAAAATACGCCCGAACTGGACAGCGCGATGATGAACAGGCTGGATTTTGAAGAAGGTTATTTTAATTTAACAAATCAAAAAGACGCGCTTTTGGGCGCGGAACTTGCGCGCAGATTGGGCGTAAGTATCGGCGATGAAGTTACATTTTTTTCTATAACAGGGCTTTTATCTGCGCAGGACGGAGCGGGTGTTGATACCCATACTGTCGCGGGAATTTTCAGAACCGGCTTTTATGAATATGACTGCAGTTGGGTTTTTATGAATATTGAAAATTCTTCTTTTTTGGCTAATGAGAGCGATTTAAAAATAGGAATTAAACTTACAAACCGTTTTAATGATAAAAAATCACTTGAACAGGCAAGGAAAAAATTGACAGGTTTTGAAGCAGTTAAATTAACAAGCTGGCGCGATTATAACCGCTCTTTTTTTGGAGCGCTTAGAACCGAGAAACTTTTTATGTTCATTCTTGTCGCTCTTATTTTTATTGTGGTAGCCTTAAATATATTCCAGGCGCAGAGAAGATCGGTTCATCAAAGGCTCGATGAAATCGCCCTTATGCGCGCTGTCGGCGGCTCAGAAAAAGCGGTGCGTTTTGTGTTCGTGTGCGACGGCGCAATCATCGGGATTACAGGCGCCACGATCGGGCTTTTAATAGGGCTTGCTGTAGCGTCAAATATACCGCAGTTTTTTTTGTTAGTCGAAAATATTGTAAACTGGTGTATCGGCATCGTTAATATTTTAGCGGGTCTTTTTGGAGCGGGAGTGGCAGGCGATTTCGCGGTGTTTTCTCCGACCGTTTTTTATATTAAAGAAATTCCTTCCCGTATTCTGACGCGCGAAGTGGTACTAATTTATATGTTCGGATTTTTATCTGCTCTTTCGGCTGCATGGTTTGCCTCCCGAAAAGCTGCAAAAATAAAACCGGCGGAGGCTCTTAGATATGAATGATACGCTGAATATCCTTTTAAAAGTTTCGGGAATCGTAAAGAATTATGTTTCAGGAACGGAAACCCTTCATATTTTGCAGGGTATTGAATTTGATATAGAAGAAGGAAAATCCGCAGCGATAATGGGTATAAGCGGAAGCGGAAAGAGCACGCTTTTAAATATTATAGGAGGTCTTGATCGCGCCGACGAAGGAAGCGTTTTTATCGGCGGTAAAGAAATAACTTCGTTATCTGAAAAGGAAATGTCTTTGTATCGATCAAAACAGGCGGGTTTTATTTTTCAGTTTCATTATCTTTTAAAAGATTTTACCGCCCTTGAAAATATCATGCTGCCTGCGTATATCGCCGGAATGAAGAAAAAAGAAGCCGTTGAAAAGGCGAAAGAGCTGCTTTCCGATGTCAGGCTGGAAAACAGAAAGAACCATTTTCCATCCCAGCTTTCAGGAGGCGAGCGCCAGAGGGTGGCGGTGGCGCGCGCGATGGTAAATAATCCCGCTTTGATTCTTGCGGATGAGCCAACCGGAAACCTAGATCCGCAAAACAGCGATATTGTCGCGCAGCTCTTGTTTGAGAACGCGCAAAAATGGAATAAAACATTAATTGTGGTTACGCACGATAAAAAGGTCGCCAATAGAGCATCCATGCGCCTTGTGCTGGAAGACGGCCGTCTGCGCGGAGAGCAAAATTGAAGGCAAGAGCGTCATTTTTTATCGCAATAAGATATCTTTGGGGACGCGCGCGAGAAGGGGTGCGTTATCTGAGAGGAGCCGCCGCCGGAATCGCCGTAAGCCTTGTCCCGATTATTGTCACTCTTATTGTCGCAGACGGAATGATTAGGGGAATTACTGACAGGTACATGGAACTTGGAACAGGGCATTTACAGGTTGTAGATTATAACGATTACGGCGGCGAAGATGAAACAATAAAATATATCAGCGGACTTGACGGCGTTAGGGGAATATGGAAAGAACAGCATGGAATGGGAATGATAGCCGGAAAGAGCGGTAAAACAGGGGTTACTGTACGCGCAATCGAACCTTCTTTTTGGGATGAAAAGGGCAGTTTATCATTTTTAAAAATTATAGACGGTACCAATAAACCGGAAACAGACCGCGATATTGTGTTAGGTGAAACACTGGCGCAGAATCTGGGAGTAAGAGCAGGGGATACAGTGCGTTTAATGACTGTAATACCGACGCAGGACGGAAGAATGTCTCCAAGAACGGCGTCTTTTACCGTCAGAGGTATTTTATCTTGCGGATATAACGAGCTGGACGCTTTATGGTGTATAACAAATTACGAGGGCGCGAAACGCGTTTTTTCTTCAGAGCAGTCGTCATCGACGTATATAATAAAAATTGATGATCCGTATAAAAAAGCCGATGATTTCGTAATGGAACTGCACGTGAAACTTCCTGCAAGTTACAGCATCTTTACATGGAAAGATCTTTTACGTTCGCAGTACAGCTCTTACCAGACGACAAGGCAGTTATTATTATTTATTATGGCATTAATTGTAATTGTCGCAGCGGTTAACGTATCATCGGCAACAAGCATGCTTGCGCTTGAGAGGCAGAGAGACATTGCGGTTTTAAAAGTAGCCGGCTCAGGCGTAAGAGGCATTACGGATATATTTTTATGGGGCAGTTTTCTTACAGGCTTAATAGGCGGGCTGATAGGCATTATCGCCGGGCTTCTGATAGGAAGTCATATAAACGAGATACTCAAGTTATTGGAAAAAATAATTAATATATTTACTGGTCTGTTTAACGGAAACGAAGTAAAGATTTTAGATCCCGGTTTTTATCTTGAAACAATTCCCATAATTATTGACTGGAACGCTGTGCTTATTATCTGGCTGTTTACGATCTTATGCTCTGTAACAGCCTCATTGATTCCAGCCGTAAAAGCAGGTAAACTTAAACCTATGGAGCTTCTAAGAAAAACTTAAAAGGAAACGAGATAAAATGAAAAGAATAATTTATTTTGTTTTAGTATGTTTTATTTTATTCTCATGTAAATCTAAACCTGTCGCGCAGGAGGAGAAAGCCTCTCCTGTCACTCTGAAAAAAAGCAATATGGCTCTGATTGCAGGCGGCGATTTCACAATGGGAAGCCCTGTTAATGAAAGAGATCGTTTCAACTCAGAAGGACCTCAGCGCAAGGTCACGTTAAACGCGTTTTACTTATGTATATACGAGGTGACTCAGAAAGAGTTTCATGAAATAACGGGATTTAACAACAGCACTTTTAAAGGCGACAAACTTCCTGTTGATATGGTGTCTTGGTTTGAGGCTGTGGAATACTGCAACGCTCTCAGTAAAAAAGAAAGATTAAAACCGGCGTATGAGATTTCAAAAGAAGAAGTAATATGGGACAGATCGGCAAACGGCTACCGCTTGCCGACAGAGGCTGAATGGGAATACGCCAGCCGCGCAGGGACTGTAACGCCGTTTTTTACCGGAAATAATATTACAACATCTCAGGCGAACTACGACGGCAACTGGCCGTACGGTGATAATCCGCGCGGCGAATACAGAAGAAAATTTATCGATGTCGGATCGTTTTCCCCAAATCAGTGGGGGATATACGACATGCAGGGGAATGTATGGGAGTGGTGCTGGGACTGGTTCGGCAGTTACGGCGAAAAAGATCAGGAAAACCCCGCCGGAGTATCAGGCGGCTCTACGCGCGTCCAGCGCGGCGGCTCGTGGGGCAGTACCGGAAAGGAGCTTCGCTCCGCTTTCAGGAGAAGTTATTATCCCAATGAGAGAGTCATCTCCGCAGGCTTTCGCGTAGCGAGGAACTATTAATACTCTTCCCAAGCTTTAATTTCCAACTCCGCTCCGTTATGAACAGTTTCAAGCGCGTCTATAAATTCTTTGGCGACTTTTATGTTTGTAAAAAGCGGGATGTCAAAATCTATCGCCATGCGGCGGATGATGTAGTCGTTCTTTAACTCAAGTTCTGCGTTGTTCTTTGGAATGTTGATGATTATGTCGATGCCGCGTTTCTTAATTAAATCCGCGATGTTAGGCTCTTTTTTTTCCAACGGCCATGCAAGAGGTGTTACAGGAAGTTTGTTGTCTGATAAAAACTTGGCGGTTCCGCGTGAGGCGAATAGGGTGTGACCCATTTTTACCAGTTTTCGCGCTGAATCCAAAAAGTCCAGTTTGTCTACGATCGGGCCTGTGGAAAGTAGAACTTTTGCGGGTCCTTTCGGGATTTTATAGCCGACAGAGAGCAGGGCTTTTAATAACGCGTCTGAAATGCTTGAACCTATGCAGCCAACCTCTCCTGTGCTTGCCATTTCAACTCCGCTGATCGGATCGGCGCCGTGCAGGCGCGAAAAACTGAACTGCGCGGCTTTTACTCCTACGCATTGCAGTTCCAGCGCGGAGACAGGCACTTTTTCCACTTGTTCGCCAAGCATCGCTTTTACCGCGAGATCGATCATGTTTACGCGGCTTACCTTTGAACAAAACGGGAAACTTCGTGACGAGCGCAGATTGCACTCAATTACGCGCACATGGCTTCTTTGCGCGAGGAATTGAATATTAAACGGCCCTGTTATATCCAGAGCTTTCGCGATTTTTTCGCTTATCTGGCGTATCTTTCTAAGCGTTTCTACATAGAGTCTTTGCGCCGGAAGAACAACAGTCGCGTCCCCTGAATGAACGCCCGCGTTTTCGATATGTTCTGTAATCGCGTGGAAGAGTATCTCTCCGTTTTTCGCCACAGCGTCAATTTCTATTTCTTTGGAATTTTCCACGAACTTGGAAATAACAACAGGGTGTTCTTTTGACACATCCGAGGCTAGATTTAAAAATTCCTCAAGACTGGAATCGTCCCAAGCCACGTTCATTGCGGCTCCTGACAGCACATAACTCGGGCGGATCAAAACGGGGTATGCCGCGCTTTTTGCGAATTCTTTCGCTTCTTCAAAATTGGTAAGTTCTTTCCAAAGAGGCTGTTCAATTCCAAGTTTGTCTAAAAGAGCGGAAAATTTATTACGGTCTTCGGCGCTGTCAATTGACTGCGGCGTTGTTCCGTAGATGTGTACTCCGGCATCGTATAATTTTGTCGCAAGGTTGTTAGGTATCTGTCCGCCCATCGAAATAATTACGCCGTCCGGGTTTTCTCTGTCATAAATATCCAAAACGCGCTCAAGAGTAAGTTCTTCAAAATAGAGCCTGTCGCACATATCGTAGTCTGTAGAGACGGTTTCAGGGTTGCAGTTTACCATTATCGAATAACGTCCGATATTGCGGACGGTTTGTACGGCGTTTACACAGCACCAGTCAAACTCGACACTCGATCCGATTCTGTAAACGCCGGAGCCTAGAACCATTACGCCCCTGTTTGAAGCGCTCACATCGTCAATTTGAACACCGGGATGCGGAGAAGCGGCGGCGCCGTATGTCATATAAAGGTAATTGTTTTTCGCCTGATATTCGCCTGCAAGAGTGTCAATCTGTTTAATCGCGGGCAGGATGCGATTTTCTTTGCGGAGCGATCTTACATCAATTTCCGATAAACCGGCAAAGAATGCGATTCTGGCATCGGAGAATCCCAGCCATTTTGCGCGCGCAAGAAGTTCAATATCAATGTCTTTGCTGTTTGTTTCGCGTAACATTTTTTCTGTTTTCCAGACATTTGCGATTTTATTTAAAAACCATTTGTCAATTTTTGTAAGTTTGTAAATCTTGTCGATTGACCAGCCTTCGGCTATTGCACGGTAAATAACATAAATGCGCCTGTCTGTCGGGCGGCTTAAAGCGTCGCGAATTTTTGCGTTAATGTTGCCTGAGCCTGTGAAACTTGCGCCGCAAAGCGAGTCGTCTCCAGCAAGTCCGGGAGCGCCGATTCCTGTCATGCGAAGCGCTTTTTGAATCGCCTCTTCAAATGTTCTTGCGATGGACATAACTTCGCCGACGGATTTCATTTCCGAGCCGATACGTAAATCAACATTTTTAAACTTGGTTAAATCCCAGCGGGGGACTTTTATAACAATGTAATCAAGCGCAGGTTCAAAACATGATTTTGTCGCATGGGTTATGCGGTTGTCAATTTCCAAAAGCGAATGTCCAAGGGCGATTTTCGCCGCGATAAACGCGAGAGGGTAGCCTGTCGCTTTGGAAGCGAGAGCTGAACTTCTAGAAAGGCGGGCATTTACTTCGATAATACGGTAATCTTCTGAAAACGGATCGAGGGCAAACTGGATGTTACATTCCCCGACAATTCCAAGATGGCGGATAACGTCGATGCCGATTCTTCTAAGTTTTCCAAGTTCGGAATCTGTTAATGTAAGAGCGGGAGCTACGACAATACTTTCGCCCGTATGAATACCCAGCGGGTCGAAGTTTTCCATGCTGGCGACTGTTATACAGTTGTCAAACGCGTCTCTTACAATCTCGAATTCTATTTCCTTCCAGCCGCCGAGCCATTCTTCAACAAGGACCTGAGGCGGCGTGTCAATTTCGTTTTTCCTCGCGAAAACAAAAGCGCATCTTTTTGTAAGCTCGGCTTCATCTTTGCAAATACCCGATCCCGCGCCGCCGAGAGCGAAAGCAACGCGCGCCATTACAGGGTATCCGATTTCGTTAGCCGCTTTTAAAGCAGAAGAAGTGTCAGTTACCGCGAAACTGCGGGGAGTAAGGGCGTTAATTTCGTTCAGGCGGTCAACAAACAACTGTCTGTCTTCGGTGTCTTCTATGGTTTTTACCGGTGTGCCGAGAACACGCACATTGTTTTTCGCCAAAGTGCCGTCTCTGTTAAGCGCGACGCCGCAGTTAAGAGCGGTCTGTCCGCCGAAGGAGAGCAGCATGGCGTCGGGTTTTTCTTTCTCGATTACCCTGCTGACATATTCGGGCGTTATGGGAAGAAAATAAATGGAGTCCGCCATTCCTTCGCTTGTTTGAATCGTTGCGATATTGGGATTAATTAAAACAACTTTTATGCCTTCTTCGCGAAGCGCTTTAATTGCCTGAGAGCCCGAATAATCGAATTCTCCCGCCTGTCCGATTTTTAAACCGCCGGAGCCGAGGATAAGAACTTTCTTTGGAAGAGCTGCGTTAGCCGTCATTATTTTCCCTCCCTTATCTGATCAAAAAAGCGGTCGAATAAGAACTCCGTGTCGCGCGAACCGGGACATCCTTCGGGATAAAACTGCACCGCGGAAAACGGTTTGTTTTCACATCTAATGCCTTCCACTGTGCCGTCGTTGGCGTTGGTAAACCACTGCTTCCATTGTCCGTTAAGACTGTCAATTCTTACTGCAAATCCGTGGTTCTGTGATGTAACATAACAGTTGTTTGAGCCGTCTTCTATACTCGGTTGATTCTGGCTTCTGTGTCCAAACGGCAGTTTGTATGTATCGGCGCCTGCGGCAAGAGCCATTATTAAATTTCCAAGACCGATGCCGAACACCGGTTTGTTACCCGACAACGCTTTGCGTACTGTTTCAATCGCTTTTTTATATTCTTTCGGATCACCCGGTCCGCTGGAAATTACGAGAGCGTCGTAATTAACGCTTTCAATGTCCATGCCGCAGGGGATACGGATAACTTCCGCGCCGCGGTTTAAAAGGCATCGGATAACATTCGCTTTCGCGCCGCAGTCGAGTAAGGCTATTTTTATATCTGATTTTTTAGCGGCAGGATGATAAGTTTTAATTTCTTTAAGCGCCGTACCGTCATGATTTGACAAATTTATATTTTTAAACGAAACATCGCCGAAACCCTGTTTGGATTTTCCTTCCACAAGTATTTTTCCAAGCATTGTACCGCGGACGCGGAGGCGAAGCGCAAGCGCTCTTGTATCAATACCGTAAACGCCTGCGGTTTTGCTTTTTTCCATCCATGTTGAAAGAGAAATTTTCGCCGAATAATGGCTCGGCTCTTCGCATAAATCGGAAATAACAAGACCTGAAACCTGAATCTTTTCCGATTCCAGAACGACGGGAAGCCCTTGCTCGTCAGAAAAAGGCGTTCCGTTTTTGTTTACATTCACGCCGCAATTCCCGACAATCGGCCAGGTTAAGACCACAATTTGTCCTTTGCATCCCGGGTCTGTAAGAGCCTGGGCAAGCCCGGACATTCCTGTGTTAAAAACAACTTCCCCCGCGACGCATTTATTTTTCCCGAAAGCCCAGCCGTAAAATTCACTGCCGTCTTCCAAAACCAGCTTCGCTTGTAATTTTTCCATTGTATTTCCTTTATTTTAATCTGTCAGCGATTGCGTCAATAAACTCCCATGAATTAAGAACCTTATCAGGCTGCGGCTCTGAAAGCCTTGCCAAATCGCCTGTCATTATTCCGTCTTCGATTACGCCGACAACCGATGTTTCAAGTTTTTTCGCAAAAGCAGAAAGTTCAGGCGTGTTGTCAAGTTCCGCGCGTTTGGCAAGAGCGCCAGTCCACGCGAAAATGAGAGCCGCGGGGTTTGTGCTTGTTTTTTCGCCTTTCTGCCAGCGGTAGTAGTGCTGCTGCACTGTTCCATGCGCGGCTTCGTATTCAAATACGCCCGAAGGTGAAACAAGAACGCTTGTCATCATGGCAAGGCTTCCTGCCGCGCTTGCGATCATGTCGCTTTGAACATCGCCGTCGTAATTTTTGCACGCCCACAAAAAGCCGCCTTCGCTTTTTACAACTCGCGCTACAGCGTCGTCGATTAACGTGTAGAAATATTCGACGCCTGCGTTCTTGCATTTTTCTTTAAACTCGGTTTCGTAAATTTCATTAAAAATTGTTTTAAAGCGTCCGTCGTAAGTTTTGGAAATGGTGTCTTTGGTTGCGAACCAGAGCGGAAGTTTTTCCGCGATTGCGTAAAGAAAACATGCGCGTGCGAAACTTTTAATTGATTCGTCAAAGTTGTGCATCCCCTGAACGATTCCTCTCCCTTCAAAGTCTGCGACTTTCACTCTTCGTTCAGTTCCGTCTGTTTTGGTATAAACAAGCTCAACTTTTCCCGGTCCTTCAATTTCCATTTCGGACGCTTTGTAAACATCGCCGTAGGCATGGCGGCCTATGACAATCGGTTTCTTCCACGTGTTTACAGAAGGTTTGATTCTGCTGACCGATATAGGTTTTCTAAAAACTGTTCCGTCAAGAATCGCCCTGATTGTCGCGTTCGGGCTTGGAAGAAGGTATTTTAAATTGTATTCTTTCTGCCTTGCGGAGTTTGCCGTTATCGTCGCACATTTTACGCCGACTCCCAGCTTTTTAATCGCTTCAGCAGATTTTACCGTAATTTCGTCATTAGTATTGTCGCGGTTAACAAGACCCAAATCGAAGTATTCAGTTTTTAAATCGATAAAAGGAAGAAGAAGTTTTTCTTTGATAACTTCCCATAAAACGCGTGTCATTTCGTCTCCGTCAATTTCAACGAGAGGCGTTTTCATATTGATTTTTACCATAAATGTATTATATCAAAAGAATTATGGTTAGTAAATGGCAGAAATTCTTCTATATTACCTGCCTTCGCTTATCGTTCCTTCATTAAATTTTCATTTTATTTTTTTTATCAGATTCTCGAGTGTCATTTCTATATTTTGCCTGGCTGACAGGTCGCGAAGCGTTACTGTTGAATCGTCTTCACTGGGTATAATCACATATTGAAAGCCTTTTTTCTCCGCCAGCACAAACTGCTTTACCATGTTTTTTTCGCCGCACGGATCTGTGAATACTTCGCAGGGAACGCCTTCTTTTCTGATTTTTTGCGCAAGCGCCTGATACTTCCCTGATTTTTCACCGTCGATACAGGCTACGGCTGTTTTGCATTTATTTGCGGCTGGAAGTTTGTTTAAACTTTCAAGGGCGGCAAGAAGGCGGTCAAGCCCGACAGAAGTACCCACCCCGCTGATTGAATCCTTTTCTTTTGAGTATAATCCCGCAAGGTTGTCGTACCTTCCACCAGAACAAACAGAGCCGATATCGGGCATCTCTTTCAAAAACGTTTCAAATACAACGCCTGTGTAGTAATCAAGACCCCGCGTTATGGAAGGGTTAAGTATAAAAGGTTCGCCGTCTTCATCTTCGCAAGCGTCGCGCATATATTCGCGTAACAGGGTAAGCCTCTGCGATTCCGCGCAGGCGCCGCCGGATAATTCCGTTATCTGCTCAAGGATTTCTTTAAAATCTCCTTTTGCTCCGATAAACTTTATTATTTTATTCGCGTTTGCGTCACCTGTAAGTTCTGTAAGACTTTCGCGCGTTTTATCTTCGCCGACTTTGGAGAGTTTGTCCACCGCGCGTAAAATTTCCACCGATTTTTCGCTTTGCCCGATATTCGCTAAAAAGCGGTTAAACAGACCGCGGTGGTTTACATTGATGTTTACATCGACTCCAAGATTTTTAAAAACGGCGCGGATTAAAAGGATGATTTCAAAATCGGAAGAAGGAGTGTCGCTGCCAATAATGTCAAAATCGCATTGAATGAATTCGCGGTAACGTCCCCGTTGTGTGTTTTCTCCCCTCCACGCTTTTCCTATATGGTAGCGTTTAAAAGGGAACACAAGATCCGCGCGGTGAAGAGCCACAAAACGTGCAAACGGGACAGTCAGATCAAAACGAAGGGCGACGTCGCGCTCTCCGTTATCTTTAAAACGGAAAATCTGTTTTTCTGTTTCGCCGCCTGACTTGCCCAAAAGAATTTCGGCATATTCAATAGCAGGGGTGTCGATCGGCAAAAAACCGAACGATCTGCATGAATTTTCTATGTTCTCGATCAGACTGCGTCTTACTATTTCTGCGTCCGGGAGAAAATCTCTAAAACCTTTTAGAACTTTTGGTTCGATATAAGCAGCCATAAATTACCATACCTATTATAGTTTTTCAAATTTATAAGTAATACTCGATCCGTTTACAGTGACAACGCAGTAAACTTGAGAGCTTTTAAAATCTTCGATATTTACATACCGCACATTTCCGGTTTCGTTTTCAAGGTGTTTGTGAGAATGACCTGTAAACATAATATCGCATCTGTTTCTTAACATGCTCACAATTCTTGAGCGTTCCCTGTAATCGGTAATCTGCTGCATAGAAGCCGGACCCTTAACAAAAAGAGGAGAATGGGTAAAGACAAAAACATTTTCTCCTGTATTTTTTAATTGGGTTTCAAGCCAGTCCAACTGTTTTTGTCCGAAAAATGAATTGGCGGAATCAAGGAAAAGAAGGGTAGTGTTTTTATCTACGCTGTCTATCCTGTAATTTGTCGAGCCGATTCTGGTTTTCCATTCAGGCCAGTTAGTAAAGTAAACATCATGATTTCCTATAACAGGGTAGCAGGGAATTCCAAGAGAATCGGCTATTTTAATAAATGTTTCAAGATCGGCGGCGGCTCCGTTCTGTGTGATGTCGCCTAACACAGCGGCAAATTTAATATCCGGCGTAATTTTTTGATATAATCTTTCAAAGCCGTATGCCTTGTCGCCTTCGATATGAGTGTCAGTTAAAACTATAAACGAATAGTTATCATGAGTATCCAGATTGAGGTTCCTCCAGTTTCTTGTCGTTCCGTCGCTCTTTTTGCCGTCAAGAAATATAAAATTGTCTTTTTCCAAAAGACGCTCGTCAAGATCGTTTGATACGATAAACCCGAGGAAATCAATATTACATCCGCAGAAGAAAAGCGCGGATATAACAAGAGAGCATATATAAAATTTAGTTAATATTTTTACCATGAGAATTTTGCGCCTCCGCGCCACGCGACTCCGTAAAATGTAGCGGTAAAACCGTCAACGCCGCTTTGCATGTATTCCAAACTGTTAATGACTGTCCAGTTTTTGCCGAAACGTATTAAAACATTTAAACTTACGGACAAAGCCCCCATGTTTTTAGCGTGAAACTCGTCGTAATTTCCGGCGTTAATTCCGATGCTTAGTTTATCATTATTAATAAAATTTAAATAACCGCTGAATGTTAAAATTGATTCAAACTGCGGTTTTTCACCGAAGAATGAAGTAAATCTGAAATTTGAACCGATCGATAATCCTGCAATTTTACCGCTCAGCAGGATCATCGGTACCAATGCATGAGTGTTGGTGTCATACTCGGGAATTCCGTTGTATATATACATCAAAGAAAACTTTAAAGGAATTTTTTTAAAAGGCGAATATCTTATGTCGGCAAACGTGTTAAAATCAGGATCTCCCAAACTTAAACCCAAAGAAAAACCGCTTTTGAATTTAATTAAATTGTTAAGTTCGATTCCTCCGGCTATTGAAATCGTTCCGTAATTGTTAAAACCTCTGTTATATTCGGCTCTTGTAAACAATTCAACTTCCTTTTCTGTAATATCCACAGAGTATGCGTTTGTAAGAGACAATAATAATACAATGGAGAAAAGAGCCCCGGTTTTCATACCCATATGCCGATTATTACATTTAATAAAAAAAAATGCTATGACTAATTAACGGTTTTTTTATTAAACATATAAATATCGTTTGATTTTCATGGTAGGTGTTTTTTCGAATGGGTCATTTTTTATTATTATTTTATTGATTCGCGAGAAGGCGGCTAATTTATTATTTACAAAGGCGCGCAGTTCTTCAAGAGCGTGTTCGACGGCTCCTGCCGCGGATTTAGCCGCCTCGCTTAAAATTACAAGCGCGACAATTTCGCCTTTTTTACCTGAGTAGACTAACGATTCTTCCACAAGATGCGAAGCTGAAAGCAGGTTTTCTATTTCTTCAGGATAAATATTTTCACCTGACGGACCGAGGATTAAAGCTTTCAGCCGTCCTCTAATATGGAGTTTTCCTTTTTTATCAAACCATCCCAAATCGCCTGTACGAAGCCAGCCGTCGCAGGTGAACGCCTCGGCTGTAAGTTTTTCATCGTTGTAATAGCCCATCATTACATTGGGTCCCGTAACTTGAATTTCACCTTCGCCAGGATCATAACCGCCGTCAGCAAACAGACTCTCACATTCGCCGATGCGTATCTTAACGCCCGCCGGAGCGCTTCCGACGGATCGGAAGGTGTTTTTAAAAAGTTTATTACCTGCGACAAGGGGAGCGGCTTCCGTAAGGCCGTAGCCGTGAGCGTACGGAAATCGTATGCTGTTAAGGAATTTTTCTACCTCTTCAGACAGCGGAGCGCCGCCGATGCCGAAGAAACGCATTTTTCCGCCGAGAGCCGAAAGAAGTTTTCTGCCTGCGATCCAGCGAGCTAAAGGGCGCGTAACTTTCAGTTTATACAGTCTGCTGGCTTGTAATTTAGGCGCGATTGCGTTGCTGTAAATCTTTTCTATAAGCAGAGGAACGGTTGTAATTACGGTTGGACGTAAAATTTTAAAGGCCGGAAGTAAAACCGAAGGAGAGGGCGGACGATCAAGATATGTAATGGAAGATCCGCAGATCAAAGGCGCGATAAGCCCCAGACTGCATTCATAGGAATGTGAAAGAGGCAGAGCGGAAAGCAGACGGTCGCTTGGCAGTAATTTTATAAAAAAAAGCGAAGAGAGAGCGCTGGAAATAAGGTTTCTTCCCGATAGCATAACACCCTTACTGTTCCCCTGGGTTCCGCTGGTATAGATAATAGTTGCAAGAGCGTCAGGATCATCGCAAAGACAGGTGGAATGTTCATTAACAGGAGGAATACAAACGCGCTTCTCGTAACCGTTAAGCGATATAGAAATTTCAAGATTGGAATCTTTATCTTCGCTCATACTGTCGATGATGACAGCCGGAATATCTGAAAGATCATTTTGTAAAAATTTTTCAGCCAGAGCGCGGCTTACGATTGCCGCGCTGATGCCGCAGTGAGCCGCTATATTTTTAATTTGTTCCGCTGAAAAACCTGTAAGAACGGGAACAGAAACCGCTCCGGCGAAGGAGATGCCGAAATACGCAAGCGGCCATTCGGGGCAGTTTTCACAATAAATTAAAACTCTGTCGCCGCTTTTTACATTAATCTGATTTAATAACGAACCTATCTGCAAAGAGAGTTTTCCCATCATGGTGTAAGTAATTTTCCCGCAAATCCTGTTATCGCGTAACATCGAGAAAGCGGTTTTTTCTTTATATTTTGCCGAAGACGCAAGACACATCCCGGAGAGGGTAAAGGGCGTTTGTTTGCTTTGTTCCATATTGTTTAGAGCGGCTATTACATGAAAGGTTGCATTTAAGCGGCGGACGCTACCATTTTGATAAAAATTCGACTATAATGGCGAAATGAATAATAAATTCTTACAAATTTCCCGGAGATTGCTGATGACGCTCGCCGGTGCGTCGATTATGGCTTTTAATATTAATACATTCGTAAATGCCGGAGGGCTCCTTCCCGGCGGTTTTACAGGTCTTGCTCTTCTTGTCCAGGAGATTTTCTTTCGGTTCGGAGATATTACAGTTCCTTTCAGCATAATACTCTATACGCTTAACATTGCGCCTGTAATAATCGGTTTTAAATTTATCGGCGTTAAATTTACGCTTTATTCGATACTGGTGGTTTTTACCACAGGTCTTTTAACAGATTTTATGCCTTCCATGTTTACAAGTTTTTTAACAACGCAGGATATCCTGCTTTCCGCCGTTTTCGGCGGACTTTTAAACGCGGTCGGCATAAGCCTCTGCCTCCATGCGGATGCGGCTTCAGGCGGTACGGATTTTATCGCTGTCTTTATTTCAGAAAAATTCCGCAAGGACGCGTGGAATTATATTCTCGCGATTAATTTTGTAATTCTTGCTGCAGCGGGTATCCTTTTTGGACTGGACAGGGCTCTTTACTCGATAATTTTCCAATTCGCCACTACTATGGCGCTCGGCGTTCTATATAAAAACTACCAGCAGAGAACTCTTTTAATAGTCACCAATAATCCCGATGAAATTTTCAAAAAAATAAGCGAAACTACTAATCACGGGGCGACTTTAGTTGATTGTTTCGGCAGTTACGGCGGCAAAAACACACGCACTCTTCTTTATTCGGTTGTCACAGCCACCCAGATAAAAAAGCTGATTCCCGAGATCATGAAAATTGATCCTGCCGCTTTTATAAATGTTATAAAAACAGAGCAGGTTAACGGCAGGTTCAGCCAGCGTCCCAAGGATTGAGATGTAATATTTAATTCAGCAGTTTATCAAATGCCGCGTAAACCTGGGGTGTGTCCCAATAAATGCTTCCCACAACCCGCCCGATTATTTTTCCCTGACGGTCGATTATATAAGTTGTAGGAATGGCTTCAATGCCGTATATCGAACTTATCCGCCTTGTTGTATCCAGCAGTATGGGAAATGAATAATTATTTTTTTGAATAAATTGACGCACCGTATTAATATTTTCGCCTATATCGACTGCCAGTATTTCAAGACTTTTGTCTTTATAACGTTTATAAAAAGTATCCATGGAAGGCATTTCCGCGCGGCACGGCGGACACCATGTCGCCCAAAAATTTAATATAACTGTCTTTCCTTTTAATGAAGAAAGGGTGATATTTTCGCCGTTAAGAAGCGGCAGAGTAAAATCTTCCATATCCGCTGTTTTGCTGTAAACTTGAATTTTTGCGTTTTTTAAAAGACGCGCAATGTCTTCGGATACTTGCGCAAAGGATAACTGCGGCAGGAGAAAAAACAGAAATACGTTAAAGAATATAAAAGTTTTTTTCATGTTACCTTATTGTATCTTATAAATTTATCATTTTCAACCAATTTGCCATAATCTGGAAAAAAAGAGCTTTGTCTTCCGCCCAATAAATGTACTGGTACTGCCATTTTTGTATTATATTATTAATCACGGTAAATTGTCCCGTTAAAATTAAAAATCCGATGACTATAAGTACAGCGGCGCTGATTTTTTTAATTATAGGCAATTTACTTTTAAACCATTTCGCGGGAACAAGATAGCGGTCAAAAAAAACGGCGGATAATAAAAACGGAATGCCAAGTCCGAGCGAATAAAGCGCAAGATAAAGAGCGGCTACGCCTGTTTTACCGTTTTGTCCCGCAAGAAATAAAACGCCTGTAAGAATCGGACCGATGCACGGAGTCCATCCGGCGCCGAACGCCGCTCCCGCAAAGAAAGCCCCGATTAACCCCCGTGGTTTACTGTTTATTTTAAAACGTTTTTCATAATTTAAAATTGTGATAAAATCCAAAAGAATATTTACGCCTAATACAATAATGATTATCCCTGCCGCAATTCGTATATATTTTGAAATGCCTCCCATTAATAAAAAGGTGGTAGATATAATAATACTGAATATTATAAAGATAATCGTAAAACCTAAAACAAAACACAATGAAGTCGCGAAAAGAATAAAACGTTTTTTATTAGTGTTCTCATAATCCTGCGAAGATACCGCAATCCCTCCGGCGCCGCCAAGTATACTCAGATAGGACGGTATCAGCGGAAGCACGCATGGAGAAAAAAAAGACAATAATCCTGCAGTGAATGTTAGCAATATGGAAGGGTAGCCTGTCATATCTTCATGGTTATTCTAATACGGATTTAATTCTCAGGTAAATACATTCTATATCACGTTCTCTGTTCTTTCGCGCCTAAGGCGTAAAATCCTGCTAGTACAGTACTTGAATCAACTAAATACCCCTGATATAGTGTAAAAATGCAGTCTCTTGGTATAAATATTGGTTCGACAAGTCTAAAAATGGTACTTTTGGAAGACACCAAGGTAATTTGGGCGGATTCTACACCTCATGAGGGTGATTTTAGCGCGGCAGTTCATAATCTTCTTGCGCAAGGCAAGATAAAACCGGGTATCCCGGCTCTTGTAACCGGCAACGAAGGCCGTTTTATGTTTGATGTAAGCGGCACTTTGGAACCGCTCTGTGTTGAAGCGGCTTTGCGCAGTCTGGGCATTAAAGCGGACGCGGTCGTCAGCATGGGCGGCGAAGACTTAATCGTCTATTCGCTGGATACTAACGGAAAGATTGTCAACAGTTTTTCAGGCAATAAATGCGCAAGCGGCACCGGAGAATTCTTAAAACAACAGCTTGCGCGTATGGATATGAGTTTGAGCGACATTGACAAGGTTCCTGACACCGCGAAGGTGTACGCCCTTTCCACTCGTTGTTCCGTTTTTATGAAGAGCGACTGCACTCACAGGCTCAACAAGCGCGAAGCGACCAAGGAAGATATCGTTCTTTCGCTTTCCGATGTGATGGCTGTAAAAGTAATCGACTTTTTAAAACGCGCCAAGGTGACGTCGGGCAGGGTTGCGCTAACAGGCGGTATTACTCTTAACCGTCACATCATCCGTTTTATCCGCGAAAAAGCGCCGCAGATTGAATTTGTCATTCCCGAAACCGCGCCTGTTTTTGAAGCGCTCGGAGCCGCCGTTATGGCTCCTGATTCGGGAAGTCTGCTGCCTGAAGCCGGTAAACTTCTGCGTACAAACGACGTGCGTTTCGGAGCTTTGGGCGCGTTACGCGAATGGAAAGAAAAAGTAAAAATTTTTGATAAAACCGGCGGCAAGGTTCAAACCGGACGAAAATATATTCTGGGAGTTGACGGCGGTTCTACCACAACCAAAGCCTGCCTTGTCGATATTGAATCAGATGAAATTGCGGCGAGCCATTACGGGCGCACTCACGGCGATCCTGTAAAAGCTCTTAAAGAATGTCTTAGAATTATTCAGGAAAAAGTTATCGCCGATACAGGCGGTAAAAATATCGATATCCGCCTTGTAAGCGCGACAGGTTCCAGCCGCGAAATTCTTGGCGTGTTTTTGGAAACGCCCGGTGTATACAATGAAATAATCGCTCATTCTGTCGGAACAACTTATTTTGATAAAAGCGTAGAAACCATATTTGAAATCGGCGGGCAGGACGCGAAGTATGTTCTTCTTAAAAACGGCGTACCCATCGATTATGCGATGAACGAAGCCTGCTCCGCTGGAACGGGTTCATTTTTGGAAGAATCCGCCGCCGGAGACTTGTCGATTCACAGCGCGAAGGACATCGGTCCCATTGCGTTAGACGCAAACGCTCCGTGTAAATTCGGCGAGCATTGTTCGGCGTTTATCAACAGCGACATCAGAAAGGCTGTTCAGCAGGGCGCGGGAAAGGAAAATATTACAGCCGGGATTGTATGTTCCATTGTGGCGAATTATCTTAACCGTGTCGTGGGGAACCGCACCATAGGAGGAAAAATTTTCCTGCAGGGCGGCGTCGCGAAAAACCCCGCTGTGCCTCTCGCGTTTGCGATGCTTTTAAACAAGGAAATTCTTGTTCCGCCTTCGCCTGAACTTATGGGTTGTTTCGGCGTCGCTCTTCTTGCAAAACGCAAACACGACGAAGGATTGCTTGAAGAGCAGAGCGTCGTTATCGACGACATTATAAACCGTGAAATCGGCTATGAGCGCGTCTTCGCCTGTCAGTCTTGCGAAAACCTCTGCCCGATTCAAGTTTTAAATGTAAACAGCCACAAATACATGTTCGGCGGCCGCTGTAACAAGTACACAAACATGCGCAAGAAAGTAAACGACATACCGGTTTTTGATTACGTGGAAAAACGCCAAAAAATGCTTTTTGAAGAATTTGCCGCTCCCGCGCGGGAAACAAATAGCAGAAACTATGTGATTGGAATTCCAAGAGCGTTTTCCGTGCATACTTTATATCCGCTATACTCGTGGTTCTTCCATGAACTTGGTATTAAAACATTTTTATCTACCGAAGTGGCTCATGCGGGGGTTGCAAGAGCCGAAGCGCAGTATTGTTTTCCCGCCGAGATCGCGCACGGCGCTATTCAGGATTGTCTTGATAAAGGTTCGGATTATGTTCTGTTGACGCATTTTCGCGATATGCCAAGTTATGAGGATGACGTTCACGCGAACTTCTGTCCGATTACGCAGGCTCTCCCTTACTACATGAAAAAAGCGTTTCCCGATATCGATCCTAATAAATGGCTGCCTTTGGTTGTCAGTTTTAAACACGGTGAAGTGAAAGCGCTCGAACATTTCTGCGATATGACAAGGATTCTTGGTATCAGCGAAGCCGAAACAAAAACAGCATTTAATACTGCATGGGCTAAACAAAAGGAATATTTCGCCACAGCGGAAAAAATGGGGCTTGAAGCTCTGGAAGACGCGCGTAAGGCTGATCGTCCTGTAATCGCCGTTCTTGGAAGACCGTACAACGCGTTTACGCCTGAAGCGAATATGGGTATTCCGCGCAAATTTACAACGCGCGGATATTCAATCATTCCGTTTGATATTCTTCCTTTCCGCGACAAGGAAATTTTTCCGAATATGTACTGGTTTTTCGGCCAGCAGGATTTAAAAGCGTCAAAATTATTAAAAGATGAAGAAAATATCTATCTTACATTTATAACCAACTTTTCCTGTGCTCCTGATTCATTTATTCTGCATTATGTTAAATGGACTATGGGGCAGAAACCGTTCCTTGTTTTGGAACTGGATTCCCATTCAGCGGACGCAGGCGTTGATACCCGCGTTGAAGCGTTCCTCGATATTATTGACGGCTACCGCGCGAAGAAAAACGAGATTGAAGCCGAGCGCTACGATAACGGACTTTGCTTTGTCAGCGAGAAAATGAGCGACGGTAATTTTGATATAAGAATAGACAATGTTAAGACAGGCGAGAAAATTCCTGTGTTTAACAACAAGAAGGTAAAGGTTCTTCTTTCCAACATGGGGAATATTTCCACTGAATATATAGGCGCCGCTATCCGCGCTTTGGGAATTAATGCCGAAGCGATGCCTGTCGCGACCAATAAAACAATTCAGGTTGCAAGAGCCCACGCGTCGGGAAAAGAATGTGTTCCTTCCCATCTTGTTTTGGGAAGCGCGCTTGAATATTTCTTCAGCGACAAATACCGTAAAGACGAGATTTACCTTCTCTTTGTGCCGATAACTACAGGCCCGTGCAGAACAGGGCAGTATTATGTTTATTACGAAAATCTTTTTAGAGATTTGCGTTTGGAAAATGTCTGCGTCTTTATCCTTTCCGCGGATAATTCCTACACAGAACTCGGACCGAGTTTCGCGAAGCAAATGTGGATCGGTCTTGTGCTTTCCGATTATTTAAAGGATATTCAATGCTCGCTTCTGGCGACAGCGCAAGACCCGGTAAAAGCCGAAAAAGAATTTGAACAATCATGGCAGAGGGTAATGCGCGCTGTCGAGCATAATCCCAAGAATTTATGGAAGGAGCTGAAACATGTCGCGTCCGATGTTAAAAAAATTCCGCAAAAACGAAAGGTCGCCGACTGCCCGCGCGTTCTTATCGTGGGCGAGATTTATGTTCGCCGCGATGATTTTGCCGTAGGCGAATTAATCGAACTGATGAGCGAAAGAGGCATTGTTGTAAAAATCGCGGGAATAAGCGAATGGATTCACTATCTTGATTTTGTCCGCGAATATTCTCTTAGAAAATTAATCGGGCTTAAAAAACCGGGAAGAAGGTTATTTTCCAAGCCTTCGAGAAACCTGAAAAAGCTTCAGATCGAAGAATGGTGGAAACATCATATCGAAAAGAAAGTTCTTAGCATACTCGAACCGACCGGCCTTATCCCGGAAACGCCGCATGATATGCGCCATATTATGAAATATTCATTGGAACACTTTGTAAGCCCGGAGCTTAACTCGGAAATCGCGGTTTCTTCAGGATCGGCGGCGGCGGCAATGGACGACGGTTATTCGGGTATTGTTAATATATCACCGTTTGCATGCCTTATCGGGCGTGTAATAGAAGGGCTTTTTACCCCGTGGGCGAGAGAACGCAATTACCCGATTTTATCTGTAGAAGTTGACGGCAACCTTCTACCGCCGAATATCGTAAATAAATTGAATATTTTTATGGTAAATGTGTTACGCTTTAAGGGCGGCGGCGATCTGTCAACGCTGGTAGACAAGGCGCATGACGCAAAAATTGGGACACAGGAACCGCGGATTAACGCGGATTAATATGAACAGACTGGATAAAAGTGTTGAAACGCTTCTCGATAATTATAATTCCCACGGCATGGTTAATCATTCGGGGGCTGTCAATCTTCCGGGAAGAGAAAGCATAGATCATATCGTTCGCGGTTTGGAAGAATTGTTATTTCCCGGGTATCTAGAGAATCTTGAAACAGACAAGGATAATTTGAAAATATTAACGGCGCGGAAGGTTAACAATCTTTCCGCCGCTCTCAGATCGGAAGCGGAGAAGAGTCTTGCTTTTTCAGCGCGGCTGGGAGCGTTAAGCTGCGGGCATGAAGGATGCAGAGCTGTCGCCGCGATGATCATCGAAGAATTTTTTGAAGAACTGCCCAGAATAAGAATTAATCTCGCAAAAGATTTACAAGCCGCTGTCCGTGGGGACCCTGCCGCAATGAGCGCCGACGAAGTGATTCTTTCATACCCCGGGTTTCAAGCGATTGTTGTTCACCGTATCGCTCATTTTTTCTATTCACGGCAGGTGCCTCTTATTCCGCGCATGATGAGCGAGCTTATTCACAGAAGAACCGGCATTGATATTCATCCCGGGGCTCTAATCGGCGAGTCGTTTTTCATCGATCACGGCACAGGTATTGTTTTCGGAGAATCGACAATAATAGGTAAAAATGTAAAGATTTATCAGGGTGTAACTCTTGGAGCGCTTTCCGTCAAAAAAGAGGAGAGCGGCAAGAAACGTCATCCGACTATCGAAGATGATGTGACAATTTACGCTAATGCCACGATTCTCGGCGGGGAAACCGTCATAGGGCGCGGCAGTATTATCGGGGGTAATATGTGGATTATTAAATCCGTCCCGCCGAACAGTAAAATTTACAATTCCTGATGTATTGCAATGATTTTTCATTTTTGATACACTGAACCTATATCTTATTTTGGAGCTATAAAAATGGGAATTTTATCGATAGTATTGCTTGTATTTTTCGTTATTAATGCAATATTTCTTGTATTATTAGTTTTAATTCAAAACGACGAAGGCGGCGGTTTAGGCGGTATGTTCGGCGGCGGGTCGAATACGGCTTTTGGTTCCCGATCCGGCAATGTTCTTACCCGCGCGACTACAGTTCTGGGCGCGTTATTTCTTATTATCAGTTTCGGTCTTGCTCTTCTTAGCCGTACTCCGGGCGGAGCTGGCATAGAAGAGGAAGCCAGAAGGCTTGTTACCGAGGGAAGTTCCACCCAGTGGATAGACGAGGAATTGAATCCGTCGGCTTCCAATACCGCTGATTCTTACGATGATCATGACGATCACACAGGGCATAATCACTAATAAATAAGGTACTTATGATTCTGCAAGACGTATTGTTACCTGAGTTTATCAAAGTTGACATGGAAGCGGAGGATAAAGACGAAGCTTTCGAGGAACTTGTTGCGTACTATTGTCAGGCGGATAAATCAGGCGCTCACGATCAAATTCTCGACGCTATTGTAAAACGCGAAGCTAAGATGTCAACCGGTATTCATAAGGGGATCGCAGTTCCGCACGGCAAAACTACCGCGGTGAATTCCCTGCGCGGCGTGCTTGGAATTTCAAGAAAGGGCGTACAATACGATTCATTGGACGGGGAGCCTGTGTACCTTCTTTTTATGATTATTTCCCCGATGGAAGATTCAGAGAAACACTTAAGGCTTTTAAAACACCTTGCGGAACTTATGGAGATTCCGCAGTTTCAAACTGAGCTTCAAGCGCAGAAAGATCCTCAAAGCGCGTTTAAGATCATTCGAAAATTCGAAGAAATGCTTTCTTCACAATCCTGATTATGGTTAATACCACTGCAGAAAACGCTGCCGGAAGTACGCTTGAACATTTGCTGACGGTTGAAGCTCAGGCTTCTTCTTTGGTAAATGAAGCGCAAAAAGAAGCTGACAGACTAATCCATGAAAACGAGGAAAGAAACCGCACGGCTTATGAAGAACGTATAAAAATTGAAATAAAAAAACATGAAGCTCAACTGGAACAGGAAAAAGAAAAAATAAAAGAGCAGTACAGTGAAGCGCTTGACAGATGCCGCCTGGAATTATCCGGCGTGGAATCCGATGTTAAAAAGTTTTGCGCCCTTTTAAACGAATATATCGAACAAGAAGGTTAACGTATATGTTTGACGATAATGGTTTTGCATACGCCAAGGCTTGCGGTATTATCGGAAAATCATTTCTAGGGAAAAGAGCGTCGTATCTTTCCGGTCTTCATTCATTGAACGATCTTGATAAATTGGTGTTTTCGCAGCATCGCAGGGATATTCCCGACAAGGAGCTTCTCGCTGATTTTAAAAGACGGATAGAAAAAAGAACCCTTGAGAAAATACTTCCCGTAATTAAATCTTATACGCCTTCTGTAAAACTTTTGGAACTGGCTTTTAAAGGTTATAAATACAGCGAATTGCTTGATACAGGCGCGGCGCTGGACATGGGTTATTACAAGGAGCTGCTGGAAAGTTTATCTCAGCTCGACAGTGAAGATCGCGCAACCGCGCAAATGCTAATAGCGGATGAAATATGTATCTGCAACTGTCTTTGGGCTTTGCGTCTGCGCACATATTACAACATGCCTGAAGAACAGGTAAAAAAACATTTGCTGGATTTAAGGTTTCACGGAGAAATATTCGAGAAAAAACAGTCGCTTATCGCAAGAGCGAATGAATCTTTAAATTTTCATCTAGATATACGCCGGCACTGGGACGGCTGGAGATGGGAAAAATTTCTTAATCCTGAAGAGGACGCGAGGCATTGGATAGCGATGCCCAGATATTTTCAAAATGCGGCTTGCGCTTACCTTCGCGCTCTTGCGTATCATCAGTTTCACAGTAATCCGTTAACGTTAAGCTCTATTTATTGCTTTATAAAACTTATGCAGTACGAGGAAGATATTTTAATAAGTACGGCAGAAACAATAGCCCTCGGCATGGAAAGCTCGTCCGTGTTAAAAACAGCGGAATCTAAGGGAGAAAACTGATGCTCTTCCCGCGAAGGATGAAATATGTCGAGTTTGTTGTTTTAAAAAACGACATGGACGCCGTTATCGAATATCTTGGTAAAAAATCGGAGATTCAATTTCCTGAAGAAGAAAAATCCGCTGTAAATCAGACTGTCTTGTCTATAAAAAACCTTGTAGAAAGATTAAAAAGCGCTTCGGATTATCTTAATGACAGCGCTTTCGGGAATGAAAAAGCGGTAAATTCCGGGAATAATATAAATAATCAAATCGAAGAAGATTTTTCTATTCCGTCGGAAACAGAGAAGACGCTGGCGGAAAATCTTTGTTCGTTTGCGCAGGATTTAAAAGATCGCGAAGAAAGCGCAACTCATGAATTGCAGAGAATTCAGGAATCGATAAATGAATTAAAAGTATTCTCCGACATGAACGTGCAATTTTCCGATTTTGAGGATATTTCCTATCTTACACTGCGCTTTGGCCGTCTTGATCCTGACGAGCTAAATAAACTGCGGAAAAACCTTGGAGACAGGGTTGCGGTAATTCCTCTTAAAGACAACTGTATCCTTGCCGCGACATCCAAAAAAGGCCGCTTCGCTCTTGACGCGCAATTAAGCCAATTACCCTTTGAGCCTGCTAAAATCCCTGAAATGTGCGGTTCACCAGAAGAGATCATGGCAAACCTGAGAGAGCAGAGCATTGCCGGCGAAGAAAAATTAAATAAAATTAAAAACGAGAAAGATGCTTTTATTAAAAAATGTATGCCTGATATAAAAAAACTTTTAATATCATGGAGATGCGCGTTAACTATCGAAGAGATAAAAGCAAGGTTTAAAGCGACAGAAAGAATGTATAATTTTTCAGGATGGATACCTGCGGATATTGTAAAAAAAACCGTAAAAGATTTATCGCAGATAACCGAAGGAAGGATCGCTGTAAACGCCTTCAAACCCTACGAAGTCCCTTCGATCAGAAGCGGTAAAGAAAAAGTGCCGGTCGCGATGAAACATTCAGCCTTTGTTAAAGGATTTGAAGGCGTTGTATTTTCCTACGGCGCCCCCATGTACGGAACAATCGATCCGACTGCTTTAGTGGCTTTCTTTTTTACCATCATGTTTGGAATTATGTTCGGCGACATGGGGCAGGCTTTTGTTCTGCTTCTTACAGGATTTATAATTAAACACAGCAGTAAAAAACTCGTAAGATTTAGAAAATTTTCCACGCCTTTAATCTCTGTCGGTATCGCGTCAATGATTATGGGATTTCTTTCTGGTTCTGTTTTTGCAAACGAGACTCTGTTAATAGCGCCTGCAAGAGCGATAACAGAATTTTTTACAGGCGAACCAAGAGACAGAATTTTACAAATTCTGCCGATGGCTGAACACGGCGGCAGTATCATAAAACTGTTATATTTCTTCGCTTTTACCGTTGCTATCGGCGTTGTGATAAATTCTCTGGGGTTAATAATAAATATAGTAAACAGGTGTATGTTTAAAAAATATGAACAGGCGTTTTTCTCAAAGACAGGGCTTGCGGGGCTTTTAATGTTCTGGTACGCCGTTTTTATCGCCGTAAAGCTGATCGCAGGCGGAAAATTTTACAAGCTTGATATATTGGGGATATGTATACCGCTTTTCTTTATTGTGTTCGGTCATGTAATATGGCGGTTCTTTACGGGGCGGAAATTCCATATGGAAAGCGGTCTTTTCGCTTTCATGATGGAAGGATTCGTCGAAATCCTTGATACTGTTTCTTCTTATATTTCCAATACCGCAAGTTTTCTGCGCGTTGGAGCATTTGCCCTTGCGCACGCTGTATTTTCGTTTATCATTTTTTTCTTTACTGACTCTCTTACAGGTTCGGGCACGGCAGGCGCATTTTCAGCCGCTTTAATAATGATTGTAGGAAATGCTATAATAATAACGCTTGAAGGATTAATCGTAGCGATTCAGGTGATGCGCCTGCAATATTACGAATTCTTTAATAAATTTTTTGTTGAGACAGGCGTTGAGTTTGCGCCGTTTCGTTTTCAACATAAAGAGTTATAATGAAACTTTGTTTCATTTTTGATTATTATGCGGGGCAGGTTTGCCGCGCTAAATGGAGGTTACAATGAAAAAAATAATACTGCTGTTGTGCGTTATGGTGATTAGCGGCGCGGGCGGCGCTGTTCTGTTTGCGCAGGATCACGCGTCAGATGCGCAGGCTTCTGCGGATTCGATAAAAGCGGTTGCCGCCGGTATCGCTGTCGGGCTTTCATGTATCGCTGGCGGTATTGCTGTAGGGCGGATAGGAGCGGCAGCGATGGGCGCGATGAGCGAGAACTCGGACCTTTTCGGAAAAGCTCTTCCGTTAGTGGGGCTTGCCGAAGGTATTTGCCTTTGGGGTTTTCTTGTAGCTCTGTTAATTTTATTCCTGTAAAACCCCGGATACAGTATCCGCGTTTTTTCAAGGATTAAAAGGAAGGGTTTTTACGGATTATTTTTTTATCGGCGATGAAGAACTTGTTACCGCTTTCCGTTTTATCGGTATTAACGGGACAGCCGTAAGTGACGTATCCGAGGCCGTTGCAGCATTTAAGGATGTCACAGAAGGAAATAATGAGAGTTCAAGAGACTGTAAAATTTTAATAATTACGGAAGATACCGCCGATTTTCTGGGCGATTTAGCTGTTGACTGGCAGTTGTCAGGTTCGTATCCTCTGTTAGTTGAAATACCGTGCCTTTCAGGAAGACATGAGGACAGAAAGACGCTTGTAGATGCCATCAGGGAAGCGATTGGGATTCATGTTTAACATCGCAAGTTGGACAGGAGCTTCGATAGAATAATTTAAAAACTCAAGTTTCCATGCGTGTAAGAAAAATCCTTCTTTGCATTTTTTTCCGCCGTATTTAACATCGCCCGCAAGCGGATGATTGTGAGCCGCGCATTGAGCGCGTATTTGATGAGTTCTTCCCGTGGCAATCCGCGCTTTAATTAGCGTGTAACCGTCTTCCTGCGCAACCGGCATGATTTTGGTAATAGCTGTTTTGCTGTTATCTGATTTTTCTTTAGAAACGAATGTTTTTTTTATTTCGTGGTCGCGGACAAGTTCGTCCTGCCAGTTTTCGTCTTTATTAATAATACCTTCTACAACAGCCAAATATGTTTTTTTAACTTTACGTTCCCGCAAAAGAGAGGTAAAAAGTTTTGCTCCTTGTAAACTTGCGGAAAAAATTACAACACCGCTTGACGGTTTGTCGAGCCTGTGGAGCGGACCTGGTTTAAACGACAGAGAAGGAGGCAGTTTGTCTATAAGGTAGGATTGGACCATATTATCAAGGCTGTTATCGCCGTGAACCGCGAGACCCGCAGGTTTATAAACAGCGATAAGCCCCGAGCCCTCCCATAATATATGCGGAACCGTCGTTGTTTTTGATACTGTTCTTTTATGATCTGTGTTATCTGTTTGCAGTTTAATATTAATTGTAATAATATCTCCGCATTCAAGGCGATCCTGAGCTTTAACAGGTTTTCCGTTTACGAGTATATTCTTTTGCCGTAAAAGTTTATGTATTAAAGAAAGGGGATAATCTCTCAGGCTTTTTCGAAGGATTCTGTCGATCCTTCGTCCCGCGTCATTTTCGCCTGTTATTAGTTCCATATATAAGATTTATATCACAAATTTATGAATATTTCTGTGTGAGATTGACAAAACTTACGTATTTTTGTAGTGTATTGAAATGACAGCCTCAGCGGCCATTAAGTCTTTACTGGAAAACAGGATATTCCTTTCCAGCGTTTCCAGCCTTATTCTCGCTCAAATTTTAAAGATGGTTTTTTATCTGCTTACAACAAAAAAACGCAAGAAATGGGACGCAATCGAAACGATGATATGGCGTACAGGCGGAATGCCGTCAAGCCATTCGGCGGTAGTGTGCGCTCTTGCGGCGTCGGTCGGCATTTACGAAGGAATCGATTCAAATATTTTTATTTTCTGTCTTGTTTTTGCCCTGATAGTGCTGAGAGACGCTGTAGGAGTAAGGCGCGCCGCGGGTTTACAGGCGAGAGCGCTTAACAATCTCGGAAAGCAATCCGCCAAATTAACAGGGGTGGAATTTCATTCAGTAAAGGAAATACAGGGTCATACTACTTTAGAAGTTCTTGTCGGATCACTTTTAGGTATTTTAATTGCGTTCTGCTTCTATTTGTTTTAGGTTTTCGCATGTCCTTTTTTAAATCCGTTTTACTTGCAAGTCTTATCTCGCTTTTAGCGGCAATGGCTCTTCTTTTCCTTGGCTCCGCTATGGGTTATGAAGAATTTCGCGGCGGATACGCGGTGCTTACGACAGAATCTTCCATAAGCGACAGGGACATCCGCTCGCTTCTTGAATCAAGCGAATATTTCTTCGGCGGCTCTCCTGTTTCAGAATCATCGCAGTGGGTTTTATTGGACGAATTTGATTTAATAAAAAGAATACCGCTGGATCAATATTCGTCAAGGATATTTCCGTTCGATCCGCGCAATGACGGTTACGCGGATAAGTTACGCGAAGTTTTTATAAAGGATAATAAACGTTTTATTTATATTCCTCTTGTCGCGGGTAACTGGAACTCAAGCCTGCTCGATAAAAAATTTGACGAACTTCTTGGGGACATTCCTTATTCTGTAGAATATTACGGAATCGGAAGGCCGTTAGCGCTTTTCTTTATCGTTTATGCCGCATCTTGTGTATGCCTTCTCCTTTTATGTTATCTGAAAAGAAAGACCCACAGAAGTATTGTAAATATTATCCCCATGATACCGGTTCTTTCCTCGCTTGGTTTTTTTGGAGCTGCGGGGATAGGAACGGCGGCAATTCTTTACGCTCTTTTTATAATGCTTAAGGAACCGTTGAATGAACTTATTAATCCGCCGCCTCTAAGAGAGAATGCCCTAAAATTTAAAACCATATATAAAGAGGTAATTATACCATACAGATTTTACTGGCTTTTTCTTCCCGTATTCGCGGGAGCGCTTGCGATTTTAGTTATTTTTTCCAAACTGCATCTTTTATTCCTGATCGCTGTGTCGACAGCTTCGTTCGCCGTATTTTTCTTTTCTTTAAAAATTGTGACGTTTTCGGGGGTTGAGCATAGAAGGTTTAATCCGTTAATAATTGTAAGACAGCGTTTTCCCGAATTTATTTTTCCCGTTTATATTCTGCCGTTTGCGATAGGAGCTGTTTTTACGCTGTTCTTTATGCCGTATATGTCAGGCAATTACGATTATAATAAAAAATTCGATGTCTTTATAACCGAGCAGGATTATCTGGAACACATAACTTATCAGTCGTCTTTTTCAACGCATCAGATGGGTACGTTTTCTGCGGCTTTTCCCGAATATTATATCGACAAGGACGGTCTTCCTTCGATAGACAGAACGAAAGTAACTCAATCTGTAAGGATAAGTGATTATCCGCCGTTCCCGTTAAGGCACTTGATGGAATTTTTTAACAATGTGAATAACGGAGTTAAAACAGATACTACGGGAGGTTCCGCCGGTGTCTCTGAAAAATGGTCATTGCTGGTTTTACTCCTGTTCCTGTTTCCCGGTATAATCGTCGTAAAAAATGACGAAAATACCGGAAAAATCAATTTTAGCAGAATAAAACGGTTTTCGGGAACGCCGCATCAGACGGGTCTTAACTGAAATAAGCCGTTGTTGTATAATGCTAATAAAGAAATCAGGTTCCCGAAAGGACGCTTAAATTATGAAGAAATATTCTTTTCCGAGGGGAGGGTTGCCGTATAATGACCCGACGGCGCCGGATAAATCCGCCGCTGTAAACGCTTTTTTACCGGCTGTATCCGTTATTCCGCTCGGAAATAAAGCAAGACAGATTTCTCCCATTGTCGCCATCGGCGATAATGTGCGCGAAGGCATGCTGGTAGGCAAGGCGTCCTCGGAAGACACCGCTAACGCGCATGCTACAGTTCCCGGCAAAGTTGTAAAAAAAGTAACATGGAAAGACAGAGATGATATAAGTTACGACGCTCTTGTTATAAAAATGGAAGGAGCGTTTGAGAAACTTGGCAAGAAAGAAGATGTCTTAATCTGGAGCGGGCTTAACAGTTATGATATTCAAAAAATAATTTTAGAGTGCGGAATTGTAGAAATGGACAATAAAGAAAGGCCGCTTTCTAAATTAATTTCCGCCGCCAGAAAAGTAGAAAAATTGACGCTCGTAGTACGATGTGTTTTTGACGATTCATGGCTGGTCGCCGATTACGCGCTATGCCGCGACAGGATAAATGCCGTAATCGAAGGCGCGGCGATTGTCGCCAAAGCCTGCCAGAAAGTTACGCAGGTTATTTTTGCCGTCTCTCACCGGGAAGAAGATTTGGGAGAAATGCTGATGGCGGGAGCCGCAGATATTTTTTCAAACGCGCAGCCGGAAATAGTAACGTCTCTTGTTTACACAAGCTCGCGTTATCCTCAGCATAATTCAAGAGAATTGGAACTGGCAATTCGATCTTACGAAAAAAGAGAAGGAGCAAGTTTAGGTTCTCTTTTGATTCTTGGGCCCGCGGTTCTTGCCGCGGTTTTCGACGCTGTTGTTCATAAAAGACCGGTTTTGGATCGGTATGTCGCGGTAGGCGGCTCCGCGGTAAAAAAACCGCAGATAATGAAAGTAAGAATCGGCACCAGAATCGGCGATGTGATAGAACAATGCGGAGGTTTTATCGAATCACCGTTCAGAATATTAATCGGCTCTCCTTTGTCGGGTAGAGAAGTAATGTATCTGGATGAACCTGTAGGAAAAACCTGTTACGCGATTGTAGCAATGGCGAAATCACAGGCGGCTATTCCCGGTCAGCAGAACTGCATAAACTGCGGCGAGTGCAGGGCAGTGTGCCCGATAGGGCTTGATCCTCAAAACACATATAAAAAAATAAGAACGCTTGGGATTGGATACGCGGAGAACACAGGCTGTCATGGATGCGGATGCTGTAAAATAGTCTGTCCGTCTGCTCTTCCTTTATCGGAAATAATTCTGGAAAAGAATCAGGAGGATATGAGTGCCTGAGCAAAAAATGATCCATGTTTATAAACCTCAAATTAATATTTCATATCCAAGCTCAGGAAGAATGTGGCTTATTTGCATCTGCGCGTTCCTTTGCGTATTGCAGTCCGCTCTCTTTGACGGAGGAAAATCTTTTGTTATCGCCGTCACTGCGCTTCTTACCGCGGTTTTATTGGAATTTCTAATAACATGGCGTAAACACGGAGGAGCAAAAATAAAAGACGGCAGCGCCGCCGCTACGGCGATGATCCTGTCAATAATTCTGCCAAACCAGATTCATCCCGTTTATGTTTTTTTTGGAACCGCGTTTGCGATTATAGTTGTAAAATACACTTTCGGCGGACTCGGATCGAATTGGCTTAATCCTGCTCTGGGCGGCTGGCTTTTTATCAGGTTTTCATGGCCTGTAAGTTTTGCAAATGCCATTCCCGAGATTCCTTCGATTTCAGAAATGGTAATGGCGCCTGACGTAAGTCCGCTGGACAGTTCTATTACAGAATTTTTTAATAATTCTGTTTTTTCCATAGCGGGCGTTCAACTTCCTTCAGGTTATATTAATCTTCTGTTTAACAGCAGCGAGTCAACAATTACAGACAGAGGATTGTTCGCTCTTTTGATCGGTACGATTATTATTACCGCGATTGGAATTAACCGGGGATGGGTGCCTTTAATTTTTCTTACGGTTTACGGTTTTCTAATTCGGTTTGCAGGTGACGTTTCGGGTTTGTACTGGAACGGAGATTTACTGTACGGTATTTTTTCAGGCGGTACAATAGCTGCGGCTTTTATTCTTGCGGCGGAACCTGCAAGCGGCGCGAAGTTAAAACCCGGTATTTTATTTACCGTTATTCTTGGAGCGGTTCTTTCATGGTTTTTCCGTTACAAGTGCATGGAATATTTCGGCTGTTTCATAGCTCTTGCGTTAATTAACTGTATAACGCCTGTTATCCGCCTTATCGAAGAAAAAATATTTTTTCCACGGAAAAATGAAAGCAATGCCAAAAGAGCCTCGGTAGTTCAGGAGACTCTGTTATGAAAGATAAATTAATAATGTTGGGATGGATAATAGGATTACTACTGTTAATCTCTGTCTTATGGGTTGTGACACAGCCTCTGCAGTCCATGTATTTATTAAGAACGGTGAACAGTGTCCTTTCCAATAATAATGATTCGCGCAGGGTATCTGCGTATATACAGCCAAAAACGGGTAATACGAATCTTTTTGGATATTGGTATTCAATACGCGCCTCGCAGGATAAAATGTTTGTGTTTGCCGCTTTTCAGGACGGTATACTCATTCCGCTTGGCGCGTTTGTTTCGCATGACTGTATCGTAAAAGAAATTATTCCGCTAAGCGCTCATGCGGTTCAGGTTTTTGATTCATTCCCAAAGAGTATTCTGAATATTTACACGGCAAGAATCGAAGAAGCGGCGCATGATGTTACTGCGGCATTAACGGAGGCGGGAGGCAGATGAGTTTAAGCAGACAACATTCATTTTGGGGTTCTCTCTCTCCGCTTGGCGGACTAACGGGTGCCGGTATTTTGATAATGGCGTCCGCGCGCCTTTCTTGGGCGATTACTGTCGCCGTAGGCTTATTTTGGGTTTACGGGCTTACCGCGTTTACATTCACATTTTTTATAACAGGCGCAAGAAGAAAAATATTCCCTGAAAACGGAAGGGTTTCTATCTATACATGTTTTTCGGCGTTTTACGGAAGCCTTTATATTTTCATGTTTTGGATTGTATGCCCGTTTGCGGCGCTGGAAGTTTTTATGATCCTTTTATTTGTTCCGATATTCTGCACAGGTTCAGGGATTGTTCAGCAAATGCAGTCGCACATACAAAACGCGCATACCGATATATTTGAAAATGTATCCGATTCAATCTCTCAAGCCGCCTCCCTTGCCGGACTGCTTGTTGTTTTTTCCATTATCCGCGAACCGTTATCATTTTGCTCGCTGTCGTTTCCGGGAACTTATCAGGGGATGGTGACAATTGTGTATTTTAAAGCTGGCGCGTTTTTCCCGATAGGCATATTCGCGGCTTCTTCAGGAGCGCTTTTACTGCTTGGGTATTTTATCTGTTTGTATCAATATTGGAAAGTAAATAGAGGGGAGCATTGATGATTCAAATATCGTTCTATCTTCTTTTAATCTACTCAAGTCTTACGATGAATCTGGTATTGCAATGCGGATTGGGACTTAAAGGTATCGCTGAATCAAAAAACAGTCTTAATATGCCGGCTTTCATTAAACTAGGTCTCGTTTTTTCTTCCATAATCTTAATATGGCTCTTTTTTACAAAAATAGTAATTTCGCTGTTTTCAGGTCTATATATTTATGTAATTTTATTTCCTGTCAGCGTAATTGTGTATGACTGTTTTGAATATTTAATATTTAAATATGTGATAAAACGCGACAGAGAAGAAGAAACATTTGTAACTTCTCCCGGCAGAACTACAGCCGTCGCGGTGTTTATATGCATGAATATGGCAAGCGGATTTTTTGATGTTCTGGTTTTAGCGTTTGGTTTTTCATCCGGTGTTTTTATCATCAATTTAATAATCCGAGAAATTCGAAAACGCGCGGCTCTGGAAGCAGTTCCGGTTTTCCTTCGCGGGAAACCTCTGGTTCTTATCGCTATGGGAATGCTGTCTCTTATTTTTACCGCCGCCTCATTATTATTTTTTAGGATGATCGGCGCAGGGTGAAAACTGTAAATAGAATTAACCTTATTCTGGGTTCGCATGCTCATGTACCCTCAGGAGCGCCTGAGAGCGAATTTGAATTTGTATACGAAACTAAAATACGTCCTTTTGTTTCCAATCTGTACCGTTATTCGAATATTCAGGCGGTTTTGCATTATTCAGGCGTTTTACTTTACTGGGTGGAAAGAACGCATCCCGAATCTTTTATGCTTATAGAAGATATGCTGTCCAGAAAACAAGCGGAAATTATTGGCGGAGGATTTTACGAACCTATTTTCCCGCTCATTTCCTTGCAGGACAGAATCGGGCAGATTGAACTTATGACAACGTATCTTAGAAAACATTTCGGAAAACGTCCTACCGGCTGCTGGGTGCCCGGTATGGCATGGGAGCAAAATCTTGCAGTCGCTCTTTGTACAAGCGACATGAATTACACTTTTCTTTCGCAGGATCAATTTGAAAAGGCGGGACTGGAAGGATCGGATCTTTTTAAACCGTGTTTAAGCGAAGATCAGGGAAAGCTTGTCGCGATTTTTCCGGTTTCGCGTTTTGTGGAAAAGGAACTTTCGCGAAAAAGTTTTTCGCAGGTGTTTGTCGACATGGAAAATAAATTTAAAGAAATCTGTCCAAACTGCAAGTCGGACAAAATCATAAGCGTATTTCCCGAATCTGTTTCTTCCTCGCCTGAAGAAGCTCCGGATACCGCATGGAACCGTTTTTTTGAAGAAATCTCGCTGTCGGATAATATCGTAAGCTCTACATTGCCTTTTAAAATATTAAAAACATATAAAATATTCAAAAAAGCGAGTTTTCCCAATTCCACGTCTCTCGAAAATGATTTTTCCCCGCGCAGATTTTTAATTGATAATGCCGATGTAAGCGGCATATATTCAAAAATGATATTTACAAACCTTTTAATAAACCAGTTAAAGGGTGATAAAGCGCGAAAACTTAACGCAAGGGAAGAGATGTGGAAGGCGCAGGATTCGTGCTTTTTTTCTGCCGGGAACGAACAATACAGAAACGAACTTAGAAAGTCGGCGTATAGCTCTCTTTTAAGAGCTGAAAAACTGTCGCGCGAAAAGGGATTGTTCGTGCCGTCATTAATTCAATACGATTTCAATTTTGACGGTAAAAAAGAATTTATTTTTCAGGACGAAAAAATTAACTGCTACATTCAGCATACGGGAGCTGGTATTTTTGAACTGGACTATCTTCCGAAGGAATGGAATTATCTTGACTGCGGAACATCAAGCGAACCAGATAAGACGAGGCTTGCAGGTACTGACAATTTAAATAAACGTATCGCGTTTGCTGATATGCTTTTTCCCGCAAATGAAAAATTTGACAATTTGATTAACATTCTGCCGGATAACGGACGCTTTTGCTATCATGAACAATACGAAGAAGTAACACAGGATAAAAAAGGAAAATCCTGTTTTAAACTTCCTGTACGCGCGGATAATGTTCCTTTCGGGTATATTGAAATTAATAAATGCTATCTGCTTAAAAAAGACAATTTATCCGTTTCATATCAGCTTGTAAATAAAGATAAAGAAACCGCGAGCTTCCTGTTTGTTCCCGAGATTGATTTTTCTTTCGCCGGAGTCGGTGATGAATTTGTCCGTTTTTATACGGTTGACTCAGGCGGAAAAGATATATCGATAGATCGTCTTTTGGATTCAAATAACCTTAAAATACTTGATGTTAAAAACGAAGTGCAGATACTTCTTTCTTCGGTTAATAATTTTACAGGCTGTCTTTTTCCGGTATTTAAATACGATATGTATCAGGCGACGCGCATATTACCAGTCTTTTCTGTTACTCTCGATTCAGGCGTTTCATGGTCTAACGAATTTACATTAAAATTCTCGCATTAGGTTATTGAAGTGTCTTAAAATTTTAGTTATCATTAACTACTATGAATAGAAGATTAATTACATCGGCATTACCGTATGTGAACAATGAACCTCATCTTGGAAATCTTATACAGGTTTTATCCGCCGACGCTTTCGCGCGTTTTTGCAGATTATACGGTTATAACTGCCTGTACATCGCTGGTACTGACGAATACGGAACCGCTACAGAAAATAAAGCCGCAGAAGAGGGTATAAATCCGAAAGAATTGTGCGACAGGTATCATGCGATCCATTCGGATATTTACAAATGGTTTAACATTGCGTTTGACAAATTCGGACGCACTTCAACCAGGATTCAAACCGAAGTTGTTCAGGATATTTTTAATAAATTGGACGCGGCGGGGTTAATTGTCGAAAGAACGATAGAGCAGTTTTACTGCTCCAAGTGTGAAAGATTTCTTGCAGACAGATATATAAGAGGGGTTTGCCCCGTTTGCGCGAGCGCCGAGGCGAGAGGAGATCAATGCGAAGCCTGTCAAAAATTGCTCGATCCTGTCGATTTAAAAGACCCGCAGTGTTCTGCATGTTCAAGCACTCCTTCGCTGCGTAAAACAAACCATCTGTACATCGATCTTCCCCGCATTAAAGATAAACTTGAAGACTGGATTAAAAAAGCCAGCATAGACGGTTACTGGGCGCATAACGCCGTTCAGATGACCCAGGCATGGATACGCGACGGTCTTAAAGAGCGCGCAATTACAAGAGACTTAAAATGGGGAATCCCCGTACCTAAACCGGGTTATGAGAACAAGGTTTTTTATGTCTGGTTTGACGCGCCGATAGGCTATATTTCAATTACAGGGACATTGGGAGAGGAAAAAGGCAACTGGCGTGATTTTGTCGATTACTGGTGGAAGAAACCTGATGAAGTCGATTTATTCCAGTTTATTGGAAAAGATAATATACCTTTTCATACAGTAATATTTCCGTCAAGTCTTTTAGGAAGCGGCGGCAACTGGACGATGTTACACCATATGTCCAGTACTGAATATTTGAATTACGAAAACGGTAAATTTTCAAAATCAAGAGGAGTAGGTGTTTTCGGAACAGACGCGATGAAGACCGAAATCCCCTCTGATGTGTGGCGCTTTTATCTTTTCTACAACAGACCCGAAAAATCTGACGCAATGTTTATGTGGAATGATTTTCAGGAAAAAGTAAACGGAGAGTTAATCGGCAATCTGGGCAATCTTGTAAACCGTACGCTTTCATTTGTTACGCGCTATTATGACGGAAAAATACCGCAGGCGGCGAGTGATGCCGGTTTTTGGGAAGAAGTTGTTAAATACGAAACCTCAATAGCAAAAAAACTTGACAAGGCTGAATTAAGGGACGCGTTCCGCGAGATTTTTGAATTATCGTCATTCGCAAATAAATATTTCCAGGACAATGAACCGTGGCGTTTAAGAGCCGATGATCCTGAAAAAGCAAAATCTGTTATACGAGATCTTACATATCTTGTACGGGATTTATCGGTATTAATCGAACCTTATATACCTTACGCTGCGGCGAAAATTGCCTCGTTCTTTGATCTTAAGCACGGAGAAAATTTAGACTGGAAGAGTATGGGAAAGCCGGAAGGAATCGGCGATGTTCTAATAAAAAGTGAAATGCTTTTTTCAAAGCTTGAAGATGAAAAGATTGAAGAACTGCGCGATAAATATTCAGGCACTCAGAAAGAGAGGAAAGAGACGGTTCAATTTTCATCTGTTTTGGATTTACGTGTCGCTAAAATTGAAAAAATAGAAAGACACCCAAAAGCGGACAAGCTGTACATTATCAATCTTGAAACAGGGGAGGGTGTTACGGGAAACCGAGAGGAGAGGCAGATTGTTTCAGGGCTTGTCCCTTTCTACACAGAAGAGCAATTACTTGGAAGGAAAATAATAGTCGCCTACAACCTTAAACCTGCAAAACTAAGAGGTATTGAATCAAGGGGAATGCTCCTTGCCGCAGGAGATAATAAGGGAGTGAACGCAGAAGGGCAGAGCGCGGAAAGAGTCGAGGTTTTAGATGCCGGCGATTGCCCTACAGGTACAAGATTTTTACCGGAAGGCGAAGATGGATCGGCTCCTTTGGAAATAGACATAGACACATTTTTTTCCTATCCGATTTATGTAAAAGATCATGCTGTTATAACAGGAGACAAGAAACTGTGTTTAAATGGAAATCCCGTTAAAACATCGGTAATCCCCGAAGGAGAAGTCCATTAATTTAAAAATCACGGAAGCGGAGTTGGCGGTTTGTGAGAACGGACAGTCTTTCCTGCAATCAGCCGTGTGGGGAGAGTTTAAATCCCGTTTTGACTGGAAGGCAAACGCTTTTTTGATTGACTGGTTTGGAAACGGAGAAGAAAACACACCCCTGCTTGTCCTTTCCCGCCGCCTTCTTCCCGGTTTTACATTTGCATATATCCCGTGGGGTCCGCAATTACCGTTAAAATTTAAAGAAGCGGAAAAACAACATGCGGCGGCGGAACTTGCAGAAAAATTAAAGCCGTTTCTTGCGCGTAATACAGTTTTTGTACGCTTCGATTTTCCGTGGTTCTTTTTAGACGGCGATGAAAATTTCAATAATGAAGCCGCGCTTTTAAAAGATGCCGGTTTCAAAATCGCCGCCGCCAATGTTCAACCGCCTGATACGGTTATAATCGATTTAAACGCTTCCTGCGATGATATTCTTGCGTCAATGAAATCAAAGTGGAGGTACAATATCTTTCTTGCGCAGAAGAAAGGCGTAATTGTAAATGTATGTACGTCGCAGGAATTAGGGATATTTTATAATCTTTTAAAAGAAACAGCGCAGAGAGACGGAATCGCGGTTCATGGTTTTAATTATTACAAAACTCTTTTTGAACTGTACGAGAAACAGAAAAAGGATGATCTCTCTATAAGGCTTTATACCGCAAGCCATGAAGGCGAAATTCTTGCGGCAATCGTTGTCCTTTTTAGGAGAAAAGACGCGGTTTATTTGTACGGCGCGTCTTCCAACAATAAGCGCAATCTTATGGCGCCCTACGCGCTTCAATGGAAAGCGATTAAAGACGCTAAAGAAACAGGCTGTATGACATACGATCTTTTCGGTATTCCGCCGGATGATAATCCAAACCATCCGATGGCAGGCTTGTACCGTTTTAAAACAGGCTTCGGCGGACAGATAATCCATCGTCCCGGCAGTTGGGATTACCCGTATAAGAAATGTCTCTACAATCTGTTTAATATAGCGGAAGCTTTTAGAAAAAAAATGATGAACCTCAGAAAGAAGAAATAAAAATCTATAATTTTTCTCTTGTGTAAAAAATAATAAAATTGTATAGTGATTCAAGGAGTAGACTATGGCATTTGCATTAAACACGTATCCAATCACTTACCGCGCCCGGTTTTTAAACGGGGAATGGATCGATGAATACATCGAAAAACCTCATAAAACGCAGGAAGAAGAAACTGCAATGAGCGATGTCGAACGTGTCAAATTGGAAAATTCCCGCAATTATTATGAAGATATGCCGCTTGTTAATTATACAAGCCAGTACGGTCTAGCTTGTTTTGAAGGGCTGAAAGCTTTTCCTCAAAAAAACGAAGGTCTCTCCATTTTCAGGCCGGATAAAAACGGAGAGCGGTTCATGCTTTCGATGAAAGGTCTCTGCATGCCTCCGTTCCCAAAAGAAGATTTTGTTAAAACCTGCGTGGAAACCGTTAAACGAAACGCCGCTCTTGGCTTTAAACCGCATTATAAAAGCGAATGGGAAAAAGATTCCTTTATGTACGCCGATGCCGTTTACATAAGGCCCTTTACCATTTCCGAAGGCGGAATAGGAGTAAACCTGTCAAAAGAGCCTTATGTTATGGTTATAAATACGCCTGTGAGCGCCTATTTTTCATCGGGCAGTTCGGACGCCATTGTTTCGAATAAAGTCCGCGCTATGCCTAACGGCACCGGCTGGATAAAAGCCTGTTCAAATTATGTAATATCAGCTCTCGCAAAATCCGAAGCTCTAAAAGCCGGTTACATGGAGTGTATATTTTTAGACGGAACTAACCGTAAGTACATCGAGGAAGGATCGTCATGTAATATATTCTTCTATCTTAAATCAGGAGAACTTGTAACGCCCGAGTTAGGCGATACTATTTTACCCGGTATTACAAGAATGAGCATATTGGAACTTGCCCGCGACAAAGGCATAAAAACAACCGAACGTAAAATATCGATAGATGAGGCGATGGAAGAAACAAAGGAATGTTTCGTAAGCGGTACCGCCGCAGGGGCAACTCCTCTTTCTTCGATAACTTATCAAGGTAAGAAAGCCGTTTTTAACGACGGAAAAACAGGCGACTTTACCGCCGATATCCGCGACACCCTCAAAGGTATCCAATACGGTAAACTCCCCGACACCAAAGGCTGGATGGTGAGCGTTGCGTGAGCAACGTATGAATAAATTTCCTTACACCACGGGCTGTATAGCCCGATGGTACAGGTCATCTGAAAAAAAAAGAGCTAAGCTTGATCGCTTAGCTCTTCATATCGCTTGCCACCTCGGAGAATTGAACTCCAGACACGCAGATTTTCAGTCTGCTGCTCTACCAACTGAGCTAAGGTGGCTTAATTGCGCACCTTACAAGCGGATGATACAGTAAAATATGCCAAAAATACCAGAAAATGTCAAGAAGACATAATCCCCAATTAACCGCTTTTCTTAATTAATTTATAACTTAGAAATTGACAGCTAATTGTTATCCCATGGAGATATGGGGATTCGAACCCCAGGCCTATTGATTGCGAACCAATCGCTCTACCAACTGAGCTATATCCCCCTAATCACGTAAATTAAACCAAAAATATGGTTTTTGGTCAAGCAGTGAAATTGATTCTTTTGTTGCAAAACCTCAGAAACAAACTCCGGCCAGCGCGCAACCATCTTCTTAATCAAATAAGACAGTTAAATTCCAGCCTTCTAATAAATATAGAGGATATATGGTGCGCATGATGATACAAACTACATCTTATTATAAAAATCTTGGAGTTCCCTGCAGCGTTTTAGGAATTATTACCAAAATCTCTGATAAAAGGCATTGTAAAAAATAAAGAAAAATGTTTTAATTTCACTAATAGGTTTTTTATGGCAGGCATCAAAGGCAAAGGATGAGCTGCCGGAGTCCAAAGAGGTGAACATGGCAGGGCCATTAGAAGCGACTGTAGTATTGGGAAAATGTTCCAAGAATAGAAATTGCTTTGGAATGCGCGTTGAGAAACGCGGAGGCGCATGGGTTCGTACATGGGCTTTTCCTATCGAAGAAAATGTCGCGAAAAACGAAGGATTTAACGCCAACAAAGTGAATGTCAGCGGTACAGACAGCGGATATCCGGGATGCCCGCACTGTAAGGACGGCGGATTTGCTCTGTGTTCCTGCGGCAAGATCGGTTGTTTAGGCGACAAGATAAAAAAAGAAAGCTCCAATAAGGAAAAAAACGCGTTAAGTTATACATGCCCGTGGTGCGGACAGACAGGCGAAATACAAATTAAAGAGAGTATCGACGTTTCAGGCGGCGGTTACTAATTAAATCAATTAATGTACAGGGGGAAAGACAATGATAGAGCTGCCAAAAGGACATAAGATTCAGACAAAAGATTTTAAAACAATCGTAGTCGGCGAAAAACTCGGGGAAGGCGGACAGGGAGCGGTTTTTAAAGTTGATTATGACGGCAAGAAAAAGGCTCTTAAATGGTATTCAGGTAAAAAAATAGCCAACCCTAAAAAATTCTACGAAAATCTTGAGAATAATATTAAAAAAGGAAAACCGACCAACGCGTTCCTTTGGCCTGAAGCAATTACCGAAAAGCAAGGCACGGCTTTTGGTTATATCATGGAACTTCGCCCCCCCGAATATAAGGAATTTACGATGTTCCTTCTTGGAAGAGAAGGTTATAAAAGTATTACCGCGATGGTAAACACCGCGCTTCATCTTGTCGCAGGCTTTCGCGCCCTGCACCAAAAAGGATTCAGTTATCAGGATTTGAACGACGGCAACTTTTTTATGAACCCTGTAAACGGAAACCTTTTAATCTGCGATAATGACAATGTTTCAGAATACGGAAAATCATCCGGTATCGCCGGTAAAGCCCGTTATATGGCACCTGAAATCGTTGTAAAAGGCGCGAAGCCGGATGTGCAAACAGACGCTTTTTCTCTTTCAGTTATTTTATTTTTATTTTGGGTAAGCGGGCATCCCCTGGAAGGAAAAGCCGCATGCCCTCCTTGTATGGACGCTAAAGCCGAAAAAAGAATCTACGGAGAAAATCCTGTTTTTATCTGGGACCCTAAGGATGATTCAAACAGGCCTGTGCAGGGTATTCACAAAGGCCCGATAACCAAGTGGCCGTTCCTGCCCAAATATATTCAGGATATGTTTATTAAAGCGTTCAGCAAGGAGTTGATGAAAGATCCGCAAAAACGGATACTGGAAATGGAATGGCTGTACGCTTTTATCAAAATGAGATCGGAAGTTTATAAATGCCCGTCATGCGGTGAAATTTATTTTGCTGACCCTGTAAATCCGAATCCCTGTCCCGGTAAAAGTTGCGGCAAGAAAAATGCCTTTCCCATGTATCTTAAAACGCCGCGTTACAATATCGCGATACACCAGCAGACAAGACTTTACGCATGTTATACTGAAAAAGGATCGGATGATTATGAAACAGTTACAGGCGAAGGTTCCTTGTCAGGAAAAGATTATATGTTAAAAAATGTAACAAAGAACGTTTGGAATTTGGGAGACGGCTCATCCATAGCGCCCGGAGCTTCCATAAAACTGCAAAAAGGTATGTCAATTAATTTCGGCTTGATAAATGTTGAAGTTATATAAATTTATTTTAAGGAGAAGAACATGTCATTAACAGACAAAATTGAGATTCCAAGAAGGACGATGGTATTATTTTTTATCGTTGACACTTCAGGAAGCATGGACGGGAGCAAAATAGGCGCTGTGAACATGGCCATTAGAGAAGTTCTCCCGGAGATCAGGAGCATGTCGGCTGAAAACGCGGACGCGCTTATCAAAATTGCGGCTCTTGAATTTTCTTCAGGCGCGTCATGGATCACAAAGAGCGGTCCTGTAGAAGCCGACGATTTTAACTGGAGCAACATTGACGCGGCGGGTGTTACGGATTTCGGAGCCGCCTGCAGAGCTTTAAATGAAAAACTTTCAACTAAAGCTTTTATGCTGGAAGCTACAGGCTCTTTTGCCCCGGCTCTCTTTTTACTTTCGGACGGCGCGCCTACAGACGATTGGCAGGCAGGATTGGACGTTTTAAAGGGAAATAACTGGTTTAAAGCCGCGGTAAAAGTCGCAATAGCCATAGGCGATGACGCTGATCAAGACGTTCTTGCCGCTTTCACAGGAAACAAGGAAACTGTTTTAACAGCTCATACGCCCGCGATATTGGCTAAAATGATCAAATTCGTAAGCGTTACAGCTTCCAAAGTTGCAAGCACCAATACAAAAGCAGACCCGACGCAGGGTGATCCGGACAACGCGAAGACAGACGAGTTGATTAACAATCTTAATGAACTTAAAGACGATGTCGCCTCCGCTCCTGATAACTCAAACACGGATATGTGGTAATGAAAGACTACAGGTCATTTGCGGTTCATGTAATAGGCGGCAGTCATATAAAAAACGGGGTAGTCTGTCAGGATTACTCCGGTTTTTATGAGGATAATGATGTCCGCATTACGGTAGTTGCTGACGGACACGGAGATTCTACATGTTTCCGCAGTGATATGGGGTCGAAATTCGCCGTCGATTGTACATTGGACGGCATTAAAAAATTCATTAATTTTATCGAAAAATATCATGATAAAGGAATCGGGAAATCGCAGGTTAAATTATTCGGACCCGGCGTTTATCCTGCCCGTAAAAAATTTGACAGCCTGCTTCGTGAAAATTTAATCAGGTGTATTGTAGCTTCATGGAATATCATGGTATTGGATCATTTTAAAAAAAATCCTTTTACAGAAGATGAATTGGAAAGTATTGATACAGAAAAATACAGGCTAAGATTCGAGGAAGCGCAAAAAGAGTTCAATGAGACAGGCAGTGCAGGCGAAATTATTTCCAAGGCATACGGCGCCACATTAATTGCCGCCGCGATGTCTCGGGATTACTGGTTTGGTTTTCACATCGGCGACGGACGTTTTACGGTTCTTTACAAGAACGGTACGGGAGAACAGCCGGTTCCGTGGGATGAAAAATGCTATCTTAACGTCACAACATCTTTAAGCGATAACGATATACTGGATCGTGAAAACGGAGTGCGCAGTTATTTTTCATTTAACGCGGAAAAAGAAGCTCCCATAGCGATATATCTTTGCACTGACGGTATTGATGACAATTATCCTGTTGACGAGGATGAGAATAAAAAACAGCTTACCCGTCTATACCGTACTATATCGCTCGCTTACGCTGACGACGGTTATGAATCAACCTGCAGGCAGTTAAAAGACCTTGCCGACAATTTTGCGATTAAAGGCAAGGGAGATGATACCAGCGTCGGACTTATTATCAATATACCTGAGCTTCAAAAAGTAAAAGAAACATGGAAAGAAAATATTGAAAAGGCGGAAAAAGAAAGGGAGAAAAAGAAGGCTGAGGAAGCTGAGAAGGCAAGAAAAGAAAGAACCGCCTTTGAGAAAAAAGAAGAAATTAAAAAGGCTGTAGCTGCCGCGAGAGTTCATGAGATTGCCGCGGAAAAAGCCGAAAAAGAAGCGGAATCCGCGTATAAAGCGGTAATTAAAGCAAAAAAAGATTTCGATACCGCATGGAAAACGAAGAAAGAAGCTCAGTGCAAGAAAGCGGTAGGCGATGCCGTCAGTAAAAATAAACAGGCGGAGATAGCCGAGGATAATGCGAGTGACGCCGCGATTGCCGCGCGTGAAGCCGCTGAAGAAGCCGCAAAAATAGCGCAGTCAATCGAAGCAGAGAATCTTGAAAATACCAGCGAAGCCCAGGCGATTAGGAACGCCGCATCTGACGCATCCGCTTGTGAAAAGAAAGCCGCCGTTTCTGCGCAAAAAGCAAGAGAATATTATGAAAAAGCGTCAGAAACGGTACGCGCCATTGTTAAAATAATAGACGACGCGAAAGAAACGAAAGAAGCGAGAGAGGCGAAAGAAGCGGTTCAGGACGGATCGGATAATAAACCGGAAGACGCGGAAGGAACAAAAAGCGGGGAAGTTGTTTCAGCAGATTCACTGCAAAAGATAAATGACGCAATATATAACAAGAATAAAGAGTGGAATAAAACCGAGCTTGATCATAAACGCGCTTCTAATGCGTATAATGATAATAAAAAATGATTATATACGCGCGATATAATAATTTTATAATTGGGACTTGATTCTATACCGGATATAAATTATGATTAACTAAAGGGGACAAACATGGCAAACAAAACGACATCAAAAAAACCGGCGGCAAAGAAGCCCGCGTCTAAAACCGCTTCCAAAAAACCTGCCGCGAAGAAAACAACTGCGAAAAAACCAACCGCAAAGAAAGCGGCAGCGAAGAAGCCGGCTGCCAAGAAAACTGCTGTTAAAAAAACAACAGTAAAGAAAGCTAAAGCGAAGAAACCGGCTGCCAAAAAAACTGCTGTTAAAAAAACAACGGTAAAGAAAGCGGCAGCGAAAAAACCGGCGGCAAAGAAACCAGCATCTAAAGCTGCTCCCAAAAAAGCCGCTCCTAAAAAACCCGCCGCGGCGAAGAAACCAGCCGCAAAAGCGCCAGCTAAAGTAATTTCGGTAAAGAAAGACGCGAAATGGGTGTCTGCGGATGATTATTGCGAAAACCCGAATGTTAAGGCCGCTGTTGCGAAGCCTTCCAATACGATAAAAAAATCCGAAGCGAATTTATCCAATGATGATTTGGCGGATTTGTATTTGCAGGAATCGAGGTATGAGGATCTTTGCGAATTATGCAAAAAGATGCTCGGACAGGAAGAAACTAAAGATTCTCCTGTATGGCAGGAGCGCTTAAACACAGCGCAGAGCCGTCTCGCAAACTAACTGTAATCAGTTTAAAGATTTGATCCGCTTTTAAGCGGGCGGATCAAGATCGGATTGTCAAATTTATATGTTTAAATCCCGTACAGGACGGACTAGGTGCCATTCTGTTACGGGAAGCTGTTTATCCTTCCCTCTGAGTATACCGTCTTTATTTATGTAATGGCCGCTGTCAGTTCCGTCCGCGGGCTTGTTTTTTAACGGTTCCCATTTATCTTCGACTATACATGTATAAACGGCGGTTGCTTTGTCCCCGTTGCGTTCATTGCTCCAATGGAGAATAAATTCATTTGTCTGCGTTATTTTTCTCTCTTCGCGTATCTGGTTGCTTATATAGCCTGAAACGCAGGAAAGTTCGTCCTTTCCCGGAAACCGCCAGCCTCCAAAACCGTTAAAAGAAAAATTTTTGCAGGCTTTTTCAGCGTTTTCCCAAATGCAATATCCTGCGTCGGCAGGAGATACCTCGATAAGTTTTGATTTTTTATCCTTAAAAACAAGGCCTCCTGAAGGACCCTCGTCTCCTTCTCTGAGCGGGAAATGCTTTAAAAGGATTTCTCTTATTTCTGGAATATCGCGCGCCGGCCGCCATACATTATCCTTTGGGAACCTGTATACATACATATTCCATCCAAATTCGCGTTTGGCGGCGCGCTGCGCAAGCTCGTCCGGGGTAAACGGACCGTATTCCTTATAATAAATACTGGTAAGCCATGCCGTGGTTTCATGTTTTTTGTTTAACATAATATCTGCCTGCATTATAATAAAAATCTTTAATCTAGGCAACCGCGTTGAATACGGCTTACACCTTCAAGTATAACCTGCTTTGTTTCGTCGTTAGAATCCGCAAGAAGGTTCTCCAGAACAACATTGATAATTTGTGCGTCAAGAGATTCCATAATCATCTGAAGCCCCGTTTTTAAAACAATATTCTTTTCTTTCCTGGTTTCTTCATCCAAAGAGAATATTCCCGCTGTTCTTGAAATTTTGGTTAAATCTTCTATTCTCTTTTTAAACGCCTCAATTTCATTTTTGTTTAAATTGATATTTTTGTCTTTTTCGGATAACGGATAAAATTTGTTTACAAAACAGGCGATACTTTCCGCTGTTGGAACAATCTTATTGTCTCCAAATGTTTTTCGCGCGTTTTCGGCGTTTGATTTGTTAAAACTGTACATTAAAGCAAGCTGATAAAATGAACTAATGTCTCCTTTTAACGCGGACTGTTCGTACCAGTAAACAGACATTATATATAAATCAATGTCTTCTTCATTAACTTCACGGATAAAATACGCGTAATTTCTTGCGGTAGTTCCGTCAGCGGCGTAAGCCTGATACCATTCGCCTGCGGTTTTGTACTTGCTGTCCTTTGCGTTTCCTTCTTCGTAATATTTATCTATCGATTCCAGCGCGTAAATATCGCAGGCGGCTTTTGCATACCAAAAATCGGAGAGCTTTTTATCCTTCCTGACACCGACTCCGTTTTCATAACATCTTCCCAAATAGAGCTGCGCGGTGCCGTCTTCTTGATTGGCGGCTTTTGTATACCAGTGAACTGCCGTTTTATAATCTTTTTCCACACCGGCGCCTTTTTCATACAGCATACCCAGGTGGAACTGAGACCTTGCGTTACCCTGCGTCGCCGCCTTTGTGTGCCAATCCGCCGCCTTTTTTAAATCCTGCGGAACATCGGCGCCGATCTCGTAATAAAGCGCCAGAATACCCTGTGAAATATCGTCGCCCTGTTCCGCGGATTGCAAATACCAATAGAGAGCTTTTTTTGTATCCTTTTCTACGCCTTCTCCGCTTTCATAACACATACCCAAAAGACACTGAGCGCCGGCGTCCCCCTGTTCAGCCGCTTTTGTATACCAAAAAGCCGCCAATCCAAAGTCCCGCTCAATTACTTCTCCCTGATAATAACACATGGCAAGGCTTGTCTGCGCGTTTGAATCTCCTGATTCAGCCGCTTCTTTTATCGCCGCAATATCTAAGCCTTTGTCATCCATTTTCCCCTCCTTAAAAATTGGAAACATTATATAGTTTGTTAAAATTAAATTTTAAATCTCTCCGTGGTATCTGGCTTCTTCCTCTGGTTCAATGAGTCTTTCTTTTAGGTCGGCAGCCAGCAGAAGATATTTTCGTGACAGACTGGAATCGGGTTTTACATTTAAGCCTTCGATTTGACCTGAATATATTTCGTAAAGGGAGTATGCCGCCGAGTGGATTTCATGTTCAACAGCTTCTTCCAACGCGTTAATCGCGGCGCCGACATCCGCGCCTTTATCCAAAAGCATCCGCACAAGTTCCTTTCTTACATCGCCTTCGGAATTTTTAATCGCATGGCTTAAAGCGCTTAAACCGGCGTCGCTTATATAATTTACGTCAGCTCCGGCGTTGATAAGAAGTCTCACCTTTTCAATTTCTTTGGATTTGACAGGCGTGAATTCCTGGGTTTCTTCGTCCACCTCCGACGGCAGAAGGGTAAGATGCAGGGGTTTTATAAGCCCGTCTTCTACATTTGTAAAACAATTAGGATCGGCTCCGGCTTCTAAAAGAGTTTTCATTATAACAGGTAATCCATTATCCAGGCATTGATTACCAAGCGGAGTGTCGCCTTCTTCGCATGCCATGTCGGGGTCCGCACCGTTAGAGGCGAGAAAACGTATTATTTTAATCGGGTCTTCCATAAAGCCGACAAGTCTTTTTGTAGTGACGTAATAGAGCGGAGTAGGCTGCCATGTCCCGAAAATAAAACTAACTCTTTCGTTAAGAGGCAGTTTTTCCATAATATATTTATTTAAAAGAGTATAATCTTCTTCTCTTGCAAGTACAGCGGCAAGATTTATAAAATCTTCTTTACCGATAAGGTCTGTTACAGTTCTGTCGATGTTGGCGCTGATACGCGCCCGAAGGGAAGTAAAGACAGGGTAGCCGTCTTTAATGATCGATTCTACAGAATCGAGCGTTTCAGTAACAAGGCGGATTTTCGCCTCGTATTTGCTTGAGGAATTTAATGATTTTTCTGAAATTATCACTTCTTTTTTGTTAAAAACAGCTTCGCGCACTTCCGTGTCTGTAAAAAAATCATCCGGCACTTTCTCAAGGAGAATAAATTGATCCGGTTTTCTCCTGAAAAGCGCGTTGTCTCCGCCTGAATAAAGTATCTCGGGTTCTATAGGCTCGTCATCTTGCGCCGCCAAATTAATAAAAACTGCGGAGCCGTTTTTATTAACGGTTATTTTTTCTTTACTGATAAGCGGCTTATCGTCAATTCCGTCTCTTATTGGTTTTTGACTTTCGCGCTTATTATCGTCAGATACCTGGTGATAAGCCTCTACATGTTTTGCCTTAAAAATATTCCATTTCGCTTTTTCGTTTTCACCCATTTTTTCGTATATTTTAGCGCGAAGATAATAATTTTCTTCGTTACAACTGTCCTCACAAAGAGCGGCGTTAATATCGTTAAGCGCAAGTCCGAGTTCATCTTTTTTTAAATACGCCTCACTGCGGTACGCATAATACGGACCTAACGCGCAGCCGCTTGTTTCAATTTCTTTTGTATAATATTCAACCGCCTTGTCAGGATCGCTCAGATCGGGACATTCGCTGACAAAATCTTTTTCCTCAGGCGTTATTAAAATAAAGACAAGGCGGTCGTGAGACGCTGTTCTCGGCATATATTTTATTTTTAACCATTCATATGTGTCGGGCAGTGTTTCTAAAATGTCAAAACAGGTGTCAAAATGTCCCAAATTGCGGTGAAGTTCCGCGGTCGTTATGGATAAAGAGTTTTTTTCATTTTCATTTTCATTTTTGGAGCTTGAGATTTTATTTTCCAAAAGCGCTAGAAGAGCTTTACAGTTTTCTTCCCATAACTCCTGTCCCGCCTCCCGGAAAAAGAGCGCTTCATCGTCCGGGCTGTGACGATGCTGTTGTCTTGAATAGCGGATTATATTGTTCAAAGCGCGCCACAAACAAAAGCGGGCTTCAATTTCTTCATCGATTGTTTTAAACTGTTTTTTTTCGATAATTTTTATATAGTCGTCTTTATCGGGTTCGATTATTTCCTTGTATTTTCTAAGAGATATGTTTTTTTTAACCGGCTTAAGATTATTCAAAAAGAAAACTTCCGAGCAAAAGGGGCATTTTACAAGACTGGGAGTTAAACAGGCGGTAAACAACCCTGCACTTTCCGTCCTGACTCCGTCAGAATATATTGTAGTTTCGTGGATGTTGTAACTGTTATTGTTTATTTCCGTGACCGGTTTTTTACAGGACGGGCAGAAATACACTGTTACAGGGGTAAAACCCAAGAAATTCTCCTTTTATGAAGTATCTTATGAATATACCACAAATTTTTCGTTTTTAAAAGCTGTAAGCCAGTGACACTTTTAAGAAATTATTATTTTTATATTGACCTAGCTGCCCTTCTGTATCGCCCAGGAAAAATCCTCCTGAAAGCGCTGCCCGTAAACTGTCCTTTATCCATATCAGGGAAGGGATAATAACGCAGTCTTCGCTGTCAATACCCCAAACAACCGCGGTGCGCAATTCAAGCTCGTCCCGAAGGAATTTCTTGGAAAGCATGGATGTAATACGGGTCGATGTCATGGAAGCGCCGGCTTCATTGTCAAAATTTGAATCAAAAATATTAGCAGAGCTGACTTTATCGTCAAAAAGCCTTATAGTTCCGTTTGCCTGAAGATTTATATTGATGCCGAAAATAAGATCGCGGTCGAAACCTAAAGACCATCCGATAGACGGGTTGTAAATATACCCGTAGTCGCCGTTAAGGTCTTCCGTTATATTAGCCGCTACTTCTGCTCTGATATTAAAACCGGCAAGAACCTGCGCGTAATCCAATCCGATCTGATGGTATTTATTAAATAAAATTTCTACATTTTCGATAGACGGACCAACAGGATTATTTGGATCCATAGGATTTAAATTTACTCTTACCGCGGGCTGAAACATTCGTCCGTAAAAATACTGCGCTCCTATATCGATGCTATTAATGCTTGTAGTATACCTTAGTCCCGCCTGCGCGTAATCAAGCCCGGATGTTTCGCATTTTAAACCTTTTTCGCTTTGCGGGATCAGTTTTGCAAGATCTTTCATTTTTTCGGGAATCCATCTCTCCGATGTTGAGCCGATTAATAAAGCCGACATCGGGTTAGAGTCGCCTGTTAACGCGCTGGATACAGCCATGCTGACTACCTCAAAACTCGGCAGAAAAACACACTCCACTTTGGAAAACTGTCCGAATCTGTAGGATGCATGGATAACGGGGTTTGCGACTTTTACGTCCATAAGATTGCTGTTATCCGCCATTTCTATAAAAAGTTTTGATTGATCCGGCAGGTTTATAATATCAAGCGGACCGAACTGATCGGCTTTGCCCCATGTGACTTTTTTTAATCCGGCGGAAATGTCAAAACCTTTAAAAAACGCGCCGATATACGCTTCGTCAATACTAACCGGAATAATCGCGGGTATTAATTTTATTTTTATTACGCCTTCGGCAAAAGACGACTGCGCGGAAAACTTTAACTTGCCGGATAACATAAACATTTCTCTTGTATTTATATGCCCGGCGCCTTCAGACATTTCATTAAGATACCCGATAACTCCTGCCGATATTTCGCCGCCCAATGAAACAGGAGGAATAAGAGCGCCTAATTTGGAGGGAGTTTCGTCTTCGTCAGGAGATCCAAAACCAAAATCCTGCGCCCAAGCATGTCCGATAATTAAAATGCAAATTGATGTAATAAGAATTATTTTTTTTAACATACCGTTTCCGAGTTATCTCGCTCTCCCCGTTTCAAGATAAGCGACGGTAAAAACCCCGTCAGGAATCGGATCATCATATTTCATGATTTCCATAAAAATCGTCGTCGATGTGCCTGCGGCGACTGTCGAAATTTTTGTCTGCATCGGCGTTACGCGTCCCTGAACGTCTTTAAAATCCGCCATCTCCATTATTTTTGCAACTTCGTTACGGCGGTTGTACATTTCGGCTTTATATATTAAATAATTATCCTTGTCGATCCATGTAATTGTTTTTGTATATTGATAGGCGCTGTCATTGGGGATTGACTGAATGACATAGCAGTTTTTGCCGTTAATCCTTTCTTCTTTGACTACGGTATGCGTGTCAAGTGAAATATCCCTGTCCATGGATGAAATATCGTCATAGGAGAAATCGGTGCCCATAAAATTGCCGCCGCTTTCAGTGGTGGAAATCCGTCTCACTCTTCCGAGGCTCGGCAGATATATCCATTGATCCGTGCCGCCTTTGTCGTTATCCATCGTCAGGAATCTTGAACCTGCGACATTGGCAGGGCGCTGGAAAACGATTACAGTTCTCGCTCCGTTGGGTCCGTCTTTTGAATACTGGTCGATAACCCTTTCTGTCGAGCTTCCGTCTTTCGCAGTGATAACCATGCGCGAACGTGAAGAAACGGTATCGGAACTGACGCGGTTTTTCGCCGAGTTCATAATTGCGTTCGCGTCGGCGGCTGAACCTGCGCTCTGATCCTGCGCGTAAACTGAAACGGCGGCGCCTAATAAAAGCGCGGCTGATAATATTTTAATAAAACGGTTCATTTTTTCCCTCCGTAAATGAATTTCGGTTTTATAACGGTAAGCAGTACCGGCATGGTAGTAAGGCTTACAATGGTTGTCGATAACATGCAAAGCGCCGTAAGTAAACCAAACTCCGCGATGATTCTGAACTGGGAGAATGCCAAAACGGCAAATCCTACGCCGACAGACATCGCTGTAGTGCAAATCGCTCTTCCGCAGGCGATGAAAGTACGCCTAAGCGCGCCTTGCTCGCCGGCTTTATATTCACGTTTATAAAATTCTATAAAGTGAATAGCGTCGTCAATACCGATACAAACGGTAAGACTCGCGATAAGCGCGGTTCCAAGATTCAACTTAATACCAAAAACCCCCATAATTAAAAAGTTACATAAAACTGCAAGAATTAAGGGTATCGCGCTTATAAATCCGGCTAAAAACGACTTGTGGGCGATTGAAACAATGACAAAAATCATAAAAATGGAGATAATAATGGAGATAATCTGCGAATTCAGAATCAAATCCGTAACCGCAAGTTCCAGCGCCACGCCGCCTGAGATCATTGTACGCAGATTTTTTGGAAAGTTCAAGGCGATGTAGTTGTTGATTATATCAAAAACCTTCTGAGTATCACCGCTTCCTGTTGTGCGTAACTGCATCATCATTCTGATGGAAGTAGGTTCAAACGGATCATCCGAATATTTTTGGTCTTCATTACCGGCAAGCAAAACCAGATAATTGGCGACCAATTTTTGAAGGTCTTCGGGGGTCTGTTTTCCGTAGCGAACGGGGTCTGACGGGATTTCATAGTACGCCATACCGTCGTAATTTGTAAGGCGTTTTAAACCCGACACAAGCTCGTTGCCGCTTAAATTCGGCGACATCCCCGATGAAATGTCTAAAAATTTTATTAAGTCCGCCGTGCTGTACTGGGTCTTGGCAAGAACGGAAGAATTGCCCGCGCTTACTCTGGGCGGAGGCGCAGGTTCGTTAATTCCAAAATTGCCGAATCCAAAATCGCCGAATCCGAAATCATCGTTATTGCCGAAACCGCCCGGCTGCGAAACCGAGGTCGGCGGAAGTCCGTCAGGGCTTTGGTCAACATTGAACACCTGGTTGACGCGTTTAATTATATCTGTAAAACCTATTACTTTTCCTACCTTGGGAACATAATGCGTCAGATAATAAGCGAGAGAATCAACAGCCGTTAATACATCGGGGTGGAGAAGTTCTTCAGTGGTGTCAGCCTGAATGACAAGGTTTAAATCTTTGGAGCCGCCGAAATATTCGCGTATAAAACGGTCCGAACGGCTGATGTCCGTTTCATTTTTAAAGAAATCAACAATTGAATTATCCACGATTATTTTTGAAATACCCCAAATTGAAATTGCGATCAGCAGAATTGTTGAGAGAAGAACGGTTTTCTTTTTTCTTGCGATGCTGAGAAAAAGATCCGCGATGAAATTGCTGATTTTATCATCTTCTATTTGGCTTTCGTTTTTTTCCTCCGCTTTTTTGCCGGGACCGCGAAGAAGAAGCATTGAAGGAATAAAAAGCATTGTTAGAACAAAAACGGCGATGACGCCGATGCTTGTGTAATATCCGAATTCGCTCATCGGAACAATCGGGGTAAAGCAGAAGGAAATAAAACCGGTTACGGTGGTGATTGCCGCAAGGAAAACCGGTTTAAGCATTTTTCTCATAAGTTCAATTACAATTACGCGGTGTTCTTCGACTGACGGTATTTTTTCGCGGATAGACTGCACATAATGGGTGATAACGTGAATACCGTAGGCGTGTCCGACGGCGACAAGGATAATCGGCATTATGGTTGTTATTGTCGAAAGTTTTACTCCGAACAACGCCGCAAGCCCAACAGTCCAGATAACCGATATTATCGCCGTCGAAAGCGGCAGAATTACGAAAATTAAACGCTTGAAGGAAAAGAAAAGCAGTCCCAATACCACAAGAATCGCCATCGGAAACAGTAAAACATTGTCTTTTATAATCGATTCGTTTATTACAGCGTTAATTACCGCCTGCCCCGCGAAATAAACATTCGCGTCGCCTTCAAATATGTTATCCGCTATTTCTCTGATTTTCGCGAAGGAAGCGGCTACTTCCGGGCTTGTTGAATCCTTGGTAGACACTTCAAGGGTGATGAGAATCTGCGTCGCGCTAAGATCGTCGGATACAAGCGAGCCCTTGTATAAATCCCATGACGCGATTTTTCGCCTGAGTTCCGAGATTTCTTCCGGCGTTCCCGAAAAATCATCCGATACCAGGTCTGAAACGATTATACTCTCACTGTCGCCTGTAATGTACTGCGTAGACATGAGAGAATTGACTGTTTTAACCAAATTTACATTTTCAGCTTCGAATGAAAATTCGCGGATACGCTGTAAAAATTCACTGTCGAAAACAGTCCTGAAAGGGCGCTCCAGCCCTACAAGAATTATTACCTGTCCGCCGAAGGTATCGTCAACATAATCCGATATAACCTTAGCTTCGTTATTTTCCGGTAAAAAACGCAGGTTGTTATTGTCCAGTTCAACTCGGGGAAGCTGGATGCCTAAAAACAAGGTGATTGCCGCAATAATGCCTACAATTAGAGCAGGCCGCTTAAATATTTTTTCCATGCATTGACTCTTTAGTAATATTATACTACATATATGAAGAAATAGAACATATAGTCCGTTTAAAAGTAGAATGAACTGTACAAAACAAGGTGTTTTTGTATGATTTAAGGTCTTTTTTTGCGAAAATATAAGATTTTTACAGGTAAAAGGCCGGCAGGAGCGGTTTTGGTGGAGAAAAAGGAAAATCGAAAGGTTCGTATGACAAGGATGGTCCTGCAGGACAGTCTTGTCGAATTAATGAAAACCAAACCTATTTTAAGCATTACAATCAAGGATATTTGCTCGCTTGCGGATATCAGCCGTTCGACTTTTTACGCTCATTACAAGGATCAATACGATTTACTGCGCCAGATTGAAAAAGAGACATTTTCTTATTTTGAAAATATGCTTAATATGTACGGAGACAGGCAGAACAAGAAAGAAATAGCTCAAATGATCGAAGAAATGCTGACATATATTGCAAATAACAGTAATTCGATTCAGGTTCTGTTAAGCGAAAACGGCGATTTGGACTTTCAGAAGAAAATATTTCAGCACTTTACTAATCATAAACAGGTAACAAAATATTTTTCGGAAGAGAGCAAGGAAAACGAGATATATTATTCCATTTTTCTGATACACGGCGCGATCGGGCTTGTTCAGCACTGGTTAAAAAACGGAATGTCCATGTCCGTTCCCCAGCTTGCAAAAATGCTTATTAAATGGGTTGTTTTATGAGTATTATTAATTCCAAGAACGATCTCTGCACCGGTTGTAACAGATGTGTCCGCGAATGTCCTATGGAAACAACCAACATAACCTATCAGGACGAAAACGGAAACATTAAAGTAAAAATAGATCAGGACAAGTGCATTGTCTGCGGCAGATGCATTTCTGCGTGTAAACACGAGGCAAGATATTATGTTGACGATATCGAAAGATTTTTTAATGATTTAAAAAACGGAGTTCCGATTTCGCTGATTACAGCTCCGTCGATAAGAACAAATATTCCCCATTACAAAAAGCTTTTTAAATATTTAAAAAATCTCGGCGTAAGGATAATTTACGATGTGTCTTTAGGCGCGGATATTTGTATCTGGGCTCATGTTAAATATTTTAAGGAACACGGCGTAACGCCTGTAATTACACAGCCGTGCCCCGCGATCGTTTCTTATTGTGAAATGTACCGGCATGATTTACTGCCGTATCTTTCCGCCGTACACAGTCCTGTCTCGTGCATTTCAATATATATGAAAAAATACAAAGGCATAACAGACTCTATCGCGCTTCTTTCGCCGTGTATGGCAAAAACAGGAGAAATAAGGGAAACGGGGTTTGCCGATTACAACATCACATTTGAATACCTTCACAGGTATCTTGAGGGAAACCATATTACGCTCCCCGATGAAGAAGCGCAGTTTGACAACGATGAAAGCGGTTTAGGCTCAATGTTTCCGATGCCGGGCGGTTTAAAAGAAAATATTGAATATTTTCTGGGGAAGGAGCTTCATATTACAAAGGCGGAAGGATTTTCCGTTTATAATAAATTGGATACATACTCAAAAACCCCCAAAAAATTTCTCCCGGATATTTACGATGTTTTAAACTGCGAAGAAGGCTGTAATATCGGGTCTGCTTACTCATCGGACAGAAATGTTTTTGAGATTGATAAAATAATGAGCGACAAGCGAAGAAGGGTGACGCAGGAACAAAAGAAAGAACATTATGACAATATGTATAAGATGTATCAGGACACTCTCAAACTTGATGATTTTATAAGAGAGTACAAACCAAAGACAAACATTTTACCCAGGATAGATGACGAAGATATAAAAGCCGCTTTTGAGCGTCTTGGTAAAAATGACTACACAAAGCAGAACATAGACTGCGGTTCCTGCGGAAGCTATACATGCCGCGATATGGCAAGAAAAATCGCCCTTAATGTAAATATTCCGGTTAACTGTATTTTTAAAACAATGGATGATGTCAAGTTTGAACGTGACGAAAATATCCGTAACCACAAACGTGAAAAAGATTTGTATTTTATTCAGGAAAGAAACGAACTTCAGCTTACAATGTTAAACGCTGTAGTAAAAGCCACAAAAATAGGTTTATGGGATGTAACAATAATAAATAACGATCCCATGAATCCGGGAAATGTTTTTTCATGGTCGGATGAGTTCAGGTTCATGCTTGGATATTCAAATATATACGATTTCCCGAACACATTTGATAGCTGGAACGATAAGCTCCATCCTGATGAAAGGGCGGACGCTCATCAGGCTATTTACAATCATTTAAGCGACCCTGAGGGAAAAACACCTTATGATGTGGAATACCGCCTTCTTCACAAGAACGGTGAATATCTTTATTTTCGCGCGTGCGGCGAATCAATCCGTGACAAGTATGGAAACGCAATACGCATCGCCGGCGCCATAATGGATATAACAGAATCAAAAAAGATTTTATTAAATACCGAGAAACAACGGAATGAAGCCGAAGAGGCAAGTAAGGCAAAAACCATTTTCCTCAGTAATATGAGCCATGAAATACGAACGCCGTTAAACGCCATTATCGGGATGACCACAATCGGTAAAATCGCGTCAGATATTGGCAAAAAAGACAACGCATTTTTTAAAATTGAAGGAGCGTCAAAGCATCTTTTAGGCGTAATTAATGATATTTTAGACATGTCAAAAATAGAGGCAAATAAACTGGAACTTTCGCCTGTCAGTTTTATATATGACGAATTACTGCAAAAAGTGGCGGACATTGTAACTCTGCGTATAGATGAAAAACAGCTTGTATTTATCATGAACACCGATGAAAATGTTCCAAATGTTCTTATTGGAGACGATCAAAGGCTTACGCAGGTTATTACAAACCTCCTGTCAAATGCTGTAAAATTTACACCTAACGAAGGTTCGATTCAGCTTGACACACGTCTTTTATCGGAAACAAACGGAATGTGCCGCATTGAAATAAGCGTGTCGGATACCGGAATAGGCATAAAGGAAGAGCAAAAATCCCGCTTGTTTGAATCATTTGAACAGGCGGATGCAGGAACTTCGCGTAACTTCGGCGGTACGGGGCTTGGTCTTACAATTTCCAAAAGAATAATAGAGCTTATGGACGGTAATATTTCCGTAGAATCACAGCCGGGAAAGGGATCAAAATTTATTCTGAATGTTTTATTAAAACGCGGCGAAGATACGGGAAACAGCAGGCAGGATGATGTAGAAACCAGCGGCGATTATACGGATGCTTTTATCGGTAAAACAATTCTCCTGGCAGAAGACGTGGAAATTAACCGCGAGATAGTAATAATGCTGCTTGAACCGACAAAACTTGCGGTTGAATGCGCCGAAAACGGAGCGGTTGCGGTAAAAATGTTTACAGAAGCGCCGTATAAATACGATTTAATATTTATGGACATCCAAATGCCCGAGATGGACGGATATCAGGCGACTGTAAAAATCAGGGAATACGAGAATAATCTTATCGAAACCAATGCCTCGAGTTTAACCTTCGGCGAAACCAGAAGGGATTTGAGCAAGCAAATCCCGATTGTGGCGATGACTGCCAATGTTTTCCGCGAAGATGTTGACAGGTGTTTCGCCGCCGGTATGAACGGACACATCAGAAAACCCATCGACATTGATGAATTGATCGGATTGTTAAGAAAGTATTTATAAAAGTTTTCTTATAATCAACTGTTATAAATTAAAAGGCTTTTTTCAACCTGGCACATGGGGCATTTGTAGTCGTTCGGAAGACTGTCAAACTCTTCCTTGGTCATTTTATGCTCGTAACCGCATATACTGCATTTGAAAAAACCGCCTGATGACTGCGGCTGCTGAATTTCTTCAACATAAGTTGATGCTGTCTTTGGCGCTTTGCCTTTTATCACCTTATGATAATAATCATAAGTCATCGGCTTTTCGCCGGACAGGTTTTGAGCTTCCTGCACTTCGCCGATAAAAATTGTATGCGTGAAATTTTCGAAAAACTCTATAACCTTGCATTGAAGAACGGCTGTTACGCCTTCCTTTACATAAGGAACACCTGACTTTGTTAAACCCGAAGAGATACCGGAAAATTTATCCTTGTCCTTACTGCAAGAAAATCCGAATGTTCCGATTATGCTTTCTTTGACGCTTTCCGATAAAACTGAAACAGAAAACATGCTTGTTTTTTTTATGCACGCATTTGTATAATTTTCTTTATTGACACAAACCGTTACAGTAACAGGTTTCGACGTGGACTGAGAAACGGTTGTTACAACACATCCCGCGTTTCGCTCGCCGTCTTTAACGCCGATTATATATACCCCGTATGATAATTTGAATAAAGCTGAAATATCCATTAAAGACCCCTCCTGAAGGTAAATATATCTTATAGATATATGATTTGTCAATGAATTATTTTTTTAAAAAAGTATTGACAGATAATTTAAAATATTATACATTTGTTATAGTTGAACAGTTATTCAACTATAGGAGCAAAAAATGAAGAAAAACGCGCCTGTCTGCGACTGCGACGTTATTCACGCGGATACGGTTAAAAAAATCCGGGCGTTAATGCCGGATGAGGAAGATTTTTACGAATTGGCTGATTTATACAAGATGTTTTCTGACAGCACAAGGGTGCGTATTTTATGGGCTCTCTCATGCGGTGAAATGTGCGTTTGCGATCTGGCGGTTTTACTGGGAATGTCAAAATCCGCCATTTCCCACCAATTAAAATTACTTCGTCTCACAAACCTTGTTAAATACGATAAGCAGGGAAAGATTGTTTTTTATTCGCTGGCTGACAGTCATGTAAAGGACATTTTAAAGAAAGGTTTTGAGCACGTTAAGGAGTAAATATTATGAAATTCAATTTGTTAAGAATAATTGCAGGAGCGGCAGTTTATGCCGCAGGATTCATACTCAATTTGACTATTCAAAACGAATATATACCGTTCTTAATATTCACGACGGCGTATATCATTTTAGGCGTTGATATCGTGTTTAAAGCCTTAAAAAATCTTGTTAAAGGACGGGTTTTTGATGAAAATTTTCTGATGGCTCTTGCGACAATCGGCGCTTTTGCGATCGGAGAAACGCCTGAGGCTGTTGGTGTTATGCTGTTTTACCAGATAGGCGAGTATTTTCAGGAATTGGCGGTTGAAAAATCAAAAAAATCAATCACCGATTTAATGGATATAAGACCTGATTACGCGAATATTTTAACCGATGACGGTATTTTAAAAGCGGCGCCTGATACTGTAAAAATCGGTGATTTAATAATTGTTAAACCCGGCGAAAAAATTCCTCTTGACGGCATAGTAATAAAAGGCTCCTCGATGCTGGACACTTCGGCTTTAACAGGCGAATCCGTTCCAAGGAGCGTGAATGTTTCAGGCGAAGTACTGTCGGGATGTATTAACCAGAGCGGAATGTTAACGGTAAAAGTGACAAAACTGTTCGGTGAATCCACCGTTTCAAATATAATAAATCTTGTCGAAAACGCTTCAAGCAAGAAGGCGAAAACAGAAAATTTTATTACAAGGTTCGCGCGTATTTATACTCCCGTTGTAGTAATCCTTGCCGCGCTTCTCGCGTTTTTACCGCCTTTAATTTTTGGAATGGAATGGAGGGTGTGGATACATAGAGCCCTTGTCTTTCTTGTAATTTCCTGCCCCTGCGCTCTTGTTTTATCGATTCCGATGGGCTTTTTCGCAGGTGTCGGCAAAGCGGCGAAGAACGGTATTCTTGTGAAGGGCGGCAATTACCTCGAAGCGTTCAGCAGGCTTGAAACCGTAGTGTTTGATAAAACCGGCACTCTTACGCGAGGTGTTTTTAAAGTTACTTCAATTCAAAATAAAAACGGTTTTGGCGAAGAGGAGCTTCTGGAACTGGCGGCGAACGCGGAATGTTTTTCAAATCACCCGATTGCGTTATCTGTAAGAAATGAGTTTAAAGGTATTATAAATAAAGACAATTTAAGCGGATACTCGGAAATCGCTGGTTTCGGAGTAAGCGTTATTTATAACGGCAAACCTGTTTTAGCCGGTAATAAAAATTTAATGGCTGATAACGGAATTGATTTTGAAGAATCTGACAGCTCAGGAACAAAGGTGTACGTCGCGTCAGGCGGCGTTTTTGCGGGATGCATTGTAATCTCGGATGAAATAAAACCCGATAGTTTCACAGTCGCGCGGGAATTAAAAAAGAGGGGAGTGTCTAAAATATTAATGCTGACGGGAGACAATCCTCAGATCGCAAATATTATTGCGCAAAAGCTGTCTCTTGACGGTGTATACGCAGGGCTTCTTCCTCAGGAAAAAGTTGAGATTGTAGAAAAGCTGAATCTTAAAAATATAAATGTTAAAAACGCGGGAAAACTTGCCTTTGTCGGAGACGGGATAAATGACGCGCCTGTGCTTGCGATGGCTGATATCGGCGTTGCCATGGGCGCTATGGGCTCTGATGCCGCGATTGAAGCCGCCGATGTTGTGCTTATGACAGACGAGCCGTTAAAATTGACGCAGGCCATAGATATATCAAAATTTACAGGAATGATAGTCAGGCAGAACATTGTTTTTACGCTGGCGGTTAAAATCGCTTTCCTTGCGCTTGGCGCTTTTGGTATAGCCTCAATGTGGGAAGCCGTTTTTGCGGATGTAGGCGTTTCTCTTTTGGCGGTTCTTAATTCCATGAGGATAATGAGGTTTAACTTGTCAAACAGATAGAAACATTTCATACTAAAAAAGGAAAAGGAGTTTTTATAAATGCCAAAGACAGGAAAATTAAAAATTTGCGCTGATTATTACATCATGCTTGGTATCTGTCTTTTATTTATTATCATCGCCTTTACTCTTGACGTGCCTGACAGGATAATAAACGGATTTATTAAAATCCATACATCAAGAAGCGTATTAATAACGGATTATATCGCGCTTGCGGGAATTGGAGCCGCGCTTGTAAATTCCGCCATTCTAGTTATTTTTAACCTGTTAATACTTGTTGTTACAAAACGCGAGGCGAACGGAAAAGTAATCGCGGCTCTTTTTCTGACGATCGGGTTTTCATTATTCGGTAAAAATATATTAAATACGCTTCCCATAATGGCGGGAGTGTGGATGTACGGAAAAGCGTCGGGAAAAAAATTCAGTGAAATGGCGATATTTGCAATGATAAGCACAACGATAGCGCCGATTGTAAGCGAAATCGCGTTCCTATATGAAGATTTTTCGATAATGAGATTTGTTCTCGCGTACACAACCGGAATGTTCATCGGTTTTATTTTTCCTGTAATAGCGGATTATGTAAAAGGAATGCACAACCATTACTGCCTCTACAACGGCGGGATCGCAGGCGGATTTATCGCGACAATGTTCGCCGGATTTTTAAGAAGCATAGGCATTGAAATAATACCTGAAAATTTATGGGATACCGCTTATACAAACCAGCTTGCGATTCTCGCGTATTCAATCGCGGCGGTTCTGATCTTTTACGGCATTGTTACAGATAAACCAAAAAATGTAATTAAACAGTACATTGAACTTTTAAAAGAGAAAGACCCCGACGATTGCGATTATTTAACAAAATATCACAACACTTGTTATGTAAACATCGGTATTATGTGCATAGTGTCTACTACCGTTATGCTGTGTTTGGGGAAACCGATAAACGGACCGATTTTAGGCGGAATATTCACAGTTTCCGGTTTCGCCGCATGCGGAAAACATTTAAGGAACGCGATCCCGATTCTCGCGGGAAGTATAATAGCCGCGCATCTTAACCATCTTGAATTCGATGCGTCTGTAAACACGCTGGCGATTCTTTTTTCGACAGGATTGGCGCCGATTTCAGGAAAGTACGGATGGCATTGGGGGATTATTACAGGTTTTATGCATGTGTCAATCGCGGTGTTTATAGGAGATGTAAACGGAGGGCTTAATCTTTACAACAACGGATTCGCCGGAAGCTTTGTCGCGGTGATTATCCTCCCTGTGATCCTCGCTTTTAAAGGTTTTTATTTTAAGATGAAAAATAAATAAACTCAGTCTTTACAATTATTAAAGAGTGTATCACAATTAAATAATGGAAAATGAAAGCGCGTGTTTCAATACAAATAGAGCGCGTATCATAAAAATCGCTTCGATCACGGCTCTTTTCGGAAATGCCGCTCTTGCGGCTGTTAAAATCGCCGCTGGTATTATGTCGGGAAGCCATGCGGTTATCGGCGACGGTATTGATTCATCCGTTGATGTAATGATTGCGATCATGTCTTTAATAGTCGCAAAAATTATTTCACAACCGGCGGATGAGGATCATCCGTGGGGTCACGGCAGAGCGGAGACAATAGCGACCGCAATTCTTTCATTCTTTCTTTTTTTTGCGGGAGCCCAGCTTGTTTTTAGTTCAGGAAAAGAAATTATTACAGGCGAGCATCGGGAAGTTCCGTCATTGCTTGCCGTAATGGGTACATGCGTTTCGATAATCGGAAAATTGCTGCTGGCATGGTCGCAGTACATGATGGGAAAGAGAGCGAACTCTCTGATGCTGAAAGCCAACGCCAAGAACATGACCGCCGATGTTTTACTTTCTGCAGGCGTATTGGCGGGTCTTGGGCTTTCGATGTTCTTCAATGTAGGTCTTATAGATTCATGGGCGGCAGTCCTTGTAGGCTTATGGGTTATAAAATCTGCCCTCGGCATTTTCCTGGAAGTAAACGCGGAGCTTATGGACGGCGGTTCAGACAAGGAATACTACAAGGAAGTTTTTGACGCTGTTAAATCAGTAGAAGAAGCCGGAAACCCGCACCGTGTCAGAATGCGCCGTATCGCAGGTCTTTGGGACATTGATATAGACATCGAAGTTCCCCCTAATAAAACGGTAATGGAAGCGCACTGGATCGCCTACAAGGTGGAAAACGCAATTAAAGAACGCGTGGAAAACGTATACGATATTATGGTGCATGTAGAACCGGAAGGAAACATGGAAAACGAAGGTTTCGGCCTCAGCGAAGAAACGTTAACATAATTTTTTGGGGTTGTCCAAGAAGTAAGAAATTAACCACAGAGTACACGGAGTTTCACGGAGGAAAGATAGTTTTAAACCATAAACTCCGTGTTACTCCGTGACCTCCGTGGTTTCTTATTCTTCTTGAACTCGTGCTCTTCAAAAAAATAATTAAAATACAAATCGCGTAACAAATTGGTCAATTAAAATAAGTATGCCTAACACTCCTGTATAAATCGCGAAACCGAAAAGAGATTTTTCTCTGATAATTTTTAACATAAATTTGACAGCGAAAAATCCGACTATGGCGGCGGCGATAGTTCCTGTAATAACAGCGCCAAACGGTATACTTGTTTCACTCTGCACCGCGCTCCCTTGTATTAAATCCTTTGACTGTAAGACAACCGCCCCCAGTATCGCAGGTATCGACATCAAAAAAGAAAAACGCGCGGCAAAATCGCGATCAAGCCTGCAAAAAAGCGCGCCTGAAATCGTCGCGCCGGAACGTGAAATCCCCGGCGGAATCGCGAGAGCCTGCATAAAACCGATAAACAGCGCATGAAGCCATGTCATGCCGTCCGCCTTTTTTAAATTTATGTCAAGTTTGACGGCGCGCTTTGAAACCAATTCGGCGGCAACAAGCAGAGCGGAGGTGATTAAAAAACACCATCCTAAAAATTTCGCGGAAAGAAAAATGCTTTCTATTGAGTCGTTAAAAGCAAGCGCCGCGATTACGGCGGGGATTGTCGCTATAATTAAAAATAATGTAAGTTTCTGAACCGGTTTTTTTAATATATCCCAAATGTCTTTCCACAAAACTATAAAAACTGAAATCAATGTTCCCAGATGCAGCATGGTATCAAAAAATAAAGAAGGCTCCTTAATATTAAAAATCTTCTGTAATAAAACAAGATGCCCTGAACTGCTGACAGGTAAAAATTCAGTCAGCCCCTGGACAATGCCAAGAAATACAGCTTCCAATAAATTCATAAATTAAATCCTTTATTTGCCGGGTAATATCATCGCGTTTACTTTTATATTTCTCTCGGCGACCGCGCGGTCTACCATTGCCTTTGTAATTTTTCCTCTCGGTCTTGGATGCGGAGGCGCGTCTCCGATTAAGATCATTATCCGCGCCTGAGCTTCCCATGTAAATCTGGTGGCGCCTTCGTGAAGCGCTTCATAAACAGCTTCGGGAATGTCGCCGCCGCCCTGAACGCGGATCGCGTTTAAATCCCGCTGGAAACGCGAAAAATTATTTGTAAAAGGAATAATCCTTGTCAGGTAAACATCATAATAGTCTTTAAATTGAACCATGCCAATCCTGAAAGAAGAAAAATCGTTTAATATTCCTTCGAGCATCGGGATAAGTTTTTCACGTGTAGCGTCAATATATTTTTTCATGCTGCTTGTAGTATCGAAACAGATAACAAGATCCAAAGTTTTTCCCCTTTCTTTTTCGAGGACTTCCTTAATTAATCCGACAAGGTCTTCAGGCTCTTTAGAATAAAGCAGATCGCCGCTTCCAGATTTCGCGATTTCTGTAAACGCGATAAGAGTTTCCTCAAGATAAACTCCTTCGGGCGGTCCTGGAGGCGCTTCCTGCCTTGCTTCTAATAAAAATGGATTATCCCTGAAAGCGCCGCGGTAATCGGCGTAGGGCAGGGCGAATGATCTTATATTTAAAAAAGTGCCGTCCGTAAGATAAACCGCTCCGTGGCGCGTATCTTCATAACCGTAATAAAGAATATAGGGAATGTAGATATGGAACGCCTCTCCCAGAACAGGATGTTTTTCTGTTGTCGAAGAAATCAGCGAATAAATTCTGCTTTCTTTTGGAATCGGAACGCCGTTTAAAATGCGTATCTCGTCGCCGTTAACCGGGTTCCATTCCCCGGCGCGGTACGCGTAATTGTCGGAACGCATTTCGGGATCTCTTGTCGTTTCCGTTAAAAGAACCGATCCGATATCCGGTTTCTTCCTGATAAAAAGATGAAAACCGCCGTCCGCTCTCAATTCCAATAACAGATCGCCTGAAGTTACGCTTAAATCCTGCGCGCGCAGAGAAAAACATGCAAATATAAGGAAAACCGATATTAAAAGGCGTTTTTTCACATTATATTATCGGCAAAAATACATTAATAAAGAAATCGAACCGCAAGTCCGCGCCGGTTCGCGCTGTCTTCGGCAAAAAATAGGTAATAATCCGCTCTTGTTTTTATGCATTTAACATGATATTGTATAAAAAATAAAAGTTAAAGGAAGAAATATGGGATTTATTTTGGAAAATCTGTCACAAATCGGGTGGAGAGAATGTGTCATGTACATTGTCGGCATTGTTCTTATCTATCTGGCGATTAAAAAAGAGTACGAACCGGCTCTGCTTTTACCGATGGGATTCGGCGCGATCCTTGTCAACCTGCCCTTAAGCGGCGCGATTGATCAGGTTTTACCCGGAATCGGAGCCGTACACGGCCCTATCGCGTGGCTTTACGAAACCGGAATCGAAGCGTCGGAAATACTGCCGCTGCTTTTATTTGTCGGAATAGGAGCTATGATTGATTTTGGACCTCTGCTTTCACGGCCGTATTATTTCTTCTTCGGCGCGGCGGCTCATTTCGGTATTTTCGCTGCCATTACAGTTTCTATTCTTTTGGGATTCAGCATGAACGACGCGGCGGCAATCGGAATAATCGGCGCTGCGGACGGTCCTACGACAATTCTTGTCGCCAACATTTTAAAATCGAAGTATGTCGGACCAATACTTGTGACCGCCTTCTCGTATATGGCTCTTGTACCGATTATTCAGCCCTCCGTTATAAAAGCGCTTACCACAAAGAAAGAGCGCAAGATCAGAATGCCTCCTTTGGAAGATAAGGAAATCCCCAGAGCGGTAAAAATTATCTTCCCTATAATGGTAACGGTTATTGTCGGTATAATTTCACCCGCCGCTGTTTCGCTTATCGGTTTTTTAATGTTTGGCAATCTTATAAGGGAATGTACGGTTTTAAACTCGCTCTCAGAAACCGCGCAAAAAACACTGGCGAATCTTATCACTCTTTTATTGGGTATAACGGTCGCGTTTACATTGCAGGCGGATAAATTTATTCAGGTTGAAACTATTATGATCCTGGGGCTTGGTCTTTTAGCGTTCATGATTAATACAGCGGGCGGCGTGTTGTTCGCAAAACTGTTGAATGTTTTTCTTAAAACGAAAATTAATCCGATGATAGGAGCCACCGGAATTTCTGCGTTCCCGATGTCGGCGCGCGTAATTCAAAGGATGGCGCTTAAGGAAGACCCAGAAAATATTCTTCTGATGCACGCGGTTAGCGCCAATGTTTCAGGACAGGTTGCCTCTGTTGCGGCAAGCGGTCTTGTTTTAAGTTTGGTTCTTGGATATTTGGCAGGATAAGGAGTTATAAATGGATATTAACACGACAGATTTAATCGCGTCATTGCATATAATGTGGAAGGGAATGTTGGGTCTTTTTGTCTGCTGCGGCGTCATCGCGCTTTGTACAATGGGTCTTATGCGAATATTTGTGCCTAAGAAGAAAGAAGAGGTTTAAAGATATTATTTCCTTCGGTATCTATACTTACGATTAACGGTCCGAAGAGATTTGTTTTCATTACCCACATGCACTCAGCCATTCCGAGATCGCGCCATATGCAGTTTTCGATTTTTTCAATCTGGCTCGCGCCGAGGACTGCGCATCCGCCGGGATAAACGCAGTGAATCGCGTTTAACTCTTTGCAGGCGGCTGAGGTTTTATCACCCATGGCGCCTTTGCCGATCATGATTTTTACTCCGGTTTTTCTGATGAAATCGTCCGCCCATTTTTCCATGCGAATCGAGGAAGTGGGTCCGATCGAAACAAGTTCGTTATCTCCTTTAACAATCGGTCCAGCGTGATAAACCGCGGAACCTTTTAAATCAACAGGCGGCATTATTTTTTCTTCAACAACCCTGTGGTAAACTTCATCTCTTCCTGTGAAAAGCAGACCTGATAAATAAAAAATATCCCCTATGCGTAAACTTTTTATTTCTTTTTCGTCCATGCACGGAAGTTCGATTTTTTTCATAACGACGCGCCCTTGTAAGTTGGAAGTTCGTATGACAAGTCGCTTTTTAATTTGATGATTCCGCGTCTTAGCGCGTAACAGGATAGATTGACGGCGCAAGCCCTTGTCGCGGTATGCCTTGCGGACGATTCCACATGCGCTCCCATAGCAATTTGATTGCCGCGTAAACCCTGCGCGCCTATACCAAGTTTATTTAAACTGCACAGTATTTTTTTTTCAAGAGCGGCTCCTTTAGGATGAGGATGGCTTGTGCCTAAAGCGCGAAGACACGCTTTTTTGGCAAGAGACGCGGCGTTATCGATATTATGACCGAGACCGACGCCTACAAGAAGCGGAGGGCAGGCGTTAATCCCTGCTCCTGTGACTACTTCATGAACAAACGGAATAACAGCCTCAAGACCGTCTGACGGTTTAAAAACTTTTGCCTGTCCCGGAAGACTGCACCCCGCGCCTGAAAAATAAAGCGTTATCTCCATCTCGTCGGATTCGGGAACTATTTCCCAATCGATCCACGGAACACGCTCTCCTGTATTGTCTTCGGTATTTTGATCGTCAAAATAATTTACGGCATTGGGTCTTAAGGGGACGCTTTGCGTAGCGCGGCGTACTGCTTCATTAATCACGCAGGCGGTAATATCCAAATAAGGAAATTTTGTTCCGGTTTTTATATAAAACTGAAGAAGCCCTGTATCCTGACAGCATGGTTTTATTTGATTAACAGCCATTTTTAAATTGGCAAAATAGCTGTCATAAATTGCTTTTTGAAGCTCAGAATCCTCGCCGTCGCGCATTTCTTCAAGACGCGCGATAACATCATCGCTTAAGCGTACCGCCGCAAGCGCGATAAACCTTTCTATGATATTAATAAATTTGTCTCTATCGTTCATACTTCTATTTAATTTTTTTCCGTAAAATTCTTATCTGCCGTTTGACTTCTTTGGGCGCGGGACCTCCGGGGAGATCGCGCGCTCTAACGCAGGCGGCAGGCGTTATGGCTTTGTAAATGTCTTCTTCGAAAAGTTTGGAATGTTTTTTTAATTCTGTGATGCTCATGCTGGAAATCTGTTTGTGTCCCGCTTTAATGCAGACGCGGACAATCGCGGCGGAGGTTTCATGGGCTTCGCGAAACGGCATTCCTTTACGGACTAAATATTCCGCGGTGTCTGTAGCTTCCAAAAATCCGCCGGTACAGGATGCCTTCATGCGTTTTAAATTGAAAGCAGCGCTCTTTATTAATCCCGCGAACATCCTTAGGCATGATGTTATTGTGTCGATGCTGTCGAACAGAGCTTCCTTGTCTTCCTGCAAATCTTTGTTATACGAATATGGAAGCCCTTTTAAAAGCGTAAAGAGAGTGACAAGATTTCCTGCAGTTCTGCCTGCCTTCCCCCGGATAAGTTCCGCGAAATCGGGATTTTTTTTCTGCGGCATAATCGAGGAGCCTGTGCTCCATGATTCCGCCAATTCGACAAACTTAAATTCTTCGCTCGCCCATAAAACTATATCTTCGCAGAAGCGCGAAAGATGAACCATTGTAATACCGATCGCGCTTGACAGTTCCAGCGCAAAATCGCGGTCAGAAACCGCGTCCATCGAGTTAAGACTGAGCCTGTTAAAACCGAGAGCGAGAGCCGTAGATTTGCGATCGAGAGGCAGGGTAGTGCCGGCTAAAGCTCCGCTTCCAAGCGGACATTCATCAAGCCTTTTAAGCGCGTCTGCGAAGCGCGAATAATCCCTTTCAAGAGCGCTTGACCACGCCGTTAGGTGATACCCAAGCGTGACGCATTGCGCTCTTTGAAGATGTGTATAACCTGGCATTAAACTGTTAACATTTGACGAGGCAATATCCAAAAGCGTATTAATTAAACCGGCTAACTCCGAGCGAATCTGCGCGACAGTCCGCTTTAGGTACAAACGAAATGCAACAGCTACCTGATCGTTTCTGCTGCGCCCGGCGTGAACCATTTTACCGGCGTCGCCTAGCCGTTGGGTAAGAACTGTTTCCAAAAATGAATGAATATCTTCGGCGTTATCTGAAACCGCCAGCTTGCCTGACTTTATCTCCGCAGAAATTGCGTCAAGCTCCCTTGTTATCTGACCTGCGGCGCTTTTGGGAATGATTCCCTGTCTGCCAAGCATGGCGGCATGGGCTTTGCTCGCTTGAATATCGTCAAACACAAGCCGCTTATCAACGCTTATGGAAGCCTGAAAAGCGAACGCTTCAGCTTCGGGAGTCTGCGCAAGCCTGCCCGCCCATAACGGTTTATCAACTTTTTTAGCCATATAAATCCTTAAAATCCGCGCTGACTCGCGCGCTGTGTTATTATTTCTTTTTTGTTGAAACGCTCCTGCTTTGTGTTTTCGGTTTAGCCTGAGACGTTCTCTTTTTTGCAGGGTTTGTCTGAGCAGCAGCCGGTGATTTGGCGCCGGATTTCTTTTCCTGCTCCATAAGAGACCTTACCAGTACAGGAAGTCCATAAAGTTTAATAAAACCCTTGGCGTCGGCGTGATTAAAAAGCTCGCCTGTGGTAAAGCTCGCGAGGCTTGAATTGTATAACGAATTGGGCGACGTTGCGCCTGCTGCGCTGATCGATCCTTTGTACAGTTTGACTCTTACTTTGCCGTTAACGCTCTCCTGAGTGGAGTCGATGAACGCGCTTATCGCCTGGCGTAAAGGTGTGAACCATAAACCGCCGTATATAAGTTCTCCCAATTTAAGGGAAACCTGCTGTTTAAACGAATATGTCTGTCTGTCGAGGCAAAGATGTTCAAGCTCCTGATGCGCGTAATAAAGAATCGTGCCGCCGGGAGTTTCGTAAACGCCTCTGCTCTTCATGCCGACAACCCTGTTTTCAACAATGTCGGAAATGCCGACGCCGTTCGCGCCGCCGATTTTATTCAGCGCGTTAATAAGAGCGATTCCTTCCATTTTTTTACCGTTAAGCGCAACGGGAATGCCTTTTTCAAATTCTATATCGACATATTCCGCTTTGTTAGGCGCTTTTTCGGGGGTCACGATCATGGAGAGCATTTTTTTATACTGCGGCTCTGCTGCCGGGTCTTCAAGTTCAAGACCTTCGTGGGAAATGTGCCAAAGATTGTCGTCCATGCTGTAGGAGTTTTTCTTTTTCATCGGAATCGCGATTTTCCTTCTTGCGAGGTACCTCATTTCATCCTGTCTGCTTTTAAGTTTCCATGTCCGCCACGGAGCGATAATTTCAAGATCGGGAGCAAGAGCCATGATTCCTAAATCGAAGCGAACCTGATCGTTTCCCTTGCCTGTCGCGCCGTGGGCGATTGCCTGCGCTTTTTCCTTTCGCGCGTATTCAACTAATACTTTCGCGATAAGAGGTCTTGCGGTGGAAGTTCCTAAAAGATACTTGTCTTCGTACACAGCTCCGGCTTTTAACGCCGGCCAGATATATTCTTCGACATATTCTTTTTTTACATCAGCAACATAACAGGCGCTGGCTCCTGTCGCGATTGCACGTTTTGTAATCGCTTTCCAATCGGCGGCCTGTCCGACATCGACGCATACTGCGATAATATCGCAATCCTGATTTTCCTTTAACCAGGGAATAATAACTGTAGTGTCTAATCCTCCCGAATATGCGAGGATAACCTTCTTTTTCATTATAAAAACTCCTTAAACATGTAGAATATTATTTATTATTATCTAAAATTATCAATTTTATTACAATACATTTTTGACAGGAGAAGTTGAATTTTGCCGATATATTCAGTAGATATATGAAAAAACCCGTAAAACGCAGAAAAATTGTACGAAAAACAGTTAAAAAACGTAAAAAAGCCGGATTTTCTGACGCGTTGAAGGCTTTTATGCTTGTCGGCATAGTTGTCGCCGTTTCCGCGCTTTTATCGTGCGCAGCGATAATGATACACTCGGCGATCAATAAAGAAACTGATCTTTTAAGCGTAACAGGCGCAGAAACAGATTCCGGCGAAGATACGCGCAATGTTGTCGAAGTCGCGCCGCCCGCGATAACTGTTACCGTCGAAAAATTTCCCGTTGAAGAGGCGCCGCAAGAGATACCCAAAACTCAGGCGCAGCCTGCAAGAGAACAACCCGCAAAGCCGGTTACTACCGCTGTTCCCATTCAGCCGCCCGCTCATACATCGACGACTGTATCGGCGGTTATTAAACCCAAAGAGCAAGCACAGAATCTTGGAACACTTGTTTTTGTGATTGATGACGCGGGCAATAATTTGCGCGAACTTGAGCCGTTTCTTAACATACCGGGTTCACTGACAATCGCGGTATTACCGGGACTGCCTCATTCCGCGCAGGCAGCTAAACGAATAAGGGAGGCGGGGAAAGAAGTGATTCTTCATCAGCCGATGGAAGCGATAGGCGGACAAGACCCAGGTCCTTGCGCGATATATTCAGGAATGGGCGCATCTGAAATAAGATCGATACTTGCGCGTAATCTTGCAGAAATTGGACCTGTAAAGGGAATCAACAATCATCAAGGTTCTAAAGTAACGATGGACCCGGAAGCGATGAAAACAATTCTTGAGTTTTGCGCCGAGAATAAAATTTATTTTTTAGATTCAAGAACGACGGTGGAAACTGTCGCGCCGAATGTAGCGGCGCAGATGGGAATGAAAATCGCCGAAAGAAATATATTTATCGATAACGAGCAAAATAAAGACAGTATGCGCCGTTATATCGCAGGCGGTTTGACAAGAGCCCAAAGAAACGGTCTTGCTGTAATGATCGGCCACACATGGTCGCCTGATTTGGCGCCGCTTTTAACAGAGCAATTTGAGCTTCTTGCAGAACAAGGTTATACCATAAAGAAAGTATCTGATATAATCAACTAATGAAGGTTCTTGGAATCGAGACATCCTGCGATGAATGTTCGGCTTCGGTTGTCGAAGACGGCGAAAAAATACTCTCCAATATAATCGCTACGCAGATACCTTTCCACGCGAAATGGAACGGCGTAGTTCCTGAAATCGCGAGCAGAAAACACACGGAATGGATCTATGCCGTAACAAAAGAAGCTCTTGATACGGCAGGATTAAGCGCGGACGAAATAGACGCGCTCGCTGTAACAAGCCGTCCGGGTCTTTTAGGCTCTCTGCTTGTAGGGCTTTGTTTTGCCAAGGCGTTCGCGTGGGCGAAAGGATTGCCTTTTATTGCGGTTGATCATATGCTTGCGCATCTTTATGCTCCGCGCCTTTTACCCGAAACAAAATGCGATTATCCTTTTTTAGGCTTGCTGGTCTCAGGCGGGCATACGATTATCTGCCGCGCCGATGATTTTGATAATATCACAGTGCTTGGAACGACAATCGACGACGCGGCGGGCGAAGCGTTCGACAAAGTGGCGAAACATTACAATTTCGGCTATCCGGGGGGAGCTGTAATAGACAAAATGGCGCAAAACGGCGACAGCGAAGCGTTTCGTTTCCCGATGCCCTCCCTGCATAAAGGAGATCACCGTTACGATGTTTCATATTCTGGAATTAAAAACGCTGTTGTAAACCAGCTCGATACTTTTAAAGTAAAGCAAAATTATACACAGGAAGATATAGCCGCTTCCTTTCAGAAAACGGTTGTGAACATTCTATTACGCGCTCTTTTAAACGCCGCGGAAGATACAGGAATTACTAAAATCGTAGCGGGCGGCGGAGTTGCGGCTAACAGTTACCTTCGCTCAACGCTGGCAAAACAAACGCATTTAAACTGTATATTTCCGCCGCCTGATTTATGCGGCGACAACGCCGCAATGATAGCCGGTATCGGCTTCCAATATTTAAAAAGGGGAGAGCAGTCTCCGTTAAACACAACACCGTCCGCAAGAGTCGCTGGCTTCAAAAAAAAGTACCCTTAGCCCGGTAGCTTGGTAGACAAAAGCCGCGGATTAACGCGTGAATGGTACATAAAAACCGCGGATTAGCACGGATTTCTCTGGGAGTGATTTCTTGTACCTGCGCAAAGCCACAGAGGTAATCCTGAAGTAAGAAAAAGCTGGTAGTTGGATCGCCGCCAGCTTACAACACGCCGATAAATCCGTGCTAATCCGTGGTTTCTGTACACCAACTAGTTCATATATTTTTCGATAAACTTTTCATTTACACGTAACAGCTCTTCTTTCGGCAGTTCGCCTAACACTTTCCAGCCTAAATCCAGCGTGGCGCCAATGTCGCGGTTTTCATATTCGCCCTGAGTCAAAAAAACCTGCTCGAATTTTTCGCCGAATTTTAAATATTGCTTGTCGCCTGCGGAAAGTTCCTCTTCGCCGATTATCGAGGCAAGATTTCTGATTTGCTTTACTTTCGCGTATGCCGCGAATAGCTGGCTGGATACATCCTTGTGATCTTCCCTTGTCATATCGGGACCTATTCCGTCTTTCATGAGGCGTGAAAGGCTTGGAAGACCGGCGACAGGAGGATAGATGCCTCTCTGGAAAAGTTCCCGTTCCAAAACGATCTGACCCTCTGTAATGTAGCCCGACAAATCGGGAATCGGATGGCTTATATCGTCGTTGGGCATCGAAAGAATCGGTATTTGCGTAATGGAACCCGATGAATCTTTTATTTTTCCCGCTCTTTCGTAAAGAGATGCAAGATCGGAATAAAGATAACCGGGGTATCCTTTTCTGCTTGGAACTTCGCCGCGTATTGAAGAAACTTCACGTAACGACTCGCAGTAATTGGTCATGTCGGTCATAACAACAAGAACGTGCATATCCTTTTCGTAGGCAAGATATTCCGCCGCGGTCAGCGCCGCCCTCGGAGCGATAAGCCTTTCGAGCGAAGGAGAATCCGCAAGCGAAAGAAAAACGACAACATTGGAAAGAACTCCGGCATGCTCAAAATCATCGAGGAAAAAACGCGCAACGTCGTTTTTAACGCCCATGGCGCAAAAAACAATAACAAATTGTTCGCTGGATTTTAAAAGTTTAGCCTGTCTTACAATCTGCGCCGCAAGGCGGTTGTGCGGAAGTCCGTTACCCGAAAAAATCGGCAGTTTTTGTCCGCGTATAAGAGTGTTCATACCGTCGATTGAAGAAATACCCGTTTGAATAAAATCTTTAGGATAGGTTCGCGCGTAGGGATTAATGGGAAGCCCGTTAATGTCGCGGTACTGCGAAGAAAAAATATTACCGAACCCGTCCAAAGGCTCTCCGAGTCCGTTGAAAACACGTCCTAAAAGACCGGGACCCACCCGCAGTTCCATGGGTCTTTCAAGGAATTCTACGCGCGAATCATCGGCGGAAAGCCCCGCGCTGTTTCCGAAGATTTGAATCGCCGCCCAGTCGTCGCTTAAATCCAGAACACGCCCGAGTTTTTTGTTGCCGTACTTATCGTATACGTTTACCATCTCGTTGTAACTTACATCACGGCAGCGGGACGTAATTACAACAGGACCTTCTATACGGGAAAGTTTTTTGTATTCCACGCCCCTCATAAAACCTTCCTTGCGCGGTACGCTTTTTCCAGCTCTTCAAGTTTTATGCGCATTTTAGACTCAAATTCTTTTATTTCACCTAACGAATCGTTTTTAACAATATTTTTAAGGCGCGATAATCCTTCTTTTAAACCTGTTTCAGTTATTTTTGTCATCGGCGCGCCCAATTCGATACAGACGCGCGCGCGTTCGTGAAACTCGATAATTAAAAGTAAAAGACTGACCTGCTTGTCCGGGACGCAGTACATATCGATATCGTCAAAAGAATTTTGCTGTAAAAATCCGTCTTTAATAATTTGCGCCGTTAAAAGAATTAATTTTTGCTCGTCAGGAAGCGCGTCGGAGCCGATAAGTCGCGCGATTTCGGCTAACCTTTGCTCCTGTTTTAAAAGATCGAGGCTTTTTCTTCGCGCCAAAGTCCAATCGGGATTGACCTGTTCCCACCAGCGTTGAACTTCTTCGGCGTATTCGGAATAACTGTCTATCCATGAAATCGCCGGGTAGTGCCTTGCGTTTGCAAGGTCTCTGTCCAGCGCCCAGAAACAGCGGATAAAACGCTTTGTGTGCTGGGTGACAGGTTCGGAAAAATCTCCTCCGGGAGGCGACACGGCGCCGATAATCGAAATCGATCCTTCTTCGCCGCCGAGTGTTTGCACTCTGCCCGCGCGTTCGTAAAATTCCGCAAGACGGGTGGGAAGGTACGCGGGGAAACCTTCTTCGGCAGGCATTTCTTCCATGCGCCCAGAAAGTTCGCGTAACGCTTCAGCCCATCTGCTTGTTGAATCCGCCATAATCGCGACATGGTATCCCATATCGCGGTAAAATTCGGCAAGAGTAACCCCTGTATAAATTGACACCTCACGCGCGGCAACGGGCATATTCGAGGTATTTGCTATTAAAAGAGTTCTTTCCATCAGACTGCGGCCGGTGCGCGGATCTGTGAGCTGGACAAATTCTGTAAGAACATCCGTCATCTCGTTGCCGCGCTCTCCGCAACCTATGTAGATAATTACGTCCGCGTCGCACCATTTCGCAATCGCGTGCTGTGTCATTGTCTTTCCGGTGCCGAAACCGCCGGGAATCGCCGCCGTCCCGCCTTTGGAAAGAGGAAAAAAAATGTCGATAACTCTCTCGCCTGTGATTAACGGCTCTGTCGGCGAAAGGCGGGATGAGACTGGGCGGCTCTTTCGTACAGGCCACCACTGAGCAAACGCGATTTCCTCGCCATAGCCTGTTTTAGCCGCAATCTCAAATACTGTATAATCGCCCTCTTTGCAAAGCCATGTAATTTCGCCGCCTTTAGTGTCAGGCGGAACCATGATCTTGCACGTAACGCTGTCAGTTTCTTTTACAGAACCTAAAACAAGTCCTGCCCTGGCGGTAACTTTTTCGCCTGAGGCGATCATTTCCGCTAACGCGCTGTCCGGTATAAAACGCCATTTCTTTCCGCTGTCTAACGCGCAAATACTGCCGCCCGGTTTCATAAACGCGCCGTCCTGCTCATATAAAAGTGCAAGCGGCCTTTGAATGCCGTCATAAATGGTGCCGATCAGCCCCGGACCTAAAAGCGCGGATAAAGGACGGCCTGTGCTTACAGCGGGGCTTCCTGTTTTTAAACCTGTGTTGTCTTCGTATACCTGGATAACAGCTTCGTCTTTCTCGAGCCTGACAATTTCGCCGATGATTTTTTTTTCGCCGACTTCGACAAGATCAAAAAGCCCGCTTGAGCCAAGTCCTGACGCTCTTATGATCGGCCCCGAAATTCGGCGGACTTTTCCTTCCTGCATCAGATGTTCTCCATTAGGTCTCTGCCGATTAAAGCCTCGATCAATTCCGTCCGTCTGACATGAAGGTGGCAGTCAATAATTTTTTGAATCGAAGCTGTTATGCGCACATCATCGGTATCCAGAATTATCGCAGGGTACCGGTTTTCGGGCGGAATTTCTTCGATTTTGCATGAAATATCCGCTTTTTTTAATAAAAACGCCGCTTCCTCCGGGCTTACACCGTAGAAAAACGCGTTTTTATAGGAAGATTTTTCTATATCGCCGTAAAATGAAATTCTTTTTATAAATTCAAGCGAAAGAAGTTCTAAAATACGCTGTCTTGTAAGGTCTTTAAACCAATTATCTTCCGCAGATTGCAGTAATTCTTCGATTTTTTCGTTTTTTGCCCTGAGTTTATCGACAGGAAGGCGCGCCATCACACTGTCTGTTTCGTTTTTTAAGAGAAGATTGTATTTTTTATCGATTTCTTTAATTTGAACGGCAATTTTTCGTTCCCATTCGGCGTTTTGCGAAGCGACAGCCTCATCGCAGTCTTTGCGGATACGCAGAGCTTTCTTTTTTGCGTCATCAAGTATTTCGCGATCCAATTTTTCTGTAGATTGCAGTTCTTCCATAACACCCGCCGGGATTTGGACAGTATACCAGTTTATAAAAACATATTACAGAGGGCGCAACACCAAAACATCCGCCGCATCCGGTGACTGACACCATATTTAAAGGTGACTGACACCATTTTTTACTTTTTTCCCGTTTTTTGTAAATTCTTAAGAGGTGACTGACACCTTTTTAGAAAGAAATTAAAATTTATATGGTTTTAGTATTGCATAATATGTTCATTTGCACTATATTCAAGGCGAGTAGCTCTGTTCCATAAACTCATCAACATTTTAATATCTTTGGAGGGTTTGTATGAAATTTTCAAGGAAAACACTCTTTACCGTACTGGGGGGACTCGTACTAATTTCGGCGATCCTAACGCTTTCAACGTGTGATTTAGCGCTTGGAGATATGGTCAATACAACACGACCGATAATAACCGCGCCAGAGGATTCAGAAACTACTCCGGGCGATTATATTGCCGGCGAAAACACACGAATAGAGCTGGATGTCCAACAGCCGTTCGGTCTTGCAGAAGTCTACATGGAAATCTGGTTCCAGCCTATAGATCCGGAAAACCCGCCCGAAGGCGCGGAATATGACGAAAGCAGGGGTTTATGGAAAATGAAAATCCCGGCTGAGTATGACGAAAATAAAGGTACATGGTATGTGGACATCGATACAACTCAAATGCAGGACGGATCGATTTACGCTCAGGTAACGGCGATTGACGTGTCGGGAAACGCAACAACAACAACCGACATGGTTTATACCGTAAAGAATACTCCTCCGCAGTTGGAAATGACTATACCTGTTATAACAGGTACTGATTATGAAACTGTGCATTTTAAAAATCCGGTTTCACAAGCTCTTCCTTTAATTTATGCAAGTAATAATCTTATGGGTATCGCAACTGACCTTTTCGGAATCGAAGCAGGTTATCCGCAAATAATGATTTGGCCTGCTGAGGATGACGGCGCTATACCTGCCGGAATCTCACTGGACGACGATAATGCTGAATTAAGCCAAGCCCGCGAATGGGGAACATGGCGCACTGTTCTTGACGAAAAGGACAACGCGTTATCACAGGATAGATTAAAAGCGGTTATGTTCCGCTGGACAACAAAAAAACTTATTAATGACGGAGATATTTGGCGGACCCGCATTGCTTCTGACGGCGGCGGTTTCACTGTTTATCCTGATGATTATTTTCCTGTAGGAAGATATCACTTTAAAATACGCGTTAAAGATAAATTTGGAATAACTAATATTTATCCTTACAGACTCGATTCAGGACTGTCTAAAGAAGAGCATCCAAACGAATATATGTCTGTTTATGTGGCTGAAACCTCAAATCCGATTATTACATTTGGGGAAGCTGATAGGTATTATAACGCTTCCGCTTTTTCAGGTCCTCTTGTAAGGACTGTTACAATTGTGTCAAAGAACGGCGTAAATGAGAGTAATGTAGAAGCATTGGTATCGACAAGTTTATCCGCCAAATTCGATGATCCTAAGTACGCCTCATATGTTGAGCGAATTAGCGGAGATGATACTGGTGCAGTATATAAAATATCAATACCCGCTTCAGAGGTACGGCAGGTGTCGGGAGATAAATCGAACGACAATATGGTTCTCCATGTCAGAGCCCAGGATGTTCAGGGGAATTTTACTGTATCAAGCTTAAACTTTATTTTAGACATTGATAATTCCAGTATTGAATTTATCAACCCGATGGGGCTTGAAAACCTGCCTAATAAAACAATGCAGGAAACAAAAGACGGGCTAACAAGCACTGTAAAATTTATGGGAACAACAACCGATCCAAGCACCCGTGTTGTAAAAATGTACTACGCGCTTGGTAAGACAGAAGTTGCCGCGGCTAGCAATAGTTTGGACCCTACCGATTTAACCGGCTGGATTGATACAAAACTTGACAGCCCAAAAACTGACGGGTCGCCTACACTGGCAGGACATCCCAACGGCGGAATAAACGCCTCATGGTACGGCACTCTTAATAACTGGAGATGGGAATTTAATAATATAAGAGACGTATATCTGGCAGGCAGTCAGGCTGTAATGCCCAATGGAAATGGCTACCTTTACAATGACACTGCTCATAACTACGGAAATTCAAATATCTGGCACTTGCCGATTAAATTTAAATTGGTTGATATAGCCGGAAACGTAAGCATTCACACGGTAGTTGTACTTGTTGACCCTGACAGAGACAGACCTGACGTAATAGTAAACAGCCACTCTCAAACAGATCCGCTAACGGTAGTCGGAGGCGAGGTGCGCGTTAACGGTATAGCAACCGACAACGAAGTAATTTATGACGTTCAAATAAAAGTTACAGCGCAATATGACGCTCAAATTACTTCTAATGCCGCAGGAACATGGGTAGTGACAGCCAACCAGAAGGGAAGCGGTGCTGAAGGGTGGGTTCCTGTTACCATGATTGGAGGAGGAAGTTCGGTAAACTGGTACTTTATTTTAAACCGCGATGACTCCTCATTACCGAATGGTTATAATACAGCGGGATTAACTCCGCCTAATGTGGACTCAGTCAGGAAGGTAAAACTTGAAGTAAGGGCAAGAGACGCTTCTATATATACACCTAATATGCCTAAACCAATACATCAAAACCATATTGTAGAAGTAATAGATCTTGAGTTTTCCGCGACTGTTCCGACAATTACCGATATAACGATAATTCATGATTCTCCGTCGATATCGGTACCTAATCCCCCGGGAGGAGATGTTTATAATATTGGCGCTACAGTTTCAGGCGAGTTAATAATTAAAGCCAAAATTGAGGATGACAAAGGAATTACAAGTATTAAAATTAGAGGCAGTGAATCGTCGGAATTTTCTGCAAACCTTATAGTCGATGACGATCCTCTTGGTACTCCTGTTTCTAGTGTTTATCCCAGCTCTTTTAGACCATGGGTGGTAAAAACGGTTACCGCGCCAAACGCTCCGGTTGTGTATTATGTTTATATTCCGCTTAACACAAATGGCACATCAAGCAATTACGGTTTATGGGGAGGAAGATACCACAACAGCGCCGGCGCCTACAGTCTGGATATTCAAATTATTGATAACACTAATCCAATGCCCTATATGGCGCAGACTACAGTCGCCCTCCAGGTAGACAATTATTATCCGGGTTCAAATTATTCCGGTAACTTGAACGCGACAGGAACCCACTATACAGTTTCAGGTTACGCATGGGATACAGGTGACAGCAATATTAGCGTATTTGATGTTGATAAAATTGTTGTTTACTTCTCAAGACCCGGCGGCGGAGGCGAGATAGGCGGAAGCGGCGCAAGCGGTGTAATGGCAGGATCTCAGGTTAACATTGATGGTACTGTCTCCGGTTCTACCGGTGACTGGGTAGCGACACAACGTGTAAAAATAAACCGTAGATCAACAGACAGCACTACTCCGTCAGAAGAAGGATCCGTTGTAACTCTGCCCATGTTCCCTGTGCAAACGCCTGTAGTCGCGCAGCCGGGAAGATACGCAACAAATAACGCGGGGTATGTAATTAACGCTAACGGAGGCACCTTAGGAACAACGCAATCTTTCAGAGATATGCCGAATAAATTGTGGTCTGTGCAGGTTGATACCACCAAATTTGCAGACGGCCCACTTTATGTAAATTATGTTGTTTTTGATAAGGCGGGAAACGCGGCGTTCTACAGAACAGAGGTATACATAGCTAATAAAAGACCTCGTATAACAAATGTTCAGGTTGGAACAGATATAGATCGCAACGGATCGATTGCGGCACCGGCGGAATATTTTAATTACGATCCCGAACCTGATTCGGCTGCGTTCAGGATAAGGAACAACAGATTTAACGTAAGGCTTAATATAACAGGCGGCAACGGACAGAAAAACTATAGGATATCTCATGTAAAACCAAACATCGTAAATGTAGCCGCTAATACAATAATTAAAGGCCGTGTTTATACAATAGCAGACATGGGCGGAATTACCGTTGACGAATGGATTAATATGGGCGTAATTGGAGGACCTGCAAGCAACGATTACACCGGTATAACATTTGCCGCAAATAATGATTATACAGGTTCTAATTACGGCGGATCTAAACCGGCGATAGTGTATGAATACACATACGGCGGAACCGCTAATCCTACGAGTACCAGCGCAACCCAAGGCTTAAATGTTGATAATACCTACCTGTATGGAAATAATATAGGTACAACAGATTTAACCAACTTTGTGCCGACAACAGCGTTTACCAATACAAATTTCGGCGGAACTACCTCAGGAACCGTATTAATACCCGATTCCCCCAAAGGCTCGGACGGTATAGTAACTACCGCGGGAAAAAAGCAAAGGTTCTTCATGATTAAAGTATGGGATACAACAAGAACCGGAAATCCCGAAGTAGATCAGCTTGCGGACGTTCAGGTTATCGCTGTAGATATTGACAATTCCGACTCAAGACCGCCTGTAGTAAGCATAAAACCATTCTACTGGAACAGCGAAACTGATAATTCGCTTTACGAAAACAAAAGAGTATACGGTCATATAGAGCTTGAAGCCCATACCGCGGCTATTGGCGCGGCGGATAGCACTCTTAGCGCGAATCTGCGCGACAATGATCCAAAAGTATCCGGTATAGTCAGTTTCCGCGGAACATCTTACGACTCAAATAATATTGGATCTTTCTACATAAGAATAAGTAATCACACAAATACACAAGGAACCACAATAACACAGCCGACAACAGGCGGTAATACCCATTATCTTGCCGCGACATTTAACGGCGGAACAAGCTGGACTACGGAAAATAGATTGGCAGCAAACGGCTGGAGCTTTGTTATAGAGCCGGGAAGCGAGCCGGATATTAACGGGCATACTGTTAACTGGAGGCTGGATTATGATTCTACATTTATTAACAACAACGGAGATGCAGGAACAAATAACGGGCGTACCGATAATACGGCAAACTTAAATAATATCTTTACCATTGTAGCTCTTGACGCTGCTCAAAACAGATCGCCTACAACAAACCCGAATACATGGGTTACCTCAATGCAGACAACAGCGGCTGCGCCTACAGAGCATTACAGGTTTGATATTGTTCCGTACATAAGAGAAGTATTTACTCCCTTAAGCCAGGCGTTTAAATCATCGCCGTCAGCCTTTGCGCGTTCCGCCCACGGCTGGTACCCTGTAAAAGAATCCGCCGCCGATACTGAAAGAATCGAAATAAAAGGCTTTAATCTAAGAGGTACTGCAGCGACAAGTTATATAACGATAAACGGAACGGCTCTTACCGCTCTTGCCGAAGCCACTTCTTCCAACACATACGCGGACACGTTTAACAAAGACGTTCCTTCCAACAGGTATACGCACGTGGTAGGCAGGGTTGTCAGTATAAATTCAGGACCTATGCTTGTTACAATTAACAGTATTCCTTCGTTAAACAACGTAAATGACAATAACGCCGAATACAACAAAGAGCCCAACAACAGTAATAACAATATCCTTACAGACAACAGAAGTTTTTATGTCTGGAATGTCGGCTCCTTGTTAACAAGAGACGCAACCGATAGGTCTCTTGATTATCCCTTCCTTCGCGTAAGCTCTTCCGGGCACCGCTTCCTTACATACAACCATGGCGTTAGCACTGCGGCATTAGTACTTAATAATAATCAAGCAAGTGTTACAAGCAATGGAACAGTTATTGAGAATACAACAAATAGGTATCTTAATTTAACGCTTGCGGCGGATGCTAATGGCTTATGGTATCTTGGAGCGTCAAACATGACTGCGCAGGATTACAATAGTTTCCACTTGCACGCAAGGGGCATCGCGACAGGAAACAGCAGAACAATGGGACAGAATAAAACCAGAATATTAAGTTTAGGTCTGTCTACAGGCGGCGACTATAACCGCGTTAGAATACCAAGGATACACGCAAGAACTACAGCGGCAAACAATGCGATGGTTGTAATAAGTTACGGTAATAATTCATTAACCTACAATGATATTTATTTCCATTACGGCAGTGTTAATGGAACCGGCGGTACAACCAATGCGTTTGGCGGAAACTTTGTTGCCGCGCAAACAGGTAATACTACGACAAATTATACGAATGAAGGTACTCAGGGCGGGACAGGTGCGGCTGGTCTTGCTACAAGGCAGATTGTAACGGGTTCTGCCACCACTCATAGGGGAAGCCAGTATACTGCAGTAGCCACTCTTAGCACCACTACCAAGTTAGGTATACCGGTAATCGCGTGGTATGACAAGGATATGCAAAGACTTGTAATTTCTTATGGAAATCAGCCTACTAATGGGACTTCCATTTCTACAACGGCTACTGATGACTGGCAGGGAAGGGCTACGGTGGTTAAAGAAGCGGCTGGCACCCATGTTGATATGGCGGTGGACGGAAGCGATAATATCCATCTTGCCTACTACGATGTCTTTAACGGCGGTCTTTGGTATACATTTATTCCGGCTTCAGGAATTACAGCATATGCAGCAGGCGGAACAAATAACAGAGCGGCTGTAAGCGGTATGAAAACTGTTAAAGTTGACACATATCTTTCCGCCGGCACAAAGATAACTATAAATGTAAGACAGCATGGAACAGGTAACTTTGTTCCGTACATTTCCTACTTCCATTCGTCATTTGCAGAAACCAGAAACTCTATTCGTGTCGCATGGCCTACAACAACAGCAGGCGTTGTAAAATTCCA